>ERZ1292625.5-Hain-H41-01um-R1-5-length-565823-cov-13_pt1 | contig 447832 bp, 508 predicted proteins | sample MGYA00564400_ERZ1292625 | MGnify/ENA primary metagenome ERZ1292625 (study PRJEB36523, sample SAMEA6512639) | groundwater metagenome | collected 2019-01-08 | study: AquaDiva: Metagenomics assemblies of 32 groundwater samples | reverse complement strand
CACCCCCCCCCCCACTTCATTACTTCCCATCAGAATAATCCACAAAGACGAGGCGTCCGTTTGGAATAAAGCGTTGGTTTGCAATCGTTGGATCTGCACCAACTTGCCGACCATATTTGTCTTCACCATATTCCGGTCGTTCGGGGTTTACCGTCGCCCACTTTCTACTACATTCAGTACACAGGATGTAGTAATCTCCTGAGCTAAATTGAAGCTCTTTATGTTGGCATGACATGGATTGCTCTCCCTTCTTGATCAGGTTCTGGAGTGAGTATACAACAGGGAGCCCTAGTGAGAATTGCTAGTAGGGAAACGTAAAAATCGCCCGAAGGCGACTTTTACGTTGACGTTGATTTCAGCCCGAGAGGGTACCGTAGATCCTCTTTGCGTGAACCGAGGTCCGTGCATCTCGAACGCATATGTGATGACTTGTCGGATTTCCTGCAGTCGTGACCGCTTCCCAAGGGAAGAGAAATGACGCACACAAGCCGCACACACATTCAAAGGACTGACTCAAGAGTCTCACAAGAGGATGGTGTTATTTGCATAACAGTTCTTTCTTGTGTGCCCCAACAGAGTTTGACCTCTGCCGGTAGGTATAGGGTAGCAACGAGTTTCAGGGACGCAATTGTGGACACTGTTTACAAACTGTGAATAAAAGTGGGGATAATTAAACACCAGTTATTATTTCAGTGCGAGTTTTGATACCGTTTCCGGACGAATTACGATGTAACGTTTCTTCCATGCCTTTTGAAAGTCAGTAACTGAAATAGTTTTCCCTCCGTTCTTTGCTGCAGGATCGTTGTAATAGACGACACCATCTTTAATTTTATTTATCACTACCAGATGAGGAACAGTACTCTTTGGGTCAAATTTATAATGTACTGACGCAATAACAGGACCGCCATCAAGTTTCTTACTGAACTGTGCGTATGCCGACTTCATGTCGGAGGAGCTTAAGTCATAGGCGATACCCTGCATTCCATGTTTCTTAGATGTCGCTATAAGTCCCGCGTATGTCCAGCCAGCATTAGAATATGCACCAAGCCCTACTGCTTCAGTTAACAACGTGTTTACCGGAACCGCCGGTTTGTAGTAGTCAATAACCATTGCGAGGCTTGCGATACCGCAACCGACCTTCTGCCATTTTGTAGAAGTTATATCTTTAAATTGCGAGTAGAACGGAACCGATACAGTACTTGGAACTGGTGTAGGAGGTATCACGGCAGCTTGTGCTGAAGGAGGAACACCTGAGAATACAGAGAATAATAGGCCCAAGAACAATTTCATCGGGTAATCATCTCGTATATATACAGTGAGCGCAAGCTTTTTGTATTGTGCTAATTTACGACGGTAACGGTAATTCCGAGTTCAGCCCACTCGTAGAGACGTTTCGCATTTTTTGGCGATAAGTTGACGCAGCCGTGAGACCAGGACTGACCGAAATGGTCATGCCAATATGCCCCGTGAATCACGGCGCCATCTTGTGTGAAGTAAAGATTCCAGGGTACTCCAGGTAAATCATAGGCTTGGGCGGAGACGCCAGGGAGCGGTCCTTGCATATAGCGACTTGGAGTCATTGCGTACACCGTAAAGGTACCGCGTGGAGTTGGTGTAAAGTCGAGTCCGGTTGAAATGGGCTCCTGCATATACAGAATGTCACCATTGTATGCATAGAGGACTTCTTGTGAGAGATCTACGACAATGCGCTTCGTTGTCGTGAATGCATCACCCTTCTTAATGCGATGATCGCCGTCATCATTAAACTCGGTGACTGCATCTGCTTGCACGTACCACTTGCTTGAAATGCGTTCCGGATAACGAATGGAGGAATCCTGCGCTATCTCGTACCACTGTTTGCCATCAGTACCCTGTACGGTCCCTGCAATCTTCAAAACCATACCGGTGCGTAGACGTTCTACCACTCCATACTCAATTCCAGGACCTGAGCGCATGTTCACACACGTGCCCTGATAATACGGACCGCATCCATCAACCACCTCAAGGTATTGAAAGAGAAAGGGTTGTGCTTCTGGAATGGTTGGAAGTGTTGAAGTCGCGCTATCAGAATGTACTACTGCTGCGGGTTGAGTAGCAGAGAGGAAGAATGGAAATTGGTCCCAGAACACAAAGCCGCTGAATATCAGGAAAGCGGCGAGAAGGAGAACAAACAATGGAGCGCGCTTCACGTGAGGCAACTATACTGAAAATAGTAGTTATGTCTAGTTCCGCGGGTAAGAGCGCGAGTACGCTTTCGGTACTTACAGGACCTGTACACGTTGTGGATTTTGCTTTGCTAAATGCTCGCAACATCTTCGAATCCTACTCGTGAGCATGCGGTGCTCACTCCGGGAGCTCGTAACGCAAAATCGCCCCAAAGGGCGATTTTCCTAACAAGCTCCGCGGGTAGGATTCGAACCTACGACCAAGTCGTTACATATGGTCTTTCGTTACCGAAAGTATGGACTATATCATCACCCGTTCATCGCTTGATGAGTGTGGGTGCGAGGCGCTTCCCAGATCTTGCGACCAAGTACTCCCTTACGGGATAGTCTCTACACCTTCCTGTGCTTTCGCACAGGCTTGGCTCGGGATTGCCCGCGCTTTCGCGTGAGGGTTTCCCCGAATTCACCTCGTTTTTCAACCAACGTTTCCGTTGGAAGCTGCGCAATGCCTGCATGTACTTCTCTGTGACAGTTGGCGCATATCAAGACGCACTTATCCAATTCAGCCTTCATCTTTTCCCAAGAGCGAGTCAGTCCATTTGCAGACAAACCAAACTCTTTTGCTTTGGAATCGATGTGGTGAAAATCAAGTGCAGCTGAACAACGCTTATAGCCACAAATCATGCACTTTCCGCCTCCGTACTCGCAAGCCTTTTCTCGAAGGAATTTTCGCCGCTTCTTAACAGCCTCTTTCAAGTACTCTCGGCGGTCGGCATAGGTTCTTGTCTCTGGCATACACACTTGAGTATACCAGGAACCTTCTCCACAGCGACCTGCTCTACCACTGAGCTACCGCGGAATGTCTAATAACTTTGCAATTTCACGTCTACCAGCACCAGTCTTGAAGAACTTCTCACGGATTCGAGCCAAAAACATAGTGTCGAATTCTTCTGTATGAATCAACTCCCATGGTTTATAGCGTTTGCTATAGGTGCTTTGTCCCGAGTTATGTTCTCTCAACCTCCTCTCTAAATTTGCTGTAATACCAACATACGTTTTTGGAAACGAAACGCTTTTAAGAATATACAGCTTCATTATATGAGCTACCCGCTTCGCCAAGCCTCAGCGAGGCGAGCCGCGGAATGACTTCTTGCTTTAATCTGCACAATGCGCCACCAAAAGTGGCGCAGGGCTTATTCTAGCTGAAAACGAGTATTCGGCAACGGTTATACTACGGGGATATGATAACCCTCTACATCAACCCGAACTGTGCGTACTGCGCGAAAACGGTAGAGGTCGCGAAGGAAGTAGAGGCTCCACTTATCTTGAAAGACATCCATGACCCCGTCTTTGCCGCAGAACTCCTGGAGCTTGGCGGGAAGAGACAGATGCCATTTATGGTGGATGACGAGACGAGCACCATGCTTTACGAATCCGATGACATTATGAAATATCTCCATAAGCAATTCGGCTCATAATTGAGAATGTACCTACGTATCACAGCAACACCGGACGCGAAGAAAGAAACCCTCGTTCAAGTAACCGAGACTCATTGGCGCATCTCGGTGAAAGAGGAAGCCATACAAAATCGCGCCAACGACCGTATTATCGTCCTCATTGCACGCGAGCTTGGTGTCCCAACTAATGCAGTACGCATCCTGACAGGACATCATAGTCGGTCTAAAATGATAAGTGTCGCTACGGATTAAGAATTAATCGAAACATCCTATGCAGATCCAATTTAAGGCTACGAATTACGAACTGGGTCCCGAAATGACGGACCTTGCAACAAAGAAACTCCTCAGCCTTAGAAAATATTTAGGAAAAAATGATCGGCCAGTCTACATCTATGCTGACCTTGGAAAAACGAGTGAGGCGCACCAAAACGGGGAAGTCTGGTTTACCGAACTTAATTTGGATATGGAAGGAACGCGGTACAACGTTCGAGCAACTGCGGAAAGCCTCCGAAGTGCCATCGACAAGGCAAGCGGCGAGCTCGGTGAGAAATTGAAGACAGAAAAAAATAAGCGTGAAAGCACGCTCAAGAAAAGCGGGGCACGCATCAAAGACTTTTTCCGGTTCGGTCGTGACGCGTAACTATACGAGGCTCGCGTAGTCCGTCTCTGATTTTCCTTCCGGCACAACGCGGAGCGGGCTAAAGTGCGTACCGTCAAACGAAGCAGTTTTAATCTTCACACGGATAGCTTTTCCAACCTTTTGCATAAAGAAGTACGTACCAGGTGACTCGGCATACGCGCGGTACTTGTTCCAATTCGTCCTCGCATCGCCGGTAAGGGTAAGTTCACCATCTTCCTTTCTAATCTTTCCTGAGCGTGCTGCTTCCGCCTCGTTTTGTGGGGTGAAGGATGTCATCTCTTCCTCAAATGCAGGCAGTACCTCAAGGAGAAGTTCAGCACCAAGGCGCACGAGGCGCGGACGAAGCTCCCTGGTGGTTTCGGTCGGGTCTATTGCCGTTTCTTTCTGTGCAAGAATGTCTCCCGCATCCATTTTCAGGACCATCTTTTGTATGCTGACTCCGGTACGGGTTTCTCCATGGAAAAGTGCACTTTCAACCGGCGAAGCACCGCGATACTTAGGCAAAAGGGAATAGTGAATATTCAAGACCCCAAGCGGGAACACATCTATGAGTTCTTGTGGAAAGAGTTTTCCATAGGCGACGACGAGTGCGTAGTCCGTGCCATATACTTTGAGTTCTGCTATCACCTCACTCGTGAGCTTTTCAGGAGTGATAACCGGAATACCAAGCTGACTCGCAAGTACGTTTGTTTCGGTTGGGGTAAGTGTCATACCACGACCCTTCGGAGCGTCTGGTGATGTCACGACGAGCGCTGGGATGTAGCCAGCCTCATAGAGAAGCGCAAGTGTATCTTTCGCCACATACGGTGTTCCGAAATAAATAAACTTACGCAGTTTCTTCATGGGTGCTCGGGAGGTGACTCTCATGCATATCAATCGCGTGGTCTATGAACAAAATACCCTCTAAGTGATCAGTTTCATGTTGAAAGGCTTGAGCGAGGATGCCGCCAGCCCCACGTTCAAAGCGTGTGCCATCGACAGTTCGAGCTTCTATCAGTGCTCGCTCGTAGCGGATGGTTGTGCCGTACACATTCTTAACCGAAAGACAGCCTTCAGGCACTTCCACTCGCTTACGTGAGGTTTTTATAAACTTCGGGTTAATGAATACGCCAAGTATGGGTTCACTATCCTGGCCAACTTCATGTGTCTCAGACATCCGGTCATGGCGGACAATGAAGATGCGGTAGGGAAGACCAACCTGGGGCGCCGCAAGCGCCACACCATCAGGTTCATGATGTAAGGTTTCTGCCATATCTTCAACCATCTGGGTCAGTTCTTGGGTACCAAAAAGTTCCTCAGGTACGCTGACCGAGGGAGTGCGAAGTAGGGCGTCGCCTGATTGAAGTACGGGAAGCATGATGCGTGAATAAACTATAACAAAAAACCACCTTGGGAGGTGGCGTAAGAGCAATTGTGGGATGGTGCCGTCGGCACCGATGCTTTGGAATCAAATGGCCGTCGCCACCTGACTATGTTCCAGCGCTTGGTGCCGACGACTCCGATCAATCCTTTGGGCGGGGAAGCCGCAGAATGACCAGGTCTTCGCGTGCAGCTCTTTATGAACACGCTCAACCTATCGTAATAATGAACCAAAACTGCCTATACGTCAAGTATCTAAAAGGGTTTGTTCGCTGTTTCGTGACGTTCTGGGTCAAGTTCCCACCAGAACTTCTTACTGAAATTCTTTGAACGACTACAGACTGATTTTAAATAGTACAAGTCATCCGTTGGAATGCCTTCTAGAATCTTTCCCATACGACTCATGGTGAGGAGGGGAAGACCGTCGTGGGCACGTGAGTAGTTCAAATGTCGCTGAAAAAAACGCATAAGCTCACCGCGCTGGGTCTTTTTAGACTTTTTTTGTGTTGCGAGGTCTTTGGGTAAGTAGTCGCCTATGGGCCTCATGCGCACATTGTAGCGTATGTGAGTGTGGGACTGGATACCGCCATTGGTCGAGTACACCTTTATTTCTGGTCGTCTGGGTCGATGTTAGGACTTTGGTATATAAAAAGTCGGAGGATTTCTCCCCCGACTATATTCCGAATCTCAGCTCTGACCTAAGAGAACAGGTCTAGAAACCGTTGTAGCCACGATTTCGGCCTCAGTTCATTGTAGACCGCCATCAACTCTGCTCGTGTTTCGGGACTCATTGCCATTACACAACCGTGCTCTTGGCAGAAAGGGCTGTCACATTCACACATATTGTGTCTCCTCACTAACCTCAAAAAGACTACACCTCGGAAATCTATTTGACCATATGCCTACAACCACGTGCCGCTCTGGAACTATATTGGAATCTTTCTAAACTTGACAAGCACAGTTATATTAGGTATTATAGTATTTGGGTACTTTTGCCCTTTAACAAGGAGGTCCTCCAGTGGAGACCGCACCAAATTGGAATCAAATTCCGTTTCCCGTGCAGGCTGAGATCATGATCCAGTTGTCTGATCTGAGTCTTTCGTCAGGTTTCTTCCGAAGGCTCACAAAGCGCTTGAGGGAGATCATTGATTCAAGCGAGCAGTGGCGCGACTCACCCGAACACGGCGGTGACTGGTACGCCCTTCCCCCTGATGTACGAGGGTATTCCGCCCAGTACAAGCTGATGATACCCTTTCGGGACATCAAGCCGAGTCAACTTCGGGCTTTCTGCTCGTACGTGAACAGGCTCGCTCAACGACTGGCTGAGGACAACGACGCCAGCATCGACGCAGTCTACGCGAAGGTGGGCTTCCAAGTTTGCAGTACGCTTTTCGAAAGCGGCAAGTAACCGTTGATTTTCGTGCGCCCTGTCTCTTTTGAGGCGGGGCGCATTTATTTATTGCTGGAAACCTGGGCTTAGAACCTATTAGACCTGTTCAATATGAGCGCCAAGTGATTGGAGTCTCGTGACCAATTTCTCGTAACCTCGGTTCACGATGTACACATTTCGAAGTACAGAGGTTCCTTCCGCCGCGAGCATAGCGACCAGAAGAATGGTGGCAGGCCGTAGTGCTGGAGGCGCGACAATGTCAGCGGCTTTGAGTTGCTTCGGTCCCGAGATTTGGATACGGTGCGGGTCAAGCAGGAGGGTGGTTGCGCCAAGCGCTTCAAGCTCAGTGTAATAGATGGCACGTTTTTCAAAGACCCAGTCGTTAATGAGGGTGTCGCCTTTCGCCTGCGTTGCGATGACGGCGAAGAAAGGGAGGTTATCAATGTTAAGTCCAGGATACGGACGTGGATGAATGCGCTCTGGAAACGCGATAAGTTCTGACGCGGTGATGTGGATGTCCGCGAGTTTTGTAATACCATTTTCAGAAATGCCGGCGTCCGTGACCGTAAACTGCAACCCCATCTTTTCAAGGATGGCCAACTCAATTTCAAGGAATTCAATTGGGGCACGACGTACGGTTAGGGAGGAGTGTGTCGTTGCAGCTGCGGCAATAAAGAACATTGCGTCAGTAGGGTCTTCTGCAACCGTGTATTCCACATCAGTATTGATGCTTGAAAGTCCCGTGACGGTGAGTGTTGTAGAACCCACCCCCTCAATCTTCACACCAAGTGCTTGCAGGAATCCGCACACTTCCTGCACCTGGTAGTTTGCCGAGGCGTATTTAATAACGCTTGTTCCGGGAATACCTGCCGCAGCAAACAGTGCGTTCTCGGTTGCGGTGTCGCTTGATTCTTGGAGTACGACGGTTGCAGGGGAGAGACCATCATGCGAAATAGAAAACCGGTCGGTGTGTGCTTCTATCGCAACACCAAATCGCTCCAGCGCCCACAGATGCGGGCGTACGCTTCTGGTACCGAAGTCACACCCACCCGACTGTGGCAAATCAAACGAAGGGAAGTGGTGGAGGAGCGGACCGATGAACATCAAAATACTTCGGGTGCGCACCGCAGCTTCCTTGTTAATTGTTTCAAGTGAAATCCGTTCGGGAGGAGTGAGTGTGATGGTGTGGTCGCTCCGTTCAACCTTCATACCAATAGACTCAAGGACCTCCACAAGTCTGTTTACCTCTTCAATCTCGGGTACTTTCTTAAGCGTCGTCGTACCGTTGTTTAACAGGGACGCAGCGAGGAGTGCTACGGCGCCATTTTTTGAGCGATTCGTTTCAATAGAGCCAGAAAGAGGGTGTCCGCCCTCTACTTTGAAATTGATAACGTCGCTCGCCATACGCCGATTATACCGAGCGCTCTCGAAAACACCTATGTATTTGGCGTGCTTCCGTAGTACGCGGTATGATACGGCAACTATGTCCATGTTTTCACCGAAATTGGGTATCGATCTTGGCACCACGAACGTCCTGGTGTTCCTTCCTGAGAAAGGAGTAGTCTTGAATGAGCCATCAGTCGTTGCCGTTTCAACAGAAAACAACAAAGTGCTCGCCATCGGTGCTGAAGCAAAAAAGATGATTGGCCGCACTCCGGACTCCATTACCGCGTACCGGCCGATGAAAGATGGCGTTATTGCGGATTACCGTGTCACGGAGGCCATGCTTCGCTACTTTATGCGTAAGGCGCTTGGAAAATGGAATTTGTTTAAACCAACTGTTCTTATTTCAGTACCAGCAGGTGTGACCTCTACCGAAAAGCGTGCAGTGATAGAAGCCGCCGTGAAGGCAGGAGCGAAAGACGCGTACGTGGTGAAGGAACCAATCCTTGCAGCGATAGGAGCGGGCATTCCGATTCAAGAAGCACTCGGTCGCATGGTCGCTGACCTTGGTGGTGGAACCATTGATGTTGCCGTGATTTCGCTCGGCGGCATTGTAGCTTCAACTTCAGTGAAGTGCGCGGGCAATAAACTTGACCGTGCCATCATTGACCACGTCAAAAAACAATACAACCTCGCGATTGGCGACAAGACGGCTGAAGAAGTCAAAATTAATATTGGCGCTGCTGTGCCACTTTCTGTTGAACTTACCATGGCGGTAAAAGGACGCGACCTGGTCACCGGTCTTCCGCGCACGGTAGAACTCAAGACAAATGAAATTGTGCAGGCCATGAACAGGGAACTGCGCGAGATGATGGGAGCCGTACGAAAAGTACTTCAAGAGACTCCACCGGAACTTGCTTCAGATATCATTGATAACGGCATCATCCTTACGGGTGGCACGTCACAACTTCGGCATCTTCCTGAGCTCGTACTTAGGCGTACCGGGGTGCGCGCTGAGCTTGCTGATGATGCGTACTACTGTGTAGCTCGCGGAACGGGTGTGGCTCTTGCTCACCTTGGAACGTATAAGAAATCAATTGTTTCCAAACGATAAGCACTTGTGGATAGAAAAGGACTCCCTGCATTAAAGCGAGGGAGCCCACGGTGAGACATCAGAGTCACTAATATCGAGAACGAGGAGCTGCAGACTTTGGCCGTAACAGAATGAACAAAAACATAAAGCCGTTCATCACAAGGCCGAAGATGGGATAGAGCACATGTGCAAGATCCCACGTTGGTGCGCCCATCAACGATAAGGTGCAGCTAGTGAGGAACAGAAACCACGTCCAAGATTGTTGATCTCCCGGTCGGTGGTAGGTATCGATGAGTTGCGGCACACCGCCGACGAACATTGCAGTGACGCCGAGTACTAGCGCCTGGGTTGGACCAAAGTAGAACCAGCACACCATCGCCACAAGGGCAATAATGGAACAGATTGTCTCGATTTTCCCCCATGACCAATTTCCGCGCCGAAGCGAAAGGAGAAGGGTCACAATCGAACCAATCATAAAGGTGATGTTCATCCACGGATGAGAAAACCCACTTTTAATGATAGCGGCCGTGACAACCGTATTCACGATTGACCAGACCAACCATGTGGCAATATTCATGCGCGTCTGCCCACGAAGGATGCCAGTGAAGATCACGATATAGGCGAAAGCAGCGGCAATCCCAGCACCCATCAGTAAATCAATTTGCATCTCAAGCCCTTTCTAGGCTATTCGTGAAAGGGAAGTCCTAACACTTTCTAAATTCATTATATAAACTATATGTAGATTGTCAAATACACTATTTGCACTGTATTCTGCAAAGATGGCACACCACGCGTACTACCTCACCGGAGACAGAGAAGAGGCGATAGAGACAGCGCGGGCGTATGGAGCGGGCGAGCTGAATCTCTCAGGGGAGAACAACGCCGACCTCATCGTTGAGCGCTACGGACTTCTCTCAGTTGATGACGCTCGCCGTATCATTCGTCTCGCACTCCAGGCACCGCTTGTGGGCGAGCAAAAACTTCTCGTCATTTGCGTTGAACGTTTTTTCCATGAAGCACAGAATGCGCTTCTAAAGATTTTTGAAGAACCACCCGAGAGCACAACCCTCATCCTCGTGATTCCTTCTGAAGGAGACCTGCTTCCAACGCTCCGCTCACGCCTTTTGAGATTGAGTGAGCGAGGAGCGTCTGAACTTTCGCCTGAAGTAGCAACCTTCATCAAGGCGAGTGCGAGTGAGCGCGAGAAACTCATCACGAAACTCCTTGACCGAATTAAGTCAGACAAGGAGGAGGAAAAACAGGCGGCACGTGGTGAAGCCCTCCGGCTTGTCGAGGGCTGCATGACACAGGTGCACGGAAAATTTGCGACAGCAAGGAATGCTTCAGAGACCCGGGCATTTCTAAGTGATATGAATCGCTTTCTGCCCATTCTCCACGAGCGAAGCGCTCCGTATAAGCTGATTTTTGAACACCTTCAGCTCACGATGCCAAAACTCTAAAGAGTGGTATAACGAATCCTAGCTACTGTTCATTTCGGACAGGCACAACAGGGAGGAATGATGATGCGTACCATTGCATATCTGCTAAGCACTCTAGGTGCTTGTAGTATGAGCACGTCGGCCTTTCCCGATGCTCCAAAATCTCTTGAAAATGATAGGACTCCTCCTGACGAGAGGGCTGAGCATGCACGGGTGGTCTTTGATGCCTGCACAGAAGTCATTAACGAGGTAATTCAAAAAGCCGAAGCTGCGGCTGTTCAAAACAAGGTGACAGCCCGATTTCTTGCACGTGACGCTGAAGGAATTGTGAAAGAAATCAGTCGTGATGAATTTCTCAGGCAAAGTATTGCGGACTGTGTTGTTGCAGTTGCCCCGTACGACCCGGTGCTCGCACCGGCTATGGTGGGCAAAGACCCGCATACGATTTGATTCCATACGCGCCCCGACCTGTGTCGGGGCGCGCTTTATTTGCTACACTATGCTGATATGGCATATACCTTCGGTGCGCTTACCAAACATATTCAAGAAACAGAGGAGTGGCTTCAAAAAGAATTTACCGGCATTCGCACGGGACGAGCCACGCCACAGCTCCTGGATAACGTGAAGCCAGAAGTCTACGGTGTGTTAACGCCGATTCAGCAAGTTGCGTCCGTGACTATTGAAGACGCACGCACGCTTCGCATCATCCCGTGGGACAAGAGCATCACAAAAAATATTGAAAAAGCGATTACCGACGCAGACCTCGGTGTGGGTGTCGGTTCAGACGACCAAGGGGTACGCGTAAGCTTTCCAGAACTGACCGCAGAGCGTCGCACCATGCTCACCAAACTTTCCAAAGACCGTTTGGAACAGGCACGCGTCACGCTTCGTGGCCATCGCACCGACGCGATGAAGGAACTGGAAGCTGCAGAGAAAGAGGGAGGCATGAGTCAGGATGATTTAAAGCGCTACAAGGACGAGCTTCAGAAGTTGATTGATAAAGGAAATGAATCTCTAGAAACGCTCGGGAAAAAGAAGGAGACGGAGATTGCGAATTAGGTCATGAGTGTCATTCTCTTCATTCTTGTTCTCCTTGCACTTATCGTGGTGCACGAGTTCGGACATTTTGTCGTTGCGAAATGGTCAGGCATGCGCGTGGACGAGTTTGGTGTTGGATATCCACCACGCGCACGGGCATGGAAGTATGGGGAAACGGAATACAGTGTTAATTGGCTGCCGTTCGGTGGCTTCGTACGTATTTACGGCGAAGATGAGCAGGACCGTGTAGAGGGTACAGGTGACGTATCTCGTGCTTTTGGTTCTCGTCCGCGCGTGCTTCAGGCACTCACGCTCTTCGCTGGCATCGCTATGAATCTACTCTTTGCATGGGTTCTCATCTCCGGCATTCTTGCCATTGGTACCGTGCGTGCTCTTACGCCGGAAGAAGTACCGTACGCGAAAGATGCGGCGCTCATGGTTTCAAATGTACTTGCCGGCTCACCAGGGGCAGAAGCAGGTCTTAAGGCAGGCGACGCGATTAAAAAAGTAGTGCTTGGCGACCACGAGTTTACCGGAGTTGTGCCAACCGACTTCACGTCATTTATTGCAAGCGATTCTACACAGATTCCACTCACTATTACAGTACTGCGGGGTGGCACAGAAATGATTCTCACCGCAACACCGAAAGCAGGTGTCATTGCAAACGACCCAACACGTCCAGCGCTTGGTCTTGCGGTTGCAACTGCAGGCACGGTACCGGTCACCTGGTGGAAAGCTCCGATAGAAGGTGCGAAGTTAACGGCAGAGATTACGAAAGAGACCGCGATAGGTTTGTGGCAATTCTTTTCAAGTATCGCGCTCCTGAACGCAGACCTTACGCAGGTCTCAGGACCCATCGGTATTGCTGGCGCAGTGGGTACTGCATCCAGTCATGGACTTGTAGCTCTGCTTACACTAACCGCTATCATTTCCATAAATCTAGCGCTTATTAATCTTCTCCCAATACCAGCACTTGATGGCGGACGTCTCCTGTTTGTTGCCATTGAGGCAGTCATTCGCAGGCCGCTCCCAGTGGTTGCTGCGCGGGCGGTAAACACGGTTGGTTTTGCGTTCCTCATACTACTCATGGTGGTGGTGTCTTTTCACGACGTTCTGAAATTTTTCACCTAGAGGTAGGTGAAAAACACCCATCTGCGGTTGTTGCGAGCTCCGGTGCTCCCTCACCGTACCAGCACGTACGACTCGGTACGCTCCTCGCTCGCGCCTCGCATCTAGGCGCTTTTCACCGACCTCCCCTTTTTCTTGGTAATTTGCCCTCAAGAGCTAAAGACTTATACTGTCAGTACATATGCGGCACAGTCAGCTTTTCACAAAAACACGGCGCGATGCACCTTCTGACGAGGAGGCAAAAAATGCCCAGCTCCTGATTCGTGCGGGCTATGTCCACAAAGAAATGGCAGGGGTGTACTCCTACTTGCCACTTGGTCTGCGCACTTTGAACAACATCGTAGAAGTCATCCGCCAGGAGATGAATGCGGTTGGCGGACAAGAACTCGTTATGTCGGCACTGCAAGACCGTGCACTCTGGAGTCGTACTGACAGATGGGATGACAACAAAGTAGATAATTGGTTCAAGACTGAATTTAAGTCGGGGGGAGAGACCGGACTTGCAATTACGCACGAGGAACCACTCACGCGTATCATGACTGACCACATTTCTTCGTACCGTGACCTGCCCGTAAGCGCGTATCAATTCCAAAACAAATTTCGTAACGAAATGCGCGCCAAATCTGGAATCATGCGCGGTAAGGAGTTTTTAATGAAAGACCTCTACTCGTTCTCAAAGGACGATGAAGAGCATACGCAGGTGTACACAGGTATTCGCGAAGCATATATCAAAGTCTTTGAGCGTCTTGGACTCGGCGAACTCACGTACCCGACCTTCGCCTCAGGCGGCATTTTCAGCCCGTTTTCAGAAGAGTTCCAGACAATCTCGGAGGCAGGAGAGGACACTATTTACGTACACGAGGGAAAGCGTATTGCGGTGAATAAAGAAGTGTATGGCGATGAAAATCTTGCGAAGCTTGGTCTCACGAAGGAGGAACTCGTTGAGAAGAAAGCGATTGAGGTCGGTAACATCTTCAATCTCGGTACACGTTTCTCTGAACCGCTTAACCTTATGTACACCGCAGAAGACGGAAGTAAGAAACCGGTGGTTATGGGTTCCTACGGCATCGGTCCATCTCGTGTTATGGGAACAATTGTCGAAACACTTTCTGATGAAAAAGGAATTGTCTGGCCTGAAGCCGTTGCGCCGTTCCGTTTCCACTTAATTTCACTTGATGGTGGCGACACGACAATAGCAAGCTACGCACAGGACTTGTATCGGGAGCTTCCCATGAACTCAGTGCTCTTTGACGATAGAGACGTACGCGCAGGCGAGAAATTCGCAGATAGTGATTTGATGGGTATTCCGTGGCGCCTCATTGTGGGCAAGGACACGCTTGCAAGTGGCACGGTTGAGCTCGTGAACCGAGCGACCGGTGAAGTGCAAAAACTCACGAAGGAAGAAATTCTCGTATTCTAATATGGCTCGCTTGAAATTCTCACGGAACTCGCTCTTCTCAAGCGATATTGGTATAGACCTCGGTACCGCAAACACGCTCGTGTATGTGCGCGGGCGCGGCATTGTGATTAACGAGCCATCGGTGGTGACGTTGAACGAAAAAACTGGGCAGGTGGTAGCTGTTGGGAAAGAGGCCAAAGTGATGCTCGGCAAAACGCCACCGCACATCCGTGCCGTACGTCCACTTTCTCACGGCGTGATTTCTGATTTTGAAGTCACCGAGGAGTTGCTTGCGTACCTGATTAACAAAGCGCAGGGCGGACGCTCACGCCTCCTTGGTCCACGCGTGGTGATTGGGGTACCGACCGGCGTGACGAACGTAGAGAGTCGCGCGGTTCGTGATGCAGCGCTCACGGCAGGTGCTCGCGAAGTGTTTATTATGGAAGAACCGATGGCAGGAGCTATTGGCGCAAAGCTTCCCATCACCGAACCGATTGGCACCATGGTGCTTGATATCGGGGGAGGTACCACGGACATTGCAGTGCTCGCGCTTGGCGGCACAGTTGCCAGTAAGTCGTCGCACGTTGCCGGTGACCGTTTCAACGACAACATTATAGATTTTGTACGGAGTGAGTTTCAGCTTGCTATTGGTGAAAAAACCGCTGAAGACACGAAGATTGCGATTGGGGCGGTGCTTCCGCTTGACGAACAACTCGAGCGTGCGGTTCGCGGTCGCGATCTTGCCACCGGGCTTCCACGAGAAATTATGCTTACCGATTCGCACGTTCGTGAAGCACTCGCGCCGTCACTGGATACTCTCATGGAAGCCATGAAAGAGGTAATTGAGGCAACACCACCCGAACTCCTTTCCGATGTGCTTGAGCGGGGCGTCACGGTGTTTGGTGGTGGAGCACAACTGCGCGGTCTTCCCGAGCTCCTCGCAAAGATGCTTGGCGTGCCGATACACGTAACACCAGACCCACTTACCGCTGTGGTGCGTGGTACCGGTATTGTCACCGAAGATCCTCGTCCGTGGGCAGAAGCATTCATGCATGAAGAAGCAATCTTGGCACAAGCGTAATACCCTCATGCCTTCGGGCGTGTACATGGCCGGATTTTTCCTTGTACTTGTTGGGGTCATTATTCTTGGGCTCCGTTTTTTTGCACCAAGCGCGCTCACGTACCTCGTTACGCCGGTGTGGCAGTTTGGGAACGCAATCACGAACGGTCTCCATACCTATGGCAGTGCACTCGCTGATAAGGAAGACTTGGTACGTGAGCGAGACATGCTCATTGCTGAAAATCAGGCACTTGAAGAATCTAATCGTGGTTTATCGTCACAAGTACAAGATCTCTCACACTTGGTTGGTTCGCGTAGTGTGAGCGCGGTTCGGATTCTTGCCGGAGTGCTTGCCCGACCGCCGACCGTGCCCTACGACACGTTCATCGTTGACCGAGGAACGGACGGTGGGGTAGTTCCCGGTGCGTTTGTATTTGCGCCGGGCGGCGTGCCGATTGGCACCGTGGAAAGCGCCGAACGAACAACCGCGCGCATCGCTCTCTTTTCAGCGCCAGGAAAAATAAGCGAAGGGTGGGTGGGGGAGAAGCGCATTCCGATAACACTCACCGGACTTGGTACTGGTGCGTTTTCCGCGTCGCTGCCACGCGAAAGTTCGGTCGCGGTCGGCGACATTGTGTATCTTCCGGGACCAGGTGCACTTCCGGTAGGTACGATTGTCCGCGTTGATACCGACCCTTCATCACCACGCGCTCTGGTACATGTCGCTCCCTACATCAATCTCTTCAGCCTCACCTGGCTTGAGATTGCTCCCTAGGTATGGTCGTTCGGATTATTGCGACTGTAGGAGCCTTTCTTTCCGTACTGTTGTTCCCGTGGCAACTCGCTCTTTTTATTGTTGCCGGCGTTTCCGCACTCTTGCCACCTGTTGCGCTTGTCGTTGGAGTCTTTACGGACGCGCTTTATTGGTCCCAAGGTCCACTTCCATACGCTACGTTATGTGGTCTTGCTATTACCCTTATCGCGTTTGTTGTTGAGCGATTCGTGAGAACCCGTATCATGGCTACATGAGAGGTTTTTTAGGCTTCAAAAGACGTCGTAGACGGGACGCAGAACTTGCTCCGGATGAGATTTTTTTGGACGCCTCAAACATTCCCGACTTTGACCGAGGTCGCCTTGAGGGTCGCCTTGAGCGACCAATTTCACAAAATGCATTTCTCGGTCTTTCGCTCACCCTTATCGTTGCGCTCATCGCACTCGTTGCTCAAGCAGCAAACCTGGAGATTATTCATGGTGACGTCTACGCCTCCCAAAGTGAAAAGAATCGTCTTCGACCTGGTATTTTGTTTGCCCAGCGTGGAGCCATACTGGACCGAAACGGTACGGTACTCGTAAGTAATGAAGCAACCGAGGACGGTGGGGTGAAGCGTGTCTATCAATCACCGGGTTTTGCGCACCTCCTTGGGTACGTGTCCTACCCACGAAAGGACTCCTCTGGTCATTACTACGATACGGACATCACGGGACTGGCGGGTATTGAGGGAGCCTTTAACGACAGTCTTGCGGGGAAGAACGGCACGCTCCTCGTAGAAGAAGATGCGCACGGCACCACACGTTCCGAGGGTATGGTGGCACCTCCCGTGAACGGTCAGAATCTTTCACTTGCCATTGATGCGCGTGCACAGAAAGCATTCTATGACGCTATTTCAGAACTTGCAGACAAGATTCCGTTCCAGGGCGGATCTGGAATTTTGATGGATGTTGAAACCGGTGAGATACATGCGCTGGTATCGTATCCGGAATACAACCCGAACATTTTGTCCGCTGGTGGACCCTCTGACGTGATTGCCGGCTACTCAAAGGATTCGCGTCAACCGTACCTTGATAGGGCTGTCTCTGGTCTCTATACTCCCGGCTCCATTGTGAAGCCTCTTGAGGCAGCTGGAGCCCTCACAGACGGTGTTATTACCCCTGAGACCAGCGTGTATTCCAGTGGTTTTATCTCTATTCCAAATCCGTACGACCCGAAGCACCCTTCAATTTTCCGAGACTGGAAAGCGCTTGGATTGATGGATACCCGTCATGCCATCGCCTGGTCGTCTGACGTGTTCTTCTATTCTGTCGGTGGTGGGTTCGGTGCCGTAAAGGGCCTCGGTATTGAACGACTGAAATATTGGTTTGAAGCATTCGGCTTTGCAAAGCCAACTGGCATTGAGCTCTCGCGCGAAGCAACCGGATTTATTCCAGACCCCGCATGGAAAAAGAAAACACTGAACGAGCCCTGGCGCATTGGTGACACCTACCACACCGCCATTGGTCAGTACGCGATGCAGATTACACCCATAGAAGCAGCGCGAGCCATTGCAGCAGTTGCTAACGGCGGCAAGCTTATGAAGCCAACGATTCTTTCCGGACGGGCACCAATTGGAGAATCCATTGCGGTCTCACCAAGTGCGCTCCAAGTGGTGCGGGAAGGGATGCGCCTTGGTGCAACCGAAGGAACCTCAATTGGCCTTTCTGATTTGTCGTTCGTGCACGTGGCAGGGAAGACGGGAACCGCCCAGCTTGGTTTTCATAATGAGTATTATAATTCCTGGGCTGTGGGCTTCTTCCCCTATGAGCATCCGAAATATGTCTACGTGATTGTGATGGAACACGGACCGTCAGGGAACTCTATTGGTGGCATTTACGCAATTCACCATGCACTTTCGGCGTTGCATGCGACAGCCCCCGAATATTTTAAATAGGACGACTGCTGAAAAGTATCCATCTGTGTTGTTTCTCGCTCTGGTGCTTATTCACCGTACCAGCACGTACAGCTCATTTCGCTCCTCACTCGTGCCTAGCATCTGAAGACTTTTCAGCAGTCGTCAGAGCAACCTGATTATTGACATATACACTATTTGTGATGTATAACGTTAGATAGTTCTTTGATACGTTGAACTCGTTTGCCATAGCAGAAAGCGGCTTATTTATGGGCCATTCTCTGCTATGGCAAATCCTCACGACGAGGGAGCCCGCTGGCACGCGACGCCGTTTCGAGAGAAACATTGTCGCAAACATAGAGGATACAACTATGAGCAGTATGGATATGCTCGACGTTGGACAAGCCAACGAACTCAAACTGGCCTGTCGCCGTGAAGGGTTCTCGCCTGAAGACCTGAAGTGGTTGTGTGAGGGAAGCACCCTCTCGCAGTTGCGAAAGGTCCGTCTCGGCCACGCCTCAATCGAAGTCATCGCGCACGTCATCGACTGCGACGCTGACCCGTTCGTTCCCGACGGCTGGTCCGTCGAAGAACACCAGAAGAGCGGCTCATTTGAATGGGACGCCTCGAAGGTCGAGCTCTGGCTCGCGAACGGCCAAAAGAACGGCAAGATACTCGAAGGCAACAAGCTCCGCAAGGAGATGGCGAAGAAGGTCCCCTTCAATGCCTGCGTCCTCGACTATCTGCTCGCCAATCCGCACCTCATCCCCCAGGAGTGGAAAGGCAAGTACGTCTTCTTCTGGGGTACGGTGTACCGCGACTCGCGAGGCAACCTTTTCGTCCGTTACCTCTACTGGAGCGGCGACGGGTGGCTCTGGGGCGACCGCTGGCTCGACGACGGCTGGCGCGGCTCCTACCTCGCGGCGTTGCGTGCAAGTTGAACTTGGAACATTGAACCTCGGACCTTCGGTCCTTGATACTCTGGTCCTTTGGGCCCCGCGCTGTTATCAGCGCGGGGTTTTATTTGATACTCCAGACGGGCGATTAGTTGACGCATTGCTGTAAGCCCGTAAAATAGCGACAACCCATAACAATAAATCATGAGCGTAGAGGATACTGTAGTCAGCCAAGAGAAGTTCGATGAGATGCTTCACGAGCTTGAGAATCTTAAGACCGTTCGCAGAACAGAAATTGCGAAGAATCTTGAGTATGCTCGTTCACTCGGAGACCTTTCAGAGAACGCCGAGTACCAGGAAGCACGAGAACTACAGGCCGCAACCGAAGAGCGTATCCGTAAGCTTGAGGAGCTCGTGAAGCGTGCCCATATTCTTACCGACGGTAAGAAAAAAGATATTGTCGGATTCGGTTCATCCGTCGTTATTAAGAAAGAGGGAAGTGACGAGAAGCATGAGTACACCATTGTCGGCTCGGAAGAAGCTGATATGCGCGCTCACAAACTCTCACACGTCTCACCCCTTGGTGCTGCCATCATGGGAAAGAAGAAGGGAGAGCAGTTTACGTTTGAGACGCCGAACGGCAAACAATCCTATTCAATAGAGAAGGTAGCTTAGCGATTTTACAGATTCGTAGGGGACTCGTCCCCACACAAAAACCGCCCTTCCGGGCGGTTTTTGTGTGGGGATAACAGGGGTCCTGGTGGGATGAAGTGTCATATAATTCAATACTAGTGGGATGAAGTGGGAGCTGCCACTTCGCTTCATTTCGCTTCCTATATTTCTTATGTTTATCGGCGAATACCGTCATACGTTTGATAGCAAGAATCGAATCTCGCTTCCTGCTAAGTTCCGTAAGGAGCTCGGTGGTTCTGTCGTGGTTACGCGAGGATTTGATAAGTGTTTGTTCGTGTACCCGAAGGCTGCGTGGAAAAAGCAGTCTGAGCGTATCGCGAGTCATTCCATGGGTAACGCTGCCGGGCGCGGTCTCGCCCGTCTCTTGCTCGCGGGAGCGGTTGAAGCGGATGTTGATTCTGCCGGCCGCATTTTGATACCTGATTATCTAAAGTCATTTGCCGCACTCAAAGAGAAGAGTGTCGTTGCGGGTGTGAACGACCGCGTTGAAGTGTGGGATGAAAAGTCTTGGACTACCTACACTAAAGCCATTGAACGCGATGCGGATATGTACGCAGAAAGTCTCGGCACAGGCGTGCCGCTATAACAGCTATGGAACCACGCCACGACACCGTACTCCTTCATGAATCCGTCGAGGCGCTTTCTATTACGCCGGGGATGGTCATTGTGGACGCGACGCTTGGCGCTGCAGGGCACTTCCGTGAAATCGCTATTGCACTTGGTACTTCTGGCACCCTGATTGGTATTGATGCTGATGAGGCGGCAATTGCCCGTGCGCAGGCAGTCGTGGACGAACTTGGCGACAAAGGTCCCACCGTACACCTGGTGAAGGATAATTTCCGTAATCTTGAGCAGATTTTAAAAAACCTGAACTTGAGCTGTATTGATGGTGCCCTTTTTGACCTTGGCTGGAGCGGTTTCCAACTTGCGAGCGGTCGTGGCTTTTCGTTCCGTACTGACGAACCACTTTTGATGACCTACGGCGAGCCTGAAGAAGGAAAGACCGCCGCTGACCTCGTGAACTCACTTCCCGAGGACGAGCTCGCCGATCTCATTTACCAGTACGGAGAGGAGCGTTTTTCCCGTGGTATTGCAAGCTCTATTGTGGAGACTCGTAAACAGCATCGTATCCTCACCACGCTCGCACTTGCTGAAGCAGTCTCGCGCGGTACCCCTTCCTGGTACCAGCACCGTCGTCTGCACCCAGCGACCAAGACATTTCAGGCGCTTCGTATTGCCACGAATGATGAGCTTGGTGCACTCCGCGCGGGCGTGAGCGCTGCGCTTGCCCACCTCACCGAAGGAGGGCGTGTTGCGGTCATCACCTTCCACAGCATTGAAGACCGCATCGTGAAAGGCCTCTTGAAAGATGCTGCCTACGCAGGCACGGGTACGAACATCACCCGGAAACCGACGGTACCGTCCACCGCTGAACTAACGGCGAACCCACGTGCCAGAAGCGCCAAGCTCCGGGTGTTTGAGCGTTGCAGTGGGGAAGGGGTGTGTCTTATGAACGATGTCAACGAAAAAGTATATGCGTAAATCCACTCACACCACCCGACGCCGAAGTCAGGGAGCCATCACCCTGCCTGCGATGCCGGACTCTACCATTACAACCCTTTCGTACTTGGCAGGCGTACTCGCGGTGCTCTATGTAGGACTCATGATTACGACTGTTGTGGAAGCAACCCTACAGACCTCACTTCGGGCGAGCGTACACGAGACCGAAGGAACCATTGCGACTCTTGAAACAACCTACTATTCTTCCGTTGCTAAATTGAACGCCATGGACCCGCATGCAACGGGCCTTGTATACCCAACCGCGGTTACCTACACCGAGGCTCGTCCATCCATTGGACTTAGTCTAGCGAACTAATATGCGAAGGGAGGTCAGGCTGCGACTCCGCGTCCTTACCACCATTATTCTAGGAGTCGCGCTTCTCCTCATAGCACAGCTCTACTTGCTCCAGATTGTGCACGGGCGAGATTACTCGCTTCGTGCCGACCGTCAGTACATAAGCTCAAGCCAGGAACTGTATGACCGAGGTAGCATCTTCTTCACACGTAAGGACGGCACGCTCATTTCTGCTGCAACACTCTCCACAGGCTTTACGGTTTCCATACAACCCGCAAAGATTACTGACCCAGAACGAGAATACGAGAAATTGAACGGACGATTTCCGATAGAAAAGGAGGCGTTTCTCGCTTCGGTAGCAAAGAAAGAGGACCCGTACGAGGTGGTAGCACGTAGAGTGCCGGAGGACATCGGTCGCGCCATAGATGCTGACAAACTCGCTGGTGTGTCCGTGACGCGCGAACGCTGGCGGAGCTATCCGGCCGGCCGGCAGGCTGCTCAGTCGGTCGGGTTTGTTGCGTTTGATAACGACAATACGCTTGAGGGCAGAATTGGACTTGAACGCTATTACAATGATGTCTTAGACCGGAGTGCGGTCGGACTCTTTGGGAATTTCTTCGCAGAACTCTTTGCGAACCTTGATAACGTGGTCGTGGATGCGCGGGCCTCCCGTGAAGGCGATCTCATCACCTCCATAGACCCGGTGGTGCAGGAGAAATTAGACCAGGTACTCGCACGGGTAAACGCGCACTATGGTAGTCGGGAGACCGGAGGCATCATCATGATTCCTGCAACAGGAGAAATTATCGCGCTTGATACTGCACCGTCTTTTGACGCGAATGACTTTGCGCATGAGGACCCGAATCATTTCGGTAATCCACTCGTGGAGCACCAGTATGAATTCGGTTCAATTATGAAACCGCTCACGATGGCGGCTGGTCTTGATGCGGGTGTCATCACGCCACAGTCTACCTATAACGATACGGGGTGTGCGACGGTGAACACACAGACCTTCTGTAACTACGACTTGAAGCCACGTGGACCAGGAACGCCGATGCAGCAGATTTTGTCGCAATCACTCAACATTGGTGCGGCTTATATCGCAACGCGCTTGGGGCATGAACGCTTCCGGACGTATTTTGAAAAGCTTGGCTTTGGAACGGAAACGGGAACTGACTTACCAAACGAAGTGGCAGGAGACATCAGAAACATTCAAACCAGTCCACGTGATATTGAGTACGACACAGCTTCCTTCGGTCAGGGTATGGCAGAAAGTCCGATGCAGATGGTAAAAGCACTCGGCGCGCTCGCAAATCATGGCTCGGTGGTGACGCCACACCTGGTTCGGGCAAAGCGTCTTGAAAATGGTATTGTAAAACCGCTTTCCTGGGGTAAGGAAGAGCGTGTGTTCTCTGAGGTCGCTACTGAGCAAACCACTCGTATGCTCGTTGAGGTGGTGGATAAGAAGCTCGCAAACGGTATGGTGAAGATTCCAGAAATGAGCGTCGCCGCAAAAACCGGTACCGCTCAGATAGCAGGCCCGGGTGGGAAGTACGCCAAGGGGCTCTATTTCCACTCGTTCTTTGGCTACTTCCCAGCGTATGACGCGAAGTACATTATTCTTTTGTACACCAAACAGCCACAGGGCGTGCAGTATGCGTCAGAAACCCTCACTGAACCATTTATGGAAATGACGCATTTCCTCATCAATTACTACGCCATTCCGCCTGACCGAGCACCTGCATCTTAACCAATGAAACACTATTCTCGCAGCTTCGTCGCATCGCTTCTTGCTCGCTTCGCACGAGCCGTTTTACATACCTACAAGCCAACCATTGTGATGGTCACCGGCAGTGTCGGAAAGACAAGCACGAAAGATGCGGTTGCCGCAGCGCTTTCCTCAGAGAAGAAAGTCCGTGCAAGTGAGAAAAGTTTTAATAGTGAGTTTGGGGTACCACTCACCATCATTGGTGCAAAAAACCCTTGGAATAATGGTATTGCGTGGGTAAAAGTCTTTTATAAGGCACTAAGCTTGCTTCTTGTACGCCAGGAGTATCCGCGTATTCTCGTGCTTGAAGTGGGAGCGGACCGTCCGGGTGATTTGACGAAGATACTGCAAATCGGAACACCTGACGCGGTTGTGGTTACCCGTCTTCCACGAGTACCCGTGCATGTGGAAGCGTATGCCAGTACGGACGCCGTTCGTGCCGAAGAGTTTCTTCCAGCGTTTTCACTTCCACCGGGAGCTCCCTTGATTCTCGCGTCCAATAACGAATACGCACTTTCCATGGGTAAAAAGACGCTCGCTTCCATGACTACCTTTGGATTTGCGGAGAACGCTGACGTCCATATTTCAAATCCAGAAATTATGCTTGAGGGTATGCGCACGGTAGGTATGAAAGCGATCGTACGGGTAGGGAAGGAATCTAAGGAATTAAAAGTCAGAGGAGCACTTGGCCGTCACCAACTCCTTGCACCAGCAGCCGCACTCGCGACCGCACTTCGTCTCGGCAGCACCTTCTCACGAGCGCTTACCGGACTTTCACACTACGTACCACCGTCTGGTCGCTCACGACTCCTGCATGGTATGAAGGAAACAACGCTCATTGATGATAGTTACAATTCATCCCCGGCAGCAGCTGAAGAAGCGCTCGCTTCACTTGATACCCTACCAACCAAGGGTCGCAAGATTGCCGCACTCGGGGATATGCTTGAGCTCGGTCGTTATTCCATTGCTGAACATGAAAAGATAGGCGCTCTTGCCGCCAAGCATGCAGATATTCTTGTGACGGTCGGAATACGCTCGCGTGCAACTGCGGAAGCAGCACGTCAAAATGGTCTCGCCGAAGCTCTCGTACACAGTTTTGACAGTGCAGTGGAGGCTGCAGCTTTTCTTCATGAATTCCTTGAAGAAGGGGATGTCGTACTGATAAAGGGTTCACAAGGCATGCGTATGGAGCGCGTTACCGAGGTACTGTTACATGATAAAAAAGATACGCACAAGCTCGTTCGTCAGGAAAAAGAGTGGAAGAAGCGTCGGTAATCTGTTATAAAGCACGGACGGCCCTATCGTCTATCGGTTAGGACACATCCTTCTCAAGGATGGAAGCGGGGTTCGACTCCCCGTAGGGTCACAAAGGTGCCAGGCGTGAAGGATAAGCTTCACGGCCGCTGCAGTTTGTAGTCCCTACGGGGAGTCGAATGCCTTATGGGTGACCGATGCGAGAGCGAAGCGAACCTTCCCGTAGGGTCACGACGATCTATTCGCCGCGACGTGCAGCCTCTATGGCGGCGATATCAATTTTCTTCATCGTCATCATTGCCTCAAAGGCACGCTTTGCCTCTGCGCCTCCTGCAGCCATAGCATCGGTTAGGGCGCGTGGTGTGATTTGCCAGGAGAGCCCCCAGCGGTCCTTGCACCAGCCGCATTGGCTTTCTTGACCGCCGTTCCCGACGATTGCATTCCAGTAACGATCCGTTTCTTCCTGAGTATCCGTTGCAATCACAAATGAAAATGCCTCACTCTGCTTGAAGGCTGGACCACCGTTTATAGCGACACACGGAATTCCTAAAACGATGAATTCTACGGTCAGTACATCACCCTCCTTACCATCTGGAAAATCAGAAGGGGCTCTCTGCATACCAGTTACCTCACTATCAGGAAACGTAGCGGCATAAAATTCCGCTGCAGATTGCGCGTCCTTTTCATACCAAAGGCAAATAGTGTTTTTTGCTTGCTTGTTCATATATCAGATTATAGTACTAGACTCAGAAATGCATAATTCTTTTCGTTTGAGTGCTGCACATCCAGTATAAGAAAAACGCCGGGACTAAAAGTCCCGGCGCTGCCGTTAGGCGTAGTGTATTTCGTTATTACGCGAACTGAGCAATGTGCTGACGACCGTTCCTGCGGAGTGCGATGCCGGCAAAGCCGAAGCCGAAGAGCATGAGCGCCCAGGTGGCAGGTTCCGGAACTGCCGCAGTCGCGCCAGCGCCGAGCTGTGCAAAAGCATCAAACGACCTGGTGCCACCAGCGAGCCCACCCACCGTCAAGTTGACCTGGTAGGTGCTGTCGACAAGCGCATTAAAGCCGATTGGAGCCCAGTTCAGCCGGAAGCTGTTCTGTGCGAACGAGCCACCGGACCCAACCCCGGTTGCGTTGTCGTTGCCGACCGCGAATGGGTTGTAGCTGAAGCTCGAGCCGGTGCCGATGTTGGTGAGTGTCAACAGTGCAGTCAGGGTCGATACATCGTTCATGACCGGGGACGAAATGCCCCAATCAAAGCTGATCGGAGTTGTTCCGAGCGCAAAGCTGTACAGATTGCCGACCGAGGCCGGCGCGACCTGGAACGTTTGGTGCATGCGCAAAGCGATTTCGCTGCCGTCTGTAGTTGTCAGCACAGCAGTGTTGGACGGCGCATAGTTGTTGCCGGAGCCGTAGTTCCAGCCGGCTGCTGGAGCGGAATTGTAGGTCACGACATCCGCTGCCGCTGCCGGTGCTGCAAATGCGACAGACGAAAGTGCTGCCGCAACAAGCAAGATTTTATGAGAAATCTTCATGTCTTCTTCCCTTATGGCATACGCTCCAGCAAAGTGCCGGTTTATCGTAGCCAGAAACCCTCATTTCCTAAGGCCTTTTGGCTACGATAAACCGTTTTAGCTCGCAAAGAACAAGAAGGTGACCATACCACAGATATATAAAAAGTGAAATAGGGGCCAAAAGTAAAGGGCCGGTCGCATTGACCGGCCCCCTTTTTGCCTCACATCACGTGAGAAGAACAATTTTTTTCCTCCGTATTCGGTGCGGTATGTATATCTACCACTGCCGAAGGTGCTACACGTAGTACCATTGCCGTTATCCGCTCTTTCGCACTTTCGTTTGCCAGAGCAAGGATATCGCTTTTACACGCAGCTACCAAAAGCTGTGCGCGAGCTTGCGCCCTCGCTTGCTCCTGAAAGTGCATATCGCTCCAGATGCTGTCGTACGCCACCACATGAAGTTTATCTTCAAGTGATAGGATAGCCGGTGCATCGAGACGGAGTGAGACACGGTTAGCAGAGAGCTGTTCCAGATGGATTGCTCCCTCTGGAAATCCTGCGTGTGCCACACCCGTTGCGATAAACGTTGCGGATTCCATATCTACGCCGCCAAACCAGAATTGTCGTGTCCGAGTGCTCTCTACCGTTTCCGTCAGATTGACATGTACGGTTTCAAGACGAATCTCTTTCAGAACGGCACTGATGACAGCGGGTGATACTTGTACCAGTGTTTGCGTTGTTTGAGTCTGTCGGGGGGCATGAAGCCACCAGACAGTGAACGCACTACTAAGTGCAAGCAGGATAATGAGATACGATTTCTTCATGGGAAGTCTCCTTGTAGGGTGCCTCCCTCCCGAGTGGCATTACCCACGGAGCGCTTTATGCAGCGCCTTCTTGTTTTCCTTCGTTTTCTTGGCATAGAGCCGAAGCTCCGGACCAAGATAGGATGCGAGCGACTTTTTGCCATGTCCCTCAACCCAGTTTCGTGCTTTCGCAATAGCTGGTGTGGGGAGATGATGAGCAATCGCCATGAACTGCGTGACCTCGCCCATGTGAGTGGGAAAAAGACGACGGAGCTCAGTGCGCTCACTCGCGCTTGATACCTGTATCCACCGTGCAATGTTATAAATTGCAAAGTAGTACGCAGCACGATGATGGTCATTGCCGATAAGGCTTACAACAGATCCGGGGATCTGATATTTGCTTGGGACAAACTGACTCACCACATTGGCTCCTTCTACGCGCTCACCGTCATGCCGGACGGCATACGAGGTGAACTGGTAGAAGCCACAAGACATTCTGGTATCGCCAAGAGCTGGCAGACTGTTCAGATACGCCGAACCCGCGGACGGGAGGAGCACCTTGAGCAATTTGACGTTGCTTTTGCCATCCTGAAACGGCAACAGCTCGGTCATACCATAGGCAACGAGGTCTTCACCGGTGATTGCAAAGGAAATGTCACGGAGGAGTTCACACCCATCCTGTGAGATCTCTTTCTTCGCACACAATTTACCGAAGTTAATCGTGTACTTCACCCGAGTAATTTCCTGGTCTACCGTACCCACAAATGCAGGTAGGGTAGTACGGCCTTTGTTGCCGGTCTCGTAGCGAGCAATAATTTTCGTATACGACTTTTGGGTCGCAGGCGAAACTCCATCAATCGCAAGTTTGAGCTTCCAGGCATGGAGCAGATTTTCCGTGTAGTCAATCTGCGCATAGTCCGGAGCTTCTCCGCGAACACCCATATAGAGTGCCGACAGTTTGCCAAGCTTCATTCCGTCCAAAGGACGGAGATCCGTTATCGGCGAAACCATTGGAATCGCGGCAGGAAGCGTAATCGTAACGGTACTATGTGGTTTTTCAATGAACGCTGACTGCTGTGGAGCCATAAGCCCCAGGGCAGTCAAGATCTTTACGAATGAAATACTCATTTCAAGTCTCCAATTGAATTGAAGCTTTACTCCCGGCAGATTCTTAGACCTGCTCAACTAACAATAATACACCTAAATAGTGTATTTGTCAAGTATTTCGCGCGGTATCTTGTGTAGCCATATAAAAAAGCCGGCGCAAGTGCGCCGGCTTTGGGGGTGCCGGAATCGGCGGGTTATGCGTGGGGCTGAACGCCAACAGGTTTCTGTTCATGCCGAAGTGCCAGAATGGACCTGGCGTCCTTTTGGATCTGCATGCGATCCAACCACGCGAAGAGCTTCTTTAGCATTTCCTTCTCCTGCTTGTGTCTAACACTACGGTAAAGTAGATTAATGCAACTGTCAATACCCTCTGTATTTACAGAGGGTATGTGGCAAAATAATAAGCATGGATTTAACACACCGCGTTACTTCTTTACTCAATAGTGCGGGGATAGCTGTGAATGGTAGCAATCCATGGGACATACAAATCCACGATAAGCGTCTCTACACTCGCGTGGCGCGTGGCGGCACGCTCGGACTGGGCGAAGGCTACATGGACGGTTGGTGGGATGTGCCCGCTATAGACCAATTCTTTGACAAAGTTCTGGTAAGCGGCGTGTATCAGAAAGTGCTTCCGAAGTGGCAGGAGGTTTCCATGAGTCTCTTGCATTCATTTTATAATCATCAGTCAAAAGCACGGGCACAGATTGTGGGCGAGCGTCACTACGACATCGGGAACGACTTGTACGAGCGGATGCTCGACAAACGCATGGTCTACACCTGTGGGTACTGGAAGAATGCAGCAACCCTTGACGAAGCACAGGAAGCCAAGCTTGAACTTGTGTGCCGAAAGCTCAACCTCCAAAAAGGACAAAAAGTACTTGACATTGGTTGTGGGTGGGGAAGCTTCGCCAAGTTTGCCGCGGAGCGCTACGGCGTTTCCGTCGTTGGTATCACCATTTCAAAAGAACAGGCCATACTCGCTCGCGAACTCTGCAAGGGACTTCCGGTTGAGATTAAAGTAGAAGATTATCGCTCGTTAACCGATGAGTTTGATCACATTGTCTCGCTCGGTATGTTTGAGCATGTGGGCTACAAGAATTATCGTACGTATATGGAGGTGGTACGCCGGTGTCTGAAACCAGATGGGCTGTTTCTTCTCCACACGATTGGTGGAAATTTTTCTACAAAGATTACGGACGCGTGGATAGACCGCTATATCTTTCCAAATGGCATGTTGCCGTCGGTAACTCAGGTAGGTGCATCCATTGAAAATCTCTTTGTCATGGAAGATTGGCACAGTTTTGGTACCGACTACGACAAAACGCTGATGGCGTGGCATGCAAATTTCACACGAGCGTGGCCGGAGCTAGAACAGCACTACAGCCCCCGCTTCAAACGTATGTGGGACTACTATCTTTTGTCCTGTGCGGGTTCGTTTCGTTCCCGCTTAAATCAGTTGTGGCAGGTGGTGCTCTCGCCGAGCGGCGTGCGCGGGGGCTATCACAGCATTAGGTAAGACCTACCCTCGTGCGGTGTATGGAAAGCGCGAGTGCGCGCGTATCAAGTTGTTCACCAATACGGCTAGCGAGTGAGCGCATGTAGGTTCCAGAACCACATGATACGGTGAGAGCTAGCACTACGTAGGCACGTGATGGTGCTGAAAAAACCTCGTTCCAGCTTTCTTTCACTGCATCAATACGAAAGTTTGCACCAAGCTTTTTTGAGGGTTCCTCAGACGTAGGTACTTTTTTAAGTAGTCCTTCTACTTGTTTCCGCAGGTGTTCGCTTGAGACTTCCGCTGTCGAGCGGAGTTTGATGCTATAGATAGTTTCCTCATGTGTGGGAATAGTAATGGTATTGAGTGTACCTTCAAGGGCGTACAAAAAAAGTGGCTTACCGGCGACCGTCTTTGACGAGTAGACAGGGTAGGGAACGATGCTTGTTCCAACTTCGCGCTTGAGCACTCCTGTTATTTGCTCGTCAGTTGGTGTGGTTATTACACCAGCCTCCACTGTCAGTCCGAGGATATCTCCGGTATCACTTCCCACATCAAGCAGTACTTCAATTTCGTATTCTTTATCAAGACCCGTGTACTCTTTCTGTTTCCTGCATTCGTCCCCAAGTAAAATGAGAAGTGCGCCAGACGCCATGGGGTCAAGCCGGCCAGCATAGCTGGCCGGAATGTCTTGATATTCAGGATTAGCAGTTTTCCACGCGGTGAGTGCCTCAAGCGGAGTTTCACCAAGCCGTTTCTCTAGCAATACGGTTCTTAGCATGGGAAGAGCATACCCCATAAAACAAATCTGCCCCATCGCTTACGCGAGGGGCAGTAGGTTTTTTGATAACGTCTGCTCACGTTCCTTGAGGTGCTCCCGCCGCTTCCGAAGCCGCTCCGCTTTAAATTGCGAGAGTAGCGTGTAATAGCGCATAAGCACGAGCTCGTAGCCATAGCGCTTTTCAACTTCAGCAAACGGGAGACGATCGCAATACCACTTTACGAGTTCACGCAGGTCGTACGACTTCTTCTGCTTGTCGAGTTTGTCGCGACCTTTGTTTACATTGGCAAGCACTATCATTGCAGCGTCCGGCGTAATGCCATCTTCGCCGTGTGGTACTGCTTTCTCACCGCGTTCAGGGTCGTTTCGCACAAGGTCCATTGCCCGATGCATTAAATCTCGGCGAGGCCGATATGCACGCATATGCTCCTCCTATGAATAAGACCAATCGACTCTCATAAAACCACTTCTGCGTGCAGTAGTCAAAAAGGGGTTCCGTCATAACGACGGAACCCCCTTTACGTTCTCGCAGATCCCTACCGAGTAGCCGATACGCATTCGCGAACTCGCCAAGCGTATTCACTATCCTCGATGTGACAGCGTATTGCGTCAAGATAGCTTTCTGACCATACAGGAAGAGGTCGTGAAAACCACAAGATACCGTTTCCACGTTCGCGCCACGCAGTACCTCTGAAGATATTGTTATCTTCTGCCAAAGGTGTCACCAAACCAAGTGAGTCGTCGCAAATTGCTTCGACTTCTTGGATGATACTCAGCGCTGTACGCTTCGGTGCATATCCAGCCGGTCGGATAACAACGGTCAGAAAGCAATAGAGTTGATGACCCTTGTGCTCGAGATAGATCACAATATGGTCATCCCTCACCGCGACTTGATTCAAGTTCGAAGATTTCCAAATCTTTTGATTCATTGCATCCCCCTGTTGTTACATACGGTTTCTACGCTTAAGCGCGGAACGTTTCCGCAATTCAGCGACGACTTCACCAGAAAGACGATTGACGTCAGGAGTGAAGGTAATGCCAATACCGCGCACTGCGTTTTTTGCAGCGACGGGAAGTCCCCATCCGGGATGAGTTTGCTTCAAGCGCAGTGCGCTATCAGCAAGAGCTTGAATGTCAGCCATATGATGCCCTCCAAGGTTCGAAATCTAAGAAATAGTATAGTACTATTTCAATAAGATGTCAACTATGGGGTGTGTATAGCTTAGGAGAGTAGGGAATCAATCACTGATTTCACTTCATTCCCATCAGCTCGTCCGGCGAATTCTTTCATGATAAGACCCATAAATTTACCAGCTCCTGACTTGTCAGTGACACCATGCTCAGCGAGCTTTGCTTGTACGATAGCTTCAATCTCGTCATGCGTCATTTGAGCAGGGAGAAGTGCTTCAATTACGGAAAGCTCCGCTTGCTCCGGCTCTGCAAGTTCAGCGCGTCCACCCTTGGTGAATTGCTCAATGGAATCTTTGCGTTGATTTGCAGAGCGCTTAAGTACGGCCTGTGCCTCCTCATCCGTAAGAAATTCGTCTGGCTTTCGCTTCTTCGCGACGACTTCGTTGGTCATTGCGGTAACGAGGGAGCGATAGGTGCGGAGTTTCACCTCGTCGCGAGCTTTGAGGGCTTCTGCGATGCCGACTTTGATTGTCTCGTGGATTGTCATGGTCCGAGTGTAGCATGAAGGACCTGCCTCAAAACAGGTGCGGTATACTGGCGATATGAGCATAGTCACCATCGCGATACTTATCGGTGCGCTTCTCTTGGTCCAAGGAATTGGACTCTATCTCCTTCTCAAGAAGCGTGAAGAGAATAAGCCGACGGAAGATACCGGAGGCATGATGCTTTTACAGAAACAGATGGAGAGCCTAGAACGCTCCCTTGATAGTCGTATGTCGGAGTCTTCCAAACAGATGCACGAGACGGTGAAGAGCCAGCTTGGAGAGTCATCACGACTCATCAAGGAGATAACGACGGAGATTACCTCGGTAAAAGAGATTGGTCGACAGACACAAACCTACGCAGAGCAACTGCAATCACTCCAGGATCTTCTGAAGAACCCAAAACAGCGCGGCATCCTCGGTGAATACTATCTTGAAACGGTATTGAAGAACGTTTTGCCACCTGGCATGTATAAGATGCAGCACCCGTTCAAAAATGGAGAAATCGTAGACGCCGCAGTGTATGTGAACGAGAAGATTGTGCCGATAGACTCAAAGTTTTCTCTTGATAACTACAACCGTTTTGTGAGTGCACCCATAGGGAGCGTGGAGCGCGACACGGCGGAGAAAGCCTTCGTGAGTGACCTCAAAATGCGCATCACGGAAACGGCAAAGTATATTCGTCCAGAAGAGGGAACGATGGACTTTGCGTTCATGTTCATACCGTCTGAGGGTATCTATTACGACCTTCTTACGAACCAAGTGGGAGTGGGTGAAGAAGAAAATCTCATCCAGCGAGCGGCAAGCAAGTACAAAGTCATTATTGTCTCGCCAACGTCGTTCCTCGCGTACCTGCAAACCGTGATGCAGGGACTGAAAGCCATGCAAATTGAGCAACGTGCGGAAGAAATCCAAAAAAGGGTAGGAGAGCTTGGTAAGCACATTGGGAGTTACGAGGAATACTATAAAAAGCTCGGTACGGCTCTTGGTACCGCAGTTTCCCACTACAACAGTGGTTACAAGGAGCTTGGGAAGGTAGATAAGGATGTGTACCGTATCGCTGAGACGAAAATTGGGATTGAGACGACCATACTCGAAAAACCCTCTACCTTGGAGCTGGATTAGCCTTGCTTTTTAGGGCCTAAACCCGTAGTATGTGGGGAATATGAATTTCGCAGTAATAAAGACGGGCGGAAAGCAGTACGTAGTTGCCCCAGGCGACCTCGTTACTATTGAGAAGCTTGGACGTGGCGCAGCCACCCTTGACCTCAAGAAAGGCGACCCCGTTACCTTTGAGGAGGTGCTTCTGACCGACAACGGTAAGGTAACGACCGTTGGCACTCCTATGATTTCAGGCGCGAAGGTAACTGCCTCCGTGTACTCCATTGGACGCGCAAAGAAGGTAGAAGTAGTGAAGTACAAGGCAAAGAGTCGTTACTTGAAGCGTCGTGGGCATAGACAGCCTTTTGTGAAGATTAAGATCGACAAGATTGCCTAGAGCACATTAAAAATACTCCAGCTGCGTTGTTGCGAGTTCGTTTGTGCTCGTCAACGTACTATGAGTACGTCTCCTCACCCAAACTCCTCGCGCCTAGCATCTAAAGTATTTTTAACGCACTCGCAAAACCGCCCTTTCGGGCGATTTTGCGTTTTGATTGGTCTCAGGTAGAGTCGTACCAGACAGCGAGATTCAAGGGAGAAAAGACATGTTTGCATGGTTATTCAATTGGATACTGAGTTACAAAGTTCGCGTATTTCTTACCTGTGTTTCCAGCGAACACTCAGCGTTCAAGGGCGAAGTGTGGGACGTGTCCAAGGACATTCGTGTTCGCTCAGTTCCGCAGCTCGCCACATATCTTCAGTTCAGTGAGCCTTTTTTGACAAATGGTCACATCGTCAAAAGAGTGGAGCACATTCTGTACGGTCATTCAAAACGGGTTATTCGAATCCATGTGTACTTGGAGGGAACCATCAACCCTCACACAGCAGGCGAACTCACAAAACGCTTTGGATGGTTCCGCGAACCCTATGCACGCTAACCTAAAGACCGCCCCGAAGGGCGGTCTTTTCACCTTTCCAACGTCCCCATATACAGACGACCGTCCAATTACGGAGATACCAAAATCAGATTTCTGTAATCAGGTCTCTTTACGATTCTGCAGTGCGGAGGAAAGGGTTTGCGGGTCGGAGTATTCAAGCTCTGAACCAGTCGCAAGGCCACGCCCCAGCTCGGTGATTTTGAGCGAACTCCGCAGTGGCTGGAGAAGCGCACGCACACGGTCTGCAGTGTGCTCACCTTCGTTGGTGGCGGAAAGCGCAAGGACAATTTCTGATAGGCCTTGCTTTGCACGAGCCTCTACCACACGCACCAGGTCGCGCTCACGAATGGAACCTTTACCAGTAAGAGTGATGATGCCGCCAAGCACAAAGTAACGACCGCGGTACGCGTTTGCGCGCTCAACTGCGGTAAGGTCCTGGTCCTTCTCCACTATCATGAGAAGGGTGTTGTCGCGCGACACATCTTCGCAGTAGCCACACAAGCTTGCACTATTGGTGGGCGCGAAGCGCATGCACATCGTGCACTGGTGAATGTCACTACCGAGCTTGGTAATTAAATTAGAAAGGCGAGAGCGGTCACTCGGTGTTGCTCCAAGCAAGTGATACACAAAGCGCTTGGCCTGACGCGGACCAATGCCGGGGAAGCGCTCAAACGCACGTGCTAGTTCGTCAATTCTGTCTCCCATAACGTACATAATCTCACAGACTAAAAGGGAATGATAATACAGAACATATTCTTGTCCCCACAGCAGGAATCTAGCCCTTTTAAAGGGGTACTATGTAACCATAACCACATAATTTTGCTCGACCATGGGTATTGAAAGTTTCTTTAGAAAAAAATCTGTTCCGGAAAAGTCTGCGGCTCAAGCCGAACACGATAAGAAGACAACGCGCGAGGCAGGCATGATTGGGATCGCTGCGGTTGCTGCTGCAGCTGGCGCTGGTGCTACGTATGAGAATATCCCGAACCTAGAGTCTGATCCTCATGGTGTCGGTAAGACCGTCGAAGCTCCTGCAAGAGCGAACGACTCGTTAATGGGTGGCGTGACTATTGAGAAAACTACAGATGGAAAAACCATCATCAATGTTCCAGCAGAAAAGGGTCCTGCCGAACAGAAGCGCATTGCCGTCGAGATGAATGAACAGCCGGTGCACATAAAACTTGAGGAGCAGCAGGTGCACGTAGACAATATCGAACACTAATTAGCTCGTTCAATGTTGATGTAGGAGCTAAAACTCTCCGGCCAATTCGCCATAACCGGCAGTGTCCACTGCGACGAAGGAGGTGCGCTTTTCATCAAAGTAGAGGTCGCACTTACCGACGGGGCCATTACGGTGCTTTTCAATGAGGATTTCTGCAATGTTTGGGCGATCACTGTCCGGATTACGTTTATCATCACGGTGGATGAACATCACCACGTCAGCGTCTTGCTCAATAGAGCCGGAATCACGAAGGTCAGACAGGCGAGGCTTACCACCACGCTGCTCCACGGCACGAGAAAGCTGGGAGAGGGCAAGCACGGGTACTTCAAGCTCGCGCGCGAGCTGCTTCAGCGAGCGCGAAATCTCAGTGACTTGCTGCACCATGGAATCAGATGCTTTGGTATTGGTTGGTGCCATGAGCTGGAGATAGTCCACGACAATGAGCCCAATGCCGTGTTCACGCTTGAGGCGGCGCGCCACTGCGCGCATGGAGAGAATGTTTTGTGAGGGTTTGTCATCTATGTAAATCGGAGCCTTAGAAAGACTCTCAAGTGCGTCGCGGATTTTATCAAAGTCTTCCTCTGCGTGAATTGCTCCCGTGCGCATTTTCCAGGAGTTCACGAAAGACTCCGCTGAAAGCATGCGGTCCACCAACTGCTCGGAACTCATTTCAAGAGAGAAGATTCCGACGGGGACGTTGTGGCGTACGGCAGCGTTACGTGCGATATCAAGTGCGAGCGAAGTCTTACCCATGGACGGACGAGCCGCAAGAATGATGAGGTCCGAAGGATGAAGACCCGAGAGCAGAGCATCAAGGTCCGGGTAGCCGGTCGGCACGCCACGAATTGCCCCTTTATTCTTAGAAAGGTTTTCAATACGCTCCCAGGCACCTTCTACCTTTTCGCTAATCGGAATGAATTTGTGCGAGGCAGAGGCGTTTCCAATCGCCATGATTTTCTTTTCTGCATCGTCCAGCGTGTGCACGACGTCCTCCGCTTCGTCATATGCCGCTTCAGTAATTTCATACGCCGCTTCAATCAAGTTGCGCATGATGGACTTACGACTCACGAGGTCAGCATAGTGGGCGAAGTTCCCTGGAGCGGGAGCGGAGCCTGCGAGTTCTGCAATGTAGGCACGTCCACCAATGCGCTCAAGCGTGCCGCTGTTCGTGAGGCGCTCCGAAAGGGAAAGAATATCAATCGGCTCACTACGTTCAGAAAGCTCGCGCATCGCTTCAAAAATAATGCGATGCTTTTCCGCATAAAAAGAATCCGGCTTTATGGAATCTGAGACGTCGTGAATAGCGTCCGGCTTCAAGAGAAGCGCACCCAAAAGAGCGCGTTCAGAATCAAGACTTTGCGGTGGAACGCGATCTATCGGGTCTGCCATTCCTGCAATTGTAGCCTTAACGGGTAGGTGTGACTACCGTCCCATTTGGGCCGTCATCAACACGATATCCACTGTTTTGGATGTTGATACGGAGTTCGTCGGAAGCGGCAAAATCGCCAGCAGAACGAGCCTCATCACGCTTCAGTATAAGTTCCTGGATGTCACTTGGCAGATCTCTCGTGGCAACGGGAGCAAGCTCGGCAGGGGGAGAAAGGAGGTCAAGGCCAAGGACTGCGTCTGCAACCCTGAGCACGGAAAGCTTCACTTCAGGTTCAATATCCTCGTCTTTGAGCGTATCCCAGAGAAGGGCAAGCGCGGCAGGTGTGGCGAGGTCGTCCCTGAGGATGGATACCATTTGCCGGGCCGCTTCGGATGGTGCTGTCTTACCCTTGGCGTCGCTCGCCACTTCACGCGAAAGTCTCCACAATCGCTTTAGTGCTTCGTGTGCACCCTCAAGGGCTTCATACGAAAACATAATAGGTGAACGATAATGGGCCTGTAAATAAAAGTAGCGAAGCGCAAGCGGATGAATGCCTCGCTCGGTAATGTTGTGCAGCAACACCTCATGACCTTTTGATTTTGAAATCTTTTCACCGTCTAGGGTGACGAAAGCTTCATGCAACCAGTAGCGGGCAAGCGGTTTTCCATGCGCAGCTTCAGACTGCGCAATTTCGTTGTTGTGATGCACCGGGATGTGGTCCATACCACCGGAATGGATATCTATGGTAACTCCGAGGAGTGCACGAATCATGGATGAGCACTCAATGTGCCAGCCAGGATTTCCTGGACCCCACGGACTTGGCCACTGCTGGAGGTCGTTCGGTTTCGCTTTCCGCCAGAGGGCGAAGTCGTGGAGATTTCGCTTTCCGCCTTCCATCTTTACTCGAGCACCACCCATGAGACGTACTTCAGCAACACCCCCTAGTTTTCCGTAGTTCGGGAACTTACTCGTATCAAAATAAACGCCATCGTCCGTCGCGTACGCAAAACCTTTCTCCTGTAGCGCTTTCACGAGAGCGACTTGCTGGTCTATGTACTCGGTCGCGCGCGGAAAGAGGATGTGTTCAGTATCAAGATTGAGTGCACGAATATCCTCCAGATATTGCTTGGTGTACCTATCTGCAACTTCCGCGGGCGTTGTGTGTTCGCGGGCAGCACCCACAGCCATCTTATCTTCACCCTCGTCAGCGTCGCTCACGAGGTGCCCGACGTCGGTAATGTTAATGACCCGCCGTACGTGGAAACCGGACTGTGTCAGTACACGCGCAATAAGATCGGCAAAGAGGGCTGCACGCAGATTCCCAATATGTTGTGGGCCATAGACGGTTGGTCCGCAGGAGTAGAGCGTGGCAACACCCGCTTTCTGAGGAGCGAATACTTCTTTCTTACCCGATAGGGTATTGGTGAAAAAGACGGGCGTGCTATTGAGCACCTCGGGTTTCTTAGTGAACGGCCACATAGCTATACCGTAGCATGATTGAAATGCGTTGTGGTAGACTCGTCTCGGGACGAACAAAAAGGAGAATGTCCATGCTTACGAATGATGCAGCGAACCGAGTGCTAAGGCAGCAAAGTGCCTTCGGCGAAGGCAAACACGTATTTGGGAAGGAAGACTCCGACCCGATGATTCCTATTCCGCGGGATAAGGACGGAAAACCAAAAGACGCTAAGGAAGGCGAGAAATAGCAAAAGGGGTCAGGCATGAAGCCTGACCCCTTTTACATAGAGCTCAGCGAAAAGCACTCATCTGCGTTGTTGCTGGCGTCGGAAAATTCTTTCACCGTATACCACATACGCCTGCAGAATTTTCCTAGCAGCGCCTAGCATCTCAGCATTTTTCACTAAGCTCTTAAATCCACTTGTTCATGCGGAATATAGCAAACGAAATCAAGCTACCGATAATACCCATACCAATAATTATCCAAAAGCCGTTCGGGTCGTGGGTAAAGGGAACGGCAACCAAGCTCATACTAAAGACGGAGGCGAGCACCGTGATAGGGGAGACGAGAAAGGCGACCACCGTAAGACGCTTCATGATGCCGTTCTGGGATGCATTCAAGAGTGAATCGTTCGTGGCTCGTAGTTCGGTCGCGGCTGCACGGTAGGAACGCACGAGGTCTGCTACGTGGTCACGCTCGCCTTCAATGTGCGCGACGTGTTCATGAAATTTCACACCGAAGAAATTGGGTGCAGTGAGACCCTTCAAGAACAGTGAGAGTGGCTCCTCGTGGCGCGCAAGTGTCGTTTGGAAACGAAGCAGCACGCGACCGATGTCTGAAATGGCATGTACGGTGTCGCGCTCCTTGCCGGAGAACATGTCATTTTCAATATGTTCAAGAATACGCGCGGCGTGTTCCATCTCTTCACGTATAGCTCCATATAGTCTGCGAAGGAGTCGCTCCAAGAGCTCATCCGAGCGAGAAGGAGCGTGGGGAAGTCCGAGGAGCTCCTCCGCCTCAAAGACGCGGTGAAGATTATGAATCGTATCTATGACCTCATAGCGGGCCGTAATAATGAAGTGTTTTCCGACTATGAAGTCCACTTCTTGATTTCGAGTACCACTGCCGGGGTCTGCAGTCGGGAAGTGGAGGATGAGGTAGAGGTAGCGCGGGAAGCCGAGTGCTATCGGGTAGAGTGTTGGTGCGAGGATTTCTTCTTCAATCCGGTCGTCAATTCCGAACTCGCGCATGATGGCATCCAACTCCGCATGGGTTGGACTCTCTAGGTCCACCCACACTACTTTGCCCCTCGTATGTCGAGTAACCATTACCCTTCAGTATACCCGTGAGACGTACCTATTATTTGAATTATCTACAGAGTTTTTAAAGGAGCACATGCTATACTCGTTTGCGATGGAACCAGATACTCTCCACTCGAACCGCACATCATTTGCACGCATGACCAAGCTCGGTGTTGCCTTTGCACTCGTGCTCGTCATCGGGTTTGTCGGAGGATTCTCGGTGAACGCGCAGGGTGGTAAAAGTCTTCTCGCGAGTGTGCCGTTACTTGGTGACGGACTGGACGCAACACCGGTCGCGGACGCCAACCTCACGGACCTATGGAAGGTATGGCATGTCCTCGCTGAGCGTCATGTGCAGGTGCACGCTTCTACCACAGATCCAGATACCAAGAAGAAACTGTGGGGTGCAATTCAGGGGCTCACTGCTTCCTATGGCGACCCCTACACGGTCTTTTTCCCACCAGCAGAGGCAAAGGCTTTCCAAGAGGACATCCAAGGTAACTTTGGTGGTGTGGGAGCTGAAATTGGTCTCACGAAGGAAGGAATCCTCACCGTCATAGCTCCACTTAAAGATTCTCCTGCGCAAAAGGCAGGCATACTTGCCGGTGACCTCATTACTGCTATAGATGGAAAAACGACGGAGGGCATTTCAACCGACGAAGCCGTGAAGCGCATTCGTGGTCCAAAAGGAACAGCCGTGACGTTTACGATTGTGCGTGAGAAGAAGCAACTGGAGATAAAAGTAGTGCGCGACACCATTGTTGTTCCAAGTGGCGACGCGGTGTATGACAGCAAGACCGGTGTGTTCACGATTTCTATCTATCAATTCACCGCGAACTCTGGTGACCTCTTCACTAAAGGATTTGAGCAGTTTAAAAAGTCCGGTTCGCGCAAGCTCATCATTGATGTACGTGGCGACCCAGGTGGCTACCTTGACCAGGCGGTACTCATTGCAAGTCATTTCCTTCCAAAGGGAGGCACGGTCGTGACCGAAGACTATAAGGGTAAGAAAGAGAATATTGTGCACCGCAGTATCGGTACGAATGACATGCCTGCAGGCACGCAGGTGGTGGTGCTGATGGACCAGGGCTCAGCGTCCGCGTCTGAAATCCTTGCTGGCGCCCTCCAGGACTCTAAAGTTGCAAAGCTCGTTGGTACTCGCTCCTTCGGTAAGGGTTCCGTACAAGAACTCGTGGACATTGATGGTGGCTCACTCAAGATTACGGTGGCTCGTTGGCTCACGCCAGGTGGTCGCAATATCTCTGATGGGGGACTCACGCCAGACATAAAGGTTGAACGTACGCAGGAGGATGCGGCAGCTCAGAAGGATCCTCAGAAAGATCGGGCGGTGCAATATCTCACGACAGGTCAGTAGTTCTAAACCTTATCTGCCAGCGGCTTAACAAGCTATACTTGGAGAATGACTACTTCTCCCGAATATCTAAAGCAAGTGAAATCATTACTAACGATTTCACTTACCGCACTTGAATCTTCATTGTTACCTCAAGACGCACAAGAGCTGTTTCACTATATTGAGCATACTGAGTATGGAATTGCTTGGGAGACGCTTTGGCGCATAGTCAAAGACAATCACTTACCGGTACCCCCAGAACTACTCGAGGTTGGTAAATTAATAGGACACGACACAACCCAGGATTAATCGAGCATAGTTCTAACATCGTCCCAAACAGCCAGCACTAGCTAAAATAAAGACCATACTGCGAACCAGAGTAGGACTATAGAACTTTTATATAAAAGAAGCCGCCCGGAGAGCGGCGGATTCTATTCTCCGGGCTACTTCGTGCGGCTATAGACTTGTGTTGTGGTGAGGAAGCGCGTGCGCCCAGTGACAGGCATGCGGCTGCCAGGGTTGCATCCATGTTGGCGCTGAAAGCGGCAACGGGGTAACGGGAGGCAGGACGAACTCCTGCTCCTTACCGCCCTTTGGTTTGCTATGGTCAGGCATCTCAGATTACTCCTTTGCGAACACTGGACAAAATCTACCATATGTTGCAATAGGTACCAATATCGCACGACGTAGCTCTAATTTGCAGAAACGGGCCAAAACAGCTAGAATGCTCATACTATGAAAGTCGTACTACTAAAGGATGTTCGTGCTATGGGCCGTGCGCACTCCGTGCTTGAGGTATCAGATGGCCACGCGCTTAATTTCCTTATTCCAAAAAAGCTCGCCGTTCTCGCTACTCCAGCAAACGTAAAGCATGCAGAAGGGAAGCTCGCACAGGGTGCAGCAAGTCGTGAGGTTGGCGACAAGCTCGTTGCAGAGCGCCTCGCAGCACTGAGCGACGGTAGGGTTACCATCACCAAGAAGGCAAATGAACAGGGACACCTCTACGACGGCGTAGGTGAGGAGGAAATTGCCGAAGCATCAGGACTTCCAGAGTTTGCTATCAAGCTTGAGAAGCCAATCAAGGAACTCGGTATTCACGAGGTTGCAGTTAGTCACGGTGAGAACTTCGGAATGATTTCAGTAGAGATTGTTGCTGAATAAGCATTTCAGAACCAGCTAATAAAAAATCCCCGAGAGGGGATTTTTTAGTCTTAGACGACGTGGACGATTTTCTTCCGCTTCACATTCCCGTCAAAGTTCGTCTTTCGCATCTCCTTGAAGACTACTTTGCCTTCAATCATGGCGTAGAGCGTGTGATCGCGACCAATTTTGACGTTCTTACCTGCTTCAATCTTCGTTCCGCGCTGACGAACGATAATCATGCCTGGGCGCGCTGCCTGGCCATCAGAAAGCTTCACCCCGAGGTATTTCGGGTTTGAAGTGTTTAGGTTTTTAGCTGATCCTCCAGCCTTTGTACTTGCCATACGCTATACTTAAAATTACGTAAATATGACTATAGCAGAAATGAGGGAACGAAGCAATACCTTGCTTTCTCGGGTTCCAAAGGACCTTTTAGTTCTATTGGTCATCCTCCTTTCTTCCAGTGCTTCCTTTGGTTTGGGTATGCTTACGGAGCGTGAGACGACCGCCAAGAAGGGTAGTGAGGGCTTTAAGATAGAGCAAACCCCACTTACCGCTCATTCCGGTGAACTACCGGCAGCTGCGTATGCGGCAAGCAGCGGTGCGTCCCCACAAGCTGAAATTGTATCGCCAGCCACAACAGGGAAGTACGTCGCTTCAAAACACGGTAAGCGCTACTACCTCCCAAGCTGTTCTGGAGCCGCTCGTATTAAAGACTCCAATAAGATTTGGTTCGCTACGGTAGAAGATGCTCAAAAGGCAGGTCTGACTCCTGCGGATAATTGTGATGGACTATGATAGTCCTTGATGTTGAGGCAACCGGCCTAAACCCGAGAGCCGATTCTATTGTTTCGCTTGGAGCGCTTGATGTAGCGAATCCGGAAAACCGTTTCTACGGCGAGTGTCAGATATGGGACGGTGCGCACGTGCATGAGGAGGCGCTCGCCATAAATGGATTTACTGATCAAGGTGTGCGAGATACCGCCAAGAAAACAGAAGCCGAGCTCATCACTGCGTTTATTGCATGGGCTACGACTGATATTTCAGAGCGTACGCTTGCCGCTCAGAATGTCTCATTTGACCTGGAGTTCGTGCAGGAAGCCTGCAAGCGTGCAGGAATAGAATGCCCGTTTGGTAAGCGCACCATAGATACGCATACGCTTGTGTGGCTACATATGATTGAACACGGAAAAGAACCTCCACTTCATAACAACCATTCGGCTATTAGTTTGGACTACGCTCTTAGCTACTGCGGACTTCCGAGTGAACCCGCTCCGCACAATGCACTCACCGGAGCGCTCTGCCACGCGGAAGTGATTTCACGTATAGCGTATACTAAGAAATTATTACCGGAGTTTGATGCCTTTCCACTACCTTTTTGATCTTTCACTATGAGTACCAACCCTATCGTTCCGACACCAAACGAACAGCACCGCGAAATGGGCATGCGTCTCGCGCGCACTATAGAGGAAGGGAAGGGAATGGTACCGGACGCTCCTGAACCACTCGTGTGTAAGCCACAGCAGATAGAAAGCTGGAGAATCTTCAAGATCATGAGTGAGTTCGTGGAGGGCTTCGAGCTTCTTAAGAAGTATGGACTTGCCGCGACCTTCTTCGGTACAGCCCGCGAGACCTTTGAGGGGCATTTCTACACGGACGCGACCGAGCTTGCAGGAAGGCTTGCTAAGAGTGGTTATGCCGTCTTTACCGGAGGAAATAACGGCATTATGCAGGCTGCAAACAAAGGAGCGTTTGAAGCAGGGGGTGCATCTGTGGGTCTTAATATCCGGCTCGGCGAGGACCAAAACCTCAACAAGTATCTGACGGAGTCGGTGACCTTTGACCATTTTTTTGTGCGTAAGGTGATGCTAGCGTTTGCATCCGAGGTCTACATTTATTTCCCAGGAGGTTTCGGTACCCTTGACGAGTTCACGGAGATTCTCACGCTCGTGCAGACGAAGAAGATTCGTAAGGTACCTATCGTGCTCTATGGTAAGGAATACTGGGACCCTCTCGTGACATTTTTTAACCAAAAGCTCTTCAAGGAGCATGGGGCTATTAGTGAGGAAGATTTAAAACTGTTTACCGTCGTAGATTCCGTTGATGAGGCGTATGAGTACATTATGCAAAACGTTAAATGTTAACTTCTGCAAAAGAATCTCATCTTCGTTGTTGCGGGTCCCATTTGTTTCGTCCGCCGTATAGCACATACGTCTACCTCGCCAAATTTCCCGCGCCTAGAGTCTAAATTCCTTTTGCGGAAGTTAGTGGGGAAGCAAACGTACTTGGTAGCCCTATCTGTGTAGGGCAGGGGAGTTAGAGAAGGATGCCTTAAAGGCATCCTTCCACTCAGGTCTCCCCCGGTCCCCCGCGTCTCTTTTTTATATCCTCGGGGAAGTGCCCTGCAGTTATTTTTTTAAGACACTTTGATGGGTTAGTGACCGACCGGTGGCGGAGGAAATGTGAGTGCATAGAGAGGGTAGGGGTAGGGCAAAGTTTCATAGGAATAAGGACTTCAGGGCTTACTAAGCTGATGTGCGCACAATATACCTTTTACGCATACATATATACATACGCCGTATACTGACCCTGGACTGGCCTTTCCCTACCTCTGCCTCCCCACTCCCCTTGTAGAGCCTTATGGAGTCTCTGTAGGGACGCCTCGGACGCCTACTTCCCTAGCTTTTACAGGATATTTTACTAAATAGAGACTTCCCCGCTTTCTCTATCTCGGGGAAGTGCCAGTAGGGGATTGGCTGGCCGAGTTACGGAATATGACTCCCCCGCCACTTCCCTGTTATCAATCTCGGCATCCGAGATGGGCGAGATAGATAGTAAGTGGGCCACGCTAGTGCCGGGGGAGCCGGTAAGACGAGGTTTGAGCTATACTACTTGGTATATGAACATCGACTTCTCACAACTACCAAAGGCACTTGCAGACTCCGTATCCATAAATTTTAATCAGCATCATTTCTTGGTCGCTATTACGAGCGGTCAGAGTGTCTCGGCATTTGGTATGCCACCAGAACTTATTAAAGCGTTCGCCAAGGGCTTGGATGACAAGCTCAAAGAGTATGAGAGTAAGTTTGGAACGATTGATATGGCAGGAGCGGAGGCGGGCATACAAAGCCCCATCCAGATCACTTAGAGCTCACTAAAAAGTACTCATCTGCGTTGTTGCTCACTTCGCTCAAAGTCTCACTGTACTAGGAGTACACCTCGACTTCTCGCTCGCGGGCGCCTAGCACCTGAGCACTTTTATAGTAAGCTCTTAAAAAGGAAAAACAGTACGCAGTTCTAGCGAGTTGTAGAACATTCCGCCAAGCGTGCCGAAGGCATAGGTGCGTCCACCGGTCTGTACTCCCGCACCAGCGGCTACCGGGTCGGCCTTTGGTACGGATGCCTTGAAGCCAATATTGAAAAGTGTACCGACGATGTCAGGCTTGCTTGAAATATCAAAGCCCGCTTTCTTCCACTGGCTTTCAATTTCTTTCAGATAGAGTGCGGTGTAGAGGTAGGAATAGTAGTGGTCCTTCGGGTCGGTGAGTCTATTGAAAAGGGTCTGGTCGTGGTCTACGCCGGCTGGATACGTAATGAGGTCGCTGTAACCCTTACCTGGATAAAAGTCTGAGGATGGGTCGCTTGCATATTGTTCAATCTGCACCGCTGTCTCCTGCTTAATGCCGGAGACGCCGAGCGAGAACTGCGAAAGAGACCCGAGGATTTTAAGGGGTTCAAAGTACCGCTTGAAGACCTCACGCTCGGAGGTAAAGAATCGTATTTGCTCGGGAACCACCACAGAAGCGATAAGACGCGGTGAAATCTTCGTTTCGCTCGCGACGCGCTTAATGATTACAGCGTCTTTGGTAAGACCGCCAGCGACCACATCCCACTCAGGGGTCTTGTTCCAGGCACACTCAGAGTCACCGTCCTCTACACAGGGCCTCGCGGGCACTGTAGCCTGCTTGGTGGCGTCAGCATCACTCGTGAAGAAGGAATTACGCTCAAGGATAGACCCACGCACATTCAAGAGACCAAACTGCATGGCGATGAAAATCGCCGTGAAGGCAAGTCCAATGAGTGCAAAGAGAGCTAGTGCCGCGAGTGCGGCTATTTTCATCCACCGTTTCATTACCTTGTATATAACAGATTCAAACTACTAATCAAAATTAGACTCCCATGAAGGTACGTGCAAGCGAAGTGACTTCCCTGTTACTTCAATACGGACCACATAAGGGGATCCGCTCCCCCATCCATTTTGAAAACAGAAACACCGCGAAGTCCAAGTTTCTTTGCGAGTGCTACTTTGTCGCCAATTGCTTTGCCATCACTCCACCAGAGGAGATAAAACGGAGATTGTTTTGCCTGAGCCTTTGCGATTTGGATAGAACCAACGGCAGCAAGGAGCGCACTTGGGGTACCCGCTGGCGCACGTGCTGAAAGCTCACTTTGGCTTGGAAGGCCGTTTTGTGAAAGGCTGGTTGGCACATAACTGAAAGACAACTCTCCTGCTCCGTTTCGTGTAGGTGTTATGGAAAGAGATTTCGCGAGGTCAGTCGCATATTTTGGATTAAACGCCTCAAGGAGGGTGTAGTTATAACCACTTCCATCTTCATACGGCATGACCTGATAGATGTAGCCGTAGGTGGCGACACCGAGCATGATTTTTGACTTTGCAATGTCCTTGGTCGTGAGGTTGATGACTTTTGTTATCCAGGCTGGGTCTGCAATAGGTGTGTAGAGACCTTTTGAGGCCTTGTTGAGCTTCAAGTCGGCAGACTCTTGATCATAGGTCATCAGGCGTACACGGTCACAGTACTTATTAATTGCCTTGTAGTCGTTAGCGTACTCCAAGTCCTCCGGAATGGTGTTGTAGAGGGAGTCTGGCGGCGTACGAGCCTCAATAGTGCACATGACCCACTTCTTACCCATCTTAGTGTAGAGCTCCTTCAGGAAGGCGGAGTAGTCGTCGCGATTGCTTGCGCGCTTCCCTTCGTAATCAATATCAACGCCATCAAAGTTGTTCCTATTCACCATAGTGACGATAGCGTCCACGTGAGCACTGCGGAGTTTCTTGTCCGACAAGACCGCATCTATAGCGTCAGTATCACTCCACATCACAGTTGGAATCACCCGGACTTTTTTTGCACGAGCTTGTTTTATAAAAGAATCCCACGCGCCCTGTTCTATTTTTGCAGCGTCATACAGGGAGCCATCGGTTTTCACGGTGTAGCCAAAAGGGTTGACTTCAGTGAGTTGGGAGAGGTGCGGAAGCACGTCTGCGGTACCCGTTGCGGTACGCCAATAGGGTATCCAGCCGGAGATTTCAAATTTTGGCTTGGCGACCGTTGCTGCGTGCACCGTGTTTGGTGCAATAGCAAAAAGCATACTTGCAAAGGCAAGTATGAGTGCACCATGAGCTAGGAGGAGAAGATTTCGTGACGAGATGCGCATAGATAGAGTATAGCAAATGGAAGCTACTTCGTACTCGTATGGAGACGCGTACCGAAAGGAAAACTTACCTACCCGACTTCCCTGCCTAGGCAGATAGGTTTATTTATTGAGAGCGAGTTCTTTTGGAGCAAACAATTTTGCGAGTCCAGCCTGGGTGGTTGGCACACGAGAGAGTGGCAGGTGCCCTACTACCTTTACGGTTACGCCAGAGCATACGCCAAGGGCGAGTCCTGGGTTGATAGTGCGGCCGTTGACCATTACGGTGTCGGCAGCATCAAACTGCACATCCACACGCTTGGTGAAACGGGACGCGGTAGTGTCGGCAATGACACGGTAGCCAATAAGGTGAGAGACCTTATTGTAGTTACAGCTCGGGGTGTCGGTACCTGGACCATAAATAGCAATGACGGTGCCAAATGGAAGTGCGTCAGCAAGGTCGTGTGAACGAGCTGCAATCACTTCGGAATTAGAAGCAAGCCCGCTTGCGGTGGTCGACGGATCAGAATCAGTCTGTTCCGGGACCGCGTTATAAGCGGTGAGCTTTACCGTATAGGTGGTAGAAGATTCCTTCTCGATGGCCAGCTTCCCTGCTGGTGCGGCGATTGCCGCCTTCGTAGGGGAAGGTTCGTCGAGGGCGCTGGTCGATTGGACCGTCGCGCCGCTACCCGGTAAAAATAAAACGCCCATTAAGGCGGTAAGAATGAAAGCTTGCATTTGACACGTCGCCTCACGGCTTCGTAAAGCCATATTAGCACTATTGACCCTCCGTGTCAATAGCTGGTGAGGGTCGGCTCACTAACTTCCAGGGTGCCTTTTTGGCCTCGTCAAGCCCACTTTTCCACTGGCGTTTCCTTCAAAATATGGCTTTATAAGGCACTATTTTGGACATTTAGGCCAGAGTGTGGTCTCTATCACACCATCTAATTTTGCTCAGGTAAAACCGACTGAATCACGTCTACCAGATGGTGGTACTGGCTGACGATAATTCCCCATCCAGTGTGGATGAGCTCCCATACGAAGGTCAGATTGTCGTGTCCGGTGGGTGAACTTACGATTCCTCGTATGGAGATGCCGAAGAAGGAGAGTGCGAGCACCAGGACGGTAACGAGGATGATAAGTCGGACAAGACTCATAGGATTAGAGACCAAGCGAGGCTCCTGCTTCGGCCAAAACAGGCTCCGTAAAGATAGTCATACTTGCAAAGAGGTATAGACCGCTCATGAGGACAATAAGGGCCAGTACGAGTGCTACGTGGCGCATGTGATGGCGTCTAATCTCAATACCAGTTTCAATGACGAGGCCAATGAGAAGAATAATGCCAAAGAGGTAGTAGGCGTACGTAAGTGTGGTGCGAGGTGAGGCCGCAAAAACGTTCCAAAGGTCAACAAGGCCGAGACGTTCGACTGTGGTGGGTGCTGTGGCAATACCGGTGGCCGAGGTACCGAGAACATCCTCGCTCGGGCCAGCTTCAGTAGTGGCTACCGCGCTCGAGCTTGCTGTTGTAGTTGTGGTGGCCGGACTAGGTGTAGCCTTCACAATCGCGAGCTTGGCTGCGTCTGGGTTCCTGGTTGCAATAGCTATCTCGGTAGCTGAGGCAGGCTTGGTGACCTCAGTTGTCTCAGGAGCAACCGGAAGAAGGTGGGCTGGGGTACCGAACTCCTGCACCACGAAGATGGTCTGGTGACCTTCGTAGGTGCCAACCGCAGTTGCGATACCTACTTCGGTAAAGTTGTCATTCAAAATGTTCGCCCGGTGCGTTGGAGACTTCATCCACGCCTGCTCCACGTCAGCAGAGTCAGAAAAGTCTACGGCAAGGTTCTCTCCGGCGTAGGTGAAGAGATAGCCTCCCTGTTTAAACCAGTACCACGGGTTGTTTCCTTCAGGTGAGACGTGGGCAAAGTAGCCTTTCTCCGCCATATCGTTCGCCTTTGCTTGAGCAATGGCGGTAAGCGTTGGATTTACGGTAAGCGTACCAATCTTATTGATGGAGCGGTCGGTGTTTACGAGGTCAGCAAGCACGGACGTAATGACAGCAGCACCCTGACCGTCTTTGATGAGAAGCGCATCGAGTGAAGAAACGACAAAAACGAGGAGTATGACAATGGTAGCACCTAGTGCTGCCATTTCTCCTGCAAGGAAAAGGAGGCGCTTACGCTCGGTAAGCTTCGGTTCTTTCATATTTTTACTATACAACAAGAGTATATGAGTGACAAGCGTGCTGTGTATAACAAAACCGGCATTTCTGCCGGTTTTGTTTCCCCTCAGGTTCAGCTTTATTGTGGCTTCGGGTTCTTAGACCAGTCTATGAGTGGAGGAAGTTCAAGCGAAAGTTCCGGACACTCAAGAAGGTTAATCTCGCGAAGCGTAGAGAAGTACACGATTCCTGTTGGAGACTGAATGCCCCATGGCTTAAGAATCTGGTCCGAATACTTGCTCTGGAAGGCTTTTACCGCAGCCGTTGAAAGTGGTCCGTAGAAGCCAGTAACCGGAAGATTAGAAGTCATCCATTTGTTAAGGAAGATTTGTAATTTCTTCGTCTGTTCTACATCATTCTTGCCACTACCAAGGCGAAGGTGTTTGTCCATATACAAACCACAGGCTTCGCCGAGTACCTGCCCGGTAGTAGCACCAAGTACCCTGCTACCTCTGCTCGGGCTACCATGGCTTTTTGGTACCGTGATGTTTGAAGTTTCGCTTGGACCCGGATCGTTCACTTCCGAATCATCGTTCGGGAGATATGATTCTGAATTTCCAGCGTTTCCGTCAGAATGACAACCGGGATCACTTGCATCTATTGCCTCATCCTGATCGTTGTCTTTTCCGTCGCTACAGACAGGTGACGGTTCAAAGTCATACGTTCTTGTATCAATGTTTGATCCGGTCTTGATACCAATCACAAACTTATCCGTGTCTCCGGTGTATCCAGCAGGACCTGGTTCACCCACACGAATACCCATGAGCCCACCTGTCTGAAGGACTTTTGCAGCTGGATAATCACTAAGGATTTGAGACCATGTCTTGGTCGTTGTGCCAGGTTCGCCGGTAATAGGCCATGTTGGTCCCGAATATACCCATTTGCCAGCACCACTCTGGATAGTGTCGTTGGTGTTCCATACATCCTGCGGAACTGCACCATTATTTCCAGGCACATACACAAGACGGCGTTGGTAAGTGTCAAGGCCGTCAAAGCTTACATTAAAGACAAGATAGGGTGATTCATCTGGTCCAGAGATACCGCTGTGCGAGTAACTGCTAAATGCAAGCGTTTTAATATCCGCAAGTTTGGTTCCAGAAAAACCAAAGGTGGCAATATCAATTCGTCCAGTTGCATCAGGATCAATCATTTCAGAACTTCCTGTTCCGAGTGGTGCTACTGCAGGTCCCGTTACGAATGAGCCAAGAGCGTTATCAATAACGTCCGTGGTGTCGTTGTAGTAGAACCACTTTCCGGAATTATTTGCTACTGCAAGCGCAAGATTCGTTTCAGTTTCAAGATTTGGATACTTTACGACAATCGTGCTCGCGGTATTTGTTTCTTCCTGAGACTTTGGTGCATTGAAGCCCACACAATAGTAGTCAGTACCCGCTACGACCGGATCTATGAAATCATAGTTGTCGTAGTTAAGTACATCTGTTGAACAATAGAATTCAGCTGAGACATTGTCCTCGGATTCAGCTCCGGTAAATGAAATGTAATTCGTGTTAATTTGCTCACGAACCCAGACAAGTGCACCAGCTGGTACGCTTGTTACTCCATTTACAAACGCACTCCATCCGGTAGGAGTTCCCGTCGCGTTATCACCAGGATTTGTAGCAACAGCTGGTGCCCACTGGAAGTCCCAAGGTACGAGGCTACAGCTTTCATGGGCACTTACCCATGTCTGAGCAGTTGTTGAGGCAATATCTGGTCCACCAGTTCCCCAATTTGGTAGGTCAGTTTCATTTGTACAGACTACCTTCTGTGCATGAATGGTAGCAGTATCTGAAGCTTCACGACAACCGGTAACGGTAACTTCTACCGCGAGATCGTTCATATCACCATCACCACCTGAGACATCTTCAAACCCTATGACATACATGTTGCTAAGCGGGTTGTAAACCACCGCATGATTCATAGAGTCATCGTTGTCTGCTTTCTTGGTGGAGTAGATTTTTCCGCTCTGTACATCAAGAATTGCAAATGAAACTGAGGTGACGTTTGGAAGATCAAAGGTCGCTACTCCGTCGTCTGACGAGTTCCTGAGTGGAAGAGCATCATAGGTCACATTCCCAGTATTTGCGTCTCGGAAGACACCAACAAACGAGGCTCCATTGAGGACATATCCGAATACATGCGCATCAGCAGCATTCTTGGATAGTGCCTTGACGCTAAAGCTGACCGTTGAGCCAGTGTCTGTCCATGCTTGGGCATTCATCTGGTCGGTATCAGCGTTCGTAGAACTGTAACCCGCGTTGTTGAGTATTTGCTGAACAGGAATCTCTCCGAAGAAGTTGGCGTCACCAATAGCGATATGTTCAGGTCCTCCTTCAGTTGAAGGTTGAACACATGAGTTTTCTATATCGACTGGTGGAGGTACTTCCGAACAAGACGCACCGTCTAGGGTCACTTTGTAGATAAGTCCACCCGGGTTTGTTTCAGGATCAGTGCCAAACCCAGACTTATTGGTGACAACGAACGTGAGTGTGTTTACACCAGTATGGACAAGCGAGGTAATATCGCAGGTTGGTTCAATACTTGAGAAATTATCAAGATTAACCGTGTCGTTACAGCTAGCCGTGCCGTTTACTGAGACACTGTAATAATTGTCAGCAGCAAGATCCAGCTTTACGGAAGATGGCGTGCCGACCACATTGAATGTTTTAGTGAAGGTGACTATTTCGTCAACACTGTCGCTTGGGGTAGCGTGGAAAGCGTTCCAAATCCACATGATGCCTGAACTCTCAAGAGCGTGCGTCCACGCAGGATGCACGAAGCTCGCAACGGCAGGGGCTTCGCTAACTACCGTAGTGGTGTCAGAACCAAACGTACAGGAAGCAGGTTCCTCTGGAGCGTGGTACGTGTTGGTGATGGTACAAATGACTGAGTCATCCACCTCCACTTCTACGAGTTTCTGTACATCTTCCTCGTCATCATTGTCATTTGAGCCAACTGGAAGACTTGAACAGTCGTCTCCATGACCCTCAACGTTTGAAGAATAGGTCGTGGTGTAGTGCTCTGCAGCTACTTCTTCAATCGTGTACGTACCTTCGTTCTTCTCGAAATCATTTTGACCATCAGCCTCAAAAGGAGTGGAAGGGCCGTCACCGATCTTAAAGGAGAAGTCAGAAGGACTTGCTTGAGAGCCAACAACAACCTTTCTTACGATAAGAGTCCCGGTATCCTCATTATTATCACCATCATCTCCGTCGTCGTCGTCAACCTTTACACACGATGATTCAGGATGTGTCTCATCAATAATGAAGTCACCTTCGTGGTTGGAGTGACCTTCACTCTCCCATGCGCTTTCGTCTATTTCTTGGGTGTGACCATTGTGGCAGATTTCAATCTGGTGTTCACCACCTTGATCAGACTGAGTAGCGAACACAGCTACTGGACCAGCCATCACAATAAGTCCAAGCACAACGAGACCAATCCCGGCATGCCGTGTGGTCTTCTGTAGAACCGTTATAAATTTTTTCATAAGCGAGACGACACTAGTCATAAGCGACGTAGGTCTGTGTGTAGTTTTTAAGCAATTCTTGCAAAGCCGAAAAAGCCGCGTACGCGCGTTAATAAACCGGCTTCCGGATGAGAACAGTGCAAGCCCCATTGCTAGCACCTATTGGCAATAGTGCCACTATGGTTTTCCACGTCAAGCAACTCCTGTGCGGAGTTTTCTGATATGTGGATAACTACGAAAAAGCCCCGTCTGCGCTAGCGCAGACGGGGCTTTTTGACGTTAGTTAAAAGGCTCCCAAACCATTTGGAGAACCAAGTCCCGTCGGGCCGTCATAACCAGCAAGTGCAGTGCAAAGATAGCTTCCACTACAGCTGCCGTTAGAACCGGAAAGTATGTCACGGAGCGCGCTTGGCGTGCCGTATGGGAGTGAGTTTGCTTGGACGCCGGAGGGCACCCCACCGAGAGCGTACATGCCAGCGATAAGGGGAGCAGAAAGGCTCGTACCACCAACGACATACCAGCTTCCTTTCTTCTTACCAACCGTGCGGAAACTATTGTAGACCGCAGCTCCGGTGTTTGGGTCTGCTACTGCTGATACGTCCGCGACGGTGCGGTTTGCACACTCAGTATCATGCTGGAAAGAAGGTTTTGCCTCGTAGGCACTGCAACCTGAACCAGCACCAGCCCACGCAGTCTCGCTCACGTAGGTGGTACCACTCATGTTGAGTGTCGTACCACCAACCGCAGTAACGTAGGGAGACGAAGCAGGATACTGTGCACCGTAGCCGGCATCTCCAGAAGAGACCGTAAAGGCTACTCCAGGACGGTTAAAGTGGAAATCGTAGTTCGTCTGAGTCGGGAACTCGTTACTTCCATAGGAGTTAGAGACAACGTTTGCGCCACTTAAGACGGCACGGTCTACCGACGCCATAAGGTCGTTATAGCTTGCACTAGTAGCCTCTACGAGAAGAATCCCGCAGTTCTGACACATAGCGTGTGCAGTCTCAACATCAAGCGCAATTTCAAGAGCCCAGCCAGCATTCGCTACCGGGAACTTGGTCGTGCTTCCCGACTGACTCATCTTTTGAAAACACGGAGTCGCTGAAGAAGCGATAGGACCAACGCAACTTGGAAGCTTCGGAATGCCGTAGGTCGTGCTGTAGGTATCAAGGTCAGCCTTAATGTTTGGATGGTCGTATGCGTCTACGATGGCGATGATACGCTTCTCGGAAACGGTCGTGACAGGGGTATAGGCTGCATGAAAAGCTGCAGGGCCAAGTCCAGAGGGCGCCACAAATGCTTTGGCATTTCCTTCAGCGTCTACTTCTACATGTGCGTGACAGCGAACTTCATCGTTGCCTTTTGCACAGACTGCTGCATGGTTGCTTTTACCAGGAGCCGCCTGTACGGGACTTGCTGAGACAATGAGAGAGAGAACAAAAACAGGAATAAGCGCAGAACTGATGATTTTCTTCATGTTTCTTGCTACTGCCTACGTTCGGTTAATGGGAAGAATGTACCATGTAGTCTCTAGAAAGTCAAGTTACGTAGCACCTCCGCGTATACTGCAACAATGAAGGCCTACGTACAGCATAAGGCGGTCAAGCATCTGAAGAAGGTGGACCCTCTTTTGCATGCGGCAGCACTCCCCCACTACGAGACCGTGCTTGCGAAAGGAATGCACCGCAGAAACTATTCAAAACTTTTTGCACACCTTGCGGGTTCCATCGTCTCGCAACAACTCTCTACCAAGGCAGCGGACACGATATGGGGCAGGCTTAAAGGAAAGTGTAAGGGTGAAGTAACCGCTGAAACTATTCTCAAATTACGCATAACCAGCATGCGAAGCGCGGGACTTTCTGCTGCAAAAATAAAAGCACTCAAGGAACTTGCAAAAGCGGTACAGAGTGGCGAGGTGGATTTTAAAAAACTTGCAAAACTTCCAGAAGAAGAAGCCATCACTACACTCTCAAGTGTTTGGGGAATTGGTAGATGGACCGCAGAGATGTTCCTCATGTTTGCGCTACTACGCGAGGATATTTTCTCTCTAGGCGATCTCGGTCTTACCCGCTCTATGGAGACACTGTACGGTATACCAAAGGACAGCCCGAAAGCCGTCTATTTAGAAATCAGTGAGAAATGGAGTCCATACCGCTCTACGGCTTCCCGGGTGTTGTGGCGATTACGCGATACCAAGAGCTACAGGTAGGACATTGGGTTCAAATAGGCGTTGGTTGGTGCAATCGGAATCGGAGCGCCTGCGCACGGACTCGTTGCGCCCCGTGCGGCTCGAAGTGTGGTTATCTGCACTCCGGCTGTTGCGTACACACCGAAGTGAAGATGCGGGCCAGTGGCGTAACCGGTCATACCTGAGTAACCAATGATTTGGCCGGTTGTGACCGTAGCACCCTTTGCGACACTCACCTGAGAAAGATGTGCATACATCGTAGAGAGTCCATTGGCGTGGTTTATCATCACCCATTTACCAAAGGAATAACAACCCGGAATGGCATCAGTATTACCGGTAGCAAGCACCGTTCCCGACAATGAAGCACCAAGTGGAGTTCCAATAGGAATCCCGATATCAATGCCGTTGTGCCCTGCACCGTTATAAGCGCCTGACTTTGCAAATGCGGTGTTACCAAAATACTGCGTGATGGCGTGGTTTGTTGTAGGCCAGGAAAGAATACCTGAACCGGTGCGAGGAATACTTCCTGCACCGACGGACTTCAGACTGCTCTCAAGACCTGCCAGCACTGACTCAAAGGCCTTTTGCTGAGCACGTTTGGTAGTGATAAGTTGCTGATACGCACTTTCTTTATTTTTTGTTTGTGCGAGTAGTGCAGCTTTTTGTTGAGTAGTCACCTCCACAGCCTTTTTTTGAGTACTTAAATCAGTCGTAATGGTCGTGAGTTGTGCCTGAGTCTTTGCAACTGATTCTTGTTGTGCCGTGAGCTCATGCTTCACTTGACTCAATTCCTCGGAATGACTTCTTAAGGCTGCGTTTAGAGTTACATTTGCGTCTACTGCAGCCCATGCCTCAGTGAGGTTATCGGCGGCGAAGACTTGTTCAACCACTGTTGCGCTATCTATCTCGTCAATATTGCGCAGAGATTGAGCAAGGGTTCGTTTTGAAAGCGAAATGGACTGTTGTTTGTCAGCTATTTGGTTGCCAAGCTGCTTTAGTTCCAAATTAAGCGCACCAATCTTTTGTTGCAGAGACTTAATTTTTGCAGTGAGTTGAGCTCGAGATACGTCAAGCGACTTAATCGAAGTGGCAAGGGTAGCGTGCTGGGTACCGAGCTGATTTAACTGTTTCTGATAGGTGGCTATTTCTGCTTCCAGATCAGCAATCTTTTTATTGTGGTCAGCAATTTGTTGCTGGATATCGTTTGTGCTTTGAGCACGAACGATAGGTGAGGTGAACATGCCAAATAACAAGAGTGGCACAAAAAGCACGAGCACAAGTGCAAACAATGAACGTTCACGCATTGCCTATAGTATAGCAAGTGCTGAAGTCACCCGCGAGACCGTAGTTTTCGTACCTAAAATATGGATAAGAGTGAACGGGTCAGGAGAGCGCTCCGCCCCGGAAAGTGCGTAGCGCAGCGGCCATAACACGCTTCCGCGACCACCTGCTTCTTTCGGGATGGTGTCAGCATACGCCATAAGCTTTTCTTTTACGTCTTCAACCGAAGGCGTGTCGGGAAATTCTTGTATGTGTGTGAGTAATCTATTCAAATGTTCCTTGGTAGCTGTAGCGTCGCTCTTTGATGCAAGTAGTGTTGCGTCAACGGTTGGTTCGTTGAAAAGACAGGCGAGTTCCCCACCGAGCATCTCGCGAGCCTCGCTAAAGGTTGAAGCTCGCTCCTGGAGGAGGGGTACGGCAAGCAACAGGCGAGCCCCGTCTTTAGCATCAAGCGTCCCCTCCTGGATGTATTCCTTGGCTGAAAGCTGTCGCATCCACTCACGGTTAATGAAAAGGAGTTTTTGTTCGTCAAAGGCTCCCCCACTTTTCTGCACTCGGTCAAAATCAAATGCTGAAATCATCTCAGCGTCAGAGAGCACCTCTTGCTCGGTACCAGGATTCCAGCCAATGAGTGCAAGGTAGTTACGCATGGCCTGTGGGAGATATCCTTCCGTGCGGTACTCCAAGATATCTTTCGCTCCATCGCGCTTACTCAATTTCTTTTTTCCGTCAGGACCAAGAATAGGGGGCATGGTCGCAATGTGCGGAGCCTCTACACCAAGCGCGTCATACAAGGAAAGAAATTTCGGTGTGGAGGCAATAAATTCTTCACCCCGAAGTACGTGCGTGATTTCCATTTCTATATCGTCCACAATGTGAGCGAAGTTGTAGGTTGGAAACCCGTCCGACTTTATCAGTATGAAATCATCCAGTGCTTCCTCGCCTGCCGTAAGTTCGCCACGTACTTCGTCCGTCCAGGTGTAGCGTTTGATGGTAGGTACTTTGAAGCGAAGCGGTCGGGTACCGTCCCATGACGCGGTTTCCTCTTTACGATGCTCTCGGTAGAGAAAGGGACGTTTCTCATCTTCAGCCTGTTTGCGAAGTGCCTCCACCTCCTCTTCGGTGTACGGGTCTGTGTAGGCATGTCCTGCCTCAATGAGTTTCTGTGCGTACTGCTTATAGAGTGAGAGACGTTCTGACTGGCTATAAGGAGAGTGTGGACCACCCTGCTCAGGACCTTCGTCCGGAACAATACCAAGCCAGTTCAGTGACTCGGTAATATGTGCAGCTGAGCCTTCCACTTCTCGCTCCTGGTCAGTGTCTTCAATACGCAAAATGAACTGGCCGCCATGCTTGCGGGCGTAGAGCCACGCAAAGAGTGCGGTACGAATACCGCCGACATGTAGCCAGCCGGTTGGACTTGGGGCAAAGCGAGTACGAACGGTCATACGTTACTTTTACTAGTTGTGGATGCGTGTTCAATACCGATAGATAGTATCTCTTCGGCAATTACATTCGCTGCGTTTGGGTTGGCAAAGGCACCACCTTTCTCACCCATGGTCTGTACAAGGGTTGCGTCAGTTGCAATTCGCTTCGCCTCAGATGCAAGGACATGCGGTGTAAGATTAGCTTCCTCCAAAACGACGGCAGCACCGGTTTGTGCGAAAGAGTACGCATTCGTGCGCTGATCGTGGCTAATGGCTTCTGGAATCGGAATGAGAATCGCTGGCTTCTTCCAGAGTGATATTTCGTAGATGGCGGTCGCACCTGCACGCGAGATGACGAGGGTCGCTGCACCCGCAGCACGGCGCATGGACTGAGCATTTAAGTACGGAAATGCATGATAGCGAATAGCGTGCTCACTCTTACCGAGAATCACCTTGGATGTAGCTTCTACATCCGTGAAGTTATCCTTTCCAGTTTGGTGAATGATGTTTGCAAACGAGACGAGGTCGGGAAGAGCAGAAAGCACGACTTCGTTAATACGCTGAGAGCCACTTGAGCCTCCGAGTATGAATATGGTTGGAACGGCACGGTCAAGATGGAGCTCCTCCTGCGCACCCTGTGCGTCTACGTACGCGATCTCGCGGCGTATCGGAATGCCAGTAAGTGCAATGCGGTCTTGAACTTTCTTCGGGAAGAACACACGAGCAGTATCAAAAGTAATAGCGATACGGTATGCGCGCGGAGCAGCAAACAAATTTGCTCGGCCCGGCTTCGCATCAGACTCATGGATAATGACCGGAATACGAAGGATATTTGCGGCAACCGTTACTGGGACAGTGGTGTAGCCACCTTTAGAAACAACGACATCAGGATAGATACTGACAAGTGAAATAAGTGCACTAATAACCCCACGAATCGTAACGAAGAAATCGCTCACATTCTTAAGTGAGAAATAGCGACGTACTTTACCGGCTGGTGTCGCAACAAACGCAATTTTATTTTCAAATAGTGCCTGCTGGTCAAACGGGTCGGGACCCAAGAAATACATCTCTGGCGCAAGGAGACGCTTACTACTCGCCTGTTCTCGGACTGCTTCAGCAATGGCTATGAGTGGATAAAAATGTCCACCCGTACCACTTCCTGTAAATACAATTCTCATGACCTCGTTACGGCGATTGTAGCATGTGAACACGCGCTAGGAGCGTCGTTTTGCGCGGTGTGCGGCGATGTTTAAAATGATACCGACAGAGGCGAGTGCTGCCAGGAGCGCGGTACCGCCATGCGAAATGAATGGGAGCGGGAGTCCGGTCAGCGGAAAGATGGAAAGCATGGCGCCAATATTCAAAAATGCGGACACCGTGATGATAAGTGTCAGACCGCTTGCAGTAAAGGTGCCAAAGGCGTCACTGGCTTGCGACGCAATCATAAAGCCGCGGAGTGCAAAACCGAGGAATAGTAGTACGAGAAGCACTGAACCAAGAAAACCAAACTCTTCACTGTAGACCGCAAAGATAGAGTCCCCCACTGGTTCCGGCAGGTAGTTAAATTTCTGCACGCTTTGTCCGAATCCGCGTCCGAGGAGTCCGCCCGAGCCCACCGCAATCAGTGACTGTTGAATTTGGTAGCCACTTGCAAGTCGGTCATGAGAGGGGTGTATGAAGGTCGTGACACGTTCTAACAGATACGGACGCATGAATACAAGCAAACTGAATCCAATGACCGCGATAAGTCCAAGTATGAAGAAATCACGAAGGGGTGCTCCGGCGATGAAATACATGGCAGCTGCCGTTGCGCCTATAACGAGAGTAGTGGAGGTGTTTGGTTGCATGATAAGAAGTAATGAAGGAATTCCGACGATGAGTCCAAACCCTAAGAGTCCGTGTTTGAAATCAGCAAGCTTTGCTCGGTTCTTCGCAAGGTATCCAGCAAACATAAGTACGACCGCAATCTTGAGGAATTCTGCCGGTTGAACGGTAACGGGACCAATCGCGAGCCATCTCGTCGCACCATTCGTGTGGACGCCAATGGGGGTAAACACGAGTGCGGTAAGGATGAGCGCAAAAATGTAAAACGGAATGACGCTCTGCATCAAGAGTTTCGGCGGCATAAATCGGAGAATCACGAGCGCAATTAGTCCCGGAATAAGACCAAGCACCAGCTGAGTTACCGCGAGGTGTCCGAGGTCGGCGTTCTGGCGAGCGAGAAGACCGAGTGCCGCAGAAAGAAACATAGCCGCTCCACCAACGACGAGGATGGTGACGATAAGGGCAAACAAACGATCACCAGAAAGCGCTTTCATACTATTTCAGAAGTGCGAGCGAAATGCCAAAGATACCCGCGATAATACTGATGACCCAGTAGCGCATGGTGACTTTGTAGGCAGGCCAACCAAGTGCTTCAAAGTGATGATGAATGGGAGCAATCTTAAATACTTTTTTCTTAAATACTCTCTTTGAAATAACCTGTATGGCGTTGGTGATAACGGTTACCGTGAGCGGAAGCGCAATGATGGGAAGAACAAAGATACCAATTCCGTCCCCTGGTATGTCGGTGAGAAAGGCAGTCACCGCAAGCGCCATAGTGAGCCCCATACTGCCGGTCTCAGAAAGATAAAAACGAGCGGGAGGAATGTTGAACCAAAGAAACGCAAACAACGAGCCGGCAACGGCAGAGCTAAAAGCGGCAAGTGCGAATTGGCCTTGTGCGAATCCTATCGCTGCGTACGACATGAAGATAAAGGCAAAGATGCCACCGGCAAGTCCGTCAATGCCATCAATGACGCCTCCCGCATAGAGCGCGAGTGTTACAAATACGAAAAAGAGAATAAACAATGCGCCGAGTTCATAAGGTCCAACAAACGGAACATTCACAGCGCTCACTCCAAGCTTGGCATAAAACCACCAGCCAGAGAATGCACCAAGGAGTGCAACGACGAGAAGGCGGAAGCGTAAACGAAGTCCTCCGGCACTCCGCGAGACCTCAAGAATGTCATCAAGAAGGCCAACGAGTCCACCGACCACAAGAGCAAAAAGTGGTAGCCAGGTCTGGCCACGATTTACAAAGTTCAGCTGGTCAAACGGAGAGCCGAAAGCAAGGGTTAAGAGGCCTGCAAATATCGCGGTGAGAAGTGTTGCACCCCATACCACGATGCCACCCATGCGCGGCGTAGAAACTTCGCGTTCGCCATGAAGTGAATCAAACAGAGGGGTTCCGGCAGTGTCTCCCATACCATTTCCCTTCCCTCCCCGTTTCTTCCACGCCTTATGCTTGTAGAGGTAATGCGTCACAATCGGCGTGAGACCGATCCCAATGATGAAGGAGGCGACAAACGGAAGGAGAACTCGTGCAGCGTCAAATACCATAAATTACGGGGCTATACCTGCGAAGTGGCTCAGAGTACGCAGTACAAGGTGGTCTACATCCGTAAAGCGGCCTTCCTTGGTGGAGCCAAGCACCACGACGGCAACCGGGTGGTTAATTCCTGCGTCAAAGACCACAACAAGATTCCCTCCGGCAAGGTCAGTGAATCCTGTTTTAGAAAGGAGCGGGTTTGGAATATGCACAATGTCTTGGTTGGTATTCGGGAGGGTGTGCGACTGGCCTGAAAGTGAACGTGCCGTCACGTATGGTTCAATCGTTGCATGTGCTATTTCGGGAGAGGTCTTGATGAGGGCGCCTGCAAGACGGGCAACATCTTCCGCTGAACCGTACCCGCCTGACTTGTAGGTAGAGACATCAAGACCGGTTCCATTGTTTGCATAGGTCTGAAGGAGGCCAGCTGCCGCAGCAGCGCTTGCTAGAAGTTCCCTGTTTGAAGACTTGTGTGCTAACGAGGCGGCTTCAGCAATTGCCTCTGCCGCGTCGTTTGATGAGGCAACAAGGGCAAAACGTTCTAAATCTGAAAGTCTGAAGGTCTCGCCAAGCGTCAGGCCACTGTCCCCGTCTTGAGCGAGTGCTGTTTCTGATATCGTCACACTCGCGGTTTTAGAAAGTGCATTTGCTGCGGCATACATGGTGAGAAGTTTCGTAAGGGACGCAAGCGGTAATTGCTTCGTACCATTTTTCTCAAAGAGCACCTCGCCAGTGGAGAGGTCATACACAACGGCAGCTTCGCCGGTGAGTGCGAGTCCAGAGAATGCGTTTACCGTGATTGGTGTACTCGTGGCTTCCGGTACAAACGCAGTTGGAATGCGGTGGCTAGAAATAAGTGGAACGAGTACAATACCGAACCCAATTAAGCCAAGACCTGCAAGGACGTTCAGTACGGTCTCACGTGTGTGTAGTTTCGTTTGGTAGCGCGCGACCAGCTCCCGAAGTTGTTTGCTGTCGGCACCCTTCATACGCTTTCCGTTTTAGCTTCCTGCTCTTTCAAGGTCGCCGTGAATTCTGCATAGCGCGGGAGGTCTTCGCGCTTTGCAACTCCTAAGTGTGCAAGCGCATCCATGGTGGCTGTGTAACGAGCGCGACGTTTGTCGGTTACGTCTTCGGAGCGTTCAATGAGACCGCGGAGCGTGAGTGAGCGAATCGCAGCTCCAGAGTTTACTCCGCGTACCCAGTCTATTTCTCCACGTGTCGCACTTCCGCGATAAATAACGAGCGCAAGTGTTTCAAGACTCGCCTTTCCGAGATCGCGCGATAACTCACTCTCACGGAGTTTTTTTACTATCTCGTGTGCCTCAGGAGCCGTGCGGAGCTCAAGTTCGGTGTCAGTCTCAGCCAGAGCAAGGCCATGTCCCGAAAGTGCCTCACGAAGGACGCCACTTGCCTCTTCCAATTCTTCGGCAGAAAAATCAAGAAGCGCCATAACGCGTTTCTTGGTAAGCGCTTCGCCGGATGCGAACAGTACTGCCTCAAGCAGGGCGGGGTTGGTAAGCGCCATATAGTGCTCTAAGAATACCCTATTTACATGGAGCCTGCTTAAAAATCCCCAGCTTCTTTGTTGTTTTTTCTCTCAAGCACTCACCGTACCAATAAGTACGACTCGTACTTTCGCTCAAAAACGTCTCGAATCTGGGGTTTTTAAACTAGGCTCTAACCGTACGTCGGCAAGCCGGTCGTCGTATTCGTAATCCGAATATCCGCAAAGGTCTCGTGCTGCAGCACATCCACAGCTCCCTGCTTCACGAGCTCAAGAAGTGCCAAGAAGGAGACGATAACTTCAATGCGTTCCTTGGCTTCACCCGCAAATTCGCCAAAGGACATATTCAGTTTCTTCTGGACGCGTTCTACGAGTCGGTCCATCATCTCTTCAATGGTGACCATGGGACGAACGCGCGCCTCAGGAAGCTTCTCTTCTGTTTCAAGTGCCATAAGGGTGTCGCCGAGCGCACTCGTGAGTGCGAGCACCGTGAGGTCACGACTTGGTGAGAACACAACGTCAGGAGCTCGTTCTCCTGCAGAAACCATAACGGAACGACCGAAGATTTTTGAAAGCTCGCGCATCATCTCGCGTACCCGTTCGTATTCGCGAAGGCGCTTTTGGAGCTCGTCTACATCACTTTCCTCTTCCTCGGTAAGCTCAAGCTCTGGAATAAGTGACTTGGACTTTATGAGAAGGAGCGTGGCTGCGACACCAATAAACTGAGCCGCGTCTTCCATCGGAAAAGTTGCCTCACTTCGCACATGTTGTATGAAATCGTCCGTAACTTGCGAAAGGGAGAGATTATTAACGGAAAGTTTTCGCTTCTCAATCAAATCCAGAATTAATTCAAACGGACCTTCAAATTCGTCCGTTACGATATGCAATCCTGATTTCTTTATGACTTCCATGGTTTAGACATGCTGTTCTATGTAGCGTATCAGAAGTCTGACTGGTGCCCCGGCGGCACCCTTGGCAAGTTCGTCACCCGGAGCAGATGTCATGCGTGGAGCAATATCAAGATGCGCCCACGGACAAGACAGTTCCTGAGCGAATTGCCAAAGGAACATGCCTCCTTCTATCGCACCACCCGTTCTTCCGCCTGGACCATTTCCGATATTGGTGAGGTCTGCAAAGGTTCCCTTGAGTGATGCTTCATATTCATCCCAGAGCGGAAGTGGCCAGACGTAGTCACCGCTCTCCTCACCAAGCGTCTCAAGTGTTTGTGACAATTTCTCATCGCGACTCATGAGTGCGGTTGCATAGAATCCGAGCGCTGAGAGAGCCGCTCCAGTGAGTGTAGCGATATCTATCACCACACTTGGCTTTAGACGCTTTGCATACGTGAGTGCATCAGCGAGCACGAGTCTGCCTTCTGCATCGGTGTTGAGCACCTCAATTGTTTTGCCTGACATCGAACGCAAAATGTCACCGGGGCGGTAAGCTTCATTTCCGGGCATATTTTCAGCAGCTGGAATAAGACCGATGACGTTCTTCTTTACTTTCAAACGTGCGGCAAGCGCTACGGCATGGATGACACTGGCAGCACCCGACATATCCATGTGCATTTCGTAGATGCCACTTGAGGGTTTTAGGTTAAGGCCACCTGAATCAAACGTAATGCCCTTTCCGGCAAGAACGATGGGCGCACCCTTCCCTCCCTTGTACTCCATAATCGTAAACGTCGGAAGATGGGTAGAGCCCTTACCAACTCCAAGTAGCGCACCCATACCAAGCTTTTCCATTTGCTTACGAGTCAATATGGTGACCGCAACCGGCAACCCTTTCACCGCATCTTTCGCAGCGTTCGCAAGACCACGAGGTGTCATGTCGCCACCAGGTGTGTTTGCGAGCGCCCGTGTCTTGTTCACCTCGTCGCCAATGATTTGACCGCGACGTGCGGCGGCCTCCGTAGCTTTATCAAACTTTCCGCACAAAAGAATTTCCTCAACGGCACCCCATCCTTCCTTTGGCTTCGTCTTGAATTTCGTAAATTCATAATTCGCCATCTCAAAGTTTTCTGCTGCTAGCTCAGAAAGTCGTAGTGGCGAAACATCTTTCAATCCTTTAAAAAGCCATGGATGTGCATCAAATTCAATAGCAATTTTCTGTGCCTTGAATTGTTTGGCAGTGGCAACGACTGAACGACAGAGTGTAATGAACGTGCGCTGGCTCAGCTCCGCTCCAACACCAATCTCAATTGTTTCAATCCCTTGCTCGCGTATGAGTCGCTTCACGCCCTTCTCCTCAACAAAGGCGACACGCACATAGCTCTTCGGCAACGAGCCAAGTGGCTTTACTGAGAAAGTAAGCTTCATATCCTAATCAGAAAGGAGCGTATCAATGCGGTTAATATCACGCGGGAAAAGAGTCGCTTCCTTCACATTTGGCAGATTAAGGAATTTAGCTGTAAGTCGCTCAAGTCCCATACCCCAGCCACCGTGCGGTGGCATTCCGTACTTAAAGGCTTGCAGATAGTACGAGAAGTTCTCTGGATCAAGTCCCTTCATCTTGATGCCGTCAATGAGATTCTGGTAGTCATGACGACGCTGTCCTCCCGTCGTGATTTCTACCCCACGGAATAGTAGGTCAAAACCCTTGGTGTAACCAATATCGTTCTCGTCCTCCATGGTGTACATCGGGCGTTTTGAAACTGGATAGTGAGTGACGAACACAAAATCGCTCGATAGATTCTCCGTTGCGTACTCGCAGAGCCAGCGCTCATCTTCTGGTTCAAGGTCGGGTTCGCTGCGATTGTCGCGTCCGGTCTCCTTATAAATCAGCTCCTGTGCCTCGCGAAGTTTGAATGAGGGAATGGTATCTGGAACGGTTGGAATGTCTGCACCAAGAAGGGCAAACTCTGCCGAACAAGTACCCTTTAGATGTTCGGCAATCGCTTGCATGAGCTTGGTTTCAACCATCATCACCTCCGTGTGGTCATCAATGAAGCCCATTTCCATATCCATAGAGGTGTACTCATTCAAATGACGCGTGGTGGAGTGTTTTTCGGCGCGAAATACGGTACCTATGGCAAACACCCTCTCAAGGGCACCTACCATAATTTGCTTGTAGAGTTGCGGGCTTGTTGCGAGGTGTGCGGTCTTATCATTGAAATACGGAACTTCAAAGACTTCACCACTTCCTTCTGCATCGTCCCCGATAAGTTTTGGCGCTTGGAACTCGGTAAAGCCTTCAGTGTTTAAGTACGCACGATAGGCCTTCACAATTTCTGATTGCACTTTAAAAATAGCTCGAGCACGTTCGGTACGAAGTGTAAGCGGTAGGTTATCCAGATAGGTATCAAGATTTAGTTCCGCATCTAGTTCAAATGGAAGTATTTCTGCAGAACCGAGAATTTCAATTGCGGTAATCTCAAGCTCAATGTCCCCGTTTTGCTTTCCCTCCTGAATGTTTTTATCAGGACGTTTGTTGACGATACCGGTAACAGCTACCACAGATTCGTGTCGCGTTTCTTTAGCAACTTCCATAGCGCCTGCACCGGGGAGCACCACTCCTTGGACCGTTCCGGTGCGGTCACGGAAATCAAAGAAAACCATTTTGCCTTGGTCGCGTCTGACACTAACGGAGGCACCGATAGTGACGGTCTTTCCCACATGAGAGCTAAGCTCCCTAATTAGTATTCTCCCCTTCATAGGTACAAAATAGCACGAGTTTCAGGCCTGAGAAACGACACAAAAGGCTACTTATCTTTTTCAGTTTTCTTCTCAATGCCGAGTCGTTTATAGAGCTCAGTCTCCATGGCAGGTTCTATAACACTGTGTGCTTCATGTTCAAGTGAATCAGGCTTATCGTACTCAAATTCATAGCTGTGTTTCAAATTCTCAAAATGGATAACTGAACGACTAACCACTCGCACCCAACTTTGCACGAGTCGTGCACTTGAGACGATCGGCTTATCGTTAAACTGCTTTGAGTGAGCTTCCTCAGCAAGCAGGTTTGCACCCGCCACATAATTAGGACTCACGTACACGGTGTTATTAATCGGATCGTAGAAAGAACGGCCATCTTCTGTTGTGGAAGCCATCATCTTTGCCGTAATGGCGACGCCACGAGCAGCCCAACGTATCCTTGGCTTTCCGACTTCTTTCTGGAGTTCCCAGATTTCTGTATATAATTTTGGTTCGTACGTATAGTCAGGTACAGCATCAGTAATAAACTCGTGTGCTTTCTTCTGTAAACGCTTTCTTTGGATTGGACTTAGCTCATTAAACTTCTTGTCAGTAACTCCTCCAATAATGGCGAAAGCAGGTACATATATCTGTACCAATTCATCAAGACTCATTTCATCAATGTTACCGGGTACCGGATATAGCAGTGACTCCATGCTCTTCCGCACTCGTTGTCGGTAGAAAAAGACTTTTTCTGATTCAGGCATGTGTACTTTCCCCGTGAGGTAATTCAAGATATCAGTTGTTTCCTTATCTTCATGGACATATAACCGCTCACTTCCAGGTGGCACTGATTCACGGATGTTGTAGCGAGTGCGAGCGTAATCAAGTGTTCCTGCGATCGAAAGCAGTGCAGCTGCTTGTGCGATGCGTAGACCTGCACGCCTAGATTTTTCAGCAAGTGCCTCAAAGCGAGTCTTTTCTTCAGGGGTTTCGTCCGAATCCTGTTCAGATACGTAGGCATCAAGTTCGGGGAAAAGCGAAGGCTCTTCGGAAGGACCTTCACCTTGCTTGCGGCGTTCTGTGTCAGACCTATGCGGAAGTTTTTCCATGATTGAGTTCGGTAAGAGTATCCTGTACATCACGCTCTAGTTCTGAGGTAGTTTCTGAAACAACTTCGGTCAAATGTTCCAGTATTTCTTTGAGAAGCGAGTCAGCTTTCGTCGTGTCGGTCATAGGTTAGGAAATCGTGCCAATTGCTTTACGTACCACCTGCATTTTCTGTTCAGAATATTTGCGTGCTTTGGCATTTCCAGCTTCAATAATTAAGGTAAGACGTGCAGTGTCTTTCATGGCAGTTTGGTATGCCTCACGCATAGGAGCAATAAATGCGTCCAGGTCCCCTATAAGTGCATCTTTGAGTGCTTTGTACTTCCCTTCATGTTCCGTATAGAGCGCCTCAAGCTCAACTTTTGGTTTCAGAAGTGCATGAATCGCGTAGACATTCTCAGGACGTCCACCTTCGGAGTCGGTGACAATGCTCATCACACCTTTCTCAACTTCTTCACGCGAGGCAAAGAGTGAAATGGTGTTTCCGTAGGACTTGCTCATCTTCTGACCATCCACGCCAGGCACTACGGCAACTTCTGGAAGAATATAGGCTTCTGGAAGGGTAAAGGTGTCTCCAAAGATACGATTAAACTTCTCCGCCGTATCGCGTGCGTATTCAATATGCTGCTTCTGATCCTGTCCTACGGGCACGACGTTTGTGTCGTAGAGGAGAATGTCAGAGGCCATAAGAAGTGGATAGGTGAAGGTTCCGACATTGATTTCCTTATCCCTTGCCTCAGCGTCTTTAAATGCATGCGCGCGCATCAAGTAGGGCATGGTCGTGATGGTGTTGAATATCCAAGCAAGTTCAGTATGGGCCGGTACTTGCGACTGCTTAAAAATGGTGACGCGCTCGGGGTCTATACCAATAGCCAGAAGTGTCGCAACCAATTCTTCAGTAAGGGTACGCATCTGCGCAGCATCTTGCACCGAAGTCAGTGCGTGGTAGTCCGCAATCATGTAGAAACATTCCTTATCGTCTGCATTTTGCAAATCAACCCATTGCTTGAGTGCACCAAAGTAATTACCGATATGAGGCACGCCGGTCGGTTTGATTCCGGAGAAGAGGATGGGCTTTTGTGGCATATAGCTACAGTATCATGGCCTCCCGGGTATCAAAAAGGCGCCACGAAATGAATCGCGGCGCCTGTTGAAAGAGCGGTATTAGTTAGTCGGAACGAGTTCCGACATTTCGAGCGGCAGTTCGGCTTGACCATTGGCCGTTGGAAGATCAGGAACCCAAATGTCGATAACGAGGTAGGGTTTGGCTGAAGGAGCGTTTCCGAGCGATATTTCATCGCCGACTTTCTTGCCAGCTAACCTTTTTCCAAGAGGTGAGACAATACTCACCATTTTAAGGCCAGGCCAGGCACAATCAGGCTCGTGTTCGCCGACGAGAATGTAGTCGTTGACGACGCAGTCTCGTTCGAGTTTGCAACCATTACCAAGCCGAATGCGTTCTGCCGATTCCGGCTGGGGCATAGGTTCGGCGAACTGCAGCATCTGGGTTACGAGCCCGAGTTGAGAAGCAGTGATGCTTTCAGAGCGGAGAAGCTCATCAAGCTCGTTGCTGCTGCCTGGATTCATCATTCGGCCAACATGGCCAGATTTTGTTTCCCTGCAGTTGCAGATTTCTGCTGTCAATACGGCACGTTGTGCAACCAAAGCACGATACCCTGGTTCTGTCATTGGCTTTCTTGCCATAATTAAATTCCCCTAACAAAGAGCACCCACGGAGTGTGGGCCATTGACTACTATACAAGAGAAGTGGGGATAAGTAAAACAGGTTCGAATTCTGTACGGTATACCAAAAAATGGCCGGGAAGGAACGCGAGTACGCTTTCGAGCCTTACAGGTTCTGTACACGTTGCGGATATTCTGTCGCTTCCTCCACAATACGCTCGCAACATCTTCGAATCCTTCCCGCAGGTCTCCCAGACCTGCTCCGGCGCACCAATGAAAAGACCCCTTGCGGGGTTTTCCAAAGTATGGTGCGCCGGGAAGGATTCGAACCTTCGTAGGCCGAAGCCGACAGGTTTACAGCCTGTTGTAATTGACCACTCTACCACCGACGCATTACACGCCACTATAGCAATTACTGTCGTTATTTCAAAACACGCAGTTTGTCTGACTTCCCTTTTTGTAAGTAAGCAGCGCTGTTCTCAAAATCTTCGTGGGTAAGTGTCCGATCAGACTCTACGGTCTCACCATTGAGCTTGATTCCCTTTCCGGTTATGAGACGCCTGGCTTCTGCCTTTGATGCAATGAAGCCTGTGGACGTGAGGGCTTCAACGATACTCATTCCCTCGTTAAACGAGACCTTTGGAATTGCCTGTTCGTAGGCTTTGCGTTCGTCAGGTGAAAGGCTCTCGAGGGATGCGCCCCCAAACTGCACGTCAGTAATCTTAGAGGCTCTGTCTGCCTCAGTCTTGCCATGCACGAGCTTGGTGACTTCGTCAGCAAGGGTACGCTGGGCCATGCGACGCTCTGGGTTACGCTTATGCAATTCAAACATAGCCTGTATTTCGTGTACGGAGAGGAAGGTAAAGAATTTGAGATAGGTCTCCACCATAGAGTCGGGTTGATTCACCCAAAACTGGTAGAACTCAAAGGGCGAAGTCTTCTTTGCATCAAGCCAAACCGCGTTTCCTTCAGACTTACCGAATTTCTTCTTATTCACGTCAACGACAAGCGGTGTGGTAAGTGCAAAGGCCTCCTTGCCAAGTTTTCTTCGGATAAGTTCAACGCCGGAAAGAATGTTGGTCCATTGGTCTGAAGCTCCAATCTGGAGATCAACTCCGTATTTCTGGTTCAGTGTGAGATAGTCAAAGCCTTGAAGAAGTGAGTACGCAAACTCGGTGTACGAAATACTATCGTCAGGGTTATCAAGCCTGCGCTTGATAATGTCGCGCTTAATAAGCTCGTTTACCGTGAAGTGTTTTCCAATATCACGCAAAAAATCTACCAGTTTTACTTTGAGGAGCCAGTCGGCGTTATCAACAAGCGTAACGGACCTTCCAATAATCTGTTGCATCTGAGCACGGAGCGCTTTTTTATTCCTCTCAAGGGTTCGTACGTCCATAAGCGTGCGCTCCCCACTTTCTCGCGGGTCGCCGATCATACCGGTACCACCACCCACAAGCAGAATGATTTTATGACCCGCGTCAGACAAACGTTTCATCGTAAGCACCACAAGGAGATTCCCTGCGTGCATGGAATCAGCTGACGGGTCTACGCCAAGGTAGACCGTGCGCCTCGTCTCAAATATCTTTTCTAAATCTGCAGAATGGTGCTCAGCGAGTCCACGAGCTTTCAGGTCCTCTACCAAGTTCATAGGGACACTATACCAGGGCTATGCGGGTAGCTCTACAAAGAAACTTGAACCTTTTCCTTCACCTTCAGATTTTGCCCACACACGCCCTTTGTGAGCGTCTACAATGTTCTTAACGATATACAAGCCAAATCCAGTTGACTCCACGTTTATCCGTGTTGAATCTTTACCGTGACCTCCTTCAGTAAAGAGATTCAACATATCGTCTTGCGTGATACCAACACCAGTATCCTGAATGGTAAATAGTACTTTCTTCTCAGTTGGCTTGAGGGTAATACCTACAGATACTGAACCTTTCGGTGTGTACTTAATGGAGTTATCAATAAGATTCTTAAACACATTTACAAGTTGTGCACGATCACCTGTTACGGTAGCTACCTCATCTCCGAGCTCGGCAATAAGTTCCAATCCTTTCGATTCAGCAGCAGGTCGCAAATCATGAGTAATTTCTTGGATTAGCTCACGCAAGTCAAACAGAGCCATGTGGAATTCAACCTTACCGCTTTTAATGTTCGCGGCATTTAGAATTTCCTGAATAGTTGCGGCTCCCTTTGTATCCGAATCAAATCCCGCCTGCATCATTGGCTTTAGTTTATCTGACACAGGTCCAAAATCTCCCTCAAGAGCCATTGAGAATATGTTTCGAGATTTAGCCACAAACCCTTTAATTTGGTGCGTAATAAAGTGAATAAGAATAACCTGTTGGTCATTCGCTTTTTCAAGTTCTTTTGCCAGTTCTTCAATCTTCATACGAGCAGCCTCTTCTTTTTTAGCATTCTGTAGAAGCAAAACACCAAAAAACATTGAAATGGCGAGAGTAATTACAGCGAGCGTTGTATGGGTTGCGTCTTGAACAAAGAACAGCTGAGAACCCGTCATCAGGATAAGTGAGTATGAAAGTATCTGTGTGCCAAGAAATCGAAGATTAAATAGGCCGAGGTTCGTTACGGCAAATACCATCACAACCAAGAAGATTGGCAAAACAAATAGGCTGTAGAGGTTAATTTCATAGATTCCTGTCATAGATGAGAAATACTCTGTTCCTGCAAATACAGTAAAAAACAAAAGAAGCGCTCCAAGAACAACGCTGTGCTGTATACGCTTATCTTTTGTGGAGTATTTCCAGGCGTGAGCAAATGAATAGAGCATCCAGACAACGAGAATACCTTCTACTACCAGCTTGTACTGAGTGAGCAAGGTACTGTTTATAGCCTCACATACTGATTGATCAAAATTGATGACCGAAGCGCCAAGAGCTGTTATTACAAAAGCTGGAATTGCTATTAGCACAAGCATCCATTTTTCTAGCGGTGAAATTAAGCCACGTGCCAGAATTGAAAAGAAATAAGCCCCAAATATAAAAAAAACTATATTAACTAAGTCAAGCCAGGACCATGTAAAGTAAACGAGGTCATAGTTCGGAGAAACCCAGCTTACTAAGTCACCGAGTAGCCAAAGCGAGAAGCAAAAACTAAAAGACGCGAATATCAGTGATATATAAGAACCTTTACTTTTTAAGTAAGCAAAGAATCCTAAAAAGAGTGCAATGAAAACAGGAATCAAGTGCGAGTAATACGCAATCGTGTGATAATCCTTAGTCGTTTCAAAACAAGTGTTCAAGTCCATACCGTAATTGTATTCTAACTCACTCTTGGTAAAGCCAATTTAGCATCAACGATGTCTAAATTCTCAAAGGGGTGACAAAGCCAAAAGCGAGCATCTTCAATCTGAGTTGGTTCCAGGGAGACTATCAGGGGTTTAATGCCTCTTGATTTGTGAACGGATATAAAAGCTGGGAGGAAGATATCACGCGTGAAAGACAATTCCTTTTGATTAAGCATAAAATCTTCAAAGAGGATAGCGTGCTCGATAAAAAGAGAAAGGAACAACTCATAATATTTTTCTGCCGACTGGCCGTGGTTTTTAAACCAAAGTGATGCGTCAAAAAAATCAGAAGCCGGCAGGTCAAAAAAACAACTTTTAAAAAGTGAGTGATGGAAATCAACTAACGATTCGCCCCATATCGTTTTTAGATCGCATATCTTCTTCCCATTTGCAGTATTAAAGTCAAGCACAGTTCGTGAATGTATTTGCGTACCGCCATTCTTACCCATTCCTTTGTAAAAAAACATTCTTCCTAGGGAGTGCTTGAAGTCATTATTGGAAGTGAATTTATCAGAATAATACTCAAAAAAAAGTGGCTCTAATTCTGAAGACTCTACAAGATTCATGAAGCGTCTCGATTCATAATTGGAGGTTAAAACCTGTCTGAACAATACTGCTCGTGGTTTTTGTAGCATTTCTGAAGGTACTATACTGGCCAATTCTGGATCTTGACTCCTAGTACGTTCCTTAAGAGTAGCGATTGCTTCGGAAAGTGGTGTGTATACATATGCATTAAATGCATCCTTGTCTGATACGAGCGACTCGATCAATTGTTCATCTTCACTTGAAATATTCATACCTATTGAGAACTTTCTTCAGGGTTAGAACTGCAGGTATCAGTGTCTACAGCGCCACAGGTTGTTTCAACACAGAGTGGTGAGCCTGAAAGACAAAGTGCATTGCAAGTGTCAGCTTCACATGAAGCAAAATCATATGCTTTTATTGCGTACACTTTGTAGTCTTCGTAACCATTTGGAGGACATTCTGAATCTTCGGCAGAACAATCTCTATGGAAGCAGTTTTCCATATCTGGAGAACATGCAGTTTCAACCATGACATCATAATCTTTACTGTAAAAGAAGAAATAACCAGTAGAGGCTATAGAAAGTAGCAAAAAAGCCCACAAGATAGAAGTCATCCAGTCTACCGATTTCATCGTATTCATAAGTATACCTCCTAGATTAGCTCCCCAAAACGAAGGTGTATAGATATTTGAAACCTTCCACAATGGTTCCGACTTTCAGAAGCCACCACAGGTTTGCTGCAGCTACGGCTGAGATTAGAAGTCCCCAGTCACGTAGGGAGATGCCTTCAAAATGCTTACGTCGGTAATGTAGAGCAACTATCAAAGGGTCTATTGGAAGTGTTAGCGCTACGAACACAATAGGGCTACACAACTTCTCAAACAATGACTTCTTGTCTTTTCCAAGCCATACGGCCATGCGCTCAAACCAGGTTTTCTCTTCTTTGGTTTCTAGTTCACGAAGTGCGTGAGCACCAACCCAGTCAATCCGCATATAGTCATAGAGCCAAAAGACAAAAGCACACTGAACAAGTGAACCTGCGACAACAATTACTCCGCCCTTTAAAAGTCCCCAGTACGCGAGCGCAAAGGGATAAAATAGCCAGTCATACACGAAGTTAAAGACTTCATATATGAACAAGCCTGTACCAATTTCTTGGATGTGCTTACGGTACTTCCCTATTCCAGACGGCATGCGTGCATTCTAGCATCTGATTACGGCAGACATGGTAGGATGGCGTTATGTTTTGGGCAGACAGAATAGCGAAGGACATACAAGAAAAAAAAAGAGTTACAGCAGGAGCAAAGCCCCTGCTGATTCGTGATGAGAAGACCATGTCGGGTCGCGTGCATGTTGGTTCAATGCGCGGAGTCGCCATTCATGGGCTCGTCGGTGAGGTGCTCACCGAATACGGAGTGTCTAACAAGTATCTTTATGAACTCAACGATTTCGACCCGTTCGACTCCATTCCGGGATATTTAGACGAAGAAAGGTTTTCTGAACATCTTGGTAAACCACTGTATACTGTTCCGGCTCCTGAACCTGGATTCGCTAATTATGCGGAGTACTTCGGTGCGGAGTTTATTGAAGTCCACAAAAAAGCAGGATTTACTCCTGAGTACTATCGTGCAACCGAGTTGTATCAGTCTGGAAAAATGGACCCCTATATTAAGATTGCCCTTGAGCGAGTGTCTGATGTGCGTCGGATCTTAAAAGAGGTCTCGGGCTCCGTAAAATCTGAGGACTGGTTGCCAATATCTGTCATATGCGAAAAATGCGGAAAAATGATGACCACTCGAGCTTTTGAATATGATGGCGAGACCGTGGGCTATGCCTGTGATAAATCACCCGACGGCACGATTCCATGTGGTCACACTGGACGTGTAGCACCTTGGAAAGGAGCTAGTAAGCTCTTTTGGAAAGTAGACTGGGCAGCCAAGTGGTGCGCCATGGATGTGGACGTCGAAGGGGCTGGAAAGGACCACTCAACGAAGGGTGGCTCACGAGATGTTGCAAACCACATTGCCAAGGAACTGTTTGGTCGCGAGACACCGTATGACATCCCCTACGAATTTTTCCTCGTTGGAGGACAGAAAATGTCCTCCTCAAAAGGAAGGGGTTCTTCTGCAAAGGATATGAGCGACCTATTCCCTACTGATGTTTTCCGACTTGTCTTGATTGGCAAAGATATTAACCAGCAAATTGATATCGACCCTGCTGGGGACTCTATCCCGCGTACCTATGATTGGCATGATGACTTAGCTGAGGCCATACGTAATGGCGTAGCAGACGATTTCACTCGTCTGTATGAACTAACTAAACTTCCTGAAGACCGTGCAGGGTTTGGAGCACCGTGGTTACTTCGTTTCAGTCAGGTGGCTTTCATTACTCAAATGCCCCACATTTCCCTTATGGATGAGGCTGAGCAGGCAAAAGGCTCGCCACTTACTGAGGATGAGGAGAAGCTTCTTCATGAACGTCAGACTTATGCAAAATTCTGGCTCACCACGTATGCGACAGAGCAATACCGGTACGAGCTTCAGCAGACACTACCTGAAGTCTCCTTGGCAGATGATCAAAAGAAAGCACTTTCTCTACTTGCTGAGTATGTTACTGAATCTCGAACGGGTGAAGAAATACATGCTTTCTTACACACACTGAAATCAGAGGTCCCCATCAAACCTTCAGATTTGTTTAGTGCTCTCTATAGTATTTTCTTAAACCGTACATCAGGTCCAAAAGCAGGCTGGTTCTTATCCGTCTTACCGCGTGAATTCGTGGAAAAACGTCTTCGAGATGTAAATAGTTAGTGGACTAGGAGGAGGAGGCCGAGGAGTGGAGCGGCAAACCACCAGAAGAAATACTGGTTTGGAGCGAACAACGTGTTCATCGGCTCGGGAAAGGTATAAATCTCATTAACCGAGAAGACATGGTACGCAAGTGCCATCAGGAAAGTAGCTGCAAGGAATGACAGACCGAAGCGTGGAAATACGGAAAGGACACCAATACCACCCGTGACGAGGCGCTCAATAAACATAAACGGCACAACACAGCCAATTGCGAAGATAATAAAACTGATGATGGCCTTTAGGAGTGGTGTCGTTCCGGTCGCGACAATATCGTGGGTGTACGGAAAGACAAGGAAAAGTGCGTAGCTTACGTAAAACGCTACGATGAGCGAGATAATGCCTCCCCGTGAGCGATAGGAAATAAGTACAAACAGGATTGTAAGCCCGAGCAAGATCATGAAATTACTCATGACGCTCCAGGAGTTAAGCGCTGCAGACGTCGCTAAATCTGAGATCTGCATCGCTATCTGTTCCATAGGCCTTAAGTATAGCTCCTCAGTAAGACCGGGTAGTAGCTACCCACAGAGCTAGAATTCTACTTCCTGCTCTACCTCCTCAGATTCCTTTGGCTCTTCAGGACCGCCAAGGAAGCCTCCAGCCTGAATACTCCAGAGTTTTGCGTAGAGTCCGTCCTCTTTTAGAAGCTCGTCGTGAGTACCTTGTGAAGCAATAGCTCCCTGCTCCATAACCACAATGCGGTCCATCTTCATAATAGTGGAAAGTCGGTGGGCAATAACGATGACGGTCTTACCCTCCATCAAGGTATCCAGTGCTTCCTGAATGAGATGCTCACTTTCAGAATCAAGCGACGAGGTAGCCTCATCAAGTACCAAAATCGGTGCGTTCTTCAAGAGTGCACGAGCGATAGCAACTCGTTGACGTTCACCACCGGAAAGCTTCACACCACGCTCACCCACGAACGTGTCGTACCCAAGCGGGAGTTGTGAGATGAAATCGTGGGCATGTGCTTTTTTAGAGGCCTCAATAAGCTCTTCTTTTGTTGCATCAGGCTTTCCGTAGAGAATATTGTCTCTCAGCGTTCGGTGGAAGAGGATGGATTCCTGCGGTACGAAGCCAATCGCACGACGAAGACTTTCCTGCTGGACTTCCTTAATATTCTGGCCATCAATGGTAATTTCTCCTCCGGTTACTTCATGGAGACGTAGCAGAAGCTTGGTGATGGTGGATTTGCCTGCTCCTGAAGGACCAACAAGTGCCACCTTTTCGCCTCCACGAATGTTGAGCGAGAATTTGTTCAAAATAGAACGCGTTTCGTTGAAGTTGAATTCAACGTCCTTGAATTCAATTTTGCCGTCGGTAACAGAAAGTTCCGTAGCTGTCGGGATGTCTGATACTTCGTGTGGCTGTTCAAGAATGTCTACCATCTCAGACGCATCAGCAAATGAGTCATTGAGTCTGCGGAGCGTGTGCCCAATGTCCCAAATACGGTTCATAAGACCCAAGATATAGACTTGAATAAGCACGAAATCTCCCACCGTAAGAATGCCCTTACTCCAGAGGTACACCGCTACGGCAAGCAGACCAGCTTCACTTATTAGTGAAAAGAGGCCCTGTACGGAGTACACGAGGTTGTCAGCATGCCAGGAGGCAAGATTTGCCTTCATCCAGCGCTCTATGGCGCTTCCGAAGTAATTTCCTTCCGCTCCCTTAGAAGCAAACAGTGTGATGGTCGTGTGATTTGCTACCGCATCTGAGAGAATGCCGGTTACTTTACTGTCCTCTGCAGAGCGGACGAGCTTGTATCCCTGGCGCCACTTGGTGAGGTAGTACTGTAGGAAAAAGAAGGTAACCGTCCACACAAGAAGACCAAGGCCGAGTACGAGGCTTCGCATGGAAAGCACCACAATGGTTCCAATGGTAAAAAGCGCCGTCGGAAGGAAGGTCAAAATGAAACTATCAAATACTTGCTCAAAGGACCGGGCATAGCGGTTTACACGACGCGTGAGCGTGCCGGCGAAGTTTGAGATAAAGAAGTCGTGCGAGTGACCAAGCAGGTAGTCAAAGGCCGTATTTGAAAGGTCACGCATGACTTGTGACTCCATAATAGTGATGGAAGTCATACGAATGCGCTGAGCTATCCAGCCACAGAAGTTAATGCCGGCGAAAATAAGCAAAGTGATGAACAGTGATTTCACGACAAACTCATCCGGTGTAGAGGCTGAGAGAATATTGATGAACTGACGCATGTACAGCGGTGCAAGAACGTTAGCTGATTCGAGTCCAATGACGCCAACAACTGACCACACCAAAAGCCAAGGATATTCTAGAACCGCTTTTCCATAGGCACGTATGACCGGCATAACCCGGATGACTTTCTTTTCAGTTGGCATAAGAAGAAATTATACCACACTTTGTGGCTTTTATGAACTATTGCGCTCTTTTGCTCACAGGTCGTTCAGAACCGAAGTAGGTGCTAGGCGCGGCGAGGAAAATTCTGCAGGCGTATGTCCTCGGTGAAAGAATTTTTTTGAAGACAGCAACAACGCAGATGTGCGGTTCTGGACGAACTACAGGCCTTCGGCTTTCAGATCCTCAATAGCCTTCTTAGCCTTTCCGGAGAGTTTCTTCGGAAGAATGGCGGTGACGCGAATGAGAAGGTCGCCGGTGCCGTTGTCGTAGGCAACTCCCTTGCCACGGATACGAAGTGTTTCTTCAGTTTTCGTCATCGCGGGGACTTTCACATCAAGCACCTTTTCATCAATCGTGGTGACCGAGACACTGGTGCCGAGAAGCGCGTCCGTGAGTTTTACCGGTAGCTCCATCAGAAGGTTTGCTCCGTCCTTGCGGAAGGTTGCGTGTGGCTTTACGTGTACTTTTACGTAGAGGTCGCCGGAGACACCCCCCTTCACCGCCTCTCCCATGCCTGGCATACGAATCATCTCGCCCCCATCAATACCCCGAGGAATATCAATATTGAGTTCTGCCTCTCTCTTCAGAATGCCGTGGCCAGAGCAGTTCGTGCACTTCTCTTTTGGAACCTTTCCAGAGCCTTCACAGGTGGAGCAGGTACGCACGGTGCTGAACGCGCCAAGGACGGAGTCACGCGTTTCGTGAAGACGACCGGCACCGTTACAGGTCTTACAGGTTTCAAGTTCGCTACCCGGCTTTGCACCGGAACCTTCACAGACCTCACACTTATCTACTTTAGAAATAAGCACCTGACGCTTTCCGCCGAGGATAGATTCCTTGAAAGTGACTTCAATATCAACTGAGATGTCGCGACCACGCTTAATGCGACCACGTCCGCCGCCACCTCCCATGCCACCACCGAAGATGTCGCCGAAGCCCTGGAATAGGTCGTTCAAGTCAAACTCAACACCACCATTACCAAAGCCACTAAACTGAGATGGATCAAATCCAGCGCCCCCCTGTCCGCGGAAGGTTTGACCGTACGAGTCATATTCGCGCCGACGTTTTTCGTCTGCAAGCGTAGCATATGCCTCTGTAATCTCCTTAAAGATAGCCTCGTCACCGCCCTTGTCCGGGTGATGCTTTTGAGCCAGTTTTCGGAAGGCTTTCTTTATGTCGTCTTGGGTTGCTTTCTTATCAACGCCAAGGACTTCGTAGTAGTTTTTCGCCATGACGCTTCACTATAGCAAACTATGCCTCCGGTGGCTTTTCCGTGAATTCTGCGTCGGTTGGGGGTGTTCCGCCCGTACCTTCAGGAGACGATGTGCCTTCTGGACTGGTTGACCCCGTCGGGTCCGCCGATGCGGCGATAGCCTCACCAATCTTAGACATAGAGGTACCGAGTGCTTCAGAAGCTGACTTGATAGCTTCCAAGTCCTCACCTTCCTTTGCACCGCGAAGGGCTGTCATTTTTTCTTGCACTTCAGTTACCACTTCAGTGGATACTTTGTCACCTGCATCCTTGAGCGCCTTTTCTGCGGTGTAGATAAGTTGCTCCGCAATGTTTTTTGCTTCAACCGTTTCCTTACGCTTGGCGTCTTCCGCCGCGTGCACTTCAGCATCAGCCTTCATCTTCTCAATATCAGCACTTGAAAGTCCGGTGGAGCCTTCAATACGGATGCTCTGCTCCTTGCCAGTTGTTTTTTCTTTTGCTTTTACCGTGAGGATACCGTTACTGTCTACATCAAACGTAACTTCTACTTGGGGGAGTCCGCGCGGTGCTGGTGGAATACCATCCAGCATAAAGCGGCCGAGCTGCTTGTTATCAATAGACATGGCGCGCTCGCCTTGAGTGACGCTAATTTCTACGCTGGTTTGATTATCACTTGCGGTAGAGAAGGTTTGACTGCGTGAGGTAGGAATGGCCGTGTTGCGCTCAATGAGCTTGGTTGCCACTCCTCCCATGGTCTCAATGGAAAGCGAGAGTGGAATCACATCCACAAGGAGAATGTCCTTCACGTCACCTTGGAGAATACCTGCCTGAATTGCGGCACCGATGGCTACGACCTCGTCTGGGTTTACGGTGAGATTAGGATCCTTGCCAAAGAGTTTCTTTACTTCCTCCTGAATCTTCGGCATGCGGGTTTGACCACCCACGAGAATGATTTCGTTTATATCTCCTGCCTTCATACCAGATGCTTCCAGTGCACGCTTGGTGATTTCAATAGAGCGCGTCACGTACTCTTCTGAAAGGGTTTCAAGAGTTGAGCGAGACATCTTCACCAAAAGGTGCTGAGGAGTGCCGTCAGAACTTACCGTGATGAAGGGGATATTTACTTCGGTTTCAGCAGAGCTTGAAAGTTCGTGCTTTGCCTTTTCAGCAGCCTCGTCGAGGCGCTGGAGTGCGAGCGGGTCCTTGGTGACATCTAGCCCTGACTGCTTCTTAAACTCGTCCGCAAGCCAACGCACAATCTTTTGGTCAATATCGCGACCCCCCATGTGTGAGTCACCATCGGTAGACTTTACTTCTACGACGTCGTCCCCTACTTCAAGTACGGACACGTCAAACGTACCGCCACCGAAGTCAAAGACGACAATCTTTTCGTCCTTCTTCTTGTTAAAACCATAGGCAAGCGCTGCTGCAGTCGGTTCATTGATGATGCGCTTCACATCAAGTCCGGCCACTTCACCCGCTGCCTTGGTGGCTGCACGCTGTGAATCGTCAAAGTAGGCAGGAACGGTGATGACTGCTTCGGTGATTTTTTCACCGAGCTTTGCTTCTGCGTCAGCTTTGAGCTTGCCGAGAATCATTGCCGAGATTTCCTCAGGGCGATAGTCCTTCTCGCCAAGGGTGACGAGTACTCCACCATCGGTACTGGCCTTCATTTGATACGGGACAATCTTCTGGTCAGTCTGTACAGCTTCATCCGTAAACCGGTGCCCCATGAAGCGCTTGATGCCGTAAATGGTGTTTTTCGGATTCGTTACCGCCTGACGCTTTGCAAGCGTTCCAACGAGTCGCTCACCATTTTTAGCGATAGCGACCACCGAGGGGGTGGTGCGCTGGCCTTCAGCGTTTTCAAGTACGCGCGGTTCGCCACCTTCCATGATGGCCATCGCGGAGTTTGTTGTACCAAGGTCAATACCAAGAATTTTTGCCATGTGAAATGGTTCGTTATGTTACTAAATCGCCCTTCGTACCCTTATAGTACGCTTCCTCGCACGCGTGTTCAAGTCTTCTGGCCTTGCCCTTCAAAATGAGCCACACGAACTTTGGCGGGTCGTATGACGGCGTCTCCTGACTTCCATCCGGTCTCAAGTACTGCCGTAATAGTGTCGTCTTCACTTACAGATCTCGCTTCGTCCTGCCCAAGTGCTTCGTGCATAGTTGGATCAAATCTCTCTCCAATTGCTCCAATGGGTGAGAGACCAATTTGCTTACTTGCGTCCTCAAGCTGACGCGCTATGGCTTCAAATCCTGCCGGAAGCTGTTCACCCTGTGCTCGAGCACGAGCGAGCGAGTCCAGTGCCGGCATAAATAAGAGGAGTGTCTTAGTAGAACCAAGTGCCACTGCCCCACGTTTCTCTTCCTCAAAACGCTTAAGTGCGTTTACGTAGTCCGCCTTGGCTCTCTGCCAACCATCAAGGTATTCCTGCTTCTCCTTCGTAGTACGCTCAAGCTCTTTTTTAACTTTCAAAAGCTTTGAATCTACACGACTTTCGGTCGCTTCAAGCTCCTCCTCACTTGTACCAGCTTCCTCTGCCCCATCCGGTTCAATAACAACATCATCCATCCATTGAATATGCCTGAAATTGTGTGGCTAGTCAAAAGCGGCGCACGAGTGCACCGCTTGATTTCGCGTTTACGTGCGAACTACAAACCCATTCGGATTTTCCTCTTGATGCACCTTTTCTTCCAGGTGCTCAATCGCTTCCTCCAGAGTTTCTAGCAAACTCATGTCGAGTTTGCTTGCCAGTGCCTGAAGTCGCTGCTCAATTTCTTTTGGTAGAATAGTGTTATTCACGGCGACGTCTCCTTACGTATTTCTGCTCGAAGATAACCACACCTATTCAGCCAGAGCAAGGTTACAATGTCTGGTAGTCAGTAATCTGGAAGCCATCAGGTCCCATGGTAATGATGAGGCGTATTGGGATATCAGCTAGGGCAGGTGTTGTAGAACTTTGTCCACTCGCTTTTTGGACGATATGAGCCTCTACGGTGTAGGTGCCGTCCTTATTCTTGACCATTGAATCTATGTCTATGCGGTCGGGCCAGGGACTTGAAGTCACGCGTCCAGGAGCAGTAGCTGGCTCGGCATTCCATTTGTTTAAGAGATCTGGGTGCACGTACATCGCATAATGCTTGTTCATCGTTGTCACAAACTCCGCATGCGGTGCAAGTGTAGGAACAAGTTTTAATTCGTCACCGAAGTTATATACGACGTTACGTACGCGAGCCAAGCTTTCAGCTGCAGCTTCTCGTTGATTATACAAATAAGCACCGATACCAATAAGAACAAGCGCGAGGAGGGAAAGGACAATATATTTTCTTTGCATGTACGGTGAAGACGTACGACACTTCGTGTACTTACAAAAAATCGCCCGAAGGCGGTTTTTTGTTGTACCCTAACGTTTACTCCACTGCGGGCGCTTCCTAGCCTTACGAAGTCCTGGCTTCTTACGCTCTACCGAACGAGGGTCACGCTTCAAGAAACCAGCTGATTTAAGAGCCGGACGAGCCGTGATACCTTCAGCATTCTCGGTAATGAGTGCACGAGAAATCGCGTGACGAACGGCTACGGCCTGTGCGCTCTTACCACCACCCTGTACACGAGCTTCTACAGTGTAGTTTTGCTTGGTTTCAAGTGCCTTGAACGCATCAAGGGTGACGGTGTCGCGCTGATCGGTACCAAAGTACTCACGAGCAGACATGCCGTTCACGGTAATGGAATTCTTAGCTGCTGGCGTAAGCTTTACGCGAGCACTTGCCGTCTTGCGGCGTCCAACTGCGGTGGTGTATGTGGTGGTAGTAGCCATAATTCTTTGATTAATCGTCACTAGTTCCTAGTCAATGATAGAAAGGCGCTTCATGCGTTCCTTGCGGAGCTTGTTGCGAGGAATCATGCCGTCCACTGCCTTACGAAGCACTTCTTGAATACCCTTCTTCTCAAGCGTCATCTTCATAGACGTCGTGCGAAGACCACCTGGGTAGCCGGTGTAGTGGTAGTAGTCCTTCATAGCGATACGCTTTTCACTCATCTTGAGCTGTGCGGCATTCGTAATCTTTACTTCAACAGGAAGTACTTCGTTTTGCACGTAGGAAGCGGAACGCTTTCCAAGCAAGATGGATGCAGCCTCGCTTGCGACACGTCCAAGTGTGCGCCCGGAAGCGTCAATAGTGAAGAGCTTACGGTCTCCGCCTTGTACTGGTCCGCCCTTTGTCGTTTTGATTGTTTTAACTGCCATATGATTTTATACGAACGAGATGTACGCAGTCTGACGACCATCGGTAGCGGTTGCGGAGCGCTTCGTGATGCGTGTGTAGCCACCAGCACGCTCCATGTAGCGTGGTGCGATAGCGCCGAAGAGCTTCTTAACCACTTCGTCATCGTTGCCGAGACGAGCTGAGACGAGACGTCGGTTTGCAACCGTGTCCTTACGAGATGCGGTTACGAGCTTCTCAATGATGGGGCGGAGTTCCTTTGCCTTTGCTTCCGTGGTGCTAATGCGCTCATGAATCACGAGCGACTTTACCAAGCCACGCATAAGAGCCTCGCGTTGGTCGTGCGAGCGTCCGAATGATCGTCCTTTGTGGCTGTGTCGCATAGTAAGTCCTTTACCCTATCATCTATCCCTTATATCCTCAACTTATTCGCCCTTGAGGGTAAGGCCGATTTCGCCAAGCGCAGCTTCGATTTCGTCGATTGCCTTGTCGCCAACACCATCAAGCTCCTTGAGCGCGCTTGGGGTCTTGCGGGCAAGTCCTGCGGCTGTCTTGATGCCGTTATCGGTCAGTGCGCTCGTGACGCGAGCAGAAAGGCCAAGCTCATCTACCTTTACCTTTGAAGCGTCCTTACCAGAAGCAACAGGAGCGGTTGACGCAAAGTCAGCTGAGACGGAGACATCAGCTTCCTCCTGGAAACCAACCACTGCCTTCAACTGATGAATCATGATTTCAATAGAGCGCTCAAGAGCTTCACGTGGCGTGAGTGTGCCGTTCGTCTCAATCAAGATGCGGAGACGATTGAAATCGGTTCGGTCACCCACGCGCATGTTTTCTACTTCGTAGTTCACACGGCGAATTGGCGTGAAGGTTGCATCTAGGGCAATCGTACCAATGTTCACCTTTTCCTTGGTAAGCACTTCACGAGCGACGTAGCCAAGACCGCGCTCAATGGTTGCTTCAAGTTCAAGAGATACTTTGCCAGCAAGGTCAGCGATGTGCTGTTCTGGGTTTGTAATCGTTACCTGACTTGGCATGGTGAAATCTGCAGCAGTCACTACCTTAGGACCCTTTACCGATAGCGAAATAACTTGTGGTTCATCTCCCTGAAGTGCAAAGTGCACGCGCTTCAAATTAAGAAGAATCTCCATAACGGACTCACGAATGCCTTCCATGGTGGCAAATTCATGCTGAACACCATCAATCTTTACCGACGTAACAGAGGCGCCAGAAAGTGATGACAAAATAATCCGGCGAAGTGAATTGCCGAGTGTGTGGCCGTAGCCTGGATAGAGCGAATCTATCTCATAAATGCCCTGAAGTCCCTCTTCAGAGACAACGCGGGGCTTAGACGGAAGTGTAATTTGGTATTCCATAACTCAATCGTAATTACCTAGTTGTTTAATAAAATTTCTGAGCCTGACTAAAGGCTCCGTATGCAAGGCGCGGGGAAGCGATTTCTGGAGACGTATGTGCTATACGGCGGAAGAAAGCGCTGAAACCCGTAACACTGCAGACGAAGTCATTAGTCATGGCGAACTAGCGGCTGTAGAACGAAAGCACTGCTGGCAGGTCTCCTGCCGCATCACTAAGGTCCCTGGTCGGCAGCACGAGCACACCCCCAACCATCTCCTTTGGATTCCAGGTAAGCCATGATGGGAGAGGGCGCTCCATGAACTTCTCCGAGAAATTATCGAAGTAGGCACGGTTCTTTGAGCCCTCACGCACAGCGATACGGTCACCAATCTTGATGGCCTGAGAAGGAATCGTGGTCTTCTTACCGTTTACGGTAATGTGTCCGTGCGAAACCATTTGGCGAGCAGCACGACGGGTTGGAGTAAGACCAAGGCGGTAGACAATATTGTCCAAACGCATTTCAAGCTGACGATGGAGAATCTCTGCTGGGTTTGCACCATGCGTACCCATAGCTACACGCACATAGGAGCTGAACTGGCTTTCAGAAAGGCCGTAGGTAATACGAACCTTCTGCTTTTCAATAAGCTGCTTACCGAATTCAGATGGGCCACGTCCGCGACCCCCTTTCTTGTTCATTGAGGAGCGCTCCTGCGCAAGCGCAAACTTTTGCGTTTGAGTCTTCTCAAATATAGATGCCCCAAGGCGTTTCGCTAGTTTGTATTTTGGTCCAAGTTTCATATCAGTATGAGAGTTATACGCGACGAGGCTTAGGAGCGCGTGGTCCGTTGTGGGGCACTGGGGTTGCGTCCTTAATAGAACGAATCGTGATGCCCTTTCCAGAAAAAGCGCGGAGTGTGGACTCGCGTCCTGCTCCAACACCGCGAATGATGACGGACGCTTCCTTTACGCCAATCGCCATAGCTCGCTCTCCGAGAAGCTCACCCACCTTTGCGGCTGCATAGGGAGTGGACTTACGAGCTCCTGAGAATCCAAGTGCACCTGCAGAAGAAGACATAAAAGCGTTACCTTTTTCATCGGTAAGCACGGCCTTGGTGTTGTTAAAAGTAGCTTCAACGTGAAGTACACCGCGTTCAAGTCGCTTTTTAACAGCCTTACCGAGAGCGCGCTCTTTGCGCCCCTGGTCCATGCCGCGCCCTGATTTCTTGATAATTCGTTTCTTTCCCATAGGTAAATAGCTCTAAATTATGTCTTCTCTAGTGAACGACGACCGCTACCCATGGTCTTACGGGTGTTGCCACGCACCGTACGTGAATTCGTCTTGGTACGCTGATTGCGAACGGGAAGACGTCGCTCATGACGCATGCCGCGAGCTGAACGAATATCCTTCAAACGCTTTACGTTCTGACCGATTTCGCGCTTCAACTCACCTTCAATCGTAAACGCTTCAGAAAGCGTACGGATTTTTTGCTCCTCATCTGCCGTAAGTTCTGAACCCTTCTTTGTGAGTGCAATACCTGCCTCGTTCAAAATATCTTTTGCGCGTGTCGGACCGATACCAAAGATAATAGGCAGCGCATATACGAGCTGCTTGTCATCTGGAAGGGTAACTCCGGCGATACGCATAGTGTACGAAAATTAGATTAGCCTTGTCGTGCCTTGCGGCGAGGATTGCGCTTATTAATGCGATACAGACGTCCACCGCGACGAACAATGATGTCGCCGGGCTGCTGAACCTTAATAGATGCGCGTACTTTCATGTAAATTGGTTGTGCTTACGAGAGTCGTCGGACAATGCGCGCGCGACCGCCGTACGGGTCAAGGACCAGTTCTACGGTGTCCCCTACCAATACGCGTATTCGGTGCAATCGCATCTTCCCAGAAAGATAGGCGAGCAGAAGTTCCCCGGGTTCTGTTCCTGATTCGTCTGCTTGCGGCATACGAATCCTGAATAGCGAATTCGGGAGCACCTCTTCTACGGTGCCTGTAACCGCATCGCTCGTCTTACTTTCCTCCATGTGAAGCCTCGCTATTGTAGCAGGGAGTTAAAATAGCGTCAACTCAGGCCGTAGAAGGCAGACGAGCAGTGCCCATCTGCGGTGTTGCTCACCTCGCTTATGCCCTCGCTGTACGAAAAGTACAGCTCAGACTTTCGCTCAAGAGCGCCTAGCATCTGGGCACTTCTCGCCCACCTTGCACCAGAGGTGCGAAAGTAGACAGGTTATAGGCCCTATTTGTTACTAGGCTCTGCACCCTGAACGGTAACTTTGATTTTCGCAGGGTCTGCCGGGAAGGTTCTGGCCCAGAATGGCTTCAAGACAAGCGTGGCTCGGTCTACCTCAGGAAAACTACGGAGTGCAAGCTCTGCTGACTCTCGAGTTTTTGATGCAACCGTCGCTGCAATCTTCTCTGCATCAACGACCCATACGACGGTGGTAGAACCTGAAAGGTTGAAGGCGAATGTACTTGCGTCCGGAGCAATACTGGATTCAACTGGCTTTACCAGAAGCTGGCTGACGTCACTCAACGTAACCGGTTGACCGGTATAGGTACCAATAGCTTTTGTTGCAATAGCGCGAGCAAGGGCCTCCTCAGGAAAGAGGACCGCGGTAATGGAACCGGTTTCAGAAAGTGCAACCGTGCCTGAGGCACCTGCTGTGTCAGGCACAGGTGTGTAACTCGGGAAGCTTGCTCCTGGCACCAGCACGTATCCAGCAGGAACTTTTGCCGCTAAGTCTTTCTCAAGCTCGGTGGTGAGCGTCGCTTGGAGATTTGCATACTCTTTGTCCTTCGTTGCTTGAGCAACTGACGGACGTGTCCCAGAAAATCCTCCGGTCATTGCTTTATCAGAAACCGCGGTAACGAGATCAAATGCCTTACTTCCCTTGAGGCCTGGAACCGTAAAGGTGGATGGGCCAATGTTGTACTTATCGCCTGGCTCGTCTGCATAGACTGATACGGAGATATTTCCGCCGGCTGGAATAGAGACGGAGTCATGAATGCGATAAACCAAGCCAGCTGAGGTCGCAAAGCGCGTGTTCTTAATCAGGGCTTGCGGAGCTGCCTGCTTGTTGATGATAGTAATTTTTCCAGATGCTGGATCATTTGCGGTAACCGTGCTCTCAGCTGGGACACTAACCGACACCGTCTTTTCTACGCCAACGACTTGGAACGGAAGCTCGCCTTGATTCAGAGTTGCAGAGAAATCAGACATAATCGTTGCAGGATTCATGACCGGAACAATGGAGACTTTTGCGCCAGAGAAGGCATAGAGTACACCCGCACTTATGAGTACGACCACAAGCGCTATGAGCGCGGTGCCATACGGAAATCCGCTGCGACTACCCATAGAGAACTTTGAGCGACGAGCAGGTGGTACTGGGGTCATGGGTGATGGGCGCTCGTAGGCAGCTGGAGCATCCATAGGGCGTGCTGGTAGGTCGGTAGAAGGTAGTGGCGTTACGGGTGCCGGAGCCATGCCGTCCATGCCAATGTGGCGTCGGCGAGAAGGAGGAATGATGTCATTAAGGTCCCTGTGCATAGAAATAGCTCTACTAATGAATATGGGACTTAGTATACCAGTCAGAGCACAAGGCTTGCTGTGGCTGTGGGTACTGAAGGTTCTAGCCTCTAAAGCGCTTGGCTGCTGCAAGCGCCAAGAGTGACAGGCTTGCGTCGCCCACAACCTGCGGAGGAAGCTCCACGAATGGCGCGAACTGAGCTGGAAGAATAGGGAGAACGCCGAGTGATTCATCAGAAAGCCAGAGTGAACGAAGCTCGGGTGCATCCAGAAGTCTCCTCAGGAATTCGCGATTATTTTCGTCTGCAAGAAGAAGCACGGTGCGTGGGAGTGGTTCTAGTTTTGCAATGGCAAGAAGCGAGGACTTCATTTGACCTATCCAGATTGCCTGTGCATCGGCTACCGAAGTGGCAAAAGCCGAGTTACGTGCTGAGTCAATCATACTACTCGGCCCGGCAAGTGGAACGGTGGGTGAGGAGAGGCCTGCGCCGCGTGCAGCGCGCAGTATTTCTGCTATGCCGTGCGGAAGTGAGGTAATAGATACCAAGAGTCCGTGCTTTACCAAAAGTATATCGGTTGCCTCGTTACCCACATCAAGCACGAGAAAGTCTCGTTGATGCGGATACAAGTCACGCGTAACCGCGTATAGCTCTGGCATAAACGCATCAAACTCTATGTCTCCTTGGTGAAATGCCTTACGTATCTTTTTACGGAGCAGGTCCATAAGGTCTGTACGAATGAAAGAAGACAGTACGAAGGATTCTGCTCGCTTAGCCTTCTTGCCCACTGGATTTGTTATCTCGTACCCGTTCAGAAGCGTTGCAATAACCATTTCGCTCACCTGTTTCATATCAGGGAGTTTTTGCTCATCTGTTTTGTCTCCTAGCGCTCTCGAATAGATAAAAGGAACGTCTTTCTCTATCACTTCACTCCGCACGTAGGAGCTACTCCACGGTGTCGTACAAGAGACCCGTACTGAATCTACTGAGCCACTTCCCGTAGCATTACGAAGCAGTGGACCGCCTCGTTCAATGAGCGCTGACAACACCCCGTCCATGGTGCGCGTAAATGTTTCTTCAAATGGCTCGGTTGCATGGGGTTCGAGCGGAAAGCGTACATAGTGCACCATGACCGGGACGACACCCTCCTCCACGAGCACGTACGCTGCTCCAATAGACGAAGAGCGTACGTCAACAACAGCGACGGTTGATTTCGTTTTCTTAAAATTGAACAAACCCATTACGTTCTAGTATAGCGGACGTTTGTTTCAACACTATCTATTAAGTAAGAATTCATTGTAGGCGCGTATCTGTGGCTCGTTGTTCGGTTCTAGAGCGTACGAGGACTGTAGTGGAACCTCTCTGCAACATGTGATAGATTCTGTCTAGATCAAACTACTGGAGAACCGCCATGGAAGACGAATTCGGAATAGCGCCTCTTGCGGTGTACGGAACGTTCACTCCTACCATCGGGACACAAGATCGTTTATTGTTTTGGTTCACAGATCCTGCCTTCAAGCTCCCTTTGCGTTCGAAGGCTATCTTTGCCTTCTTTGCGGATGAGGATGATACGCAAGGTTCGGTATTCCGTGCACGAGAGCAAAGCGAGGAGCTAGGTCTCCTCGTCGAGAAGCTGAGCAAGGTACAAGGAATCGAGACGGTGGCGATAACACGTTCAATGCTTATCATCATGGGATCTTCGAAGGAATTCGACAGAATCTCCGGTGAAGTCCGTTCTATGATGTCGGAGCTTTTCGGAAGTTTCGACTTCGAGCAGATACCGCACGACGAAATCGGCGGAACATGCAGCCTTGTCATGCTAGCCGAGATGCAACAGCCGGTATCCTGACTTCCAATTCATTCCGCCTACGGAACCGTTCGGTTCTGCTGGGCGGTTTTCGTTTTACGACTGGCAGTCTGGGACGACGTTGGAACTCACTTGCAAGCAACGAGCTATATGGAACAATCTCTATGGGTGGCAGGAGGACATCAAACGAGACTCCCGGCAGGGATAAGCTGATATAGGTGGATTAAGCCGCCTCGCTTAACAGCGAGGCTTGAGAAGCCTCTTAAGGTTTTGGGTGTTAACCCTTCCATCTTGGCTAAGCCTGCCACCCACCTCTTCCAACCGCTAGCGATGCTAGCGGTTTTCTTTTTCATATTAAAGTTGGTTGGCAGAGTAGGTTTAGAACTAGACCATTACCGCCTTTATGCGACGAACACCAGCAGCGACTGCCTCTTCTTTTTGTATTTTGAAACGCTTACCACCTTCGTGAATTTCCTTGGTATTCGTTACATGCGGACCTCCACAGAATTCAAGTGAAAACGCGTTCGGAATATCCGGTTGTTCATCGGTTGCGTGGATAGGACCAACTGAATACACCGAGACCATGTCAGGATACTTCACTCCAAATTCCATCTGTGCACCAAGCTTCTCAGCCTCTTCGCGTGGCATGACGGTACGTGTGACGGGCAAATCTTGGTAGATGACGTCGTTCACTACTTTTTCCACTTCTTCCTTTTGTTCAGAAGTCATTTTTCCTGGCGCTGAGAAGTCTATGCGAAGACGCTCGGAGGTAATGTTTGAGCCGCGCTGCTTTACCTCATCCCCAAGCACCATCTGAAGAGCTTTGAGAAGAATGTGATGCGTGGTGTGATAACGCACCGTCTGCTCGGCATGGTCTGCTAGTCCACCCGCAAAGCGCTGTGCACCACCAGCACGAGACGTATCCTGGTGTTTTTCCATGGCAGCGGTAAATTCAGCCTCATCAATAGAAATGTTGAGTTCAGAAGCGCGCTCTGCGGTGAGTTCAAAGGGGAACCCATAGGTTGAAAACAGTATGAAGGCGTCTTCGCCTGTAATGCGTCCATTCTTTTGCAATTTCTCAAACTCACGTAAGCCTTGCACAAGAGTTTTACGAAATTGTTCCTCCTCTTTCAAGAGTTCAGTAGAAATGGTGTCGCGTGCTTCACCAATATGGGGATACTGGTTTCTATAGGAGTCAGAATAGCTTGCTGAGACTTGCGAAAGTACGGAATCGGTTATCCCAAGCCGGTCAGTCTCGCGGATAGCTCGACGAAGCAGACGTCGCAGTACGTATCCTGCTTCAGTGTTTGAAGGCGTCACGCCCTCAGCGAGCATAAAGGAGGCTGCGCGCATGTGGTCAAGAATGATTCTAAACGCTCGTGTTGTTTCCTCATTCTCAACGTACTTCTTTCCTGAACGTTCCTCAAGCACTTTTTTCGGCGCATCAAATACGTCTATAAGGAACACGTCGGGTGTTCCGAGTGTTGCAAAGGTAAGGCGTTCAAGACCACCACCAAAGTCTACGTTTTGTTTTGGCAGATTAGAGAAGGAGCCGTCTTCGTTTTTCACGTACTGCATAAACACCGAGTTTCCTATCTCAACAAAGCGGCCACAGTCGCAGTTTGGGTGACACTTTGCACCCCACGAAGTGTCGTGCGGAAGTCCAAAGTCATAGAAGACTTCTGAATCCGGGCCGCCAGGCTCGCCAGCAGGCATATTTGAAGGAATGCCCGCACGGCTCCACCAGTTTTTCTTGGCGTCGTAGGCAAAGATACGTTCATTGCCGTTGATGCCATGTACGTACCCATCAGCTTCAGAACCGATATTTGCAAACTCAGCGTCAATTCCCTTTTCTTTGAACAATCCCTTCCAGAGCTCTACTGCTTCGGTATCAAGCTTCATGCCGGTATCTTTGTCGCCTGCAAATACCGTGACGTAGAGTTTACTTGGTTCAAGACCAAGACCTTCTTCCTTACTGGTTAGAAATTCAAAGATCCAGGGAAGCTGTTCCTTTTTGAAGTAGTCACCAAGTGACCAGTTACCCAGCATTTCAAAGAAGGTCGTATGGCGGTTGTCTCCGACTTCTTCTATGTCACCCGCACGAAAGGACATCTGCGAATTTACAAGACGATTTCCTTCTGGATGGTCTTTTCCAAGGAGGTATGGCACGAGGGGCTGCATACCGGAAGAAGTAAAGAGGGTCGTCGGGTCATTACCCGGCACGATTGGGGCAGATGGGATAACCCTATGGCCACGCGCTTCAAAGAACGCGAGGTAGCGTGAACGTACTTCAGAAACAGTCATAATAGTCAGACGATACCACGGCTTGTATACTCTGTGCTATGAGTACGAAACCAAAAGGATGGGGATTTGACCCGAAAGAGCTTGACGCAAAGATACGTCCGCAGGACGACTTTTATCACCACGTGAATAAAAAATGGATGCGAGTCAATCCCATCCCAAAGTCTGAAGCACGCTGGGGTAGTTTTGTTATGTTGCGCTATGACACGGACAAGAAACTGAAGAAGATACTTGATGAGGTGGAGTCAGCACGCGGACTCAAAAAAGGTTCTCCGGAGCAAATGATTCGCGACTTCTACCGCTCGGGTATGGATATGAAGCGACGAAACGCCCTTGGTGCAAAACCGCTCGCTCCGTGGCGTTCCAAAGTTGCAAAGGTGCGCTCAAAAGGCGACCTTCTTAAACTGATTGCTGAATTCCATAAGGTGGGACTTGATGCACTCTGGGCTGGCTTTGTTGACCAAGATGCAAAGAACAGCACGCGCTACGCACTCCATATGGTGCAGGACGGTCTTGGTATGCCCGACCGTGATTACTATCTGAAGGATGATGCGGAATCAGTACGTGTACGAAATGCCTATAAGACGCATGGTGTCCGTTTGCTGAAACTTATTGGCTACAGCACGGGAGACGCTACCAGGCGTATGGAATCCATACTGACAACTGAGACCGCGCTTGCACGTATTTCCATGAAGAAAGAGGATTCTCGTGATGCAGAGAAGACGTATCATAAGTTCACACGCCCGCAGCTAGAAAAGCTTGCACCTGGAATGGACTGGAAGCGCTACTTCGCGTACGTCGGCGTGGGTGAACTTCCCTATTTCATTGTGATGCAACCGGAATTCTACGCAGGAGTCTCTAAGCTTCTGGATTCTATTTCAATTGAGGACTGGAAAATCTACCTTGAATTTCACGCGGTCAGTTCCCTTGCCGGCGCACTCTCACAACCATTCATTCGCGAGCAATTTTCTTTTTATGGAACGGTGCTTTCAGGTACGAAGGTAATGAAGCCACTGTGGCGTCGGATTCTTGGCTCCGTAAATGGCAACTTGGGCGAGGTGCTTGGGCAAATCTACGTGAAAAAACACTTCCCACCCGAAGCGAAGAAAAAAATGAATATCTTGGTAGACGACTTGTTTACCGCCTATGCGGCCCGCATCAAAGGCCTTGATTGGATGAGTCCAAAAACCAAAAAGAAGGCATTGCTGAAGCTCCGCTCACTTAATCGCAAGATTGGGTATCCTGACAAGTGGAAGTCATATCGAGGGCTCGTGGTGCGTCCTGATGAGTATCTTGGGAATCTGATGCGTTCAAGCGCGTTTGAACATAGACGCCAATTGAAGAAGCTCCGCGGCCCTATAGACCGTGATGAGTGGTTTATGTACCCACAGACGGTGAACGCCTACTTCGCACCAAACTTAAACGATATAGCTTTCCCTGCCGCCATCCTTCAAGCGCCCTTCTTTAGTCATACTGCTGACGACGCCGTGAACTACGGAGCTATCGGCGCCGTTATTGGACACGAGATTACCCACGGTTTTGACGACCAGGGTTCTAAATTTGACGAAAAAGGAAACTTGAAGAGCTGGTGGACTTCCGGTGACCGTAAGCGATTTGAAAGGAAAGCAGAGCGTGTTCGTAAGCAGTTTGACCAGTATACGGTTGCAGACGGCGTGAAGGTGAACGGAAAACTCACGCTTGGCGAGAACATCGCCGACCTTGGCGGTCTTTCTATTGCACTAGATGCGTACCAACTCCAGCTGAAACGCACCGGCAGAAAAGATATTGATGGCCTTACACCAGAACAAAGATTCTTTCTTGCGTTCGCCATCTTTGAGCGTGAAAACGCGCGACCTGAGTTTGTAAAGTCTCAGGTGCTGACCGACCCACATGCTCCGGGTATCTTCCGCATTAACGGTCCTGTCTCAAACCTTGATGCTTTCTACGAAGCCTACGGTATTACCAAGAAAGATAAGATGTATCGACTACCCTCAGCACGCGAAATGGTGTGGTAGTTTTATGTCCAATCTATCGGTGCTCTCCCGTGCTGCTCTAAATAGGTATTTGTCTTACTAAAAGGTTTACTGCCAAAGAATCCATTATAGGCAGAAAACGGTGACGGATGAGCAGACTCAATGACGAGATGCTTCGTCCTATCTATATGCGCACCTTTCGCGCGCGCGTAGTTTCCCCAGAGTATGAATACGAGATGCTCCCGTTTCTCTGAAAGTGCCTTGATGACAGCGTCAGTAAATAACTCCCAACCCTTTCCCTGGTGCGAACCAGCTGCGCCTGCTCGCACCGTGAGCGTCGCGTTCAGGAGGAGCACCCCTTGCCTTGCCCATGATTCCAAGTTCCCTGTTATACGATCTTCTGACTTTCCTACATCAGACTCAATTTCTTTGAAAAGATTCTGGAGGGAAGGCGGGTTGCGAACACCTTCGCGAACCGAAAATGAAAGCCCATGCGCCTGGTCTTTTCCGTGATACGGGTCCTGACCCAAAATGACAACGCGTACTTGGTCAAAGGGTGTGAGTTCAAAGGCATGAAAAATATTCTTTGGGTGCGGATACACCGCTCCCGAAAGGTATTCCTGTTTTACAAATTCGGTCAGCTCTTTGAAATACGACTTTTCAAACTCTTCTTTCAATACCTCTTTCCAGGAGTCTTCAAGCACCACGTTCATAGACTATTTCGCTTTCTTGAGAGCGTTGTGGAGTGCAAGCAGTTTTTTACCGGAAGCTTCTCGGTAGGGACAGTACTCACAGGCGTCGCCGGTAGGTGGGATGTCACTGCTATCCAGTGTTTGTTTAATTCTCGGGAGAACGTTGTCTATCCAATCGGTACTTCCTTCGCACGGTACGAGCGTCACCTCAAACTCAAGCTGTCCATCAAACGCAGCTTTATCACTTTTAGCATTTGCATACACGAAGTAGCCCATGGGTGACACGGTGAAATCGTTCTTTCGCAACAACCATTGGTACACACCCATTTGTCTACGATAGGAATCTTCCCACGCCGAGTCTGAAAGTGTTTCAATAGTTCCTTCTTTGGAGGTTGCCTTGTAGTCCACGACAATAAGCTCGCCTTTCGGATTAACCCACACGTCATCAATAGCTCCTGAGATGGTGAATCCAGTCGCTTTGTCTTTATACTCAATGCCTTCAAAATTCTCTTGCCACGTCGGAAGGTCCTTGTGCTGATACGGAACCGCTTCAAGCTTATACTGCTCCATAAGAGTGTGTGCGGTCTGTGCCTTGCGATGCACATCAAATTCTTTTTTAAACAGAGCATCTACCGCAAGATTGAGCGTAAAGGATGGTCCACGAGGCCGCGCGGTACCGAGTTTGTTATCCAAGTAAAAACAGCGAGGGCATTCATTAAAGAGTTCAATCTTGGAGCGCGAGAGACGCCACTTCTTACCACCATAGTTCCAGTCACTGGCACGGTTCGGATTATATTTTTTTACGTAGTCAGCCATATCCTTTATGCATACGCATTACAGAGGGTATTCGCTTCCGCTAGTATGCCCCCAAGCCGCTCTGGCGGTATGGAAATTGCCCGCAGCAGGTCGCGATTCAGACGGATTTGTTCGCATGTCGTAATGCCTTGATCAATCAACAGACGTTTCTCAGCTTTTTTAAGGGTAGTGAGTGCAGTGATTGGGTAGAGTCCTGTTGCCACAATACGATCATACAAATTCCCTTCCTGCGGATAACTCCATCCGAGCAGATTAATACCAGAGCAATTAGCAAACTGAACTGCATCACGCGTGAACTTGGTGTTCGTAATTAAAAAACCATGGTCAACCTTACAGGTCTTATCTACCTTTGGGTCACACTGCCAAATGTCGTCAAAGCGTGCTTTTACGTAGAGCGCTACTTTTACATCTGTTTTATAGGACGGGTCATTATGATATTTCAGTTCTGCAGCAAGATATTCGCCATTACGCTCGGCGTACACATCTACCTCATGACTCACGCACTTACCGGGAATAATGCGGCGGTATTCCACATTCCATCCTTCTTTTTTAAAGAGTTCCGAAACGTAGTTTTCAAACGGGTGTCCTGATGGACCAAATTCAAAGAGTGCACGGCGAAGTGAGTAGCGCGCGGCGGCCGGACGCGCGTCATGTCGAAGCATTTGAAAGGCTCGCTTATAGATTTCCTGCGTACCAACACCATGCGCTACCGAAATCTCAATCGTGTGACGAATACGCTCTGCAGTGTGGGTAGACGCACCGGCACGCCTGAGCGACCACTCAAGCTTCATTCCATCAAACGGCTCTATGGTGCCGTCAGTTTTAACAATAGATACGGGCATGCTTACGCAATAATACCACCTCCGTATACGACTGAGTCCTTGTAGAGGACGAGTGATTGACCTGCCGCAACTGGTTCGGTAACAGGCTCGCGTGGAGTAAAGGTTTGTGTGGAAGCATCATAGATACCTTCAATGAAGGGGCCATGGTAACGATATTGAGCAGTAACAATCTCATTCTCCTTTGGCTCACTAAACAAGTTGGGTTGGGTGAGTCTGAACGTGCTTGTTGAAGCTTCCGACTTTTGTTCTTTTGTCACAACAAGGGTGTTGTTTTCAAGATTCTTATGCTTCACGTACCAGGGTCCGGGTGGTGCGTCCGTTAACGTCACGCGCTCACCAAGTGTGTGGAGAAGTGCTCCATCATGGGTGCCTACCAGCGTACCTGACTCGTCACACGCATTGCCTACTGATGGCTTAAACTCATCGCGTAAGAAGTCTTCCATAGATACATTTCCAAGAAAACAAATACCTTGGCTGTCGCGCTTCGTCGCGTTTGGCAGATTCATACGCTCGGCCACCTTACGCACCTCATTTTTCTGTAATTTTCCGAGTGGAAATAGGGTCACTTCCAACGCCTGCTTTGGAACAGCCCATAGAAAATAACTTTGGTCTTTCCCCGGGTCTACTCCTTTTTCAAGCGAACCTCCTACATTCTGAGCGTAGTGTCCTGTCGCAATAAAGTCTGCACCGTGTCGCTTGGCGAATTCATAAAAAACACCAAATTTTACTTCTCGATTGCACATAATATCGGGGTTTGGCGTGCGCCCTTTGCCGTATTCGGAAAGGAGATAGTCTATGACAAACTTTTTATATTCTGTAGATGCATCTAAGGTATGAAATGGGATGCGTAGGAACGCAGCGACACGCATTGCGTCCCTCCGGTCAGCGGCCCACGTGCATGGCAATCCATCCGGATACCATCCTTTAATGAATACTCCGTACACCTCGGCTCCCGCCTCTTGTAGAAGCGCAGCAGTCACGGCAGAGTCAACTCCACCTGAAAGTCCCACGAATACTTTCTTTCCACGTATTTCAGACATGTCTCAGGTATACCATTTCTTGACAAACCTAGCCTAGTTGTAATGATTAACCAGGTAAGACCAACTCCAAGACGAAAGTGAGGTGAGCTCCTTGAAACACATCAGGTATAGTCCAAACGTCGTACACGATGATGAAATGCGTATTCGGATCGTAGTACTTCCTGCAAAGCGTCTTATCCTCAAACATGTAGATAGCGGTGAGCGAGTTTCGCTTCCTCCGGGCGAACTATATGGACTTATTCGCTACGAAGACGGAACCATGTGGGCGTACTTCCCGACCGCATCTGCAAAACTAGAGCTCTCTGAGTTCAAGAAGCGTTGGGATAACGAGGTCATCGATGCATGGCAGCATATAGACGAAAACCTTGAGGAAGAGTTGTTTACGTAACTGCTCTTCCTCACTTTTCGCGGCAAGACGCCGCGATTTTTATTGTAGATATTTTTTCTTATTTTGAACGTGCTCAGCAAACGTCTTTGCGTAGTGCATTTTTTCGTCGGTACCCGTGAGGTAATACAGATACTGTGTTTTTGTTGGCGTGCTTGCTGCTTTCAGTGTCTCAGTGCCAGGATTATTTATGGGTGTTGGCGGTAGGCCCCGATAGCGGTACGTGTTGTAGGCTGAATTTCCTTGCAAGTCTTTTGCGGTTGGTACATATCCAGTGAGTCCATAGTCGTAGCCAAACGAAGCATCCACCTGAAGGGGCATCTTGAGTTCAATGCGTTTCCATAAAATTCCTGCGATGATTCTACGGTCATCAGGGGTTTTACCTTCAGCTTCAAGTAAGGAAGCCATGATAACGATATCGCGCTCTGATTTTCCGAAGTCCACAAACATTTTCTTGAGTGGTTCGGTCTTACGGTCATAGGTGGTACGGAGAAGGCTGAGTGCTTCTTCGGGCGTCGTTCCGGGTGCAAAGTAGTACGTGTCTGGGAAGAGAAATCCTTCGTAGGGTATCGCACTGGTGAGAAAGACGTCCTTCGGGAAGCCAGGAAGAGCCTCTGCAAGAAGCTCTCCCATCTGGCGGGTGGTACTGCCTTCTGGGAACGTGAGGCGAGCTCGGGGTGCACCTGAAATGCCCTGCGACATATGCCAGGCGACCGTGAGCATCCCTACCCGTTTCGGGAATACGTACGTGCCGGCAAGCACGCCATGATTACCTGGTGTGAAGCGTACGAGCGTGCGAAACACGACTGAGGAGCTAATGAGGTGAGCCCTCCGCGTGTCACGTGCCGCGTGAAGCACGCTTTCACCGGGCTGAATGGTTATCACCGCACCTTCGGGAAAGTCTTTTGGAATAAAGCAGAAAAGTACAAAGACGATGCAAAGCACCGTGGTCAAACTACCAAGTAGTACGTAGCGAAGCCAAAACCGAGCGAAGTGTAGTCCGAGTATCTGTCGGATGGTGGTGAAGAGCTGGAGAAACGTCATGCTAAGTCGGTAGATTAGATGGTGCTTCAGCAGTAGAGGACTGAATGCGTGGAAGAGATGGGGTAGTCACACCTGAGGATGGAATATGGAACAACGTTGCAAGCTCCTCGGTGTTCATCACCATCCACGGGAACCGGTAGGGCTCCGCGAAATAGGAACGTCTGCGGTATGCATCCACAAGTCCATGGCGCATGTGTGCCTGGAGATGACCCTTGCGGTCCTCCCATGGCCAGTCATCAAGGGTGGCGAACCATCTCGTAATACCAAGCTTGTTGAGCGTTTCCGAACTGAACGGTCGCCACATAGAGATGAGGTGTGCAACCGAACTTCCTTGATAGTTTTCCTTCGGAGCCAAATATACAGAACGGATACCGACATCAAAAAGCGGTTTACTAATTTTCCGTTCAATTGCCTCCATGGTGTTTTGAATACCACGGGTTGGGTTTGGAAAACTCTCAGATTCACGAGTTACACCACTTGCATCCACGAACGATGTTTTACGAACCGTCTCTTTGCGTAGCTCCTCCAGTACTTTCTTCGCCTCGTCCCGGATGGTAAACGGAGCGTATTTCTCATCCTTACTCACCCGAACCAAAATTTGTATCCAAAACTGCTCTTTCGGAGAGAGTGAACCGATGTACTCAATAACCTGCGCCAGTGGGTCTACCTGCTCCTCAGGCTTTGCCATAGGGGAGTCGGGCTTCATGAAGTCCACGTAGGTTTTGAGCGGATACGGGTCTTCCCTGTTGAATTTAAATTCACAGCCCCACATATCGTAGGGGTCGTGTGACGGATCAACTTCGCGGCTGTAGTCGGTCGCTTCTACAATCTCAATACCTGGGTACTGAGCGTAAAAGTAGCTCTCCAGACCACGACGGAAACCTTCTCTGGTCCAGACATACAAATGCACGCGACCGCCAAGTGAGACGATTTCAAAGGACCACCAGGGACGTGTTCGTCCTTCAACGATGGTTTTCCACCAGGTGGACTCTCCGGGAGAAATCTGTAAACTCGCGAGAACTGTTTCCATCGCAAGCGGTGTTTTTCGTACGTCGCGCGGAACGCGAAGCTCAAGAAGGATGTACTCCTGTTTAGCGAGCCATTCAGTGCGGTTTGCAATACGCCAGTAGTGATAGGAAAAGTACCCGAGCATAATCGGCAACCAGATAGGAGAGATGATAAGCAAGAACTCAAAGTTGCGAAGTACCTGTCCTGGTGCAAGGGTGAGGAACGCAAAGTTTGCTGCGATAAAACACAGAATGAACGGCCGTGCCGTTAGATGAATTCCACGATCATGTGCCTTGCCCAAAACAGCATTTACTGGATTCGAACTACTACCGGAAGACATACTGGAAGTATAACAAAAGGAGGTCCGTTTCCGGACCTCCTTTTGTTAGTAGTAGGAAGCTTAGACCGCCGTGTATTTGCCGTCGCGCTGTTTCTTGAAATAGCGAGTGTCGTTCAAGTTTACCAAAATAGTGTTGTCTTTCACGTAACGAACTTTCTTAACGGCGTCAATAACCTCATCACGCGTCAGGGCTTTTTTCTTGAGCACATCTTTTACCACGTCACGAACCACGCCTGGAGAGTACCCCCACTCGGCGAGAGCGTAGAGACCACGCCCGACGAGTACAAAACGTGAGTCCTTGATGAGTTCGTTATGAGTCGTAGCGACGTGTGCCTTTTTTTCAAATGTCGTAGTAATCGCCTTTGCGACATCACTAAAGTGCATTGGCTCACCGCTCTTCTTAATAACAAGATAGGCATAGTCACGAATTCCCTTCGTGCGAATGGCAGGCGCATTTGCTTTACCCCATTCAGAAAGTGGATTACTTGAAATCGTTTTAGAAAGAGAGAGCCAGCGCTTCAAAATCTCTTCGTTACGATAGGCAGCATTAACGTCCTTCAATTCTTCAAGAAAACGATTGATGATATCTCCTTCTGACAGGACCTCAGCGTCGTCAAGTGACGTGTAGAGGCGAGTGAGTGCACCATGTACCATTTCAGCAGTGTGCTGGTCTACATGCCAACGTGCATAAAATTCGTCAGTTTCGCGTTCACGGAAGAAACTAGAACCAACCACGAGGAGGAAGCGGAAACGGTTTCGGCTTTTTTCATCGGAAGCGAGTCCGGCAAGAAGAACGTCTTCAGGAACCACGCTACCCTGCTTTTCAATATACGCAGAGAGTTCGTCAAATGCTCCAACAGATTCACGGAAGGATTTTGAAGAGCGAATAGCATCAATACCGGAAGCCTCAATTTGGCGGACACGTTCACGGGTAATACCCCAACGCTCACCGATAGCCTCAAGTGTTTCTCGGGTAGAGGATGTACCAAGGCCGAAACGATAGACGAGAACCTCACGAGCTCGTTCTGGAACCTCGGCAAGAAGTTTTTTAACGAGTACCGCACTGTCAAAAGAAAGCTTTGCAGCTGTTTTGGATAGAGTGGCCGAAGTGCGGCCTGCTTTTGGTGCCATATGTGTGTGGTATAGTTATAACAAACAGCCTGTAATCCGTCAACTAGCCGGGGATAACGATGTTCAGGGTGCGTCCGGGGACGTAAATAACTCTGCTTGGTGAGGCGCCCTTGAGTGCCGCTATGACTGCAGGGTCCCCGAGAGCCTCTTGTTCTACTGTCTCCTGCGTGAGCTTCTTTGACACCGTTATGAGTCCTTTCTTTTTCCCATTCACTTGTACCGTTATGGTCATGGTTTCCTCCTCGAGGAGACTCACGTCAACACTTGGCCACACTTGCGTATGAACACTCTCCTTATATTCCGCCTGTTCCCACATATGCTCAGCAAGATGTGGTGCGAGAGGTGCAAGCAAGATAAGTAACGAACGAAACACTTCCTGTGCAACGGTTGGATTTGATTCCAGTTCACGCACAAAAATCATGAGTGTAGAAATTGCGGTGTTAAATTTGAAACGCTCAATGTCGTTTCCTATTTTATCAATTGCACGGTGGAGTGCTTTCAGTTCGTCAGGCGTTGCTTCGCGCTCCGTACGTCGTTCACGAAGTAAATAGACTCTGTCGAGGAACCGACGCATGGAGTGCACCCCGTCTAGATTCCACGGATAACTTCCCGGTTCATTATACGGACCGACAAAGGCAAGAAACATGCGCACTGCGTCTGCTCCTTGTTCTTTCACGACAGCGTCTGGGTTCACCACGTTTCCTTTTGACTTACTCATCTTCTGTCCATCAGGTCCGAGAATAATGCCCCGATTGAAACGCTCGTTAAATGGTTCACTCGTGGGAACGAGTGCTAAGTCATACAATGCTTTCTGAAAGAATCGTGCATACAAGAGATGCATGGTGGTATGTTCACTTCCGCCTGAGTATCTATCTACGGGAAGCCAACTCTTCATAAGACCCTGATCTGAAAAAGTGTGGTCATCACGAGGCGTCAGGTATCTGAGGAAATACCATGAAGAATCTACGAAGGTGTCTAAGGTGTCATATTCCGGTGTCCAGCCTTCACCAAAGATGCGGGTGACACGCTCCTTAAGCTCTTTGGAGGTTGCAAGGGGCGAAGTTCCCTCACCACGCGCGCCGGGCGTAAGGTCTACGTCCTCAGGTAAAAGCCACGGCAGGTGATCTGCTGGAACGAGATGTGGTTCACCGTCCGGGTCGTAGACCACCGGAATCGGACAACCCCAGTAACGCTGACGTGAGACGAGCCAGTCCCGCAGACGGTAGTTCTTTACGAATTCACCGCCGGCATACGTAACCATCTCTTCAAGTACTTCGCGATTATCGCGCCCAGAAAACTGTTCCGAGTTCAGTAGGTATCCGTCACCTGTATAGGCTTGAAGTCCTTCCGTAACTCTTTTCCAGAGATAGTCGAATTCTGCGTGTCGCATTCCTCGTGCATGCATTTCTTGTTCTGTAAGCCAAAGTACGTCATGTTTTGCCTTCTCCTCACTCGTAGTTTCAGATTGCGTATCACTTACAAGATCAAATAGAAAAGATGTAGTATGTCCAATTCGATTCACCTCTTTGTGTGAAGCAAAGAACTCAGAGCGTGTATTTCCGAGGGTGGCAACAAATTCCAGACCCCCATACCCTGTTTCCTCGAGTATCTCTCGTTTGGCAGCCTCAAGTGCGTCTTCACCCTCTTCGATACCTCCTGTGACGAAGGTTGTCCAATCTGCATGTTTCCAAGCGAGACACAAGTACGTATTGTTTTTTTTATTTCGGACAATACCAATTACGCCGTTTCTATCAGTTACTTCTTTACCTTCTACATGAGGATTTTTTCCATCCACAAAAGAAGGTTCGATTACCTGCACAACAGGTAACGCATATCTTTGTGCAAACTCAAAATCTCGCTCGTCGTGAGCCGGTACGGCCATCACGGCACCCGTGCCGTAGCTATTTAATACATAGTCTGCAATATATACCGGGACTTCTTCCTTGGTAGCCGGATTAGTTGCGGTAATACCCTCAAGTACTACACCTGTCTTTGCTTTGTTTTCACTACGCTCGCGCTCCGTTTTCTTACCGGTTTCTTTTTGATAGGCACGAACCAGGTCCGCGTTCAGAGCGTCTTGAATCAAGACATCAATACTTGGATGCTCAGGAGCAAGCACAAGATAGGTCGCACCAAACACCGTGTCAGGACGCGTCGTGAATACCTCAATAGGGTGCAGGACATCCGCCTCGCCCGTGTGTGCCGTAAAGGTAAGGTGTGCACCTTCAGACTCACCTATCCAAGCACGCTGGGCTTCTTTAATTTCTTCTCGCCACGGTAAGGGTTCAAGGTCGGCGAGTAGTCTTTCTGCGTACGCAGTAATTTTGAGAAACCACTGGGTAAGATTCTTTTCCTCTACTTCACTTCCGCAGCGTTCGCAGCGGCCGTCTATCACCTGTTCGTTGGCAAGTACGGTCTGGTCTTTCGGGCACCACTTCACCGGAGCTGTTTTACGCTCTGCGAGTTTGTGTTCGTAGAGTTTCGTGAAAAGCCACTGGGTCCATTTGTAGTACTCAGGGTCACACGACACTACCTCCTTAGACCAGTCCACGGACGTACCCATGGTACGAATCTGTGCACGCATCGTTTCCATATTCTGCTCGGTCCAGTCCTTTGGATTCACTCCATTCTTTATAGCGGCGTTTTCAGCAGGAAGGCCAAACGCATCAAATCCAATAGGGAAGAGGACGTTCTTCCCTTCCATACGCTTTTTACGTGCAAAGATGTCAGTGAGTGCAAACGCATACCAATGACCGATGTGAAGGTCACCGGAAGGATACGGAAATTCAAAGAGAAGATAGTACTTCTCTTTTTCCGTATCCGTAAGGTCAGTGGTGTAGAGGGAAAGCGCCTCCCATTTTTCTTGGGTCTTTTTTTCTATATCACTATGGTCAAACGTTTCCTTGGCCATGAGTGATGCCGTGCTCTAGAGACCTTTTACGGCTGGCACTGCTGGGTATTTGGTTGGGTCAATGGTGCGATCAAAACAGGTTTCTCCGACACCATGCTTCCAATTCTCGTTTAGTGGGTCAGGACCTATCGGTTGCGGATAGGAAACGTCCTTGCCGTAGTTACCTCGTCCGGCAGTGTCTGGTGTCGGCGCATTAAACGTCGCGCAGAGACTAAAGGAAAGTGGCGTCTTTACCTCATAGGTATAGGCCGTTCCCGTCTGACCATCAACGGGAACAATGGTGTTCGTCAATGGGTCATTCAACTCATCAAGCGTTTTAGGGAGTGCGCGCTTCTGCTGGAAATAGTTGGTGAGTTGATACTGAATATTCTGGAGATCACTTACTTTCTGATCGTCATAGCGAAGGTCACGCACATGGCTTGGTGAACCAACAATGAAGAACCCAGCGACAATGGTCGCTATAGCGAGCACACCAACCGCAACACCTACCATATTTCCCTTCTGTACATTTTCTATCCAGTAACCGCGAAGGTCCGCAAGGAAGTGCATGAACACTCCGGCGGCAACAAGAAGGATGATGAGAACCTTGAGTTCAAAACGAGTGGTTATTTCGCCACCCAGGAAGGTGTTGATGAGATACACCAAATCTATGAGGATGGTGATGGTTGCGATGAATAGTGTGAGACCGAGTGCCCAACGACGAACCCATATAGATGCTTTACCACTCTCTTTAATAATCGTGCCGCGAATAATACGGAACAGAACGACCGTGGTAGGAACCAGTACGATAAGGGATGCCATGGCAAAACGCACCGAGCCACCGTACGGGTCACCGTAGCCTGCAAGCTGATCGGGGAACGAATAGTTTACGTATTCAAACAAGAGCGTAATGATTGAGGTAATTGCTCCATAGAGCGCGATGATGGCTCCGAGCCAGAGGAAGAAATCCTTAGGGGTAGTTTTAGAACCTGATAGTGGGGTTACCGGTGCAGTTGTGTTTTCCATAGTGGCAAGATTATACCACATCTTTAGACATGCCGTATACTGCACACTATGGAACCCGACCTTTCTCAAAAACTACAAGACCTCACCCTCAAGGTAGAAGCAGTCTATGCATCGGTAGAGAAGACACGAAAGTATTTTCAGTGGACCTTGATTATCACCGTAGTCCTTTTCCTCCTTCCACTTATTGGCCTCCTTTTTGTTATTCCAGCTTTTATTAGTTCCTACTCAGCAAGCTTGCAAGGTCTTGGTGTGTAGTATTTGACATGTTTCAAATTTAACGTACAATCTTTAGTGGAATTGAAATCTGTAGAAAGGGCTTCTTATGTATAAAAGAGTATGGAACGAGCTTGAACCGCTGGTAGTAGTTGCCTCAGTCCTTGCTTTACTCGTTATCGCTACCATATACAGCGAAAACAAGATTGCGCAGAAGGTCGGGATGGACGCCAGTGGAAAGTGGCCTGAATCACCAAAAATCCTGTATCCAGGTGGAGGCGCGGTGAGTACTGCGTACTCAGTATCAAACTCTCCACGACTGGAAAGGTGGTCGAACGGTCGCATTGTGGTTACGTGCCCAGTCGGCTATCACTTCAAGGTTGAGGCTCGTTCGGACGCCATGGACCCACCTCAGTACGAGGAGGCCACGTGTGAGCCAAATCCCATCAATGCTCGCTAGACGAGACGCACGCCGGATTCCGCAAGGAACCGGCGTGTTTTTTATTCAGGGTGTGTTACTTTCCGATTAGGTACTTGTACGGGAGAAAAGTCATGATTATCACCGTGACCACGCTTGGGTTTGAATGGCGAGAATCTGATGGGACCATACACTCAACAGATAAGTTACATCCTCCTGCGTCGTGCGGGATATGTGAATACATTGTTGTCTGGCGAGGTGGAAAACGATTTGACCGTGGGGTTATTTGGAGGGCCCAGGACCAGACCGTGCACTTTCTTGAGATGCATCGCATCTTTCTCAAGGGACGTGCTGATTTTCTTGAGCCGCGTTTTTTCCTCATTGGAGATGAACTCCGCATTGAACTAGGTGAATTGCGCTCCGAGCGACACTTTTGGGACGATATGACGCCCACCATGCATGTATATTCTTGACTACCTGTCGCCCGCTTTGTCGGGCGACGTTTTTTTGAGACTATCTAGATAATTCAAAATGATTGAGGTACACTCAGCTCAGAAAACGTGCAGGAGGAAACGATGACCTTTTACCCGTTACATGACCCACAATTACGAACGAAACTTGGCGTGAGTGATGGACATCGTCGACGCAGAATGGAGGAGAAGAGGGATACGACCGATAGGAAATGTCGATTTGCTCACCCAGGCAGCGGCTGTCGGTGTCCGAACAAAGCTCATGCGAACACGGCATTCTGCGAAGAACACCAAGGGTAGTGAATCATATCTGAACATAAGGGAGATGCATCTTGAGAAGGCTCGTTTATTTTATATGGGAACGAATTAAGTACACAACGTACCTGTTCTTTGAACCCATCATCAATCTTTCCCGCTTCTTTTAGCTCCGACGAGAAAGTCTCTTCGGAGCTTTCTCATACTTGACAAGTACTACTATATGGTGTATAGTAGTATACAGAGGTTCGGGTGTTCCAATCTCACTAAGGGAGATAGTCATGGACTACATTACTCGCAAGGTCGCCCATATGAAGCGTTTCGGCATCCCTGCCGACTTCTCACGCAGGGGTGCTGCGCAGCCGGCAGCCGTCAAGGCCGAAGCCCTTGAACGCGAAAAGCGAATTTCTCGCCATCGTCAGATTCAGGCGCGCTCGCACGCAGGCCGCGACATCGAAGCGTAATTGCCGGCATCCCACGCACAAAACCCCAGACCGTAGTGGTCTGGGGTTTTTCTTTAGCTATGGAGGAACACCATGACGTCGCCGTCTTTAGTCTCGTACGTCTTACCCTCCGTGCGAATGTCACCCTTATCGCGTGCGGCACTCCACGAACCGTCTTCCAGTAGTTTGTTCCACTGAACGACTTCAGCACGGATAAATTTATCCTTAAAGTCATTGTGAATAGCTGCACCCGCCTCTGGCGCAAGTGCCCCACGCTTCACCGTCCATGCACGTGCTTCTTTGGGGCCGGTCGTAAAAAACGTAATGAGACCGAGGATGGTATAGGCTCCACGGATAAGGTCAGCAATACCGTCATCCTGTACACCAAGCTCGGAACGAAACATTTCCTTGTCATCTTCCGATACATCGTTCAATTCGTGCTCGGTGCGTGCATCTATGGCGACGTATTTCCCACCGAGTGATTCCACGTACTCATAGGCCTTTTCAGCGCGTCCGTCATTCATCTCATCCAGGTTGTGTCCGCCTGATTTCCCATTGAATGCATACAAAATCGGTTTCAACGTAAGTAAGTTGAGTGACTTAATGAGTTTCTTCTCTTCATCTGTAAGGGTGGCGACAATAGCGAGTTTTCCTTTCAAAAGACACTCTTCTACTTTTGCAAGAGACGCGTCTTCTGCAACCGCCTCTTTTATATTCATCTTCACGTCACGGGAAAGACGCTCACGGCGTCCTCGAACCGAATCTTGGTCAGCGAGGATGAGTTCTAGATTAATAACTTCAATATCCCGAACCGGGTCTACTTCTCCATGTACATGGGTAATATCCGGGTCTTCAAAGAATCGAACCATCTGGAGAATTGCGTCTGTCTCACGAATGTTTGAGAGAAACTGGTTTCCGAGTCCTTCACCTTCAGAGGCACCTTTCACTAGGCCTGCGATGTCTACGAACTCAATGGCTGCCGGAATCGTCTTTTCGGACTTTGAAAGCTCAGCGAGCTTATGGAGGCGCTCATCTGGCACGCCAACGACCCCAACAGATGGGTCAATGGTGCAGAACGGGTAGTTCTCCGCAGGCACCGCAGCTTTGGTGAGTGCATTAAAAAGCGTCGATTTCCCGACGTTTGGCAATCCGACAATTCCAATTTTCAACATGTGTATTACCTTACGTGGTTATGTAATAAATGAAAAGTCCCCGGATCGCTGGTTAAAGCGCTCGACGGGGACCAAGACGTTCTTATTAGTAAGAGCGTGGGGTTGCCTCTACTGGCTGGCTTGCTTCTGATACCAATCGCGACTGATACCTGGGGAGCCTTTAGGATGCTTTGCAATGTTCATCATTTGCAGGTCGTAGATAGTTTTCACATGACTCTACTACATACATGAACCGGCTGTACCTCATAGACCGGGTTTGCAGTATCCGAAAGCGTAAGAGATATACAAAGTATAAGCATATGCATCTTTCTTTCGTTACCAAGGTCCATCCCTGACCTTCTTTTGCTATAGTACACGAAATGACTATTATGTCAATGTGCAAAAGAAAAACCGCCTGAAGCGCGGTTTAAAGGTGCAGGTGTCGAAGTGCTTGAAGCGCAAAGGCAAGGGGGCGTGTGGGAGCATCGCCCATACCCGGGTGTCAGGAGTCCGTCGCTCCAAACACTTCGACTACGACACTATAGCCTACCTGCCTTTCCGTGCAAGACGTTGCACTCGTCGTATCCAGTATGCTTTTTTCTCTTCGGTAAGCGTTTCGCTTCCACCTACTTCAGTAAGTGCGACACGATATCCTGAGAATCTCAGAATGCCATTACGAAGCGCTGAAGTGTGGTCACCCGACATAAGGTGAATGAAAAATGGGTGCATTTTGGAAAGAGTAATGAGACGCGCCGTCTTACCTTTCATCAGTTGGTCCCAGCCAAGACCGTTTGGCCAGAAATGGAAGGCAAACGCAGGTAGCCACATACGTTCAAAAAGTGCTTTCAGGAGAGAAGGCATGCCTGACCACCAGACTGGGTAGATAAGCACAAAATGCTCTGCCCATTTAAGATTCTCTTGAAACGTACGTAGGTCCGGTTCAAGCTCTTGAATGACTTTGTAACCCTTATGCAGGAGGGGATCAAAGTGCATATCAATGAGATTCGTACGGCGAACATCATGTCCGACTGCTTTTGCTTCTGCTTCGTATGCATTCGCAAAATCATTACTTACCGTCTCCGAGTCCGGATTCCCCATCAAAATAAAAATCTTTTTTGAAGCCATATCTAGCGGGCCATGAGGGCCTGAATTTCAGAGCGATACTTTTTCATTACCTCCATAGACGCCTTCATTTGCGGTTCGCCCCCCTTCTTCACTCGACGGTCAATCTCCTCTCCAATCTTCTTGAACAGTTCTGGATCCTTGGTCACCAAGGTCATAATTTGTTCGCGTTGTGCTTCCGGTACATCTTTCAGCTTTGATTTCATCAGCTGTCGGGTAAAAAAATCTTGTACTCCCATATAGTAACTTCAGTATACCAAAGACTTAGAGGAGCACGGTTACCTGATTACTAGACACTTCCGCAATGCCTTTTTGAATAGGGAAGGCTTTTCGCTCTCCGTTTTCAGTTTCAACACTCGCTTCGCCTTCTTTGAGTGGTGTCACGAATGCTTCGTGGTGAGCCATCACGGTGAACACCCCTTCTTCACCCGGAAGCGTTACGGACGTGGCTTCCCCATCAAAGAGATTCTCTCCGACGCGGGCAATGGTGAGATGAAATGTTTTAGCCATAGAATGTTGTTAGGTGAGACGACGTAAAATGAGTTTGGATGCTAGGCGCGGGAAGCTCTTTTCTGTAAACGTATGTGCTATACGATGGAAGAAAAGAGCAGGACCCGCAACAACGCAGACGAAATTATTTTACGTCGTCTATGGTGCCCTTCATGTAGAAGGCACTCTCGGGAAGGTCGTCATGCTTTCCTTCTACAATTTCTTTGAATCCGCGAACGGTTTCTTCACGAGGTACGTAGGCACCCTTTGCTCCGGTGAACACTTCGGCAACGTTAAATGGTTGAGAAAGGAAGCGCTGAATCTTGCGAGCGCGATACACGACGGTTTTGTCTTCATCAGACAATTCCTCAATACCAAGAATGGCAATGATGTCCTGGAGGTCGGCGTAGCGCTGAAGGAGTTTCTTCACGGCGTTCGCTACGTCATAGTGTTCCTGTCCTACCACCTCAGGGGTGAGCGCGGTTGAAGACGACTGAAGGGGATCAATAGCAGGGTAAATACCGAGCGATGCGAGCTGACGCGAAAGCACCACCGTACCATCAAGATGAGCGAAGGTCGTCGCCGGAGCTGGGTCGGTAAGGTCGTCGGCTGGCACGTATACCGCCTGCACGGAGGTAATGGAGCCCTTCTTCGTTGACGTAATACGCTCCTGGAGCTTACCCATTTCTTCTGCAAGCGTAGGCTGATAGCCCACCGCAGACGGCACGCGTCCGAGGAGTGACGACACTTCAGAACCTGCCTGAATGAAGCGGAAGACGTTGTCCATGAAGAAGAGGACGTCCTTACCACCTTCGTCACGGAAGTACTCCGCCTGGGTGAGACCCGTAAGTGCGATGCGTGCACGCGCTCCCGGCACTTCATTCATCTGACCGAATACGAGTGCGGTCTTATCAAGCACGCCAGACTCTTCCATTTCGTGATAGAGGTCGTTTCCTTCACGCACGCGCTCGCCTACTCCTGCAAATACGGAGTAGCCACCGTGGTTAGATGCGACGTTATGAATGAGTTCCTGGATGATAACGGTCTTACCCACACCGGCTCCTCCGAAGAGTCCGACTTTGCCTCCCTTAATAAACGGCACCATCAGGTCAACGGCCTTGATACCGGTTTCAAATACTTCCGCCTTCGTCGTTTGCTCTTCAAAGGTTGGCGGTTGACGGTGAATTGGAAGGCGTGGAGAATCCATTCCTATTTCGCCCTTACCGTCGAGTGTCTCACCAAGCACATTGAACAGTCGGCCGAGTGCGGCGGTACCAACCGGAACAGAAATCGCCGCTCCTGTGGCTCTCACCTCCTCACCACGAGAAAGTCCTGCAGTCTCCGTCATGGAGATGGTGCGTACGCGGTCAAGCCCGAGGTGTGCCGCAACCTCGAGCGTGATACGTCCGTGCTCGCCGTTCTTCTCAATGACGAGTGCTTCCTCAATAGCGGGACGATTTTTCTCGAAGTGTACTTCGACGACCGGCCCGATGACTTGTGTGACTGTTCCTTTGTTCATGTTTCTAAAATTAAAAATAAATGACTCGACGAATAATTACGCGGACAGGGCCGTGCTCCCACTCACAATTTCTGACACCTCGCGAGTGATGGCAGCCTGACGTACTTTGTTGAATTTGCGTGTCAGGTCGTGTGCTACCTCCTTTGATTTATCAGAAGCATTCTTCATAGCAACCATACGAGCAGAGTGTTCGGATGCCTTGCTCTCAAGAAGCATGTGGAAGAGCGCGACGCTGACGAGGCGCGGGACCAAGATCCCGAGCACCTCATCACCAGACGGCTCCACCTCATACGCAGCCGGTGCCGCTAGGTTTGCGACCGTGCTCCACTTACCTTTTGCTGGCGTAATGCCCTCCACAATCTCGGTAAGTGCGACAAGTGAAAGGGGAAGCAAACGACGCATCGTCGGGACCTGTTCAAACGTTGATTTGAAGTGACTGTAGACCGTGACAACCTTGTTGAATTTCCCTGCAAGAAACCCGTCGGAGAGTTCTTTGGCAATTTCTTCCATCGCTACGATATCAACGTCATCACTCTTGTTCTCGTACGACGTAGCAATCGTATAGCCACGGTTATGGAAATATTCCTGTCCCTTTCGTCCGTAGGCGTAGACAAGCACTTTAGACTTCTCACGCCCCTCGAGTGCTCCTAATGCTCGCTTCAACACACCGGCGTTCAGTCCTCCCGCAAGACCCTTATCACTGGTAAGGAGCACGAGCGCTATCGTGTCGCCTTTACGTTTTGCTGCAAGTGGGTGACGCATAACATCTTCTGTACCCGAAAGACGCGTCAGAATGGAAAGCGCGGCGCGCGCATAGGCACGTCCATTAAACGCCGCGTTCTGAGTCTTGCGCATTTTCACGGCAGAGACCGCCTCCATGGCGCGCGTGACTTTATTCATGCGTTTAGTGGCCAGAATCTTTAGCTTGATGTCTTTGAGTGCCATGTGTGGTTGGGAGTATTACTCTGCCGTTCTCTCTACAAACTGAGTGAGAATTGCTCGGAGGTCCTTCTCAATCGTTTCGTTTATCTCGTGTGTGGTGCGAATACTTGCAAGCACACCAGTTGCTTCACGCATAAGGTACTCCTGCAGGCGAGCTTCGGCCTCACTTGTCTTCTCAGGAGCAAAGCCGTCAAAGTAGCCATTCACCGCAGCAAAGATAACTGCAGCCTCCATTTCAAACGGAAGTGGCTTACCGTTTGGTTGCTTCAACATTTCGGTCATACGACGACCCGAGTCAATCTGCTTCTTCGTTCCTTCGTCAAGGTCTGACGCAAACTGCATAAATGCTTCCAGCTCACGGAACTGTGCGAGCTCAAGCTTAATCTTTCCAGATACTTTCTTCATAGCCTTGGTCTGCGCCGCGGAGCCGACGCGAGAAACGGAGTTGCCGACATCAATAGCAGGACGAAGTCCCTGGTTGAAGAGGTTTGCGAGCACGAAGATTTGACCGTCCGTGATGGAAATCACGTTGGTTGGAATGTAGGTAGAGATGTCTCCTTCCTGCGTTTCAATAATAGGAAGGGCAGTGAGAGAACCTCCTCCCTTTTCCTTAGAGAGTTTTGCAGCACGCTCCAGCAAGCGTGAGTGCAAATAGAAAATATCTCCGGGATACGCTTCACGGCCTGGTGGACGACGAAGCAAGAGGGAAAGCTGTCGGTACGCAACGGCCTGCTTTGAAAGGTCGTCGTAAATTACGACTGCATCCTTCCCCTGCTCCATGAAGTGCTCGCCAATGGCAGCTCCCGCAAACGGCGCAAGGAACTGGAAGGCTGCCGGACTTGATGCTGGAGCCGTTACCACAATGGTGTAATCCATTGCTCCCTTATCCTGAAGCTCAGCTACCAGTTTTGCGGTCTTACTTTCCTTCTGACCAATCGCTACGTAGATACAAATCGGACGCGTAGCTTCAGGTTCGGATTTTTGGTTGATGATGGTGTCAATCGCAATGGTTGTCTTACCCGTACCACGGTCACCAATGATGAGCTCACGCTGACCACGGCCGATCGGTACCATGGAGTCAATCGCTTTGATACCCGTGTGAAGCGGCGTGTTCACCGGAGAGCGGTCCATAACGCCATAGGCCTCAGATTCAATCGGACGATGCGAGGTTGCACCCGTTGGTCCTTTACCGTCTACCGGTTCACCAAGCGGGTTCACCACACGACCCACAAGCGAGTCACCTACTGGGATGGAAAGTAGGCGTCCGAGACGTCGCACGAGCATGCCCTCGTACACTTTGGAAGAATCTCCGAGAATGACGGCACGCACACCGTCCTCTTCAAGGTTCAAGACCAGACCATAGACTGGGTCAGCGTCCTTGAGTGCTGCCTCAAGGGTTCGGTCAAAGGTCGGGTCAAAGAGCACCATCTCGTTCATGATGGCCTTCTCCAGTCCGTCAATTTCGGCAATACCATCACCGGTAGCGCGTACCGTACCGGTCTCTTCACGGTCACCCTTCGGGGTGAAGCCGGCGATTTCTTCTTCAATACGCTTAATAATGCTCTGCATGATGTGTGTGGTTATTACTTAGTTAGTTACCTTTCGGTAGAGGTCAATGAGTCCGCGCTTCGCACTTCGGTCTATGAGTGTTCCGCCTGAACGCGCGCGCCATCCTGAAATCAAGGCGTGGTTTACGTGCGCTTTGGAAACCTCTATGCCGAGCTTCTTTGCTTCGGCGAGTGCTTCGGTACTTTCCTTCTCATGCGCTACTTCTACGCTTGGCGCACGTTTCGCCTCTTTCGCCTCAAGCACTCTAAGCTCACGAAGAATCTCCGGTAGGAGCTTGGTGCGTCCTGAAGCGGTGAGTTCCTTCACGAGTTGCTCTACGAGTTTCTTCGTATCAGCTCCCTCACTATGCGCGAGTTGCGTAAGAGCCTTTGCGTAGAGCTTCTCCATACTTATTTGGAACGAATGACCTTCTCAGCCGCAAGCACCGACAAGCGTGCAATTTCCTTTTCGCTGTCGCGTAGTAGGCGTGCTGCATCTTCCTTGGCGCGTGCCTCTGCATCCTTCTCTACTGAAGCAGCGCGTGCTTCAGCTTCCTTGATGATGCGTGTGCGCTCAGACTGAGCGCTCTCGCGCGCCACCGAGACTATGCCTTCTGCTTCAGTCTCAGCACCGTGTACCACCTTCGCTGCTTCAGCGTCGGCAGTAGCGGCCTTCGCCTCAGCCATTTCAGCAGCCGCCACGCCTGACGCAATTTTCTGTCGGCGAGTCTCAAGCGTTGCCATGACGGGCTTATAGAGGAGATACCACAGTACCACCATAAGCACGCCAAAGTTCACCGCCTGCGCGATAAGCAAGGGAAGTTGGAGGCCGAATGCGTCGAAGAGTTCAGACATGGTACAGACGCTTAGAGAAAACTAAACAAACTTAATAATGAAGGAAACAACCAGTGCGAGGATTCCAAGAGCCTCGGTAAACACGATTGCAAGAATCATGTTTGAGACAATTTTTCCTGAAGCTTCAGGGTTGCGTCCAATGGCCTCCATAGCACCACCTCCAATAAGACCGATACCAATTCCTGGACCGATAACACCGAGACCGGCTGCAAGGGCCATGCCGATTAGTTTTGCTGATTCTACATCCATGATGATTTTTTATCTTAATAAGTTCGAACTCCATCCCGGAGCCGCACCAAGCCACTAGGTTTCCCTAATGAGCTTCGTGCGGATCAGTGACCGACAACTTAATGAAGAACATCGTCAACATGGCAAACACCAATGCCTGAATGGCTCCAATAAACATCTCAAACCCGATTAAGGGCGCGGGTAGGAGATACGGCAAGAAGTACCCTGCCACCAGAATCATGACTTCCCCAGCGAAAATGTTTCCAAAGAGACGGAAGGAGAAGGAGACAAGACGTCCAAGGTTGGAGACTATCTCAATAATGCCGACGGCAAAGTTAACCGGTGAACTAAAGTTAACAAATCGGCCGGAGTACTTCAATGCACCGAGTACCGCCAGTCCGGTGATTTCAATCGTAAAGAAAGAAATGAAGGCGAGAGCAAGAGTAAAGTTGAGGTCTGCTGCAGGTGCACGAAGGAGTGGCTCAAATTCCGTACCGTGAAAAAATCCGATGGAGCCAACACCAGGCACAAACTCTAACTCGTTACCGACAAGCACAAACAGGAAAATGGTGGCGATGAGTGGAAAGAATTTCTTTGCGAGTTCCTCACTTTCAAACGTTTCAACTACGTAGCCATACGCTCCCTCAAAGAGCCACTCCACGGCCGCCTGTAGTTTTCCAGGAATAAGCGTTAGTGAGCGACCAAAAAAGAAGGCAAATCCAATGAGAAGCGCCATGACGAGCCATGTCATCAGGAGTGAGTTCGTAATAGGTAAGCCAAGGAAGTGGCCGAGCACCTCCGCCTTCAAGGAGACGTGTATAGGACTTTCATGGACCACAGCAGTAGCAACTGTGGCCACTCCGCTCGTGGTTGCTACGAGCGTGTCCATACGTAAAAAAGACCCGTTTGGGCCGATACCCCGTTCATACTAGCTATGTTAGCAAAGAGATGACTATCCACCAACTCATAGGGCTATTTGGACTTGTAGCTTGACGCTCTGGCCAATACGTGTGGCGGTGTGGTAGTATTTCGTCACGAGCGGAAACGCTCTTTCTTATTGCACATTACAGAGGAGCAAAGAGTGAGTAGATACGAAACTGGAGCAGCCCGAAAAGCTCGTGCCACAACACTTCAACTCAGAATGGTTCAGTTCGAAAGTAACCATTCGTGGATTACTCATATACATCGAGAGATTCACGTGTTGATGAATGAATTGATGCGCGAAGGATGGGCCGGCACGAAATCAGACGTGTTTGACACTCTGAAACAAAAGCACTCGCACACCGTTGGCTTGTTTGAGCCTGAAACGGGAAGACTGGTTGGCATGGCAACCGTTGCCATTCTGCGAACATTCCACGGCGTGGAGGCACGTATTGATAACGTCGTGATTCTCAAGGAGTATCGCGAGCAAGGTGAAGGTGAGCGTCTTATGCGTTATGTTCTTTCACTTGCGAAAGCACACCATGCCGAGTGGGCTGAACTTGTTTGCGGGCGCGAACGACTTCCGGCTCGTGAATTGTATCGAAAAGTCGGATTTGAGGAATCTCAGGGCACAGTTTTTACCAAGATGCTCTGACCTTATCCGTGAGGGTCGCTACTTCGGTAGCGGCCCTTTTTGTATACTGTTTTGACACTATTTCCTAAACATGGTAGATTGGCAGTAATGAAACAGGGCAAGATTGTTGAACTTGGTGAGCGCAATTCAGGTCTTATCAAGCTCGTCGGCGTAAAGGATACGCTTTTCTTCCATTCTGATGCACTTGAAGGTGTCACCTTTGGTGAGCTTAAGGCTGGCGACAAGGTCAAATTTGACGTGACCGAAAGCAAGAAAGGTCCGTACGCCATCAACGTTCACCGTTCGTAAGATATACAAAGCAAAACACCTCCGAGTGGAGGTGTTTTACATTATTAGACACAGGTCTTACTGGTACGTTTTCGCAAATGCATCAGCGTCGATTATATAAGGTTCACCATTCATGTTAGAGCCGTCGTCGTCGCAGGTGTCTGCAATCATACAATCGGAACCGCCTGTCTGTGGCGACCCCCACGAAGCCATAATCTCAATTGGCTTGCCGAACGGGTTAACAATAGCGCGGCAGGAACCCTTGGCCTCATAGAGACCATCCTCATTCGTTGGTTCATAGCGACTGTTGAACTTGTTTTCAGAAATGATGTATTCCTCGCCATCAGGGTTAGTGATGATCCAATCACCTTCCTGCGCAGTATTCTCAGTCTCCTTGATACCACTTTCAAGAGTCGTGATGATGGATTCTCCAACAACTGCCCGCCGAGCATGTACCTGACCGTGTTTTTTAAACACAGGAGCACTGGCAAGCGCTCCCATAAGTGCTGGTGCTTTACGGTCGATTTTCTCAAACAGCTCTGGTTTCCTTTCTGGTTTTAATGATTCCATATGTCTTTGGATTGAGTACAGTGTGACAGATTATTCTGTGGACCTACGGAGAATCGAACTCCGACTTCATCCATGCCATGGATGCGTGATACCACTTCACTATAGGCCCGAAGCTGAGTAAGTTTACTTGCCCTTACGTAACTCTTCAAGGTCACGTAATACGCGTTGGACGTCTTTGCTCAACTGTTCAAGAGTCTTTGCCTCGTCAAAGGCTTTCTTCTCTCTGCGCTCTTTTCGTTCAGCCGTTACTTTTTCTGCCTTGATACGGCGCTCGCCTTCCGCCTCTTCGCGTTCCTCGTCAGACATTTCTTCAACGTCCTCTTGAATCTCATCAATATCTTCAGAGATTTCTTCAATGTCTTCCTGAATGTCTTCCACATCCTCGCCGAGCTCCTCGACGTCCTCTTGAATCTCATCAATGTCCTCTTCCACTTCTCGCAGCTGAGCGGTGTTGCGGTTTACGGTGATTTGAATGAACAGCGCAAGATAGATAGCTTCCAGAGATACCACCGTCGTGAGCACCAAGAGCATGATTTCCCACGGTACGAGTCCGGCAAGGGGCAGAGTAAAGGCAACAATAAAAAGAATCGTATGCAGTACGAGTGAAGTTACGGAGCCAATGTTTTCTACAGCCCGCTCAACGGTCGTTTTTTGTGGAGATGCTTTCACTCCCCGCACCGTAGCACTGGATAGACTCACCTGTCTACCCTTACAGAGTTTATAGTGGTGCATATTTCTTACTCACGACACACCAAGTGACATCTCGCTCGTACTTGCTACAATTTCTACATGCCGGGCCCAACAGGAAGGACCCTGATACCACGCAACTTTGGTCCATATAAAGGAAAGCCGAAGAAAACTGTCGGCTCTTCGGTGCGTACCATTGCTCCTATAATAGGCACCTCGCTGGTGCTTGCACTCGCGCTCTTTTCTCTTCCATCCATCCTTTCACTTGATATTAAAGAACAGCAAGCTTCAGCTGGTTCAAAAGTACCTTTTCCTGTCTCGGTAGATCCTTCCCGTAAAGTCATTACTGAAAACGCAAGCGTTGACGACCTTTTGAGTCTTGGACAATCATCCAAGAGTGCGGCCGCTGTTGAACTTGCTACCAGTCTTTTTTCAGAGCTTGCATCCTTTGTCGCTGGCCTTCCTATCTATAAACTCCTTGCTGGCACGGATGTGCAATTCGTAACCATACGTCCAGGCTACCGCCAAGAAGAGGTCGCTCAAGTCTTTGGTAACGCGCTTGGATGGAATAACGGTCAGCGCAAGGTATTTGTCGCTCAAGTAAAGTCAAAACCACCAACCCTTACCGAAGGTGAATTTGTGCCAGGAACCTATGAAGTGCACGGAGCAGCCTCTCCGACTGAAGTGCAGAATGTCCTGCATGAGCGTTTTACCTCAGAGATTCTTGACCGCTACAGTACCTCTACAGCCGAACAGGTTCCGCTGAATGACGCCCTAACTATTGCTTCGTTGATTGAACGTGAGACTGGCGGTACTGACGATATGCGCATGATTTCAGGCATCATCTGGAATCGTATTTTCACTAATATGAATCTCCAAATTGACGCGACACTTCAATACGCAAAGGCACAAACGACCAAGAGTGCGTGGTGGCCACCGGTGGTACCTAAGGATAAATATATTAAGTCTGCCTACAACACGTACGCGCATCCAGGACTTCCCCCTACGCCGATTGCAAATCCGTCAGTGGCAGCCGTCATTGCAGCACTCAACCCGAAGCAAACCGACTGTATTTTTTACTTCCATGATAAGAACGGTGAATTCCACTGCTCAGCTACCTATGCAGAACACGTAAAAACGCTTAAGAAATACTACGGACGCGGCAAATAAATAAAATGGGCCGTCCTTTTAGGACGGCCCATGAGTTGTGTTGCTCGTCTGGACTCTACTTCTTGGTTTGTGAGCCCCGTGGAGTGCCCATATCGAGTGAGAGATCGCGAGCGGTCTTCACTGTCAACAGTTCCATCAAAGCCGTTCCACCATTTGTGGTTCCGCCCTGTTGACCAAAGACCATGTTCGGCACCCAGGCGCCACGATAGTTCGCGATGGCATCCGCATACATCTTGCTGACCTTTTCATAGGTCGCGAGTTTCTGCGTAAGTGCGCCGTCTGCCTGCATGACAAGCCGACGACGAGCACCTTCACCTTCACCGAGCAGAATATCACGCTGTTTTGCAAAACCAGCCGCTTCCGACTGGAGGCGCGCGACGTCACGTTCCCGTTCAGCGTCAGTAACTGCTGCAGCCTTCACTGCCTCCTGCTTTGCTCGAGCTGTTGCCACCATGGCTTCACCACGTTTCGTTGCAGTAACAGCGTCCTGCTCCGCCATACGTGCGTTGGCAATTGCTGTTTGCACAGCGCCGCGCGCACGTTGTTGCGTATTGATTTGAGCTTCAACCGGCTTGTCGTAGTCAAGCGACGCAATGCTGAAATTGAAAGGCTTGACGGCAAACTCCGACAACACAGCAGCTTCTTGGCGACTTGGTCGACCATCTTTGGCGACGGCGATTTCAACCACGGTGACTGTTTTTTCAGCCCCCGTGAGCGGATCTTTCGTCATGACGTCGCGTTGAAGGGTGCGATACACGCCGTTGGCAACCTGGTCCTCAACCGCTGATATGAGGTCGTTGCGCTTTTCAGCGTAACTTTCTTGGCTCGACATCAGTGGACCGGTCATGTATATGGCCTTGTCGACAATCTTCTGAACAAGCTGCCCAGAAAGTGCTTCCTGGCTTCCAAAGCGCGTATGAAGCGCGGTAAGCCTTTTTGCGTCGAGAGGAAGTTCGTATTGAATACTTCCCTTCATTTGAGCGTGCGCGCCGTCATTGAATCGAATCTTGGATTCGAATTCATAAATCGAACGTTTTTTGTAGCTCGTGACCTTGCCAAGCCCTTGCCATTTCGGGCCAGGAGTGATGTACCAATCGAGGTCGCCGGTAACAGATTGAATAACAACTATTTCGTCTGCATCGACGTTTTCGAAAAGTTTCCCAACGCTCAATAAGAGCAGCAGGCCAACGACGACCGCGACAATAATTGCACCCATTCTTCTCGGGACCAAGCCCATTACACCTTCGCGTTCCATATGTTGCTTCCTTTCTGAAGCTAGTTCTTCCGGCCATTGCGGCGTTCAGATTTGATTACCTTTTCAAGAGCTTGCTCTGCCTGTTCGCCGTGCACCTGCGTGAGCTCTCGCTCAAGTTTCCTTTTCCGTCCAAAGAACGGGAAAATCGGCTGGTTCCGCCAGAGGGGAGCTATCACCTGTGAAATAACGATGACAATGACGAGCACTGCCAGCAGTACTTCTAGATATCTGATGAACATGGGTGTTTCCTTTCCAGAACCAAGCAACATTTCAATGTGCGGGGATCTAATTTAGATAATAAACACTTATTGACTATGTGTCAATAAGTGTTTATTATAAAGAAAAATGCACCAAATACGTTGTCAGACTAGAGCGTAAAGATTTTCGTAGCGACGAGATAGGTGAGACCTGCGGTGAGACTTGTAAGGATAATGCCCCATGCTATATCAACTACGGCAAGGGTGAGAGGCCAGCCAGCGATGAGTGCGTAGTTTGTGAGGTCAATGGTCATATAGGCTCCGAACCCAAGTACGGCTGCATTTATCATGGCGCGAGGAAGCGACCGCTCAATAAGTGCCGGACGTAGTGCAAAGTAGATAAGCACGAGGGTGTAGAAAATATAGAACAAAACGATAGCGCCGTAGTGCGGGACTGGAGCAAGCAGGGGTCCTAAGTTTGCATGGTAGAAGCTAGCAGCAATGACACTTACCCAAGAGAGGTCCAGAGCTACCATAATCGGAAGTGCGAGACTAAACAATTTAAGAATATCTTTCATATAAGGGGATTTAACAGAATAACACCAAGATTGAGTGAGGTGGCATAGGAGACCCAGACTAAGTACGGAATCAGAAGATACGTAGCAAGCTTTGAATATTTCCAGAAAAGAATCATGAGTGCAACTATCAAAAGCCATAGTGCTTTGATAATAAGGAGTGCAGAAACGGGGTCGCGAAGACCAAAGAACACAATAGACCACGCTGCGTTCACAAGGAGATGAAAGAAGAAAAGGTAGAGTGCCCATTTTTTATCCGCACGTGTGCTTTTCCACACTAAGCCCGCTGAAACACCCATCAACACGTACAGAGTGGTCCATACGGGACCGAATACCCAATTGGGTGGAGTCCATGAAGGAAGCGTGAGTCCCATGTACCAAGTACTAATCGCTTCAAACGTGAAGTAGGAGCCGATACCTCCCGCAAGAAGTGATGCGACTACACATACCAAGTACGGAATCCATAGGTTAGTTTTCATATACGTAGTATAGCGAGGTACCAGCTAAACAAAAACACCACTGAAGTCAGTGGTGTTTTTGTTTGAACTCCTTCTTTTACTGGTGGTCGTGCTCCGTACCTGCTGCTCCGACACCTGCCAAACTACTCTGGTAGGACTTGAGTGCAGCTTGCGTGAGTGTTCCAAAGTATCCCGTTGCCTGCTCTTTGAAGAAACCAAGATTCTTGAGGAGGTTCTGAAGAGCGGTTACACTTGGCCCCTTCGTTCCAATCTTGAAATCGTGATTAGGAATATATGCCATCGGACCTCCAGCGGGTATCGGCACCGTACGTGGATTGGCTGTCCAACTGAAGCCCTTGAACATTTTCAGCTGCTTACCGTTTCCAAGATCACCTCCAGAACAGTTCAGAAGTTTGTTCACGCAGTTTTGTTCCCACATGGCCTTTACCGTATCGTCCCATGCTCCAAACCAATCAGAGTGGAGCGTTGAACCAGGATTCTTCGTGGCGTTCGGCATACCGTCAGAAGAGAGGTGCCAGGTTGGCGTTGCAGGATTCCACGTTCCTGAGCGATCAAGCGTACTGTCCACGGTATACCATGCGCCAAGTGTGAAGGTCGGAATGACGTACGGGTGAGTTGACGGACACTGGGCATACGACTGACCAATGTACTGAGAGTAGGCTACATGACTACGGTGGTCTGCACTGTCTAGATTTACACCATCCCAACATTCTGGAGCAGATATGATTGCCCCAATTTGATTTCCCGCAGGACAATTCTTTGCTGCGGTAGCGATGTCTTTATAATGCCCGGAAGTTGCGGTAGGACCCGTGCAGTTAAAATATCCTCCTCCTGTGGTTGGTGTTGCACTGACTAGGTTTGCTCCGAACACGAATCTAAGTCCACGAGGCAAGTCAACACACGATTTCCCAATCTTGGTGCAGAGAGGATCGGTATCTGGACGGCGCTTGTAGTAGATAGAGACGTAGTCTGGACGTACTACTTGCCCGGCCCCATTAATCATCGCTGGAATCCAATATCCTGAACGGTTAAGTGGACTGTTACAGGTGCTATTTCCCGTTGTACGAAGACTCTGATAGGTAGAGTTTGCATTCGTTAGTGTGTTGCCAAAGAACTCATGTAAGTGTGATTTGCCTGGTTGTCCCGGATAGACAATAGGGTCATCGAATGATTCATGGCTTGCGTTACAGATAAAGCGGAAGGCACCAACAACATCAGGGGCTGCACTTGCGGGTATAGCTCCCGTTCCCCATGACGGAACGAGTTCTGAGTTGATGTCAAAATTGCTTGGAATAGATGCAGGGATAGTTGACGGAGAGGGCTGTGGAGCAAGAACTGTTACACTCACAGATTTTGTAACGCTTCCACCAGCACCCGTACAGGTGAGACTGAAGGTTTGGTTAGAGGTGATGTTTGATACTGTCGTTGTCTTGCTCGTTGACTGCATGCCAGCAATACCTTGGCCTGTACCGGTACAGCTTGTTGCGTTTGTGGTGGACCAGGTAAGGTCAACACTTCCTCCTGAAGTAACTGACGATGCGCTTGCAGTGAAGGTCAGCGTTGGTGTGATGTACGGGGAAGGTGTTGGTACTGGAGTCCCGTTAAGAAGTGCGTTTACGACTGGTCCATACACAAGCGCAAGTTTATTTTGACCTCCTGTACCGGCACTATTTCCATCAGTTGGATGAAGACCATCGTAATACAAGGTTGTATTAGCTGCCGCTGAATCAGGTCCCATTGTTGGGTCAGCTGCGAAGTCAATGACCCCATCTATTTTTCCGCCAACAGCTGCTCGGATAATGTTGTTTGCCTCTACTCGACGAGTATTATGCAAGGCATTATTTGCCGACGCATTTGCGATTTGTTGCGGCAGTATGGTGGCTACCGCAACTTTTGCACCGGTTGCCTTAATCGTTGCAACATATGAGAAGAGAGCGTTAGTAAAGGCTGTTGCAGAAGAGTAACTCGTTAAGTCATTGGCACCAATAAATACAGTGAATACTTTTGGCTTCGCATCAAGTACTGCCTGCTGGCGTGCTGTGAGAGTACCAATGCCTGAACCACCCACTGCAAGTCCCTTGAAGGGAACAGTTGGATTTGCGGCAGCGTAGATACCCGTGTGGTTCCCACTCCAAAAAACAGAGATGGAGTCTCCTTCAGACACGACACCGGTAAGTGGTGCTGGTCCCGTGACCACAACAGTTATGGATTTGGTAATACTGCCTCCTGCTCCCGTACAGGTGAGACTGTAGGTTTGGTTAGAGGTGATGTTTGATACTGATACTGACTTACTCGTAGGCTGAGTACCGACAATGCCTTGGCCTGTACCGGTACAGCTTGTTGCGTTTGTGGTGGACCAGGTGAGGGTGACATTTCCGCCCGAGAAAACTGAAGTTGCGCTTGCGCTAAAGATAAGCGTTGGTGCAACGGTCGGCACAGGTGTTGGTTCAGTAACGGTTACGGTGAGTGACTTTGCGACCGTGCCACCCGCACCGGTACAGGAGAGAGAGAAAGTTCGGTCAGAGGTGATGTTAGACACGGTCACGGTTTTACTCGTTGGCTGAGTACCGGTAATCCCATCTCCTGTTCCTGTGCAGCTGGTTGCATCTTTCGTAGTCCACGTAAGTGTAGTACTACCACCTGATGTAACTGTCGTCGGAGTTGCCGTGAACGTGAGTGACGGTGCTGGAGCTGGTGGGGGCGCTACAACGGGGTCAGTGTTTGCAGTTACAACAACGGTTTGACTCCCTACTACCGAGCCTGACTTTCCGTAGCAGGTGAGTATGTAGGTTCTTGTCCCTTCTGTTGTCGGTGTAAAGGTCTTACTTCCTTTTGTTGAAAACGTACCCGACCACTCTCCGGAAGCAGTACAACTTTCGGCATGTTGTGAACTCCATCTGAGTGTGTACGACGTACCAACGACAACAGAAGAATCGGAGGAACTAAACGTTAGTGTTGTATCAGCAGGTGCTGGCGGAGGCGTTTTGGCAGGAGCCGTCTTTACGGTAGTCGTTGTAGTCGTTTTGGTTGTGCTGTCGGCAAGAGGAACGGTGCTGGCAGTAGTTGTGAGTATTTGATTAGTTGTTGTATCTACTTGTCCAGTGACAGGCAACAAATTATTGGTTTGAAACTTTTTAACAGCAGCTTCTGTTAGAGTTCCAAAATATCCAGTTGGTTCAACAGCAAGAAGTCCGAGGGTGTTCAGAGACTTCTGTACTTCCGTAACCTTCCCGCCTGTAGAGCGAACCTTAAGTGTCGTTGTACTTGGTGCTGTTGCAACAGGAGTTGTTACTGGTGTAGGCGGTAAGGTTGTTCTGATTTTCGCGGGTACAGACGACGTCGTTGTAAGTACTGGTGCTTTAACGCCTAGCTGCGCAATTGCTTGTCCAAGATAGTAACGGGTACGGTCATCCACCGAACCAGTAACAGGGAGGCGATTAAATTTTTGGAATATTGCAACAGCTGCTTTGGTCTGAGTGCCGTAGTAGCCAGTTGGAGTAGAGTTGAGATACCCGAGCTTCTGCAATACTGCCTGGAAGACACCGACATCTCCCGATGTGGCACCAACCGTGAGTACGGTTGACTGGCTTGCAGCCGCCAGCGAAGTGGTTGCAGCTTGCACCTGCACTTCAGGAAAGCCACTAAGTATGACGGATAGTAAAAGTACAGAGACGAATATGCTTCGTCCAATACGCTCGAGCCAAGATGAGTTCATAAAGAATGTAATAGTTACCTTGCCTCCAGTATATCGGCTGTGTTTCTGGCCTGTTACTTGTGTCCCTTATCGCTGGGGATAAAGAAATCAAGTATTTACTAGGTTTTCTCGCGTTTTATATATAAAAAGCGCCTTGTAGCGCTTAGATGGGAGATTTATAAGGGCTAGATGCTGTTTTGAGTCTCACGAAGTGCCTCCCTCACTCGCTCCACCAGTCTGGTAATAGGCCAGTCCGACTTTACTAAATAGTGTGCTGAACCGTCTTCCTGTACCTCTCGCAACATTCGTTTGTCGTCGCTGCTCACATTGGTAAGGAGCAGGACGGGAACGAGTCTGCCCCATTCATTTGCAAGTCGCAGCTGATGTAGCATGGTGATGCCATCTACCTTCGGCATCATCATATCAAGCAAGATGACATTCGGTTCTTCCTTGAGGGCGAGCGTAAGACCCACTTCTCCATCTTTCGCTTCAAACACCGTAAAGCCTTCACGCGCAAATTTGTCGCAGAGCGCTCGGCGCAGTGACGCTTCGTCTTCAACAATCAATACGATGCTCGGAGCCTTCATATTATTTCTTTTCTCCAAGAAGTACGTTCTTGATATCGTTGACGATACTTTCAAGTGTGTGCTCGGCTTTTACGTAATAGTTCGGAACCTGTGCTGCCGCATATTTCTGTACCAGTTCTGGGTCAGCGGTATTTGAAACAACAAAAATAGGAATCTTTTCCCAATGACCACCGTTGTCTTTAAACTTAATCACGAAGTCTAGACCGTTTTCACTTCCGAGCAGGTTGTGGTCAAGCCATACTGCGTCAATACGATCCAAATCATTCAGATGCTTGAGTGAAAGTTCAACACTACTCATCGTAATTTTGTTCGCGGCATTCTTCTCAATCTCAATACTAAAGACACGGTCAACGCTCCGCGAGGTAATCACGTGCATACCCTCTTTCTCAAGTTTCATTTTAATGACCGCAAGGAGTGGTTGGTCGTCCTCTACCACCAGCACAGTTTTCGTTTCTTTCAGATTCTTTTTCATACCTTGTGTTTGGTAGTAACTTGGTCAGAAAATGCCGGCAGTTCCAAGTAGAAGGTCGTACCCTTGTTTTCTTCGGATTCAAACCACAGTCTCCCTTCAGAGTTATCAATAATGGTCTTTGCAATGTAGAGACCAAGGCCCGTACCTTCGGTTTCTTTTTCGCGCACGTTGTCAGCACGAAAAAGCTTGGTGAAAATCTGCTCCTGCTGGGCGAGTGGAATGCCATAGCCGGTGTCTTTAATCTTTAGGCGAAGCGTGTTTGCACTTGGGATGAGCGTGAGCGTGAGATCTATAGTGCCGTTATCGGGAGTATATTTCACCGCGTTGGATAATATGTTTTGAACAACCATACTGAGCAGTTTTCCATCAGCATGGATGAGAGGCAGAGAGTCTTGGAATGACGTGGTGACGATGATTTTTTTGCGCTCAATATGAAATTGCTGCTCGCGGATAATAGTTTGTATGAGCCGCACAAAGTCTGTTGGCTCTGGCTCAAGCACAAAGGTGCCGAGGTCCATGCGCGAGACACTCAAAAGAGCATTCACGAGAGAAACCATTCGCTGACTTCCCCGGTAGATTTCCCTCAGATAGGTATCCTGTTTGTCACTCAGTTTTCCAACATCACCGGCAAGGAGCATTTCGGTGTACCAATTAATCGTGGAAAGCGGAGTACGCAGTTGATGCGAAGCAAGCGAGACAAACTCCGTTTTTGCCTTATCAATTTCTTTCTCCTTCGTAATGTCGCGGAACGTCATAACCGCACCAATAATCTCTCCTGCAAGGAGGATGGGGCTCACCGTTGTACTTATCGGAAAGGTGCTCTTATCTTTGCGCACGTGATAAAACGGATTGGTTAAATCAGCGACGACAATACCGCCGGCAAGTACCTTAGATAAAATTTCTTCGTTGTAGGAGACTTTCTCGCCTTTTTCTTTTTCCAGGATAAGTGTGTCCACGATGGAATTCCCCACGATTTCGTCGAGGGTCCAGCCGACCATGCGCTCAAGCGCTGGGTTCACATAGGTAATAATGCCGAGTTTGTCCATAACGACCAGCCCGTCACCAATACTCTCAAGTACAGCTTCATCAATGGCCGTTTTCTGGAGATTATTCTGTGATTCTTCCTCGGTATCTTGGAGATTCTTTAGAATACTCGCCCGAGCTGTTTTGAGCTCTTTGAGACCTTGGAGTTCGCGGTCAGAATAGGGCTGGCTGGTATCGTCCGCACGAGGCTTCACGTGAGGACGCTAATACGGGAATTAGCATTAGATGGGGTGAGTTTCATATAGTTGTAGTCTTGCACACTTCTTAGATATACCTAGTAACTCTTCTTTTGAGTCGGCACCTCGACCTTGCAAATCTAAAAAGAAAGTAGTGCCGTCACTACCACATGCCGTATATACGGCCTATCTATTACAACGAGCCAGTGTCGAAACTCATTTAGTCCTTGATAACTATGAAAAGTAAAAGAGCGCCGTACCCAAAGGTCGTGCGCTCTCACAATGACTTCTATGCGTTAGCTCTTTCGAGTCGCCTTCTTTTGAAGGCTTCAAAACGAGCCTCCTCTTCAGACTTCAACCGTTCAAGAAGCTTTTTCTTGCCTGCGAGCCAGTCGCTGTAGCCTGGTAGTGTGAAGGGTTTCACTTTGTACTCTTTTTGCTGACTAAGGTTACCTGGATGTGAGCGAACAAAAATGATAGTAGCTTCGCAGTAATTACCGAATATGTTAGACGTATTGCCACGAACTTGTTTCGATAGAACTTGGACGGAAAAATCAGACCCAGAAATAAGGATGCCATGCGGCAAGAAGTTATTTATCTCTCGAGTCCCTAATCGAACGGCTTCATCGCTTAATCCAAGCGCTTTGCATACAGCGAGCTGTCCCCAATACAACAGGTGGCCATCATCTACAAAATTTATAGATTGTGTCATTTTATGCCCTTTCAATTGTGCAGAGTATTCTAAGGAATACTAAACCACGAAGTGGTGATTCTGTAAATGCTAACGTATTACTTAGAAAGAGGTAGGGAAATGGAAAAGCAACCTGAGGTATATGTACCAAACCAAGTCACTACATCCCTCTACCGTGATTATATTGGAACCTTTTGCAACATATGATAAGTTTTGTCTAGAAAGGAGAACCGTAATGGAAGAAGGTTATATCTCACCAGAGCAAAAACAAGCCATCGCCAACTATTACGCTGCTAAACAGAAGTTCAACTTCTGGATTGTATGCGGACTGGGCGCAATGGTCACCATCCTTCTGATCGCTATGATGTTTGCACCTCGCTAAGTACGCCGCCTACGGAAAGCTGTCCGCGGGCGGCTTTTTGTTTCCAACTGCTGTATTTGCTATTACTTGATGGTGTATTACCCTATTCGACACGGATGACTTTGTCCGTCGTTGGTTGGAGACGAGGAATGGGCACACCTTCCCGGGAGCTCAGTAATGACGAAATCGCGAGTATGATCGCCCGAGGCGACCAAATTGGATATCGGACGGTCAAGAAAGGCCGGCGAGAAAGGATCGAGCCAGTTAATCTTCAAGTTCAGTTGGTCGTCGAGAGACAACTCGCCCGGTCTCGGCAGCAATGAACTATCAAGCCCCGCCGGAATGGCGGGGCTTTTTTTAAACTACTGCAGGCACAGATTTCATTCTAAATATGAACGAGCAGAGATCTAGTAGTCAAAATTCTTTGCGTAGCTTTCTGCCACCGCTTCCAGAGGCTCTACTTTCCACCCATTACTCGCCCTACTTACGAAAACTTTAGGCTGCTTTTCATCAAAAGGACGATAGATGTACGCTTCCGGAATATCGTCCTCAGGATTTTCCGGTGTCTCATAGCCAAAGCGAAAGCCGACTACCTCACCGTAATTAGTATGAGCATATGATTGTGACCACGACATCTCTGAACGATGCATTTCAGCGAGCCATGTAAATTGCTTCCCTAGTTTATTAAATTCTTTCTTTTCTTCTTCTGACAATTCTTGATAGTCTTTGGGATCTTTCACTTTTAACCGCAACGGATGCTGGCCCTCCCATCCCCCGCCTCCCTTCCAAATTTCTTCTAGCCAAGCCGCTGCCTCAATTGGGTCGGTCGGAAGAGAAGGTTCTGCCTCTTCTGACTCACGCTTTTCGAGATTTCGCCTGCCTCCTGCTGCTTCCATATTCATGTGATAATTATACTCAACTACCTCATATGTAAAAGTTCTATCTCAAGAGAGGTTTCTGGGATCTTAGAACTTCCTTGATTCAATCCAGACCAACACATTTTCTTAAGCTAGTGGACTCTTGGGAGGATCGGGAGGTTTACGCTCACTCACAGCTTTGCTGTGGCAGATAGCGAACTGGTGAGCAAGCTGTTTTTGAATTGGAGTATCTTTCGTTTGGTAATATTCTGGATTATCCAGCTCGCTACCGAACTGAATGCGGAGCTTCGCCATAATAAAATCAGGAGAGATCATCTTTTCTATGCTGTTGTAGCTTTCTCTCTGAAACTCCGATCTGCTTGGCAGACCGTTCTCGATACCCCAACTCACGCCAACATACGTATCTAGAAAGTCATATACATCGTTCGGTTGAGCGTCGAAACTATCCTCCAAGTACTTTTTTACTTGCGCTTGGTTTCCATAGTGATGCCATGCCCAGAATAGACGTGGAGTATCGCTCCCATAGGTTTTGTACAAGGGACCTTTTGCGGCGTCTTCTTTAATTCTCTCTGCAAGTATCGCTCCTATTTCCTTTTCCATAGCTTCCAAAAGGACGCGATCATCGTCTTTATCTTCCGGATCTTTTCCCAGCCAACGTAAGCACTCAAAGGCGAAGGCGAGAGGTGTAGCGCTCCGCATAAGTTCTCTTGCAAGGTCATCTCGTCGTTTCCCGGCCGGCACCCTTTTAACAAGTGCTGAAACTAATATTGCTGCTTGGGAGAAGCTCCAGTCTGAGAACATTGCTTTCTCTCGCGGCACAAATGCTCCGGCCCGAGCAAAACCTAGTGCTAGTTTCGGCGCGATATCGGGATCAATCGTTGTCTCCTTATTGCGTAGCTTCTTCACGAGCGAAGCGAGTCCATTTTTCCCGCTAAAACTCATGATTGTTTCGTCTATCTCACTGTCTGTTTTCGTGCCTATGTCTTTGAGGAAGGTTTCTGTGGCGAGATCGGGTACATCTCCTGCAGGAACGCTGTATTGGAAATAGCGCTTGAAGTATTCGGACGAGCAGATTTTCTGTTCTTTTGCCCATGTTTTATCCCACTCAGACCCGTACGAAACGTTACCTATCGCACGAGGAAACATCGGTTTGATCAAGCGATCCTTTACATGCACAGGATCCTCGATACCAGCCTCTTTTAGAGCCGTGTCGATCAAGGTATGTATTCGCTGACGTTGTACGTCACCTCTTTGTTCGTCTCTCGGAGCTTCTAGGAAGAAACTGGGGTTCTCACGTATGACGACATAGAGCTTCGGGTAAAACACCCGAATACCTTCGATGAGCATATGGTCGACTGGATTCACTTCGCCTTTGAGGATCGGCAAAGCAAATGTTATGGCGTTTGCGTACAACTTTGCTTGTCGAGGAGTGAGAATTCTCTCTTCAATACCATCAACAAAGTGTCTCGTGAATGTGTCTGCTTGTTCCTGAGACAGCTCTATCTCGCTGAGCTTCAATGCGGCATCGACGCCCTCGAGAGTAACTCGCCTGAGTTCAATCTCATCAGCCGCCGGTACGTGTAGAGGGACTTGTACTATCTTCTCCAAGAAATTTCGACCGGCTTGTGCATTCCCGCTTCCGTATTTCTTACTCAAAGCTCCGGAAACCATTTCGTCGTCTAGAGCAAGTACGTAGCTGGTTCGGTTGAAACCAGCTGATAGTTTTACGAGCTTAAAGATTGCATGAATCTCATCCTGATCAAGTCGGTCGATGTCATCAATCATCACGATGATACGCTTGTCGGTTTCTTCGAGGATTTTCTCGAGTCTTTCGCGTCGTTTATCCAAATCGACTGTAGAAAGTGCATTACCTAGACCAACTGCCGCTTCTCCTCCAGAACCGACCGACACTATCCCACCGCTGAGACTGAGAGACGCTAGCGACAGCAAGGAGCCATATTGTTCTAGAAACTTGCCGAACTTTTCTCCGTTATGAACGAGGGATTTTCCTGCCGCTTCTGCAACCGTCTTAAAGAAACCCTGCAGTAACTGCTCCTGTGAACCGAAGTACCACGGATTAAAGCGAACAGGAATGATCTTGGGGTGATTTGCGAGTGCAATCTCCATCAGTCTGAGGACTGAGGTCTTTCCATCTCCCCAAGGTCCGTACACGCCAACAACGACACTACTTGGATCAGTGCGTGTGGAGAGGGTATCCGCAATTCGCCTTGCAAAAGCCCATCGGTTGAAACGGTCTTGATCGATCGTTTCTATTGGCTTATCTGCGGAATAGGTCGATTTTTCCTCAGCTTCTGGCATAATGGAGCCAGCCGACTCACTCACTGGTTGAGCCTCCTCTTTCTTCGAAGGCAAAAGTCTCTTGAGCCACGCGATAATCCCTTTCATTCCTTCATAATCCCGCACTAGGAATGGAATGTCCACGAGAAGATTAGAACCTCCCAAAATCTAAGCGTGCCAATACAGAATGACGGAATCTTTGCCTTTGTGAACTAATGTGGACCGTACCGGAACGCGAGTACGCTTTTGCCCGCGAGTCTGACGCTCGTCGCCACTCGCGGCAGCTCTGGGCACCGTCTCGCGACCCACTCTGCTGATTGGGTCCCCGCTCCGACGTTTAAATCCTGTACGGACCTACAAAAACAGAATCGGCCACTCCTTGCGGAGTGGCCTCATTGTTTTTGTGGACCGCATCATGCCGCAGTTCGAACTTCTAAGGAATCTAAGCGCGAGCTCATCAAGCGCATAGGCGATAAAGAGAAAGAAATCGAGCTATCTGAACTCCTCTACATTCCGCGGCGCAAGAGAAATTCTGGATGGCAAAATATTGAGAAAGCTAACCGGATACGAACGGCAGAGAGACTGAAGAAGGAGTGGCAGAAGGAATCTGGAGAAGTCGCCTAAGCCCAGAGCTTGATTTGTAGAAGCCTCGAGATAGAGCGTGTAAGCTTCAAGTTCCAGTTAGCGGAGAATAATATTGCAGTGCTTAGCACACCTATGACAATGCATACCTGGTTCTGATCAATCAGACTGAAGATTTGGTATGACTTAAGAATAGCTATGATGCAAAATAATAAACTAGAAAAAAATAGGAACATGGATATTTCTCCAGCGTAGGATAGGTCCATTTCTACTTGCAAGGCCTCAATTCTGTCCTTCGCGTAGTTCGACATCACGTTGTAGTTGTTCACTCGTATTGCTTCCTTAATCTTAGAAATCACCTCCTTCTCTGCAATCTCAAGCTTATTATCAATTTGTCTCATGTCCTCATCTACTGAATCTATTGACTCTCTAATAAAAGTAAACGTATATAAAACAAGCACAAAGGCAATTCCACCAGAAAGAAAGTACCAAAGATTAATTTCAAATGATTTGGTTGCTACAAGAATGGCAATAAAAGCCAGAATTATTGTGGCCAACCCCTGAAGGAATTGTAACTGACTCTGTAATAACGCTGTTGCGGTTTGGGCGCGATGGAGGAAGAACTCATCTCTAAGAGATGAGACTTCTTTGTAGGTATTTTCCAGAGCTTTCAATTCTGAATCGTTCATGGGGATTGGGCGTCAGGCGCACAAAATGACGCCTTGACACGTGTGGACCGTACAGGATTTGAACCTGCGACCCCCTCATTGCAAATGAGGTGCTCTACCAACTGAGCTAACGGCCCATTTCTGGACTAGGGCACTATACCATAATGGCTATCTAGTTTTCCAGTAGGTCAATCTTAGCTGCGACAATAAAATCATTCTCACTAAGTCCGTGAATACTATGCGTTGTAAGGCGCACCTCAACCTTCCCCCAGCCAAGACTAATGTCAGGATGGTGACCCTCTTCCTCTGCAACTTCCCCAATCTCGTTGGTGTACGCAAGTGCCTCTTTGAAATCCTTAAACCGGAAAACCCGAAACAGTTCTGTGCTGTCCTCATTCAAGCTCCAGAGAGGAACATGCTCCATGAAATCCTTTGCCTGGGGAGGTGTAAGTGCAGGAAAATCCTCATCTTCGCACGGGACACATTTCTTCTGTGCAAGATTTTCAGACATGGGGTGGAATGCGACCGAGCGAGAGCTCAACAAGGTGACTTAGGAAATCAGGGAATCGAATCCCAACCGCAGCGAGCGATTTCGGTAGAAGGGACTCTGTGGTCATGCCTGGAAGGGTATTCGTCTCAAGGAAATAGGTACCTTTCGGCGAGACGATGAAATCACTTCGTGAGTAATGCCTGAGTCCAAGTGCCTCGTGCATGAGTGCCGCACTCTTCATCAACTCGTCACTCACTGCTTTTGAGAATCGTCCCGGAACCAGCTCCGTTGTCTCGCCACTGTACTTCGCTGCTTCGTCAAAAAAATCTGAAGTGGACGGCGGAATGATTTCTACGGGAGGAAGGCGATAGAGTCTTTCTCCGCGCATGTGTTCAACGACACCCACGGTGGCTTCCGTACCCGTGATGCGCTCTTCTACTAACACTCCGCTTCCCTTTTGCAGGAGCGTTTGAATTGCGCGATACACCGGCGCATACCCACCCACAATAGAAATACCAACTGACGAACCAAGAGCGACTGGCTTTATGACAACTGGCTGTGCAAACGTGCGAACAATGGCGTGAGCCGCCTGTTCAAGATCTGCTTCTGTTTCTACGTAGAGGTAGTTAGGAGTGAGCAGTCCTGCCTCTTTTGCTCGCTCCTTCGTGAGCACTTTATGCATCGCAACGGATGAGGCAAGGGAATCCGAACCGGCGTAGGGAACACCATAGCGCTCTAAAAGCCGTTGAACGGTTCCATCTTCTCCGTATTCACCATGCAAACCTATGAGTGCAGCATCAAGGGTTGGGAGTACGCGTTCAGGCGCGGTTGGCGTACCACGCTCGTGCCACACGCCCTTCCGATCAATATACAAATCCCGAATGGTGAACCTGTCTTCTGGAAGATTCGTGAGGATGGCGTGACCCGTTTTCAGCGACACGTCATGTTCGCTTGAAGGACCACCCCGCAGTACGCCAACAACTGTGCCTCGCATAAAAAAAGTATAGCAGGCGTCGTATATAAAAGAGAAAGGGGAACCTTTTGGGTTCCCCTTTTGCCACCGTAGTGGTCTTTGGCCATAGTGCGCGCTTGCGCGTGGATGTACATGGAGCTCAGGTATCGCGATTCTTTTTGACGGTTCCGGCAGCACCAGAGTGTCAAATAAGTTCACGAGGTTCTAAGATATGACCCCTTTGTAGGCCGATGCTCGGGCGAATAGGGTTTCATTTCAACCCATTACGATGATGAGGCCCGTATGTCCTTTACGCTAGCTACTTATACGGCATGTGGCGGTTCTCCCCGATAAGCGCATGCGCGCGACGATCTGTATACACTATACACTAGTCGCGTAATTTGTCAATACCCCTATAAAAAGCGGCCGGGACATGGTGTCCCGGCCTAGTTTGAGTATGGTCGCAAAAATGTGTTCATCTGCTAGTCGTAGGGCATACTTCACTCCCCTTTTTGTTCTAAAGCTACTATACCACAGTACTATTTTTTGTCACTTTTTTGTATGAGACTACGATTTCGCGCCTTTCGGTGCAAGGCAATTGAGAATCGATGTGCTTCGCTGTTAGCAAGCACTGCGTCAGCGTCAGAAATCGTTACTGACTTCCCTCCCAGCACCTCGCGCGGACGATGCTTGTCATCTTTCACGATCGCAACGACGGGAATCTCAATACCAAGCTCGCGGAGGACTTCGGTCGCTGCTTTTTTATGCGTTGTTCCCCCATCCACCACAATCACGCGCGGATAATTCCACTCAGGATGTCCGAATCTGCGTACCAGGATTTCCTTGAGTGACGCAATATCATTATTGAGTGATTTCCCTCCGTTCCCGCGTATGCGAAACGAGCGATATTCTTTCCACACCGGAACACTACCATCCACGACCACCATGACACCGATTGCGTTCGTGCCACTTAGGTGCGCGACGTCATACGCTTCAATGCGAGGTGAATCCTTTTTTCGCGAGTGCTCCTCCTGAATGAGAGAAACATCTTGAATATGGTCCAGTGAAAAGAGTTGGCGCTTAATCGTGCCTGCGTCTTCAAAGCGTTCGTCAGCAATCGCTGACTTCATATCTTTCTTCAACTTCGTGCGAAGCGTCTTCACTTGTCCCGAGAGAAAGAGCGAGACATTCTTAATAGACTGCAGATATTCCTTTCGCTCAATGTCTTTAGGGTACTGTCCTATCTGTCGGTTGAACTCCACCTTTGCCTGCAGGTGTTTGTTCGCACCCTGAACCGTTCCTTTCTTTCCGGTTGCGTCCGGCACAATGGGGCGAGCCGTGTCGTAAAACGGAAATATTTTACGAATAAGTCGGAGAGCCTCCTTCAACTGGGTGCCTGAGGTGAACGGTCCGTGCATATCGCGAAGTTTTAGCTCGCCTGCAGTTTTTGTAGCGAAATTAATATCCTTACCACGAAGCATAAGGACACGTGGAATGATTTCGTCCGTGATAACGGCATAGAGAAAACTCTTGTCATCCTTACCCATGGCATTTGCTGGTGGGTCATACTCGCGAATGAGTGCCGCCTCCCGCACAAGGGCTTCTAGCACCGTCGGTGTCGTTTCATAGGAAATGCCGTCTGCAGACGTGACCATATCCACCACGCGCGGACCACGTGTTGCTATCAAGTCGTCATCAAAATACGAGCGTACGCGGTCACGCAGTGACGTGGCCTTTCCGACATACAGCACCTTCTTCTGTTTCCCTTTTCCTTTGGTGAAGAGATAGACGCCCGGCACTTGCGGGAGGTCGTATTTACTTAGAGCCTTTTTTTCCATGCTTTTTCAATAGCTTATGGAGGTAGGTACCGGTGTGCGAACCTTCCACGTTCGCAACCTCTTCCGGAGTTCCCTTTGCAATTATCTTACCGCCACCATTTCCTCCCTCAGGTCCAAAATCAACGAGGTAGTCGGCAGATTTGATGACGTCCAGATTGTGCTCAATCACGACCACCGTATTACCACGCCTGACGAGCTCCTGCAGAATATCAATCAGTTTCTTCACGTCCTCGTAGTGGAGCCCTACTGTCGGCTCATCAAGCAGGTAGAGCGTCTTCATGGTGATGGGCCGATACAGCTCAGATGAGATCTTCACGCGCTGTGCTTCGCCTCCTGAGAGCGTGGTAGCTGACTGACCAAGGGTGAGGTACTGAAGGCCCGTTGAGTTCAAGGTTTCAAGCCGGTCGTTTATTGCCGGAATATCTTTGAAGAACACTTCCGCTTCTTCAATGGTCATTTGGAGGACATCGTAGATATTCTTACCGCGATAGGTCACTTCAAGCGTTTCTTTCATGAAGCGCGTGCCGTTACAGACGTCACACACCACATACACCGTAGGGAGGAAGTGCATCTCTACCGCAATCTGCCCATTTCCTTGGCAGGCTTCACAGCGTCCTCCGGCCACATTGAACGAGAATCGGCCCGGCTTCCAACCACGCGCACGTGCTTCACTGGTTGCCGCAAATAAATCGCGAATGTGCGTGAAGGCTCCCGTGTAGGTCGCTGGGTTTGAGCGCGGCGTACGGCCAATTGGTGACTGGTCAATGAGCACCACCCGGCCCACATACTCAGTACCCGTCATGGACGCAACATGCTCCAGCTTCACTTCACGCTTTGCAAAGCGCGCAGCGACGTTCCGGTGCAGAATGTCGTAGAGGAAGGTGGACTTGCCTGACCCCGACACACCCGTAATGCAGACGAGCTTACCGAGTGGAATATCTACATTCTGATTTTTGAGGTTATGGAGTGTGGCTCCACGTACTTTAATCGCTCCTTTTTCACTCGTACGCCTTTCTTCAGGAATTGCTATTTCATTGTCACCACGCAGATAGGCGAGTGTTGAGCTGCCCGATTCGTTTTTGGGCGCTGTAAGTAATTCCTCAAGCCATCCGGACGCAACCACCGTGCCACCGTGCGTACCAGCACCCGGACCAATATCAATGAGGTAGTCGGATGCGTAAATCGTATCTTCATCGTGCTCCACCACGAGAATGGTGTTACCGAGCTCCTTCAATGAAAGTAGGGTCTTGATAAGGCGGTCATTGTCACGCTGATGCAATCCAATCGTTGGCTCATCAAGCACGTAGAGCGCACCCACGAGTCCGGTGCCAAGCTGGGAGGCAAGACGAATACGCTGTGCTTCACCACCTGAGAGTGTCGCGGCGGAACGATTCAGAGTGAGATAGTCCAGGCCAACATTCAGCATGAAATCCAAGCGACTCGTGATCTCTCGGACTATAGGTCGCGCAATTTCGGTACGCATCTCGGACAATTGCAGATGATCCATAAACTCTTTCGCCTCAGCAATAGAGAAGTTCGTGAAATCTACGACGTTGATGCCGAGACCATTATTAATTTTTGGATTCTTCTTACCCGAGAGGTAGACGCGGAGCGCTTCTGGGCGTAGACGCTTCCCTTCACAGACGGGGCAGATTTCTTCGGAGAAGAGGGACTTCGTTCCGAGTCCATTACACGAAGGACAGGCGCCGTAGGGACTATTAAAGGAGAAGAGACGAGGCTCTACCTCAGGGAACGAAATGCCGTCCTCCGGACAGATAAACTTTGCGGAAAGCGTTTCAAGCGTGCCATCGGCGTGGAGAATCTTCACGAGTCCATCGCTTTCTTTGAGTGCAAGCTCCAGTGCTTCACTTAGTCGCTCGCGTGCTTGGTCCGGTGTACGCGCAAACTCGGAGACAAAGATGGAATCTACCTGAGCATCAATGTCATGACGCTTGTTTCTATCGAGCACGACTTTCTCACGAAGCGTATGGAGTTTTCCATCAATAACGGCTTTTTCATACCCTTTACTCAAGAGGTCGTACAGCAACTGATAGTACTCACCTTTGCGTCCCACCACGACCGGCGCGTAAATAACCACCTGACTGCGGTCAAGCGGTACACCCATGACTTCCCCATCTTTTGCTCCCGACTTTGCACGGATGCGAGCCCAGATAAGATTTATCATCTCCTCCTTGGAGAGTTTTGAAATCGGTATATCGTGCTCGGTACAGTAGGGCTGGCCGGCGCGCGCATAGAGCACGCGGAGATAGTCGTAAATCTCGGTTACGGTCGCCACCGTTGAGCGTGGATTATTTGAACGTGATTTTTGATCTATTGAAATGGCAGGAGAAAGTCCGGTGATTTCGTCCACGTCCGGTTTCTGCATCTGATTCAAGAATTGGCGCGCGTAGGCCGAAAGGGACTCCACATAGCGACGCTGACCCTCGGCGAAGATAGTGTCAAAGGCAAACGAGGATTTTCCAGAACCCGAAAGACCGGTAACTACCGTCATGGCACCCCGAGGAAACTCAGTGGAAAGGTTTTTCAGGTTATGGGTACGCGCACCCTTCACGCGAATCCAATCGTCCGCGTGGGCATGCTGTGCGTGTGCTTCTTTGTGTGATTCTTTCTTTTTGGCGCTCATGAAAGTCTAAGATAGGTACGGCTTTTGCCGATCCGTGGCGGGACCGGTACGAAGGCTAGTATAGCGCGAAGACTGAAGTGACGCGACCAAGCGAACTATTTCCCGTACGTATCAAGTAATTCTTTCTGCTCGAGAGACAACTGTCCAGCTTTTTCAATGCGTGTTTTCAGAAGTCCGTAAAATGCATCAAAACTTCCCTCAAAGCTCTTTGGTTCGTGCTTCATCATGTCGTCAAAAATACTCCGGGCGAGGACCTCGCCTTCGGGTGATGCAAAGCGTTCCTGCACCTGTTCCAACTTACGGTCAAAGCGTGCTCGAGCTCGTTCATTCAAATTCCGATGCATGCGGTGCGGCACCGACTCCATGTCTGCCTCAAAGTCATGGAAGCTTGCGGTTCCCTTTTCTACTTTCACATTATGGGTCGGAAGAACCGCGTCCGTATTATAAATATGGTCGACATCGTTCAAGATAAGGTTGATGAGTTCGGCGTCTGCTTGAATATCATCTTCTGACATCTTTTCAGCAATGCTTTCATGTGCCATTTCCTTTGAGTAAAATTCCCCGTCTTTCTCGATAACATCCGACACGTGAATGAGGCCTTTCAATAAACGAACGGCTGCCTGCTGAAGCGCAGGTGTTTTATTGGGATTGAGTTTGTGCCACGCTCCGTCTTCAAGTTCGGACGGAAGTGCTGAGTAGGTAGTGGGATCTGCTTGTTCGCGGGCCTCCGCTACAGCGTCAGCGTCAGAAGTCTTATTTCTAAAACCTTCAGTGCTCATGCGACCGGCGGTGTTGCTGGAGTTGTTGAAGTTGGCGGAACTTCTAGTGGCGCCGCGGGAGCTACGGGGACTACTTCAGCAGGAGCAGCCGGAACAACACCGAGAAGTGCTTCGATTCTTTTTACAATATCTTCAATCGGTACCTCTGCCTTAATGAGGTAATCATTTGCACCGAGCGCTAGTGCCTTGTCTTTATCTGACTGCTGACCGAGATTAGACACCACAATAATCGGTGTGTGTGCGGAGTCGTCGGGACGTTTACGAAGTGTTTCAAGCACTGCAAAACCATCCATCGTTGGAAGCATAAGGTCTAGGAGAACGAGCTTTGGCTTGTACTGGTCAAAGAGAGCGATAGCCTCATTGCCATCACTTGCATAGAGGGTTTGATATTTCCCGGCAAGCGTATGGCCAAGCAGGTTCTTAAGAATAGGGTCGTCTTCAACGACGAGGATGAATTGTGAGTCAGGCATAGCTCCAGTCTACCATCCACTGAGTCTGGATTAAAAGCCCCAGATTCGAGGCTTTCTCAAGGGAAAACTTGAGACGTACATCTAGTACGTTGAATGTTTGAGCGCAGAGAAGAACAAAGAATGTCGGCTGTAAGCCCGGCTCAGGTTAGTTGGCGAAAGGGAGACTGAACGAGAACGTCGTCCCCGGACCCTCCTTATTTGTCTCAAAATTGAGGTCTCCACCATGATCCCTGGCAATGGTGCGGGCAATATAGAGACCAAGACCATTTCCTGCGTTCTCCTTCTGCACAGCATTCTGGGCGCGGTAGAAACGTTCAAAGATACTGGCACGGTCTCCCTCTTGAATACCAATTCCTGTATCACGAACCTTAACAAAGATGCGTCCGAGCCCGGCTTCAAGTGAGACTTGTACTGAACCACCTGACGGGGTGTAGCGAATTGCGTTTTCAATAAGATTATTCAAGACCCATTTAATACGTTCTCGGTCGGCACGCGCTTTTGCTAGTGGCGTTTCGCTTCGAGCATAAAAGAGCGTAACCTGACGTGTTTGAGCGAGTGGACTGAAGTCGTTCACAATCTCCTGCATGACGAGGTCCATATCAAGTGCCTCAAAACGATACTTGTATTTCCCGGATTCAATTGACGAAATATCAAGCAGCGTACCAATGATGGCGACAAGGTCATGACTTTTATCGGTTGCACTATCAATGAGCGCCTTTTGGTCCGCCGTTACGCCCGTAGTTTGGAGTGCCTCAAGTGCCCAGCGGATACCGGTCATGGGCGTACGGAGCTGGTGCGCTGCAGTGGAGATGAAGTCCGATTTCATTCGAGAAACTTCCATATCACGGTTATGTACACGCTCAACACTATTCGTGAACTCAATGAATACGTCAGCAAGCCAACGCACTTCGTTTGTGGAGCGAGAAAACGGCGGAAGCTCGACTTGATGATTGTGTTCAGCGAATTCATGCATGGCCGTACCAATGTGTTTCATCGGCTGAACAATGAGGCGGTCAATCAAGAGGTAGAGAAAGGAGAATAGGAGCACAATGAGCGAGAACAACAGGAACCCACCAATGATAAGGACGAATAGTGTTGGAAGAATATTTCCTGCAACGTCTACGGTCGCTGGCAATAGGCCATTTAGAAGTACCCAGAAGATGTTAAGCGTGAACGCAATAAAACCCGCTACAATAAGTAGCGTAACAAGGAAAAGAAGACCAAGGAGCGTACGAACACTCATAGAGAAATAGTAGCACTGAACGGGTGTCGTGCAGTCTCTAGTATTTCTGTACTGTGTATCTAGCGACCGCGTCTACGTGTGGTTGCTTTTTTCGTCGTCTTCTTTGCTTTTGGTTCTTTTCCTTCAAGCTCGTAGATTTCATCGCGAAGCAACGCGGCAGTTTCAAAATCAAGTGCTTCAACGGCTTCACTCATTTGTTCACGCTTTTCTTTGATAAAGGCTGCAGGATTTTCTGCATACAAGAGACGATCAAATTCAAGGAGGCCTTGCACGGTCTTCTGATGCTCACTCCTCATAGACTCGGCAATGTCACGAATCTCTTTGTGGATGGTGACCGGGGTGATCCCATGCGCTTCGTTATAAGCAACTTGGATGGTGCGGCGACGATTGGTCTCCCCAATAGCGCGCGTGAGGGAGCCAGTCATCACGTCGGCATACAGAATCACGCGTCCGAGAATATTTCGTGCGGCTCGTCCAATGGTTTGAATGAGGGAAGTCTCTGAGCGCAGAAAACCTTCCTTGTCCGCATCAAGAATACCCACGAGCTCCACCTCTGGTAGGTCCAGTCCTTCACGAAGCAAGTTCACACCTACGAGAATATCAAAGACTCCTCGTCTGAAATTGGTGAGGATATCAATACGCTCAATGGTTTTAATATCGGAGTGCAGATACTCCGCCTTGATATTCTTTGCGCGCAGAAACTCTGAGAGGTCCTCCGCCATTTGTTTGGTGAGTGTGGTGGCAAGCACACGTCCACCGCCCTTGATAACGGTCTCTGATTCAGCAATGAAGTCCGCCACTTGGCCTTTGAAGTCGCCGGTCTCGGTAACCGGTCGCACTATGAGCTCGGGGTCAATCAGTCCCGTTGGACGAATAATCTGCTCCACAATCTGGCCAGTGGGAGCTATGGAATGCTCACGTTCAAAATTTCCGGGTGTTGCTGACGTATAGATGACCTGCCCAATGCGTTCCTCAAATTCTTCAAACCGTAGGGGACGATTGTCACGAGCAGACGGCAGTCGGAAGCCGTGCTCAACCAGCACGTCTTTACGAGAACGATCACCCGCATACATCCCACCAATTTGTGAGACGGTAACGTGGGACTCATCAAGCACCGTGAGGAAATCAGCACTACCATCTTTTTTGTGCGGAAAGTAGGAAAGGAGTGTATGTGGTGGCTCGCCCGGAGCGCGCCCATCAAAATGACGAGAGTAGTTCTCAATGCCGCCGGTGTAGCCCACTTCTCGTATCATGGCGAGGTCATACTGTGTGCGGCGCTTCAACCGCTCATGTTCAAGGGGCTTTTCTTCGCGTTTCAATTGTTCAAGACGCTCCTCCAGTTCCCTCTTAATATCCTCAATCGCAACAAGACGTTCCTCTTCGCCGGTAATAAAGTGCTTTGCAGGGAAGATAAACAGCGACTCGGGTGTTCCTGTCTTCGCACGACTGACAGGATCCAGTGCATCAATATGTGCAACAACGTCGGCATCAAAGGTAATTTTGTAGACGGCACGCTCGTTTACGGGCATTACTTCTACCGCGTTCCCAATCGCACGGAGGGTTCCCGGCGTGAGGTCCGCATTCGTTCGTTCAAACTGAATGCCGACCAGCTTTCGGATAAGTGAGGAGCGATTCTCTTTTCCTCCTATCAAAAGCTTTACGTGTCTCTTTTCATATTCAGCAGGCGAGCCAAGTCCATAAATAGCAGAAACGGAGGCGACAATGATGACATCATCGCGCGTGAGAAGTGCTTGCGTTGCCGCGTGGCGCAGACGGTCTATCTCCGCGTTTATCTGTGCTTCTTTCTCTATATAGGTATCCGAGTGAGCGATATACGCCTCTGGTTGGTAGTAGTCGTAGTAGGAGACAAAATAGTGTACGGCGTTTTCAGGAAAGAATTCGGTGTACTCCTGCGCAAGCTGAGCGGCAAGGGTTTTGTTGTGCGCCATCACGAGGGTCGGCTTTCCGATGTTCTGAATGACATTCGCTATGGTGTAGGTTTTCCCCGAGCCGGTAACGCCAAGCAGGGTCTGGTGGGTCAGACCCTGCTTCACACCGTCGGTGAGTTTCCGTATAGCCTCTGGCTGGTCGCCTGCAGGTGGAAACGGGGAATGGATCTTAAAGCTCATAGATTCATCCTATCGGATAGCCTCGGTCAGCGAAAGGTTCTCGTTAGTCTCACTATACCCAGAGCGGTCGAGCGTGCTTGCTCGGGAGGCTATACTGACGACAGAACTGCATGAGGAGGAAGTTATGGTGAAAGACATTCACAGCGCACTTCGACCATATCCCAGTATTCTAAATCTGCTCCAGCTCATTGAATTAGTGATGCAAGAAATGAAAGGCTGTATTCCTGTAGCAGAAACTCCTTTTTTCATCGACAAGGAGGGTATGCTCGTTCCTGATACGGTTAAACAAATCGCCTTTGGTTACCCAGGGAGCCCAGAGCGTCCGAGCGACTTGTTAACCGAGCTCTTGCTTATCTCGCACAAGATTACGGCGGGTGAATATGAGGCAATACATCTCAAATACCTTTCGCAGTGGAGCGACTCAATAGCAGTTTTCGTTCGAGAACATCTGCTGCAATTCTGCGAAACTGAAGCTGAGCTTCCGCCGTGGGGAAATGCCCTTTTTGATTTCACGGATTATCGAACCATCCATTAGTAGAAAAGGAGATTCACTAGCAGCGAAGGCCGGATTTACTTCCGGCCTTTCCCTATGCGTAGTACGCTTTCAGGAACTCGTCTCGGTAGGTATCAAAGGTCCCATCGTTGAGTGCCTCGCGTGCGCCATCAATAAGCTGGATGATGAAGCCAAGATTGTGCATGCTCGCAATCATCGGCCCGAGCATTTCTCCCGCACGAAGCTGATGCCCTACATATGCACGCGTAAAGGTTTCCGTGCCAGGCACACTCGTTTCAGGGTCGAGCGGACGAAAGTCTTGTTTGTATTGCTCGTTCGTCAGATGGATGGTTCCTCGCTTCGTGTAGATGGTGCCATGACGTCCCATGCGGGTTGCCGCAACACAGTCAAATAGGTCCATACCTTCTGCTATTCCGGTAAGCACATCACCCGGTTCACCGATGCCAAGAAAATGCCGCGGTTTTTCTTCCGGTAGGTGTGGAATCGCCGCCTGCAGCGCTCCCTCCATATCTTCCTTACTAAAGGAGCCACCAATACCAAATCCATCAAAGTTCATTGCTGCAATCGCTTTTGCGCTTTCCTCGCGTAAATCTTCATAGCGACCTCCCTGCACAATCCCAAAGATAGATTGCGTCTGCCCCGCCTCCAGGTTCTGTCGGTGAGCGCGCAGTGAACGCTCTGCCCAGCGGTGCGTCCGTTCCATTGCCTCACGCTGATATTCGTACCCTTCGGTTGGTGAGGTGCATTCATCAAAAGCAAAAAATATATCTGCACCAAGCGCATGCTGAATTTCAACCGAGCGCTCTGGTGTAAAGCGATGCAGTGAACCGTCAATGTGTGACGTAAAGGTGACACCTTGTTCGTCAATCACGGCAAGTTGACCGTGCTGCGATTGAACTCCTTCGTCATAGACGGAAACACCCTGGTCTCGAGCATTTTCATCTCCCTTTGCAATTTTTGTAATGGTGCGACCAAATGCTACGCCAAGCGAGAATACTTGAAATCCTCCTGAGTCGGTCATGGTCGGACCATCCCATCCCATGAAAGCTCCAAGTCCTCCTGCTTTTTGCACCACTTCTTCGCCGGGTTGGAGATAGAGGTGGTAGGTATTTGCGAGTGCAACCTGTGCGCCAAGGTTTTTCAGTGTTTCCGGAAGAACTCCTTTCACGCCCGCCTTGGTTGCAACTGGTACAAAGGCTGGAGTCTGAATGACACCATGCTTTGTGGTAAGCACGCCTGCGCGCCCGCGCCCGTGCTTCTTAGTAATCTCAAACGCAAGTGCTGACATATTCTCCTACCGTACCCGTCTCCTACTCTAGGAGCAAGTAAAAAGGGCTGGATGCCCTATTGACAAATGGCTATATCTATATATAATTCTTACTAGAAGTGCTGATCCTTATATGGATTTTGTGCCTCCCCGCGTTTTGGGATTTCCCCTACCGCAAACTCAAAAGAGGAGAACGAGATGTTCACCAAAAATATGTTGCGAGGGGTAGCCCTCGCATCGCTTTCGCTCGTCGCCGCGTGCGGTGGCGAACGCCCCTCAGCTGAAATTGGCAATGCGTACATTGCCACTCACTACCGAGGTCTTGCAGGCGTTCCCGGAAGCCACGAAGTGGAATGGGGTCCCAGGCAATACGACCAGCTGGTTCAGCTGGACCGGTCGTGCGAACAGGATATTCGTCCGCATCGCCCTGGTATGCTGGGCCCCGTACTGAAGGAAGGCGTGCTTATGGCACTTGGTAACGCGATTGGCGTTGCTACAGGTGCCGTCGGCGCGTTTGGCTCAGCCGCGAAATGGAGCGACTATGCGCTTTACGGCGCAGGAGCCGGTGCTGGTTCCGGGATTGCTGGTGCTGTCTCGCGCGAGCAGATTGCACGACGCTACGCGCAAGGCGCCTGCATGTACCTACAAACCTACTGGGCACAGTCGCTCGACAAACAACTCGTCGGCGTAGGGGTCATTCCCTGGGTCGGTGGGACGAGCTCGAAGAAGCTCGAACGTCCGACGCAATCAGTCGGCTCGCCGTATCCTGACGGCGCCGCGAATCCTGCGCAAGCACCGCAAAATCCAAACTAATCGTTGGCTCATGCCAACGAAAACCGCCGAGACGAATGTCTCGGCGGTTTTTCTATATCTGATGCGAGCTACTTACGAACCAATCTTTACCATTTCTACTTCAAAGATGAGCGTGGAGTTTGGTGGGATACTACCGAGGTCACGATTACCGTAGGCCATATCCGGTGGAATGATGAGCTTACGCTTACCGCCAACTTTCATACCAACAATACCCTTATCCCAACCACTAATCACCTGTCCAACACCGAGCGTGAAGGTGAATGCCTGACCGTGCTTTGCGGAGGCGTCAAATACGGTGCCGTCTGGAAGTGAACCAACATAGTTCATGGTGACGGTGTCCCCTGCCTTCGCTTCTGCCCCGGTTCCGACAACCTCATCCGTTACCGTAAGTGTGGTTGGAAGTTGTTGTGGCTGTTGTTGAGCTCCTCCTTGGCTACTCTCGCCAAGCGTTACTCCTTGTCCTTCTGTCTCCATAGTGGTTGATGCAGTTAGTGAATCAGGTGCTTGCTGTGTTTGTGGCTGAAACGGTGTGAAAATCGCGGGCCCAAAAAACAAGAAAGCGACCGCGACGACAAGCGCTAGCGTGACGGCGACGGCAGTGGCAGTAATGTTCATAGGATATGGTCTAATCTAATCTGTCCCGGACAGTATATCACTCGCCAGTTCGTCAATGGCATTCCCCACACAAAGCGCCATTTCACCCTTATGATGAGCGAGGAAATCATGGCATTCCTCTTCCGACGCTCCACGAGCGATAAGTGCTCGATACAGCTCGCGTTCCTTCGGTTCTAGCTGCTCCAGAAAACGAACCAGCGCACTTCTGAAGACGAGTGAGTGCACCTGGATAGTGAGTGAATCTTGTTCAGCAAGGGAAAGGCGTTCACCATGTAGTGAATTGGTGATGTCACGTAGTTTCTTTCGATGCGTGAGTGTTGCGGTCATGATTCAATTTTTCGTACCAGCTCATCCTTAGTCGGCGGTGCGACCGGTATTCCGGTTCTTGGATCGCGAACGATGGGTTGGAGATTTACTTTTCCACTACCATCCTCAACCAACATGCTCACGTCAGGTACTCCCGTCTGCGGATCAGCACTTTCAGTAATGGTAAACAGTTGTAGTTTTTTACCGAGATGTTCGCTTTTGGTGAGATATTCCTGGCCCAAGATAAGGCGGTCGCTAATAGACCCCCCGAGTACAAATAGATTACCAGCAGCATCCTGATAGATACCAGCAGTGGAAGGTGCAAAGAATGCTTCTGGTGTTGTTGCTTTTTCAGGAGTAGGAGGTGGTGTACTACCAACTTCCGGCGGATTTGGTTTTGGCCTTGCTTCCCTATCTTCAGTGATTGACTCCCCAGGAGGCGGAGTGGCCGGAGGCCGGTTTGGCATAGGACCTGGCCGCGTAGGATCTGCTGGATACAGCGGAGTGTCGGGGCCAGGCGAGCGCGGTTTCGGTGTGCTTGGCTTCTTTGGAAGGTCCTGTGCATGTCCTCCTACGTAGGGCACACCAGGAGCAACCTCTCGCTTTTTTTCTGGCTTCGCCTCGGGATATGCTGTTTCCACTTCATCTCGCTCTGCCTGGGCATACTCTTCTTGGGACTGAGGGTGCAGTGGTCCACGATACGTGTTTTGCACTTTAAACGAGTCCAGCCGGGAAGACGTCATAAGCACCAGTGTTCCTTTTTTTGAATGAAAAAGGAGTTGGCCGTGAGTATCTATGGAAAGGTGATCGCCGGCTTCAAGCGTCGCTGTTTCTTTGCCTTGGATAAAACCAAGTGCGCGAACAACAATGTCAAAATTCCGGTCCGTCATAATAATCTGTGACACTTTGTCTGGAGCACGTTCCAAGCTCCCGTACTTTTCAAAAAGTGACTGTCGTAAGTCTAGAAAGAGTTTATCGGGGCTTGGTATGTGTTCGGGTGATGCCTTTGCCTCAAAAGACTGGTTTCCGAACAGCCGTTCATAGGATGGTTGGGTGGAATTGGTCTGTGCTTCTGCTTTTTCACTCAACGCACCGGTACCAAGCGAAAAGAGACCAGCTGCGGCAAGTAGCATGTTCCTGCGACCTTTTTTGGAAGTTTCTGCGGATTGTGGAACCGTACTCTCGGTATATGCCTGTTGCACCTCTTCCGGGAGTAGCGTTATCGTCTTCGCAAGCTTTTCCTCTGGAGCGTTCAGGCGAGCGCGCAGACGTCCAAGAGCTTCCGAGATTTTTTCTTCGGTTAGTGGTGAGACGAGTCGCTCCACCGAATCCAGTGGTAGCGTGTCCTTCGTTCTCTCGGATGCTTCAATTCGTGCTGCTGCGCTTGTCACGACCTTTTCTAGTGCTTCTTTTTTCTCACGTGGTGTCTCCACAAAATCTTCCGTACCTTCAGCAGAAGTTGGGCGGGGTGGTATTTCAAAGCTTCCGAATTTCATAGATTAAGAAAGGTAGCGCGCTCGTATGTTTTCTTCCACCGCCCTACGGTCGCGGCCATAGGTCAGGTAGGAAAGCTGACGAAGATCGTCCACCTGCGCTTCGCGACCAGCGACTGGCGGAAGTGTGTGGATAGTAAATGGCTTCTGCGGTACGCCGTGCACGAGCAGTTTGACGTACGCATTGTAGTTTTCAATGGAAGTGAAGTCGGATGCGCTCGCTACCGGAGCAAATTGCTTTTCAAAGAATTCAGCATCCTCCTGTCCGACACGGAAGACGGTCATGGAGCCGACGTTACCAAACACGGCATTCCTGATTTTCTCATCTACCTGTGACAAGAACTGGTGCGCAATGGTGAGCGAGAGTTTGTACTTACGAGCTTCAGACAAAATGCCAGGGATAGAATCGGTCGTAATGTTTTGGAACTCATCAATATAGAGATAGAACGGCGGGAAGTCGCCTCGTGGATTATCGGCTCGCGACAGTGCTGCCATGAAAAGCTTACCAACCAAGATAAGTCCAAGAAGGTTTGCGTTCCTCTCGCCAAGACGTCCTTTGGACAAATTCACGAGCAAAATCTTCTTGCCATCAATCACGTCACGGAACTTGAAGGAACTTTCCTGTTGTCCAATAATCGGACGCATAAAGTCGTTTGCGGTGAAGTCGTCAAATTTGTTAGTGATATACGGAACGATGTTTGCAAGAGAGGCTTCTCCCTCTGCTTGGGTCGCAATCTCCTTCCAAAACTGATTTACAATCGGGTTGTTTGACTTCCCTAGTTTATAGTCACGGAATGGTTTATTAGAAAGCACGCGACTAATATCCATGAGTGTTGAACCGCTTGCAGGGTCTTCCATGACGAGGAGTGTAGCGTTCCTAAAGTACTGCTCAAACGCAGGACCCATAGACTCCGGCACGTCTCCGTAGAGTCTTCTGAAGATGGCGAGAAGTTCGTTTACGATAAAGGTCTTTTGTTCCGGGTGGTCTTCATCGTACTCAAGCAAATTGAGCCCGAACGGGCGAGAAATCTCCGCTGGGTCAAAATAAATCACGTCCTCATAGCGCGAAGGCGGAATAGAGGCGAGTACGTCCAAGATGTCGTTACCGTGTGGGTCAATGAAGCACACGCCGTTGCCGTCTTTAATGTCCTGCTCAATCAAGGTCTTCATGTAGGACGTTTTACCGGTACCGGTCTGCCCCACCACGTACATATGGCGCAGACGGTCTTCGGGAGAAAGCCGCACTTCAGTCTTTGCCGTACGGTACTCATTTACACCAAGCACGATGCCGTCAGAGGGCATACCAGCAGGAGCCGGTGCAGAAGAAAAGCGAGACTGAGCCAGATGCGGTGTTGACGTAATACCTTTCGGTGGGAAATGGTACACCGTCGTGAGTTCACGAAGTGAGAGCGCAAGTGTGCTGCCCTTTGTGGCAAGACGGAAGGTAAAGTTATGAAATAGCTTTTTCTTATCTTTCTCTTTCTCGCGATAGAATGCAAACCGATTCCCAATCGTATTTTCAAACTGATTGAACGAGGATTCAAGTTCAGAAAGTATGGATTCAGCACGGACAGCATCTTCGGAAGAAACCACAATGCGGATATTGGTATCCACGATAGGTGAACCAATTTTTCGCTCCACCTGTTCAATCGCGACTTTGTCAGCCTTGGATGGATCAAGCGCTTTCTGCGAAGTCTTAAGGAGTCCGAATGCTTCTCGTGCGAGGTCACCCACAAAGGTCTCTGGGGTATTGAACGCTCGGTACCTGTTCTCCCCTTTGCGAAGTTCTGCCAACACACGACGGTAATGGTCCGTGTAGTGACTGCCTGCGGGTTGAATCACGATTTGAAGCGACGCTCCTTCACCTTCTGCTGAGATTTTTGCGAACGCGTTTAGAATAGAGTTAATCGGATCGTAATCAAATTCGTCGTACTGCTTCAGGGGAAGCATGTGACGGTCTTTCAGCGTTGCAAAAGCACCAAAGGATGTCCCATCTTCTACAAAGACATTGTAATCGTTTGGCTGAATGGTAAGACGCGCGTTTGGAAAAATCGCGAGGAGTTGTTTCTCAAACAAATCGCGCTTGCTATTCGGAACTGCCGCATAAAATTGCAGCACCGGGGAATTTACAGGAACCGCAAGCTCAAGCGTAAAATACGGGGGTTCATTCTTAACTGCATTTTCAACGCTGAGCATGCCTGAATAGAATTGCTCCATCGCAGAGACCAACTCCTTAAGCGTTCTCACTTTCTGATTTTGGTCCGTTTTGGTATCTGTCTCAGGGAGCGCAATCTCATACAACGTCATGCGGAGTGCCTTCCACGCGGGTTGTCCTTCTTCAAGCCCCTTCACCGGTACCCCGGCAAGGAGGTATTGCACGAGGAAACGATGAAAGTCATCTTCCAGGTGGGGGTTATTGAGTGCATCAAGCACCGTAAGCGCGTTCTTAATACCCTTTTCTTCCATAACCGCCCGCAGCTCAGCAATGGTCTCATCGTTTTGCTCCGGTGAAAGGTTGAGTACCACCTGCGCAACTTCGGTAGCGGGAAGCTTGTACTCACTCGCAAGAACCGACGCATCTGCGTCTTTATGCTCTTTCAACCGGTCACGTACAATCTCCTCCCGGCTCGGACGCTCTTTCAGATGAGCCAGCTCAGCCTCTTTGCGCGCCACTTCTGCACGCAAATATGCGAGCTCGTCCTCTGTTGACGCGAGTGGTGTACGAGGGCCCTCCATTAGGGTCTAGTATACCGTGCAAACTCCTGAGGATTTACTTTTTCAACGGTAGGAGTACCGTAGTGCCAGACTGCATTCGAGCAATGGTGCTCGAATTTACATGGGAGGTAACGATGAAACTACGAACACTTGATGATGATGTGTTGCCCGTAAGCGGTAGCGAGTATCTTCGGAATGCAGCAAAGCGTGGGCATGATTTCCTGAACGAGCGCATGCCGACCGGCTGGCAGAAGGGCATCGACCTGGACCGGCTCAATATCGGCAGGCCGGACACGTGCATGCTTGCCCAGCTTGCGGTGACTCAGGAGGTTTCTGAACAGCCCAGTTACGCTGTTATGCGCGACTATCTCGGCCTGAAGGACGAGGATTGTTCCGATCTCGGCTTCTCGGTCTCCCGGTATCCGACCGAAGGAACCCGCGAACCTAACGGAATTGTCTATCAGTACTTGACGGGAGAGTGGAGGAAACTTCTGACAGAAGACCTCACACCAGCTGCGGATGATGGACACGAAACCGAGTCCGAGCGCATGCTCGAAATGGCGTAACGCCATAGGGGCCGACAGTTCTGAACTGTCGGCCCTTTCCTATTTACATTCCTCAAGGGAGGTGTACGTTAGTCCGAGATGCACTCGGGTAATGGTGCCTGAGATTTTATGGGAGGCTTGTATGAAATACGGAATACCAGTGGCGACCAAGATGTCGTCAGTCGTTGACTTCGGACAGCTCACGCAGGCAGCGAAGCGCGGTTACGCGCTTCTCGAACGGACACAGCCGAACGGTTGGCAAAAATTCATCGACGTGGACAAACTCGACATCGGCTGTCCTATCACCTGCATGCTTGCGCAGCTTGACGTGTCATACACTCATACACGAAGGGGCCGCGTGCTTGCTGAACTGGATGCAAACCATACCCCCTACTCTTGCATGCGGGAACGGGTCTGCCTTAGTCAGGAGGCAGCTGGTGACTATGGTTTCTATGTTGCCAGAAAGCCAGAATACGCGGACGGCGATGTTGGAGTCGCCTATGCTCATCTGACTGCGGTCTGGAAAACCCTGCTTCAGGAGCACACGCGGTCGATTGATGTCGATACGGTGACAGCCGACAGCGAGGAAGCTATCCTTGAGCCGGTATAACGCCTGAAGGGCCGGAGTTCGATGAACTCCGGCCCTTTTTCTATTCAAGAATGGCAAAAAAATTATTTACGCACCATCATGCCAAGAAAGGCAGTGACGAGCGAAACGACGATGGAGAAGAGAAGCGCGGTCCAGAAGCCATCAACAGAGAAGTCCGGAACAATGATGGCGGACAACATGATGAGGAGTGCATTCACCACGAGCGAAAATATGCCGAGCGTGAGTATATTAATGGGAAGCGTTAAAAGCGTGATGATGGGTTTGAAAAACATATTGATAATTCCGAGCACAATGGCGAGTACGAGTGCACCGACAAGGGTTACGGAAACACCCGGGATAAGATACGCCGCAATCAAAATTGCTACGGCAGTGATGAGCCAATGGATGAAGGTCATGGAATGACGCTAATTACTAATTCGTACAGTATACCGCTGTGAAGAGTAGCTGGAAGCAATGCTGTGCATTACGGATGGAAGAAAAAAGCAACCGCCATAATCACGTACGCAACTAACAATTGGAAACCTTCAAACCAGGTACTTTCTCCATCTTCCACAACGGCGTTTGTAACAAAGACTGCGAAGATAATCGTTGCAAGCTCGAACGTGCTGAACACGAGGTTCATTGGTTCACCAATGAAGAGGCTCGTGAGCACGAGCACCGGTGCAACGAACATGACAATCTGCGTTGCTGAACCAATCGCTATTTGAAGTGACAAATCCATCTTGTTCTTTATTGCTGCGGTTACGGCGGACAAATGTTCAGCAACGTTACCTACAATGGCAACAATCACGACTCCGATGAAGAGCTCAGTCCACCCAAACTCTGCGACAACCGGGCGCACCGCGCTCACGAGCACCTCAGAAAGCACCGACACCGCAATCGTAGAGGCAAGCAACACACTCACGCCTTTTCTTACACTCCACTTGGGTGCAATGGCTTTCTCATCTTCTAACTCACCTTCGTAGAGGTGCTTGTGGGTGTGGAGTGTGAAGTAGAGGTTTGCGCCGTACGCAATAATCATGAGGAACGACACAACAACCGAAAGGAGGCCGACGTCGTTCAGATGCTGGTCTCCTGCGGTCGCAAGAAAAATAGCCGGCACCACGAGTGCGGTGGTAGCGAGAAGGAGCATGGAACACGCGGCTTTTGCGGCGGTCGTATTGAAGTGTTGTCGTTCCCTATTCCTGCCGCCAAGTAACATGGCGGTACCGAGTACAAAAAGAAGGTTGCCGAGAATGGCACCGGTGATAGAAGCTTTGGCCACTTCTACGAGTCCTGCCTGAATAGCAAAGATACTAACAATCAGTTCTGTCGCATTTCCAAATGTTGCATTCAAAAGCCCTCCAATAGCGGGATTCGTGCGTACTGCCAAGTCTTCAGTGGCGTCTCCGATATATTTTGCGAGCGGAATAATCGCGACCGCTGCCATGAGAAATACGGTGAGGGGAGAGAAACCAAGATACTCCACGACAAGTGTGAGTGGAGTGAGTATGAGTAATCCCGCAAATATTTTGTTTAGCATCAGCCCAGTATATCAAATCAAAACCACGACCCGTTCGTGGTTATGGATGCGCAAACGCAAACGTGGGAATGATGGCATTTAGTGCATCATATTTTGACGTAAGTACGTCGTCAGAAATATCCTCAGAGCTTTTCGGATCGTCACGATAATTTGAACCGGTCGCGAGTTGCTCAAGCACGACACAGGCTCCCTCATGCACTGTCCGGTAACTCACGCCTTTCACATATTGCATAGCAGCAGCATCCTGGAAAGAGAAGACTTTGAACGTCGTTCCACCAATCACGGCATCCGGTAATTGCTTTTCTCCCTGTTCGCTCGCAGCTTTTTCACACCGAGCTACCTCCTTCGGGTCTTTTGACGCACTCACCCGCACTTCCGCATCATAATAGCGAGGATAAGAGTGCTCACTTTGAAGTCGATAGCCAACAATGGCGAGGATGGGTGTACCCGTTGCTTCAGGAAGTGCGTTTGCGCGCCAATACGACGGAAGGTGATAGTACGAGGCAAAATTGAAACTGGTTTCGTATTTCTCTGGATAGCGAAGCGAAAAACCGTATTCACCATCAGTGAAGAGTGCTTGGCCTTGTAAATCCTGACTGTTTAAGGTGCCTTGCGTAGGCGCTGGTGCAACTGCCTTATGCGAAAAGACAAGATAGGTGGCTACTCCGCCACCAATCACCACGAGAGAGGTAATGAGGATGATGAGTGTGGGGCGTTCCATATTTCTAGTATATCCTTCGAAGCCGTACTGCCCTACGAACTATTACCGAAGAAGTTCGTTGAAATTGGCGTTGAGGTGCTCCTCATCTTCATGCGTTTCTTGGTGATAGTTGAGTGCTGAGTCCGTCTTTGGTAGCTGGAGCGCTGTACCTTCAAGTCGTACACGCAGGGTCGTGCTTGCGGTCACTTGGAGTCGTTTAGGAAATACTGTTTTTTGAATATGTTTTTCATCAAGTTTTTCTGTCTTTGCTTTTGTCGTACTTGCAGACTTTGAACGTGCCGTTGTTTTTAGCAGCGCCGTGCGAGGTTCTTCTTCATCGGTATTCTCACCTTCAAAGAACTCAGGTACGCCTGAGATACTCTCAGAACGGGCGATGATGACTGAAAGGAATCGCTCTGCTCCCTTGTCTTGTGTGCCTCCGGTAGATCGAACAGCTCCAAGTGCTTGCGCCTCTCCAGCAAGTTGCGTGGTGAGCTCTTCTTTCACCTGTGCGGACGCCGTACTGTCTCCTGATTGTGCAAGTTTATCTGCTTTCGCTGTCGCTTTCTCAATTTGTGTATCAAATGCTTTGGTGAGATATGCTTCGTGTTCGTCGGTCAGTTTTCCTTCAAGTGCAAGCTTCACTACCTCGTCCGCACGGCGCGTTGCAAGGCGTGACGCAACGCGCGCCTGCCCTTCTTCGGTTGGCGCAAGAGCCGTCATCACCGGTTCGTTCACATGAATTTTAACTGGGTAGAACACGGTACCGGGAACCGCACCTTCCGCAGCAAGCGTGACGGTGCCACCAAACGTTGCAACGATGAGTAATGCCCCCACGTAGGTAGAAAAACGTTTGTTTGAAAAAAAGGCGAGTAGGAAAAATGGCTGGTCATAGCTGAACTCCTCGGTATCGCCATGAACCGCGTGCTCATCGGCGTATAGCGAAATATGCTCACGCATACGAAGGCGCTCGTTATCTGAAAGACGGACGTCCTTCAGTCGCTTGAGAAATTGGGTGGTGTTAGTCATGGGTGTGTAGGTGGTCTTGCACTTTTTTGAGAGCACGGTTGATACGTACGGAAACGGCATTCGCTGATTCTCCTGAAAGGGCGGCTATTTCTTTCGGCGAAAACCCTTCTACGAAGCGAAGGGTCAGTGCTTCGCGTGAGGTCTCGTCCAAGTCTTTGATTACGTCGAGCACTTCGCGGAGCTGTGCATGTTGTTCTATCGTTCCCTCGTCATTGCTTGGGAATTGGTAGCCTTCCTCGGTTAATACCTCAAGTGACTGTTCTTTCTTTCTACGATACCAGTCAATAATGAGGTTGCGTGCCATGGCATAGAGGAGCGCGCGACCATTCACGATTGAAGTACCTTTGCGGAGTTGCTGCCAGTACCGCATAAATACCTCCTGAGTGAGGTCCTCCGCCACCGTTCGACCTGATACTTTAAGGACACAATATCGAAAGATATCGTCAGCATACTGGTCGTATACGGCAAGGAATTCCTGTTTCATTTCGTCGTGATCCATTGAGTATGACGTGCTGTAGCGGGTACTCTTACCCCGCGGGCGCGTGATTCTATGCTAACAGAGCCAAGCCCTACGCGCGAGAAAAACGGAGAAAATCCCAGGGAGGGATTTTCTATTCTCGCACACAGAAAACAAGCGTTAACGTTTTTTTGTTGCTTTCCTAACTGCTTTCTTAGCAGTTTTTACTGCTTTCGTTGCGTGCTTCATACCTTCGTCAAGAGCACGCTTCACGACCTTAGAAGGGGTGAGTTCTTTCTCCACCATCTTCCAATTCTTCTTAAGTTCAGACGCGGCCTTTTTCACATCAGCTTTCGTAACACCCCGTGCGCTTTCGTACATTGATGCAGCATCATCCACCACGCGCGCGACCGTCTTTGCATCAATCTTCTTCAAGGACTTAGCACCCTTAAGGACGTCACGCTTCAGACCTTTCGCCCATGCACTTGCTGCTTGGCGGTGTTTCTTTGCATTCTTAGTACCATAAAAATAATACGTAGCTCCTGCTGCTGCGGCACCAGCGAGCGCAGCTGCACTCGCTACTGAAGCTCCCTTGTTTGTAGTTTTCTTTGTTGCCATAGGTATGAAGTTAATTACGATTTCTTAGCAGAACGTCGTCGTTTCAGTGAGGGTTTGAAAATATTGAAGAGACTGAAGAGTTTGAATCCTTCTTCTTTTATCTTTGCCCGTACATCAGCCACATCTTCTCGGATTCTCTGTCCCTCTTCTTCCACCATCTGAGAAATGCGGTCAATGTTTTTAAGAATACGAAGTACACGAATGAGCACCACAACAAGAAGGAGTGTCAAAACAACGACGGCGAGCGTGGCCACCACGAAGAAAATATCCATCTTGAGAAAGTCGTTCATTGTGCTCCTATGGTACCGTGCCGGTCCGAACGCGCAAAGTTTACAATCCACGTTTTCCACAGAATTAGACGCTGTCCCTTCCGTACTCTTTCATCCGTCCGTTGTGCTACAGTCTCACTATGTCTGTACCTTCTCGGCGTCGTATTCCTCCACCCGAGCCCGCCACTCCGCTCTATCCTATGCGGTTAAACAAATTCCTTGCGCACCAAGGACATGCTACGAGGCGTGATGCCGATACCCTTATCGAAAAGGGTTTAGTGACTATCAACAGTAAGAAAGCCGTGCTTGGAGATAAGGTGGAGGAAACGGATGTCGTGGAGGTGAAATCACGCCCGCTACGTACCTACGTGTACCTCGCCTTCAACAAGCCCAAAGGACTTGTGACCCAGTCAGAAGAAAAGGGTGAGCAAGATGTGCTTGCTATGCTTCCGAGTGATTTGAAGCGGCTCCGCCTGTTTCCACTTGGCCGTCTTGATAAAGCTTCCGCAGGGCTCTTACTTCTTACGAATGATGGGAGGGTTACGGACCGACTTCTCCACCCGGATCGGGACCACAGCAAAACCTATGAGGTGACAACGAAACTACCTCTACGCCCTTCATTTGCTGAGCACATGGAAAAGGGGGTTGATATTGAAGGCTACGTGACACGTAGGGCGCATGTAGAAGTGACGGGTGAATCAAAGTTTCGCATTACTCTTACCGAAGGTAAAAAGCATCAAATTCGGCGTATGGTGGTCGCTATGCACAACGAGGTACGGGACCTGAAACGACTTTCTATACTGAATGTTACCTTGGGGAATCTCCCTGTCGGTGGCTATAGGCGTCTTGAAGGAAAGGAACTCTCTACATTTCTTACGTCACTCGGTCTGTAGCTACGACCCGTGCGCGACCAGGTTCCATATTTTAGCGAACACATGTCCCACAATGTAACCAATACAAAAAGCAATAATGACGAGTCCAAGTGCTCGCCCTATATCAAATGGTTCCACCGTGAATGCAGGCCGGATCATGTGCATGCGTAGAGAGAAATTAAGCAGAAGTTGACCGAGGTGGAGAGCCACAAGTGTAGACCATGCGATATGCAGGAGTGCGAGAAATAACCCGAAGACGAGACCAACTTTAATGGGTGGTAGGTGTGTCATACGTTAGTAAATTAAGAGCTATACCGAAAGTCTACCGTCAACAAGCGACGTTCCTTACGTTTTCCACCTCGCTACTGGTACTGAATATAACTTGGCGCAGGTGTAAGACTCAGCACTTCTTGTGGAGTCAAAAGGCGTGTAGAGGGCGGTTTGAGGTCGTTTTTATAGAATAATTTAAATCCAGTGAACTGTACGGGCTCCTGTGTAATGACCCGCTTGTAGGTATTTATCTTTTTTGCACCAAATCCCCAGCCATCCATGTCCATGACTATCTGCACTTCTGGCTGAAGGGTAATTCGTTTGTAGCCGGTCACCATATCTTCAGTGAACCGATGAATGACCAAGATTTTTGGTGGAAGATTATTTTCCTTCACAATACGAGCAAGGAAGGTGGTTGCGTAATTTATATCGACGGCGTCCATCGTGCCAATGACACGTCCCGGCTTCACCCCATTATGCATCGCGAATTCAGGATCAACGGCAAGGTGCACGTTTGGTTGTTTGAGATACGGCTCAAGACGCGGAAGTTCACGCGGTAGGTCAGAGAGGCCGACCTGTATATCAAGGAAGACGAGTCCGTGTATTTGATTTCCAAGATCAATAGCTTTTTGAATTTGTGCGGCGGGCATCCGAAGACGATACGTGCCGTCTGCCTGAGCGGTACCCTGTGCAGTCGTTACAATGTAGTGAATGGCAGGCACGACCGGTGTAGACGGGTCAGCAGCAGCCCACACTTTCACCTCGTGATCCAACTTCTGAACCATGATGTCAGGTGGATATTCTCCGAGCGCCCCCATCTTGGTTGAATAGAAGTTACCGTAGTATGCAACAATGCGTTTAAACGGGAGAACGGCTCCGACTTTTGGATAGGGACCCTTTACCGGCCACGCACGTGTCGTGCTTGCAGTGGTACTTGCGTAGTTGGCAAGCTTAAGCATGCGGCGGTCATAGTCTTTGGTATCAAGGGTTGGGGGTGCGTCCGCTACTTTATTGAAGATAGCTTTCACGGTAGAGGTTCCTTGTGCTTGAGCACTGTCATACCTGCCTGCAAACACTTCAGGCAACACGATGAAGATAAGAAGAACGGTTGCGAGGAGCGCCCCACCAAGATAGAGGGGTCCTTTTGAGGCCACCTGAGGAGCTTTCATGTGCATTTATTTTACGCTACGTGCTCCATAAACCGAAGTTTTCCGCTATCCCCGGTACGAGTCCTTGACATAGTACTTTCAAAATGTTATATAGTTAGAGTCTTCTCATCACTGTAAAAGGAGGTTTTATGAGAAAGATTCTCCTTTTCGTGATCGTGATGTTTTTTGCGACCACGAAAAGTTACGCGCAGGAGGTGTCGAACCAATCGACACCGCAAGTGCAAGAAACAGTGGCGCAGACGGTCACTGACAAGCTCTTTCAATTCTTTTCGCAGGGCGACCCGGCGTGGCGACATGCTCGGCTTGGTCGCTCTACTATCGGCAGGAAGGGATGTCTCGTGACTTCCCTTTCCATGGCAGCTTTCCACGCTGGCGATACCTCTATCAACCCGCTCCTGCTCGTGCAGGATCTGGAAGCAAAAGGTCTCGTCACCAAAGAGGGTCGTATTGTGCCGACGAAACTCGGTACCGCGCTTCCCTTGACCCCGGTTGCTCGCGTGCGCGTCACAGACGCGACCGTGGCTGCCTTGATTGAAGCTGAGCTCAAGCAAGGACGATTCGTCGTTCTTCGCCTGAACCACTCAGCCTCAGGCAAGGCCGGCCAACACTGGGTCTATGCCTTGAAGGTTGAAAATGGTGACATTTTCGTCGCCGACCCGGGCCGGGGCTACTGCGACTTCCTGAAGAATTTGTACGGGAAAATCGCCGTCGCCGAGATGCTCGTGCTCGAAAAGAATTCCTGAACTACACGTGGCCGCAAGCGCAAGCTTGTGGCCACTTTTTTATATAGCCGGTACGTTAAACAGGCTTCCGATACCAAAGGTAATTGCCATAGCGAGCACTCCACCAAATACCGTGCGAGCTGTCACAGGAAGGGTCTTAGTCTCACTAACTCGAGCAGAGAGAACACCAGTTGCAATAAGCGCAAGGAGTACGGCGATAAACGTGACGGGAATACGGATACTTGGAGACGGGAGCACAATGGCGAGGAGCGGAATGAGAGCGCCAATAGTGAACGAAGCAGCAGAGGCAAAGGCTGCTTGCCACGGACTCGTAAGATTCTCCGGGTCTATGTTGAGTTCTGCATCCACATGGGCGGCAAACACGTCGTGCTTGGTGAGCTCTTCTGCTACCGTACGTGCTGTTTGAGGGCGTAACCCTTTCTGCTCATAGAGCGAGGTGAGCTCATCAAGTTCCGTATCGGCATAATGTTCCAACTCGTACCGTTCCTTTTCAAGAAGTGCGCGCTCGGTATCCCGCTGACTACTCACGGAAATATACTCACCAACGGCCATGGAAAGGGCTCCGGCAAGAAGCCCAGCAACACCGGTGACAAGGAGTGTGTGCGGACTTGCAGACGCTCCGGCAACGCCCACCACAAGGGCTGAGAGTGAGACAATGCCATCGTTTGAACCAAGTACCGCAGCGCGAAGCCAATTTTGACGACCTGCGGACACATTGGTATGAAGCTCGTGGTGTACGGACTTATGGACGTGATGCATAAAGAGAGTGTAGCAGACGTAGATATGAAAAACCCCCGCACCGCTGGTGCGAGGGTTTTGGTTCAACAAGTAGGTGGTGTTCGCGAAACCACTTGCGTCCATTTGTCCCACGGGAGCTCATTCTTCGGATACACAGATGCGTGCCATCCTTTGGCAAAACGATTTTTCATTTCTACCACTGAGTCACGAAGATAGAACAAATTTGGACGTTCGCCAGGAATCAGGTACCCTTCAACGTCACGTGGTTGCAGTTCAGCAAGCTGTTGGAGGCGCGCGCAGACTTCCCATTCCGAAAAGAAATAACCATCTGGAAGTGAGGCAATGATGTCGTCGTCCGAGAAGTCACCCATCACGGGATATGCCGTGAGAACAGTACGCGAAAGGTATGTTGCTTTGGCACGTTGAAGGACGTCAGATTCAAAACGCCTACAAAACGAAACTGGTACTGTTGCCGTAAATGGCGTAAGCATCCTTGGTACAAAATCCAACTCAATGGATGTTGTCGGGCCGAGTACTTTCGTTGTGAGCATTTCGCTCATCGCATTTCCCCTCTTTGTTGAAACGTGAAATATTCCTTCATTATCATTACATATAAGTCGCGGAATGTCAAACATAAAACCCCTTCCCGCCCTGCACCTGAGGTGCGAGACAGAAAGGGGTTGTTGCAGTTCGTGCGGGGATTAGGTGTGAGCAAAAATAATCGCACCGATTTCCCATTTTCCGGCGTGTGACTCTTCAGAATCTACGAACCAGTCGTCCTTCCCGTAATAGCTGTACAACAACAGTGGACGCCTGGTGAAGAACACATTGCGGGTAGATTTGCTCAGAAAGCTCTTCTCAGGCTCAAGTATATGCCGATCAATGAGTTGCTGGATACAGGTATTTGCCTGAAGCTCGGTGAATGCGTAGTTCGGCTGAAGTGCCGAACGTATTTCCACCTCAGTAGCTGGCCGAACCAGTCGATACGCCTTCAGCGTGATGTCGATGCGTTCGTATCGCCGCTTCGCTCGGGTAAGTGCCCAGCGGAAAAGCTTTCGCAAAATCCAAGAACGTTCAGCAATGTAAAGCCCGGTATCGTTTCGCAAACCCACGACCCGTAACGGTATCGCGGGTGATATTTCAATCAGCAGCTGGGCGGGTTCATTTGTCCCACGACTTGCAGCATGCCGTGTACGTGTGTCAGCTATGTGGCCGACAAGTGCCAATTCTGTCACGTTGTTTCTCCCTGTTTGTATCAAGTCTATTCGTGCCCCATGAAAAGAGCAGCGAACGATATTCTACAACAAATGGGGAGCTAATCAATTAACTCATCGCTGTCTGTTCACAAAGGCGCGCTCCTATTTTGTGCACACTATTTCTTGAACCAGATGTAACCAAGATAGATCGCAAGCACTACGCCAATCGTGAGGAGAAAGGTTGTATATGGGAGAATGACTGATGAGAAATGCGCACCAACGACCAGGCCAAACGAGAGCACACAGAATTTGAGTAAGCTTATCTGCCACCAAGCAAGTGCTTTTGTTTTGAAGATATTCATATGAAAAGTATACCGCTTATTTGAATTCTTTTATAAGAGGAATAAATACGGGTGTTTTTGCTTTATATGTTTCCCAATCTGAACGCCCTTCCCATCGCTTTTCAAGAAGCGGTACACCGGAGACGCGGAGCAACAGATACGTAATGAGGACGGGACTTACGAAACACAAAAGAGGGAGTGTTGTTATGCTTGAAGCGGATACTGCAATTCCCCACCACATGACGCTCTCGCCAAAGTAGTTTGGGTGGCGGGTGTACTTCCAGAGTCCCGACTGCATAATCTTTCCCGTATTCTCAGACTTTGTGATAAAGGCATCAAGTTGGTAGTCACCGACTGCCTCAAGGAGAAAGCCAACGCACCACACCAGAAACCCGAACGTAAAGAGTGGTGAGTGCAAGAAGTTAGGATGCGTGAGCGCAAGCGTCACCGGAAGCGCGACGAGAAAGATAATCAACCCTTGAAGCATAAACACTTGGAGGAAACTGCGAAGTGCGAATTGGTCACCCCATTCGTCCCGCCAAGCCTTGTATCGAAAATCTTCCGGTTTGCCGCGGTTCTTGGTGAAGATGCGAAGTGAGAGACGACTTCCCCAGAGTGCCACAAGCGCAACCAAGATAAGCGAGCCACTTGAGGCAAGCGGTGCATTAAACACCGTCGCCACCGAAAGAATGCTGAAACCGATACCATAACCCACGTCCGCAAGTGCATTGTTCTTCGCAAGAAGCGCAATGACATACAAGAAGGTCATGTACGCAAGGAGTATGGAGAGTGGTATGAGGAGTGAAATCATACGAGAAATTGTGACAGTCTACTTTGTTGTAAATTCGTATACACCATTCCACACATTCGGTGGATCCGTAAGCAACTGCTTACAGCGTTCAGCAAACAGTTTGCTTGGACCGTCCGCGCTATAGGTCTGCGCTTTTTCAAAATGAGTGAGCGCAGCCTGCCAATCACCTTTCATATATGCTTGCCTACCTTCCTTGAAACTTACAAGTGTTTTTTCAAGCTGCTCATCCACAGGTTTCGTGATGAGCTCGTATATGACTTTCGGCTCCTTCTTTCCTTTTACAATCACCAGGTCAAGTTCACGGGTACGGAACTCAGTGCTGTCTACAATTTCTTGCGCAACCGCTTCACTGATAAGACACACTACGCCGTACACTTTAGTGAGGCCCTCGAGACGTGACGCGAAGTTTACTTCGTCACCCATCACGGTGTAGTTGAAACGTTTGCGGGAACCCATATTACCCACCGTTACGTCTCCGGTAGTAATACCCACTCCAATCTGTATCCGAGGAAGGTCCCGTGCTTCCCATGAGCGATTCAACTTCTCGAGCTCGCGAGCCATACCCAGCACACTTCGACAGGCATCTGTTGCTTGGTGTGCGTTCTCAATGGGAGCTCCCCAGAAAGCCATTACGGCGTCGCCAATGTATTTATCTACGAGACCGCGTGACTCCATAACGACATCAGTCATTGCTGACAAATACTCGTTCATGAATTCCATGAGTACCTCAGGTGTCATGCCCTCAGATATTGTGGTGAATCCACGAATATCAGAAAACAGAATCGTGAGCTTTCGTCGTTCACCCCCAAGTGCCAATTTTTCAGGATGCTCCATCAGCTGAGCAATAACTTCCGGCATGAGGTAGTGCTGGAATGTATCATGAATGAATTTTCGTTCCTTAGACTCGGTAAGGTATTGGTACGTAAGCACGAGCGCAGTGGAAAGTACGAATGAAAGAGTAACGGTGAGATTTGGGAACAGGATATGAGAGCCAAACAGTATTGCAGATGCAAGTGTGATGAGAACGAAGCTACTGGTAAGGAGAACTGCCAGAAGCCACAGACGAGAAATGCTCGTAATAAACCAAGCGGCAAGGAGAGCTACGGCAAGGAGGAGGAGAACCAAGACAACCGGAGACGTCTCTTTAAAATACGTCCCTTGCGCAAGGGTTGCGTATGCACTTGCCTGTACTTCTACACCCGGCATTGCACCAAACGGTGTCTGCACAATGTCGTGTAGGTCAGGCGCGGTTACTCCTACGAATACGGTTTTACCGTTCAGTACCGATTCGGGCACTGCGCCTCTGTACAGATCAATAAATGGAATAGTAAGGACAGTGCTTGCTGGACCGTAGTAGCGGATACGAACGGCGGAAGGAATAGAATTAACGTCAGGAAGAAGCGAAGCCGACATACTCATTTCTCCTTCGCGCTTTGGCTGATACGAGCGGATAGCGCCATCACTATCTAGTGACAAATTCACATACGCACGCGTGCTGTGACTAGAAAAAGCAGGCAGTGGCTCAGTGGTTTTTAAACCACGTTCATCAAATTGAAATGGGATAATAACCGGGACCGATGAGTCACGCAGTGCCTGTGCGAGTATTGCATCATCCGCTACTCCACGAGAGGAGGGGTCAGCAAGAATGAGGTCAAAAGCAACCGCGCGTGTACCTTGTAAATTTCCAAGTGCCTGTGCAAGCACGGAGCGTGGAAGTGGCCAGCCACCGAGTTCCTTCAGGCTTTCGTCATCAATCGCAAAGATAACAACGTCAGCTGGTGGTGTGGCACGCACAAAAAACCGATCGTAAATTTTCTCCTGGGTGCTTTCTAGCGAGCCTGAGTAGTGTAGTAGGCCAGAGACGAGAGCGGCGATGCAGACGAGAAGGAAAAGTACTCGACGCTTTTTCATGAGTTAGGGTTTTTGGTTGTAGGGAGTTTGTTGTTGAGGGGGAGCTTCAACCGTAAGAGCACGCGCAAGCGTTTTTGTTCCCTGGTCAGTATCAATCACCGTCACACTGTAGACACCCGCTGGAACTGACTCCGTACTAAAGGTGAGACCCACATCGCTTTCAACAGTGATATCCCGGTTCGGTATGTTGTAGCCTCCCACAACAAGTTCAGACAATTTACTAAAACCACTTCCGCGAAGCGTAACTCGCTTTGGCGAAACAACCGTGGTTGGAGAAACTGATGTCAGAGAAAGCGGTTTTACTACGGGAACCTGCGGCTCAACGGGTATTGGTGTAGGTAAGGAAGGCGCGCTTGTGGTAGGGGCAGTTACGCTTGTGGTAGAAAGGGGTGTCTGCCGTATACCCATATTGAAGCGATACCACTCTGATTTCTTATCTGTTTGTGTGAGCGACGTCACCGTAATTACTCCTTCGTCTGTAATGGTTGCTTTGCTACCCGCTGGTACCACGACTTCTTTCTCAGTAAGTCGCTTGTGCGTTAGTGGGTCAAGTGGAGTGAGGCTCACCATACCTTCAACTACCACGACCGTCGTTACGTGATCTCGATAGGTAACCGAGAAAGAGGTACCGCGCACTGCAGCAACAACATTCTGGGTTTGAATTTCATAATACTCGCCTTGTCCGAGGACTTTTTGTACTCGTGCCCACACACTGCCAAACGTTAGTTCATAACTTTGCTTGCTACCCGTTGCGTCCTGCTCTTGAATCGTAAGCTCGGTGTCGTAGTCAAGAAGGGTTTGCGTCCCGTTTATTGAGGCGAGTAATCCGCGTCCGGTGTGAAGCGTATGAAGCGTATCGCCCGCATACACCGTAGCTGAAGTCTCAACTTCCGTCTCTGCTCCTGCTCCTGCTTTCTGTACGAAAAGTGACTTCTGGAGGGTAGTAGCGGTAATGGGTGTTTTTTCTATCGGAGGAGGGATCGGGGTATTTTTAGCGACAAAGTACCAACCCCCGCCAAGAAGGAGTATGACCACGAGAACTGCAAGCGCTAGTTTCATACATAAATAGTAGCACCAGAAACTCAACTAATAGTGTTCAGGGTTCTCTAGGTGTATCAATGCCATTCGTATGGCAATAGCATTTTGTTCTGTTCTGGATGTTCGTCCTTTCGTGAGTACCCCAATAATCCCCTGACCTTCGCCAAGTTTATCTTCCACAGTGAGCCCAGCTGCCTTAACAGCCTGACTACCATCAAGTCCTTTGTTCAAAATCCCATCGAGAACCTTCGAAGGCCACTCAAACGCAGGCGACAGTCCGATATGCGTTTGTGCTCCGTCATAGATACAGCACACGCCGATTTCCATGTAACCTGTTTTAGTTTTTGGAATCTCTATGAGGCCACCCTCAATACCAAAACCGTAATCATTTCCTTCGTAGGCTTGTTTGGCTCTATCAATAGCTCCTTCAACTGTTTCAAGAATACTTTTTGGATGACCGAATTCCTCCACTTGAACAGCTACCGGAAAAACTTCCGCGTCTGCAAACAAAGGGTAGCCCGCAAGGACGGTACGCACAGCATTTACTTTTGTTTGATTCTTGGAACCTACGCCGATTTTCATGTCTGGAGTATATCAGGACAAAAAAGAAAACCGCCCCAAGGGGGCAGTTAGTGGAGTGAGCAGGTTTAGCCTTAGAAGGTTGCCCTCCCATGTTCGGACGGTTCCAAAAGCGTCCTACTCAAGTCTTTTTGTCTGTCACCAGCCTAATACTGCAGTTCCATCTGGACACTGGTTTATCAGGAAAGCACTGGACTGGATCCTTATAGGCAGCCGCTACGCTGCGACCTACCCGTTCGGGAATTGCCATACATCGCCGCGCTTGCAATGCTTTTTGGTCTCTTCCTACTCACTCCTCTGCGAATATATGCTTTCGAGATAAAAAGCACAACACACCTTATAACTGTGGAAAACGTATATATTGACTCACGCATGTTATTACGGTATAACCTCAAAGGACTTTGAACAGTAGGAGGCTCAGATACATTCGTTCTCGGCGAGAGCCGGGTTTTCTTTTGGTTATATGGATGCAAGGAGGACACCATGAGTGTAACGGCTATCGCTGAACGGTTTCTCAATGACAAACCGTTTGAACATCGTTGCCACAACGGAACCATCTTTCGTGCTGACCGCTCGGATTTCGTTGGTGGTGTGGATGTCTATTTTCCCGCTCGTCTGTGTGAAATGAAGCGCTTGCAGGATGTCGCGGAAATGACCTACTTCCACACTCAAAACATCATTCCGCGCTTGAACGGATATATGGGAATCGGTGTTGAATACCGAATCCACCGCGTGTAACACGCGCAGCCGCCCGACTACGTCGGGCGGCTTCTTGTTTTACACCCTCTCCCTTGCCTGATATGGTCTTGGCTAGATGTAACGAGGAAAGGACGGAGATATGTCAGGGAAAGTAACAACTGTTGCGTTCACTCTGCCGAAATTGACTGCAATGGAAAAAGCGGAATTCGCCATACAGTATCTGAGACAGAGGCGCGAATTCTGCTCGGATTTTATAATCGGTGGCCCAACCCCAGAGGAAATGATTGAGGAAAACAGACGAAAGCATGAGCGATTTATGGCAGAGCGGCTCAAGATTATTAAGGAACACGGTGTTGTGAAGGAGTACCTGAAACCACTCCTTGACGAAAAGACTCGTTTGGAAGGCACGCTTGCACTTCTCCAAAAGGAAATAGACGATCTACAACGAGTACAGTGATGACGCCCCTGAAGCCGCCTGGAGGCGGCTTCTTTTTAGCTGTAGTATGCTATTTCTGGAACAAAGAAAGGAGGCAGCCATGCCGAAGGTTTCAGACGCCCAGCACGACAGATTAAAGCACGGACAATCAATCAGTAATGGATTTCGTGAAAAACGGAGCAAGAACACAGGCGCGCCAAGGTTCGTTGTTGGATGTCGAGAGATCGATCCGAAGTCAGGAACACGGTGTGGAAACGAAACTCATGTGAATTCTGCACTTTGTCCGAAACATGGCGGTCGACCTCTTCACCGATAGCTCTCGGAACAGAGACAGACGCGCGCAGTATACACTGCGCGCGTTTTTGCTATGGTGCGATACGTGGTACGTTTCGGTTAGAGAACAAGGGAGGCTCACATGTCGATAGTTCACGTGTACGAACCGATACAAGAGATTGAAGTTCGGGAAGGTGACCGTTTTATCACGCTTGATGACCATACCAGAATCGGATTTCGAGTTGATGAATTCCCTGAGACACGCAATTTCCGAGTTGGAGACATGGTGCTCATTGATTTCCAGCAATGGAATGCCGCAAGAGGAAAAGCGCACGTTCGTGTTTTTCGCGATCATGACATTCTGTTCACCTCTCGCATTGGCGGAAAATGCTACTTGGAGTGTCCGCTCCTCGCGTAATTCGCACAGCTCTGATGAGAAAGCCTCGGCTCTCTGTCAGGGCTTTTTCATTGGTAAAAAGAAACCCGCCGCATAACGCGGCGGGCAAGGTCTTCAAACACTACAGTGGGATAGTGTTAATCAAACGAGTTTCCACTTCTTGGCGCAAATGCGCATAGATGCGAGGATTTCGAGCCGAAAGAATTTGCAGTGTAGCAAGCACGGCATTCGTCGGCTCAAGCACGGTCATCACCGGCACCTTACTTGGTGCACGAAGTGAAGACCACACATCATCCGGAAAGTCCTTCACACTCGCAGGCACCGTAATGACCGGTACCGTTGATTGCGCTGACAGGATGGGGCCAGCCCCGTTGCTTCTGCCGATGTAGGCAATCACAACCGAGTTTGGATACGCATGCACCGTGCTCTGAATAATAGAGACTGCAGCTTGCGGCTCCTTATGTGCTGAGCACACCACCTCGGTCAGTAAATCTCGGAAGCCCCCAAGCGCATCATGAAATGGCTTGGTGACATCTGATTCAGAGCCGCACCATAGGATGATGCGCTGACTCGGGAGGCGAAAACGACTGGTGATGTTGGCGACGCGCTCGTACTTGTTTGCCACCTCCTTGATGTCTCCACCATCTCGATAGACTTGCTTGTCGAGATACGCGCCGTCTTCAACCACGCGCCACGAGTCATTGTCGATAACATCTGAGAGAACCAGGTTTCCCGTCGGGTCAAAACCAAATTCAACCTTGAAGTCGACCAGCTTGCCGCCTTCGAGCTCCCAGGCTCGCTCGAGCACGAGGAACGTCTTGGTAGCAATTGATTGCATTTCCTTGAAGCAATGCCATTCCTCGGCATACCCGAACACTTCCATCTCGTCGAGGATGAGGAAGGGTTTCTGGCCTCGGAGTGACTCCGCAGGATTATAGAGCTCAATCTTGCCCGCACCCTCCCGATGCAGCATCAGGGGGTCGTCGCAGACAAGCGTGTGTTCTTTCCAGCGACGGTCCTTCGTTTTCAGGAAGAACTGCACGACGAGCTTTTGGAAAAGATGTCCCTTCTGCAAATGCGGATAGCTTTTCAGGTATGAGCCGTGCGCCTCACGCCTGACGACGACTTCGTACGGAAGCATGTCAGTGTGATAGGCAATAAACGAGTTTACGTTATCGCGCTCAATGTAAGCGATTGGAATATCGCACGCCTTGAGCAATTCAAAAACGTTGCAGGTCGTTTCGGTCGCAAGGTTAGCTTTGCCTACAATAATATCGTGCTTCTTGCCGTCGCCGGCAGTAATGTCGTCTTTGGAAATTACAATAACAATCCCGGGCTTGTCCTTCGCTTCATGAAGCTTCTTTGTCTTTCCTTCCGTCAACATCCGGCCGAGACGGTACTTTGCTGTCTGCCGATCGGCAGTCGCTGCGTCAACGTTCATCTTCGATTCCCTTCTTTGCTTGAGTGTAATTTGTACAGTAAATCTGGAGACACCCTACCGTATCCGGCCAAAAGTGGGAAGCACGGCTCAATTGGAGTGACTCATGTGCCGTGCTATGGTTCCGCTTAGACCCGAGAGGAGCTGAACATGAAAACGGAATCTGACGGAACGTGCCAATGGACGATGCGCGGTATTTCAAGTGATGTGGTGACACAAACGCGCGAAGCCGCAAAGAATCGTGGTGTGAGCCAGGTTGCCTGGGTAGAGGCAGCGCTTCTTGAAGCGCTTGTAACACCTGAGACCCGCCACCAGCGATTCTTGAAGGAATACGCATGCCGACAAAGGAAACTCTTTCTTGCTCATGTGGGCGCAGGGTTTACTGAAGAGCAGGCACTTGAGCTTGTCGGAAAAGCGTATCCAATCCATCTCGCGCAAGTGGCAGCATAACTTTCGCCTATCAGGCCCCGCATCCGCGGGGCCTTTTTGTATACAAAAGTCCCCACCGCTTGGGTGGGGACAGGTTTTTTGGCCTTGGGAGCCACAACTCATATCTTACGTTGTTTTGGCTTATTGTTCAGCTGCTTCCGCAGCATTAGTTTTCATATTTTCCAGGTTGATGGCGATCTGGTTGTACAGCCCGACCAACAACAATCCGACAAGGGCAACGCCAAAAAACATGCGCCACGAGAAGGTGGAATGTGAACCCTGAGACATTTCTGCTCTCCAAATAAATCTGCCACGCGATGTGGTCTAATGTAGATTAGATTATGAAATGCTGACTATGTCAAGCAGTACGTTCCCGTAACTAGAATTGTGCTAGCTGCTTCTCTAGTTCCTGTTCAATCACTTCGCTATCAATGTTTTCAAGCATTTCCTTCAGGTCTTCGTCCTTGGAAATATCTATGCCGTCTTTTTTAAGGATGAGGGTCATGAGGTAGATGGCTTTCGTAATTTCATTCTCAGCATAGGTGTTGATGTAGAGTTCTACTTCTTCACGAAGCTCCGCAATTCTTGCTTCCCTGTTTTGTGAAATAAGGACGATGATGGCGAGAAAAATGGCCTCAAGTGAGACGACCATGGTGAGGAGTCCAAACGGGAAGGGATCTATAGGAGTGAGTCCTGGAATATTCCCGGTATTCCATAAAATCCATCCTCCGAAGAAGAATGCGTTAATGACGAGGAACGCAACCGTACCGAATGATTCGGTAAGGAGGTCCGCAATCTTGTCAGAGGTAGTGCGTTTATCATTCGCCTTGGCCTTAAAGCTACGTATCGTATTTCTCCTTTTTTCTGCGCTCTCAACGATGGGTACCGGCATCTTAGTTGTCATGCAGATATCATAGCAGGCGCTTTCCACATATCGCGACCTTTTTTAAATTGTGGTAGCTTGCCAAAGGAAACTTTAAGGAGGAAGAAATGGATACCGGTATACGTACCCCGATAGGCGGGGTTTCGAAATCGCCAAGTGACATTGAAAGCATTCGGCAAGCAGCCGAACGTATGATCTGCGCACTTCAAAAAGCCGGGGTGTCAGGTGGGTACGAGCAACTGAAGGGAAGAAGGTACGAATTCATCCGAATACTCAGCGAGAGAGAAAATAAGTGGACTGGAACAATCAGCGAGGTAAGTCTTTCTGATGATGGGTTTCTCAAATTGTCTGTCGCAGAAAAATTCTTCTCAGGAATCCCGATAACCGGCTTTCAACATACTGAACAAGGTTGGATTATTCAACTCAGTGTTGGTCAAAGTTATCCTGGCGAGCTTCGTTTCCTGTGACGCGCGCCGCAAAATCAAGACCGCCGAGCTTTCGCTCGGCGGTTCTTTCTTGCCATTAGAAAACCGAGGAGTATGCTTGCCACGAACCTGACCTTTTACAACATAGGAGATGTGCCATGCGACACGAGAAAATTGCGCGAATAGCGGCACGTCCCGAGCGTGCAGAGTACCGGTATGTGAAAAAAGCTTGGGGAAAGATACGGAAGCGATTCTTGTATCTGTATGCCATCTATCCGCCCCGGGCAACACCACTTCTGCCAAGTGACGAATCTTTGAAGACCTTATTGGAAACGATTCCGAGCATGCGATTCCATACCTGTGAACGTTTTGTTGACAGAGACGTACTCTTCATCTATGGCAAGAATTTTAATCTTTTCACGACTCGTGCCTCCCGGGATGCTCGACGTGTCCGCACTACGTTCCTTGAACAGGTTGCGGAAATGGCTGAAGATGTACGAATCGTGCCGGACAATATTCTTGAAGCTACCCGTGCGTTTCTATCGAAATATGATTTCAAGAGTATCGAATGGAATGGTAGGCAGGCCATCGCCTACAGTGCTGGCGGTGGTCGGTACGAAGGATGCCGCGTCGTTCGAGGCGAGCTTGTCAAACCCTTTCGTGCTTTTGAACAACTTTGTAAGCCAATACTGCCGTTTTACCTTGAGGTCGCTCCGTCGTGAGCGACCTTATTTGTTACAGCGGACACCAATACGCTGTATTTATTTGACAATCGACATTTTCTATATAACAGTGCGTTCAGATGTGCGATACGGAAAGGAACACACATGACACTCACCGTTAGAAATCCGGTTGACGGTTCAGCAATTTTGATTGAAGAACCTCTCCTTGGGAAACATGTGCAGGTTGGGCGACTTCTGTGGTACAGCGGTATCACCAGCATGTCTGGATGGGATTGCCCTGCCATCATCACTGAAGTTGATACGGAAAATCAAAAGTTCCGTATCCGTTCACTTGACGACATGAGGGAACAGGAGCAATGGTACGAGTTTGATATCAACGAACACTCGTGCACGTCGCGCCAAATGATGAGACTGACGTCCCCAGAGCTTGTCACTGAGTATCTGATTCCGCAAAGAGTTCGCTTGAAACAAGCTGTCTTGTGTAAGCAAGCCTCATTTGAGGAAGCTGAAAAATTGCTGGCTCATTTCGATGAAATCCACGCGACACTGAATCTATAACCGCCCACTCGGCGAAACGAAAACCAAACTTTCGCTTCAACGAGAGGGCGGTTTTCTTTTTGTGGTTGAATATATGTGGAACCACATTCAGCTTTATACTGTTTTAATAGCTATGCTCCGCGCTCTCAGGAATGTAGGCCATGAATTCTGGACATTTGGAATGAAGCAGGCAAGAGCCTGCATATTCGCAGGCTCTTTTTTCGTAGTTTTATTTCTATCCAACTACCTCCCCTTATTTGGACTTCCCCGCTACGATTTTCTCTTCCTTTCAGCGATTCTTATTCAAGTCGTGCTGTATGTATTCAAACTTGAAACCTTCCACGAGATTAAGGTTATATTCCTTTTTCATATCATTGGCTTCATGCTTGAGCTGTATAAAACGAATCCGGCTATTGGTTCGTGGAGTTACCCAGAGGAAGGCTTTTTCAAAATAGCGACCGTGCCACTCTTCAGCGGCTTCATGTATGCGGCAGTCGGGAGCTATATCAGCCTGTCGTGGAAGTATATGGAGCTCTCGCTTGCGCATGCTCCCAACTATTTCCTACTCCTCGTGCTCTCTGTGCTCATTTATATAAATTTCTTCACGCATCACTTTCTGTACGACTTCCGCTATGTGCTTATGTTCTTGGTCTTTGTTGTATTTTTCAGAGCACGCGTCTACTTCACCGTCGTTCGGGAGCGAAGATGGCTGCCTATGAATCTTGCGTTTGTTCTCATTGCTCTTTTTATATGGATTGCGGAGAATATCTCCACCTATTTCGGCGCATGGAAATATCCTGACCAGTTTCACGTGTGGACGCTTGTGGGTTTTGGAAAGATAACGTCCTGGTCACTGCTCGTTATCATCAGCTTCATCATCGTTGCCTATCTGAAGCACTACCGCACGAAAGGTTCTTAAGGACGGCGTTTCCCCGCAGCCAAGAGTACGCACGTTTTATCTATCCGAAGTCCCTTCGTATCTGAGTCTTTCGCTTCGTCTATCCAAGCCACAAAGTCGCGACGTGCGTCCGGGGTAAGCGTCTTCCACGTCGCTTTTGCCTTGGGTGAAGTGCCGAGTGCTTTGTAGAGATTCATTGGTACGACAGCGTAACAGCACGGACGCCTCTGTCCGCTCAGAAGTTTGCTACGGGTTACTTCTATACGGCGCTTGCGTGTTTTCGGTTGCTTAGCTCCTTCTATCCAGGTGATGAAGTCCCTCCGCCCAATTGGTGTGAGGTCCTTCCATTTTGCTTCTACTGAGGGTTTAGCACTAAGTGCTTTTTTTAAATCTGCTGGCACTTTTTCCATACGAACAGTGTACCAAACCGGAGACGAACGTACTGTTTGACTTACTAAAGCTATAACGTAGTGTGTCTTAGCTGTCAGGTGGTCTGATAGCTTGCGTTACTCTTTATGTTTAACGTAATGCTCTTTACGTATAGGAAGTCTTTATGACTTATCCCAAGCTACATATCACGAATGGTCCTGGCGTGCGAGATTTAGAGCACGCCTTTACAGCTCGCAATCTTGGTGCTACTGCTACTTTCACCATCTTTCTTCCAGAATGTGGCCCGATTCTGTTTCGTTTGCAGATTTTGAACTTTGCATTCGTCACTTGCCAAGGTCCAAATTATAAGCTTGGTGGAATTTTGTCATCGTCGGCCTGGAGAGAACCCAGACTTCCTCCCTTCAATTTCATCTTCGTTGAATACAATGCTGAGAAAAGAACAGGAATGATGGAGTTCTCAAACGCCGGCTAGAGTTACTGGATTTTTTGAAGGGGACGAGCCTAGTGCTCGTCCCTTTTTATTAGAGTCCGGGTCAATGTTGGAACCTTTTTTATTGTCACTACGTTCACCGATTTACGTTGCTTCCCGTTTGATTTTCTCCATCGCCCTTCCTTTTGCGAGCTCATCAATCAATTTATCCAAATATCGAATCTCCTTCATGAGCGGGTCGTCAATTTCTTCCACCCGTATACCGCACACCACACCGGTGATGAGTTTGCGTGAAGGGTTCATCTTTGGAGCCTTGGTATAGAAGTCTTCAAAGCTTGTTTGCTTCTTCAGTTGTGTCTCAAATCCTTTCTCGGTGTATCCCGTTAACCAACGAATGAGTTCATCAACTTCCGCTTTTATGCGTCCTTTTCTCTCCGCCTTAGCAACGTAGTACGGATAGACCTTTGCAAAGGGTGTGGCGTAGAGGTTGTGTTTGAGCATTAAAAAACAATAGCATCATTGCTGGCAGTCTGGGACGATGTTGGAACGTATTTATTCTCAGTAACATAGACAAACCAAGTTTTTGTGATATAAATATCTTGGACAAATAAGGAGGTCCGATATGAGCGATGAAGAGTCCAAAGATCCTAATCTTCCGGAGTCGAACCCTGATTTCACAGAAACCGCCGCATTTAAGAATCAAGTAGCTAGGCAAAACGCCAAGCTTGCAGCTAGAATGATGCTTCGTGAAATACGCGCGGGAAGACCGTCTTCCGGCTGGAAGAATACCCTCCACAAAGACTTTGAGGAGGCTGGTAAGAAAACGGACACGGAGCGTTCTTTAAGAGGTATTTTTGAATTTGACCATCCTGAGTGGAAGAATCCCTTTGAAACCGGCTCCAATGATTATTTTCGGTGGGAAATGAAGAATCTGACATCTCGCATGAAAGCCTTTAAACTTTGGCTAAATGATAGAGATTAAGTTCACAAGTAAATTGTAAGTAGTTTGTACAAGGAAGTTCTTATCGGGCATTGGCCAAAAATACCTGTCTTTACGGACAGGTTTTTTATTTTGCATACTAAAGTTAGCTGACAGTCTGGGGCTATATTGGAACCTTTTTACTTACTCAAATAACTGTGTTATAGACAACGCAGACGCCCTGTAGCACCCGCAACAGGAATTGAAATCTCAAACATGGAGTGTAGCGATGACAGACCAAACACCTCACCTAGAACTTCCGAGCGAAGTCATATACAGCAACCACTGGACGGATTTCAGGAACAAGGATATCGGGGCTCTCTTTGAATGCATTCCTGCAGAAGAACTCGCAAAGTTTGAGCCAGGCGCAACCATCTGGGTCGACTCTGAGCATCCAAACGGAAAGGTCTACGGCTATGACCGCGCGGAGCTGACATCTGTTTCTGACCGTGGGACCCATGTCTCTATCGGCTACAAGGGTCCGCATATCACTGGTGGTGCATCCGTCCCGAAAAAGAAAGGCTGGCACAAAATCAATCGGTGTACTGACCCGACTCGACTCGTCGAACTCATCAAGCAGTTCCCACTTGCAATCGAGGGCGGGACTGTCGGAACTATTTCCGATGCCACTCGTGCACATCTCAAAAGCGTCGGTTCTAGAATCGTTGCTGCTTAACCGCCTGAAGCGCCCGGAGTATCTTCGCCGCGCTCCGGGCGGCTTTTTTATAAATTTCTGGCTGGGAGACTAGGGATCGAACCTAGATTCACGGCTTCAAAGGCCGCTGTCCTACCATTAGACGATCTCCCAATAGCACCTTCCTACTTTGCCTGATAGACGCTTGTTGAGCAACTAGCTACCGCAGACTTTCTTGAGTGCCGCAATATCGTCACTACTCACCTTCGTCCCACTCTTGTTGTAGGGATACATGATGGATGCCGGATTATTGTTGTGCTCAAGACCAAGTGCATGGCCCAGTTCATGCGCGAGTGAGTGCAGTAGTTCATCTTTTGTTTTGTACGCATAGATGGCGATGCGCGCTCCAGACGCGTCCTTGGTGTACTGCCCTTCTTCAAAATCTCCTCCTGCTTGCGAATTAAAGGCTTGCACCACTGAGTTCACATCTTTTACCGACGCATTGAATGCGGCAATTTCTTTTTTGAGCGCATCGCCCTGTGCCTTCAATGCCGCACTTTGCTTATTCAATTCTTTTTGCTCTTGTTGAAGTCGTACTTGTTCTGCATTTAATCTTTTTACAGTCTCAGCATTCCCTCCACCCTGTGCATTCACGGTCTTCACTTCATTCTCGTACGCATTTGCTTCCTCATTAAATGCTTGGAGTTGCTGGTTATACTCAGCGGTCGCTTTTTCATACGCTGACTGGAGTGACTCAATATGTGCACGTGATTCCATTTGTCGTGCCTCTGTTGAATCTATTGCTTGCCCAAGCGCTACCGTCTGCTGGCGAGCGTCGTACACGAGGCGAATCGGTAATGCGTGCACATTATCAGGTTCGTAGGTAAACACCGCTTTACCCGCTACTTCATTCCACAGCTTCATAGAAGCAGTCAGCGCCGTGACTAACTCACCTTTTGTGAGATTAAACTTGGGGTCAATACTTTCTATGCGTATGGCTATCGGATCACGGCACGGTTTTTCAAACAATGAACGAGATATCTGGGGAACTCCATATACATAGATGGTGGTGCCGAGCGTGGCGCACGCCACGAGTGTCAGAAGGATTGCGAGTCCGGCTGATAGCTTGGTCATGATGTGACGTCGTACACCGCAAGTTCAAGCGAGAGCGCTGGGATGGGTGAGTAGCGCATCGTGCTTGCGGCGTTTAGAAATGCGAGCAGGGTCGTGTGAGTAATCTTTGACTCTTTTTCGTTTGCGAGTGCTTCAAGCTCGGTGTATTCATCTGTCCCGAGCTCAGTCTTAAGCTCTGCACGAAGCTCCGGAGCGTGACGAAACAGGAGCACGGTACGCAGTGCTTCAAGTAGAAGCGTGAGGTACAACTGCATATCTACGCCACCTTCACTTGCCTTCCGGATTGCGGTTAGTGCCCTTTCAGCTGAACCCTCACTAAGGGCGTTCACCAACGCGAGAACGAGTGCGCGCTTGGGCGCACCTGTCGCAGATTCCGCTTCAGTAAGGCTAATGTTGTTATCTTTTGAAACGGAAAAGACTTTCTCAAGAATAGAGAGTGCATCACGATAGGAACCTTCGGCAAGAAGTGAGATGAGCTCTGAAGCACCTGGTTCAATCGTGTATTTTTCTTTCTTTGCGACCTCACTAATAAGCTTGCTCAGGCCGACACGTGTAGGTTTCTTCAGTTCAAACACTTGGGTGCGCGAGCGCACCGTGTCAGGTATTTTTTCAAGCTCGGTCGTGGCGAGTACAAAAATTACGTAGGCTGGTGGTTCCTCCAGCGTCTTCAAAAAAGCATTCCACGCGGCTTTGGAAAGCATGTGTGCCTCGTCCAAAAGATAGAACTTATATTTTGACTCAAACGGAAGAGTATAGACGTTTTCCGTGAGCTGACGAATATCGTCCACACTGTTTGCAGACGCTGCGTCTATTTCATAGAGATCTTTATCGCTCGTGCCGAGCTCGCGCGCAAAGATGCGCGCGATGGAGGTTTTTCCGAGTCCTCGTGAGCCTGATAAGAGATAGGCGTGAGCGACCTTTCCTGTTGCTATCTGCTCTTGAAGGGGTTCGGTAACGTGGTTCTGTCCTACCACCTCTTTAAAGGTTTTTGGACGATACGCACGATACAGCGATTGATGAGCCATAGTCTAGGTAGGACGATTTTACCACGCTCTGCTTACGGAGCCTGTTCTTGAATAGCGTCGGTAAGCTTTATTTGCAGGTCGCCAATTGTCTCCGTTTCCATAAGCTCACGCCGAAGCTCAGATGCACCCTCCCATCCCTGCACGAAGGCCTTGAAGTGTTTTTTCAGCAAATGAAAGGACTTCTGTGGTCGTAGTTCATCAAAGTACGTCGCAAGTTTGTGGAGTGCTTCCAGCCGCTCTCTTGGCGAAAGGTCACTTGGTACCCTGCCCGTAAACACCCACGGATTTCCGTAGATAGCACGACCAAGCATGATGCCATCAAAACCCGACTCGGCTACTTTCTTGCGTGCGTCAACGAGAGAGGTCACGTCCCCGTTCCCGAGCAAAAGTGTGTCTGGAGCATGGACGTTACGGAGCTCTGTAACACGCTGCGCAACATCCCAGTGTGCCGACACGAGTGACATTTCCTTACGGGTACGCAGGTGCACCGTGAGCGCCGAAAGATTTTCTTTGAGGAGCGTTGGAATCCAAGTTTCAATTTCCTGTACGTTGTAGCCGATACGGGTCTTCACTGAAACTGGGAGGTTACTTTCTTTTGCTGCAGCAATTATGGCCGCTGCCTTTTCTGGATGCTTCATCATGGCAGCACCGGCTCCCTGTTTCTCTATGGAACGATCCGGGCAACCCATATTGATATCCACGCCGTCAAAGCCTAGGTCGCGAGCAAGAAGTGATGCGTAGCGAATCGTGTCCGGATTACTACCGAAAATCTGTGCAAGGATGGGGTGTTCGCCTTTGGTAAACAGAAAATCACGCATGAGGGGGTTCTCCTCATCCTTCATCCCCTTCTTTTCACGTGTAGCGTAGAGACCATCTGCAGACACAAACTCGGTCCAGGTGATATCCGGTTTTCCATACTCCGTTATGAGCTTGCGATAGGCAGGGTCCGTGACGTCCGCCATGGGTGCCATGACGAAGAATGGTTTTTCTAGTTTGTTCCAAAACGATTGCATGTGATGCACACTACCCTGGCTTTATCAGATAACCAAGTCTATTTAGTATCCTTCTTCTTGAAAAAGACTTTGGAATCAAAGCGCAAATCAACATACAGGAGTGAGCCGTTATTCAAATTGAAACTAGGAAAGGCAGTTACTGCGAGTGCTGCTGCCTGTTGTTCACGACCCATAACATACGTAATGCGAGTTCCGCCTTTCGTGAAGAGATCTGCTTCATCTTGGCGGATATCTACGTGCGTTATATCTGCCCCAAGGGCGCGCATTGCCTTCACAAATTCAAGCACATGCGGAACATATTTCGCGTCCTCCATACGAGCGCCGATAGGTGACGAAGAGGCAAGTGGTGAAGACTGAAGTGGTGCATACAGTTTGAGCATGCTTGTTGAGGCAACGGTATCCTCGGGAGGTATGGGTGCAAAAATAGTTCCTTCCGTATCTGCTTGGTAACAACTCGCTTCCGGTGTGAGCGAAGAAATACCACACCACCAAAATACCGTCGCGCGATGGGTGGTGGTAACGGTCAGTATGGTTAGTCCTGAGGGCGCTATTGTCACTGCCTGTACTTCCGGAAAATGCTCAAGGATGCTGGCGCGAAGTTCTTTCTCGGGAAGAAAGAAAATGGAGCTTTTTGGAATAATGCCGTAGTGCGTACCGGACAGTTCCGACAGTACATATGCTTTGAGTTCTTCTGCCTCAGGTCCTTCTGCCTGAATGGTCTGTACTCGGAAGAATGATTGCCAAAGCAAGATTTCTCCCAAGATAAGAAGCATGAGTATCCCGATACCCCCGAGCATCAACAGCTTCCGCTTCGCAGACTTTCTACGGAGGCGAAGAGGTACCACCGGTCCTTTGCCTATGACTCTTCGCGCGGGTGCCTGAGGACGAGATACGGTACGTGTGGGACGCACATCAACCACGCGCTGGACACGTACCGGTGTCGGTTTTCGTACAGGCGCAGACGCCCGCGGACTAGACTGAATGTCCCAGGATCTCCTTTCCGACATACGGGACGAGTGCGGCTGGCACACGAATCGTGCCATCCTGCTGTTGATAATTTTCAATGATGGACACGAGAATGCGCGGTGTTGGTATGGCTGTTGAGTTCAGTGAATGCGCAAATTGCATCTTTCCTTCCGCGTCACGATACCGAATGTTCAAACGGCGTGTTTGGAAATCATGGAAATAGGAGGCTGAGCTTATTTCTCGGTAGGTGTTTTCTCCCGGTACCCAAAGCTCAATGTCATATTTCTTCACTTGACCAAGACCAAGGTCCCCACCGCAGTTCACGACAGTGTGATACGGAATGTTGAGGAGCTCGATGAATTCTTCGGTGTTACGATTAAGCTCTTCGTGAAGCGCTACAGACGTAGTGTGGGAAGCCTCACAGAGTACTACCTGCTCCCATTTAAAGAATTCATGTACGCGGATGAGGCCTCGTACATCTTTACCATGAGCACCTGCCTCACGACGGAAGCACGGTGAGAAGGCAAGGAACTTCACGGGGAGATCACCCATCTCAAGGGTTTCGTCCATGTGATACCCCATGGCTGCAACTTCAGCTGTGCCTGCGAGATATTCACCGTCCTGTGTTTTATATAAATCTTCTTCTCCTTGCGGGAGATACCCGGTACCCATAAAGGTCTCACGGCGCACGAGTGAGGGCGCCATGAGTGGCACCATACCTTTATTAGTCCAGTGTTTGAGTGCGAGTTGCCAGACGGCGTTGGTAAGCAGAACACCGTCTCCTTTCAGAAAGTAGCCACGGAAGCCAGCGACTTTCGCACCACGCTCAAAATCAGCCATCCCGAGTTTGGTCATCAAGTCCACGTGATTCATCGGGGTGAAATCAAAGGTCGGTTTTTCACCCCAGACTTTTACCTCGGTGTTATCCGCATCACTTTCACCTTCCGGCACGGACATATCCGGAATGTTTGGCACCGTGAGCATGAGCTCCTGCCACTCTTTCATGACCTCTTTGTACTTCTCTTCCGTGTCGGCCATCCCTTGCTTCACATGACGCATGGCCTCAAGAAGCTTTTCTTTCTCTTCCCCGTGGGCGTTCGCAATGTTTCCGCTTGCGCGGTTTTGTTCGGCACGTCTATCGTCAAGCTCCCCGCGAAGCGTCTTGCGGGAGTCATCAAGTGAAAGGAGTCGGTCAATATCAACCGGTATCCTCTTTTTTTCAGCGCCGGCCTTCACCAGGTCCGCATTCTCGCGAATAAAATGAATATCGAGCATGTACTTCACTATACTATACTGACCATATGGATATCCGCGAGGTATCGTTTGAAGCGCTCCCGGGAGGACTCTCACAGATTCCTGACCCGCCGGAAAGCCTCTGGCTTTCCGGGACGCTTCCACCTGCCGGTACAAAACTGCTCGCCGTGGTGGGAAGTCGTGCACTGACGAACTACGGACGCGAAGCTTGCCATAAACTTATTTCGGACCTCTCCGGCTATCCGATTTCAATCGTGTCGGGCCTTGCGCTTGGTGCGGATAGCGAGGCACATCGCGCGGCACTTTCTGCAGGTCTCCACACGATTGCGGTGCCTGGTTCCGGACTTGCCGAACGTGCGCTTTACCCACGCACCAACCTTGGCCTTGCGAAAGATATTCTCGCGTCAGGTGGCGCGCTTCTTTCGGAACACGAACCGGACTATCTACCACATGCATATGACTTTCCTTCACGTAATCGCATTATGGTCGGTCTTGCTGACGCCGTCCTCGTTATTGAAGCCGGAGAAAAATCAGGAACGCTGATAACCGCACGTCTTGCGACTGAATACAACAAAGAACTCCTCTGTGTTCCGCACCGCATTGGGGATGTGCACAGTTTTGGTTCTCACCTCTTCTTACGTATTGGCGCAACCCACGTTTCTGATTCCTTCCATATTCTTGAAGCACTCCACCTCACACCGAGCGAGGACACGGCGCGTACTAAGACTCCATCACTTGAGGGACACGAACTGCTTCTCTATAACCTTCTCACTGAGCCCTGTGCCAAAGACGTGCTCCTTCGAGATTCAGGACTCTCTGCGAGCGACACGCTTACCGCACTCGTGCTCCTTGAACTCAAAGGCATAGCAAAAGAAGAATTTGGCGCCTGGCGCAGACTCTAGTGGTTGAAGAATCATCTTTGGGGTGTATAACAAATACTAGATACGTTTTTTGTCGCAACAACCAGGAAAGGACTGGCTATGCGCCGTCGTAATATTCGTTCTCATCTGACGTGTCTTTCAGCACTACTTCTTTGGTTCGTGTACTTCTACACCAGCAAGCTTGACGAGCGTGTACCAGAGCTGGAATGGCTTTCGTCAGAAGATGGTAACCATCGGACTATGGTGTTGACGTTTTTGTCACCACTTCAGGTACTGATTGTCGTGACCACACTCTTGGGTGACGCGTACCACCAGTACCCGACTATTTTTTGGTCAGTGGTGATATACACCCTCATCATCGGTCTGTGGGTTTGCCGAGCATGCTACCGGGAGAGCAAAAGATACTTTCCTGGATGATGCAAAACACACTTTTGCCGCGGATTCTTTTCAGAAATCCGCGGCTTTTGTATATGCTTTTCGGAAATCTTTACTTGACTATATATAGGTATACACGTTATGCATACCTTACATGGCTTCAACCGGAAAGAAATTATTGATTGTAGAATCTCCCGCAAAGGCGAGAACTATTGGTCAATACCTTGGCAGTGGGTATGAAGTGCTCGCGTCGGTTGGTCACGTGCGTGACCTTCCCAAGAGCAACAAGGACGCGGTTGATATTGAGCACGGCTTCAAGCCGAAATACGTCGTTTCTCCTGACAAACGAGACGTGATTGAGAAAATCAAAAAAGCGGCAGGAAAGGCAAGTGAAGTCTTTCTTGCAACCGACCCTGACCGCGAAGGAGAGGCTATTTCGTGGCACATCCAGCAAGCCGTTGGTCTCAAGGACCCAAAGCGCGTGGTGTTCCATGAGATTACGAAACAGGCGGTAGAGGAAGCCCTCACGCATCCACGCACCATTGACCAAAAGATGCGCGAGGCACAAGAGGCTCGTCGTGTGCTTGATCGCTTGGTTGGCTATGACCTTTCCGGGCTTATCTGGAAGAAGGTCCGTTACGGACTTTCAGCCGGGCGTGTACAGTCACCCGCGCTCCGCATCCTTGCGGAACGCGAGCGTGAAATACAGGCGTTCATTCCCGTTACCTACTACACCCTTGATGCCTTGTTTGAAGCTTCCGGCGGCACCTTCCCAGCAAGTTGCGTGGAGCAACCTGACAATGCGACTGAGGCGCAGCGTATTCTCACCCTTGGCAAGAAGGCCTCGTGGAGTATTGCCGACATACAGGAACGCTCTGAGGAGCGAAATCCGCGTCCCCCATTTACCACGTCTACCCTCCAGCAAGTTTCGTCTACGCGTCTTGGATTCTCGCCGAGCCGCACTATGCGCGCCGCACAAAAACTGTATGAGGCAGGACATATTACCTACATGCGTACTGATTCCGTGAATCTTGCCAAGGACGCGATAGCGCGCCTTGCAAGTGTCGTGGAATCTTCGTTTGGTACAGAGTACGTGCAGGCTCGCACGTACAAAACGAAGAGCAAGAACGCGCAGGAGGCACATGAGGCAGTGCGTCCGACTGACCCAGGCAAAGTACATGCGGGCGCAACCGGTGACGAAAGTAAACTCTACGAGCTGATTCGTATTCGCGCACTCGCAAGCCAGATGGCAGCCGCGAAAGTACAGCGCACCGGAGTAAAGCTTCAAGCATCAGAAGCAATTCCCCTCTTTTCTGCAAATGGTTCTCGTGTACTCTTTCCGGGATGGCTTGCGCTTGATACCCGTGCTCGTGGTGAAGACGTTGAACTGCCAAAGCTTACGGTTGGCCGGAGTGCGAATTTGAAAGACCTTACGAGTACAGAAAAACAGACCGAACCGCCAAATCGATACACGGAGGCAGGACTCGTGAAGGAACTTGAGAAGCGCGGTATTGGTCGCCCGTCCACCTACGCATCCATTATGAAAACCATCGCAGACCGCGGGTACGTAGAGAAGACCGGTCGCACGCTTACACCAACGGCAACCGGTATGGTGGTTTCTGGTTTCCTTGAGGAACATTTTGCTGAGTACATTAGTGATTCCTTTACTGCTGAAATGGAAGACGAGCTTGATGAAATTGCGCGTGGCGAGCGCGAGTACGAGCCGACGCTCCGAGATTTCTATACGCCGTTTGCAAAAGCCATTGCCGACAAGGAATCACTCCCGAAAGCAACATCGCTCGGTGCCGTTCCAGTAGAATTCCCCTGTCCTATCTGTGGCGCGGCGATGGAGTTTAAGCTCGGACGTGGTGGCATCTTCATGAGCTGTACACGCTACCCAGAGTGTACTGGTGCACGACAGGAGGATGGTGGTGAACTTAAGTCAGATGAGCCTATTGGTATGCACCCCGATACCGGCGCTCCTATATATGTGAAGACTGGACGTTTTGGTCCGTATGTAGAAATGGTGCTTCCAAGTGAGCCTGTTGTTGAAGCTCCGGTGGAGCTCACCAAAGCCGGTAAGCCAAAAAAGAAAAAAGTGATAAAACCAAAAATAAACGCGAAGCGCGCAAGTGTACCGACTGGCATGGACCCAACGACGGTGACTCTTAGTGACGCAGTGAAGTATCTTTCACTTCCTCGCGCGCTTGGAAAGCACCCGGAAACCGGTGAGGTGATTACCGCTTCCACCGGGCGCTTTGGACCATTTGTTGCTCACAATGGAGAATTCCGTTCCATTAAAAAAGGTGACCCGTACACCATTACGCTTGAAGAAGCACTCGCCCTTATTGCTGAACCAAAGCGCCCGCCAAAGGGTGTAGACCTTGTGAAAGATATTGGTAAGCATCCAAAGACGGGAAAGATGCTCACGTTGTATAAATCAAAACAAGGTTTCTTCCTGAAGAAAGGTCTTCGCCGCATTTATCTTCCTGAATCGGAACAGGCAGAGGAGATGACTCCAGAGATTGCCGCAAGCTATTTAGCGTAGAGCTCAAGCGCTAACGTAGTAGGGACTGCGCATGAGCGCAGTCCCTTTTACTTTTTCAGAGGTGGAGTTCCAACATGAACTCCGTCCGGACCGATGTACACACCGACAGCGGGGTGACCGAGTACTGACCATGGATAGGGAGACTCTGGCGCTTTGCAGTCAACGATACTGTGTGCACCTGCACATCTCGTGCACTGATGCACGTGAATTTGTACTTGCATGGCTACGTATTCCTTTCTTCCCAAGCGAATCTTTTGGCAGTATCTTGTACTACATGACCACCGTCAAGGAGATTCTTGCGCACGCAGAAGACCGCACTCCCGAGGGCCACGCCCTTATAGAAAAAGCCTACGCATTTGGTCTAAAGGCGCACGAGGGCCATACCCGGTACTCGGGTGAGCCCTACTTCCTTCACCCAGCAGCGGTCGCACAGTACCTCGCGGAATTTGGTATGGATAGCGAAACCATCGCGGCTGCCCTTTTGCATGACGCGATTGAGGACGTAAAAGTGACTGCCGAGGAGATTGAAAAAGAATTTGGAAAGGAAATTCTGTTCTTGGTTGAGGGTGTAACGAAGCTCGGTAAGCACAAATATCAGGGAGGTGAGCGCCATGCAGAAAGTCTGCGACGTCTCCTCGTTGCCACATCAGCAGATGTGCGCGTACTCATCATCAAGCTGGTGGACCGCTATCACAACATGACCACGATAGAGCACGTGCCGGAACATAAACGAAGACGAATTGCGCTTGAGACCCTTGAAATTTATGCACCTATTGCCGACCGCCTTGGTATCGGACGCTTGAAGAAGGAGCTGGAGGACCTTTCGTTCCCGGTCGTTGACCCCGACGCCTACCAACACGCACTTGAAGTGCGGAAGCTAAAAAGTAAGGAAAATGAGACCGGTCTTGCCCGGGTGCAAAAAGAACTCCGTCACGCGCTTGTCCGAAAAGATATTAAAGAGTTCACCAGTAGCATCCGCATGAAGGGTTTGTGGAGTCTTCATAAGAAACTTGAACGTAAGAACGACGACATTACCCAAATACATGACATCGCAGCACTTCGGATTATCGTACCGACAATTGACGACTGCTACAGCGTGCTTGGTCTTGTGCATTCGCTCTGGAAGCCACTGCCGGGTGAGTTTAAGGACTACATAGCGTTCCCAAAACCAAACGGGTATCAGTCCTTGCACACCACCGTACTCACTCCTGAAGCCGGCATCGTAGAAGTACAGGTTCGCACGAAGGAAATGCACCAACGAGCTCAGTTCGGTATTGCCTCGCATATGTCCTACAAATTGCTGGGAAAAGAAGCTCCGAAGGGCGCTTTCCAGCGACTTTCCTTTCCGTGGATTCGCGACCTTCTCCCGACGCTTCTGAATTTTAGAAAGGGGGCTGTCACTACGACCGAACCTACAACTAAAAAAGGAAAGGCGGAGACAAATATTCCACGCTGGCTCACGGAGCTTGCTGACGCGCATCCAAGCAGCGAGCCGAGTGGCGACTTTGTAGAAGGTTTGAAATCAGATTTCTTCTCGCATCGAGTATTTGTGTTTACGCCTCGCGGAGACGTTATTGACCTTCCGGTGGAGTCAACACCTGCCGATTTTGCCTACGCAATACATAGCGACCTCGGTGCCCATATGAACGGAGCAAAAGTGAACGGAAAATTGGTCTCCTTTGATACGAAACTCCGAAATGGGGATGTGGTAGAGATTCTCACGCGAGAGTCTGCAAAGCCAACTTCAAAATGGCTGGAATATGCAAAGACCTCACTTGCCAGGCGACACATTAGAAATGCTCTTGAACCAATCGTCTCTAAGACACCCGAGCCAGAAGGAAAGAAAAAGAAGAAGCGTGTATCAAAGAAACGTTCTGTGAAGTAACCCTAGACGGCGAAATTACTGACTGAGTACAGATCCTCTTCTTGTTGTTTTTCAGCTGGCGTTTCATGCTCGAGCTGTGTGGTGTTCGGGTGTATTGGCATGTCACCCGTGGAAGCAGTTGCCTCAGGACTCATCGCCGCTTCAGCTTCTTTACGCTCTGCAAGAATAGCGGCGATGTGTGACAAATCTTCAGGTGAGAAGAACTCAATCAATACCCTTCCGCCGTTCGGTCTGTTTTCAATGAGGACTCGAGTGCCAAGTGTCTCAGTGAGACTTTTCTCAAGCTCCATCATCTCCGGCGTCTTGTCATGCTTACGGATTTTATCGGTTGCGATACGGCGCGCAAGCTGTTCTACCATACGTACGGAACTCTTCTTCAAGACGATTTCCTTAAACAACGTATCGCGTTCGTCTGGACGGTCGTTCAACATGAGGAGTGCACGTGCGTGCCCCTCTGAGATTTCTTTGTTGATAACACTCTGCTGAATGGCTTCCGGAAGTGCGAGCAGGCGAATGGAGTTTGAAACGTATTCACGAGAGCGGCCAATTTTCGCGCCAATCTCGTTGTGCTGCAGTCCGAAATCTTGCGCGAGCTGATTAAAGGCAACCGCGCGGTCAATCGCATTCAAGTCCTCACGCTGTAGGTTCTCAATGATAGCGAGCTCAAGTTTCATCTTGTCGGTTTGTTCACCCACACGGATAACCACCGGAACTTCTTTAAGACCAATCAACTTAGACGCGCGAAGACGACGCTCACCTGCAATAAGCTCATACGCACTTTGTAGACCACCGTCTTCTTTCTCTACTTCCTTTCTCGTAACCGTAAGCGGCTGAAGAATACCGTACTGACGAATGGATTCGGCGAGGGACTTAAGTGCGGTCTCATCAAATTCCTTACGAGGCTGGTAGGGATTGGGCACAATACGATTTACCTCCACCCAATAGACGGAGTCGTACTTCGTTGGTTCAGTATATTTTCCCTCGCTCATTTCCTTCAGTATAACATTCACTCGCTTTACGCCGTGGTGCCTGGTGGAGTAGGATGAGGGAATTGCCGGGGTGGTGGAATGGTATACACGGTGGATTCAAAACCCGCTGCCGCAAGGCTTGAGAGTTCGAGTCTCTCCCCCGGCACAATTTCGTGAGGCATATATAAGAGCTCGTTGGAGTACCAACTCCCCCGGCACAAACTAATAGAGCTGGCCAGCATGAGACCCTTCTGATAGGGTGGCACAGGTATTTGTCCTATGGGAGATAAGATATGTTTGATGAAATGCGAACTGAGCACGATTGGACCGAATCATTCAAAGGTTTTGGTGCCTTTTGGAAACACGATGGCAACCCCGAGCGCCCTTATGTCCGACTCACTTCAGGATTGATTTCAGATGGGTATTTCAATTGTGGTCTCATTGTGTCGGAACACCCCAGGTTTTTCAGGCGAGCATGTACTGAACTCGCTCGGAAGATTTCTCCGCCTCACGGGGCTATCGATCGTATTGTTGGCGCAGCCAAAGGTGGCATTGTACTTTCGTACAACCTAGCAAGTAGTATGCTCGATACCACCTATGCCTATGCCGAGAAACCAAACGAGGTGTTTGTTTTCGATAAACGTTTTTCATCACACTTTCGTGATGACGAACGCATCATGATGGTTGAAGACACGATTTCAACTGCAGGTACTCTCCGTGAGCTGAGAACTGTAATACTACGCGAAATACCTGGAGCTATTTTGTATCCTCAGGTACTAGCCATCTGCAATCGTTCTGGAAAAACATTTTTTGATGATTTTTCCATATTGTCGCTAATAACACTTGAAGCAAACTCATGGCAAGAGGGTGAAAACCCTTTCACGCCAGACGGGAATGAATTAGTACCACCCCTGCCGGCAGGAAAAGCAAACTGGCATCAACTCACGCGCGAATATGCATAATGCGATGCGCGAACGGCGGCCCCATGGGCCGCCGTTTTTCTTTGATTTCTTGAATATAATTCCAACTGAAGTAGCTCCATAAATGTTTGCCACCTAGGCACGGGGAAAACATCGACTGAGCCGTACCGTGCTGGTACGGTGAAGGAGATGTAGAGGCTCCGTAACAACGGTGGCGGATATTTTGGACTACTTCCACTAAATCTTACCTACAAGATCCATGCCCGGTTCCAGTGTGTCGTCGCCTTCCTCCCAACTTGCCGGGCAGACATTACCTGGATGGGCCTCCACGTACTGCGCTGCCTGTACCTTGCGAAGTGTTTCGCCTGCGCGCCGCCCAATGCTATTGTCATGAATTTCTATCGTACGAAGCACTCCCGAGGGGTCAATAACAAATGTGCCGCGTCGAGACTGGCCTTCATCTGGTGTATGCGCCATATCTCCTCCTTCAATAAGCGTACCGAAGGCAAAGGAAATCTTACCAGACGGGTCTGAACCCATTGGATAGTTCACCTGTTTGATAGCGGCAGAAGTGTCATGCCACGCCTTGTGTACGTAGACCGTGTCCGTAGAAAAAGAGAGTACTTCCGTATTCATTTCTTGAAACTTCGGATAGAGCTTTGCCATATCCTCAAGCTCCGTTGGACACACAAAGGTGAAGTCGCCCGGATAAAACATCACCACGAGCCATTTGCCGCGATAGTCAGAAAACTTTACCGTCTTTTGGTCGTCCTTATGGAAGATTTCAAACTCGTAGTCTGGAATGACTTCCCCGATCTGTACAAAGGAGGCTCCGTCGTGTCCGGCATCATGGAAATCTCCGCACGCTTCGCAATAATTGCTTTTCTGGCTGTTTTTGTTCATATGGAAGTATCGTTATCTGAAGTTAGGCCATGATATCACCGGAACCAGGGTCCACCAAAAAAAATCCTCTTTTGAAGGTTATTGCGGTTGTGGGCCCTACTGCCTCAGGAAAAACCGCACGCGCTATTGCACTTGCTAAGGAATTAGACGGGGAAGTTATATCGGTTGATTCACGTCAGATATATCAGATGCTTGATATCGGCACTGAAAAAATCACCAAAGAGGAAATGGATGGAATACCTCATCACCTCATTAACATTCGTGACCCGAGAGAAACCTACAGTGCAGGAGATTTTGTGCAAGACGCTGACAAACTCATTACTGAGTTATCTGCTCGTGGCAAGCTACCGATACTTGCTGGAGGAACACACTTTTATTTTGATGCGCTTATCTACGGACTTCCAGCCGAGATTCCAAAGAATGAGGATTTGCGGAGAGAGCTTGAAACCGTGAGCGATGAAGAATTAATGAATCGGGTGCGTGATGCAGATCCACGACGAGCCGTACGTCTTGACCCAAAAAACCGCAGACGCCTTATCCGTGCTCTTGAAATTATTGCTGAAAACGGGAGTGTGCCTGAGCGAGACACCCTTCTACCTCGCTATGAGGTGGGGTGGGTGGTACTTAATCCTGAACGTGACGAACTACGAGCACGCTTGCGCAAGCGTCTGATGGAATCTCTTGAGAAAGGCCTTATAGATGAGGTGGAGCGTGTCCGCGCGTACGTCGGAGACGAGCGCCTACAGGAACTTGGTCTTGAGTATAAAATTATTGGTGAGTATCTCCGTGGTGAACGCTCGTTTGATTCCCTTTTACCTACTCTTTCATCACGCCTCTGGCACTATGCTCGTCACCAAAAAGCGTGGCTTCGGAAACTCTCTCTAGAAAATCTTACTTAGGTACCACTTGGCGACCAGTGCACCGTATCAGTTGGAAGTGCGTTTCTAAAATTCCACTTGGAACCATTTGCCTTCAACCAGCGGTACTGTGGACTGTTGCACGAACTATCCGTCTTGGCACAACCGACGGTCAGGTCAACCGCCGTTCCAGAGTTGTGATTTGACCCACCACCTCCGAGCGTACAAGGTCGAGCTGCCTGGCTGGTGTCGTGCCCATATCTATCCCACAGAGCTATTTGTTCGGACTCAGATCGATATCCATCCGTTACTTTTAAATCAATACCTTCTTTAAGTGCAGCAGCTCGCATGGCAAGGAAATTCTGCACGGTTGTAGGAGTTGCCTTCTCGGCCGCACCTGAGGTTGCTGAAGCTGGAAAGTTAACCATGCTTCCAGGGTCAGCGGCAGGACAATTTGCACCACTCCCACCACTTCCACCTGCCCCACCCGCAGAACCAGGGTTTGTGGTTGGAGTTACTACAATATTTCCAGTAAATATTTCTCCGGTTTGTTGTTTATGCAGACAGAGCTCTCCTTGACCGAGCAAAATAGAGTTCCACGGTCCGAAAGAGTTTGAGTTATACAGACGCTTCATAATGAAATCAACCAGGAGCCAGGCCGACAAGACGATGACAATACCGATGAAACCGTTGATGAGCACGTTCCTACCGGTCTCGCGTTGCGAGGGGTTCGTCGCACCCATCATGAAAAGGAGGCCACCGTACGCAATGATGAGCGTAAGGAACACACAGGCGATGGAAATGATGAGGTTCATCAAAAGCCGGAGGCTTTCAAGAATGCAGCCAAGACCCGGGGCTTCACCCGGACAATTACATTGTGTCGGAACGATAGGGCCAAAGAAACTGGTATCGGCAGCCTGTGCCATGAGTGGTATTCCTATGAGGAAGACCGTGACGAGAAGTGGGATGAGGAATCTACACATAGTCTAAGGGAGCTTCACTGCTCCGGGACAGAAACTGAATCCTAAATTCTCACCTCCAAATGTGTCGTTGATGTATGACGTCGTACCGATGGTGTAGTTTAGTTTACACATTTGCTCTTGCGTTATACCAAGCGTTTGTATGAGATACTCTTCTGCTTCTCTGCGAATCTGACCAAGTGGTTCTTCATTAAGACTTATGACGAAAGAACCAGAGTCTGAGAAATACAGAATATTGAAATGGGTAGACGTGCCTGCTTTTGGACAGGTACCGTCTGGATTACAAATGTCATTACTTCCGGCAAGATAGTAGTCGCCCTTATTCGCAGGATCTTCAAACGTGACGTTGTTATGTATGAAATCCAATGTGGAGATGCTACCTCCATCCTCAGCAGGTATTACCATGGTTGAACTACCTCCTTGATTCATATCACCGATCGGAAATGTATTTGTACTATCAGGCGCCTGTGGGGTCTTTGTATGGGTATAGAAATAGTAACCAAGTCCGGCAACAAGCAAAAGCACGAGTATGACTGAAATGATGATGAGCGCCTTTTTCATAGTTGTAGTTTAGCCTCCATTACCAGAGATGCACGCCTGTTGCTTTGAACTACTTTTATCAGCTGTCCACGCACTTGCACCTTGCTTACGATATACACAATCTGCAGCAACCGAACTACACGTGAGGTTCGCGGCGGCACGCTTGCACTGTTCAAGCCTGGCACCGGGAATTGCATAGCCTTTTGAATCAAACGCTGCATCACAGTTTAGCGATCCACTAACACCGGCGGCTTGATAGCAAGCTGCATTCTCAAAACAGCCGCTGTTTCCTTTGAGTGTAATCTGAAAGGGCCCGTACGCGGTTGAAGGTGGATAGCTTTTTGCGCCGTTCCAATTATAGTTTTGTAACACTGCACCACATTGGCTTTCCGGACCTGCCACGCAGGCAAGAATGTTCGCCTCCTGTGTGGACATGCGTGCTCCACCTGCGGCGGCACTTTGTGCAACCGTTATTGCATTACAAGCTCCTTTTCCAGAGTTGGTGAGTACACCTCCACTTGCAGCCACATCGGTCGTCGGCGTCGTCACTAGATTTCCATCAAAGATGGTGTCGAGTTGTTGAGCAACAATACAGGCCTCGCCACCACCAAGAATATCGTTCCAAGGTCCAATAACATTTCCCGAAAATACCGCACCGGGGTTGTAGACAATCTTCATCACAAAATCAACGATGAGCCAGGAGGCGAGTACGATGACCATGCCTATGGCAACATTCGCGAGCATGCCTTTCGCTTGTGTCCGGTACTCCGGTTTGGTTGGGTTAAAGATGAGAAGGGTACCTGCGTAGGCAATGATGAGCACCGCAAGCATCGCTGAAAGTGAGACGCCGAGGTTAAGAAGGTTCTGTATGGTGTCTAGAATGCATCCAAAACCAGGAGCAGTGCCTGGACACGTGCAGACGTCAGAAATGACTGGCGCGAAGATTCCTGCATTAGACTCTGCTGACGCAATACTCGGCAGAAACACTATACAGAGCGCAAGGAGCGCTGGAAGGAGATATCTCCGCATACAAGCATTGTAGCCTCCCCTTCGCGCTCTCCTAGACCTTTGTTCCCACCCCCCAATCTGCTAAGGTAACCGTGAGGCTGTGCCTCGCCCTGGGTCCATAGTTTAGTGGTAGAACATCGGTCTCCAAAACCGATAGTCGAGGTTCGATTCCTCGTGGGCCCGCTTTCGAACAAGGGAATGTAAAAGGCGCCGGGATCGACCCCAGCGCCTTTTGCGATCTTGATTCAGAATCCATTGTCGAGAGCGAACTTCTTCAGGTCGTCTCCGAATGGTCGGGAGCTCACTTCGGTAATGACGCAGCGCGCCAGTCCCTTTACCTCCCCGCCTGCACCTGAATCGATGAAATATTCGCCGACCCAGGTGTTCGGGTCGTCCTCGGCAGGTTGAAACACATAGTCGATGGCCGGCCCTTGGATTTCAGCGCCACGCCGCAAGTATCGTTTACGGAACCGAATGTCCTTATCGCTTATGGCGACTTCCGATAGCTCAGCCAGGCCATAATCATCGAACATCGCACCGCTCAGAACGCCCTCCGGATCGGAGTCGTGCTGCCTGATAAAGCCGCCGAAGAATACGGAGACGACATCTTCGTTGGACATAGCGACTGCGCCGATTCCCGAAGCAAATCCGATATGGTAACTCCGGTCCCTTTGGCAGAAAAAACCTGAAATGAGATGCATCGACCCCTCCTCTAGTGAATGCGCGGTACCGCCGCAGCTCGGTACATATCTGTGGCAACTATATAGAGCTTAAAGGGCTAAGTAAAGGGTTGCGTAGCTCAGTTCGAATCTCGTCCCATAGGACCCGCACATACATAAAAGCCCCGCACCAAATTGTGCGGGACTTACGGACGAACCTGCAGTTAATGCTTATTTCCCCTCTTCGGCCGGAGTGGTGAGAACATGATCTTGAATCCCCACAAAACAATTCCGATCTCGAACAGTGGTCCCACGGCAGGTCCAAGTGCCCTGGTGACAGCTGTAAGAACATAGGCAAGAAGAGCTCCGGCCACGTTCGGTGCAGTCACCACAAGCATCAGGAACACTGTGAAGCAGGTCCATAGAAAGCGTTTCGGCGAGCCGAGAAAGAAGTGGACCCAATTCGAGCGAATCGAAGGGCGTTGCTGTAACGGCGCACGAGCCATACTGAGTCTCCTTTAGAAGTTGAGAAGCCTGCGTCCAGTGAAGAACGCAAACTGATAGAAAAACCATACGAGCTGAGCGACCATAACAAGGCACGGCATGCAGATTTTAAAAAGATCGAGCTTCGAGAGAGATTTCCCGAAGACAGCAGCAGATTTCTGTACCGGCTTCACGGCCTTTAGAAGGTCCGAGTGGTACCGTTGAGAGCTATACATCTGGAATTCCCTTACGTTTGTTCTGTAAATATAATACACCTAAAATAGGTGTATGTCAAGTAGCATAGAATCGTGGCTTGTATACAAAGAAAGGAGCCCCCAAGGGGCTTTTCTTATTTCTTCACTTCCTTGTAGATAACGCGCTCACGGAGCGTCGGATCAAACTTCTTGAGTTCAATCTTGCGTTCTACTTTCTTCTTGTTCTTTCGGCTGAAATAGACGTGGTCCGACTTCGTGGAGCGGAGCTTTAAAAGGCGTTCTTGAGACATAGCCCCACCTTACCAAATCCCGCTCCGTACCGCAATCCAGGGCCAGTACGGCAGGTACCGAGGGTGTTAGGTTTTCGGGACTCTCGGAGCTGTGCCAGCTTGGCAATTCTGGTGCCGTAGACAGTCTGCACCGGAATTGCCAAGCTGGCACAGCGAGAGCGAGTACGCCTTGTCGCAGGTCAAGGCGACACGTGCCCGAAAACTGAACATCCGAGAGTATTGCTACTTCTTCTTCAGACCCTGAAGCACATGCGCCGACATATTACGATGGATGATTTCGTCATTCCGGACGCCCATAAAGAAATCGTACTGGTTGGTGGGATTTCTGCCGTACCACGAAAGAAATTCACTCTCTATCGGCTTCCCTTTGAGCGCTTCCTCGTTCTCCTTCAGAAACTGATTGTATTGATCAAACGCGTGTTGCTCAAAACAATAATTGAGCTCAAGTGAATACTTTCGGTTAATCAAATACAAAATGTAGGAAGCCCAGAAGTAGAAGAACGCAAAAATCATCGGAATAAGGGTGTGTACGAAAAAATTCACGCGGTGTTCCAGACAGGCTAGTTTAGAAATGACCACCACGTGCATGGTTTCGTTATCCTGCGCAATGCGTGAGAATTGCGAGACTTCAGACAGCTTCAGTGCTTTCTGCTCGTTGCTGTAGAACATGGTGAGGAGTGTGTATGCCGCTGAGCTCCATGAATGATAGGGAACTCGTGCGATAACCTCCACCGCACGAAACTTCATATAGGAAGGACGTTTTCCGTAGACTAGATTCCCGGAGAACACGAGTACGGCTCCAAGCATGCTCGGAATAAACGAGATGTGATAGTTATCGTAGGTCTGTTTGTATTCAACAAGCACTGCCTCATCAACAAGTTCGCGAGAAAGCTGCTCCAGTTCCTGGCGCTCGTTTTGTTCAGTTTCCATGCCTTAGGCGCGTACCGGGACTTTCTTTGCGCGCGTTGCCGACTTCTTCACCTCAAAATGCGGCTCGCCATTCTTCATCACAACTTCTACGGTGCCTCCTTCCATGATGCCCTTGCCTACCATGAGCGAAGCTATAGGAGTGAGAATCTTGTCCTGAATCGCACGCTTCAATGGGCGCGCACCATACTGTGGGTTGTAGCCTTTGTCAGCAAGCCACGCACGCACCTCAGGTGAGATGGAAAGGTTAATGCGTTTTCCAGACAGACGCTTCACGACGTCCTTCACTTGATTCTCAACAATGCTTGCGAGAGATTCCTTAGAGAGCACATCAAAGATGACGATTTCATCAAGACGGTTGAGGAATTCCGGACGGAATCGGTCTTTGAGCGCAACCAGTACTTTCTCTTTCACTTGTTCATACTGAGCTACGTCATCACCTGAACTCACGCCGAAACCAATGTTCGCCATTCTATCGATAAACTCAGCACCAATATTTGAAGTAAGCACAATGATGGTGTTCTTGAAATTTACCTTCCGTCCCTTTCCATCTGTGAGGTGGCCGTTATCAAGTACTTGAAGAAGAATGTTAAACACTTCAGGATGTGCCTTCTCTATTTCATCAAAGAGAATAACGGCATACGGTCGATGACGAATGCGCTCAGTCAAGCTACCCGCTTCTTCGTAGCCCACATAGCCAGGAGGTGCACCAATCAATTTTGAAATAGAGTGCTTCTCCATAAACTCAGACATGTCCACCCGCACGAGAGCTTCGGTGTCGTTAAACATAAACTCAGCGAGCTTGCGCGAAAGTTCGGTCTTACCGACTCCCGTAGGTCCCATAAAGAGGAAGGAGCCAATAGGACGGTTCGGGTCTGCAATACCCACGCGAGAACGCTTCACCGCGTCCGTGATGACTTTCACGGCCTTATCCTGGCCAATCACGGCTGCGCGAAGTGCTTCCTCCATACGAGCAAGTTTTACCGCCTCTTCCTCAAGCATTTTGGATACGGGAATGCCGGTCCAGCGAGAGACGACCCCGGCGATTTCGTGCTCAGTCACTTCTTCGTGGAGTACACGACGAGACTTCTGGAGCGTCTTCAAACGCTTCATCTTGGTATCAAGTTCTTTTTCCAGCATGGGTATGCGTCCGTAACGAATCTCTGCCGCAACACCAAGGTCCGCACTTGCTTCGGCATTATCTGCCTGTACACGGAGCTTCTCGAGCTCTCCTTTTATTTCACGAATAGCGTGGAGCACTTCTTTTTCATTTTTCCACTTGAGCTCTAGCTCGCCTGTCTTTTCTTTCAGGTCTGCAACCTCGAGGTCAATCTTCTTCACACGGTCTTTAATCTCTTTTCCGTGTTCCCCGCTGATATCTTTCAGAAGTGCCTGGCGTTCTATTTCAAGACGACGAATACGTCTATCTGTTTCTTCAAGTAGGGGGGGTTTGTTCTCAAGTGCAATACGCAGACCTGACGCAGCCTCATCGATAAGATCAATGGCCTTGTCTGGAAGGAACCGGTCGGTGATGTAGCGAGAGGAAAGTTCTACCGCAGACACAATCGCGCCGTCAGTAATACGCACCCCGTGGAAGAGCTCGTACTTATCACGCAGTCCACGAAGAATTGCAACCGCGTCTTCATCTGAGGGTTCATTCACAAACACCGGCTGGAAACGGCGTGTGAGTGCGGTGTCTTTTTCAATGTGTTGCTGATACTCCTTCAGGGTTGTCGCTCCAATAATGCGGAATTCACCACGTGCAAGGGCAGGCTTCAGCATGTTAGAAGCATCCATCGCACCTTCAGCGGCGCCGGCTCCCACAAGCGTGTGGAGTTCATCAATAAAAAGGATGACTTTGCCTTGCGCCTTTTCTACTTCTTTCATCACGCTCTTCATACGCTCTTCAAACTCGCCACGGTACTTCGTGCCCGCAATCATGAGACCAAGGTCAAGGGAGAGGAGCTCCTTGCCTTTGAGAGACTCCGGCAAGTCTCCGGCTGCCATACGCGCCGCGAGCCCCTCGGCAATCGCCGTCTTTCCGACTCCTGCTTCACCAATCAAAACCGGGTTATTCTTCGTGCGACGGGAGAGAATCTGAATCACGCGACTAATTTCTTGATCACGACCAATAACTGGATCAAGCGCGTTGTCTGCCGCAAGCTTTGTTAAGTTACGGGTGTACTTTGCGAGCGCACGAAAACGTTTTTGCTCGCCGGTGTGTCCGTCTTTGGTTGATTTCAATTCTTTCAAGATGGAAATCACGGTTTCGTCATCAATCTTGAACCGTCCGATAATTTCGGTTGCTGGACCAGGGTTTTCAAGCACTGCTACAAAAAGATGCTCGGTACCAATGAACGAATCGTTCATGCGTGCCGCTACTTTTCCCGCTGACTCAAGTGCTTGAGCGAGGTCTGGGGTAAGATAGAGCTGGTACGACGGCGACAAAGTTGCGCTTGTCTCAGGTGCTTCAAGGGTTTCAAGTACGGTGTCAGCCAAAAGCATCGTATCAATGTCCATGCGGTCAAGGACTGAGAACACCATGCTTTCTTCCTGATGAATGAGGGCCGCAAGGAGGTGAAGTGGGCTTACATGATTTTGACCTCGCTCAATAGCGAGTTCGTGGGCCTTACGAATGGCTTCTTTTGCTTTGGTGGTGAAGTTTTTGAAAGGAGGCATATATCAAGTAATACTACTTTGCGGGCGAAGATGTTGCACTCAAAAGAATGGTTATCTTGTCGGCACTTGCAAACGTGCCGGCTCCATCAATGGAGATACCAACGATATTGCCCGAACTACTGACGGCGGCTGCACCAACCGGAATATTCATGAGGCTGGTATGAATAAAGTCGTCTATCTTTGAAACAATACCGGTAAAGGCACTTCCGCCGCTTCCAATTGCAAGGACCGTCTGTCCCTGCTTTACGTCCGTACGTGAGATGAGATTTGGTACCGGGACTTTCGGCAGTGCACTCGTGTCGGAGAATCCGTAAATGGTGAGGGTCGCTCCTGCACGTGAGAGAGATGCAGGTGCACTTGAACCATCAGAAAAGGCGACGATAATTTCTCGTGGCAAACCGAGCGTTGTTGCCGTTGCAACCGCACGTGCGTTTGGTAGATAGGTGCCGATAGCAACGGCAGGAGTACTGGTTGATCTCACATAGAGGCGTACAGTTCGAGAAACATCAGCAGCAAGTGCTGCCGTGAGCAGATCCTCATCATGAATCACTACCGTTGTGGGTTTAGACGGTATCGGTATGAAGGTCTGAATCGGCGTCGTGGAGGCAATCGTTTCTACTGTGTGGTCCACGATACGATTTACGGTCTGAGTGACCGTAGGCGGTGCCTGGTCGAGGAGTGACACAGTCAGCACACCGACCGCAATAGAGGTCACGAAGTTCACCAATACCGTGAGCAGGAGGAGTTGGCTTTTGTTCAGGTCTTCTAGATTCATATGTCGTTAGTATAACGCTTTCTCGTCCAGGAACCGAGTCACACCCACAAGCGTAGAGGCGAAGCGCACAAGTTCTTTTTCCGTTATTCCCGGACCCCATGAAATACGGAGTGTTGTTTCTGCATGTTCCGTATCCTTCATGAGAGCAACTGGGCGAGAACCTTGTTCGTCTGTCTCGCACGCGCTCTTCGTTGAAACTGCAAATCCAGAAGCATCCAGAAGCATCACCGCATAGTCAGTATCCCGACCCAGAAGTGAGATGTTGAGAATGTTCGGGACGTTCTCGCTATGCTCGTTCACCTCTAACCGAGGAATCTCCGTAAGCAGTTTCGTCAGGTGTGCACGCAGTCGTGTACCTTCTTTCGTAAACACTTCTCTATTCTTTTGCACTTCAGTGAGTGCAGTTACAAATGCATGCGCAAGAACCGGATTCTCAGTTCCCGGACGTCGTCCGCCTTCTTGGCCACCGCCACGCATGAGTGGAACAAGGGTGATGTGCTGACGAAGCAGGAGTGCACCGATACCACGAACCCCACCCACCTTCTGCGCGTCTAGTGTGACAAGGTCAGCGCCAAGGTGCGCGAGCGTGAGATTCTGCGTAAGGGGCGCCTGACTCGCGTCCACATGCAGGTAGATACGGGTACCTGTTTTCTTTGCGTAGGCATCAAGCGCGCGCCTGACACCACGGGTGTCGTAGACCATACCCGTTTCACCACACACCGCTTCAAGCACGACAAGCGTGGTCGTTGGTTTGAGTGTCGTGACAAGCTTTTCCAAATCAACCGCTCCCTTACTAAGGGGTAGTGCCTCAATCTCAACACCCCCTTCCTTAAGCATCGCTATTGAACCAACGAGCGACGCGTGCGCTCCCGGATGATACAGCACGTGGGGAAGTCGACTGCCCTTTTGTACTTCTGCGCGAACGAGACCGAGTATGGCAAGTGCGTTTGCTTCGGTCGCTCCTGAAGTAAAGATAACGCCATCTTCTTTCACCTCTACAAGGCGAGCAAGCTTCGTCCGAGCTTCTTCAAGCAGTACTCTTGCAACCTGTGCCTCCTGGTGGAGAGCGCCTGGGTTTCCAAAGACACCAAGAGAAGCCGAGAGGACGCTTTTGGCGCGCCCGCTTATAGGGGCGCTTGCTGCCCAGTCTAGATACACTCGTTTCGGTTTCCCCAACATATCTATAAAGTGGCGGTTTTATTGCTTTTTTGCAAGCTCCGTGGTCTACTTTGCCTATTATGGCCTTAGAAACCCGCCCACCTATCGTGGCCGTTATGGGCCACATCGACCACGGAAAGTCTTCCCTGCTTGATTACATCCGTAAGGCAAATGTCACCGCAAGTGAAGCGGGTGGTATTACGCAACATGTCTCTGCGTATGAGGCATCGCACACCCACGAAGGAGTGGAGCGAAATATCACCTTTCTGGACACGCCGGGACACGAAGCCTTTCGTGCGCTTCGTGCGCGTGGCGCAAAAGTAGCCGATGTTGCCATTCTCGTGATTGCGGCAGAGGAAGGTATCAAACCACAAAGCATTGAGGCGTATCAGGCGGCCGTAGAAGCGGGTACTCCGGTCGTCGTTGCCTTCACTAAGATAGATAAAGCAGGAGCAGACATTGAGCGCGCAAAAGTTTCCGCGCTTGAACACGAAATCTATTTGGAAGGTCTGGGTGGAAGCATTCCATATGTCGGGGTTTCTTCAAAGACTGGAGACGGTGTTCCGGAACTGCTTGACCTCGTGCTCCTCACCGCTGACTTGTCTGAACTCACGGGAGACCGGGGTGTGCCTGCAGAAGGCTTTGTGCTTGAGTCTTCACAAGATCCGAAGCAAGGACTCACGGCAACCCTCATCATTAAAAACGGTACGCTCACGACCGGTTCGTTTGTGGTTGCGGGTGGAGCAAGCGCTCCTGTGCGCTTCATTGAGAACTTTGCTGGAGCACGTATTACGTCCGCAACGCTCAGTCAACCAGTACGCATCGCTGGATGGAGCACACTCCCACCTTCAGGCACACCGTTCGTAATGATCTCTTCAAAGAAGGAGGCTGAAAAACTCACCACGCTCGCGAATGTTCCTCTCCGTACCCAGATTGACGGTCCAACCGAAGGAAAGGTTTCCCTTGCGCTCGTGCTCAAAGCTGACGTGACCGGAACGGTTGAGGCCATCAAGCATGAGCTTGCGAAAATTTCACACGACCGCGTTTCAATCCGCATTGTGTCAGAAGGCATTGGTGCTGTTTCTGAGGGTGATGTGAAAAGTGCCGTGGCCTCTACCGCGCGCATCATTGGCTTTAATGTTCCAACCGATTCAACCGCGCGTGACCTTGCGGAGCGAAGTGGGATTTCTATAGACACGTTTTCTATCATTTACGACCTTAAGGAACAGGTTGAGAAATTGGTGCTAGCAGCAGCTCCGCGCATCATCACCGAAGAAATACTCGGCGAGGCAAAAGTTTTGAAAGTGTTTAGTACGGCAAGTGGAAAATCAGTGCTTGGCGCAAAATGGGTATCGGGTTCCCTCTCACTTAACGACCTCGTAAAGATTGACCGACGTGGCATTGACCTTGGTCGTGGCAAGCTCGTGAACCTGCAGGTGGCGCGCGCGGATGTTACAAACATTCACACAGAAGGGGAGTTTGGTCTTCAAATTGAGACTAAGGCTGAGGTGGCGGGTGGGGATACTTTGGTCGCCTTCCGCATGGTGGAATCATAGTATGTCCCAAAATCTCCCCATGCTTTGTCGCTCACTCCGGGACTCGCTCAACGTATCACCTATACGTCTCACTCCGTTCCTCGTTCGCTCCGCGCCTGGGAAGATTTTTGAACACACTCTCGTATGACACTTCGCGATGAAAAAGCAGCTTCCCAACTCACCATGCTTGCTGGTGAGTTTATTGCTCGCGAGGCGGGTCGCTCTACCCTTATCACACCCACCCGTGTTGTCTTTGGACGTAACCCTAAGTTCGCTACCATCTACGTGAGCGTGTTTCCGTCTGATGAGATGCCTCATGCACTCGCCTTCCTCAACCGTAATGTAAACGAGTTCCGCGAGTATCTCAAAAAGCATGGTCGCTTCTCTATGCTTCCGTTCATCAAGTTTGAGGCAGACATTGGCGAACAGAATCGACAGCGCCTGGACGAAATTTCCAAAGACGTCTAGTCGCGCTACTATTCTAAAGTTCGGCCCGATGGCGAAGTAGTAACGCAGGGGACTGCAAATCCTCGATGCGCGGGTGCGATTCCCGCTCGGGCCTCTAGAATCCTCGAATAGAGGCACGGTGTCATTGCGTACGCAGTGACAGGGAATCGTAAGCCGGAGCGATGTTTGGCGAGTACGTCAAACCGCGAGGCGGGGTCGCGACCGAGGTGAGTGACGACGAACTGAGAGTTGTGACCGATAGTGTACTCACGATCCCGCTCGGGCCTCCAATTTGTGATATCGTCATATCGTACGCCGGGGTGATGGAATGGTAGACATAGAGGTCTTAAACACCTCAGACAGCGATGTCGTGTGGGTTCGAGTCCCGCCCCCGGTACCAATATGTCTTTTCGTACTGTACTTCGAAAAATCCGCCGGAAACTTACCGGCTATACACCTTTGATTGAGGTCGGTATTTCAAAAGAAAATCTCCTTCATAATTTGCATACGTATCAGGAACGCTATCCGGGAATTACGTTTGCTCCGGTACTTAAATCAAACGCCTACGGACATGATATAGGAACGGTTGCTCGTCTTTTAGACAGGGAGCGCATCGCTTTCTTTGTGGTTGATTCCTACTACGAAGCGCTCCGCCTTCGGCGTCATGGTATCCGCTCACGCATTCTCGTTATGGGGTACGTACGGCCCGAGGATATCGCCCGAAGTCGGCTTCCCCATGTTGATTTCACCCTTGTTGATCTCGCGCAGGTGCAAAAAGTCGCGTCACTTGCGAGGCGCCCTATTCGTGTCCATCTGAAGCTTGATACCGGGATGCATCGGCAGGGAATTACTCTCTCTGAACTTTCTTATGCTGAGGATGCGCTGAAGGGCCAGCCACTTCTTGAACTCGTTGGAGTGTGTTCCCACTTCGCAGACGCAGACGGAAAAGATGAGACGGTGACGACGAGCCAAACCAAGGTGTGGAAGGAAGGGGTCTCGGAACTCATGAGTGCCTTCCCTACACTCACCGAGAAACATATCGCTGCCACGAAAGGTGTTCGCTTCGCAACAGAGACTGATACAAACATCGTCCGTCTTGGAATTGGTCTTTATGGCTTTGACACTTCTCCAGCACAAGGTGCACCACTCAAACCCGTACTTGAAGTGCGTTCACTTATCAGTTCACTGCGCATCGTTCCAGAGGGAGATAAAATTGGTTACAACGCAACGTACACCACTGGAAGCGATATGAAGGTTGCCACCGTGCCCGTTGGCTACTACGAAGGCATTGACCGTAGACTTTCAAACAAAGGCTCCATGCTCGTTAAAGGAATCATCTGTCCCATTGTTGGACGAGTGTCTATGAATATGACGAGTATCGATGTATCAAACGTGCCAAATGTTACGATCGGTGACCCGGTCGTTGCCATCTCACGCGTTCCAACGGACGCAAACTCAGTAAGTAACATCGCAAGCACGGTGAGTACTTCTGAATATAAGGAGACTGAGTATGTGGTCCTGACTCACATTGCCTCCCACCTTGAGCGACACGCGGAGTGACCTAGACGCTACGAGGTGGAGACTATATAATCGCGAATAGCGTAGTACCGATACGCGAGTTAGTTTGCGCCCATAGCTCAGTCGGTAGAGCAGATCCCTCTTAAGGATAAGGTCCCTGGTTCGAGCCCAGGTGGGCGCACCAAAAGATAAAACCCCTAACGGGGTTTTATCTTTTGGTGCGGGTCGGAGGCACGCCTGCGGGGCAGGAGTAAGTGCCGAGACGGGGTCGAGAGCACTTAGTAGTTTGCGAATGCATGGAGCAAAGTCCTTAGTGACTCGTGACCACAAGGTGCGAGCCGGAAGCGCGACGGCGCTGAGGCGGGGTCGCGGAAATTTTCAGCAGAAAATTATCTGTGACCACGAGCGAAAATATTCCTGACCACGTAGTGCGAGCTGGAACCTAAATAATAAAACCCCTCTGCAGGGTTTTTATTATTTGTGTGCCCAGGAGAGGACTTGAACCTCCACCCCCGAAGGGACCTGCTCCTAAGGCAGGCGTGTATACCAATTTCACCACCTGGGCAATAACTGCATCCTATCAGAAATCTGTCCGTAGCACAGCTAGATAGTCACTATATACGGTGTTCTTCTGTGCTACGTGAACTTGACAAAACCACTATTTAGGTGTATTCTACCCATTAGATACAAGGATTTTGAAAATACACACTCAAGAGGAGTATTGAAATGTTCGATCAATTCATTCATGTGGCCATGGAACGGATGGTCTGGATTCTGGCTGGACTTGTGTTCAGCGCAATAAGTTGGAAATTTCGTTCTCAACTGGCGCGTGGCGCAATGTCCACTGCAAAATGGACTGGAAGACAAATCAAAAAATGGGGCGGCAAGAGTATCATCTTTTACCGAGCCGCCGGAACAAAGGTTGGTCGCGGAATCGCATCTGCTTCCAAATGGACTGGGAGGCGTTTGAAGAATGCCTTCCAGAATCAGGGTTCGGCAACGAACTCTGCACCTGAAGCAAGCGACCAGTCCAATCCAAAAATGGACCTCGTGCGACTCAATAGGCCGCTATATCGCAAAATCAATACAGCGATGCTGTTCGCCCTTATCGGCATCAGCTTCGGCGTGTATCTGACCTGGTTCACAATTCTAGGAACTATCGGGTCGCTCAACTTCAACCTCGGGTTCTGGTTTATCTTTTTCCCGTTGTTGTATGTGGCGTTTTCCATTCGGGTCGTGAAGCCGAACGAGCTTGCCTCGTTCTACTTCTACGATATTGCACTCAAGAACACTGGAGCGGGTCCACACTTCGTTCCTCCTGGTATTTTGACCCTGAAGCGCGGTCCCCGCGATTTGCAAGAGTTCTATATGCCAGGTCCACCTGACATCATTGATTGGAACGACGAAAAAATACCAGCGCCGAAAGGCATGGTGAAGCCAGTGTTTATCAACACGAGTTTTACCGTCGATAATGGCTCGAGCCAGGCACAAATGTCTGTTGGGGTCATATGGTTCGTCTTTTGGCGAATTGTTGACCTTGCTACGTTCATTGCGAACGTTGGCACGATTGCTGAAGCGCGAAGTCAACTCGAAAAGATGTCACTCGCAGTCCTGAACGAAGACTTTGCTTCTAAGGACTACAACGGCATCATTTCGGGGCTTGCCCAGTTGAACGAGCATTTGGATGACCACATCCGTGCTCGTACCCTCAATTGGGGAATCCAGGTCATCGACGCTGACGTCACGAAGATCAATCCGTCGCACGAATACGCGAAGGCACAACGTGACGCAGCCATGGCTCCGTTTCTGGCGACTGCAAAGGTGACTGCTGCGAAGGCAGATGCTGATGCAATTGTCGTTGTCGGTGAAGCAAAGGGCAAGGCGCTCCGAGCAGAAGCAGCTGGTCCCCTTCGGGGCCGAGCTGAAGGCATGAAGGAAATGATGGAAGCAATCAGCGTGGACGGTTCCGAGGTGCTCGCAGCTGAAACTGCGCGTGCAACGATTCCGGGCGCAAACGCGACCATTCTCGGTGACGGTGGCCTCATGCAGGCCGCAAGCATTGGGAAACTCTTTGGTCTCGGCCTGAAAACGGAGGGAGCAACAGAGAAGCCTGAGCCAGTAGGAGAAAAAAGATGACGGCGTTTTCCGCAACAAACGGTAACCTTGCCTTGCTTGCCTTCCTGCTCGTCATCGGTTTATTCGGATGGTGGGCACTTGGCTGGTGGAGGAAGCCGAAGGCAGTAACTGTCTCGGCAAGTACTCCACCTGCACCAACGGTTGTGCAGCGTCGAGAAAGTGGAGGGCATTCATCCTCCGGGATGAATGCCTCGAAATTCGTGGTGCTTGCCCTCCTTGGATTTGCGATTTGGTTTATCCTTACGCAACCCCAGGGACAGCAGTTGATTAGCGAGCTAACGGCGAGCAGACACTCTGTACCGTCAACGTCGGGCCAGAGAGTTGCGGAGGTGGTTCCACCACCAACGCGTTTGCTCCTTGTGCCTGCACGCGGAACGTACTCAGATGTCGTTGAGGGTGTTCCCGGATATGCAATGTGCGTTGATAACGCATCACCATCGCAAATTAGCGTGAGCTATCGGGATCGTCGTTTTCATGACATGGATGAATCTCACTGGTTTCCAAAACCAGAGGGTAAAGTTCCTGACATGAGTGCCGAGCGTTTCAGTTCGGCGGACGAGCAGGCCTTTACGACCCGTGTGTGTTTCAGAAAAGAAGCGAGCGAATGTAGTACACCTTGTCCTTCGCTCTAATTTGTACCTTTCAAGGGTCCAGTATGCCTCGCGCGTATTGGACCCTTTTTGTATGTACTAGGGGACCGGAACGCCAAACGTACTTGCAAGAAGCGCCACAATGCCTTTAGCACCAAACATAATGGCAAGTCCAATGAAGCCCCATATCATATGTTGCTGACCTATCTTTCTTTTTTCATCATTTCCCGCTCCAGCAATGAATTCAACGACCCCATATACAAAGAGCACGAACGCGGCCAGTATCAAAAGCGTGATGAGTGGGTTCAAAATAGCCTGTTCAACTTTACCGAGAAATGCGTTGAATTCTGTATTCATGCTCTCTATCATAGCAGAAACCCGCGCAAGGATTGCGCGGGTTTCCAAGGAGAGTGCTATAGGAAACTAGCGTCCTTTCGTGGTATACGGTGCGGTTGGATAATTTGGAATAGCTGGGTTCAAGTTGAAGGTTCCAATGAGGATGTGGATTAAGCCCCACACCGAGACCATGACAAAGAAACCAATGAGGCCCCAGAGCATGAGCTGCTTACCGTCTTCACGTTTTTCCTCGTCGTGTCCTCCTTGAACGAAGTATCGAAAGATACCCCAGATAAAGACGATGAAGGCGAGTGCGAATACGATAGGTACCGCAACATTGTTAATGATATCAATCACGATTCTACCTGCGTCATTAATGGTTTGCACCTGTGCAAACGCAAGAAAAGGCGTGGCAAAAGCTGCGAGAGTGTAGCCGAGTTTCTTCATATAAGGTAATTAGTATAACCACGTAGGTTCCCTCTAAGCATAGCGATTCTCACCCCTCCGTCAATTGGCTCGTTTTCGCTTTGTGGACAACAGTTTCTATATTGAATTCAATTTACAGAGACCATTGTTTGCGTTACACACGTATCCTGAAGGACAGGCTGTGTTCGGAAGACGACAATCTTGAGGGTTCGTGGTTATACATTGCCCTGCTTGCGTACCGCTAAACGAACAAACGGTGTTAGCAGGACACACACCGTCAGAACGACAGTCTGTAGACGTGTTTCCCGGGGTAACAGAACCTCCGCTCGTATTGGCAGATCCAGTCGTGTTTACTGACGGACTGCTTGGAAGAATCTTTGAACCGTTACTTCCTGATTGAGAGGGTGAACCGAAGGTCGGAAGATTGGGACGCTGATCATTTCCGAAACCAAGCGAACCGACAAGTAAATTAACAATCCCCCAAATTGAAATCATGATGAAGAAACCGATAAGGCCATACATGATGAACTTTTGACCCTCCTGACGTTTCTCCTCGTTGTCAGCACCAAGAATGAGGTACCGATAGACGCCCCACAAGAACACGATGAAGGCGAGTGCAAATATGAGCGGGACCAGATAGAGGTCAAAAAAGCGAATGAACTGTTGTAAGAATTGACCCAGCTGGTCTATGGGTGCTGAGCTATTGGTTGCTGTTTGTGCAAGGGCATGCGGAACGTTAACGATAAACAGAAGCGCCACAGCTGAAATGCCGGTGAGTAGGGTACGGAAATGTGTCATATAGATGAAGCCTAGCAAGCGCTTGGCGTGAATCAAGCAGTTATACACGTTACTGCGGAAGAGCAGTAAGGAGTAGATTCACGACGCCCCACACGGAAAATATTGCGACCATGCCGATAATGGACCAAAGGAGAAAAGCACGTCCCTTTTCCCTGTTTTCCTCCCCGCCGGTAAAGAAGTAGCGAAAGGCACCGAACATAAAAACAAGGAACGCAACTGCGTAGAGGAGCGGTATCACATAGGAATCAACGAATCCAACTGCAGTGTTATTTACCCACTCTTCAAACGTGGGAGTTGCCGCAAAAGCGCTGTGCAGTGGAATGAGTACGAACAGAAATGCGGGAAGCAGCGAAAACAGTCTTGTGAAGGGGCTCATAACGTTTGCGCCGTAGACTGAATGACCAGACTTATGGCTTCAGCACCAAGCAAAAGGAGTCCTCCAATCACGGTCCAGACAAGTGCTTGACGCGCATCACGTATTTTTTCTTCGTTCCCGCGCGCAGCTACAAAGAGGAAGCCGACATAGATAATCATAAAGGTAAGGAATATGGCACCAATCGCTACAACGCCCTTAAGAATCGCAGTAAGAAGCTCTTCAAGTGTTCCTGCCTGAAGCGGATTTTGGAGACCTGTTGGCGAACCAGACTGAGTTGATGTCTGGCCAGTTGCCGCGCCCGGAGAAGTGGCTCCAGTTGCACCTGGCGTAGCTGGTTTTGTTGGTGCGGGAGTTGATGCAGACGGCAGAAGAACCGTTGTCTTCGCTGGAGGATCATTCTCAAAGATTACGCCTGGAATTGTTGCCGCAGCCTGAGCCGAAAACGTAAAGCTACATAAACCTAAGAGCAAAAGTGGAATGAGTGAGGTGGCTTCTTGCCATTTAATTTGCATAGTTTAGTGAGAAAACGCGGCGGAGAGCGCATCATCTGCCCGCTTAATGGCATCATGCACGTTTGAGCGACCGCTTATCACATCCGTAATCATAGCAGTGAAAATTGCGTCGGTTACGCCTGGCGTTGGGGACAGCCATCCTTTCGCTATAATCGCCATTGGGTAATACACCGAAGCAAAAATATCGTTTGTTTGTGGCGTCAGAAAGGCACGCTTTGCAGGGGCCATGCCAAGCGATCCGGCAATAATGTAGAGTTCATCCTTCGCCGTTAAGGCCTGGGCGGTCTTGTACGCACCGTCAGGATTACTGGCGGCTTTTGGAATGGCGAACGCATAGGCGAGTCCATAGTCGGTCTTTGTTTGTGCGGTCTGAGGCTGAGGCACCGGAGCCATATCAAAGTCTAGATTTGGGTTTGTCGCTTTGAGTAAGGCTGCTTCAGAGGCAAATCCCACATAGAACACGGAGTCCCCTGAAGTGAATGCTTGGCGAGCGCTTGGGAGAGAGCGGTTCCACGAGTAGACCACCTTAGCGGGATCAGCGAACTGGGTGTAGAAACTGACGGCTGACTCAGCTGGAGAAAGGCTGTAAGCAGCGGAAGAGCCACCCGAAGCAAGTGCGCCGGTGATGCCGAGCGTGCCGTAGGTGGTTATTTGACTTCCCGATTGCAGTAGAAGCAAGGAAATAATGGCTCTGGCGTTTGGAATGTTCTCATACGTGCCAAAAGCAACGGTGCTTCTGCTCACGACTCCGGTATCACTCTTTCTCGTTAACGTGGGAGCGAGTCCGACGACTGCTTCCCAGGTTGTTGGTGGTTGTGCAAGACCACCACTTGCGAGTAGGGTGCGGTTGTAATAGAGGACGAGCGGGTCAACGACAAATGGAACACCAAACGTACCATTACGATCCAGGAAGAGTTCATATATAGGTACGTAGGTATCGCGATAGGTGCGCTCTGGAATCGTAGCGTAGGGAATAATGGACAGCTTTGGTATTTCTGCCGTTAGTTGTTCCTGCGTAATGATAATCATATCGGGACCCGTACCTGAAGCAATTGCTTCGGCAAGGTCAGCATCAAACGTGCTCTCGTTTCGTTCAAGATAAGCGACCTTATCAAACTCTTTGTGATTTCGTTTCAGTTCGTTGAGTGCTGGCTGCAGTGCATCAGCGGAGAGTGTTCCCCATATCATCACATTTCCGAGTGGTTTTGCTCCGCCGAATCCTTTAAAGGTGGCAAAGAGAAAGAGGCCCACAAGCGCGAGCAGAGCGAAGACAGAAATGGTGATTATTTGAAAGGGCTTCATATAGAAAAGGTAGCACGTGTCTCCCTGTTAGGGAGACATAAATAGTATTGCGTAATGATGTGGGCCGCCACGCCACGTTTTCGTCTTATGAAAACCAGCCGTGATGAACAATTCTTCGGCATCATGTTCTGACACAATGTGTTCGGGATGCGGACCCATACCACTGTAACTTCCGGCCCAGTCACATACGAGCACCTTGCCACCCGGTTTCAATATCCGTCTCATTTCAGCAACTGCCGTTTGTTTTTCTTCTACTTGAAACAGGGTATTAGATAATATAACCGCATCAAGAATATGATCGGTAAGACGCGTACCGCCTGGATACTGGAAATCGCCCCAGATAGTCTCAATATTCTGTAGCTTTTTTTCTTTTGCCGCGTCCCGGATGTGCTTCAAGATATCTTCTTGGACATCAAGCGCGTAGACACGACCGGATGGCCCCACAAGATGTGCAGCGGCAAGCGCATAGTGTCCAGAACCTGCGCCTAAGTCTCCGACTTTCATACCTTCAGTGAGCCCCATCTGTAGTACGTTTTTTGTCGGATTACTAAAGAGATCTGCAAGGTGCATCCCGTTAGAAATAGGACGCGGACAGCTTCGTGCCTCCGTACCCCACTCGATTAGTTCTATAAATGTCGATCATGTTGTATGTAGATGAGCGTCCGCGATTTCTAACGGGATGCATACTGTAAAAATAACACGGGCCGCCGGTAGTGGCGGCCCGTTATTCACCCAACTCGCTGCAAGCGTTGAAGACGAGTAACCCCAAGCGCAAGAAAATCATCCTTCAGTGCTTGCGTGAATGGGACTTCCAACGGAAAAGTCACGGTACGGCTTCCTTGTAACCGTACAAACAGTACGCACATGCCGTGATTCAAATACCACTTCCGTTGCTGTTGTGCGTACTCCTTCTCAACTTCACCCTCCTCAACCTCCCAGATACAAACGAAAGCAAGATGTTGATTCGGTGTTCTCTGTACATCAACGACGACACCGCATTTGTCCGGACGCTCCGCTTCGGTTCCATGTCCTTGTGCCCACGCACACTCATAGACTTTGCATGGCTGTGGCCGGGTCTCATATATATGACATCCGACTCCTTGTTCACAGTGCGTGCACCACTCACCTGGCGGCTTTTTCAGCACTTTTCGTACCTCGTGCGTTTTGCAGCAGGCAGTGCATCCGCCACACGCCCGCACCGGAGCTCGTTTTCTCCTCATGTGCATCTCCTTTCCGAGCGCACTTTAGCACAAGCAAACGAAGGGTGCGATTACAGCGCTACCATACTAGCGATCGAATCGCCCTCCCGCATCTTCATAATCCGCACGCCCTGGGTCGCGCGTGATAGGGAAGGAATCTCTCCTGCAGAACAGCGGATGACCTGTCCTTTCTTTGAGATGACGACAATCTCTTCTGCCTTTTCTACGTCACCGGAAATGACCTTCGCGCCAATGATACTTCCCGTCTTCGAAGTTACTTCGGCGGTCTTGATACCGGAACCACCGCGTCCTTGAATCTTGTATTCAGACAGTACTGTTTTCTTTCCGTATCCCTTATCCATAATCACCAAAAGTGTTGCTCCTTTCTCCATACCAGAGACCACCTCAGCAGAAACGACATAATCGTCCTTTTTGACAGTCATACCGCGCACACCTGCGGCCGTTCGTCCCATTGCTCGCACATCTGACTCATCAAAACGAATGGACTGGCCCTTTGACGTCACGATGGACATTGAGTCCCCATCGCCTGAAAGCGACGCGGAAACGAGCTTGTCGGAACCCTTGAGCGCAATCGCAATAATGCCGGAACGACGTACATCAGCAAAATTCTTTGCTTCCACTTTCTTCACGACGCCTTCACTCGTTACAAAAAAGACACTCATCGCGTCACGCGCTGCACCCTTTGGTACCGGAAGGACACTCGTTACTTTTTCGTCAGCCGCAAGCGGAAGGAAATTCATAATGGACTTTCCTTTTGTGGCGCGACGTCCCTCCGGAATGTCATACATTTTTGTTTGATATGCCTTGCCTTTGTCCGTAAAGAAGAGGAGGTCCGAGTGTGCAGACGCTACGAGGAAGTGTGTTACCACATCTTCTTCCTTCGTGGACATATCAATCACACCCACGCCGCCACGTTTCTGCGCTTTGTATTCGTCCGGATTCGTACGCTTCACGTAGCCACCTGCAGTAAGTACAAGCACGGACTCATCGTCCGCAATCAAATCTTCTACGGAAATGTTTTTAACGCCACCTTTTACTATCTTTGTACGTCGCTCGTCACCGTATTTCTCTGAAACTTCCGAGAGTTCCGCCTTCACGACGTCAAGAATATTTTTGAGGGATGAAAGGATTTTCTTGAGCCTCTTGATGAGTTCTTGAATCTCAGCAAGCTCGTCCTCAATCTTCTTGCGTTCAAGACCGGCAAGTGTCTGGAGACGCATGGCAAGGATGGCTGCCGTCTGTATAGGCGTAAAAGCGAATTTTTTTATGAGCGCTGCAGACGCCGTCGGAACGTCCTTTGATGCGCGGATAATTTTAATGACCTCATCAATATGGTCCAGCGCCTTAGAGAGACCAAGGAGAATGTGCTCACGCTCTTCTGCCTTCCGAAGGTCGTACTCGGTACGACGCTTCACCACCACCTGACGATGCGCGATGAAATTCTCAAGCATGCCCTTGAGAGAGAGGGTCTGCGGAACGCCATCCACGAGCGCGAGCATGTTGTAGTGGAAGGTGCTTTCTAGCTCGGTGTGCTTGTAAAGCGAGTTCAAGACCGTTTGTGGATGCGCTGAGCCCTTCATCTCCACGACCACGCGTATATCCGCCGCAGACTCATCACGAAGGTCTTTGATGCCTTCAAGCTTCTTATCGCGCACGAGGTCTGCGATACGGGTAATGAGGTCAGCTTTGTTTACACGAAATGGTAGGGAAGTGATGATGATTTGCGTTCCCTTCTTATCTTCCACAATGTCGGCTTCCCCACGTACGACCACGCCACCCTTACCGGTCGTGTAGGCGTGCTTAATGTCTGACTGATTGAACGCAATCGCACCGAGTGGAAAATCAGGACCTTTCACAAACTTGAGGAGGTCGTCCACCGACGCGTCTGGGTTCTCTATCAAATGCATGGTTGCCTCAACCACCTCACGCAGGTTGTGCGGAGGAATGTTCGTCGCCATACCAACCGCAATACCCAAGGTGCCGTTTAAAAGGAGATTTGGAATGGCGGCAGGAAGCACGGTCGGCTCATTCTTACTACCGTCATAGTTCGGCGCCCACTCAACCGTTTCCTTATCAAGGTCTTTGAGGAGTTCCTCAGCAATGCGTGACATCTTTGCCTCGGTGTAGCGATACGCAGCAGGTGGGTCGCCATCAATGGAACCAAAGTTTCCCTGTCCAAGTACGAGTGGATAGCGCGTAGAGAAATCCTGCGCAAGCTTCACCATCGCATCGTACACCGCAACGTCTCCATGCGGATGGTACGAACCAAGCACGTCTCCCACCACGGTTGCTGATTTACGAAACTTTGCAGATGCGGTGAGTCCGTTCTGCTTCATGGAAAACAGAATGCGGCGATGTACCGGCTTCAATCCATCACGTACGTCTGGGAGTGCACGACTCGTAATAACGGACATTGCGTAATCCAAATAGCTAGAACGCATCTCAGCCACAATGGACTGATCAATCACGCTCACGCGTGGCTCGGGTGCTACTCCCTCTACTTCAACTTTCTTTGCCATAAATAACTAGCTAGAACATGCCAAAAAAGCTCCAGATGCGAGGCATAGGTACGTCACCGAAGTAGACGTATGTGCTATACGGCGGATGAGGTGATGGGGACCCATAACGAAGCAGATGGAATTTTTAGGCATGTTCTTAAAAATGAATGACGGTCTGATCTTGCGGGGGGGTTGGCGCATCAAGCGTGGAGTAGGACTTGGTATCAACGACTTTAATGTTTGGCGCGGTAGAAGTTGCTCCCATCGCAGCTCCCGCAGCTCCAAGAAGCGCTTTGAAGTTCGTCTCGTCAGTCACACTTGATTTCGTTTGCGCAATGTCGCTTGCGGGAAGATTTGGTGCAAGAGAAAAAGCTCCCGTCGTACTCATGACACCGAACCAACCGAGTGCAACGACAAGGGTGCTACCGGCAGCGGTCAGAAGGGCAATGCGCTCCCGCACATGCTCCGGTTTCTGGCGGAGACCATGGACGACTTCGTGGACGCGACGAGTTTCCATATCTAAGGCGTGATTACAATAATAGCACCGTCTTTGTCTGCTGTGTCTTTTTTCTTGAGCGTCAGTTTATCCATTTTTTCGGCTCCTTCACCTTCCTCCTTCAAATACGCTTCAAGAGACTTTGGTGCGCCCATACCACTCCAGTGCATAGGGATAATGATGCGTGGTTCAAGCGTCACGGCAAGCTTTGCCGCTTGTGCACTATCCAGGACGCCATCGCCTCCGATGGGTACGAAGAGCACGTCTATTTCATCAATGGCTTCTCGTGCTTCGTGCGAAAGCATCGGTTCGTTGAGCGCTCCGAGGTGTACGAGCGTCATACCTTCAAGATTTACGGCGTACACCGTGTTCACCGCCTCGTCCTGATTTTTCGGGAGGTCGTATTCACTCTTGGTCAAAAAGCCCTGGATAGTGACGCCGGAGTGCTCATATTCACCCGGACCCGTGATAGCAAACGTCTCCTTGCCACCAAATGAGACTTCCTCAATACCATTCATGTTCGGATGATTGCGAGATACAAGAGCGATGTCGGCTCCAAAGCGAACAGCTGGGACGGAGCCTTTCTTAGAAATTGGGTCAAACACAAGGGTCAAGTCACCAAAGGTGACTTTGAAACACTGACCGCCGTGGTGCGTAATAACCATATATAAGGGGATTATAGCATAAAGTAAGCCAAAAAACGAGTCTTCGGAGCGCCAAAAACCAAAGAAATAGGGGAGTCGGAAGTGGGATTTTAGCAGGGGAGTTGGAACGCTTTTTTATTCAGGAAACGCGGTGTACGTGGCGCAGTACCATATGCCTGCAAGCTCGTGTACGAGTATATGAGGTAGTGCAATGTAAGGAATAGAGCCTAGAATAAGATTCCTACGGCTGAGTCCCCCACCATCTCGTTTCAGCGATAAAAGTTATCCACACCTTACTTGACAAGGAAAAAGGTTGTGGTAACTTGCCTTGGTCCAGGTGCCCGCAACTGTGCGGGAAGACAGGACTCGAACGAGGAGAAGAAGGATGCGTTCACCGTGAACATCGTCGTTTTCGACGGAATCTTTTTTTGTGGCTTCGATCGCGCGGATACTGCGATCACATCATCTTCACCAGCCGGCCTGGCGGCGTCGGCCGCGATCTAGGAAATCGCCGGCGCCCAATGCCTAGCAAAGAGCTTGTGCTTCCCTGCTCGTTTTTCGCCCCCCCCCTTGAAAATGGGTGTGGTTGCACAGGAGGCCCGGACGTTTACGTCCGGGCCTTTTCATTTTCCTCACTCTTTGCTATATTCCGTAGGTTCATTTACAGCGTCTGACGAGTCGTGTGTGGGCTAACCTCCAGCCCCAGATTGGATTTTCTCAATCTGGGGCTGGATACCCTCCACAAAAGTCCCGCTACACGCGAAATTTTTAATTTCGCCCTATAAAAGATTATGGAAACTGAAGAGAAGAAGGCCGCGCCTTTGGTGGTCAACACTATTGTACTTGCTCCTGAGCACCCGATGGCGGGGCTTATTGAGAGCATCCCTACCCCACCGCGTCCCGGTGATTTGGTGGAGGGCACTATTATTGAGCTTGTTCGTGGACGCCTCTACGTAGACTTGCCACCGTTTGGTACCGGCATCATTTATGGTCGCGAGTACCTCAACGCTGCTGACGTCCTTCGTAAAGCAAACCCAGGAGACCTCATCACGGCAAAAGTCGTTGACGCTGCGGGCATTGATGGCTACATCGAACTTTCACTTAAGGAAGCTCGTCAGGCTGCTATCTGGGGCGAAGCTGAACAGGCTATCGCAGGACAGGTGGTCTACAACCTCACCGTTGAAGAAGCAAACAAAGGTGGCCTCATCCTTTCATGGCAAGGTATCCAGGGCTTCCTCCCAGCAAGTCAGCTTGCTAAGGAGCACTACCCACGTGTACCTGAGGGAGACAAAGAAAAAATCTTTGGAGAACTTCTCAAGCTTGTCGGTGTTGCCCTTCCGGTCCGCATTATCACGGCAGATGCTAAGGAAGGAAAACTTATCTTCTCTGAGCGCGCAGGCGACGAGGAGCAGGAGAAAGCAAACCTCATTGATAAGTACCAAGTTGGGGACGTGATTGAAGGTGAGATAACGGGAGCTGTTGACTTCGGTGTCTTCGTAAAGCTCGAGCAGGGTCTTGAAGGCCTCGTGCACATCAGCGAGCTTGATTGGGGCCTTGTGGAAGACCCTCGTACCCTCTTCACCGTTGGCGACAAGGTCTCCGTAAAGGTAATTGAGATCAAAGACGGAAAGATTTCCCTTTCCATCAAGGCACTCAAGGAGAACCCATGGAAGACCGCAAGCGATCGCTACAAGAAGGGTATGGAAGTTTCCGGTGTCATCATCAAGTACAACAAGCATGGTGCACTCGCTTCCATTGAGGAGGGTGTTGCTGGACTCGTCCACATCAGTGAGTTCGACTCCCCTGCTGCATTACGCGAGTCACTTGAACTTGGCAAGAGTTATCCCTTCACCATCACGCTCTTTGAGCCGAAGGACCAGCGAATGACACTTACCTATGTCGACCCAAAAAAGAAGTAGGTAGTCCTCTCAAAAATCCTTCACCTGCTTTGTTGCTGGCGCAGGTAGCAGCTCACCGTATAGCACATACGACTCGCTTCGCTCCTCGCCAGCGCCTCGCATCTGAAATTTTTTGAGAGTCCTATAGAAAAATGCCCCATTGGGGCATTTTTCTATTTTGTATTCGCGACGAGCATCGCTTTTTCTATGTCTCCGGCAATGAAGTGTTCCGTTGCTTCTTGTGTTTTTTTCAACATCTTCCTGAGTTTCGTTTCTTCCTCCGGCTTCCACTTCCCTATCACGTGCTTAATAACTTTTTCTTCACTCCCTGGTTTCTTTACCTTACCTTTTGCTGTGGATCCTGAAATACCAATCTTGATTTGAGCAAACTCTTTTGTCTTGAGTGCGCGCATGATGCTCTCAGCACCTTTGTGTCCTCCACTTCCCCGTCCAAAGGTCATTTTCATAGTGCCAAGTGGCATATCAAGCTCATCGCGAATGATGAGTAATTTTTTTGCAGCTGGTTTGCTTTTTACAAAACTTGGAATGACTTTCCCAGAAAGATTCATAAACACTTCAGGAAGAACAAGCACTACTTTCTCGCCTTCAATCGCTCCTTCGCTCACCAGTGACTGCGCCGACTTACGAAGCGCAAAATCATCAAAGCCAAATTCTTTTTGGAGTTTCTCCGCCGCCATACGTCCCGCGTTGTGGCGTGTTTTTGCGTATTCTTTTCCCGGATTTCCGAGACCGATGATGACGTATGCCATTCCCGCCATACTACCATTTCGTTTAGTAACGGGTCCGCGGTGACTGTTATACTTAGACTTTGGAATAGCTCCAGGGAGAATGGTGATGAAAGATCTTGCTTCTCATGATCTATACGTGCGGTCAGGTACTGGTGTGCAACCGGATGAAAAGCGTTTTGAGCTCCGGATTTTTTCGACTAACGATTTCGTCGGGTGGTTCGAGACGAACCCGCGCCTTACGAAAGGTGATCGTGCGGTAAGCATTAATGCGCAGTTCGTTCATCGAGCCGAACTCACCGATGCACAAGCCACGTTGGCCAAGGCGTGGCTCCACGGGCAAATACTCTCCGCACTATAAAGACTTGAGGCGGCCACATGGCCGCCTCATTGTTTTCAAAATTGAAACTATTCTTCAAGAGAGTCGTTGCTTGCCAACCTAATAATCTGGGCACGCTTTTCAGGTGTGTCAGCGCTTGCAAGCAGACTGATAGCTTGTTTGGTCAGTTCAGTCTTCGAGAGACCGGAATCATCTGCAATTTCTTGCAGAGTACGTTTATTGTCAGACATTGTACGCCTCCTTTCTAGCTAGAACCTAGCATGTCTCACTGAAGCGTCCAATAGACAGTGCCCCGAAGCGAGTGATGTTTGATTTTGTGGGCTCTCGCAGCTGCAACAGCATGGTAATGTGCGAGCCGAAAGGCGGCTGCGAGCACATTTGTTGCAGCGAGAGTGAGCGTGCCGAGTCGCTGATTGAGGCGACGCGTACCACAAAATCAAACATCGCGAGCGCAACATTTGACGGAAAGAAAACTAAGACTACAATACCCTCACATGAAGTTCCTCGAGAGCGCGTTCAAGGAGATTCTTACGTTCATCGTTCTCGCTGTTATCATCGTCGTCCCCATCCGTTTGTTCGTCGCACAACCATTCGTGGTTGAAGGCGAATCAATGCATCCGACGTTTGAAAGTTCTGATTATCTCATCGTGGATGAGTTCTCCTATCATTTTTCTGCACCAAAACGTGGTGACGTGATTATTTTCCGCTATCCGGGAGACCCAAACGTCTTCTATATTAAGCGCATCATTGGTCTACCTGGTGAGACCGTACACATAGACCATGGGCAGACCACCGTCACCAAGACGGATGGTTCTACGGTGACCTTGAACGAGTCCTACGTCGTCGCTGAAGACGCTACGTACACCCAGGACACCACACTTGGTACTGAACAGTACTTCGTCATGGGTGATAACCGCCCACGCAGTAGCGACTCACGTATCTGGGGCCCTCTACCAAAAGCAAATATCATGGGACGCGCGTATCTGCGCCTCCTTCCTTTCAACAAAGTGGGCACGCTACCCGGCGCCGTAACCGAACCGCAATGAGTACCATCGCGAGCCCAACTGACATACTCCGCCGGGCACATGCCGTCGGAAATTACTATGGGTTCTCGTCGCTTGCTTCACTCTCCTCTAAGAAAAAAGGAACGAAGACTAAGGGTGCTCACCCTGAGAGTATCAACCTTGATAAGCTAGACCCAGCAGCACGCGATGTCGCAGGTCTTCTCAAGCAAATGCGCGACAACGGTATTGCTCCGTCTACCCTTTCCCCCGTCTTTCTCTGGCACACAAACATTGCACCGGGTCGCACGTCGCCGAAAGGCATCGTCGTACAGTTTCATGCCTTTGGTGTGGACCACGCGATTGCTGACGCCGTACTCATTCGCGCGGTGCGCTCGTTCATTGGAGACATCACGAAACACGAGCCGCGTCTTCGCCTCAACTCTATGGGAGACAAGGAGACGCGAAGTCGCTTTGCACGCGAACTCACCACCTTCTTCAGAAAGAACGGACCAATCCTTCCTGCTGATTGCGTCACCTGCGCACGCACCGACGTGTTTGAGGCTGCTGAGCGCCTCACGAAATGTGAGGGACTCGAATGCGATATTCCTTCCCCAACGGATCACCTCTCTGAAGCAAGCCGAAAACACTTTGAAGGTGTCCTTGAATACCTTGAAGCAACGGATACGCCGTACGAACTCGCACCCGATATTCTTTCTCGTGGCATGTCCTGGTCGGAAACGTGTTTTGAAATACTCACCGATGCGTCCATTCAGGCATGGGGCTCTCGCTACACTGAGCTTTCAAAGCATTTCTTTAAGAACAGTTTCTCTTCTGTGGGTGCGGTCATTCATATTGCAACCGAAGAACGTTCTGCGGTCGTTGCTCCGAAAGAAACGAAACATCCTCGTTTTGTTTTCGTACATATTGGCGAGGAAGCAAAGCGTGAAAGCATGAAGATGGCTGACCAGCTTCGTCATGCGCGCATTCCGATGACCCAGGCCATTGGTATTGAGTCACTTACCGAGCAAATGCGCTTTGCCGACAATTTGAATCCTCCGTACCTCCTTATTATGGGACGCAAGGAAGCCCTTGAACGCTCCGTCATTCTGCGCGAGCGCTCTACCCACACCGAAACGTTTATTCCACTTGATTCACTCATAGATCGACTCCGTGCGGTTGTGTAATTTTTGACAAAATAACTTAAGAGGGTATAATTGTCGCTAGAAACACACCGGGGTCCGGTAGTGTCTGGGAGATGGATTATGCTCATTTCAAGAAGGTCCTCACTACTCGATCGCATCACACCTGCAGTCGGCCACTTCTCTATCGGCTTTGGTTTTATGGTTGTCGCACTATCCTTCTGGATCATCAAGGTCCTGTTCGCAACTACAGCTGAACCACTCGTCTACTGGAAGATTCCGGTTGTTATCGGACTCGTCGTTCCGGCAGTCCTTCATTTTTTCGCCATGCGCAGAGCCACCGAGGGTCAATACAAGCGGAAGTTCGAAAATCGAACCATCCTGTATGTGAGCTTTTCAGTCACCTGCGCACTTATTCTGGTCTTCTGGCTGAACAAGGTCTGGCCGGTGCTTGCTGCGCTCCACATCCACGATGAAGGTTTTTTGTTCTTCATACTCGGCATGACGATTGTCGGAAATGGGGTGGGCTGTCTGTATCATCGGATACGCTGAATTGAATATGGGCCCGGTCGTCATTCGACGACCGGGCCTTACATTTTTATGTACGCAAAAGAAAACGCCCCACGCACTGCGCGGGGCGAGAGTTTTCAGCCGAGGTCCTTCACCGCAAGCTCGTGCAAAACAGCAAGTCCGGAAAGCAGAATGAGCTGCTGCCAAGCATGATCCAGGTTGTGACAACTAAACGGTGTGGGTATATCGGATTCGGCTCCATAGTCAGAATCAGGATAAATAGCCACATCACAGGCATCACCCGGACATTCAAGAATAAAGCGTCCGTCGGTATACAGGCGCGCACGACATTGGTCATTGAAACCCATTCCCAGTGGATGTCCCAGATAGTTGTATACCGTACGCATCGTCGCTTCTGCCTCAGAAATTGAGGAATTCTCATCCATCTTCTCGGCAGTGAGCGTTAGCCACCGACGAAAAGCTGGGAAGACAGAACCGTGGACAGCATGTCCCCATCCCGCTTGCCTGTTTGCAACACACCATGTCTCGAACGTAAGTAACTGAAAACGATTCGACTTATTTTCAGCCTTCATTTCGTCAGTGGTGACCCAGTCAAGAGCCATGCTGAAAACATGAACGGTGAGTGCGACGTGATACACCGTTGTTGGAGTCAGTGGCAGATGATATTCACGGAAGTCTTCAGCCTCAACAACATATCCGCATCCACCAAATCCAAACCCGCGTCCGTGAACTTCTGGAAATAGATCAGCTTGCTGACCTGACCAATGTGTTTTTGTCTTCAAATATATCTCTGGTGAGACGCGTTCAAAGATACGACTCTCAAAAATGCATTCCTCCGTCTTTTGACCGTGGTTGAAGGTTGTCGTAAAAACCAACTCAGGTGGTTTCTTGTTCTTCCCCTTCTTGCGAGGAGGAACGTAGGAAAGGTCGAAAACCCGACCTGGATTCTCTATATTCATCGTTTCCTCCTTACAATGAGCTTCCTCCCGCATCCTGCTGTATCTCACTAACTGTGTCAATTTAGGGCTTGGTTGCAGAAAACGGCCTCCGTATGCTATTCTCTTGCTTATATGACAAACGCTACACGCGTTGAGGTGCGTCGCGGTAAGAACGAGAGCGCAGCCTCGCTTATTCGCCGTTTCTCCCGCAGGGCGCAGGGGCTTAACCTCGTGCGCATGATGCGCAAGAAGCGCTACTACATCCGACAGAAGTCTAAGAACGTAGACCATGCTCGCGCCCTCGTTTCCGGTGAGCGCAAGCGAGAATACAACGAGCTCGTCAAACTCGGAAAGATTGATCCGGCAGCAAGACGAACGAAAGGCCGCCGCTAGTTGAACATGCCTAGCAGCTCCAGCTGCTTTGTTGCGGGTCCCGCTTCCTCACTCCATCGTATACTGAATACGTTTGCGTTCCTCAGCTTCCCGCGCCTCGCATCTGAAGCTGCGTAGACACATTCAAAATACATGAAAGCAGAATTGGATATTCGAAACTTCACGAAAGGAAAAACTCCCTCCTTCCCGTACGAAAAGGCTCTCAAAGCCGTGCTTCCTAGTTGGGAGTTGTCACTCGTGTTTGCCGGACGTGTTCGAGCGCGCTCACTCAACAAACGTTTACGGAATAAAGAGTACGTTCCGAATGTACTGTCGTACGAAAGTGGTAAAAAAAGCGGCGAAATTATCATTTGTCCTGAGGTAGCGCGCTCACAAGCTCGCTCCTATGGCTTTTCCTACACTGCGATGGTCGGTTTTCTTTTTATCCACGGTTTACTGCATTTGAAGGGGATGTCACACAGCGCTACAATGGATAAGCAAGAACGCGCGCTGCTTCAGCGTTTTATTAATCTAGTACCTCCTGATGGCAAGGCGTATCACGACCGGCATTGATATCGGAACGCATCACACGAAGGTCGTGGTGATAGAGGAGCTCCCTGCTACTGAAGGCGGGGGTGTTCAAATCATTGGTACCGGTCTTGCGGCTACGTCCGGCATGCGCCACGGCTATGTGGTAGATATTGAAGACGTCGCGCAAAGTGTGCGGCAAGCAAAGCACCAGGCAGAACAGATGGCGCGTTTTCCTATTAAGAAAGGGTTCCTCGCTGTTGGAGGCGTCTCGCTTGATGAAACTCGTGCTTCAGGAACCACCATCATTTCTCGCGCTGACCAGGAGATTACCGAACTTGATATTGAGAAGACACGTGAAGCTGCACGTGAGGCAGCTGCCCCCAATTTTTTAAATAAAAAAATTCTCCACGAAATCCCACTTGAGTTCCGTGTGGACGGAGTGAAATCACTTGGCGAACCCCATGGCATGAAGGGTACGCGTCTTGAGGCCGACTATCTTTTTGTTACCTGCCTTGCTCAGCACGAGCAGGCGCTCACGCTTGCCACCGAAGCTGCTGATATTGAGGTCATTGACCGCATGGCTTCCCCACTTGCGGGCTCCTACGTCATCCTCACGAAAGACCAGAAAATGAAGGGCTGTGTCCTTGCAAACATTGGCTCTGAAACCGTTTCTATTGTGGTGCACGACGAAGGAGTACCGATTTCCGTAAAAGTGTTCCCGGTTGGCTCCAGTAATGTGACCGATGACCTTGCACTCGGTTTTAAGATGTCACTTGAAGACGCAGAACGTCTCAAACTTGGTCGTCTTGGCGGTTCTATGTATCCACGAAAGAAAGTGGAAGAAGTTATCGCTTCACGAGTGCGCACGATGTTTGAACTCATTGATAAACATTTGAAAGTGCTCGGACGCAAAGGGGTGCTTCCTGCCGGCATTATTATTTCTGGAGGTGGAAGCGGACAGGCTTCTATTATTGATATTGCAAAAAACGCACTTTCACTTCCCTCACGCACCGCAGACATGCGCGTTGCTCCCGATAGTAAAGTCCGCGACGCGATGTGGGCCGTTGCCTACGGTCTTGCACTCTGGGGCCTTACCGGCGACACCGAAACTCCGAAGACACATAAATTTAGTGGGCTTGGAAGTTCATTTGAGCGATTTATCAAGCAATTCTTGCCATAAATAGCGATATTATTGCGTTTTTTGTCAATATTTGCGTAATTGCGTGCCCTGGTATCATTACCCCATTATCTTTTGTGGCTAATTAAGTACCTATGTCCAAGCGCGTTGAACCCGAGATCGAGACTTTTGCACGCATCCGCGTGGTAGGTGTAGGAGGTTCTGGCAACAATGCCGTGAACCACATGATTAATTCCAAGGTGAAAGGCGTTGAATTCCTTGCCATAAACACGGACGCCCAAGATCTCCACCGCTCACTCGCTAAGCGGAAAATCCACATTGGTAAGAATCTCACGCGCGGACTTGGGGCCGGCATGAATCCAGAACTCGGTCGCCGAGCAGCAGAAGAAACGCGTCAGGAAATTCAGGAAGCCCTCCAGGGTTCAGATATGGTGTTCATCACCTGCGGTATGGGTGGTGGTACCGGAACCGGTGCGGCCGCGGTTGTTGCAAAGATGTCCAAGGAGCTTGGTGCACTCACTGTTGCGGTGGTCACCAAGCCATTTTCGTTTGAAGGAGCACAGCGTAAAGAAATTGCCGAACGCGGTCTTGCAGAACTCAAGAAGGAAGTAGATGCTTTCATCGTCATTCCAAACGACAAGCTCCTCGCTATCGTAGAAGCACAGACGACGGCAAAGAATGCATTTGCACTTTGTGATGAAATCCTTCGCCAGGCGGTTGAGGGTGTGTCCGACATCATCACCACACCGGGAGATATCAACACTGACTTCAACGACATCAAAGCCATCATGGAAGGAGCAGGACCTGCACTCATGGGTATTGGTATTGCCGACGGAGACCGTCGTGCTCAGGACGCAGCAGCTATGGCGGTTAATTCCCCGCTTCTTGATGTCTCTATTGCAGGTGCAAAGGGCGTGCTCTTTGTGGTCGCGGGTAGCGACGATCTTGGCATCCTTGAGGTTCAAGAAGCAGCCAAGGTTATTGGTGACTCCGTTGATAAAAACGCGAAGGTTATCTTCGGTATCATGCGTGATGAGAAGCTCAAGAAAGGCCAAATCCGCATCATTGTTATTGCAACTGGCTTCCCAGAGTCTGAGAGCAGCGACACCTCTTCTGTTACGGGCGTAGAGCGTTCTCTCTTTGCTATGCCACTCAAAGATGAGGATGCGAGGAGTAAAATCTTTGGAGACGTTATGCGCCGTCACAACTCCGAGGAGGCCCCTGCTCCCGCACCGGCAGAGGATGAGCCCGTTCGCGAGTCTATGCGCCGTGAGGAGCCTATTGTGACCGCACAGCCGAAACCTCGTGACGAGACGCCTTCAGGTAAATCAGTTACGCCTCCGTCAGCATCAGCCACTCCCCAGGAGGATGATGAGGCGTGGGGGGCTATTCCAAGTTTCCTCCGCCGCCACAAGAAATAACTCCACTCGGAGTGCAAGTGCGAAAGAGCGAGAGCCACCCCAGCCGGTGGCTCTCTCAGTTCCGCGTTCGAGTTTTGGTATAGCGGAGACGCATAGAAATACCAAAACACCATGCTCGATCAACTACTCTACTCTTCCGCACTAACACTCCTCGCTCTGCTCTGAAAGCCCCTTGCGGAGTTTTCTTTTATGGATTTCCGTGTTTCCTCCCAATTCTAATAAGAAAGTTGACAAGTCTATACGTTCATGCTATGATTACCTTAGGTGAGTTCCCACCGCAACCTCAAAAAAGGACCGGTACTATGTGCAATTCAATGAGCACTTCTGAGATTGAAGATTGGAATCGCGAACAAGGAGAGGCATCGCAGTTCATCATGAAGACGCTTGCCGTTCTCTTGATTATCGCACTCCTCGTCGGCTACGCCACTGGTCAATTCGGTCTCGCCTTCTACGGCGCCTTCATGGCCTGGATTCCTGCCGTCGTCATTGTGGGCGGAATCCATGATAAACGGAAGGCAAGGCTGACCGTCGCATACTAAGCCAACTCACTAAATCGTTCGCTGACCGCACCACCTTACTCACGTAAGCCCTGGTGCGGTTTTGTTTTTTTATACAGAACTAAAGTGTTTTGGTATACTCGGGAGACTATGCATGACCTCATCATTATTGGCGGAGGACCCGCGGGTGTGTCCGCCGGTGTCTACGCTGCGCGTAAGCGTCTCAAGTCTGTTTTAATAGCAGAAGAAATCGGTGGACAGTCCACCGTATCAGAAGGAATTGAAAACTGGATTGGTACGATTAAAATCCCCGGGAGTGAGCTCGCTCATTCCTTCAAGACACACCTTGAGGCATATAAAGGAGAGATTGTAGAAGTTGTAGAAGGTGACCGAGTGGAAAAACTAGAGAAGGATAACGGTGCTTTTAAAGTCACCACTCGTGATGGGAAAGTCCTTTCTGCACGTTCCGTCCTTGTTGCTTCTGGTGCCGCTCGCAGGAAGCTCGCTATTCCGGGTGCTGACGTATTTGAAAACAAAGGAGTCACCTATTGTGCTTCCTGTGATGGACCTCTCTATGCAGATCTTGATGTCGCAGTCGTAGGTGGCGGGAACGCAGGTCTAGAAACGGCCGCTCAGCTCCTTGCCTACTGTAAGAGCGTTACGCTCATCCATCGTCATGATGCACTCAAAGGGGACGAAATTACGGTGGAGCGTCTTACCAAGAATCCAAACTTCAAGGTTATCTATAAGAGTGAGCCAACCGAGGTGCTCGGTGAGAAGTTTGTAACAGGTCTCAAAGTGAAGCACCGCGACTCAGGTGTTGAAACCACACTCGCGGTAGAAGGTGTGTTCGTAGAAATTGGTGTGATGCCAAACACTGACTTTGCGAAAGACTTCCTTGAACTTGATAGTGTCGGCCGTGTCGTTACCGATCCAAAGAACCAACACACGAGCATTGCGGGCATCTGGGCTGCAGGTGATTGTACCGACGAGCTCTATCATCAAAACAATATTGCTGCGGGAGATGCAGTGAAGGCTTTGGAAGATATTTACCAGTGGCTCATGACCCGCTAGGCACATGGCCAGAATCTTTCTCTACTTCGTTACGGGTCCCAGCACCCTCATCCGTCGTATACCATATACGCCTACTTCGGATACTTCCCCGTGCCTTGTATAGGAAGATTCTGATCCCCGCGCAACTCACGCCAGAAAACAGAAAACCCGCACCTAGGTGCGGGTTTTCTGTTCGATTGTCGAGTGGCTTATGCAGCCTCCTCGCCAGTCTCCTCAGCGACCTCAGGAGCCGCTTCGGTCTCCATAGCCTCTTCTGCAGGCATAGCGGCAGCAGTCTCCTGCTCGTCGCCCATAACCTGGTCATTGTTCATCTCATCCATAGTGTTTTAGGGAGAACAGCTTACTTCCGGCTATAACGCCAAAAAAATAAGCCGTCCAATATTTATTGGCTGGCAATCGACCTACCCCCTTAGTATATAGGGCGCAAAGGGTGAGCGCAACAGCACAATTGAGCGTGCTAGAGTGGCCTCATGATTTCTGCCGAACAGTTTACGCGCCTACGGAGCGCGGTACTCAAAAATCGGCCTGTCTTGAAAACGATACTTGAAACAAAGGGTGCTATGAGCGCCTTTGACTATGCGAAAGGGTACGCGGTGAATACTCGAGTCACGGATGCGAAGCGAAAAGAAGAATGTATTGCAGAAATTACCGCTCTCACCCAAGAACTTCTCGGAAAGGAAGCGAGAGAAAGTATTGAAAGACAACTCACGGAACACTACTACGCTTCAACCACCGACCATCACGGTCCTCTCATGCACCCTTTTTTCGTACATGCCAATCTGCTTGCAGCGAGTCCTCAGGTAGAGGCTTCGAGAGCGTCACATGAAAACACCCTCGTGCTTGCGTGTAGTAATGTCTCACTGGGCAATTCTTCCTTTCCGCGTTCGCTCCTTTTTCATGATGAACTCGGAACGGAGCATCGCCTCCACTTCTTCCCTGCCTCTGAACGCCTCTCCCCCGTGTTTCGTTTTCGTGCGTACACTGCCCAGGACCTTGAGCGCATGCAGCATTCCCTCAATAGCATGGGACTCAGTCCAAAACTTACCAAGAACGTGAGTACACTTTTACAAGAAATCTACGGAACACCTGAAGCTCTCTCAGCTTCAAACTTCGCAAGTCAGATTACGATAACGAACGAGGCACTCTGGCAAAACAGTTTCAGTGAGACGAGGCTTCCACGACTTATTACGCTCAGTATTGAAGAAGTGTGTATACGATTGTTGCTGAAGCACCATCTCGATGCTCCTACCGAACTCCATCAATTCTTGTTTGACGCAGAAATCCTAAATAAGGTTGAAGTAGAGTTTGATGGACTACCGAGTGCCTTCTCGCGGAAGGAGCACCGCGGGACCTTTCATTTCTGGTATCTACCGGAAGGTGCGCGAGCGCGTATTGCACTCATACGGAACGGCGCTGAGCTTGTCTCAACAGATGGAACATACGTAGTGCCTCTCACGCCTGAAGGTATTGGAGCACTTTTGGCTGCACAGATTCTGATTCCGAGCATGATGCTCTCCCTGATGACTCTCTCTCAGTATTACGGGCTCAAATGCCTCGGAGGGTTTAGTCAGGTGAACTATCTCACTGAGTTTGAACTTGCCTACCGAAAGGTATTTTCACTTCCTCCCGCTCCGGATGACGACTTCACTAAAAACCTCTGTGGGGAGTTTATTATCGGCCTTCTGGAAGCTGATGGAAAACATGTACCGGCTACTGGGTTAGATTTTGCTCTCTACAGCACCGAAACTTCCTGGACTCGTTTTATAGAAGCTGCTGAACAACTCACCCTTGAGGAAGCCCACTCACTCATGCATCCTGATCTCTATCGAGTCAGTGTGGCCGGTGCTGCACGCGAATCTGACCTCGCCGCGCTCACCTATAGCGATATGGAAACGGTACTTGGCCTCTCTGAGAAACTTGTACCGACGCTTTATACAAACAATCTTACTTAGAGCGTTCTATCATGTCCCAGATTTTCGCTGCTACATTACGGGGCTTACCTTCAAACGGTAAGTGGTGATTATCAAAAAACGGCATGGAGTTGCATTCAATAATTCCACACCGCTCCGTCTCCTTCCATGAGCGAGCGACGTCGGAAATGATGAAATCAATACCAACGATGGACGCTTTGAGCTCCTTTGCAACGCGCTCAAAAAGTTCGCGGTTGTCCGGATGTACATCGTCCGTGACGTCAGCCGTGGTACCACCCACACTCCAGTTTATCTTTTGATGAAGGAGTACGCGTTGTTCCTTCTCCGGTACACTCGTGCGAGTAAGGGATTGCCAGGCAAGTTCTTCGTCAGCAAGTGCATCCAGTGAAAGTTCGTGGAAGTAAGGTCCCTTTCGCTTCGGATTCTCGTTGGCCGCTTTCACTAACGTTTCTATCGTATGTATACCGTCGCCGAGCACATGGGGTTGGTCCCGTCTGAGCGTTGCTTCAAGCACGCCATCCACCACCGTAGCGCGATAGACCGGCCCCACGAGTTCTTCTTCAATCACTGCGGCCGGACAAATCTGCTTCGCAATTTCAAAGGCTGTTTTTAGTTTTTCTTCCGTATCTACGTGAAGCACCGTGTGACGTGAACCAGACCCAGAATACGGCTTCACAATCACTGGAGCTGAAAGTTTTCGGAAAATCCGCTTCGCTTCGCTAAGTGTTCGCGCCGTTCCACCCTCCGCTACCGGCAGTCCACGCTTCGTAAATTCCTTCTTCAACTTTTCCTTATCGTCCAACCAAGGTACTCGAGATACCGAGCTTGCTGGAAGTGGTATACCTTCGTACGAAATACGCCGGCCATTTGCGAGTGTTGCAACAAAGATGTTGCGAGGAAGTCCGAACAAGCGAACCTCTTCGACGGTGATGCTCCGCTCTTTTGCTTCATTCCACAGCATGAGTGCAAGAAGTTGTGTCTCATCGTCCGGCTCGGTGAGACGCTCGGCCCATCTCACTTTCATAAAAAGTGAGATGAAGAGTGGACTAAGCACCTCTTCTACCTTAAAAACCAGCGGATTTAAAAAACGACCCACAAATCCAGGGTCAAGAATGCCACGCATCGTGTCATCAATGAGTATCGTGTAATACGTCATTCGATGGAACACGGGGTCGCTGCCGCACTCGGCACACGGAGGAGCCTTCGGAACATTCATGATTACTTCTTCCAGAGTGAGAGCTTCAGATTCACCTTATTCTCTGTAAACTTCACTCCTTCTTTGAGGAGTAACGCTTTCTTTGTTGGGATTCCTTTACCAAATGCGTAACCCGTGAAAGCGCCCGTGCTTCCCACCACGCGGTGGCACGGAACCGTCTTTCGGCTTGGATTGTTCCGCATAGCGCTCCCGACCGCTCGTGCGGCTTTGGCGTTTCCTGCCAGCTTCGCGAGTTGTCCGTACGTCGCCACCTTCCCTTTCGGAATAGTCGCTGCGACCGCATACACCCTATCGGTAAAGCTCTTTTTCATGAGTTTATGTTACCTACTTCTTCAATTCAAAGAAAGCCAGTGTGAAGGGATACCACGGAATGAGTCGCACCTGTAACTTACCAAGGAAGTGTCCCGGACCAATCTCGACAATTTCGTCGCGAATAGGACGAAGCCAGAAGGGATTTTCTTCAATATCGTAGTCAATCACAATAACGTTCGTGTAGGTATCACGTAGTCCCCTTTCCTCACTCGTGACAAACGGGTATTTCTCGCTCGGTGTACTGCTTCCGTTTTCAAAAAGATTTATGCCTGACCAATGTATTGCATCAAATTTCTTACCGAGCCAGGAGACTTTGTGACCAGGAACACTTCCTGTATAGAGACCGTCCGGGAATGCTTGGGGAATGGTTCCTGCAAGAAAACGGGCTTGGTCGGGGCTTCGCTCCAGTTGCCAGGTGCGGTACATACCAAACCACACGAACAATCCAAGTACACATATGAGGAGGTACGAAAGACTGCGCAAAAGACTAATCATTGCAGATATCTTACCAAGTATTTCTGAATATAGATGCGGTGCGTGTTGAACGAAGTTCGAATGTATTTTGAATTGAACCCTGGTGACCAATGATGTGTGCAAATCCGCGCCGTTTTGAAGAGAAATTATAAAAAAGAAAGGGCACCCAGAGGGACAGAGTCCATGGGTGCCCTGATGTGACCGAAGTCACGTAGTGGTTGTTCAGGCGGCGATGTCAAAGCCTTCGAGCGTAGCCTTCGCAACTCGCTTGCCGAGCGCCTCGTCCTTGAAGCGCTGAGCGTTGATATGCGGACCGGAGCCGAAGAAGCCGCTACTGACCGAGAAGCCGTGCACGGTGCCATTCTTGATGGCCTCGAGCACTTCATCCTTCGTCCAGCTGTAGTAGCCGTTCGCCGGATTGCGCATCTCCTCGGTCTGTCCGACCAGTTGGAAGAAGCTGGCTTCCTCCTTCAGATCGGCGAACGAGAGCGGCTGGTTGTTGTGATACTTCCAGACGTTGCCGCGCTCGATGAGCTCAATCCACGACTCCTCGGCGCTGATCTGACCACCTTCCATGTACCGCCGCACATCGTAGAAAGGCCATGGTGAGCCGTCGTCACGACACTTGTGCAGGTGATGGTAGTCGATACGGCCGATGACCATCTCGTGCTCGTTGCCGTCATGCGGAAAGCGGACACGCACCTTGTCCTGTTCCCAGAACTTGGTTTCCGGCAGGTCGCCGAGGCGTACCTGTTCGGTGCGAAGCACGCCGTCGGCGCCACGCAGTGCGGCGTCGCGACGCTTCTCCTGGTCCTTGTCGACCATCTCGATCGACCAGTCACCGGGAACGACACGGCCGTCTCGAAGCCAGACCGACACCGCGCCCTTGCGGTGGTAGACGCCGGGTTGATGCACGAGAACCGGCACACGAGATTCGTAGATGACGGCATCGTAGAAGCCGCATACGATACCCTTGGTGCCGTCGGGAACATCCTTGTAGGTGTCCGTCCACGCGCGACGTTCGGGGTCGACCTTAAAGACGACCTCGTCGCCGATCTGCAGAAGTTCGGTAAGTGTCATTTGCTGTACCTCCTGTTTTGCTTGGGAATGTGCTTGTTTTGAGCCACAATAGCTCAAAATCCAAATCTGACATTATATAAACATATCAATAACTCTTTGTCAAGAGCGGAGAGGGAGGGATTTGAACCCTCGATACCTTGCGGTATGCCGGTTTTCGAAACCGGTCGTTTCAACCACTCACGCACCTCTCCCGGGTTCGCAAATCCTAGCATTTTAGGCTGTAAAAATGTAGGATATAGCAGTGTGGCCCTATCGTCTAACGGTTAGGACGCCCGCCTTTCACGCAGGAAATCGGAGTTCGATTCTCCGTAGGGTCATGATTTATGTCCACACAGTATAATTGGTACTCCTTAGAGTGCCTATTAAAATGTATATATGGGTTCAAAATATAGGCAACGAGTCCCTCCAGGAACCAAGGAGAAGGCCATTAATCTACGTCTTTCAGGTTTCAGCTATAGGGAAATTCAGGAAAAACTCCAGGTCAGTTCTCGTGGCACACTAAGTCATTGGCTCAAGGACCTTGCGTTATCCGCTGATGCTAAAAAGAGACTTCTACATACTACCGAGAAAACGGCGAGGTCTGGATTTAAGAAATTTAATGATGAAAGGTCAAGAAAGATACGTGACGCCGATGCTACGGCATATATTACTGGTAAGGATTTGGTAGGAGCTCTTACGCAACGTGAAATCTTTCTCATAGGAACAACACTCTATTGGGGTGAAGGTACGAAAAGTGGTGGAATTGGAAAAACTCCTCGCTTGATTTTTACAAACTCTGATCCGAGAGTGATTCAGGTTTTTATGAGATTTATTCGAGAGTCTCTACATGTACCCGAAGAGAAATTGTCCGGTGAATTGCGTTTATATGATGGTATCGACCCAAATACGGCTAAGCGATACTGGTCAAACATTAGTGGCATTCCAAAAGAGAAATTCTGGTATTCAAATGCAGTGAGTAAAGCTAGCAAAAAAATTAGACCAGGGACTACTCTTCCATACGGAACCATGGCCGTGCGTGTCCCGGGGCGACTTTATTTTGCAAGGATAATGGGGAGTATTGATGGCATATATCATAATCTGGTGCGTGAACTTTTGTGAAAGGTCTCTGCTATGAAAAGTTGCTTGTGGTGCTTAGTGCCCTATACTCACCGAGGAAGACTGGTCTTCTTGCTACAGGAGAATTCAGATGAGCACTGTTGATATTAACCAGCTCATTTCGCTGGTGCAGAATGTTCGCGACGGGATACTGGCCGACTACGCCACCAACCAAGGTAAGCGGATGAACATTCGCCGCGCAAGCGCAATCGAGTGGGTGCAACCGCTTATGTCAGTCCAACCAAATGCACCCGCGAAAGATTACCCGCAAGGTGCCCTTCACTACCGGACATATGAAATGGACAGCCACGGCTGCCAAACTGCTACACTTCGACTTCTTTCTCGAATGCCGAAGTCGCCAGACGAACTGAGCCCATTTGTGGTGAGCTCAGTTGAGGTACTTCTCACACTTACAGCCGGCAAGTATCTCAGTTCGTGCATCGGCTGGTCTACCCGGCACGCACTTATCGGAGTTGAGGTTGGTGGCAGACTCGGTGTACTGAACCTAGTCCATGACCTGGCTTTCATGCCACTCATGAACGACATGCTTTGCCGCTTTACCAAGGAAGTTGAGACTTTGCCAGCAAGATTCGATCCGATGGAAAATATCTCACGCCTGACGGCAGTGTCTGCATAGTCAGTATCAGTTAAATCATAGGGCCGCTCCTCCGGGGGCGGCCTTTTGTATGAAAAAATACCCCGAGCAAGCTCGGGGTATTTTGTGCGTGTGGGAAAAACGTGGTTATGCAACCACTTCCCAGCTTTGCGCAAGCGTGAAGTTGAATTCGCCGTTCGTGAAGCGAGTCTTGTTCTTGCGAATGTTGCGCGCAAGTTTCAGATTCTGCTCAGTCGTATTCTTGTAACTGCCAGCCGGTGTGAACAGCAACTTGCGTGAAGCCATTTCAACGTACTTCACGAGTTTGTAACGAGCGGCGAAGTCGCATTTGGTAATCCGTGCTTCCTTGCAGGCAGCAAGGACAGCTGCTTCAGCTGCCTCGTATTGTGCGCGAGCGTTTTGCGGCGCAGACTTCGCGGCGGTCACGAGGGCCGGCGAAACAGACAGGGCGATAGTGGCAAAAAGAGCAATAAAACGCTTCATAATCCTCTCCTCTTTGGGACGCCTCAAACACGACGTTTTTGGCCTACCGATACAATACCTCGGAACCTTATGGGCGCAAGAGGCCCGGGTGGCTAGATAAGACCGAGTTCTTCCCTGCTCATTTTGCCCTCGCGAAGAACACGAAGAATCCCGTCTTGATAGATCAAAACGGTAGATGGCGTATTGTTCTCGCAAATTCCTGCATCAATAACTAAATCTATTTCTTGAACTCGTGGTCCAAACTGTTCAATTGCTTCAGCAACCGAGGTCGCAGAAATGAGTCCAGAACGGTTTGCTGAAGTCGCGGTATAGGGTTTACCGAATATTCTTGAGAAAGCGGTCGTAAACGGATGATTTGGAATGCGGAGCCCGACCGCACCATTGAGAAGCAGTTCTGCGGCAACCGCCGGGCGAGCAGGTACGACAAGCGTAAGTGGTCCTGGTAAAAAACGTTGAGCAAGAGTGTGCGCTTCCTCGGTAAGTTCAGCGTATTCCTCAAGCACCGTGTGACTTTTAACAACGATGGAGATGGGTTTCTTCTTTTCTCTCCCTTTGAGTTCGCGTAGTCGAGTAAGCGCAGGAATGTTCCCTGCGTCAACGGCAAGTCCATAGAGCGTGTCGGTGGGATATAAGACGATACCTCCCTTACGTAACACAAGCGCGGCTTCTTTCGCCGCGGCTTCAACACCAACCTCATGAAGCTGGAGGATTTTCATATATTGAATACTAGGCCAAGTCGCGGTATTGTGCGAGCTATGCGCGGTTAGCTCAGTTGGTAGAGCGCGTCATTGACGTTGACGATGTCGGGGGTTCGAATCCCTCACCGCGCACAAAATACCCGTAAGGGGATTTTGTGCGCGGTAGCTCGTCTGGGAGACGAGCGTGAGGGATTCGAAGATGTTGCGAGCATGTTGCGAAGCAAAATCCGCAACGTGTACAGGTCCTGTAGGGACCGAAAGCGTACTCGCGTTCCCTCACCGCGCAGATCCGAGTGGCGACGAGGATTTGAGTTGCGGAAGAATCCCCCCAATTGCCACACTTCCACTCCGGGTGTATACCATACCCGGATGAATGGTTCGTCCAGATTAGACTAGAAAGGAGGGTGCCATGCGCACCTTAAAGATACTGACTCTTTTGGTAACAGCAGGCACTCTTTCCGTTCCTGCTTTCGCTGGCGACAACCCGCTTGTTGTTCTGGCCTTGAAATCTTCGGACTCCTGCCGTGTGGTGAACAAGGTACCGGGCACAAACGGTCCGAGGCGGTTGGACCTTATCTGCCCGGACTACGATGCGGCGAAGAAATTCATGTCGGACGTTTCCGGCGTCATGCTCTTCGACACGGGCCTTGCTGAAGACGGCAAATCCCGCAACTTTCAAATTGAGCTCAAGAAGCCCTAGGCTTTCTCGGCCCCAGCGTGTGCTGGGGCCGAATCTTTTTAATTACGCTTCCCTGAACCCATTCTTTGCTTTAGAGTGGCTCTATGGACACCGCACGAACTCTTATCTGTTACCACGCGAATTGCCCCGATGGCTTCGGGGGTGCCTATGCTGCCTGGAAGAAATTCGGTACCTCCGCTGAATATCTACCGGTTTCCTATGGCGCACCCGTGCCAGACGAGTTTGCCGGCGCAATGGTCTACTTTATTGATTTCTGTTACACCAAAGAGGTCATGGAAAAGATTCTTGGTGAAGCAACAACACTTACCGTCCTTGATCACCATGAGGGCATTGAGGACGTCGTAACCAGTATTCCGGAGCATGTGTACGACGCAGACCACTCTGGTGCAACTATTGCCTGGAGCTATTTCCATCCTGAGACACCGATTCCCCGTCTTCTGCTTCATGTAGAAGACGATGACTTGTTCCGTTTCAAACTCCCCGAAACAAAGGCACTTCTCTCGTACATTTCTGTAAGTCCATTTTCATTTGAGTTCTGGGATGAACTTGCTGCTACCCTCGATGACCCAGAGCGCTCTTCTGCACTCCTTGCGAAAGCGAGCGCTTACCGTGAATACTTTGATCTTCTCGTAGAACAAGCTGTGGACCGAGCAAAGCTCGTATCCTTTGAAGGATACGAGGTGCTCGTCGGCCAGGTACACCCCATGAAGACGATGGTGTCTGCCTATGGAAACGCACTCGCAAAGAAGCAGGGTCCGATGGGTCTCGTGTTGCAACTCAAAAGTGGCGGTGTTGCCGTCTCACTTCGAGGAGATGGCACTATTGATCTCACGAAGATTGCGCAGAAATATGGTGGCAACGGTCATCCTGACTCAGCTGCTTTTTTTGTAGAGTGGGGTTCTCCTCTCCCCTGGACTCCCGTTACCGGAGAGCATGTCTAAAAGACTCATCTTCTTTGTTGTTTCCTTCTCTCAAACATTCGCCGTACGACTTGTACGCCTCATGTTTTCGCTCGAAAACGCCTCGAATCTGAAGACTTTTACACAGCTCTCAAGAATATGAAGCTACTCGCAATTGAAACCTCGTGCGACGAAACCGCTGTAAGTATTCTTGAATGTACTGGCGAAGCGAACAGTGCCTCCTTCCGCGTTCTTGGTAACGCACTGATTTCACAAATAGATATCCACCGCGAGTTTGGTGGTGTGTTTCCGGCGGTCGCGAAACGCGAACATGCAAAGAATCTGGTACCGCTTCTTGAAGCTGCACTCGAAGAGGCTGGACTTCTCGTCGAGAACAAGCAGGCACTTGATGGCGGGCTTCAGAGTGAAGTGAGTACACTTCTTGAACGTGAGCCTGAACTCGACCAAGCTTTTTTTGCATTACTTTCTGAAATAGAAACTCCGAACATTGATGCGATAGCAGTGACTGCGGGCCCAGGTCTTGAGCCAGCACTGTGGGTGGGTATTAACTTTGCAAAAGCACTTTCACTTATCTGGAATAAACCGCTTATTGCCGTGAATCATATGGAAGGCCATCTTATCTCCGCGCTCGCCGAGGGTGGAAACGGTTCATTTACTATTACCGATATCTCCTTCCCAGTACTTGCACTCCTTATCTCTGGCGGACACACCGAGCTTCTGCTGATGAAAAAGTGGGGTGTCTATGAACGCATCGGTGAAACTAGGGACGACGCAGCAGGTGAAGCCTACGACAAAGTCGCGCGCATGCTTAACCTTCCCTACCCTGGTGGACCAGAAATCTCACAACTTGCTGAGCATACGCGACACACACATGCTGATGAGATGAGTGCGAACACACCCACGCTTCCGCGCCCCATGCTACACGACCCAAATTGCGATTTCTCTTTTAGTGGACTCAAGACCGCGGTGCTCTATCACCTCAAAGCCCATCCGGAGCTTTCTGAAATAGAGCGAGGCGAACTTGCCCGTGAGTTTGAAGACGCAGTATGTGAAGTTCTTCTAGCAAAAACATGCCGTGCCATAGAAGAAACTAACGCAGGTACACTCGTGCTTGGCGGGGGTGTCTCTGTGAACACAAATATCCAACGGAACTTTCAGAAGGCATTTGGAGGGAGTCAAGGGGGTGTTCAGCTCCGACTTCCGAAAAGTGAACTCACCACTGACAACGCCATCATGATAGGTATGGCAGGCTACCATAAGGCGCTTCGCGAGGAATATGCTGACCGAGAGGGCCTCCGGGCTGAAGGAAATCAGCACCTAGGTTAGGGAGCAGTTTTGGGCTTTATTTGCTATATTCAGTTAGTAATGGACGAGAAATTCAAAAAACCCTACGACTCAGTGGGGACTGAACCCCGCGTCTATGAGGCCTGGGAGAAGAGTGGGTATTTTAATCCGGACAATCTTCCGGGCGACCGTACTGAGGCATTCACCATTGTCATGCCTCCGCCAAACGCAAACGGTTCCCTGCACGTTGGGCACGCGCTTGCGATAACTATGGAGGACCTCATGACGCGCTTCAAGCGTATGCAGGGATACAAGGCGCTCTGGATTCCCGGAGCTGACCATGCCGGATTTGAAACCCAGGTGGTGTACGAGAAGAAACTAGAAAAAGAGGGTCGCTCCCGTTTCAACATGGAACCGGAGGAACTCTATAAGGAAATTCTGGATTTCACGCTTGCAAACAAAGCGCACATGGAAAACCAGGTGCGTTCACTTGGAGCCTCCTGTGATTGGTCGCGTGAGAAATTCACGCTTGATACTGATGTGGTAGAGGAGGTACAAAAGACTTTTGTGAAGATGTTTAACGATGGTCTTATCTATCGTGGAAAGCGCACGGTTAATTGGTGTTCAAAGCATCAAACCTCACTTTCGGATGTTGAGACAGAAAGTACTGAAGAGCAGACACCTTTTTATACCTTCAAATACGGGCCATTCTCTATTGGTACCGTGCGTCCTGAAACGAAGTTTGGAGATAAATACGTAGTGATGCATCCGAAGGATACTCGCTACAGCGAGTACACGCATGGTCAGACCATTGATGTGGAATGGATTAACGGACCGATTACTGCAACGATTATCAAAGACGAGGCAGTTGAGATGGAGTTTGGTACCGGTGTGATGACGATTACGCCATGGCACTCGCAAATAGACTTTGAGATTGCCGAGCGCCATAACCTTGATATGGAGCAGATTATTGATTGGCGTGGAAAACTCCTTCCTATCTCAGGAGAATTTGAAGGAAAGAAGATTGCCGAAGCGCGTCCACTCATTGTGGAGAAACTACGCGAAAAGGGACTCCTCGTGAGCACTGACGAAGGCTACAAAAATGTCGTCAAGCGCTGCTACAAGTGCAACACTCTGATTGAGCCGCAAATCAAAGACCAGTGGTTCGTTAAAATGGCTCCCCTTGCGAAACTCGCACTTACTGCAGTGGAGAAAAAGGATCTGGTCTTTTATCCAGCGCACGAGGAAAAAGTCTTCACCTACTGGATGGAAAACGCGCTTGATTGGAATATCTCACGCCAAATCGTATGGGGTATTCCGATTCCGGCCTGGTTTAAGGATGGCGAAGCGCGAGCAAGTCTTGAGAAACCGGAGGGTGATGGTTGGGAAAAGGATGCAGACACTTTTGATACCTGGTTTTCTTCCGGACAATGGCCCCTTCTCACAACGGGATATCCGGATGGTAAGGACTATGACACCTACTACCCCACCTCCGTTATGGAGACCGGGCGTGATTTGGTTTTTAAATGGATTCCTCGCATGGTTATCTTTGGACTCTATCTTGGAAAAAAGGTTCCTTTCAAAGATATCTACTTGCACGGACTCGTGAACGATGCGAAAGGAAAGAAGATGTCTAAATCCAAGGGTAATGTGATCAACCCGCTTGAGCTTACGGAAAAATACGGCACTGACGCACTTCGTATGTCACTTATCGTCGGGAACACGCCTGGTATGGACCTTGCCATGAGCGAAGACAAGGTAAAGGGCTACAAGCACTTTGCAAATAAGCTGTGGAACATCTCGCGTTTTATCTTTGAAAATACTGAAGGAAGTGAGGCGGGGGCAGATGTAAACGAGATAGACGCCAAACTCGTAGACGAGCTTGCGGAAATCTCAGCCGACATAACGAAAGACCTTGAGTCATTCCGCGTCTATCTTGCGGCCGACAAAATCTATCACTATGTGTGGGACCGCCTTGCAGCAGAGATTCTGGAGGAATCTAAAGTGATCTTTGCTACGGGAAGCGAGGAAGCAAAAGCTATGAGAAAGGTTGTTTTGATTTCACTCCTTTCAACCTCACTCAAGCTCCTCCACCCGTTTATGCCGTTTGTGACGGAAGAAATCTGGCAGCACGTACCCGGTGAGAAGGACCTTCTCATGGTCGCTTCCTGGCCATCGTAAGGCATCATCAAGTGTGTTGTAGTATATAGGAATGGTATTCAGTCCTGTCACTCTTGGCTACGCCTTTATTGGTGGCGTTCTCCCTGCATTTGTCTGGCTCTACTTCCTTTTGAAAGAAGATGCGCGCTGTCCAGAGCCTCGGCACGTGATTATCATTGCCGTTCTCGCAGGTATGCTCGCCGTACCACTCGCACTTCCGCTTGAACATTTTGCAGTTACCTCTCTTCCAAAGGAGCTTCCACCACCAGGTGGCTCAGTTATTCTTGCATGGGCCTTCATTGAGGAAGTTTTGAAATACTTGGTTGCTGCTGCTCTCGTGCTCTGGCGACGTGAGGTAAACGAGTCAGTTGATTTTGTCGTGTACATGATTACGGTTGCGCTCGGATTTGCAGCAATTGAAAACATGCTCTTCCTCATCCAACCAATTGCGATGGGCCACCTTGCCGATGGTATTGCCACCGAGAATCTTCGCTTTATTGGCTCCACGCTTGTACATGTTGTCTGTTCATCCATTGTTGGCTTTGCCCTTGCCTTTACGTATCGCATGCGCCGAAGGATACGCACGGCAGCCATGCTCGTTGGACTTATCCTTGCTATTACATTGCACGCGTCCTTTAATTTCCTTATAATTCAGCGAGATGGCTCCCAAACACTGACTGCGTTTTCGGTTGTGTGGTCGGGTGCAGTCGTCTTCCTAGCACTTTTCGAGATACTGAAATACTTCCGGTATCGCACATTACCAGCAAACACTTGTTAGCATCCTATGCCTCCAAAAAAACGATCGTTTTTTGATAAACTCTCCGGCGCGCTTCCAGCGGATGACTATGATGCGTTTGAAGACGAGATGACTGTAGCACCTGCTCGCGCTTCGCGTGGACCACAAGCAGTAGCTCCTGCCATCCACGACTCCTATCATCAGGAAGAAGAAAAAGCAGAGGGACAACTTCCCGTAGATGTCTATCAAACACAAAACGAAATTGTGATTCGTGCGTTTGTTGCAGGCGTACGAGCCGATGAGATGAACGTCTCAATAAGTCGCGACATGGTTGAGATTGACGGCTCTCGTGACGAGCGCGACCAGGTGACCGATACGGATTACTTCAACCGTGAACTCTTTTGGGGTTCCTTCGCTCGCACGATTCTCCTGCCCCAGGAGATTGATGTTGATACGGCTACTGCCTCCTCAAAAGATGGTCTTCTTACGCTCGTGCTTCCAAAACTAGATAAGACACGTCAGACAAAACTGCGAGTCAAAGCTGGATAATGCAGCACAAAGGAAATCAGTCCTCCGGGGCTGTTTTACTTTTGCTCGAGGTGGAGCAAGGGTTCCTCACTCACCGTAACAACGGTAAATGATAGTCTTCCGATGGTTTGGCCTTCTGGTGTCTGAATACGCACCCGCCATTTTCCTTCCTCAGCATCCGCCAGTTCTGAATAACCGCGATACCCGCCATCACGTCCACCGGTGATGTTAAAACTCACCCGACTGCGTTCCACCCATTTCTGCTTTGGAGCATCATAGCGTTCCCACACGTGCACGATATAAGTAGAGAAACGAACCGGTGCTGATACCGAACTATAGGCATAGAGCGGTGTGCCTGGCACATGATGCACCACATGCTCGCTCACGTTCCACCACGGCTGTTCTGCTTCTGCTGAAACAACATAGTTTCCATCCTCCCGAGCGAAGGAGTGATACACGCCGGACTCTGGAAGAGTCAGCGGGATGGGTGGCATGATTCCTGTAAAATAAAACACGTTCATAAGAAATAACACCGAAAGTGAGCCCGGAAGAATATATTGAAAACTTTTTCTAAACTCTTCAGGCCGGGTTCGCTTAAGGAGGTAGAGGAAAAGAGCAAACGACACACAGCTAAGAACCGTTGAGCAAACAAATACCCACGGACCAAGTTGATTGACTACGAGCGGCAGCGCGAAAATGGCATATGCGTACATAGCAAAGAACAAAAGCACCACTTGAAATGCTACGTGCTTATAATACGTTCTGAAGTATTCATTTCCAAAAAAGATGAGAACGAGGAACAACAGGAACGGCCAGGAAGCAAACACGTTTGCACTCTTTGTGTAGAAAATAAGACAACCAGAAAGCAGGCTACCGATGGAGTATTGCGCAACAAGCGGGAACATAACGGAAGAAATGCGTCGTGTAAGCGTCGGGGTTTCGCTCCTATGCGAAACAAGATGTGTTCCGAACGTACAAATAATAGCGACCACGAGATAGGCAAGGAACGCAATATTAACGAGTGCAATAGAAAGCACACCGAACGTAACGAGGTCTGTGACGAAACCTGCCACAAAAACAATGGCGCCGAGATGTCGCTCGTTTCGCTCCGCCCATTTGAGGGTACGCTGGAGGAATTCCATGTAGGTGCTTGGAGGCGGGCTCGAACCGCCGACCCTTCCCTCTTCAGGGGAATGCTCTACCAACTGAGCTATCCAAGCGTTATTGCTATAACTTGGCCATAATAGCCTAAAACCGCCCTGTTTAAAAGGCGGTTTTAGGAATGCTGCTGCTTGCTATTTTTGGGCCCGGTAGGCTTCAAATATCTGCCGGAGTTGTTCTGCAGACGGGAGTCCAAAGATGCCCGCCGGCTCTACCGGAGCACCACCGGAGACTGCAGAAAGTAGCGGAGCGAGGTAGCTGCTCAAGAAGAAGATAGGTACACCAAGCACGAGGAGCCAAATAACTATCTTTGCAACAAAACCGATGAGTGCATTGCGCTCCATGCGCCTTAAAATCTTATGGTTCGCTTCCGCAACCTCAAGATTCTTTTTGAGTAGTTCTTCTAGATGCCCGTAGGGCACCCCGCTCTGGCCCTGCGTCTCCATGCTTACTTAGGAAGGACGGTGCACGTGCCCGCAGCTCCATTACAGAGTAGACCACTACAGTGATCGCATTCCATCTTGTATACGGAATACTTTCCGCTACCCGTAAGCGCAATTGCAAACGAAATAAGCGAGAGGACAATTTCAATGTTGATACCACGTCCAAGCCCAACCATGACGGTCGCGACAAGCATCTCCACACCGAACAAGAAACCGAAGAGTCTGGTCGCGATACCGAGAATGAGTGCGAGACCTCCGATAACTTCAAGCCATGAGATGAAGTACACGAGTGGTGCGATAATGCCGAGCTGACCAAGGAACATGACGGTCTGCTCCATATTCTGAATCTTCATCCATCCGTGTGTGAGGAAGATGAGACCCGCTGCCACACGAATGAGGAGGAGTCCAAAGTTTGGATTATAAAAAAAACGACTGGTCGTGTTCACTATTTTCTTCATATCTATCGCTAAATTGGTATGTGGCTATTATACCACTGGGTCAAATCGTCAATTTGTGCCCTCGGCAGGAACGCCCTCCGTTTGACAATTATGCCTGTGACGGTACTGTTCGGGAGCAGACTGTGCGGAACTGCACACTTCATCCTTGAGACTGTGGACACGATAATATGGTGTCTGCTGATCAAGGAGGAAGATATGTCCAATCTATTCCCTGTTAACAATGCTCTTTCTGAATTCTCGCTTGAATCTGTAACCGATGGTATGCGGGACGGCTGTCCGAAGTGCGGAAGTCATGACATCTATCGTGGAGCACGCCTCCATTACGATAAGGAAAGTCAGAATTTAATTATTCGGCACATCGGCGGATTTGTAATCTGTCCTAAATGTCCGGCGGCCTTTGCTCTCCCGATGCCTGAGACGTCACTAAATCCTGTAAGAGCCTCAGAAGGCCTCATGATATCAGCCGACCAGCTACCTACTAGCGCACAGGTCGGGAGCCTCATGACGACAGTTCTGAGGGGTGAATCGATATCAGATATACTTGGCGCTGATGATGAATAACTTGCTCTGTGGATCTATGCCCGAGCCAAACCAGACTTTCGTGCCCCGCGCTTCGGCGCGGGGTTTTGTTTTATGGTGTCCTCGCCACGAGTCGAACGTGGATCTAGGGTTTAGGAAACCCTTGTTCTATCCATTGAACTACGAGGACAAATGAGGTCAAAAGGATGGTATGTACACATGCTATCCTTTTGCGCCAAACGCGGAACTCGCAAGCAGTCCGTTCCTATGGAGCTGCTTACAAGGGCGTACAGACAAACTAGCACAAAACCCGCAAGCGGAAAGCTTGCGGGTTTTGTTTCATCGTTCGCTATGCTACTTCGGTTGCAGTGGGTGCACTTCCAAGACCAAGCAGTTCATCAAAACGCTTTTTATCAAAACCGATGACCATCTCGTCTCCAATGTAGATGACCGGTACACCGCGCTGACCACTCTTTTCAATCATCTCAGCGCGCTTCTCAGCGTCGGCAGCAACGTTGTACTCGGTGTAGGCAACATTATTTGCCTTGAAGAATTCCTTGCTCATCTGGCAAAAATGACAGGTTGGGGTGGTGTAAATTGTGACGGGCTTCTGTTCCATATACGTAAATTATGTTTCGAGAGTATAGCACAAGGCATTGTGGATAACGTTACAGACCAAATCTACCAAGAACCTTACGCCACCATGGGAGTATTGGCGTACTTGTGGCTTCTTTCGGAGGCACCACAATAATCACGCTTTCACCGGGTTTTGCCACTCCAAAGGTCTGCCGGAGTGTTGCCTCCTCCCCTCGGGGAGTCTTGAGCTCATTAATATTCTGTTCCAGCACGTTTTTTCGCTCTTCAAGTGAGGCCAAGTCACTTTTCGTATCAGCAACCGCGCGGCGCGCTATCTCTTCCTTCCGTGCAATGCCAAAGAGAAGCCAGGAAAGCCACAGAACGAGGAGTGCGAGGAGTCCCGCAATGACGTATTCAGAGACGCGCTTACTACTGATACGGCGTGGCATGCCTTCAGTATACCAACGCACTCGGCGAACGATAAAAGGATTCCAGATACTAGGCGTGGGCAGTTTGGTGAAGTAGACGTACTCATAGTACGGCGGATGAGCCAAGCGGGGCCCACAACAACGTAGAAGGAGTTCTTTTATCGTTCGCTATCTTGGACCATTTTCATAAAAACTTCCTGCGGTATCTCCATCTTTGCATGCACCCCACGACGCTTCTTTCCCTTCTTTTGTTTTTCAAGGAGTTTCATTTTTCGGGTGATGTCGCCTCCGTAGAGATAGCCTGTTACGTCTTTGCGTACGGCTGAAATGGAGCGTGACGACACGATGCGCCCGAGTGCGTGAGCTTGGATTTTAAGCACAAACTGTTGGCGCGGAAGAATATCATGGAGTTTCTCCACCATACGTTCACCCTCTTCCACCACACGTCTGCGTGCTACCACACGCGCAAAAGCTGGAACCGGTTCTTCTGCTACAAAGATTTCAAGCTTCACCACATCCGCAACTCGCTCATCCAGAAATTCGTAAGAAAGTGAAGCGTAGCCGGACGAGATATTTTTTACTTTATCAAAGAAGCCACGCATGAGTTCACGAAGCGGCATCTCAGCGGCAAGTTCAATACGCCCGTCCAAGTGGGTCTCAGTATCTTTCACCGCACCTTCGTGGTCGTGAAATGCCTGCAAAAGCCCGGAAAGTGATTCAGGAGGTGTGATGAGTACGACATTCACCCACGGCTCTTCAATCGTCTGAATGTCGCCGAACGCAGGAAACTTGGATGCGGTGTAAATGGTTTCCCGCTTCCCTTTTGAATCCGTGACCACGTATGCAATCGTCGGAATAGTGACGATAAGCGTGAGGTTAAATTCTCGCTTCAAACGCTCCGTAATAATCTCAAGATGGAGCATACCGAGGAACCCACAACGGAACCCCCGACCAAGTACGCCGGATGATTCTTCTTCAAAGGAGAGCGAGGAGTCGGAAAGTCTGAGGCGTTCAAGTGACTGGCGAAGGTCTGCGAGGTCGTCCTGGCTTTCTGGATACACCGAGGCCCATACCACCGGACGGGGGCGCTCAAAGCCGGAAAGGGGCATCACACCAGGCTTATCAGCCATGATAGTGTCTCCTACGGCAACCACTCCCGCCTCCTTAATGCCGGTCACAATGTAGCCAATCTCACCCGCCTCAAGCTTTTCCGTCGGAAGCTCGTCCGGCATAAAGATACCGGTTTCAAGGGCAGCGAATCTTTTACCGGCTGCGCCAAATCGGAGTAAATCGGTTTTCTTAACCGCTCCGTCAAACACACGCGCGTAGACGGCCACACCGCGGTGTGTTGAATAGGAGAAATCAAAAATAAGCGCGCGTGCTTCTCCACTCCCTTCTCGAGGCGCCGGCACGCGTTCAATGATTGCTTCAAGAAGTTCGATAACGCCGTCTCCGGTGCGACCTGACACTGCAAGAATGGTGTCGGGTTCAACCGAAAGAAGCTCCGCAAGTTCAAGCTTCACTTCCTCAGAGCGTGCGTATGGTGAGTCAATCTTTGAGATAACGGGGATGATGACGCAGTCGGCTTTCCGCGCCATGCCGAGCGTAGTGAGTGTTTGCGCCTGAATGCCCTGCGTGGAATCAACCAAGAGAATCACGCCTTCAACTGCAGACAATGCACGCGAGACCTCGTAGGCGAAATCAATATGTCCGGGAGTATCAATGAGGTTCAGAATGTAGTCGGTTCCATCATTCGCTTTATATTTCATCCGCGCCGGCTGCATTTTAATGGTAATACCGCGCTCACGTTCCAAATCCATTTTGTCCAACACCTGATCACGCATCTTTCGAGCTTCAATCGTACCGGTACGCTCAAGCATACGGTCAGCCAACGTGGACTTACCGTGATCAATGTGAGCGATGATTGAGAAATTTCTGATATGCATAACACAACGTTGGTCAGTCCAACTATACTTGCCACAAGGAGTACTTATGGCAAGTAACTTGGACCAAGCCTGTTAAAAGCCTCATATGACAGGAGCTCGCGAGCGATAAGCTGAGGTGTACTCATAGTACAGTGAGGCTTTAAGCGAAGCGAGTAACAACGCAGATGAGTGGTTTTAACAGGCTTGTCTAGGAGATGTCTGCGTGGTCGTTGATAGCTCCATGTGGCGAAAGCGCCTTAGTGGTGAGCCGTCTGAGTGACTCTGAGAGATCCCGAAACTCTTGATTTTCAAGAAGTGACAGCACACAACCAGCCACCGCTAGCCCCACCATACCAGCAACTGCTCCTTCAAGAAAGACCGAAGGGAGCGTGGTGAGTGGTGCGAGTGTTCCCATGAAGGAAAGGACACCATAGCTGGCAGCTCCGCCAAGAATGGCTGCTCCAAATCCTTCAAACATTGGCCGAGTGAGGGACTCTGCGACTCCCTTCGCTACGGTGCGAAGCGTACCGAGCGCAACCGTACCCATAATCACCTGCCCTACCGTCGCGCCAAGCGCGATAAAGAGTACACTCGTGCCCGGCACGTCCCCAACACGAAAGAGCGATTCCACGAAGTACCGCACCATCGGAACGTTTGTAGCGAGGTTCAGCATGCCCCAGGCCGCGAGCACTGAGATACCACAATCAGCAAGCTGCACCAGAAGTGGATTCCAAGAACGCTGTGCCGCATAGAAGGCACGGGCTGAGAGCAGGATGAGTCCCTGTGCCATCAGACCGACAACAAGGATGGCGAGTACCGCAGCCGTCAGACGCGTGTCGTTCCAATCAAACGCGCCGGTACCGTAAATCACGCGAACAATGTACGCTCGTAGCACAATCGTGAGCACCGTGATAACTGCCGACCAGAAGATGATGTGACGAGCAGCAGCGGTAAGCGTTGTCTTGTAAGCCTCAAGCCGATTCTCGCTCATCATTTGCGTCATCACGGGGAACGCCGCGGTTGCGTACGACGCTCCTATCAAGGAGAGGGGTACGGCTTCCAGATTACTCGCAAGCGTGTACACCGCGACTGAACCTTCTGACACCCTTGAGGCAAGTGAGATGAGCAAGAGCGTAATCACGGAGCTCATCCCGAGCGCGAGTGAGCGCGGTACGGAGTCCTTAATCACGGACCACATCAGCTTCGGCGTCGGTACACTCGGACGTGGAAACAGTCCAGCGTCTACCACAATCGGAATATGGATAGCTAGGTGCGCAATCGCTCCGAGCACCACACCGATGCCAATACCGGGAATGCCGTACCGTGGATAGAGGAAGACCGTTCCCGCGATAATACCGACGTTGTACAAGACCGGTGAAAGCGCGAACAGCACGAAGCGTCGATGAATCTGGGTGACACTCGTCAATATGCCTGAGAGTCCGAGTAGAATCGGTTGAATCAAGAGTAATCGCGTCAGCAGAACAAAGTCAGCTTCATGACTACCCATTGAGAGTGTCGGGAACAACAGATGAAGTAGCTCTGGAGCGAAGATGGCGATGACCACACAGATGATGCCTCCTGCAATAATCAAGAAGGAGGCGCACTCTGAAATCAGTTTTCGTGCATGCGCCGTATCCGCTTTCGCAATCCGAGGAATCAGTACGTACGCAGAGACGAGGGATGCTACCAGTGCGAACACTACGTCCGGGATTTTGAACGCCGCGTAGTACAAGTCGAGCGTACTACTTGCTCCAAACTGATGCGCGAAGAGTCGGTCCCGCAAGAGCGCGAGCACCTGCGACGCGAGCGTAAGTGCTGCAAGCAAGTACGCGGCCTGATGAAGGCCGCGTACTGGTGCTGATAAGGATTTTAGAATCCTGCGAACCATTGTCTATTACTGCGTCGTCGTTCCTGCTGGAGGAGGCGTAGCTTCAGCCTTTTTCGGAGCTGGTTCTGCTACGGTTGGCTGTGGAATACCAAGCGCACCAAGACGGGATGGTGGGAATGGATTCTTACCTGCCGTGAGTGTAGCAACATCCGCGGCAACTGCTTTGGCGTTGTCATCAGAGAAGCCAGCAACGGTGTTCAATTCAGCGAGCGACTTATCAAGTTGACCCTTCAAGGCGTACATTACGCCGAGGAAGTAGTGCGCATTTGCGTACTGTGGATTTACTTGCACCGCTCGTGACAAAGCCTCAATAGCGCCATCCGTGTTGCCGTTTGCAGAGCGAAGGATACCTACTTGGAAGAGTATCGTAGGGTCGTTCGGTGCAAAGTAAGCAGCAGCTTCAGCAGCAGCAAGCGCTTCTTTAGCCTTTCCTTGCTGAGCCTGTAGTTGAGAAAGAAGGAAGATGGCCTGCGTGTAGTCATGCTTCAAGGTGATGGCACTAACGAGAGCAGCTTCAGCAGCAGGACCATTACCCTTTGCTATCTCAAGCTGAGCAAGAATGAACGGTAAGGTTGGGTTGGTTGGTGACAACTTCTGAGCCTGCTCAAATGCAGCTTTTGCATTTTCGTAGGCACCAGAGATGTTGAGTGGTACCACCGTCTCATACACGTTGCCGAGCATTACCCAGTTTTGGTAGTTGTTTGGCCAGAGACGGGTTGCCGTTGCTCCTGCTTGGATACCACCGGTGAGTGCTGCTTGGAACTGTTGCTGAGCATTTGCTGGTGTAAGCGTCGTGTCGGCGACAATTTGTCGCATACGACCAATACCGATAGCAGCGGCAAGCTGGTAGGCACGCTCGCTCGGTGCAAACAGTATTGAACGGTTTACCGCGTTCGTCGCTGCACCAAGGTCATTTGCTGCATACGCTGAGGTTGCTTGCGCGTACGCAAGGTCACCCAGGTAGCGCTCCACCACCACATACGCTGCCACAACGGAAGCGAGGAGCAGGAGTGTGAGGCCGAACACAATCACGAATCCAACACGTGGACTCTTGGCGAAGATAACTCCCCACTCCCTGCGCTCACGTCCGTAGCGAAGTGATGAAATGAAGATACCAAGCATCAGAAAACCCGTCATCAGCACAATCGGACCCGGAACGGTGAGTACCGACAACACGAAGACATACAGCACACCCGTAAAAGATGCGAGCGAAACAAATCGCATGAATGGATCACTTGGCGTGCGGAACAGAAGTGCACGGATACCGAAGAACAGGAAGAGTCCGAGGAATGCGAGCCAGGCGAGCACGCCAACGACTCCGGTCGTTACAAACGAGGTTGGGATAAATCCAATACCTGAATTGAAGTCAACGTTCCAGAAGATGGTGTCGTTGAGTGAGCGGTCACGGAACTTAAGCCACTGTGCACCGAACGTGTTTGGTCCGGAACCAAAAATTGGCGAAGATGCGTACGTATGGCTTCCAACATCAAACGTGGACTGCCACGATGGTCGGACATCAATCACACTCGCGTTCAGTGCGGTCACGAGCGCATTCCCAATGGTTGAACCTCCAATAAGGAAGAACAACGCAATGAGAAGCGTAACGAGTGGTGCACCAAGCGCTGAACCATCTGGCTCAGGTGCATCCATATCACGCTCACCGGAAACCATAGACACGCCATCAAACTCAGCATCGTCGTCCGTTGGACGCTTGCGCATAATCGCCTCAATAAAGAGACCAAGTGCAACGAGCGCTACCATGCCCCACACAATCTGAGAGTTCACCACGGCGAGAAGTGCGAGCGCAATGCCACCCCCTATATAGAGCGCCAGACGAGGTCGTCCGGTAATCGTAAGGAAGCGTAGTGCAAGCATGGTTAATGTTAGACCAAGACCAACGAGCATACCCATATCACCAAACGTACCGACAAGGTTAACGGTTGGTGTTACAAGCTTCGGCGCGATTTTACCAACCACGATGAAGCCCAACTGGGCGACGAGCACGACACCGAGCGTAATCGCACCCCACTTGAAGAACGCACGGTAGTGCGGTCCACGACGGAATGCGAGTGCGGTCAGTGTTGCCATTGCCGATAGCAAGATGACGAATCCGAGGGTATCGGATTCGAGATCAGTGCCAAAGAACGCGGCCTGCGGATTCACTCCAGAGAAAAGTGCTGAGAGTGCGTACGCAAGTGGTACCAACCACAATGCTCCAAGAAGCGGAAGTGGTGGAACAATGACGTTACCCCTGCGCAGACGCGCAAGAATAAAAAACACAAGTGCGATGAGTCCACCAATAGCGAGGATTGAAATCTTCGTATAGATGAACGGAACGGCTTGTGAAGGAATAAATGCGATGGTGGAAAGAGCGCCACTGGCGATCAAAGTCCATATCGCTGCTGTATCAAACGAGAAACGTCGAGGGTTAGACGCTGTCGTTGATACAGGGGTTTCTGTATCTTGCATATTGTTTTGTTACTCCGTAATCACGGGATTAACCCTAAGCACGCTAATAATGCCCTTTAAGTATACGGGCGAAAATAGCAATGAGTAGCAGAATCGGTGGGGACAGTAGAAATGGCAAAAACCCGCCGAAAAGGCGGGTTTTTGCATGTAATTGGACTGGTCCGATAAGCCGAATTCTGTCGCCTCAAAAGCGAGCTTTTGAGGCGGACGACCATCTATCTGGGACCATCGTTACCGATGGCCTCGAGCGGCTCTCCACCACACCAACTTTCTCACTAGAAATCAACTTACTGTATGTCTAGTAAGCAAATAACTAACAAAGAAGTTGGTGTGGTGGCACGGCCTTGCACAGGGGTAAGGATTTAGCCGTTTCACCTCCTATGTCACCATAGGAGCTCGTCTGACCTGTCCTTTCGGCTAGATCAGACGGTTCAGGTCTTTCGCCCTGAACCGTCACTGTTCGCACCTCGCGCCTTACGGCGGACGGGCGTTACCCGCTACCTTTCTGCAAATTGTGAAATCTGCCTGTGTTCGGACTTTCCTCCCGGGTTTTCACCCGAGCGATCGTCTGGGCCAGTCCGGAGTAATTATACTATAGAAAACAATTTTGTCTCGTTACGGTGTTCGCGCGTACTGCGGAGGTAATGTGACGCGAGAGCCAACAACCCATCCGGCGTCGTGCGCATAGTCCGTTCGTGTCTCAAGCACATACCGAACGGGTGACGGCGGGTAAAAGACGTTCGGATACGTAGCCGGAGTAACGGATGGATTGATGCCAAGAATCGTTCCGTTGTCCGATAACCAAATAATATCTATAGAAACCAGCATGTCCTTCATCCAGAATCCGTAGTTGCCCGGGGTATCAAATACAAACAGCATGCCGTAGTTATCTTGTATATAGGGACGACCACTGAGACCTCGTTCTTTTTCACTATCGGTTTTAGCTATTTCGTACTGAAATCCATCAATAACCGACGCAATGTCCTTTACGCCACCTCTATAGGACAGCACGCTATTCCCTATCAGGATGAGGATACCGAGTACGGACAGACACACGAGTAGTAAGAGTACGCTCTTTAGAATCTGCTGCTTCATGCGGTATATGATACTGCATTTGAGTGCGGAGGCGGAGAGAACGCGAGTACGCTTTCGGCTTCAACTCAAAGATTCGCCGTCGCTCATCTTTGGTCTAGCCACCGCCTCGCGACCAGCTCTGCTGAGCTGGTACCCGCTCCGGCGTTCGAATCTCTCCGCTTCTCTCGCAAAATTAAAGAAAAAGACGCTTGCGCGTCATTTTCTCATTTTGCGGAGGCGGAGAGATTCGAACTCTCGGTGGGTTGCCCCACACACGCTTTCCAAGCGTGCGCACTAGACCGCTATGCGACGCCTCCGTGTCGATCTGTTATAGCACGAAACCCTTCCGCAAAACTACGCGTCTGCTTGAGGACGAACACCAAGAAGTGCCTTAATGCGGTCTGCAGTTGGCGGGTGCGTAGAGAAAATACTATTCAACCAGTCGCTCTTACGCTCGCCAAACGGGTCATCAATGAAGAGGTGCGCCGTGGCGTGACTCGTCTGTAACATTGGCATGTTGTGTTGGTCCAGTTTTCGGAGTGCTGAAGCAAGGCCTTCTGGATAGCGCGTCAGAAGTGCTCCTGAAGCGTCTGCGAGAAACTCGCGTCTGCGCGATATAGCAAGCTGAATGAGTTGTGCTGCGATGGGAGCAAGAATGATGCCAATAACCGCTAGGACCATGAATAATGCGTTTCCTTTGCTGTCGCTGTCTCGTCCCCCACCCATAAACGACATGCGGAGAAACATGTCCGCAATGATGGCAAGAAAACCCGCGAGCGTTACGGCCACCGTCATGAGGAGGATGTCGCGGTTTTTAACGTGTGAAAGTTCGTGCGCAATGACGCCTTCAAGCTCTGCGCGCGTCATGATAGCGAGAAGTCCCGTCGTAGCGCACACTACCGCGTGCTTTTCATCCCTGCCCGTTGCAAACGCATTAGGTGCCGGGTCCTCTATTACGTAGAGCTTTGGCACGGGCATACCGGCTGTAATAGCGAGGTTCTCCGTAACCGTGTAGAAGTCAAAGAATTCTTCGCGACTCGCAGGACGTGCATTCGTCATAGAGAGCACCTGGTTACCGGAAAACCAGTAGCTATAGAAGTTCATTCCAATTGCAAACACAATTGCACCGTAGAGAATGACTGGTGACTGGTAGTACCACGCAACCACGTACCCAATACCAAGCACAAAGGCCAAGAAGCCCGCCATCAAAAAAGCAGTTCTCCAGACATTCTTAGACCGTTCTTGGTAGAGATTCATATGTGGTTAAGCGCTGATAGCGCTCCGGTTTAGAAGGATACCTTTACTGCTTCGCGAGCAGCCTCCTCGCCCGCACCAAGTTCAAACAAATCCATAGCCTTAAAGCCAAAGGATGAGGCAATGAGATTACCCGGGAAGGACTGCACTGCGGTGTTCAAGTCCTGCACGTTGCTGTTGTAGAAACGACGGGCTGACTGAATCTTGTCTTCGGTATCACCGAGCTCCTTCTGAAGTTGAAGGAAGTTCTGGTTTGCTTTTAGGTCTGGGTAGGCCTCAGCAACTGCAAAGAGTGATTTGAGAGTCCCTGAAAGCGTGTTTTCTGCTTCCGCTTTTCCTACCGCACCCGTTGCACTCATGGCAGCGGTACGCGCTTCAGTGACATTCTGGAATGCTTGAGATTCGTGGGTAGCGTAGCCTTTTACGGCTTCAACCAAATTAGGTATAAGGTCATAACGTCGCTTCAACTGCACATCAATATCTGCCCAAGCCTCTTTGGTGCGGTTAACCTTTGAGACAAAACCGTTAAAGGCACCAATAATGAAGAGCACAACAAGAACGAGAACACCGATAAGAATGTAGAGAGTAATCATAGGTAGAAGGTTATACCTCCATTATAGTCTTATTTGCCAAAAGTCAACAAGTGTTGCACAACATTTTAGGTATGGTATAGTAAATGAGGAATGGGCGGTTAATTCGTTGTTCCAGCAATCCAAGGTAAGGGAGAAAGAGATGATGGTTAAGCCTCACATGCCAAGCAAGAAGACGGTCGGTGTCGCACTTATCGGCGCGGTGGCCATCGGTGGCCTCGCCGTCGCTGCCAGCAAGAAGCGCGCAGCAAACAAGGCGAACGATCGTTCGGAAAATCAGGCAGGCGCCTGAACCATCAGGGCCGCGGAGGTTACTCCGCGGCCCATTTCATTTACCATTTGTCAGAGTGCAAACAAAACGATTAAATTCGAGGCGCTCGCGAGCGAAAAGCCGAGGTGTACTCAATAGTACAGTGAGGCTTTGAGCGAAGCGAGCAACAAAGAAGTTAGAAGTTTTATTTGTGCTCCTTTTTAGAAGTCCATTCCGCCCATACCACCCATGTCTGGCGTCGTCGCTTTTGGTTCAGGAATCTCCGCAATAGCAGCTTCCGTTGTAAGCAGGATGGCTGCAGCAGACACCGCGTTTTCAATAGCCGTGCGTCCCATTTTTACCGGGTCCACAATTCCAGCCGCAAGCATGTCATCAATGACTTTATCCGTCACGGCGTTGTAGCCGGCGTTCACTTTTCCATCCTGCACTTCGCGAAGTACGCGCTCACTATCCTTTTCTTTTCCTGCGTTAATCGCAATCTGGAGAAGAGGTTTTTCAAGTGCACGAACGACAGTGTTGAATCCGTTCAATTCGTCGTCCACGAGTTTCTTCTGTGCCATACCACCGGCAAGTTTTTTCGCAGTCTTGGCGAGTGCCGTACCTCCTCCGGGTACAATTCCCTCTTCAATAGAAGCCTTGGTCGCTTTTACCGCGTCGTCAATCTTATCTTTGAGATATTTCATCTCGGTTTCAGTTGCAGCTCCCACACGAATAACTGCAACGCCTCCGGTAAGTTTTGCGATACGTTCCTCAATCTTATCCTTATCAAACTTTGACGTGGTGTTTTCAAGAATCGCTTTGAGCTGACCCGCACGAGCGTTGATATCAGTTTTCTTACCCTTACCACCTACAAATGTCGTGGTGTCTTTGGTAGCAACCACGCGCGTAGCCTTACCAAGCATAGCGAGTGTAGCGTTCTCAAAGGTCATGCCGGTTTCGTCTGAGATAACCTGCGCGCCAACGATAGACGCAATATCTGCAAGCATTTCCTTCTTCTTGTCGCCATAGCCTGGTGCCTTTACGGCAAGCACGTTAAATGTCCCGCGAAGCTTGTTCACGACAAAAGTCGTAAGTGCTTCACCCTCCACGTCGTCAGCGATGATAACGAGCTCCTTCTTGCCGGTCTGAGCCACTTTCTCAAGAAGCGGGAGAATCTCCTGTACACTCGCAATCTTGCGATCCGTAAGCAGAATTTGCGCATCGCGGAACTCCGCTTCCATGCGCTCAGGATTTGTCACCATGTAAGCAGATACGTAGCCCTTATCAATCTGCATACCTTCAACCACTTCGTAGGAGAGGTCCATGCCCTGTGACTCTTCAACGGTAACCACGCCATTTTTTCCCACCTTCTCAATCGTCTCAGCAATAATGCCTCCGAGTTCCTCGCTTTCAGCAGAAATGCTTGCGACCTGCTTAATCTCAGCTTTGCCAGCAACTGGCTTTGCCATGGACTTAAGTTCAACCACGGCAGCATCGCGCGCAGCTTCCATTCCCGAGCGGAGTGCCATCGCGTTTGCTCCCTTCGTGATGTAAGCAAGACCCTCGTCAACGAGTGCTTCAAGAAGGACTACCGTGGTGGTGGTTCCGTCTCCGGCTCCATCGTTCGTTTTGTTTGCTACTTCCTTCACAATCTCTGCGCCCATATTTTCAAACTTGTTCTTGAAGGAGATTTCCTTTGCAATAGAAACACCGTCGTTGGTGATGCGAGGTCCACCATAACTTTTCTCAAGCACCACGTTTCGTCCGCGCGGACCAAGCGTTACTTTCACCGCCTGAGCTGCTTTCTGTATGCCTGTATGAATGGCTTTACGTGCGTCTTTTCCAAATAGAATTTCTTTTGCCATACGAACTATTTCTTAGGGATAACGGCGAGCACACTGGACTCGCTAAAGATGTAATACTCCTCACCATCTATCTCGATAGGATCTCGATAACTTTGCTCAAAAATAACCTCGTCACCTTTTTTGACGGACATCGGAACGAGTTCACCATCGTCATATCGGCCAGGGCCAGTTGCGACGACGATGCCTCGCTCCGCCTTTTCCTTCTTTACGGTGTCCGGGATGATGATGCCTGAGGCTGAGATTTCCTCAGCAGCCAGTGGTTTGATAACCACGCGGTCAGACAGGGGCTGGATTGAAAGTGTTTTTGCCATAGAAAATGAGACAGCTTAGATGAGCTTATAAATAAAGCACTATTTTGTGCCTTTCGGTGAACCTATCGTAGGTACAACCGACGTGTCCTCAGTATAGTGACGTCGCTCAGTAAATCAAGATTCCGGCATCTTGCCCCCAGCGGCTCCACTTGCTCATCCCATGGGCAAGTGGTACCCTTCGGGGTACAGATGGAGCTACTTAAGGCAATACTGCCATACGCGGAAATCACCCTCTCCCTTCTCCTTATCCTCGGCATTGTGCTTCAACAGCGCGGGGCCAACTTAGGAGGAGCATTCGGAGGCGATAACTTCGCATCGACATTCTACAAGCGGCGCGGCGCGGAGAAATTTCTATTCAACGCAACAATAGTCGTGGCTATTTTATTTGTCGCATCAGCAGTCCTCGGGTTCCTCATCTGAATACACCATGGATAGTCGGTTCTCTGGGATTCTTGCTACCCTGTCGCGCCGTCGACAGGTTCTCGTTCTGGAAAGACTTTCCAGCTTCTTTCGTAGTCTTTCTCCAAGTGACAAGCTTCTAACACTCGTACTTGGAGGTGTTCTCATTGTTTCGTGTCTTGTGGGTATCATTGCTCTTGAGCGTACGTTCTTGGTAGAGGTACCTCGTCATGGTGGAAGTTTGACGGAAGGTGTCGTCGGGCCTCCCCGCTTCATCAACCCACTGCTTGCACTCACGGACTCAGACCGCGACTTGGTAGCACTCACCTACGCAGGACTCATGGGTGTGGGGCCGGGTGGTCTTCACCCGGTGCTTGCGGAGAGCTACACGATTTCAGAAGACGGTAAGGAATATACCTTTGTCCTGAAGGAAGGTTTGAAGTTCTCAGACGGAACTCCGGTAACCGCACAAGACGTCGTCTTTACAGTCACCAAGGCGCAGGATCCTTCACTCAAGTCGCCAGAACTCGCAAACTGGGCGAACATCCGAGCAGAAGCAGTTGATTCGCGAACGGTTGTGTTTACCCTGCCGAAGGCCTATGCACCGTTTCTTGAAGACACGACGCTCGGTATTTTGCCGTCACATCTCTGGAAGAATATTCCAAATGAACAGTTTCCGTTTTCTGAGTTGATGACGAATCCGGTTGGCGCTGGGCCGTTTCAAGTGACGAAGATCACCAAAGACAGCGACAACATGATTACCGACTTTGAGGTGAAAGCTTTCAAGCAGTACGCGCTCGGAAAGCCGTATCTCAATTCCATGCACTTTGTGTTCTTTGTTACTACGGACGAACTAGAAAATGCGTATGCGCATGGAAAGGTGGAGAGTGCATATGGGGTTCCTTCGGACACCAGCATCACCGCGCCCTACTCCCGTGTGTTTGGCATCTTCTTGAACCCTGAACAGAACAAACTCTTTGCTCGAATTGAGGTTCGCAAGGCCCTCTCGCTTGCCATCAACCGCACGCACATCACGAAGGATTTGCTCGGCGGGTACGCCACACCACTAGCTGGGCCGGTGCCTCCAGGTGCAGGTGTCAGTGAGCCAGTTCCACTAGACGGCGACAATGTTGCCGCTGCAAAGAAAGTGCTCACCGATAACGGCTGGGCATACGACGAAGTGGCGGGTGTATGGAAAAATGCAAAGCAAAAGCTCACGCTTGGACCTTTGGTTATCACCACCTCAAACGTGCCTGAGCTGAAGACACTTGCCGCAAGTGTGCAGGATGACTGGCAGGCCCTAGGTGTAGCTACCTCACTTGAGTTCCATGAACCAAGTGCGCTCCCAAACGAAGTCATCCGTCCACGGAAATACGAGGCACTCTTCTTTGGCATGGTGATTGGTCGCAATCAGGACCTCTTTGCTTTCTGGGATTCCTCACAGCGTCAGGACCCGGGCCTCAATATTGCACTCTACGCAAACCGCAGCGTGGACCAGCTTCTTGAAAAGAATCGTCAGGAAAGTGACGAAACAAAGCGTCTAGCGAGTCTCCAAAAGATAAGTGATGAGATTACCAGTGACTACGGTGCACTCTTCACACACGCCCCAGACTTCGTGTATGCTGTGCCTCAAGACCTGGGTGGTGTGGTACTTCCACAAATCACGTCGCCTGCAGACCGCTTTGCAACTGTTTCGTCATGGCATAGACGGACAGAATGGGTGCTTCCCTTCTTCGCCCGCTAAGTTTCTTGAAAAATACTTATCTGCGTTGTTACTCGCATCACTCAAAGCCTCACTGTACTATGAGTACACCTCAGCTTTTCGCTCGCGAGTGCCTAGCATCTAAGCATTTTTAAAGAACTCAGATTACGTACTTAGTTTTTGTGCAGACAAACGTCCGCTCAAAAACTAGTGACCTAACTAGGCAAATCAATTTATAAAATCAGTAACACAACTGTTATGAGTACTGCACCAGCTCCCGCACCCGCACCGCGCGGACCCCGTCCAGACGGTGAGAGGCCTCGTGGACCACGTCCTACAACCGGCGCTCCTCGACCACGCTCAGGTGGTGGAAGTCGTCCCGGCAAAGCCGCACGTGGCATTCGCCGTCAGCTTCGCCGACCAATGGGACCGTCTCCGTCTGCCGCAAAGAAAACTGCCGATTACTTCCCTGAAAAGCCGGACCTGAACGTCGTTCGCGTCGTTCCACTTGGTGGCGTTGAGGAAGTCGGACGCAACATGTTCACGATTGAAGCAAATGGTGACATCTTTGTCTTTGACGTTGGATTCCAGTTCGTTTCAGAAGACACCTCACCTGGTGTTGACTACGTCCTTCCAAACACGAAGTACCTTGAGAAAAACATGGACCGCGTTCGCGCCGTCTTTATTACGCATGGCCACCTGGATCACATTGGTGGTATCCCGTTCTTGATGAACCGTTTTGGTAACCCGCCTATCTACACGCTGCAACTTTCAGCTACGATGATTGCCAAGCGTCAGGAAGAATATCCGGATATGCCAAAGCCGAACCTCATCGTCGTTGAGGCTGGTTCAACCCACACCATCGGCTCTACCAAAGTGCACTTCTTCCCCGTTACGCACTCTATCCCAGACTCGATGGGTATTGCAGTAGAGACGCCCTATGGAAACGTGATTGCAACGGGAGACTTGAAGCTTGACCATGAGAACGGTATTCCAACCGAAGCCGAGCAGAAGAAGTGGGGAGCGCTCGGAAAGCAAAAGAATCTCCTCTTTATTGCCGACTCCACCAACGCTGAGAAGGACGGTTTCTCCATCCCTGAGCGAAAGGTGTATGAAACGCTTGAAGAAATTATTAAGACCGTTCCCGGTCGTCTCGTTATTGGTACCTTTGCCTCGCAATTTGATCGCATGATTCACATCATTGAGATTGCCGAGCGTATGGGGAAGAAGATTGTGATTGAAGGACGTTCCATCAAGACCAACCTTGAAATAGGTCAAAAGCTTGGACTTGTGAAGCTTGCCCCATCTACCATTATTCCGGCACAAGAAATTGGCGACTACTCACCAGACAAAATCGTCATCCTCGCAACCGGAGCTCAGGGTGAAGAGTTCGCTGCCCTTATGCGTGTTGCGACGAAGCAGCACAAGAACATTGTCTTGAACGAACGCGATACCGTCGTGCTTTCGTCTTCGGTTATTCCCGGAAACGAAATCAATGTACAAAAGTTGAAGGACAATCTCTACCGAAATGGCGTTACCCTCATCCACTACCGCACGAGCGATGTGCACTCAACCGGTCATGGAAACACCGGTGAGCTCATTTGGATTAACAAGCAGGTGAACGCAACCTTCTTCATGCCTGCCTACGGCTACTACTCCATGACGAAGAGTCATGCCAAAGCAGTGGAGCAAGCAGGACGACCGAAGGAGAGCATCATTCTTGCGGACAATGGTTCCGTAATCGATATCATTGATGGTGAGCGCCTTGAATTCCACAAGCAAAAAGTCCCGTCTGCTCCACTCGTGGTGGATGGCTTCTCTATTGGGGACATGCAGGAAGTGGTGATTCGTGACCGCCAGATGCTCGCGAAGGATGGTATGTTCGTCATCATTGCTACCGTGAACCTGAAGACCGGAAAGCTCCGTAAGTCTCCAGACATCATCAGCCGTGGATTCATTTACCTTCGTGAAAGCCAAGACCTTTTGAATCAAGCACGTCTGCTTATCAAAAAGACGGTGGAAGACTCTACGCACGGCATGAATCCCGTTGATTTGGACTATGTGAAGAACACGTTGTCCGACACGGTATCCGGATACCTCTTTGCTCGCACCAACAAAGCACCGATGGTGATTCCGGTACTTATTGGCGTCTAAAATTGACACTTCATATTAAATAGTGCATAGTCACACCCGGTCTGGTTCCTTGCTAGGAACCGAAGGTATTCAACCCAAAAGGAGTGCGTGACATGTCTACTGAGCGTTTCTTTGAACGTGTCGTCTCTGCGGTCGCACGCGGGGATATGAAAAAATACACCCAGGTATGGAGCGATACCGAGGGTTTTACTCTGGAGCAGATTGCTTTGCTCCTGTATCCACAAGAACGGAAGCGAGCGGCACATGCCGCGAAAATCTGGGCGACCATTTGCAGTGCTTTGCTGTATGTCTCGCTCGTGCTTCTGTTTTACCTCGCTGCCTCTGAATACTTCGGCATTCGTTTCTACTGGACGCTTCTCTTCGGTGTTCTGCTGGCTCCGTTCGTGTTTACCACACAGGAACCAGCGGAAGCAATCCGGACCGACACTGTCTGTGGGAGATTCATGAAGATATTGTATCGGCATTTGATGCAGGGAGATATTCCTGCCAACTATGCAGACAAGCTTCATGAGTTTGTTGAAGACGTTGCCGCTGTCTGCAAGGTCCTCAATGTGTCGTTTGACGAACTTCTGCAGATGGATGTGAACGTAGCTTTCAAAAAGGCAGCGTTCACACTCGAGAAGACTGCGGACGCTATTGCAGCCTTGGAAGATATGGCTGCTCACGCGCACGAAAAAGCAATCATGCCTTCGGGGACGTTCATCGACCGAGCGAAGGAGCTCCATCGCGAGATGTCTTCTGACTATGATAACTTCACGTCGCTCGGCCTGTGGAAAGGCTCGTTCGGAACATTCTTTTCCCGGACGCAGCACCTCGCAGTTGCATAACCTGCACAAAGCCCGCCATGTCTTTGGACCTCTGGCGGGCTTTCCTATTGAAAAGGCGCCGCATATGCGGCGCCTTTGTTTCTCAGACTCAGCCCTTAAATCGTAACTCCTCGGTAACCTCCGGATAGTTTAGCTCAACGCCATTTTGAATGAGATGTTTGACCCAATCATCGTATGCATACTCATACCCGTCAAAATACCCCGTGCTCTTCCATCCGCAAGAGCAGGAATATGAGTCACACATGTGACCAGCTTCTTTGTAGCTGCCCGCATGACCCGCCTGCATTCCTGCCTCCTTTTCAACTTCTCGACGGAGGTCGTTCATTTCTTTTGAGAACAGCATAACTTTTCTCTCTTCTAACTCCATCAATACCACTACGGTGCCAATGTTACAATCACCTCAAATGAAGACGCGTTCTATTTTGAGTTTGGGCAATTTCTTTGCCTCAGCGCATTTCTTTCTCATCATCTACGTCATTACGCCGTACTTGGCGACGTTCATGCCGGACTCGGCGACTGGTCTCGTGGTCTCGCTTGGTGCCATCATCACCCTGTTTGCGTTTCCACTCATGCCACATTTAGTCCGTAAGTACGGTCCGCGTCGTCTTGCGGTCTTCTTTGCGACCGTTGAAGCGGGAGCACTTGCTTGGCTTGCAGTCGGTCCCACGCCACTTCCTGCGATTCTCCTCGTTGCACTTGCCTGCGCCACGACACCACTCATTCAGTACCAACTTGATTTGCTTCTTGAAGCCACCATTGCAAAAGAAGGCACGACTGGACGCATCCGCACTATGTTTCTCACTGCAGGAAATGTTGCACTCGTGCTTTCCCCACTCGCCGTCGGTATACTCATGGATTCAAGTGAAGCGTATTGGCGTGTCTTTGCGGTAGCAGCTGCGAGTCTCTTCCCATTTATCGCGCTCATTTCCATGAAGCGTCTTCCTCAAGGTTCACACCCAAATTTTATAAATATTGTGGACGCATGGGTTGCCATTCTGCGTGATAAGGACCTTCGTGCCGTCACACTCGCTCACGGCACTCTTCAATTCTTTTATCACTTGGCTCCACTCTACATCCCGCTCTATCTGCATCACGTACTCGAACTCCCGTGGGAACAGCTCGGCTGGATATTTGCCATCATGCTTCTGCCCTTTGTGCTCCTTGAATACCCTGCAGGTTGGATTGCCGACCAGAAGTGGGGTGACCAAGAGCTCCTTATTGGCGGCTTTGTGATGATGGCTTCGGGCTTTGCGGCGCTCGCACTCGTCACCAATCAAACCACCATCATGGTGATTGTAATTATTCTCATCTTTAGCCGTATCGGTGCGTCCCTTGTGGAAGCAATGTCTGAGGGTCATTTCTTTCGCCGGGTCTCTGAGGCAGATGCCTCAACCGTTGGTCTTTTTCGCATGACCCGCCCGGTTGCAGCCCTCGTCGCACCGATTGTCGGAAGTATTATTCTGTCGGTTTCTGGCTACCAACTTCTGTTTGTTGCCACAGCCTTTATTATCGGGGTAATTGGTGTGACGAGTGCGCTACACATTACGGATATAAAATAATCTAGGCCGGGAGTTGGTAGCGTGTTCCTTTTTTCTGAATCATTCCTTCCTTTAAGAGTTTTCCGAGTTGCAGTGAAAGTTGTGGTTTTCGGTCGTCACCAAGAAGTCCCGAGAGGCGCTTCGCGCTTGCTGGTCTTATTGAAAGTTCTTTCAGAATTGCGCCTCGTGCCTGTCGGTCTGAGCCGATAAAGGTTGATTGTTTAGTGTAGCCTTTTGCTTTTGTGTTGATACGCACCCCTGAGCGTTTTAAGTACGCACCGTAGTCCATCAGTGCTGAATACCATGCCCGTGCCTCTCCATGTGGAAGCATTTTCTTTAATACGTTTGCAATATCTTCTTCAGAAATTGATTCGTCATCTTTGTAGAAGTGATGGATGATGACTGTACGTATATTGGTCTCAATAAATACAGCATCGTGGTTGAATGCAAATGTCATAACTGCATGTGCAGTGTATGGACCTATACCCCAAACTGATTCCAACTCAGCCGCATCCGTAGGAATCTTCCCATTATATGTAGAAACAATTTGTTGAGCGGCCTTATGCAGAAATTTGGCTCTGCGGTTGTATCCTAGTCCTTGCCATATCTTCAGTACGTCTGCCAGTGGTGCGCGAGCAAGTGCTTGTATGGTCGGATATGTTTGAACAAATTTTTTATAGTACGGAATAACCCGCTCCACCTGGGTTTGTTGGAGCATCATCTCGGAAACAAGTATCTTGTATGGGTCTTTAGTTTTTCTCCACGGAAGTGAGTTTCTTCCGTGCTCCTCGTAATAACTCCAAACGAGATTCCTAAACTTTTGTCGGTTCATCCGCGACTGGTTTGGATGGAGTGATGAACGGGGCTTCTGGCACTACCGCGATAGCAATCACATACGCAAGAAGTCCGGGAACCACACCCGTGAAGACAGTGGCGAGGAGGTAGAGAAGACGGATAAGCACTGGGTCAACTTCAAAATATTCCCCTATTCCTCCACAAATGCCTGCGAGCACTTTATTGGTCCGGCTACGATATAAGCGTTTTGTCATGCTGGGAGTATATCAAAGATAGAGCTTTAAGGTTTCTTCTCTGTTCGTGTAGCTGAACAATTGAGTGCGTTACTTATCTCCGTAGCAAGTGCACTTAATTGAGTTTTGTGAGATGTAATTGCCGCTAAGGTACTTGTTGAGAAAGCTGGCGTGTCCAGATTTGTAGTTCCAATTAAGAGTTTATTGGAATAATTCATTTGGTAAGTTGCAATACCGACTCTCGCTTGAGTGGATGTACCATACTTTTCAAAGATAAAACCCAAATCGTTAAAAAGAATACTCGGTTCATACTGGCTGTACGAAATCGAATTGATGACTTTATTATCATTCAATATACCCTCAGCAACTAAGCAGTTATAGGAATGGGAAGCCGCGAGATCCTGTATGGTACTCAAATCATCTTTAGAAACATCTGACAGAAAGAACAAGATGCTTAGAAGCACACCTAATATGACAAAGAGTAGTTCTTCTGGTAGATTTCGCTTGATCGTTCTTACTAAGATGAAAACGAAGAGTGAGACTAGTATAACTGTCAATGCAAAGAGTTGGAGATCAAATTTAATGCCAGGTGATAGAAACAAAGAAATAATCGGCCAACAGAGTATGGCTAGACATATGAAGGAAACGGTTAGGATTATTAAAGTCCTATTATTACTTAATCTGGTTTTAGTCTCTTCTGAGTGCACTTGCACTTCTTGGTCACTCATATCTCATAAATCACGTCCTTACGCTCAACGATTATCTTCCAATCGTTCTTCTTGGCGTGACGGTACAGGAGCCGGTTCGGGTTAAACGCTATCGGTGTCTCCACCATGGTGAGCATAGAAATATCACTCTCGGTGTCCCCCACACCAACAGAGCCCGTGACGCTCAGGTTTTCCTTCTCCATCGCGCGCGCAAGGATGGCAGCCTTATTCATAATGATGTGCTCATCAATGATTTCTCCGGTGAAGCGGTTGCTTGCACCGGTATCATAGAACGTTCCGTAGGATTTATTGAAGCCGAGCTCGTACGCAAATCCGTCCACAATAAACTTTGGTGAGTGTGAGATGGCGAGGAGAAAATAATCTTTCTTGCGAAGGTCATCTATGAGGTCACGGGTGTAGCGATACAACCGGTCGCGCTTCGCTTCAATGATTTCTCCGGCGACGTCTGCGACGTCGCCGTATGGAATGCCTTTCGCATAGTTGCCAAACGCAAGCACGACTTTTTGAATGAACGGTCCGTACTCGCCCTTCCGATTGAGCCAGTCTTCGTAGGCATTCTCGTAGAGTTTGCTCGCTGACTGCGGGAAAATCTCGCGCTTTACCAGCTCCTCCACAAGCTCAATTAAGAGTGATGAGCGGAAGATGGTTCCGTCTATATCAAAGACTGCGACTGGCTGTTTCCGTTCCATGCCCCTATCGTACTCCTGATAGATATAAAAAGAAAAAGGCCATCCAACTGATATGTCGGACGGCCTTTTGTTCAGAGAAGCAAGGGTTCGGTAGGAATGTCACCAATAGTGGCGTGACCGCCGACCATGGCGGCACCAGCTTCAATACCTTTCAGAAGCAACCGGAGATCGGCTTCCGAACCCACGGTTTCGCGCCATTCACCCGTCGTGCTCACTATCTCAACATTGAAAAGATCGTGTTGCGGGTCAATCATTGCCCGCACTCGGACGATTTTGACCTTTATTTTCTTTGCTGCTTCGGCAGCCTCTCGAGCCTCCCGTTTCCGGCGATCATTGCTCTGAAACTCTGCTTCCAAGTGGTCGTCATATGCCATTTCTAAAGCTCCTTCTATCCCAGTCAGACCGTATCATAGATTCCCATTAGCTTCTAGAAAACAGAAGCGCTCCAGCAGAGCCGGAGCGCTAGTAGAATGTGCTGTTAGAATCGGTCAGCAGAGACCTTACGGTCAAGTTCAATTTGCTTTGGCGAATCAACGTCGGCACAACAAAGCAGGATGTGTCGCTTTAACCACTCATCGCCACCCGGGCCGTCATAGGTCTGTCGGTACCATTCAAGTACTGGGTGCGATTCATGACATTCCGGACACTCGGCACAAAGTACGTCAGCGAGTGATATGACCTTGCGTCTGGGATCAAATCCATGTTGCCGCTCACTCAGAGGAGCGGCTTCCCATTCCTCTTTTGTAAAACGTTTGATGTCGGGAGGTAGATATTCTTCAACCAAAACGCGATGTTCGTTTTGCCCAAGAAACGAGATGCTCAGACCGTACTTGCCTGGGTCGTTCTGGCTCCAATGCGTGAGTAGTGCATAGGTAATTCCGACAATACCATCCATCTGGTAACGACGTGTTTCAAGAGCCTTGATGCTTTGTTTGCAAGATTTTACTGTGGCGGCTGAGACTTGGTTCAAGGCACACACAGCCCTGTAGTCGATTGGAAACACTGTTTTCTCAAGAACTTCCGTCATATTCACCTCCTACGTTTAAAAAATCTATAACCCTCCCTACTATCCTGATTTCCAGGAAAAACGCAACCTGCTCGAGCTTGAGTAAACAGAAAACCCACCGAAGCGAGTTTTCCGCTTGGTGGGTCAAAATGCAACATCTGTTATGGTCGGCTTGTGCGAGAATCGGCCCTTAGTGTAGGCAACCGTTACTTGCGTACCCTCGCCAGCGCGTTCCCACGCATCATGTGACACATCCCGGCAGTCTGTTTGAGATATATCAAACACGTAGATGCATACTGAGTAAGACTCGGAACGCGACTGGGGCATGAGGATTACATTCTTACCAACCACCATGGGCATCATGGTCGTGTAGGCTGGACTATAATCCTTTACCATAATCTGACCAAGGCTTTGGTGAATCGGCAAATACACCACATCTCCAATGACAAAGCCGAGTCCCGCCACACACGCACACAAGATGAGAATTATTGCCCCGAAAATAAATTTCGTGAATAAATCCATTTGAAATACCTCCAACTGGTCTACCTAATATTATAGGTCATTTAGTCCTGTTTGTCAATATGTCCTTTAAATACAGCCTCTGCCCCAGCGACAAACGAGCGTTCGTTTTGTGAAGAAAGCGAGGGAGAAGATAACAATAGCTTCAAACAAGAGGAACGATGGGTACGCGAGGTTCGCAAAATCCAGCTTTTCAGTTGCCACAATACCGAGTGCTGACGCAATAATCATGAGGAACCACGCAAAGCGTTCTTCCGTATGCGGATATTTTCGGGTTTTTACAACAGTTGGAACCGCACCAATCGCGTCCGCCACAATCGGAAGCAAAATGGCGAGCACCGGGTGTTCCGTGAAAATAAGGATGAGAATGGCGATACCCGCAAGAATAAGTGCGACGGTATCAACGTTACTGTATTTTTTATACCCATACTTAGTCAACGAGAGGAGGAAAATGATTCCGGTGTTCAGCGTTGTTCCTACAAGCAGGAATATGGACCATGAAGCTCCTAACTCAAGCTGAGCCGCAATAGCAATCCCTTGCAGAAGAGTCCAGACAAAATACGTAACGGTGTTTGGCTTTGTGATGCCACCGATGATGTCCCATATGTACGGAATAGCAGAACCGAACGCGAGCACCCCCGCAGTGATACCAATAATTTCGTGGGGACTCATAGTTACTTAGCCTTCGGCCATATCATACCAGCCTTCGGCCACAGTTTGGTGAGTGGATGCTTTGAACAATCATGTGGAATGGCGTTACAGACATACCGTCCGTAGAGTACGAGGCCATTGTTTACATACTTCCAGTCTTTCTTCGGAATAAGTGCTTCCAGCTCCTTGGAAATCTTTGAGAGTACCGTATTGTCTACTAAATCAAATCGGAGCGCGAAGCGCCGTACATGCGTATCGGTTGGAATACCTTCTGAGATATTAAAGAGTTCGTTCAGAACGACGTGCGCGGTCTTGTACGCCACGCCCGGAAGCGTAATGAGTTCCTTCTCAGTCTTTGGCACCTTACCGTCAAAATTCGCTACGACAAGCTGCGCGGACTCCTGTATGTAACGCGCCTTACTGCGATAGTAGGTAATGCCGGAAATCTCACGCTCAAACACTTCCCTATCCATCCTGGCGAAATCGGCAACTGTTTTGTATTTCTTCCAGAGTTTGTCTGCGACCGCGTTTACTTTCTTATCGGTGCACTGCGCTGACAAAATGACTGCGGACAAAAGCTGGAAGTCAGTATCGTAGACAAGTTCCGTCTTGGGGACAGGATAGGTCTTTTTTAAATACGAGACTATCTTTGCCGCACGCTTTCTGCGCTCATCAAACTTCTTCTGGTTCATGACAAGTTGGGACATGGGCTTAGAGTACGTTTAAAAAGCTTCAGAGGCGAGGCACGGGAAAACTGGCGAGGGAGACGTATGTGCTATACGGCGGACGAGCCAGTTGGGACCCGTAACAAAGCATATGAGCTTTTTAGGCGTACTCCTTTAGGTCGGCAAGTACCATTTCTGCATGCATTTCCGGCTTCACTTTTTCGTAAATCTTTTCAATCTCTCCCTTTGGATTAATCAGAAATGAGGTCCGGACAATGCCTTCGTATTCTCTACCCATCATCTTTTTCAACTGCCACACATCGTAGGCTTTCACCACCTTCTTATCTTCGTCTGCAAGAAGCGGAAATGGGAGGCCATATTTGTCCACAAACTTTTTGTGTTTTGCGATCGAGTCCGCTGACACACCGAGTACGACGGCGTTTAGTTTTGAAAAATCCGGCTCAGCATCGCGAAGCATGCACGCCTGCTTCGTGCATCCTGGCGTATCGTCTTTCGGATAAAAATAGATGAGCACCCATGAGCCTTTGAGTGCGCTCAAGGTATGCATCTTTCCATCTTGGTCAGGGAGCGTAAAGTCCGGTGCTTTAGTATGTACGGCTGGAAACGCCATATTAGACCTCAGCTACGAGCTGTTCCTCCCGCTTGAATGTGAAGTGGTAGACGATAGAGACAATCGCTCCACCAGCTGACATCATGAGAATAAATTTAATGAGTCCGCCGAGGAACGGTATGAGTCCGATGAAATACAAGATGAAGGTACCAATCACCGCTTCCCTCCAGGTGATAACGTTACGCTTGAGGAAGCGCCGTGAGAGTGCAGCTCCTGCAAGAATTCCTGCATAGACGTAGGCAGACATGATGAAGAGTGCATAGACGCCGGTAAGGGCGATCGCGACCCCAATACCCACGAACGAAAGGCCGAGTATCAAAATAAGAACCGGTGTTGCAACGAGAACGCCGAATCCAAGAAGGGTGAGGAGGACGAACCGTTGCGGTCGGGCTGACAACGTTTTCTCAGCAATCTGGTGAGTAAACTCCGGGAAGAGTCCGGCAAAGAGTCCGGCAAGAATGCTGAGCGCAATCATGCCTACCAGGAAGAGAATGGTGGCACCGGCAAGTGCAAAGGTGTGTGCTTCGCTGTTGGTTGGAAGATATGCAGAACTGCCAATATAGGTGATTCCTCCGTCAACGAGAGCGGTCGCTGGAATCACAATCTGTTCCGGTGCGTTGTACTTTAGACCGCCGTGTATGTGCGTACCGTCCGTAATCGTGATGCTGTTTGAGGCTTCAATCGTGACGTCCCCACTAAAGTCTCCCGTAAGGGTGATGTCAGAACCAACCACGTGTACGGGGCCGCTGGCGCCTGCGAGGAGCTTTACGGTAGCGCCTGCAATACGCGTATCACGTGCACTCGTGGACGCGATAACGGTATTACCCGCTGCAAGCAAATCTCCACCAATTGGGGCGGAAAGGGTTACTTCACCACCAAACACACGCACATCGCCCGCTACGGGCTTTTCAACGAGTATCGTTCCGCCTGCAAGCATAAGGTCTCCTGCGATAGGAGCATTTGCGTGAATAGTTGCACCTGCAGCTAGCAAGTCACCGGCAAGTGGTGCGACGACCGTGACATCCGTACCAGCAAGGTACGCGTTTGTAGAGGAAGCTTCAGACAATACAATGGTCCGGCCAGATTCAAGGGTTGCCGCATGAGCCGACCACGGGAGAACCGTGAGAATGAGGGCCAAGGCGAGTCGTCTTGCCATATGGCCCGATAATACCACGAGTGGAGCTAAGGGATAGTCAAGCTGTGTCCGCGACGTTTTAGGAGAATAGCCAGAGCAAGTAAACACGTGGATGCAATGGCTGAACCGAGACAATACACACAGAGAGCTTGAATGAGGACAAACTGCACATAGAGGAAGTAGAGCGAGGACGCAAAACCACCGATACCAAGGAGAATGATGAGGTGATCAACGGTACGGGTCGGTTTGTAAAACGCGAGTGAGGCCGTGATGAGGAAGAACACATAGAAAAAGACGCCGTAGAGCGCGAGCGGCTGACCGAATAACCGTGAATAGCTACTTTGTGCAACCACGTTACATCCATCAAGACCTTCTAGTGTGCAGGTAAGGCTTCCACCGGTAAGTGCCATATCAGCCAAGTACCAGGCATCCAGAAGGCCTATAAAAGCAAAAAAACCTATCGTGTAGAGGAGGTTCTTGCGCGTCATGACCTCAATACTAGCATAAGCAAAAATGATAGAATGGGAGTATATGGAACCCATGCAAAAAACAGATGAAGAGTGGCGCAACAAACTTTCCCCTGAGGAATATGCGGTGCTCAGGAAAGGAGAGACCGAAGCTCCGTTTACTGGGAAATATGTAGATAATCACGAGGCCGGCATGTACAAGTGCAAGGCCTGCGGAAACGTCCTTTTTACGAGTGACCAGAAGTTTGACTCAGGTACGGGCTGGCCTTCTTTCACTGACCCTGCGGTCGCGGAAAATGTCGGGACACGTTCAGATGACAGTCACGGTATGCACCGTACCGAAGTCTACTGTAAGCAGTGCAACGGACACCTCGGACACGTGTTTGAAGACGGACCTGCTGAAGCAGGCGGAAAGAGATACTGCATTAATTCCGTCTGCCTCGACTTCGAGGAAGGAGCAAAATGAACACTGAAGTTGCAATATTCGGTGGGGGTTGTTTCTGGTGCACCGAAGCAGTATTCCAAATGCTGAAGGGTGTTTCAAAGGTTGAGCCAGGCTACGCCGGAGGAAAAAATCCAAACCCTTCGTACCAAGACGTCTCTACCGGAACCACCGGACACGCAGAAGTCATCCGTATTGAATACGATCCCTCCCTCGTTTCTTACCGTTCTCTCATGACGGTCTTTTTCGGTAGTCACGACGCCACACAGTTGAACCAACAAGGAAACGACGTCGGTACGCAGTACCGTTCCGCGGTCTTCCCTACCACCCCTCTACAAGCTGAGGAGGCAAAAGCCTTTATTGCAGAATTGGAACACTCCGCCGAAGGAGGCGACCCTATCGTGACAACGGTGGAAGAAAACGCGACCTTTTATCCTGCTGAGGATTATCACAAGAACTACTACGCCAACAACAAGAATCAGGGTTACTGCCAGGTGATTATTGCTCCTAAACTTCAGAAAGTGCAGAAGGAATTTGCCGACCTACTTGCAACCACATCAACTACGTAACCTTTCATCGGTAGCGTTGGTTTCTAAGGGTAGAGGGAGCCGTTCATAGATATAGTCAAGAGACCCTGCCTGTCTCGTTGCAGTTACGAACTGCAATTTACTCATCACCACATCTGTATGGGTATACGGAATGCTATTGGTCTTGGTATCTTGATTATTGTTCTACGATTTCTCGCCCCCGCTGTTCTCACCCAAGGAATTAGCACCATGGTCTCGTTCTTGCATGGAGCTGAAGTGTCAGCCAACGTTGCCTCTGGATATGCCGCAAAGTCCGCAGCTCTCGGTACTCCAAGCCAACCACCCTTTCCACTTCCTCAAGCACGTCCTATTCTTCCCTAATTCCCTTCAACCACACCACCATCGTCTCGGCATGGTGGTTTTTATATACAAACAAACAGCGAGGCTTACTGACAAGCGAGTGAATGAAAAAAGACCTCTTGTGGAGGTCTTTTTTCTGAGCGAGCGCAGTCAGCAAGACAACGCGTAGCGTCTGTCTTACATCGCAGAACCAGGCATCATTGCTGGTTTGCTACCGCCACCCATGGCGCCAGCAGCAATAAGCACGATACCAAGCACAGCGTGAAGGAGGTGATCAGTAGCATTCATCTGCACGAGACCAAGAAGCATTCCTCCTGAAGGAATCATGAGGAAACCAAGTACCGCAAGTACGAGGTAGACCGCGCCGAGGATTTTAAGCCATAGAGCGGACTTCATTGGTGCCGTGAAAGCAACAGCAAGGAGAATGATACCAACGAGCAAGTGCACGAGGTCATGCAACGTATTGGTCTCAAAGATTCCCATTGCGCCTACTATTCCGTTTGGAATGAAGCCGAGCACACCGACGAGCACAAACACGATACCGAACACAATCGCAAGCGTTTTAGCCATAGCGTTTTGTAATTTATTTAATGATCGTTATGATCTTACCCCTTAAGTATAAATCTTTCTAAAACAGTGAAAGCTACTTTTTGAGCCTCTGGGGATAGTCCTATTTTACCGAAACCAGTGCAAAAACCAATTCCATAACCTCTCGAGGAATCCAGGTGGTGGGGTTGATTCCGTTGTTGTAGTTGCCTCAGTAACAGGCGGTGTCGGATGTACCACTCCCGTACCTCCCTTTGGTGGGGTTACGACGGGAGCAGGCTCTTCATAGGCGGTACAGTACCCGGGTTTCTCCGAGCCTATTTGGCACGCACGCAAGGTACACATGGCAGTGCCTTTCGGACCTCGACTACATGAATTACAACCATCAAACCATGCGGTGCAATTCTTGGGTGGTGTGTATGCTTCAACCGGCAATACTGGTCCATTCTCCTCAGATGTGCAGGTGCCGGAGTGGATGAAACTTGCTGATTCTCGCTCCATCATGCAAGCATTTGAATACGTTTGATACACCGGATAGCACGGAGCCTTAATGCACTGTACTGGGTGTGCGCCACAGACTGGACTATAGTCGGTGGTACAGACATCGCTCGCTGCTTGCGTGACGGGAGTAAAGAGTACGAATGCAAACAGCACCGAAAGCAATGAATGTTTCATAGGTACAGTATATGACGCCCTACAGGACGTCATCTTACAGCTGTGTGAATCCACACCGTCCTTTATTCTGGGATGGGCTTGGCTATGCAATTTTCGAAAGTGGTTTTCTTACCCTCGGTAATAAAGGCTGTATTCCCCTCGTTCCAGAAAACCACCGACTCGTCCTGGTTGGTATAGTGAGCTCCTGATGCGGAAGGTGTCAGCGGAAGATAGAGATTACGTCCGTCAGATGCAGCGATACTGACGTGGTCACCAAAATAGAGTGCGTGGAGGAATTTGTCTGCATTGCAGCTGTAGGTAACATCTGCAATTGATTTTCCACTGTCGGGAGCAGCCTTACTATGAGCTTCCTTAAGAGAATTAGTGAAAGCCCGATACTCGTAGGTTTTTCCGAGCCAGAAACCAAGTCCGAAGACACCAACAAAGAGTACAACGGCGAGTATTTGAGAATATTTCGTAACGTGATTCCAGTCTACCGATTTAATTTTGGTGATGAGGTTCATACTCATCAGTCTACCTTATTCATTATAGGAACTGATATCGGCGTGTATCGAATCGTCTGCTACTGGTGGAGGTGTCGCGCCATCAAATTCAAAGAGTGAATCAAAGTGACCCATCTTGCCGCTCATCATGGCGCGAAATGTTTTGATACTGAAGTAGAGAGAACCGAGCATAAGAAGTACGCCGGCTTCTCGAGCAAAGAAAAGTTCGGAGGACTGTGTATGGTGCATGATAATGGCATACGACTCAAGTAAGAGGACAGATACGCCGGAAATGGTCGCATTGATAAGCATGATGTAGTGGTTTTTTGCACTCGTGAGTCCTGCAAGCAAGACGAGAAGAAGCGGTGCCACCGTCTGTGCAATCACCCCAAACGGGAGTAAATCTCCCCAGAGCGGAGTCGCGATAAAGGAGACCACTGCCATAACAATAAAAAGCGTGCGGACATAATCCCCGTAATAGTGCGGGATATCCTTCCCGCTCGTCATATCCACCTTCCATTCGTTATAGCCATTTGCCATTAGAAGCTAGTGTACCAGGCTTAGCAGGACTGAAAAGCCCTTTGTGAGATTAGAGAAAACAGCCCGAAGGGGCTGTTTTCTCTTTCAAACGAGTGAGGAGAGACTACTTCTTCAGCTGTGCATCAATGAGTGGTGCGACAGACTCGTAGGGCTGGGCTCCTGAAAGGAGGCTGGTGCCGATAATAACGTTTGGAGTACCCTTGATACCAAGAGCCTGACCTTCGGTACGGTCGGCAGTAATCGCGGTGTCATACTCTGATTTCTTGTCCGTCATGAGTTTGACCACCTTCGCGACGTCTACACCCGGAATCTTTGCGGTGAGTGTCTTCACTGACTCAAGATCACCAAAGCCTTTGTCACCTTCATCATCCTGTGCAGCGAACATAGCCATGTACCACTCGTAGTAGTGGTCAGGATATGCCTCCCACATAGCGCGAGCGAATTCTGCGTCTACCATAGAATCTTCACCGAGGAACTGGAAATCCTTGAAGACAATCTTGAGTTTGCCGGTCTTCACGTAGTTCTCAATGAGTTTATTGGTAACCGTCTCTTCAAACTTTTTGCAGTAAGGACATTGGTAATCAAACCAAATAGCTATCGTTACCGGAGCGTTCGCATCTCCAATGAACGGTGAGCCCTCTGTTTTTACATCCTTAATGTTTACCTTCACCGCCTGCTGACCCTGCTGAGGGTTCGCGGTTGTGCCACTATTTCCAAACGCAAACGCACCAGCAATAATGAGTGCACCGACCACTACCGCAATCGGAGTGAGGTATTTCTCAATAATTGTGCCGCCCGCTGTCTTATCCGTGTCCATACGTAATGATTATGTGCCCTTATTTGCCAATAAAATTAGTATAGCAGAAACCCCGCAGTCAACGACTGCGGGGTTTCTGGGCTTCGGGGGCTCAGTTTTAACTGATGAACGTTAGGGCTTTACCTGTCTTCCCCGCTCGTCCCGTTCGGCCGATGCGATGGGTGTAATCCTCGTACGTTGCTGGAAGGTCGTAGTTAATCACGTGTGAGACACCTGAAATATCAAGGCCTCGAGCTGCCACGTCGGTCGCAACGAGTACCTGCACATGGTCCTGTTTGAAGAGACCAAGTGCTTTCTGGCGCTTGCCGTGAGTTTTATCCCCGTGAATAGAGTCTGCTTTGATGCCACGATGCGAAAGGTCTCGAGCAAGTCGCTCTACCCCATGCTTCGTTCGTCCAAAGACAAGAACTTTGTCCATATCAGGAGACGAAAGCATTTCAACGAGCGTGTCGAACTTGGTTTCCTTCTTTACGTAGACCACGTCCTGATCAATCGTTGCGGCAGTGTCGCGAGTTTTTACCGAGACGCGTGCAGGAGATGACAAGAAATCACCAATCAACTTTTCAATTTCGCGGTCAAGCGTAGCTGAAAAGAAAAGCGTGTGACGCTTTGCCTGCATGTGGCTCAAAATAAACTTCATATCGTTAATGAAGCCCATATCAAGCATGCGGTCAGCCTCGTCCAGCACGACGGTCGCAAAGTCCTTCAAATCAAGGTCTTTACGCTCCATCAGGTCCTTGAGACGGCCTGGTGTACCCACAACGAAAGCAGGGTTACGACGAAGCACGCGGATCTGCGGAACAATGTTTGCTCCACCGACACAGGTAACGGACGCAAGCTGAAGACCCTTCGTGAAGCCAAAGAATTCAGCTTCAATCTGAAGAGCAAGCTCACGCGTCGGCACCATGATAAGTACCCGCTCATTCTTTCCGAGGGTACGGAACTTGAGCACTTTATCAATAAGCGGGATGAGGAAGGCTGCTGTCTTACCGGTTCCGGTGTTAGCGAGGCCGACGATATCCTCTCCCTTGAGTACGTGTGGAATAGCCTCGTCCTGAATAGGCGTTGGGTTCAAATATCCCTTTGCCGTGATGTTTACTTTCAAGCGCTCATCAATCGCAAAGTCTGCAAAAGCGTGTTTTGGGGTAAAGACTTCTACGTCTGCTGACGGGGTTGCCTTATTAACGAGTTTTGAAAGGTCCACGGCCATTTCCTGCATGTTGCGTTTGCCAGAGGCTGGACGAGAAAAGCTTCCACCTCCTCGACTGCCACCTGAAAAGCCTCCACGAGCGGAAGAGCTTCCGCCACGCATAGGGCGTGCGAAACGTGCACGAGCTGGCTCGCGACGAGGGACGTAATTATTAGTTGGTGCCATGGGCGCCATTTGGGCGAACTTCATGCCTGCTTCGTAGGCATTACTGGTGTCGGGGCGGCGGCCTCGAGGTCCAGAGGACCTTGGGCGCGCACCTCCCCTACTGTTGGTTGGATTCATGTATGTTGGTTTCTAAATACGCAAAAATGCGTATTGGAATAATGCACAACGGTTCTCGAGAGTTTAGAGGGTGAAGTGTCATCCCTCGTCTCGAGCCGTTTCTTTAGAAACCTCAAGACAGAAAAACTATAGAGCCCAGTTGTATGTTGACTATAGCATGGAGAATGCTGTTACGCAAGGTGCGTCAGAACACGCTGCAGTGCGGGTCCCGCTCGCTGAGACCTGCACTGCACCCTATCTTCTAAGCATCCTCCCTATTCTAATACGCGCTACGTTATACAGATATTTCATTACTACAGAAATCGGAACTACCTATCGAGAGGTTGTTGAAAAGTGTTCAGATGCTAGGCGCTCTGAAATAGTTCGGGGAACTGATTCAGGGAATTTAGAGAAAAGCCGAGGTGTACATGCTAGTACAGTGAGGCTTTGAGCGAAACGAGCAACAACGCAGATGGGTGCTTTTCAGCAAGCTCTATCGGCGGGCTTTTGCGCGTTCAGTCTCTGTAAGTCCCTGCTTGCGCAGTCGCACTGAAAGTGGAGTGATTTCCAAGTATTCGTCTTCAGCCATAACTTCAAGACCGCGTTCAATGGTGAGTGTGAAAGCTGGTACGAGGTTAATAGCCTCATCCATACCAGAAGAGCGTACGTTTGATTGGTTCTTTCCTTTCGTTGGGTTCACTACCATTTCTTCACCCTTACTTGTGTTTCCAACAACCATACCCTCATACACCTCAGTTGCAGGAATAATGTAGAGCACACCGCGCTCCTGCATGCTCCAGAGAGCGTAGCCAAGAGCCTTTCCGGTCGCCATGGAAATCATAGAACCCACCTGACGCTTCTTGATGTCGCCCGCAAATGGCTTGAAGCCAAGCACGCGAGACGAGAGGATACCCTCACCCTTCGTGTCCACAACAAACTGGTTACGGTACCCGAGGAGGCCTCGTGTTGGTCCTTCAAAGGTAAGGCGAACCTGATTTTCATGTTGTACCAGATTCTGAAGTACGAATGCGCGCGTACCGAGTCGCTCAATAATAGCTCCCTGGAACTCGCTCGGCGTATCAATAATGACTTCTTCAAATGGCTCAAGCTTCTTGCCTTCTTCCTCGCGGATGATGACCTGTGGCTGAGACACCTGCATTTCGTAACCCGCACGACGCATGTTCTCAAGAAGAATCGCGATGTGAAGTTCACCGCGTCCAGAAACTTTAAACGCATCTGGTGAGACGAAGTCCACTTTCAGTCCCACGTTTACTTCAAGCTCACGCTCAAGGTATTCGCGCAACTGACGGCTGGTAACATACTTCCCTTCCTTTCCAGCAAACGGTGAGTTGTTCACGAGGAAGTTCACGGTAATCGTTGGCTCATCAATAGCAATCGCGGGAAGTGGTTCAACGTTCGCATCAACGGAAATAGTTTCTCCGATGAAAATGTCGGGAAGTCCCGCAACGATAGCAATGTCTCCTGCTTGTGCCTCAGGCACATCAACACGCTCAATACCCTTAAAGGTAAAGAGTTTGGTGATTTTCCCGGTACGAGCCGTACCATCTGGCTTCTTCACGGTCACCGCGTCTCCCGCCTTAATCACACCGTCATAGATACGGCAGATAGCGAGACGACCAAGGAAATTGTCGTAGGCAAGGTTAAATGCCTGGAGCTTTGCAGGCTTCGTAACGGCTTCAGGAGTTGAAGCTGGTGGTACTTGTTCAAGCACCACATCAAGCAGTGGAGTGAGGTCTTTGCGTTCGTCGGTAAGATTACGCATCGCGACACCCTCACGACCAATAGCGTAGACCGTGGTGAAGTCAGACTGTGCGTCGCTCGCGCCGAGTTCAAGAAAAAGCTCAAGTACCGCTTCTTCTGCGTGAGCCGGATTTGCTGCAGGCTTATCAATCTTGTTCAACACAACGATAGGCTTCAGACCGAGCTCAAGTGATTTCTTTAATACGAAACGCGTCTGTGGCATCGGACCCTCCTGCGCGTCTACGACGAGGAGTACGGAGTCAATGGAGCGAAGCACGCGCTCAACTTCTGAACCGAAGTCCGCGTGTCCAGGAGTGTCTACGATGTTAATCTTCGTTCCTTTGTACTCAATAGAGGTGTTCTTGGAGTAAATCGTGATGCCACGCTCCTGCTCGAGCTTGTTGGAATCCATGGAAACACCCTCTGCCACCGCGCCCGTCTGGCGCATAAGGGCGTCAGTAAGCGTGGTCTTGCCGTGGTCCACGTGCGCGATAATCGCTATGTTTCGGATTTCCATAAAAATAAAGAGGCCCTGTGGCCAATTGATAGCAGAATAACCTTAAAATACAGACTCGTCAATTATTTGAGGTATTTGTTTACGTTATAAAGTTGTCCTTTATAAGTTTTGGAACAATGAATCTTTCCGTTGTTGTCGTGCAGATAAAAGAGACAATTCGTTGCAGTAGGATTCAGGGCAGCTTCAATTGCCGCAAGTCCTGGATTTGCGATAGCGTGGGGTGGAAGTCCCTTCCTTTTATAGGTATTAAAGGGTCCGTCGGGATAGGTAGATGCTGACGAAGGCGCCACCCACCAACCACGCTCATCTGAGCCAGTCATGTATTGGAGTGTTGCGTCCATCGCAAGCGGCATCCCAAGCGCGAGGCGTTTTTGAATAACACCCGAGATGATGGACATGTCCTCAACACTTCCCGCCTCTCTCTGAATGATGCTCGCAATCGTGAGGACCGTCGGCCACGATAGTTTCTTTTTCACTGCTTCTTCAGCATACGGAGCAAAGGCTTCCTGGAAACGACCCTTCAGACGTGCAGCGACGAGCGCGGGTGGTTGGTCGTTCGGAATGAGATACGTATCTGGGAAATACACGCCCTCTATGTAGTCCTTACCGTAGGAGTCGGTAATCGTGAGCCACTCTTGTTTTTGTTCGGGTGTCCACGCCAGTGCGCTCGAGAGAATGTTTGCAATTTGCTCCTTTCTAACACCGACCGGAATCTTCACCCATGCGTAGTACGGTGGCGCGACCAGCGCATCTGCAATGGACCATGCATCCATAACCTTACTAATCTCGTAGCCTCCGGGACGAATTCCCTTTCCATCCGTTGCTTTCAGAAATGCAATCTGGAATATCCACGGACTATGAATAAATCCTTTTTCGTAGAGGTCTGTTGCTACGTCTGAAACACTCTTGTCTGGTGTAATGACGAACTGTTCTTTTTCCGCTTCCTTCCACATGGGCCCGAACGCACTCGCGTACCCAAGTGCAAGCACAATGACCACGGCAACAAACCCGATAACAATTCTCAGCGTCACGACACCTGCGCTCGGCGGTCTTTTTACGTCGAGTGTCTTCATTTCCTCTATTGTACCTCGGCCTCTTTTACGTACAGGATACGTGCAAGCTTTAATTCGTCGTAGGTAAATTTAGCCCGTAGCTTTGCGTGCGCAGGAGCAAGCTTTTCCACACCCACCGTTTCAAAGACCTCGTGAATGTCAGGAAGTGCTGTAATCAAGCGTGCGGGAATCAGGGAAAGCAGCATGGGAACATCCAGCCTGTCTTTCAAAATAAGTTTCTCGGCGTGGTCCGCAATCGTACCAATCGTGAGTTTTCGTTCCTTTGCTATATCAATAAGGGGCATTCCCTCCATGATTAAGGAGAGGGTTTCGTCGTACGTGGTGCGCTTCATAGGGCGCTCGCCATCTTCGCTTGCTTCAAGCACACCGCCAGAAGCGCGGATAAAATTCAGATGCATGGTTTTGAGGTCGCCTTCTTCACGAAGTGTTTCAAAGGCCTCAATCGCTGCCATGGATTCTTCCCGGAGACGCTCATCCAGGCGCGCAACTTCCGGATGCACCATGGAGGCCTGCTCGCTCCAGCCAAGCAGAGTGAGTCCAGAAAGCGAGCGAACGCGGGAAAGTGCCACATACCCCTGACCAAATTCAAAGGTGCGAGACAAGTCCATGGCAGCAGCGTCCATACTCATACCCTGACTCTTATGGATGGTAATCGCCCACGCAAGACGGAGCGGAAGCTGACTTACTTTTGCGCGTATCTTTCCTGATTCTTCAAGCGCCCACTCCAAAGGAGTAATGATGAGTTCTTTCCCTTCATGCGTTTCAATAATTGGTTCGCCCGAACCACGCACAAATCCAATTACTTTTCCGAGGGTGCCGTTTACATAGCCACCTATCGGATTATTCTTGGTGCACATCACAATTGCGCCTTCTTTTAAAACGAGTCGTTCCGGTGACAGGCAGCCACGCTTCAGGGCTTCGGTCAAAACCGACGGACCAGTGTCTTGCATGGTGAATACGTGCGAAGCACCCGGAAGTTTTGCAAGATGGTCGTTATTGATTCGGTCCACATCCGTGTTGTGCGTAAATAAACGTGGGACTTCAGTGTCTAACTCTTCCCCGTCACTTTCACGAGAAAGGATTTCTGAAGCGTGCGTGTGATCAAAGGAACCATCACGAATAGCTGCAAGGAGTGAGAGGAAATGTGGGTCGTCCTGACGGTGCTGTTCGGTGAGATAACACACCAGCGGTACTGCGTCCCGCCACGCGCGTGAGGCGAATGCAAATTCAGCGACTGCTCCGCCACGGGTAATCGGTGGCAGCTGGAAAAAATCGCCCGAGAACACGACCTGCATACCACCGAAGGCACGGGTGTCGCCTCGAACTTCTTTGGCAACTCTATCAATCATCGTGAGTGCAGCACCCGACAGCATGGAAATCTCATCAATGATGAGTACTTTTGTTTTCATGATGCGCTTTGCCACATGCTCTTTTGACGCAATGCGATCCAAATCCTCCGCATCCATGCGCTCCAAAATGCCGATACCGCTCCACGAATGAATAGTCATGCCTCCTACGTGGGTTGCAGCAATACCCGTTGAAGCGGTGATGGCTGGTTCAATGCCGTGACTGCGAAGCCATGCGACGTAGGCGGTAAGCGTATGCGTCTTGCCACTCCCCGGCTCCCCCGTGAGAAACACGTTCGCACCTGTTTTTAAAATATCCAAGGCTTCGCTCTGCGTCATACATTTCATACTACCACTCGTGATTTCATGACAGATGGATTACGCGGTGCGTAACCGAGTGAAAGTTGACAAAAATACGAAAAAGGCTTATATTATAGTTCACTATGAAGCGTTTTCTTTCACGCATACCCGTCAGAGCCTATCTGACGAAGGTGCAGACGACTGCAGTTTCTCTGTATAAGCGCTACCGTGCGCTCTCTCGTCGCATGCAAATCATCGTAGGGGCTATTCTGGTAGCCCTTGTTGTTGGTCTTGGTTTCTTGATTACGGGATTGTTTAGTCCAAAAGTTGATGCCCTCACTCAGCTTCCAACCGTTACGGTTGCTGCCGTATCAGAACTTTCCGGAGGCACTTCTTCAGTTGGGGTTATTGGTTCAGTTCGTTCCATCACTGAGGCGAGCATTATTGCGCAAAGTGGCGGAACGGTGACGAGCGTTCGCACTTCGCTTGGCGGAAGCATTCCAGCTGGCTATGTGCTCGCTGAACTTGAGAATGCATCTCAACGAGCTAGTGTACTTCAAGCTGAAGGTAGCTATGATGCCGCTATCGCGGCACGCTCAGGAACGGCTCCTGGTGACATCAACACATCAGCTCGTAATACCTACACTTCGTCTTTTAATTCTCTTGATTCAACTCTGAATACGTATGTAGATACGTTCTATGGAGCTCCTGGTGCACAAGGTCCACTGTTTCTGATTGCCCCGAATCCATTTGACCTTTCCTACTTCCCCAACAAGCGAGTAGAACTTAAAAGTTCTATGGACGCATGGCGTGCACACCTTGCGACCAGTGGAACTTCCGACCCTTTGACATTACTTACTGAGGCGGAGGTCGTTACTCGTCAGGCAAATGCGCTCATTACCGACATCGCGACAGCAGCAACTCGTTACAACACCGACGCCTCGGCAAGTCAGTTGACCGCGCTCGCGTCAGCACGTTCAAGTGTGGCCTCTATCCAGTCCGGCATCACCACAGCCAAACAGACATATCAAAGCCAAGGGACGTCAGCGAGTGCAGGAGCAAATGCGAGTGTGAAGATTGCGCTCGGTGCACTTCGTGCTGCGCAGGCGCAACTTGAGAAGACACTCATCCGCGCACCAATTGGCGGCTCTGTAAATTTCCTTCCAATACGTGTTGGTGACTACGTGACTCCACTTCAGCACGTAGCAACCGTTGCACAAAATGGCGCACTTGAAATTGTGACGTTTGTTTCTGAAGATAACCGCACACTCCTTGCGGTTGGAAGCAAAGTAAAGATAGAAGACAAACATGACGCAACGATTACCTCCATTTCACCAGCCCTTGATCCCGTCACGAAGCAGGTAGAAGTGCACATGGCAGTGAGTTCAGGTAGTGGACTTGTGAATGGTCAATCCGTTCGTGTTGCTCTTCCGACAACGGGTATTGCACCAACCACGCCCGGAGCGTCTGGCCCGACTTTGCTTCCGCTCACCGCACTTAAACTCACACCATCAGCCCGCGTGGTGTTCTCTATCGGAGAAAATGGTCGCCTGGTCTCACATGCCGTTGAGATTGGGGACGTACGTGGCAACAAGATTGAAATCCGATCTGAACTTCCGGGTGATCTTCGCATTGTCACCGACGCACGCGGACTCTCCGATGGACAGAAAGTCCAGGTTGCAACCACACCGTAGCTGAGGAGCCAGTCGTATTTGAATGGCACGATAGAGACATGACAAACTTCTGGAGCTTCTTTCTTAAAAAAAGTACCTTTACGGTCTTTTTGATGATTGTCCTTCTCGGGAGTGGTTTCTACGCCGTGCTCGCCATTCCAAAAGAAGCAACGCCTGATATTGAAATCCCACTCGGTGTTGTTTCCACCGTACTTCCCGGAGCGAGTTCTGCTGACGTTGAACGACTCATTACCGACAAGATTGAAAATGGGGTTCTTGGCGTTGAACACGTGTCAAAAGTCACTTCCACCTCAGGAGCTGGCATTTCTATCGTGTCTGTTGAATTTGATTCTTCAGCCAATATTGATAAGTCCATTCAACTGTTGAAGGACGCCGTGGACAAAGTACGTCCTGACTTGCCTGCTGAGGCACTTGACCCGACTGTTTCTGATACCAACTTTGCGGACCAACCGATTCTTATCGTTTCCATATCGGGAAATCTCGCACCTGCAGAACTCACCGCGCTTGGTGAGAATGTCTCGGACGAATTGAAGCGTGTTTCTGGAGTCTCAAAGGTAGGTGTTTCGGGCGTACGTGCACGTGAGGTTCAGGTGATTGTGAAAGCAGAGCGACTTCGCCAGTACAATCTTTCACTCAGTGATGTCACAAACGCGATTCGCTCTGCAGGTGTCGCTTCGCCTGCGGGTTCTATCACGGTAGACGGTGTGAACTACGCCGTTCGTTTTGAATCGGGCGTTCCCTCTACCGATCAAGTTGGTAACGTGGCACTGCTCGGCCCCGGTGGCGCAACCCTCCATGTGCGAGACGTGGCAGAGGTGGTGGATGGTCTTGAAGACCCGACGACCTTCTCTCGCGTATCCGTTCAAGGGAAGCCAGCAGAGCCTTCCCTCACCCTCACCATTCACAAGAGTCGTGGTGGGAACATTGTTGCCACCGGTCACGCGGTAGAAAAGCGTCTTGAAGATTTGAAGAAAGAGGGACTCCTCACCGGTACCGATATTGTCATTTCTTACAACGCAGCTGAGGAAGTGAACAAAAGTCTCACCGAGCTTACGCGTGCTGGTGTTGAAACCGTTATTCTGGTGATGCTCGTGCTTCTCGTCACGCTCGGCTGGCGTGAGTCTCTTGTTGCAGCGGCTTCCATTCCGCTTTCTTTCCTGGTTGCCTTCATTGGACTCCTTGCGTCCGGCAACACCCTCAACAACGTCTCGTTATTCTCACTCATTCTTGCCATCGGTATCTTGGTGGACTCCGGCATTGTGGTGGTGGAGGCTTTCCATACGCACGTACGTAAACACGGTGATAAACACGCAGCGGCAGTCTCTGCCATTCGTGAGTATGCCTGGCCCCTTATTGCAGGAACCTTCACCACCATCGTGGTGTTCATTCCTCTCTTCTTCCTTTCCGGTATCGTCGGAAAGTTCCTTGCCTCCATACCATTTACGGTTATTTTCGTACTCCTTGCGTCAATCTTTGTGGCACTTGGCTTCGTACCACTTCTCGCCATGTTCTACGTCAAAACGTCTCATGATGCACTCACTGAGCGTCAGGAAAAATACAACCGTGTGGCGAGGCAGTGGTATCAGAACTTCTTGTACAAGATGCTTCGGAGTAAACATGACCAGAACCGTTTCCTCCAAGTGATGGTTGGTCTCTTTATTCTCTCTCTTTTGCTTCCCGTAACCGGCCTTCTAAAATCTGAATTCTTCCCGGGAGAAGATGCTGACACTATTTATGTGCAAATAGAAAAGCCACAAGGCACTGAACTAACCGAAACAGACCTCGCCGTTCGTGAGATAGAAGAACAGCTCTACGGCAACAAACATGTCGCTTCCTTCGTAACGGAGGTGGGTGCGGGTAGTTCCTTTGCAAGCGCTCTCGGTGGTGGACCTTCTTCAGGAACCAATATCGGTAACATCACGGTGAATCTGCCGAAAGGTCATAAACAGTCTAGTGCCGACTTCGTCACGGAGCTTCGTACACAATTTGCAACCGTCACCTCAGCCGCTGTCACCGTTGGTGAACCAGCAGGCGGACCTCCAGCAGCGTCACCTATCACCATTACTTTGAGTGGAGATGATCTCGGCGAGCTTTCTACAACCGCAGACAATGCTGCGCACATTCTTTCGGATATGCCCGGCGTCGTGAATATTACTGCTTCTTCCAAAGAAGCGAGTGCCGAGTTTGTCGTTTCTCTTGATAGCAGTAAGGCGGCTGAGCTCGGTGTTTCTCCACTCACGGTTGCAGACACACTCCGCACTGCGCTTTTCAGTGCCAAGGCGACAACTATTAAGACCGGAAAGAACGACATTGAGGTGCGTACCAAACTTGCGCTCAACCCGAACTACCGAGATCCTTCTGAAACGACGCACACCTCTATTGATGCCGTTCGTGATCTTCTCATCCCGGGTAGTAAGGGCCCGGTAGTACTTTCAACCATTGCTACTGTTACGTATGAACCTTCGCAGACTGCTATTCATCACGAGGCAGGCCACCGCATTGCCACCGTTACAGCGGACGTGGGCCCTAAAGCAAATGCTATTGAGTTAACCAACCAATTCCAGAAAAAACTGACGTCGAACCTCATTGGTAAAGGAGTGACCGTAAAGCTTGGTGGTGAGTCTGAGGATGTTGGTAAATCGTTTACCGAACTCTTCCTCGCACTTATCGCAGGCGCAGCACTCATGCTTTCCATTCTCGTACTTGAGTTCAATTCATTCCGCCAGTCCTTCTATCTTCTTTCCATCATTCCTCTTTCTCTCGTAGGTGTGTTCGTTGGCCTCACCCTTGTCGGTCAGCCGCTCTCACTTACGTCTATGCTCGGGGTGATTGCGCTTGCTGGCGTCATCATCAACCACGCCATTATTCTCATGGACTCTATCGCGCGTATTCACCGCGAGCATCCGGAGATGAACCTTGAAGAAGTGGTTATTGAAGCGGCGTCCACACGTCTTCGTCCTATTTTGCTCACCACGGTGGTGACGGTGATTGGTATGATTCCACTTGTGTTCGCCTCACCATTCTGGGCACCACTCGCCTTCTCCATCATGGCGGGCCTCGCCTTCTCGCTCCTTCTTACCCTCGTGCTCATTCCTGTTTTGTACTACCGCTGGCCAGGAAAGAAGATTCGTGAACTATACGCACACAAGGAAACCGCTCTATAGAAGTTGTGGGCGGATAGTGCTATAAGTAGCGTGGAACCGCCAGAAGGCGGTTTTTGCACATTACAGGAGAAGAAACATGATTCCTCGGTATTCAAACCCGGAAATCGATTATCTCTGGAGCGATGCTGAAAAGCTCCTTCGTTGGGAACGGGTTGAACTTGCTGTTATCAAGGCACGCGTCAATCTGAAACTTACCGACGCGTCGGTCTACAACCAGATTGAGCTGGCGCTCGCAAACAATGCGCCAGACGTTGCCTGGTGGCTCGAACGCGATCGCGTTCTCCACCATGACCTGAACGCCTTCCTTGAAGAGCGTCAACGCTTCATTCCAAACGAGCTCCAGTCGGAGTTTCATAAGGATATGACGAGCTACGACACGGAAGAAGCGGCATTCGCCATTGCGCTACGTGAATCGCACGAATATGTCGATAATGAACTTTCGGCACTTCTCGAGAGTCTTGAAAAGATGGCGAAAGACTATCGATACACGATATTCCTTGAGCGCACACACGGACAAGCTGCAAAGTTACGCACCTTTGGTGGACGCCTGCTCACCTACGTTGCCGACTTACAGCTCGCTCGTGACCAACTGAAAGTCGGCGTCGGCTATTGTATGCAATCACGACTTTCAGGCGCGATCGGCAATTATGGCGGTGGTCTCACCCCGAGAATTGAAAAAGAGGCACTCAACATCCTCGGTCTCTCTGCGTATGTCGGCGCAACACAGATCATGCCGCGGAGCATCTACGCTCCGCTCGCGCAGAGCCTTCAGGTACTGTGCGAGACTCTTGGCAAAATAGCACTGGATATTCGGCTCGGAGCGAGAAGCGGACAACCGTTATGGCATGAACCCTTTGGAAAACTCCAAAAAGGTTCCTCTGCAATGCCACACAAGAAAAACACCATCCGTACGGAACAGATGAGAGGTATGGTGCTCCTTGCGCGTGGACGTGTCGCTTCCATTGTTGCGGGGATTCAAACATGGGAAGCTCGCGCGATTGAGCAATCCTGTGTGGAGCGTGTAGACTGGCCTGACCTGTTCCATATCACTCTGCGCATGCTCAACGTGATGACCGAAGTTCTCACCAAGTTGGTGGTCTATCCGGACAATATGCTGGAAGAAATCCAAGCAAGCCGTTGCACCTATGCATCGGACGAAGCGAAAAACTTCCTTGCGGGAAAGCTCGCCGAGCGCGCTCTGCCTGCAAACGAAGCCTATCGAATCGTTCAGCTGGCAAGCTTCTGCGCGTTTGAACCGGGACCTGCTCGGCAAGAACTTCGGGAAGCACGCGCAGAGAGTCTTGAAAAGGCTGATGCGTTCCTGACGTCCTTTGAGCTCGTTCCAACTGTGCCTACGAGCACAAACCTTCGGGATATTATCAGCTCTGGCTTGTTGTATCCTGTTGATTCGCTTCAGGCGTCGGTGGATGACATCATTCCCTGGAATCTTTTGTTGAAGGATCTCTTCAAGGATGAATCGGTCATGAACGAGTGGAATAACCTATTCAGGCCTTCCCATTTGCTCCAGCAGGAAACATCTATCTTCAACCACTTCTTGGACACGTAACCGTTCGTCCAAGAAAATCGCCCCGTCTTTGTGCCGGGGCGATTCTTTTTAACCAAGACTTGTCGTGGATATCAGCCGCAACTGCCAGCAAAATTATCTCGCATAGCGTTCTCGACATTCTCGATGAGCCATCGAGGCGCAAAATACTGGTGGGTTTCAAAACCAGCCCAGAGTTCTTCTTTCTTTATGCCGAGTATCAAGGCATAAAGATGGAGAGACTGGATAGTCTCTATACCCTCTTCGAATTGCGTCTGAGTGATGCCGAGTGAGGTCAATCGTGAGTCATGAGAATACTCTTCACTGCGCATGACTTCGTTAAACCTGGCTGGAGTACAGTTGATGCTTTCCAGCCAACCGAGTAAAGGCTTCATAATTTCCTGAGCTACAGCCGTAAGGTCTGGTTCTCCGCTTTCAACAATGTGCATTGCATTCTCCTTGTCCCAAGATTCCGCTTTTATGTATAGCATCAAAAAGATGATCGTGGTTGTTCTTCGGTAAGGCTTGACGGGTGAACCATAGTTCACCTATGCTGTAGGAATGTACGACTCCTACAAACGAAAGATTATTGGCTTCTACGAGCGCCATAAGCGAATGCCGGGCTATAAGGAAATCATGTCAGCGACTGGTCTTGCTTCTAAAAACTCGGTCTACAAACTTATTAACAAACTCGTTGAAGACGGCATTCTCATTAAAGATAAGCTCGGACGACTTGCGCCGGGGCGTGCCCTTTCTGGTGTTCCCCTTCTTGGTCTGGTTGAGGCCGGCTTCCCTTCCGCTGCTGAAGAAGAGCTGCTTGATGTCATGGACTTTGACGAATACCTCACGCCAAACAAAGAGAGTAGTTACATTCTCAAAGTAAAAGGGGAAAGCATGATTGATGCCGGCATCTGTCCCGGAGACCTCGTTATCGTTGAGCGTCGCTCTACCTATAAGCCCGGACAAATTGTTATCGCGTCTGTTGAAGGCGAATACACGATGAAGTATCTCCGCAAATCAGGTGAACATTATTACCTTGAACCCGCGAACGCTGCCTTCAAGCCTATGTATCCAAAAGGAAATCTGACGATTGAGGCGGTGGTTACTGGCGTTGTCCGCAAATACTAGTGGGAACGCATATGATTGGCACATTCCATGCGAGTGAAGGGATGTTACGAGAAAGGGCTCTGCGCAGGCTGACGAGCCGAGCAGGAGGAAGATTCTCAGCAGAGAATCATTCCGGTCCTTTCGAGAAATATGCCGAACGAGCAAAGCGCCTATGGTAGCTGAGGTGGGTTGGGGGCGCTCATATTATTATCCAAAAGCGATAGTACACGTCGACGGTGACAGTTTCTTCGCCGCGTGCGAAGTTGCTCGTAACCCGGCGCTCCGCGGAAAGCCAGTTGTCACGGGAGCGGAGCGCGGGATAGTGTCGGCAGCAACGTACGAGGCGAAAGCTCGTGGCGTCTCGCGTGGTATCCGTCTGGCTGACGTGCACAAGATTTGTCCGGACGCGATTATTCTCTCGTCTGACTACGAGCTCTATACCCTCTACTCACTGCGCATGTATGAAATCATGCGACGCTACACTCCTCAAGTAGAAGAATACGGCATTGATGAATGCTTTGGAGACATCACGGGACTCAGACGTCTCCACCATATGGGCTATGAGGAGATTGCTCTGAAGATTAAGAACGACCTACAAAACGAACTGGATATAACTTTTTCGGTAGGAATCGCTCCAACCAAGGTACTCGCTAAGGTGGGTTCTAAATACGCAAAGCCAAATGGCTTCACACCAATTCGTCTGGTGGAGAAAGATACGTTCCTCAAAAATACCCTGATTGGAAAGATTTGGGGTATTGGTCCAAACACAACCGAGCATTTGAATAAGCTCGGTATTAAGACAGCCTTTGATTTCGTACAGAAAAATGAGGTGTGGGTGCGTGCTCACGTAACTAAACCCGCTCTTGAAATCTGGCAGGAGCTTTCCGGTGTTTCCGTACTAGAACTTGTCACTGAAACTAAGGACAATTACCACTCCATACAAAAGACTCGCTCCTTCTCACCTGCTTCGGGCGACCCTGCTTTTTTGTATTCACAACTCTCCAAGAACATGGAGGGCGCGTGCGTAAAGGCTCGTCGTTATGGACTCTCCGCCACGGGGTTTTCGTTTTTTCTAAAATCTTCAAGCTTCCGCTACCGCGCAGCACAGCTTACACTCGCCCACCCCACTAGTAACCCTCACGAACTTATTGAGGCACTCAAACCTTCTTTTCTCAAAGTCTTTCGTAAAGGCACCACGTACAGAGCAACGGGAATAACCCTTACCGGACTCCACGAGGCGCGTGAGGTGCAGCTCGATTTATTTAGTGACCCGGGTAAGGTAGAAGGTACGGCACGCATCTTTGAAAATGTTGATACCCTAAACGAACGCTACGGCCGACACTCGGTTTACTTGGGCTCCTCTATGAAGGCGATAGAAGCGGGTAAAGCGGCAGCAGGAGGTCGCGGTATGGGAAGCATGTCCAAGAAACGAAGTGATGCACTTTTTACCGGAAAGGAGCGTGAGAAGATATTCCCCCTTCCCTACCTCGGAGAAGTGAGCTAACCAAACGTGAAGGTATAGAAGCGTACGCTACCACTCTTCATGTGGAGTTTGAGTGTGTGCGTTCCTGAAGCATCATTCTTAATGAGTTTGTATAAACGACTTTCCTTTACTGGAACGATGCCCGATGCGTTCACGTCTGCTCCAGAAATAGTTCCGAGTGGTTTCCCATCCTGCATGACTTCTATCTCGGCCCCCGCATCACTACTGGCAACGAGGTAGACCTCTTTTGCAGTATAGGTATAGACCACATCTGCTCCAGACGATCCTATGGCGTGCTCAAATTGAATATCCCATTCACCTCCAAGAAATAGTTTGTTCTTGGGAAAACTACTCGGGAGCGTAAGCGATTGCTTGGTTGGCGATGCCGGCTTACCGTTTCCTAAGAACTCATTTCGTGAAGCACCGAAGTACGTTTCTGGACTCGAAGCGGAAGTAGGCGCGGTAGCCGATACCGAAGCGGTGCCCTGAATACCGCTTCCGTCCTGTCCGAGACGTTCTGCCCTCTCTTTGAGTGCTCGCTGGATCGCTTTCTCGGTTTCCTCGTAGTTACCCTCACCAGCATGGTCGTACACAATATACCCATCAATATCAATAAGGTATTTGCGTGGCCAATACTGATTACCAAATGCATTCCAGGTTTTGTATTGGTTATCGAGTACCACGGGATAGGTTATGCCAAAACGTTTGAGCGCGTCAGCTACGTTTTGCTGTACTTGTTCAAATGAGAACTCGGGAGTATGAACACCGATAATAACCAATCCTTGGTCCTTGTATTTCTCATTCCAAGCTTTGAGGTACGGAAGTGTTCGCTGACAGTTGATACAACTGTAGGTCCAAAAATCTATAAGCACGACGTTCTTTCCTCGATTCTCTCCGATCGTAATCGGTGCACCTCCCGTATTGAGATACGCATTCGGTGAAGCTAATTCTGGTGCTTTTTCGTATCGAGTTGATTTTTCTATTTGCGTAAGCGGTGTAGCTGACGTGCCTAGCGGAACGAACGTTGGCGTTGAGGTTGCATCCCCATTCTTTCCATTTGTTAGCTTAAGGAGATTCTGTTCAATACCCGTTATTCCGTAGGCTTGCTGTGGAAGTGAGGTGGCAAGTATTTTGTCTATGCCAAACGTTACCGCAAGACCAATCACGATGAAAAGAATGCCAAGTCCTCGCTTAAACCAGCCATGCGGGTTTGCTGCTAGATCAAGTCGGTCTACGATGCGTTGTCCCACAACAGCAATAAGAAGTAGAGAGAGTGAGAGCCCAAACGTGTAGGCCAGAAGATAAATAAAACCAATGACCGGGTTTGCAGGAAGAATTGTTGCAAGCACGATGAAGTACGTAGGACTACACGAAGTAAACACGGGACCAAGTGCAATGCCGACGAGCAAATCACCAACGAAGCCCTGTTTCTTGTCACCAGTTGCCATGAGTCGGTTTCCCTTAATGTTCAAGAGAGCGGTGATACCGAGACTCTCCCACAGATTTGGAAACGTCGTGAGAATACCAAAGAGAATGAGAAGTCCTCCTGAAAGCAACTGCCAGAAGAGTGGCGGAACTGTAATAAAGGCCGTACTTACTTTTAGGAGAAGCGTAAACGCAACAACGGAAAACCCAAGCGCCGCCACAACCGTAAAAGCTCGTTTGAAACTGGTGTCTCCTGTTACCGACCCTCCAATCACAACTGGTAGCAGTGGAAGAATACAGGGAGCAAGTACCGTGAGGATTCCAGCAATAAAGGCAATTCCGAGGAACAAGAATGTAAATGTCATATTGCTCTAGTATAGGTGGCTTTACATCAATGTAAAGCCACCTTTACACACCTATTTCCAGTGATCAGCGTAGAGTCGGCTGGCGAGCTTCGCGACTACCATTACGGCTAGCGCTGCTCCTATCCATGGATCGATATGATGAACAAGCCCCTGTGAAAGAAGTGCGAATGTGAGCATGAGTACTCCAGCAATATACGCAACACGACCTGAATACGTGCGGTGCTGTTCTTCTCGCTCATCACCTGCTTGTTCAGCAATAACAAATGTTGCCCATACTACACCAAGTACTGTTGCAGCAAGCAGAACGAGCATTCCAGTCGCGCTTGGCATATAGAACATAAAAGGGTTCGTCAAAAGTATAAGCAATACTATGAGAACAACGGCAAGTAGAATCTGAATATTATGTTTCATAAATACGAAAGATACGTTCGACAGGTAGTTTAAATACCTTAGCTATTTTGAGAGCAAGTATGACTGATGGAGCGTAATTTCCTTTTTCAATTGAAATAACCGTCTGACGACTGACCCCGAGACGAAGGGCCAATTCTTCTTGGGTAAGACCACGCTCCATGCGCTCAATATGTACTCTATTTTTAATGCCCTCGGTCATTGTACTAAGGTATGCTCTGGCTGTAGCAATGTCAAAGTGGCTTTACGTTCCGCTCCGATGAGATTAAAGATATCTTCTCAGCTCGCGACAAATTCCGCACGATATATTCGCGTTTCTGAGCAGCGCTCCGCGATGCACAGACTTCGGTATAGCCGAGCAGTACCGGGCGACGAGTCTTAGTATATTTGGCACCTTTGTCAGATTCATTATGTTCTTTGAGTCTGCGTACTATGTCGGTAGTGACTCCCGTATACAGAGTCCCGTCAGCGCAGGTGAGAATGTATACAACGTAGGAAGTCTCCATAGCGCTACGCTGAGCTTCCCGCCACAAATCCGGTGGTCCAACACAGCTGGAGTGAGTAGCCCCCTGAGGGACGTGAGATGGAAAGGAGATCACCAATAATAAACAGGTTCGGCACAATGCGGGAACGCATCGTCTTGGTATCCACTTCAGTAAGGGTCACTCCCCCGTCAGCAACAACGGCGCGATCAAAGCCCATAAGCCCTGAGATCGTAAGTGGAAGTGATTTCAAAAGTCTTGATAACTCTTTGCGCTCCTCCTTCGTAATGCTGTTAGTCGTGCGCTCGGGAGTGAGTTCTCTAGTAAGAAGTGTGAGGATGCTTTGACTTGTGCCGGGAGGGAGTAGCTCCTTGAGTACATTCTTAAGCATTTTGTTTTTGTTTGCATCAAAAAGCGAGAGAATGTGTTGTTCAAGAATACCTTGATCAAGCGTAGGAAAGAGGTCAATCTCGGCGGTGACAATACCCGCGTGAAGAAGGTCCCCTACCGCGCTTGCACTATTCATAATGAGCGGACCCGAAAGGCCGAAGTGCGTACAGAGTATTTTTCCCGTCTTAGTGAGGGACTTCGTTCCATTCGTAAAAAACGTAATCCGCACTTTTTCAAGGGAGATTCCTGAAAGTGAGCGAACCCATGCATCAGGCACCGAAAGTGGCACAATGCCGGGTGTTGGTTTCTGTACGCTATGGCCGAGCTTCGTGAGCCACGGGAATCCATCTCCCGTAGAACCCGTTTCTGGATGAGACACACCACCGGTCGCAAAGATATACGAGTTTGCCGTGTATTCCTTTTGTCCGACCAGAACAGCGAAAATCTTCCCCTCAGAAACTTTAATGCGCGACACTGGTGAACTGGTGAGTACAGTTACGTGTCCTTGCTTTACGTACCAATCAAGTACTTTCCATACATCATAGGCTTTGTGAGTTTCCGGAAACGCTCTCTTACCTGCCTCAAGGACGAGGGGCAAATCACGCTCTTCAAAGAAATTGAACGTGTCCTCGACACCAAACTGCGAGAACGGTGAGTGGAGAAATTTATCGGAGGAACCAAAGTGTGCAAGGAGTGCACGCGTATCTTTTTCTGCGTTTGTGATATTACATCTCCCACCCCCCGTGATTTTTAGTTTCTCGCCGGTCTTTTTATTTTTCTCAATGAGGAGCACTTTCTTCCCGAGCTCGGCAGCACGCCCGGCGGCCATGAGTCCTGCCGCTCCCCCACCGACGACTATGACGTCGTACATGTTTCTTTACAGGTAGGAGTACAGTACGCAGATCCTTCTCCCTTGCACTCGCTACACACCAAAAAATGTAAGTGGCAGAAATCATTTCCGCAGTTTACATAGGTCTCAGTAGGTGTATCACAGTGATAGCATCTGCCCACGACTTCGCGGTCACCGCCAAAGTCCATCGTCAGACGTTTATCAAACGTATAGAGTGTTCCTTTGAAATCTTTCCCAGGATATTTCTCCATATAGCCATGGATACCGTTCTCAAGTTGGTACACATCCGAGAAGCCCTCGTGCAGGAGGTACGCTGACATTTTTTCACACCTGACACCTCCCGTGCATACTGTCAGCACTTTCTTATCCTTATACACTGCTAGTTTTGGAAGTGCCTCAGGTAAGTCGCGAGAGTTACTGAGTCCCGGATTAATAGAATCTGTAAAATGCCCGGAACGGTATTCATAGTCGTTTCGCATATCAACCACGACAAAGTCTTCGCCTTGTTCATACCAGGAACGAAGTTCCTCTGGTTGAATACGTGGTGCGGTCCGTACACGCGGATCAATTTCTTTATCAAAGCGTGTGCCCACAATCTCGTCTCGTACCTTTACAACGAGTTTCTTAAATGAGACTCCATTCCCCGTACTTCGCTTTACCAAAATGTCGGTAAAACGAGGGTTGCTAAAAAATGCTGATACAAATGCCTCAGTATTTGGAAGCGTTCCTTCAAGCGTGCCGTTGATACCTTCCTCAGCAATAAGTACTCGACCAAGGAGATGGTGCTTCTGTGCAAGCGTACGCACTTCATGCATAAGGACTGTGGGGTCCTCAATCGTCACGTATTTATAGAAAAGTAATACCTGGTAGTTCACAAGCGTGATTGTATCGTACTCTTAGAAATCCTAAAGTCTTACTTGGCGAGGTCCAGAATCTGAGAAATCCGGATTTGGGCTACGAATTCCGGGACGTGACTCACCAACACCATCGCACCCTGGTACGAATCAAGAGCTTTCGCAATCACCGGGATGTGCCGGAAGTTAATATGATTTGTTGGCTCGTCCAAGATAAGGAGTCCCGGCTCAAGGAGCACGAGTTGCGCAAACGCCACGAGCCCTTTCTGCCCTTCTGAAAGGGTACCGATGGTGCTTTCAAGCAACTGTGCGGATAGCAGAAATCCCGCAGCAACACTGCGAAGGCGCTGTTCGTCTTTTTTCTTCATCACAGAAGCAAGTGAATCCATGACCGTATCGTCAAAGTTGAGTGTGGAAAAATCCTGCCGATAGTAACCGACGGTGACGCCGGGTGCGATAACGGCACCCACTGCCTTCCCCCCGGCAAGTGCTTCCAGTAAGGTGCTTTTTCCAATACCGTTTGGACCAATGATATGCAGATGGTCGGTTTTCTTTAAGGTGACATTCGCCTTGTGCACTACTTCCTTATGTTTCTTGAGTGTGGTGAAGGACGTAATGGTAAGAATCTCTCCAACCAAGCCTTGCTGCATAGGGATAGTAAACGGTCTGATGGTTTTATCTTCCTTACGAACATCTACTTTGCTTTCCTCCATATCCTCAATCTTGTCGCGCATACGCTTCGCTACTACACGCATCTTTCCTCCTTTCTGTGCAAAGAAACTGGCCTTGTCTTTATTTTCCTGAATTTCCTTTGCAAGTTGCGCATTCCTTCTATTTTCCTTTTCTATACGCGCACTAATTTCTGCCACGGTATCGTGATAGTTTCCTGAGTACTGTTCTACCTTTCTCGTGTGGACATCAAGATAGAGCACGCCGTCACTAAACGCGTTCAGGAACTCTGCATCATGAGAAATCACGATACAGGTTTTTCTGTAGTTCACGAGAAAATCAGTGAGGTGCTCAATTCCCGCTGAGTCCAAGTTGTTCGTGGGCTCATCAAGTAAAAGCAGGTCGGGGTCTTGAATGAGCGCAGAAGCGAGCAGAAGACGTGCCTGCTGACCACCCGAAAAGGAACGGACGAGACGCTCGTGATCGGCAGTAAGGTGTACCACCTCAAGCACCGCATCAATACGGGGATCAATGTCATACGGAGGCTTTGTAAAGAAGCTCTGGAAAAAGGCACGCACCGTGAGGTCCAATTTCTCACGCGGTATAACCTGAGCAGACACGGCGATGCTCGTTCCGGTTGGTGTGAGAATCGTTCCTTTGTCCGGGCGCGTGATTCCTGCGATGAGGCCAAACAAGGTACTCTTGCCAGCACCATTTTGACCCATAATCGTAATCTTATTCCCGCGACGTACGGAGAAGTCCACCTCCACTAAGATGGGTTTATTGTGGCTATATTCAAAACTAACCCCTTCAAAGCGAAGGATTGAAGAATCACGTGACATAGTCTCACCTTATCGTATGTAGCGTGTTCTGTAAAAAATCGCCCGCGTCAGAAATGACGCGGGCGATTTTTTGTCGTGATTACTTATCGAACCACATAAACACTGAGGTAAGTATGCTGCCGAGGAAATCATGCTGGGTCTCAACAGCTGCGGGTCCTCCATTTGGCGCACCTCCTGAAGGTGGTACTGGTGGCATACTTCCGAACCGCTTCAAGAAATTTTTAAACTTTCCAAGGAAACTTGGACGAAGCATTTTCTCAGTCGTACTGCCCTCACGGAGTTCTTTACCCTCCACATGTTCCTTCATCACACCCTTCCCCGGGTTGATCATCACACGCTGAGCGGTGATGGTCTTCGTAGAGGTTGCTACCTTCCCAAGTACTTCTACTTTTGCTCCAGCGATAACATCAGCGAGTGAGCCCGTGGTAGAAGCATTCTTAGAGAACTTTGTCGTTGGGGTGATTTTAACGGTAATCGTCGTCGTTGCTTTTCCAAGACCACGAGAGGTCATGAGAAAATAATCAGCGCCAACTGCCGTAACGATACCGGGTACACCACGGAATCCCTCTCCACGCATCATCTCGGTCGATGAACCCTGTTTCATCATTCCCGGACCATGCTCCTTTGTGGTTGAACCCATCGCGCCAGGTTTTGCTCCCGGGACAGGTGCCTGACGTGCTTCCATAGCATCTCCTCCCACCATCGTTTCATCGTGAGCAGCTACTACACCGCCCGAAAGCGAAAACAGGAGCGCGAGCGCAACTACACCCATACTTGTTTTTTGTATATTCATGTTCAAATTACGCAATACTATGGTACCAGTATAACCTCTCTACTAGGGAATCAAATTGGCTGTGTTGTAAAACGGGAAAGCACTTAAGAAAGCTTATATTCCTTAAGCTTTTTCCACTGCGTCGCTTCGCCATGAGTCTGATAAAGATAGAACCGGTCGCAAATAAACGAACGCCCTTCAAAAGAAGGTACGGTGTTCATGATTCCCTTAATCACCTTTGGCTCATAGTTTCCGTAGAGAAGACTGAGGTGTGGTGTGTACGTACCTTCATCAAACATATGAAAAAGCGAGTTGGCGTGAGCATGATGTTCAGATATAAGTTTCCCTTCCCCCACACCCAGATAAAGTGCTCTGAAATAGGCATGCTCATGAGCTGGAGTGCCAAGCGTAAGTGTGAATGGAGGAATGTGCTTCGCGAGCGCTTCGCATGTTTCTTCAATCTTTGATTCCTCGGCCTCTATGCGCGCAAGGAGTGTAACATGGGGAGGAAAGACTGGTCCGCCAAACTCGCTTGCGAGTTTCTGTATGGTTTCAGTAAGTGCATTTCGAAGTTCATCCACTGGTTCAAGAAAGAGGTGGTATCCGATTGTTGCACTACGTGCAGGGTCAATCATGCAAGGAGTGGAGCCTTACGAAACAACTGAGGTGCAGTGTGCACAGCGTTTTGCTTCAAGTGGAATCTCTGACAGACACTCCGGACACTTCTTACTGGTTGGGTCTACAGGTTCTTCTTTCTTGGTCTTTGCAATAAGTACATTCATCGGTTGAACGACGAAGAAGAATACCGCACCTGCGACAAGCAAGAATGAGATGAGTGCATTAATGAAATGTCCATAGAGGAACTGGCTTCCATTTAAGGTGAGCGACAAATCGTCAAAACTTGGCACTTTTGCGATAGCGGCGATGAACGGTGTGAGCAAATCTGATACAAGTGAGGTGACTACAGTACCGAACGCAGCCCCGATGACCACACCAACTGCGAGGTCAACGACGTTTCCGCGAAGCAGGAATGTTTTGAAATCAGTAAGCATAGCGAATAGTTTTAGGAATCATTAGTGCGCACTGATCGGTAATGCCTCGCATACCTTACCATTCTTGTTTCCATCAAGTCGGTATACATCCATATTCTTCCCAAGACCTTTGCAACGCTCATAGACAGATTGCGCTTCTAGCTGGGTTTTAAAATCGTCGCAGTTGTAGTCTGCGTCTGTTGCATTACAGAATGCATCCACGTTTATCAGATTGCCCTTCTCGTCACGTTGAATGTGAGCTGCTGAAAGTGAACCAGTCTTTACGAGTGTGCCGACATCATAGTCATTCTTGGATGCTTCAAGTCCAAAGCTCGCAAGCAAAAGTACAATGGCTCCGCCAATAACGACTTTTGCTGCCGTGCCTTTAACCAGGAGGAATGCTGCAATGGCAATTGCGATAAGTCCGCCAATAATCCAAAGCCGTGCCTTATGTGAGTTTCGTAGTTCGGTGAGATTCATAGTCAAATGATAGTAGAAAGTTACGTGTTGTGCCACTGTACGCCCTCCGCATACTCCCTGAACTGTTTCATCACTTCTTTCGTTATAGGACCTACTTCCCCGGTACCAACCGGCACTCCATCAAGTGTTGTCACTGGCATAATTTCCTTATTACTTGCAGTAACGAACACCTCCTCTGCTCGCCGCAATTCCTCAATCGTGAAATCGCGCTCTACTGGTTTAGCGGAGAGTGAGAGCTTGGTGAGGACAACGCTACGGGTTATTCCTTTCAAAATAGTGGTTTTGGGGGTCACGAGTGCACCGTCAATCACTGCAAAGACGTTACTCGTAGAGCCTTCTAAGACGTGTAAGTCGTCATAGTAGAGCGGTTCAATTGCACCAACCTTCTGCGCAATTTGCGCCTGACGTACCCCTTCAATGTAGTTATTGGTTTTCGCTTCTGGAGTGTACCGGGTATGCTCTACGGTCACGAAGCCTACACCCTTGGTGTAGCACTCCTTCGGGTAGTAGTGGCGCGGGTCCACCAGAATAGCGATGGTCGGCTTCGTCTCAGGTAGGAGTGAGTGAGCGATGCCACCGGAAACAATGACTTTGACAGCTTTTTCACCCTCAGTTGTTTGCGCTTCAAGTGTCGTTCGTACAAATCCTGCAATCTCTTCCGTACTCCACGGAAGCGCGAGACCAATGAGTGAAGCGGAGGTAAATAGTCGTTCAATGTGCTCGTGAAGGAGAAAGGGCTGTGAGTGGTACGTAATAAAAAAATCAAACACCGCATAGCCTCGCATAAAACCGAGGTCTCGAACCGAGACCCGGAGTGCTTCCTCCCCCACCAGCTCCCCATTAAGAAAATGAACTGACTTCCCTGCGTCAGTCATGGTCCAATACTCGTGCACGAACCAACTCCATGTGTGGGTAGGCAATGCGAATGTTCGCTTCATGTAGCGCGTTCGCGGTAGCTTCGGTCGCAACGAAATGGAATCTACGTTCTTCGTTCGCGCTTGCAATCCAGAATCGCACCAACATCTCAACGCCCGAATCGCCGAGCTTATCAACCACTACATCTGCATGTGGTTTTTTGAGTACGCCCGGTATTTCGTTGATATGTTTCAAGATTGCTTCTCGTGCTGCTTCAATAGATTCTTGATATTCAATCGTGACCGGCACAAGGAGGCGAGTATCGCCGTTGGTGGAGTGATCAATCAAGACTTCGTTAATGATTTTCTGGTTTGGAATGACGACGTACTTATTATCCTGAGTGCGAATACGGGTACTACGCATGGTGATAAGTTCCACACGTCCATAGTTTTCTCCAATGGTGACGTAATCCTGCACCTTAAAAGGCTTATCAAGGAAAATGAGGAAACCAGCGATAATGTTAGAGAGTGAGTCCTGTGCGGCAAATCCAAGTGCGATACCTATAATCCCGATACCGGCAAGCGGAGCTGTAATATTAATGCCAAGTTGCCCGGCGGCGGTAACGAGTGTGACTGCCAGTATGGCTATCTTGTAGACGTTATCTATGAGAATGCGGGCAAAGGCGTCTTGTACGCGACTACGAAGGAGTACCCGGCGGAACATCACTGCCGTGGCTCTATAAAAAATATACCCCGCAATGAGAATAAGAATGGCGAGGAAAATGTCGGTGGAGTGGGCCCAAACGCGTTCCTTGAAGAGGTAGAGGTGATTGACAGTCTCAGTCAGAAGGTTCTGCATAGGCTCAGTATACCCCCAGAGATACGGGTGGTTCTAGGGAAACATGAGTATTTCTCCTTCCCCGACCTGCTCGGCACTGAGCGAGGTTAGAACGTCACTGCTCGAAAACTCGCCACTCACAATCCTTCAAATGAACTAGTTCGAGTTCTGGAGCCATAGCTAAGAGCTCCTCATGTGACTGCTGGCTCGGAGGCAACTCACTGCTTCCATAGTGACAAACTACTCGGACAGGCACGAGTCCCAGTCCTTCTCGGACATGCTGTTCCGTATGAGCAGTGCCGTACTTAGCAAGTGCGTATGCACCTGCAGAGGAGCCGGATATGACCTTTTTCTCTTTCAATACAGTTACTAGTTCAGGATATCCTCTAAGTATTGAAAGGAGTTTTGTCGTGTTCCCTCCTCTGAAGTGGACCCCGTCTGCTTGTCTGACCTGACTCATAAAGTCTTCTTCTGTTGCGAGGACAAAACGCAGGTCTTTTCCTGTAATCTCGTGGACTCTATTAGTCTGTTCAGTGAAGGCTTCTCTTACTTCTTCGTATTCAGAGGCGAAATATACCAGCAACAATGTTGCGCCGGTCGGAAGATCTCTCACTAGTTCTCGGTAAAATGAGTTATTAGGTTCGTTATTTTGACGTTCAAACCCACCGTGAAGTATGTACTTTGTCATACTTATTTCTTATTCCACTTCCTTACCCATATCAGGGTCTCATTAAATAACTCCTCTTCTGTACTCTCCTCATTAAATGTATGTCCTGCTTTCTTAATGATGACCAGTTGCTTGGGTTCATTTGCATACTTTAAATACTCCTTACTCCCCCGCGGATTTCCTTTTTCGGCTGCGAGTATCTTGATCGGTTTATTGATTCTACCTGTAAGTGTTGCGGGTCGAAGAATCTTAAACTCCTGAGCCATCTCTTTACCAAGAATGTACTCAGTGCCCCAATCCACGATGTAGCTTCCGGATATTTTATTCTCCTTCAATGAACGTTCTTGGCCTTCAGTGATGTCAGCAAGACCTTGCATGTCTGAGGGATCCCAAAGCACGACTGATGAGACAGTAGATATGTCGGCAAGCACAATAGTCGGCCCACCAAGACTATGCCCCACAATATGAATGCTTTTATATTTCTTTTTGAGCTGATTCAAAACTGTGGACAGGTCCGAGGCATGAGTTCGGACAGTGCAGTTGGATAGAGCCCTTCCTTTTTTCTCTCCACTGTATAGATCGAATCGATAGGTTGTAAATCCCTTCTTCGGAAAAAACCGAGCGGCATTGTAATAATAATGCTCATTCTGATGACCAGTCAGTCCATGTACAAACACAATAACTGAACTGTTCTCTTTTGATGGAGTATTGAGTGTTCCGTATATGATATGTCCGTCTTTCGTTTTGAAGTTTAAAGCCTTTTCCATGCCTTCAGTCTAGCAAAGTTCTAACCTCAAACATCCTCCCCCCACAAAACCTACTACCTAGGAGCTTTTATGATGGCTGGCAGTGTGGTACGACGTGGGAACCTCTATGATTGAGCCAGCAGAACGATAATTAATATTCCGGTCGTATTCAAAATGAACGTCAGAATAATAAATTGCCATTCTTTAATTTTACTTAAGCCCATCATTCCAATACCTACTTCGTCGGGAAATGGTGATGCGATAATAACCGCACCAACTACAGGGGTGAGCCATCCGAAGTAGGGACTTTTGAAGAGTTCAAAGATATGACTTTTTCTTAGTTTCTTTGCAAGCGGAGCAAATTCTGTAAATATCTGATCTTTGAAGAATCGGAAAATCAATAGGTCTCCTATGACAGCACCAAACCCAGCAGTAAGTGCTATCTCAAGTGCATTGTAATCTTGCGCGAGGTGGAACAATACGAGTGATGCGGGAGCAATAGTAAAGGTAGATACAAAAAAGATACCGGTAATAAAAGAGCCCAGATATCCATACGACCCTATATGTGCAATAAGAGAATGAACAATTGAAGTATCAGCCAGCAATGCGAATACTATGACACTCAGCATAAGGAGGGTTGTATTTTTATATGCCCATCTTTTTCTTCGGGATTTTTTCACTTACTACCATCTTACCTCACCAAAAGTATTGGCTGCGGGACTAGGACTCGAACCTAGATAAACGGATCCAGATTCCGTTGTCCTACCATTAGACGATCCCGCAATATCGAAGCGGCTAACAGCCGCTTGATGTAGGCACAATACTCGAAAAAGCCCGCGGGTTCAACTGGATTGTGAGCTGGTTGAAAAGGCTCCAGAGGCAAGGCGTGGGAAGGTTCCGAATGCAGGCGTACTTGAAGTACGGTGAGGAAGCGAAACCGAACCGTAACGAAGCATGTGGGGACTTTGCAACTAGCTCCCTATATAAAGTACTAGCTCCTGACAAAGTCAGGAGCTAGTCCGAATACTATACACCCGGAGGGATGTGGTTGGAGTGGCTCCAACCACGGGTGTGGATAACGATTAGTTAGAGTGTTCTACTCCCTCGCCCTTTCCTTCCTTACCCTTTACGACACCGAAGATTTTTCCAGCGTCTTCCCGAGCCGCTGCAAGATCCTTGTGTGCGAGCTCTAGCTTCGTACGCGCATCCTTGAGGGCTGCAAGGTTAGAAGCTTTAACGGTTGCGTCACCGTTGTCAGGCTGGAGGTTAACGGTAAGCGCTACGGCTGCATCAGCCTGTACCTTGGCGTCAGCAATCTTTGCCTTGAGGTCAGTAAGAGCAGCTTGTGCTTCGATAACGTCCGCGCCAGCAGTCTGTGCCGCAGCAATGCGTGCCTCGAGCTTCGTAACGAGAAGTTGCATCTGTGTTACCACCGCATTGATGCGTGATGCAGAGGCTGCAATACGTGCCTTTGGTTCAACGAGGAGGTACACGCGGTGTGCCTTCGTGATTTCAGAAGCATCAGCTTTCACGGTTGAAGTTGAAGTATCGCTTCCAATCTTTGCCTTGAGCTCAATCAAGCTTTTAATCTCAGCGTCAAGAGAAGCCTTGATGCTTGCGAGGGTATCGGCTGAAAGGAGTTTCATATGCGCTAGGCGCTCAGAGAGCTTTCGTAGACTCTCAATGCGCTTATCAATAGCATCTCCGGCGTGTTCCTGAACCTTTTCAACTCTCTTTTGGATACGCTCTTCCGTTGAGCTTGCGTGTTCGCGCTCGCGTTCCTCTTCGCGCTCACTGCGAATACGGAGAGTGGTAGAGGCTAGCAATCCATCTCGACGTTCGCGCTTATCGTGAAGATCTGAATCTGTATTGTCGTCGTCAACCTTAATCTGAATGGTGTTAGTGGTATTGATGCTTGTTGCATCGTCTCCGCCTCTGTCTTCGGCAAATGCAGGTACTGCTATTCCAAGAATAAGTACGAGACTGAGTGTAGCGGTAATAAGTGGTGAATATTTCATAGGAAAGTTACGGTGTTGGAATACTACTGGGCAACGACATCTTGAATGCTCGCCTTCGCGTCGGCATTGTCGCTTCCGACGGCATTAATTTGAGCATCAATGGAGCCGAGGTCACTTTCAAGTGCAGTATCAGACTGGTCGGTTCCAGACGGAAGTGTTGTCACTTCAGTCTGTTCAGCTCCACTTCGTGTACTCTCACGGTACTGCCAGTAAGCGTAGCAACCACCAAGAATGACGACGGCTGCCAGAATTCCAAGCACTATTTTTGTATTTTTTGACATAGGGTAATGATAAGGAAAGATCAGCTACTAAATATCTAAGACGTTCTAAGTATACCGCTCTTACCGGCCGGAAAACCGGGGGTGTGTAAATTACAAGAACCCGATTTTATCCCTCTTTGTAGAGCGCTCGCTCCTGAACAGCTTCTAGAAACTTGGTAAACAAAGGATGCGGAGTAAGTGGACGAGCCTGAAGCTCTGGGTGAAACTGACAGCCAAGGTAAAACGGGTGCTCTTTAGTTGGGAGTTCTGCAATCTCCATCAACACACCATCTGGGCTCGTACCGGAAAATACGATACCAGCCTTCTCAAGACGCTCTATGTAGTCCGGATTCACTTCGTAGCGATGGCGATGACGTTCCTCAACCACATCTGTTCCGTACGCGGTGTGTGCAATCGTTCCTTTTTTAAGTTGCGCTGGATATGAGCCCAGGCGCATAGTGCCACCGTATTTTCCGTCAGCAATAAGTTGCTTTTGGTCCGGCATAACGTCAATTACCGGATGGGGCGTCTGTGCATCAATCTCAACCGTGTGTGCGTCTTCAAGTTTGAGCATGTTTCGTGCGTACTCAATGACGAGCATGTGCATGCCGTAGCAAAGTCCGAAATACGGGATCTTGTGTGTGCGACAAAAATTCGCCGCAAGAATCTTCCCTTCAATACCTGTTTCACCAAATCCGCCCGGGACAATCACACCGTCATACTTTTCAAGCATCGTTACTGGTGTTCCTTTCTCAAAGTCTTTGGCGTTCACCCACTCTATCTTTGCCTTGACCCCAACCGCTGCTGCAGAGAATTTGAGTGCCTCAATTACGGAAAGATAGGCATCGGAAAGTACGAAGTCTCCCGTATCAAAGTATTTTCCGACAATTCCAATAACTACTTCTTGCTTTCCTTCTGAGCGTGTTCGTTCCACAAAGTCTCTCCACTCATCGAGGTCCGCTTCAGCCGTTTTCTTCTCTAATTTGAGTGCATCAAGGATGAGATCACCAATATGGTCTTTCTCAAGGTTAAGCGGAACGTCATAAATACTTTCTACGTCCGGTGCAGAAATGATGTGATCAGGACGAACATTGCACCAGATTGCGAGCTTTTCCTTTCTTTTCTCATCCATCGGGCCCTTGCTCCTTGCTATGATGAAGTCCGGCTGAACACCATACGAGTTAAGTTCACGAACTGCTGTCTGGGTTGGCTTTGTTTTCATCTCGCCGAGGGTGCCGGGAACCGGGAGGTACGAAACAATCACGAACAAGACATCGTCTGGATGTTTCAAGCGCATCACACGAGCCGCTTCAATAAAAAGTGCATTCTGAAAATCTCCAACTGTGCCACCAATCTCAATAACACTCACTCGACTACCGTTGTTAGCGGCAGCTTTCTCAATCCTCCGGAGAATCTCGTCGCGCACGTGCGGGATAGCTTCAATGCACTTACCACCGTACTCAAGTGCGCGTTCACGTTCAATCACGGTTTGATACACCATACCGGACGTCATGTAGTCCTCGGGACCAAGATCACGTCCGAGGAAACGCTCGTAGTTACCCATATCCTGATCGGTCTCAAGACCACTCCTCAAGACAAAAACCTCCCCATGCTCGGTTGGATTCATCGTACCGGCATCCACATTGAGGTAGGGGTCTATTTTCACCAAGTTCACCTTGTATCCACGTTGGTTCAAAATCAGACCCATAGAAGAGGTAGCAACACCCTTTCCTACTCCGGACATAACTCCTCCTAATACAAAGATGTACTTGTGTCCTTCAGTTGCCATACACTCTTATACTGTTAGATACCTTCGTACCGCAATCCATGAGGCAAATGCTCCAAGGAACACACCCGAACCAACAAGAATTCCGAAGATTTTTGCAAAGTGACCAATATAATAGGAAAAGAGATTGAAACCACCGAGCCACGAGGAAAGCGCGCCACCCGCATACCAGCTTATTGGATAGAACAAAATAAGAGCGATAAGTGCCGCAAGTCCGCCCGCAATAATGCCAGCAACAATGAATGGCCCCCGAATATACATGTCCGAAGCTCCCACAAGGCGCATAACAGCTATTTCGTCACGCGACGTATAAATAGCGAGTCGGATGGTTGCAAGCGCGATAATCGTAGAAGCTGCAGCAAATAGAATAACGATGGCAAGCCCCACTTGCTGGGTCGCTGTGATGGCGGCAGATAGGCGATCAATCACCGTCTTGTTTTGGAAGTAATTCACCCGATCAATAATGCCGGCGCTGGTAGCCGAGCTCCCGCTCAGAAAATCAACAATCCCGGCGTATAGAGAGGGATTCTGAGCTTTTACGGAAAGCGATGCCTCGAGCGGATTATCTCCGAGTTCCTCAAGTGCCTGGAGTGTGAGTTGATCATTTGCATGACGCTCTTTGAAACTTACCAAAGCTTGTTCACGCGTAGTATAGGAAACTTGTGCAACTGACGGAAGTTCTTCAAGTTTTGACTTCAAAGCAAGAATCTCATTTTCTGGAGCAGTAACAACGAAATATACATTTACATCAACCTTGTCCTCAATCGTCGTGAGGGTATTCGTGAGAACAGCTGAAAGAAATATCAAACAACCAATGATGAAAAGGGTCACGGTCATGATGAGCACGGTAGCAAAGGAGACCAGGCCACTACGAGCAAAATTTGTTGCTCCAGCTCGTATGACTCGTTTTAGAAAAGTAAGTGACATGAATTAGATACTACAGTACGTACTGACCACGCTGATCGTCACGTACGACCCGACCACGGTCCATCGTGACTACTCGCTTACCAAGTGCGTCCACGACTCCTTTGTTGTGTGTGGTGATGAGTACCGTGGTACCGAGCTGATTAATCTTCTTCAGGATTTCAATAACTTCATAGGTATTAATAGGATCAAGATTCCCCGTTGGCTCGTCCGCAACAATAACATCGGGCTGGTTCACAATAGCCCGACCAATCGCAACACGCTGCTGCTCCCCGCCTGAGAGCTGGCTCGGAAAATGGTGTGACTTCCCCGTGAGGTCAACGAGATCCAAGATATGCGGTACGTCGCTCGCAATCTCATCATCGGGCCTCCCTGCTGCCTCCATCGCAAAGGCTATGTTTTCGTAGGCGGTTTTGTTCGGGATGAGACGGAAGTCTTGGAAGACCATGCCGAGCTTCCTGCGGTAGTGATGCAAGGTGTTTGTTGGAAGCGCATGCACGTCAACTGACTCAAAAAAGACCGAACCGGTGGTCGGTCTCTCTTCTGCGAGAAGCATTTTTAATAAGGTCGTTTTTCCAGCACCGGAGTGACCGACGATGGAAACAAATTCTTTCGGGGCGATGGAGATGGTGACGTCTTCTAGTGCTGGTGTTCCGTCTCGGTAGGTTTTCGTAACTTTATCAAAATAGATCATGACGGAGCCATTGTACCCTACTTCAAAGTTACTCGTCTATGAACAGCTACCTTTTCCTTACTTTCAGGGCGTTTGCTGGGGATAAGTTAGTTTTCCGGGACGAACGTTCGAGCTGCTTCTATAAAGCCATCCAGATCTCCTTCGAGCACTGATTCCGGATCATGTGACTCATGTCCTGTCTCGTGATCTTTCACCATTTTGTAGGGATGCAGTACATAGGAACGCATTTGGCTGCCCCATTCATTTGAAGAATTAGCCGCAATAGAGCGTCCCTTTGCCTCTAATTCCTCGCGCTCTTTTTGTTTGGTGTAGAGCTTGGCTTGGAGGAGTTCTAGCGCCTTTTCACGGTTCGCTTGCTGAGACCGCTCGCTTGAAACATGGACGGAGGTGCCGGTGGGCGTATGCACAATTCGCACTGCTGTTTCTCGCTTATTTACGTTTTGTCCACCAGCCCCACCCGATTTTGCAAACTGCATATCAAGCTCGTCGTCTTTGAGAACTATTTTCTCTCCAGGCACGAGCATGGGGAGCACTTCCACGAGCGCAAAGGAAGTCTGGCGCTTCGCGTTTGCATTAAAGGGTGAGATGCGTACTAGGCGGTGCACACCGGACTCTCGCTTGAGTGTTCCGTAGACACCCCTCCCGGTAATTTCAAGTAGTACATTTCTAAATCCTCCATGGTCGTTTTCGTTTGCGTGGAGTTCACGAACGCCCCATCCTTTCTTTCCCGCATATCCTTCATACATACGACGGAGCATGCGAGCAAAATCTTCAGCATCGTCTCCGCCTGCACCTGCTAAGACCGCAAGAGTGGAACCGCCTGCGTCATGCGGATCATCTCCTACCTCTCCCCCATCCTTGAGGGATTGATACTCACGTACCACCGCTTGCGCAGTGTCTTTATCAGCCCAGAAATCTGGACTCGCCATGAGCGCCTCTATTTCTTCGAGCCGTGAGGGAGGCGTATCAGTCATGGAGCGAGTATAGCAAAATCCCGGGCGTTCACTTTTTGGAGCCACCTCGCAGGATCGAACTGCGGACCTTTTCGTTACGAGTGAAATGCTCTACCAACTGAGCTAAGGTGGCGTGTTGCTAATCTACCCTACAAGAGGGCTCTCTATCAAGCCTTCGTCCGATAGATGTGTATGTGTGAGCCGTTGGGCAGAATTGAACTGCCGACCTACTCCTTCGTTTACACCTTCTCTCCAAACCACTTGGAGAAGGACTAGACTGTATCTTCCCCTCTTCCAGCTTATATGCTGGAAGAGGGGCCCTTGTCAGTCGTTCGGGCCCGAGAAATCTCGTGCCACGGTCTTGGCTTGTGGAGCTATTAACCGTTATTCGGGATTCACCGTTTTCTCACGAAAACGGTGGGCAGGAATCAGACGACCCACCATGGAGTTGCTCTACCCCTGAGCTACAACGGCTGGGCAGAACTATCGTATCCTACCGTGAAGGCTGTAATTTCTCAATTCTACTGAGACTTGCGTCGAGTTTTAATAAGTCGTTTCGTAGATTCTGAAATTACGAACCTTCTGGGAAGATGTAGCTACTAGGAAGTGTTGTTGGTGCTTCTTCGAGAGTTCCATACACAATCGTAATCTGCTCGTGCGCCGTAAGTTCCAAAGTACGTGGGTCTCCTTCATACTTTGTTCCATTCACATACAGAGTCAGTGTATTCTTATCGTCAGCGCAATATCCGCCGATGCAGGTTTGTGAAAGTCTCACACCCCAAATATCGAAAAACTGACCTACATAGAACTTTTCTATGGTCGGAGATTCAACATGAATCATGGCCGTTGTATCGTGGGTGTGGATGCTTGAGATAAAACCTCCTGGGCCCTCGTTAACTCCAATATCTGCAGGTACCGGAACGGACTGTCCGTGAATGAAAATATCCAGGTGTTGGTGAGTGTGGAGCGCCTGTCCCTCGCTTGTGAGTGCAGGTAGATGTATAGCGTTCAAACGTTCACGCAAGTGAGCGACCTCAGCTGGCCACGGTGCTTCGCTCGTACTGATGCTTTCAAGACTTCCCGTATTTGCTGTCTTTTGACTAAAAAATACGAAAACGACTCCGCCGAGAATGAGAACGGTACCGAGCAGGACGGTAAGGTGGTTTTTCATAGTAGAAAGGCGTATGTATGTTAGGACTTTACCGTAAGCGAAGTCTCAATAACGGTATCTCCGCCAAGAAGTTGAAGTGTATATGCTCCTGGTTTGAGTTCAATCGGTGCGGTGTAATTCCAAACGCCATTCTCGACCGCGATATCCCATCCGGCACAGATACCGACCCGGTCGCTGTTCACAATAATGACGGAAATGCTCTTTATATTTGCTTTTCCAGTGAGTGTTGGATGTGATTCGGTTGTTGTTGAGTCCGGGTTGTCAAAACTTGTAGTCTTGGCTTGGGAGGTAACGGTAATCGCCGGCCTGCTCGTGTAGCGTTTTGTAGGCTCGGGCACCATGGCTCCAAGTTCTGCTGGAGCTCCAATAACCCCAGATTGGCTTGAAGTTCCAGTCATTGCAGGCGCAGTATTCACAATCTCGGGCGACTGTGGATGGTTAGCAATAAAAAATCCGACAACGGCAAGGATAATCCCTCCCACAATCCCAAGTGCAACATTCGTATTCATATGCGTCAGTATATATGGTCAGAGAAAGACCTCAACTAGAGCCGGTCTTAATCTCTCCTGCTGGCTCGTAGGTGGCGAAAATAAGGCCAGTTGTTCCGATTTTAGAATCAACAAGTGTAAAGCCTTCTGCTTGTGTTCCTTTTGCGAACAGCCGCTTGCCAGTGCCCAGGGTAATAGGATGTATCCACAAATGCATCTGATCAATCAAATGCTCGTTGAGCAGTGTTTGGATGAGATTCCCGCTGCCCCAGACCCACAAATCTGGACCGTCTTGTTTCTTCAGTTCCTCCAGTTGCGCCACGACATCCCCGGTAATACAAACTGAGTTCTCCCACGAAGGCTCGAATGATTCATGTGATACGACGTATTTCTTTGTTCTATTAAAGGGACTCGCTACCTCGAGATCGGTCGTTGCGCTCGGCCAATATGTTGCAAAGATTTCGTAGGTAGTTTTTCCGAGGAGCAGCTCAAATGAGATGCTAAAGAACCCACTCAAAATCGAAATCAGTTCCTCGTCCTGGGGAAAAGACCTTTGCCAGCCGCCATACGCAAATCCGCCTGAGGTATCTTCCTCAGGTCCACCCGGCGCCTGCATCACACCGTCGAGCGTAATGAATGTGGTGGTAATGATTTTCCTCATACACTATGATTCTATCAAACTTGCACTAAACCAATCTACAATTATCTCGGCGCGGCCAACCGGACTTGAACCGGCAACCTCCCGCGTGACAGGCGGGTGCTCTAACCAGTTGAGCTATGGCCGCAATAGCGAACTTACCGAATATAGCTTTTTTAGGCGCTATGTTCAATAACCGGTGTCTTCGGGTGCTGGTGGAAGGACTTGCACCTTCGACCTTGGGTTTATGAGTCCCATGCTCTAACTACCTGAGCTACACCAGCAGGTGTTGGGTATATAAGGTGTAGACCGTATATATGAGCGAGCTTACTATGTATCGCCTCTCTCTTCAATGTCTTTGAGTCTCTCCTCAGCAAGAGATATGTCCTCCGGACAACCTACTGGAATCCATAGTGGTTGAGTAACAACGGTTATAGGTTTGTCCGCTGCAAGCATTTTGAGCGGTTCGTTGATATAGTACTCCCCATTTTCATTTTGAGGTGTCTCGTACATGAAGATTTGCTCATCAAGAATCATGGCTCCAGTTGATACCACGTTACTTTCCGGATGTTCGGGTTTTTCAATAATTGACTCAAGTGTTCCATCTTCCCGACAACTCACGACTCCCATGCGTGAAGGGTCACGGTAGGGAGCAACGAGGACGGCAAGCGGATACTGTAGTGCTTCTTTGAGTGCTTCAGCACCATGAATATCGTCTGCATTCATAAGGATGAACCTTCCTGAAATATACGGTTGAGCGAGAGCGAGTGCTCGAGCAGTTCCCTCTGGTTTCTCCTGATGCACGTAGCGAATCACGCGCCCTTTGTATACCTCACCAAGAAAATCCTTAATCATTTCCGCCTTATAGCCGACGATAAGTATGATCTCATCAATCTCAGAGGGGAGTGCAGTAAGAACGTACTCAATAATAGTTCTCCCCGCGACCCTCACCAAGGGCTTTGGAAGGTCGAGCGTTAGTGGAAGCATACGCTTGCCTACACCTGCTGCGAGTATGACTGCTTGCATGCACTGCATACTATATAAAAGTGTCAGCTACGTCTAACTCACTGTGCTACCCTACGGACATGGAATCCCGGAAAGAGGAGCGAGAAATATATCAGTTTTTTAAATGGAGCGTTATGTTGAAAGGCGCAATTTCTCTCGCTGAAGTGATTGCGGGGTGCGTGGTATTTTTTATTCCGCCCACAGTCATTGTTATGTTTGGGACGTTTTTTCTTCAGTTTATCCCAATACCCGCACTTCAAAATGCACTCATGGGTGAGGTATCGGCATACACCACTGGTGCCGTCACCTTCCTAGCACTATATCTACTATCTCGCGGTCTGATTAAGGTCGGTATGATATGGGGTCTCTTACACAATAAGATGTGGTCGTACCCACTTTCGCTCGGAATCTTAAGTTTGTTTGTGCTCTATCAGCTTGTTCAGATTGTGAAAGATAGTTCTGTCATTATTGTTGGGATTACAATCTTTGACTTGATTGTTATGTACTTCATCTATCGCGAGTGGCGTATTGTACTACGTCACCAAGGCACGAACATTGCATAATACATTATCCCCTTCACGTACTTTCTTACTTCAAAAAGACCTCATACTTATAGGTGGTAGAGGGCTTTTTAGTAACTAAACGAACTTTCATGAAAGGACTTCACATAGTCACCTTCCTTCTCGCAATCATAGGAGCTCTTAACTGGGGTCTTATCGGTCTTGGAGGATTCATGGGCTCAGACTGGAACGTGGTGCATATGGTTCTCGGCAGTTGGCCTACCGTTGAGTGGTTGGTCTATGTACTTGTCGGTGTTTCAGCGGTGTATCTCGTTCTTGGTCACAAGAAAGACTGCAGAATGTGCAGTGTGATGTAGGAATTCCAATCACTAACGATAAAGACCTGGCTAGGAGCCAGGTCTTTATCGTTTTTGGGGGGTGATAGAATTGAGATTATGGAAATGCCACCCACAGACAAGCGCGAAGAGGCTCTTTCATTTCTTATGTCCCACACAACCGGTGTATTATCCACCGTATCTACAGAACATAAGTCTCGTTCTCGTTTTGTTTACTACGCCTCCGATGATACATTCTCTCTTTACTTCATAACGTTGGCGAATACTCGTAAAGTATCTGATCTTGCAAATAATTCGAGTGCTTCGTTCGTTATAGCTGAGAGTGACGTACCTCGTACCCTTCAGATTGAAGGTGATATCACTGATCTTACTGAAACAGCAACGATAGAGCCTACACTCGTCAAGTTAGTAGATACTCTCATGTCCAATGCGACATACGGGGCGCCACTCACTCGTTTTGATTCAAGCACACTCAGATTCTATAGACTTATTCCAAAGTGGATTCGTTGGGGTAACTTTACACAGGGTCATACTACTAACGAAATACTTTCTCCAATTTATCCGAATCCGGCTACGTAACACTTGGATGCGTTTTGTTTTTCTCAAAACGAAGTGTATGAAAAATTTCTTACTTCCTCGCATCGTAAAGAAAAACACTCGTACGAGACGAGTGTTTTTCTTTGCTTGTTGCGGGGGCCGGAATCGAACCGGCGTCTAGAGGTTATGAGCCTCTCGAGGTACCTCTCCTCTACCCCGCTATGTATATTCTACTGAACCAAGCCTGGCTTCGCATTTGCCCTCCCGTCATGGGAATGACCTCAATCCTCTACCCCGCTCCGTATGAGCGGAACCTATATAATAGGCTCTTTTCTTGAAAAAGCAACGGCTGAGCTATATCTCGCCGTGTTCCCTGAAGACGTTTTCGTAATGCAGGATGGTTCGATACGCGATGTGATCGGTGAGCGGATATTCTGAACCCTGGTGAGCTATTTCGTTCCTGACTTTGTGCGCTTCCCATGCCTCTTGCAGTGTACGGAACTTCGCCGGGTCTACTACCTTAAGCTTCTCTCCTACCGACGCTCCCGGATACCCAAGGCTGGTCAACATGTCATCAAGTATGATATCTGCCTCCAGAATCGCCTGACGCCAGTCATTTGATGAGGTGCTTTCGATGAGGGTTCGTATATGATTCCACCGATGATGTTCAGTCTCTAGTTCTGCTGCGTGTACATCAGTAAAGGTCGTATATCGTAGGGCTTCTTCAGATTCAACCTGATGAATGCGGGTTCTCGAATAGAGAAAGAGTGCGAAAAACCCTACGCAGAACAGGTATGCAACAATTGTGATGATAATCCAGAGTGTAGTAAATAACGGTGCAAGTGAGGCAACCGTAAACCCTTGCTGACTCACACCAACGACACCACCTCCCCCATGAAAAAGTAGGTACAGTTGATAGAAGAGGTATTCAATATTCAAAAAGTGAACACCTCCCTGAGTCGCCGGGGCGCTTGCTACGATAGTCGGATCCATTACGCTCTAGTATAACGCCTCGCCTGTAATGAGTGCGCCTGCCGTAAAGAGAATAGACTCCGCCCCTTTTGGTGCGGTGAAATGCATACCAATAGGTAACTGTTTTCCACCACGTTCAACCATACCCATCGGGACTGAAATGGCAGGCATGCCGGTTAAGCATGCGGTCACGGTGAACACGTCCTCAAGGTACATGGAAACAGGGTTTCCTGTTTTTTCACCAAAGGCAAATGCTGGTGCTGGAGTTGTTGGAAATGCAATCACGTCACAGGTCTTGAATGCTTCGTCATACTCGTTTGTAAGTACTTCACGTGCTGCGTCTGCTTTTCGATAGTACGCATCAATGTAACCTGAAGAAAGAACAAAGGTGCCAAGTAGAATACGCCTGATTGTCTCGGGACCAAACCCTTCGGTACGCGCACCAAGATATTCGTCGAGCAAATTCTTTCCGGTTGTGCTTTTTCCGTAACGCATACCGTCATACCGAGCAAGATTGGTTGAGGCTTCTGCCGGCATAATGACGTAGTACGTCGGGAGTGCGTACTCACTGGTTGGAAGAGATACCGAAACAAGGGTATGTCCCGCTTCTGCAAGACGTGCAAGCGTAGCATCAAAGGTTGCTCGCACATCTTCATCAATACCATCTGAAAGAAGGTCATAGGGAACACCAATGATGAGCTTTTCTTTTATCTTTGGTGCTGGGTAGGTAGCATCCGTTATCGTCGTTGCATCTAGAGGATCGTGCCCTTTGAGTACATCATAGAGTAGTTGCGCGTCCGCAACCGACTTTGTAAGTGGGCCAATTTGATCAAGTGAAGAACCGAGTGCAATTGCGCCGCTACGCGACACACGCCCGTAGGTCGGTTTCAGCCCTACGAGTCCGCAGTGAGCTGCTGGCTGACGAATGGAGCCTCCCGTGTCCGTACCAAGAGCGGCGAGCGCAAGGTGTCCTGCAACTGCGCTCGCGGAACCACCGGACGAACCTCCCGGGACTCTCGAGGTATCGTGTGGATTTTTTGAAGGACCGAATGCCGAGTTTTCAGTTGATGAACCCATAGCAAACTCATCCATATTCGCTCTCCCAAGAAAGAGCGCGCCATCAGCCTTGAGTTTAGTAATAACGGTGGCGTCGTACGTCGCCGTGTAATTTGAAAGAATCTGGCTTGCAGCACTCGCAAGATGTCCCTCTATCAAGATATTGTCTTTTATCGCAAGCGGAATCCCACAGAGTGCGGGAGCGGTGTCTCGCTCAGTGTCTATTCTCTTTTGAGCTGCCTGTATCGCGGGCCCATCAGCCGGGAAGAGCTCAAGGTAGGCATTGAGTTCGGGGTTCCGTGCATGCGCTCTACTACTACAGGCGTCCCATAATTCTTGGACCGTAAGAGTGTGGTCGCGAAGCATCTTTCCTGCTTCGACCATGCTGAGCTCGTTAGCTGGTTTAGTCATGAGACAATATTTGCTTCACTTTGAGATAATTCCCTTCCTTATCTGGAAATTGTGCTACGAGAGCTTTGGTGTGTTTCCCTTTTGCATGAGGCTCGCCGTCAATGCGAAAGACATTTCGGACAGCTCCAGCCGTCCCGGCGTACTTTGCGGGAAGCGTTAGTTGCTCAAGTTTACCCACATAGGCAAGAATTGCATCAAACTCCTTCGCGGTATGAGCGAGGTCTGCTTCAGGTATGGAAAGTCTTGAGAGGGCCGCAAGCTTCTGTACGTCTTCGGCTGATGCCATATATAGGAATCTATCACACTTAGAGAAGCTTCTTAAAGTCCGCCTCGGTAAGTACTGAAATGCCGAGTGTCTTAGCTTTCGTCAGTTTTGAGCCAGGGTTTTCACCTGCAAGAACGTAACTTGTCTTTTTTGATACGGAACTGGACACAGACCCTCCCAATTTCCGCACAAGTGCCTCTGCCTCGTCACGTGAAAGCGTAGGAAGTGTTCCGGTTACGACGACTGTTTTCCCTATGAGGACGCCTCCCTCTGTCTTCGCCACTTTCGTAAGCGTGATGTGTGTAAGCAATCGCGAAAGTAGAGCGAGATTCTCAGTATTCATAAACCACCTTCGCAGCGATTCAGCTACCACGTCTCCAATACCCGCGACCCGCGATAATTCGTTTTCTGATGCCGCTCGTAACCTCTCAATCGTTTGGAATTCCGTCGCGAGCAGAAGTGCCGTTTCAGTTCCGACATGAAGGATGGAGAGTCCCACGAGGAAACGATCGAGCGGTACGTTCTTCTTTTCCTGTATCGCTTGCAACAAATTCTGCACCGAGGTTTCCTTAAATCCCGGTAGTGCTAGCAGTTCATCTTCAGTCAGGTCATAGAAATCGTCGGGTTCTGAAACTAACTCATGCTCCATAAGAAGTTGCACCGTCTTTGCGCCAAGACCATCAATATCAAGTGCGGACTTTCCCGAAAAATGAGCGAGAGTACGCAGTCGTTCCTCAAACGAGCCTCCAACAACACAGCGATACGCAGCAGCACCCGGTACGCGCTCCAAGCGACCATCTCCCCCACATAATGGTGAGTGCGTTGGGAATTTCCATTTCTTTTCTTTGCCCGTCCTAAACTCTGGCAACACCTGGACGACTTCCGGAATAATATCGCCTGCTTTTTGGAGAATAACCGTATCCCCAATGCGTATATCGCGTTCCAGTATGAAATCTTCGTTATGGAGTGTCGCACGCGCAACGGTGGTTCCTGCTACCGATACCGGGTGTAGATGCGCAACCGGAGTGAGTACCCCGGTACGTCCGATTTGAAGCGTAATGTCTTGCACAACGGTTGTCACCTGTTCTGCAGGGAATTTAAACGCAACGGCAAAGCGTGGGCCCTTGCCGGTGTATCCCAGCGTTTCCTGATATATATGCTCATCTACCTTAAGTACAAGGCCGTCCAATTGATAGTCTTCCTTGTCCCGCACGCTTCCCTGCCATTTTTTCCAGTAAGCCATGACTTCAGTACGAGACGACAAATGTCGGTGATGGGGATTCACGGGAAGACCGAGATCTCTCAAAAAATCGAGTTCTTCCGTTTGCGTTTTTGGAAGTGGCTCGCTACAGGCATCTACATCGTAAAGAAACACGCCGAGCGGGCGTTTTGCAGCAATTGTTGAATCCAGTTGTCGCAAACTACCGGCAGCTGCATTACGAGGATTCGCAAAGAGTGGTTCTTTTTTCTTGGCTCGCTCTTTATTTAGTTTCTCTAGCCCTGAGCGTGTCATATACACTTCTCCCTCAACAACGAGGTCAACGGGACGAGATAGGGTGTGCGGGAGACCACGTATGGTACGCACGTTATGCGTAACGTCTTCACCAACAACACCGTCACCGCGAGTTGCAGCAACGGTGAGTATTCCTTTTTCATAGGTAAGCACAATGTGTAGTCCATCAATCTTCAGTTCCGTATCATAGGTTGGCAGAGCGTCCTCATGTCCTGATTTACGTAGGAGACGAGTAATTTTCTCGACGTACTCGCCGAGTTCCTCCTCAGAAAAGACATCATCCAGTGACCATTGCGGTACCTGATGAGGTACCTTTTTGAGCTCTGGGAGTACGGTGCCCGCAACCTGTTGAGTTGGTGAGTCTGGCGTACGAAGCACAGGATACTGCTCCTCAAGAAGCACGAGCTCGTGTTTTAGGGAGTCCAAAGCTTCAGGAGATATCGGTGTTTCGTCCTTCTCGTGTTGAAGGGTTCGGTAGATGGTGATTATGTCGCGCAATTTCTGCGCTCGTTCCTGTATCTCTTTTGGGACACTCATTCCCTTATTGTACCTAATAGTTTACTTTGAGTCCGCGTTCAATACGACGAGGGTCACTTGCGTTACAGGTACTATATCCTGTTGCAAAGATGTTAGTGGCGGCTGCACTTGATTTCGTTACGGTAACGATACCTTGGATTCCTCCTGTGGCACACGGAAGTGTAAAGGTAGTAACCCGATTCGTAGTAACGACCGATGACGGAGTGATGGTCTGATTATTGCAGGAGATACTTCCTATCGGTGACGTGTAGTCAAAGGCATTCCATTGCTGGTCCCAGTAAAGTGCGCATTCCATCACTGAGTCGGCCGCATAGAACGCATACTGTGATTGTTTCGCAGTTGATGCGAGCAGTTGTTGCTTATAACTGATATCTAGAAGTGCAAGTGCAACACTCACAATCACCGAAGAAAGGATGACTGCGATGAGGAGTGTTACGCCACGTTGTGGATGGTTCGTCATCATAGCCAATTTTGGATATTCTCAACCAAGGTCACGCTGTAGTTTGCGTGACCGACCCACGATACCGTTACGGTTACCTGTGTCTCGGTCGCACTTATTTGAACCAATTTTATGGTTCGCGTGAATCTGGTTCTCACCCCACTCGTCTGCTGATTATATATATTGCTTGATGAAAGATAGAGTGGTCGTGTTGAACACGTTGAGTCACTACAGGCGATAATAGAGTTTCCTGCTTGAAATGGTACCGCTGCTGGGTATTGGGAGGTATCGATAACGCACGTGTTTGAATAACAATTTGGTCCATTATTTCCGTCAAATCCAGAGAGCCAGCTGAGCGTCGAGCTAGTATGTATATTGTACAAATAGTTACTATCACGAATAGCACGGAGATATTCCATACCTTCCTGAGCAATAGCAGAGGCGATGAGTTTATCACGAGAGACGTAAGCAGTCGCAAGTACACCCTGGGCGACTTGAAACGGCCCCACCACACAAATAGTAAGGACCATGATAGCCACCAATGTTTCAACCAAAGTAAAAGCCGTAACGGTTGGCGTTCCTTTTACAAGTAAATCAAGTCTTTTCATAGGTTATAAGTCGATGAGTCGTTGGGTTGCTCCTTCCTGGATAGCAAATGGAACCGTCCCTCCTTTAGAATCGCTTGGCATCGTCCCCTTCACTACAAACAATACTTGGGGTTGTTGGTCTCGCACTCCTGCCGTAACGGTACCTGCTCCTCGTACGTAAAACGCGAGTGTTTGAATGGTTATTTGTGGATCGGTAAGTGATGACGCCGTGCTGTCGATACACACTCCGTTTCCTTCGCATCTACCGATAGTGCCATTACTTTTTAGAATATAGGTAACGGGAGTGGTGAGGTTCGTATCCGTATATTTGAATGAAGTACAGGCTCCAGAAGTTGAATTACCGTCTGCATCTGGACTACCGTTCAAACATTGGAAGTTAGTTCCCGTGCGAATACCACGAACCATGGTATCTACTGCAAACGAGAGGTTATCGACGATTTGATTCGTTGCGTGAGCCTGTCTATCAAGACTGATGAGTGTGAGGTAGGCACTTGTCGCAACCAACATAACCACTGAGAAAAGTCCCAGAGACACTATCATTTCCACGAGCGTAAACGCTCGAAGCGTTTTAGACTCTGGATGAGAAAGATATTTCATACGGTAAATCATGGGCAAGCGGTAGGGGTCACGGAAATCTGTCCTGCATATGAAACACAAACGAGGCGTTGAGCTGCATTATCAGGAGTAGAAAGTGTAATACTTAAATCCTTGAGCTGGATATCGCCCGCTCCTGACCTGCTCGCAGTCACTACGGTGTCGGTATTCGGACGAAGAAACACAATATCAATACTGGTGATTGGGTTTGTTTGGTCCGTTGAACACCTGAGTACACCTCCCGTGTCGCGACCACAGAGTGCAGCGACCTTAAGACCACGTCCAATCTTATAATTTTGAAGTGTCTCTGCCGATGTATCAAACCTGCAGTTCCCTGGCTTTGCATCAGGGCTACCAGCAGTTCCGACTGGACAGTAGGACGGGACGCTGTAGGTGCTCTTATTTACATCGGCAAAAGTTGTATAGGATATTGGTTTTGCAGCTTCAAAATGAGCACCGTAACCATAGTTAGCGGTTGTTTGTCCGGTAAATGTTCTACTTGAAAGCCCAAATGTCTGTACCTGCCTTAGTGAGAGAGCAATCGTGTACCCAGTATCGGTGATGACCAATGATTTATTAAAATCTTGCTGATTATTGAGTACAACAGCGGTGATTATGCCAATGATGCCGAGGACGACAATCATCTCAACAAGAGTGAAGCCACGTACGTGTACCGAACGCTCGTGAGCTACAGCAAACTGAAAAGGTTCCATTGGGTAAAAAAAGCAAGCAAATATCCTGCCGCAAGGAAAGGTACGAACGGTACCTCAATTCCCATTCTATGCCCTCTTTCCGCAGTCGCCAAGATGCCTATGCCGATAGCTGCACCAATCCAAAACGAAAAGAGGAGACCAGTGAAGGCAACAGAGCCCGCCACAAGCGAAAGTGCGAGTGCAATGGGTGCGTCGCCGAGTCCCATAAGACGGCCACCGGACAGCACGTGCATGAGAAAGAATCCAAGAGCTATAATTCCAGCGGTAACGCAGCTGACTCCAAGTGTATGGAGGTCTGGTGAATTCACGATGGTAAACAAGAGCGCGAGGCCGATAAGGAGCAAGGAGAGTGGAAATGGCACCACAGTGTGTCGGAGGTCATACAAAACGATAATGGTAAGCACAAAATAAAAAGCTGCGAGGGTGATTGATTCGTAGGAAAGTCCGTACACTGTGGAGGTTGCGAAGAAGAGTGTCCCAACAACAAGTTCCGTGAGTGGATAGAGGTACGGTACGCGGGCACGACATCTTCTGCAAGCCCCACGTGTCGTAATCCAAGAAAGAACGGGGATGAGGTCAACAACTGACAAGACTTCACTGCAGGAGTTACAGCGTGAGCGCCCTCGGCTCCATGACTCACCTGTATTCAGTCGTTCACTGATTACTCCCGCAAAGCTTGCAAACAAACCTCCAACAATAAAGGAGAGTATGGCGAGCACAGCAGACAGACTCGTCATGTTATGGACATCCGCAAAGTCCTGAAGTTGCAAGGCCTGAAATATCATCAATACCGCACTTCTTTCCGGTAGAGTCTGCGCACCAATATACGGTTGCGGGTGTGTAGTCGGCAGAACTTGCGCGCGTTACGGCAAGTGCGTAGCTTGTATCATTCGCATAACATTCCCTTGGCGCGTTGTTATTCGCTGCGTCAATAGCGGTAAAGACTGACTGAATCTTAGTATCGCTAAATACCCCAGCCGTACAGTCATTCACACTCGTTCCGTAGGTATTGTTACTGTCTTCAAAGAGAACTGCTTGGGGGGAGACGGCGTCCATGTTTGCAAGAATAGCTGAATCTCGCGCCTTGGTACGAGCAGAATTAAGTGAAGCAAGCACGACCGACGAGAGAATGCCGATGATAGCGATAACGACGAGGAGTTCAATGAGGGTGAAACCCTTACCTGTTCTACTCATACGGCGACTAAAATAATCGGGCATGCTTAAAAGATTACGGGCAAGTAGCTGCGGCGCCACCACCACCGATTGCCGGGAAACTATTGGTGTAGGTTTTAGAGGAGCCGGTGGAGTCAACACACCAATACTGACACTTGTTCGCTTTGAGAGATATATTCACGGCCCAGGTGGCACCATTTACGCCTGTTGCCCAGGTACCGCCTCCTGACGTGGCGCCACCACAAGAAGCATTGTTCAGTACGACGGGAGCTGTTTGAGCGAGAGCTGCTTTGAGTGCACCATTAATGCTAGCGTCTACGATATACGCAGAGGTTCCGAGACCAGGAACGCTGTTCGTCGGGTTTGCGTTTGCGGCAAGCGTGGTGCCGTAGGTGTTGTTATTTGAGAAATAGATTTCCATTTGTGACTGGATGGTGTGTACATCTGACTTTATAGCCGCATCGTAGGCTTTTTGACGACCAAGGGCGAGTGAGCCAAGAACAACGGCTGAAAGTATGCCGATGATAGCGATAACGACGAGGAGTTCAATGAGGGTGAAACCACGTCTAGTTTTCTGAGATACAAGAGGATTCATACAAGTAGTAGCAGTGATGAAATAACGCATGCTTTCAGTATACTTGCACCTCGCTCACAATAAAGGTATCCCCGTGGATACAAAAACCGCCCGAAGGCGGTTTTTGATTGAACCTTAGACTACGGTATTAGCAGTTTGTCGTTGAGATGACTGCAGAACGAATGGTGGTAGTACCCGTTGAGTCTGCGCACCAGTACTGTGCCGTATTAGCTTTAAGCTGAGCTGACATAGCCCATGCTGTTGCACTGTCGAGACACGTAACCGTTGCAGAGCCAGCTGATGATGCACCCGTCTTCATGTTTAGAATACCGGTGTTCGCTGTGGTACAAACGTTCAAGTAGGTCTGTGCAGTATCGTAGAACAGTTCTGCTTGAGCACGTGCACTGTCAATGTCTGCCTTGATTGCCGCATCAGCACCCTTGTTTCGAGCTGTGTTGAGAGAGGCAAGCACGACCGACGAGAGAATGCCGATGATAGCGATAACGACGAGGAGTTCAATGAGGGTGAAACCCTTCTGGCCCTGTCGCGCGCTTGTAGATACGAAATTCATATAATCGATTGTATGGATGCGGGTTACGAGTAAATATCCGCTATGTCTCATTGTACGAGAGAAACTGCTGGGTATTTTTCTGCGTGTGGATAACACGCAGAAAAATACCCAGCGCGCCTTCGTTAGGAGATAGAACCGGCGAGATTATAGATAGGCACGAGAACTGCCGCAAGCAAGATACCAACACCAAGTCCGAGAATGACAATCATGAGTGGTTCAATCAAGTCCACGAGTGTGTCCACGGCGTTTGTTACTTCACGCTGGTAGAAGTGAGCGAGTGTTGCAAGGATTTTACCAAGCTCTCCCGTTTCCTCCCCCACACGAACCATGGCACTCATAATACCGGGAATCTCCTTGTGCCGAGCAAGCGCGTCAGAGATAGATGCTCCTCCTTTCACGTCTTCTCCCACCTGTCGCAAAATTCCTTCATAAATAGGGCTGTCAACAACGGCTGCGGTAATTTCTACTGCTTCAACTACCGGCACGCCAGATACAAGCATCGTGGCAAAGTTATCCGAAATACGAGAAAGATAGAGTTTTTGATACAGGTCTCCAATGTAGGGTGTATCTAGTTTGATACTGTCGAACATGAGACGACCTGACTCTGTTTGCATTGCTCGATAGCAGTAGAAGCCAAAGATAACAAAAGCAATAAGGATAAATCCACCATAATGGACTATGAAGTCAGAGAGACTCACTACAATTTGAGTATAGAGCGGAATCTTTTGGCCTGAGTCGATGAGAATAGCACTAATCTTCGGGATAACGAGCGTGAGCATCAAGCTCATGACCGTAATAAAGACGCCAATAACGAACGCTGGATAAATAAGGGCACTCTGGGCTTTGCTTGCTACCTCGTAGTTACGGTCAAGATAGTCGGCAAGATAGCCGAAGGTTTCAGAGAGTTTTCCTGACTCCTCACCTGCCTTTACCATATTTACGTAAAAGGCTTGAAAAGCTTTCGGGTGGCGTGAGAGCGCTTTTGAGATAGGGCTACCTCCCTGGAGATCGTCTGAGACTTGCGTCAATATCTCACTTAAATACTTGTTCTCAACTTCTGCAGAAAGGAGACGAAATACACGAAGTGCCGAGACTTGGGCTTCAAACAGCGTTGCAATCTGGCGTGAAAGAATAACGATTTCCTTGTTTGAGACTCCTTTAAGAAAACTAAACTCTATTTCCAGTTTTGACTTCTTCTCCATGGGCTCTATGGAGGAAACGATGAGGTTCCGTCGTTGCAGGGTTGAAACTGCAACATCCATAGAGAGTGCCTCGACACTTCCTTGCCGCTCGTGTCCGTCTGTATCCAGTGCGTTGTATTTGAATAGCATGGGTTAGAGGTAACGCTCAAAGGTCTTGGGGTCTACCGAACGTTCGTATGCATGTTCAATCGTGACTTCACCGCGACGAACGAGCTCTGCGAGAGAACGGTCCATGTCAATCATGCCTTCTTGAGAACTCGTTTGTACGACTGTGGAAATTTCATGCGTGCGTCCTTCACGAATAAGGTTTGCGATGGCGCTGTTGTTGATTAACAATTCGTATGCAGGGATGAGACCACCGGCAATTCGTGGCACAAGTCGTTGAGAGAAGATTCCCGCAAGAGAACCGGCAAGCTGTACGCGTACCTGGCTCTGTTGATTCGGTGGGAACATATCAATAATACGGTCAATGGTCTGGGCCGCATTGTTCGTGTGCAGGGTAGAGAGCACAAGGTGTCCTGTCTCAGCAGCAGTCACCGCACTTGAAATGGTCTCTTGATCACGCATTTCACCCACCATAATGACGTTCACATCCTCACGAAAGGCTGACTGGAGAGCCGCATGGAAGTCAGGGGTATCAATGTGTACTTCACGCTGATGAATGAGGGACTTCTTTTGTTCAAAGAGGTACTCAACCGGATCTTCAATCGTGACGATATGCTCGGCGCGCGTCTCGTTAATACGGTCAATGATGGTAGCAAGCGTCGTTGACTTTCCTTGTCCCACAGGACCTACCACGAGGAAGAAGCCCTGGGTCTTCTGAGTAAAGATTTCAAGTACCGGCGGAAGATTCAAATCAGTAAAGGTACGAATTGCGTGTGGGATGAGACGCATGGCAACAGTGACTGCTCCCTGCACAATGTACCCGTTGATACGAAAACGGTTATTGTCGTCGTGAGCATACGAAAAGTCCACTGCCTGGTCACGCACAAACACTTCCCACCTCCCTTCAGGAAGGATTTCTTTCAGCATTGCTTCCGTGTCAGCCAGTGTCAAAATAGGCTCCTGCACCAAAGGCACGAGCGAACCAGACACGCGAATAATGGGGTGGCTCCCTACCGACAGGTGGAGGTCAGACCCACCCTCTGCAACAACAGTTGAGAGAAGTGGTTTTACGCTTTTGGAAGAGGTGCTCATGCTTTTGCTTCAATAATGCGAATAGTCTCTGCAAATACTTCACTTGGAATTGCGGATGCTTTAATAATATACCCTGCAGCACCAAGCTTTTGTGCGCGCTCGATATCTGATTGTTGACCTTGGTTTGAGAGCACGATAACTTTTGTCGTTTGGGCAAGAGCGTCTTTCCGGATACGCTCAAGAATCTCAAATCCGTCGAGATTTGGCATAACGATATCCAGAAGAAGTGCGTCAGGAGCTGGATCTTTCTTGAGAGACTCCAGTAACTCTTCGCCATTTTGAAATGCAGTTACTTCATGACCTGCTGTCTTGAATTTAACAGCATACATATCCAGTAAGAAGCGGTCATCGTCGACAAGGTATAAGCGGTACGTAGCCATAAAGTGTTAGATTGATTCTTCTTCCTCGGGGAACAATTCACCGCCAAGCGTATTCACTTCTTCAAACGGAATCTCCCCCGCCAGCGCTTTCATGATAGCATCCTCGCGCATCGTAAACATACCCTTTTTACGAGCAACCGCGTATACCGCCTCTTCCACGGGATTCGTTAGTACCGTGTGTTCTAGGTCCTTATCCATGCGCATGAACTCAAACACGCCAATACGTCCACGAGTACCATTTGGACAGTCTGGAGTCGCCTGAGCACGATACATTGACTCAAATGCAGGTATCCTTTTCATTGCGTCAGGAGGAAGGTCCGCAAATTCTCGCTCAAGAAGACCCTTGATACTGTCGGTGACCGCGATTTTCTGCCCAGCGCCTGGACAGAGCTTACGCACCAGACGCTGGCCGATGGCGGCCACGAGAGTTGGTGCAATCAAATACGGGTCCACGCCCATATCAATGAGGCGTGGAATGACGCCCGCGGTGTTGTTGGTGTGAATCGTAGAGAACACGAGGTGACCCGTGAGCGCAGCCTGAATTGCAAGCTGGGCTGTTTCTTTATCACGAATCTCGCCAACCATGATGACGTCGGGGTCCTGACGCAAAATGGAACGGAGCCCGTTTGCGAAGTCATAACCAATCTCTGGGTGTACTTGCGACTGTGCGATACCTGGAATCTCGTACTCAACGGGGTCTTCAATGGAAACTACGTTTTGTTTTTCACTATCAATCTCCGACAACATACCGAAGAGAGTGGTTGACTTACCTGAACCAGTTGGACCACAGATGAGCACAATACCGTACGGTACCTTCAATATTTCTTTCACCATGGCAAGCTGGTCTTCGGTAAAACCAATGGCTTCAATATTTGCTACCGAGCGGGTGCGGTCCAGAATACGCATTACCACTTTCTCGCCGTGTTGCGTTGGAAATGTGGAGACACGGAAGTCTATGAGCCGATTATCTACTTTTGAAGAGAACCGTCCGTCCTGTGGCTTACGTTTTTCATCAAGCCTAAGCTGCGCCATGATTTTAATACGAGCCACAACGGCAGCATGTACTTTAGCCGGAAGTTCGAGTGAGGTGTGTAACTCACCATCCATGCGGAAACGTACGCGCGTCTTTCCAGGAGATGGTTCTATGTGGATGTCGGATGCACCACCCTCTACCGCATATCGCAAGGCGGTTGCGACAATCTTTGTTACCGGCGAGTCGGCTTTAATCTTTCCATCAGCACCTACCGCTGCTGGCGCACCTATGGCTGCTGACTCAACCTCAGCCTCCATCTTCTTAGACTCTTCAGACTCAGCGGCTGAACCTTCAAATTCTGAAAGTGCTTCACCCACAACTCCCGAGAGGTTTTGATACTCTTCAATCACGTGTGAGAAGTCATTTTCACTAATAAGGAACAACTTATAGGGCATGCCCGCACGTGTTGAGATAAATTGAAGTGCGTCACGCGCCTCTATGTTATCGGGGTCAGTAATACCCACTTCAAGTGCCCCGTCTACAATGCCAAGTGGCACAAACCGATAGTGTTCAGCTGATTCCTGAGGAATAAACTCAAGTGCCGCTTGTTCAATATCTTTGTTTTGCGGAAGCACTCGAGATGGAATCCCATAGTGCTCACTTGCAGTTGAGAGTTGTACGTCGCGTGTAACACCCTTACTTTCAAGTACGCTTTCGAGTGGAAGCTTCTTTTGTTCAGCCTCAGCCTGAATTGCTGCTACATCCTCAGCTTTAATGAGACCCTTCTCAATAAGGAGAGAAAGTATATTCATAGACTCGTGGTGCGATTTCTAACCGCAGGCATCATGTATGTATGATACTCCCTCAGTGCGTATTCGTGCGATAGTTTGCACGGGATAAATTATTTATTTTGGAAGTGGAGCAAAGGGGTCTTTACGACCACTTACCTCAGGAAGAACGATGGTATGGATGTCCACAAGTTCTAGGAAACGAGGGATAGCAAGAATGCTCGTATCAAATCCAAGGGGTTCAAGTTGTGCGGCGAGGTTAACAAACGTCACTTCGGCTTCACTTGAAGCTTCGGTTGCTGTTACAGCTGAGGAGGCTGGCTGCTGAAAAAAAAGCATGTAGCCAGCGACAAGCAAAATGGCGACGCCGATGATGATGGAGATGATGGTGTTTTTACTCATACAATTAGTGGAGCCAATAGATTCTAAAAGTAATAGCATAGCTGTAAACACCGGTCGGTGAATCGCTCACATCAAGCTGAGTCACGTCAAGAATACGCAGGCTTTGTTCGGCTCCCGCAAGGAAGGTCCGAAATGCTGAATACGAAGCCGTTGCTTTTACAGAAAGATCTAGTGAGTCTGTTTGCTTACCTCCCTGCTCAAGGGCAATGCCTCCACTTTGTGGCTCATTTTGAGCTACAACACCATTTTCTTTAACATCAAAGTTTGAGAGCTGTACTCCTGAGCGTGCCGCCAGTGCATTCAAGTCAAGAATCAACTGCACATTGTCCACGCCATCCGGTAGGAAGGTTTCAATCTTCTGAATGCTTTCTGCTGGAATAGCGGCTCGCTCGGTCGCGAGTTGTGCCTCCTTTCTATTGAAGTCAGCTGCTGCCGCAAGTGCACCATCATACTCTCGAACTTGCGCTTGGAGCGGGAGAATCTCTCGCGTATACAACGGATTCGTATATCCAACGAAGATGGCAATCGCGATAATGAGTACTATAACCGGTAAGAGTCGATTAATCATGGTGTGGTGGAGGTAGCAAGGGGGATTTGTGGTTGTGTTTGCGGTACCAGTACCGTGCCCGCAACAGGGTTGGCATTATTGACGATAAGTGCAGGATCAAGTTCTGCCTTCAAACTGAAGGATACGTTCCCAGATTTTTGATCAAGCGTGATCCCTGAGAAAATAGCACGCTTAATGCGTTTTTCATCTGAAAAAGCGTTTGACTGTGCAGCGAGTGCATTAAAACTTCTTGCGACACCGTTCATTTCTATGGTTGCCACATGACTTTCAGATAGGGTGACTTTGAGTGAAGAGAACTTAACCGTTGCAAGGGTGAGTGATTCAAGAACATCAAAAAAAGCTGACAAAGTCACGTGATTACTTAATATTTGTTGTGAGACGGTAAAGCGATCGCGCAAACGAATGAACCCGGTTACCGTTGCTTGGTCAATATCGTTTTGTGCCTTTACTAACTGTGCTCCCTTGCTCTTTGCGACGCCTTCAAGGTAATACTGGTAGGCGAACATGCCGGCAGCGCCGAGAAGGGAAATAGCAAGCACAACGGAAGCAAGTGTAAGAAATGGGTTTGGACCCGAAGATTTCCTGCGCGCAGTTGGCGAAACAGGCATCTTTGGTACAAACGATGTCGGAATAGTAGGAGGAAGTGCCACAAATGAAGTATACCGAAAGACTTTAGAGAAACATGAGGTTTATACACATGAGATGAGTGTGCTACTCAAGCTCTTGGAGCTTGCGGAGTGCAAGTCCTACCGCAACCGCAAATTCCGGGCCAATTTCTGCAAGTACTGGGCGCATGAATTCAGGTGCTTGTGTCTTACCAAATGGATCGGCAACTTTTACGTCAATGGAGAAGAAGGACTGTGCATAGGTCACCAGCTCTTTCGTGACTCCCCCACCTCCGGTGAGAATAATCTCAGAGATAGTCTTTTGGTGCGCGGTTTCGTACTGAGTAATAGCTCGTTTCGCTTCTTGAAAAATACGTGAGAAAACGAGTTCAATAGTTGCAAGTGTGTAGCCATTAGCAGGTTGATTCTGAAACCCGTGCTCTTTCTTGAGGGATTCAGCCTTCTTTATCGAAAGATTATGCGCGGTTGAAATGGTGCGTGTAACGTCTTGTCCTCCCTCGGGAATATTGTGAGAAAGTGCAACCACACCTCGTTCTACAACATACACTTTTGTGGCAGAAGCTCCGATATCAAGTACGAGTACTGGCTTCACGGGCTCATCCACGACGGAACGAATCGTGCTAAATATCTCTATTTCATAAAAACTTGCAGCAAGACCGGCTCCTTTCACCACGTTTTCAAGAAGTGCGAGTTCGTCATTATGCACCGCAACAAGAAGTACCTTCACTTTTTGAGGTGGTTCGGCATTCTCAGGTAAAGCCTCCGGCAAAATGAACCAGTCTAGTTGGACCTCAGAGACCGGCACGGGAATATACTTGCGAGCTTCTAGTTCAATAACGGTTTTTTGTTCATTCGCATCGTCTCTGCGCGGAAGTTCTACCAGAGTGAGGAGGGAGCGAGAGAACGGAATAGAGACCCCTGCCTCTGTGGTAGTGACGGAAGCTTCACGAAGTAGGTCAGTGAGGGTTTCTGCAATCTTTGCAGCTGGAAGATTTGTTGCCTGCCCCACTTCTGCACCTGCATAGGGTCCGAGGGCAAGTTCTCCATATGTTTCAAGCACCGCAGTACCGTCCTCCTCCCGAATTTGAACGACTTTCAGTGATGACGAACCGACATCAACACCGATGACGCTCTTGCTCTTCTTCTTGCCGAAGAGTGTCTCGAATAAACTCATAGCGTCATTGTATCACCCCACATCTCAAGAAGTACGGGCGCAGGGACGACGCGATAGTATGAATGGTATGGATGTCCTCCGATTCCTACTCACACAGCTTATTCGTCTGGTGTTCCCACCAAAGAGCCATGAGGCTTTGGTTGAGAAAGCAACCTTGGAGCAACTTTCTCAATTGGTCTCGCCACGCATCGTTTCAGTAGATTCTTCTCACATAACTGCACTCCTCCCCTACCGTCATAGTCTTGTGCGTGCACTGATTACTGAGCTGAAATTTAAGGATAGTGAGCGAGCACGAGTGTTACTCGCTCAAGTCCTTCACGATTATCTTGAAGGGTTGGTTGAGGACGAGAGTGGTTTTGAAACAAACTCCTATGTTCTATTACCAATTCCGCTTTCCGCCCTGCGAGAGCGAGAGCGTGGATACAACCAAGTAGAGCGGTTATTTGAAAAACAGAATAGCCTTCCGGTACCTATCAAGTATGGCGTGCTTGAGCGAGTCCGGGACACTAAACCCCAGACGCGCCTCAACCGAGCAGAGCGGTTAGTGAACATGGAAGGTGCCTTCCGAGCGAACGGTCCGCTTGATGCGCATGTTACGTATATCCTTATTGACGATGTCGTAACGACGGGAGCGACGCTACGAGCAGCTGAACAGGCACTTCGCGATACGGGAGCGAAAGACGTGCACCTGCTTGCCCTCAGTTATTAGTGCCGTGTACGAAATAAGTAATTTTTATTGCCATGATTATTTCCTAAACTCGCATTTACCAGAAGATACTATCGCCCCCGTTCCGAGTGTCGCGACATCAATAAACTCTCCTTTGTTGTCTAAAATATCTCCGGTGGCGACTTTGAACATCATTGCTTGACCTTGCGATGGAGTAAATTGCGTAAATTCTCCAGAAGTGGTTACTTCAACTGGGTATGGATAGCATCCTTTAGCATCACACCTAAAATAGGTTCCTTTCTCTGTTCCATAATCTACGAAATAGTAAGTTGCTGGCGCAGAAGCGGTACAACTTCCTCCACCACAATCAAACCGACTTGTCGGGAAACAAGAAAGCTCCGCGATATCTGCCATTGCGGAATGTTGTGAAGATTCTTCATAGGCAAGTCTCAATGATTCGCTGGGCGGGATGATTTCAGTTGTCGTTTGAACCTCTCCTCTATTTTGAAAAGCTAAATACAGAGAAATACCCAGTGAGAGTATGAGTATGCCAATAATGAGATTTTTCTTTTCCATATATTTCAAAATGTTGTTATTTTGCTTCGGTTCAAACTTGGTAATCTGGCGGAGACGGAGGGATTCGAACCCTCGGAGCCTTTTACAGCTCGCCTCGTTAGCAGTGAGGTACTTTCGACCACTCAGCCACGTCTCCATATTTTCACGTTGTTCAACACCCACCCCTGCGGATGAATTGAGACCCCATCTCAATTCATAGCCACGTCTCCATATATAAAGCACTACGATAACCTAGCACGCCTCGCGTATTCCTTGAAGTCGCGCCTCTACGCACCGAGGTATTTGCCAATGTGGTGACCGGCCCAGATACCGAGGACGCCGCCGAGGAAGGTCAGGAATACGGAGGAAAGTGATAAAACATCTTCACCCCACAGAACGGGCAGAAAGCTCCCGATACCAGAACCGACGAACATTCCTCCCCAGATAAACGTTTTCATATCCATACACCTAGCCTAGCACTCTTGGTTACTTTTCTACCAGGTATATACTGAGCTTTATAAGCCTAAGATATACACGCTATGAAAACTGCTATCTCCGTCATCGTGGTCGTTCTGGTTGTTGCAGGAGGATACTTTCTCTTTGCTCAAAAGACAGAAGCTCCCGTGACCAACCCTGCACTCGGAGGTGAAACAACCTCCGCACCCCTTGAAACAACGAGCCCGGCTACGGGGAGTGATGTTTCAGGAGAAGCTACAACACCAGCAGCGGGAAAACCAGTGACCGTCACCTATGACGGAACCAACTTCTCTCCAACTTCTGTATCTATCAAAGTTGGAGATACAGTTACTTTTGTGAACAGTTCTAATCAGCCAATGTGGGTCGCTTCAGATGTACACCCTGCACACACCGGGTATAGCGGAACCTCAAAGAGTCAGCACTGTCCTGATACGACCGGCACCGCATTTGACCAATGTAGCGTTGGTAGCTCCTATACCTTCACCTTCGGAAAAACTGGTTCATGGAAATATCACAACCACGCAAGTGCGAGCGCCGTCGGAACCGTTTCCGTGAGTCAATAAGTATGAGATTCCCACGCGTTACTCCTCCTGAAGCACTACTGCGCGCCGGTCTTGCGTTTGCGTTTCTCTACCCAGCAGTCAACGCATTCTTTGACCCAACAACCTGGCTCGGGTACTTCCCTCAGTTTGTAACGCGTGCGTTTGACGTCATTGCTATTCCGCTCAAGTTAAGTGACGTAGTTCTCCTTCACTCGTTCGGGATTCTTGAGATAGTTCTTGCGCTCTGGATTCTGTTTGGAAAACGAGTTCGCCTCCCTGCCTTTGTGATGGGCGGTATTCTGTTTGCGATTGTGCTCTTGAATCTTGATGCTTCAAATTTCTCGGTACTCTTTCGGGATATCTCTATCGCGTGTGCAGCACTCGCGCTTGGTCTTTTGAGGCCAGAACACTCCTAGGGTGATGAGTACGAGCAACAGGCCGTGTGGAGGAGGTATTGTGCTCGGAGATTCAGGTACCGTTGCGCTTGTGCGCAGACGTCCTGACACACTATGGTTTTTTCCGAAAGGACATCTTGAGGGTGGAGAAACCCATGAGGACGGTGCTCGTCGTGAGATATCAGAAGAAACCGGACTTACAAATCTTGAACTTCTCGATACACTTGGTTCGTATGCGCGCCCAAAGATTCTCGTAGATGGCTCGTATGATGAAAACGAAATGAAAGAGATTCATATGTTTCTCTTTGCAGCAGAACCTCACGCGGAGCTACATCCTGCGCATGAAATAACGGACGCTTCATGGGTCTCACTCTCGCACCTCGCCGAGAAACTAGAAGATGCAAAAGACCGTGCATGGTTTGCGACGGTCTTTGAGAGGGTGCGACACGCGGTCCAACGAGACTAGAATTTCACACAGCAGTCGCAAGGTCTGAAGTGTTGTCCTGATCGGAATAAAAGAATCCGCTCGGTCATGACCGAGCGGATATAGGTTATCTTCTATACTGTTTCAGGAATGTATTTGTACTGAAGATCAGCAAGTTGAATCCTGGCTCGACCAAAGAATTCCTTCATTGGATCGAATTCAGCGAAGCACTCAACAAGTTGTTGGACATCCCGTTTACAAATGCCCATCAGTCTATCGCTGTCTGGACAATCTTTTTGCGGAAGAAAGCCTGCCAGAACTAGGCGTTCTTTTTGAGCATCTGGGAGAGCGTGTCCAAACTCGCCCACCATATGCCAGCCAGACTCGCGTGGTATTCGGATAAGTAGGATTCCCCACTGACCTCCATTACCGTTATGCATAGTCTGAATAACTATCCAGGTATCCTCTGGAAGATCTGGATAATACTCTGAAAGAAACTTGAGCGCGGCAGACCGGACGTCTCCGTAGAACATGCCGTCATAGAAATACAGGCGTAAAAGCCGATTTACCTCAGCTCGACTGAATCGCTGAGAAATCTGATTGAACTTCATTGTCCCACCTCCTACTGAATAGTGAACCTCTTGCCAGAGGGTACGTCACCTATACAGTATTGCAAGTACTAAAGTACCCACTAAGGAAGGTGACGCATGATGTACACACCAAACGGCACCACCCATGAAAGCAGGTCTATGAGGCTATGCATCTTCATTTGTCCGTGCGTGCGGGGTTGTAGGTAAAACTCCTGAAACACGAGTGCGATCGTTGCCATCACGAGGATGACATAGATGGCAGTCTCACTCCCAAAGAGGTCTTTTGATACGAGAGCAGAGAAACCAATAAACAAGGTAGCCCCGACGACGTGACAGGCACCTCGGTAGGTGATGAGCCATGCACCGTATCTCCCATAACCCTTCTCTTCCTGATAGCGAGAAAGCGCCTGGTCATAGGCAGCACGAAACCGCACCTTTTGGCCTTCAATCTCCTCGCTAAAGGGATAGAGACGGTCGGGAATGGTAACGCAAAAGTTATAGAAACGGAGGCACCAAGAAGGTACGTTCATACGATAGAGACAGTATAGCGGATTACCGGATGGATTTCGCTATAGCGGGGACAACTCGTTTATCAAGTGTTTCAGGAACAATATGCGTCGCATGGGGCTTGGTAACGAGACTCGCGAGTGCCTTTGCAGCTTTCAACTGCATAGTCGTCGTGATGGCTTCCACTCGGTTATCAAGCGCACCTCGAAATACGCCCGGAAACACCAGAGCGTTGTTAATTTGGTTTGGAAAATCTGAACGACCCGTTGCAATAACGACTGCTCCCGCTTTTTTTGCTTCGTCTGGCATAATCTCCGGGTTTGGATTAGCAAGTGCAAAGACGATGGAGCGTGGAGCCATGCTTTTAATCTCGGCGCTGTGAAGCAGTCCTTTTCCGGACAGACCGATGAACACATCTGCTCCTCGCATTGCGCTCGCGAGGTCACCTTTCACGTTGCGAGGGTTCGTACGTCGCGCGAGCTCCTTCTTATGTTTCGTCATTCCTTCCTTTCGTCCGACATAGAGCGTACCGGTACGGTCGGTCAGAATGATGTCAGTGATGCCAGCGGATAAAAGTAGTTCGGTGGTTCCCGAGCCAGCAGCTCCTGCTCCTGAAATGACAATCTTGAGTGAGGTTAATTTCTTCTTCACCACCTTCGATGCGTTAATGAGGCCTGCAAGTACCACGATAGCCGTGCCGTGTTGGTCGTCATGCATGACCGGAATAGAAAGTGCTTTGATGAGTTTTTGTTCTATTTCAAAACACTGCGGAGCGGCGATATCTTCAAGATTGATGCCTCCCCACGCCGGAGCAATTGCCATAATAGTCTTCACGATTTCGTCGGGGTCCTGCGTATCAAGCACAATCGGCCACGCGTCTATCCCTGCGAGTTCTTTAAAGATAAGTGCCTTCCCTTCCATCACGGGAAGTGCCCCATAGGGTCCGATGTTTCCAAGACCGAGTACTGCAGACCCATCCGAGATAACCGCCACGCTATTTTTCTTCACGGAAAGGTCGCGTGCATCTTTTGGATGTTTTGAAAGATGAAGTGAAGCGACACCTACACCAGGGGTGTAGTAGAGAGCAAGATCCTGCTTGTTCCTCAGATGAACTCGAGCAGTAGTTGCAACACGTGCACCTGTTTTCTTAAAGGCTTTGAGTATTTTCTCGTCTTTGGGTGTCATTGTCGTGCCAGTATAGCCCATGGCTATTCCTTCGCTATACTCAGTACATGCAGCCAAGCGACCTCCTTTCACAGCATTTCACCCGCCTCAAACCCGACCAGAAAAAAGCGCTTGGGAAGCTTGGCATTCATACGATTCGCGACCTCCTGTATCACTTCCCTGCCCGCTACGAAGCACAAGGGCCAACCGGGACCATCAGTGGCGCGAAGTTTGGTACTGAGGTAACGCTCTATGGAACGATTCGCAAACCCGAAGCGAAGAAGTCGTGGAAAACCAGACGCCCAATGGCCGAAGCATGGCTTGAGGACGCTTCCGGAAAAATAAAGTTGAGGTGGTTTAGTCAGCCCTACATTGCAAAGATGCTCGCCGACGGCATGGTCGTACGTGCTACCGGAAAAGTAACCGGAACCGATTCCTCGGTGTATATCGCAAACCCGGAGATAGACCGTACACCGGTTACTCCCGAAGACGTGCACGACAATTTATTTAAAGAGGGAGATATGCCCGAGAGCAAAGAGCTCTTTGCTATTTATCCTGAAAGTAAGGGGGTCTCGTCCTTGTGGCTGCTCCATGCGGTACGAAAAGTCTTTGAAGCAAAGGTGCATGAAACAATTGCTGACCCGCTCCCGAATGAGATTCTCGAGCGGTATAACCTCCCGAGTCTTTCCACTGCACTCGTGTGGATGCACGCACCCCGCGCACTGCCTGATGCACAGGTCGCGCGTAAACGCTTCGCGTTTGAAGAAGTCTTTGCGATACAGCTCGCAAGTCAGATGCAACGTGCAGCAGCGCTTTCTGAGAAAGCGCTTCCCGTGGAAGTGGACCGAGGAACACTAAATGAATTCGTCGCATCGTTTCCGTTTCCACCCACCGAAGCCCAGCACCGTGCGATTGAAAGTATCATTCTCGACTTTGAGCAGGGCCATCCTATGCGTCGCTTGCTTGAGGGCGACGTGGGTAGTGGGAAAACTGCAGTGGCTGCGGCAACGAGCTATATGGTAGCGGTCTCACGACCGCCCGGCAGAAAAAGCGGAACACTTCAAGTGGCCTACATGTGTCCAACGGAAATCCTCGCGAAGCAACACTTCTCTACGTTTGTTTCGTATTTTAAAGATCATCCCATTCCGATTGGCCTCATCACGGGAAGTGAATGCCGAAAGTTCCCTTCCAAGATACGTCGTGAGGAATCAACGAAAATATCTCGCGCACAATTTTCTAAATGGGTGGCTAATGGAGAGATTCCGATTGTCATTGGAACCCACGCGCTGGTATACAAATCCCTTCAATTTCAGAATCTTGCCTACGCCATCATTGACGAACAACATCGATTTGGAAAAGTGCACCGCCAAAAATTGGTTCGCAAAGATACCGTGTCACCTCATTTACTTTCCATGACGGCAACTCCCATTCCACGCACGCTCGCGCTTACCATCTACGGTGATTTAGACTTGTCGCTCCTTGACCAGATGCCACTTGGTCGTAAACCGGTTATTACGGAAGTACTCGGACCAGAAAAACGTGAGCAGGCGTACACGCGCGTACGTAGTGAACTTGCGATCGGTCGTCAGGCCTATGTGATTTGTCCGCGTATTGATGAACCCGACCCGACGAAGGAACTTGCAGTACAGGCCCGCTCTGTAAAAGCAGAAGCTGAGCGACTAAGGCGAGAAGTCTTTCCTGACGCCACCATCGGTATTCTTCACAGCAAGATGACACCGAAGGAGAAAGAAGAATCTATGGCCAAGTTTGAAAATGGTTCCGTGGATATTCTTGTTGCGACTTCCGTGGTTGAGGTGGGCGTGAATGTGCCGAACGCAACCGTGATTCTGATTGAAGGCGCCGAGCGTTTTGGTCTCTCCCAACTTCATCAGCTTCGTGGTCGTGTGATTCGCTCCACGCACCAGGCGTATTGCTTCGCCCTTCCGGAATCCTACGGTCCAGCCACCCGTGACCGCCTGAAAGCACTGATGACCGCAAAAGACGGGTTTGAACTCGCGGAGTATGACCTTGCACTCCGTGGTGCCGGCGAACTCACCGGAGCACGCCAGTGGGGTATTTCAGACATCGCGATGGAAGCGATTCAAAATATCCGCATGGTAGAAGCGGCGCGCACGGAAGCAAAGAATCTCATTCAAAAAGACCCTTCCCTTTCTTCGTGTCCACTTCTGAAGATGGCTGCGGCGCGGGCTGAGGAGAGCGTGCATCCAGAGTAGAAGGCTGATAGAGTGCGCCAAGATTAGAATCCAAAGGAGGAAAAGATGGATTTGAGTTCCTTTTCAATTGGCAACGCTGCCGGGTTCATTAAGGGGCCCGGCAAGCTCTTTGACGATATGCTTCGCTCAGCTGCAACACATATTGTTATTGGTTCAATCACGAGACACCGGGGAGAGGGTAATCCTGGAACAACCTACGAAAGGTATCCCGACGGAACGAGTATCAATGCGCTCGGTCTTCCAAATCCAGGGTTAGATGAAATACTGACCCACGCCCAAGAAATGGGACGACGCGCTGGAGCTCTGGGTAAGCGGATTAGTTGGTCTATCGCAGGACAAATTCCACCCCACTACGCAGCCCTCGCCCATGCGCTCTCGCCGTTTGGAGACGTTGAAGTGAATCTCGGCTGTCCAAACGTCTGGGGTGATGGAGAGCAAAAACCTATTGCAGGTTTCAAGATTCAAACCATGGAGGCAATTTTAAGGTATGTCATGGATTCGGTCGTTCGAGGAACAACGATTACGCTAAAGGTATCGCCCTATAGTGATCCCAACTTCCTTAAAGAGGTAGCTGAAGTCATAAAGCGCTACAACCCCCATGCAATCGTGACTTCAAATACATTTCCAAATGGTGTTGGCACTATTGATACGCCGCACGGATACGGGGGCGTGGGCGGAAATGCGCTTCATCACATCGCACTTGGTCAAGTCTCTCAGTTCGTTGATGCGCTTGCGAGTACCGGTATCAAAGTTACAGGCGTAGGTGGTATTGATTCTGGGTACCGACTCGCTGCCATGCACAAAGCTGGCGCATGTGGCGTACAGATTGGCACGGCGTACGGTGAATCCGATGCAGGTATTTTTACCAGAGTACTTGAGGAAGCAGTCAATCTCACCAATTGAAGCGACGCGGGCGGCCCTAGGGCCGTCCGTTTTCTTTTACTTCGTGAGCGTGCTACAGTCCGGCCAGAAGCAACCATAAGGAGGTTCAGATGCTAGGCATAGGTCCTGATTTCTTCCGAGACCGTGAAGAATTATTCGAACATGGTGTTGGATACAATTCTTCAGTTCAAGCATTGACGGTAAGTGTAGCCAGTAAGGGCAATGAATTGTTCACAAACCTAAGTGTTGCTGTTTGGTGTCCTTCCACTGCTGTAGAACTTATGCGTCATCCGTATGATGTTAGTTCGTATGTCGGTGCTCAATTCATTGGAACAGTGTCACTGGCGTATACGTATCGAAAGGAGTTCCCCGTACCGGAGAAGGGTACGGCAACATGGGTATCGGATCTTGCCGATAGATTCCTACAGGACCCACGCTGCGTCGTACCTCCCGAACGGGAAGCTGAGACGAAACATATGCATGCCCAGGCGCGTGCATATGCAAGTGAACTGGGAGAAATCCCTGAACCAGTTTTTGCACGTCTCGTTCAAGACATTAGAAATATCACGCAGAGGTTTTCATAACGTCCCGGCGCTTCGGCGTCGGGATTTTTGTATTGGTGCATCCACCTGGACTCGAACCAGGGACCGCGGAGGTATAAGCTCCGTGCTCTAACCAACTGAGCTATGGATGCCCTCACAATTTACACTTTTTTATCCTAACGAGCACGCGCCAGGATTTCTCCTGGCGCGTGCTCTAGCACTCAAGATTTTGGAACTATCCCTCTGTAGGTGGGATGAGGTTGTTTACGATATCAACTCCTTCCACTTCTTTTGATTTCGGCGTGATGCCGTTTGCAATCAAGAGTTTCTCAAATTCTTCGCGCTCGAGCGTCTCCACTTCTACGAGTTTCTTTGCAATGGCGTTAAGGGCACCGCGATGCTTTTCAAGCACTTCACGGGCTCGTACTCGTGCCTCTTCGATGATGCGCGTCACTTCTGTATCAATCTTTCCTGCAATGGCTGGAGAATAGGCCTCGTGACCAAGTCCACGGTCGGCAGAAAACGCGACGGGACCAATCACGTCTGACATACCGTAACGAGCCACCATGTCTTGAGCGAGTGCGGTGACGACCGCAAGGTCATTACTTGGACCAGTGGTGATGTCGCCATACACCATTTCCTCCGCAACGTAACCACCGAGCGTAGCTGCGATGTCATCAAGGAATGACTTCCTTGTGTGCATTTTTTTATCCTCAAACGGGAGCTTGAGCGTATAACCACCAGCGCGTCCGCGGCTGATGATAGAAATCTTATGCACGGGGTCAGCATCCGGAAGAATGGATGAGACGAGTGCGTGGCCACCTTCGTGATACGCGGTGAGTTCTTTCTCTTTCTTTGAGAACAGGTGACTCTTACGTTCCGGTCCAAGCATCACTTTCTCAATAGAGCGGATGAGGTCGTACTGGGTAATTTCCTTTCGGTTTTCACGAGCAGCAAGAATCGCTCCTTCGTTCATAAGTGAGTAGAGTTCAGCGCCGGAAAATCCTGGGGTGCGCTCTGCAATCACCTCAAGGTCTACGTCAGGTCCAAACGGCTTCTTACGAGCATGTACGGCAAGAATCTCAAGACGGTCTTTACGGTCCGGCAGGTCAATCGTCACGCGGCGGTCAAAACGACCAGGACGAAGAAGTGCTGGGTCAAGCACGTCAGGACGGTTTGTTGCTGCCATCACAATCACTTTTTCGGTTGGGTCAAACCCATCCATCTCAACGAGAATTTGGTTCAACGTTTGCTCACGTTCATCATTTCCACCACCCACACCCGTACCACGCACGCGTCCCACCGCGTCAATCTCGTCCACAAAGATGATGGCCGGAGCGGAACGCTTCGCGAGTTGGAAAAGGTCACGTACACGTGATGCACCCACGCCCACAAACATTTCCACAAACTCGGAGCCACTAATAGAGAAGAACGGAACGCCTGCCTCTCCTGCAACCGCACGTGCGAGGAGTGTCTTTCCCGTTCCGGGCGCGCCCATCAGCAGAATGCCCTTCGGAATGCGTGCACCGATATCCAAAAACTTCTTCGGATTTTTAAGGAAGTCCACAATCTCCATGAGCTCTTCCTTTGCTTCCTTTGCTCCAGCAACATCCCCGAAGGTAACGCGCTGTGAAGTGTCTGCAGGGTCCGTCATTCGTGCTTTGGACTGGCCAAAGGTAAAGGCCTGCATACCAGCACCACGCACCTGGCGGGTGAGGAACCAGAACAAAAACGCGAGGAAGATAATCGGAAGAATGATTGGAGCAAGTGAAAGGAACCAGAATTTAAATCCGGTCTCTCCTTCTATGGAGATGGCTACGAAGCTTAACTGTTCGGGGGTCACGCCGTAGGTCGCGAGTGTTTCTGGTAGTCCGGTTGCCGCATCTTTCACGGATGTTTTCTTTGCACCGTCCGTGTACGTAAGCGTGAGTTCGTTTCCGGAAATTGTAATGGTGGAAATGGTTCCTGCTTTGACGTCCTGCGCTATCTGCGAAAGTGGTATCGTCGTCTTATTTTCGCTCGCAGTCGTAATGAGTGAATACAGACTAATTACCAAGAGAAGCATGAGAATGGTGGACAAGAGATTGCCCATAAAGCCCGGACCTCCTGGCATGAGGCCCTTACTTTTATTCGCCTGTTTTCCCTTCTGTGGGCCTTTTACGGGCGTCTTCTGCTCCTTCTTTGGTGGTGTCGTATTGTGAGCCATAGTGTGTTCAGACTATACAATATATCGTTCTGATGCGCTAAATATGCAAAACTTTGCTAGTCTTTTTATATGTCTGCGACATTGATTGAAAACAAAAAAGTGACGCTGCGCTTTTCCATACTGGAAACCTTTTCTGCTGGCCTTGAGCTTTCTGGTGGTGAGGTAAAGGCACTCCGAGCAAAACTTGGGAGTCTTGAGGGTGCTCGTGTGGTGGTTCGCGCTGGCGAGGCCTATCTCGTCGGTGCCACCATTCCCCCCTACCAAATGGCAAATACGGAGAAGGGATATGATCCCGAAAAAACCCGGCGTCTTTTGTTGAATAAAAAAGAAATTGCCCAGCTTGCTGATGCAGAATCTAAGAAGGGCTTGACTGTAGTGCCACTTGAGTTGTATAATGCTGGGAGATATCTGAAGGCGCGTATTGCTATCGTGCAAGGTAAGAATAAGGCTGACAAGCGAGAAGACTTGAAGTTGAAAGATGCCAAGCGGGAGATAGACCGTGCGCTAAAACAGAAACGTTAATTGAGAATGAATATCTGAAAGTGGTAACGAAGGAGAACAGGAATGAGACGAAACCAGCACAGTCAGCCAGTGAACGAGGAGTTGCGTATCGTTGACGAAGACCAGGTAAGCGTACGGGAGCGGATAGTCCGTCAACACGGACTTGAATCTCGGGATCTTGATGATGATCCTGCCGATAACGGGCTCGACGATGATGAAGCACGTTTCGCTGACGAAGAAGCTTCCGATGATGGCGATCCTATTCCACTCGACAAGCTTTTCCGTTAATCTTCAACCACTCGGGCAACTTCGGTTGCCCACACTTTCAGATATTCATTCTGCGAGCCGTTCCCCGTCCCGACTCCATCTCCTGATAGAGTCGGGACTGGGGGTGACTGGCTTTGACGGTCTCGTTCTTTGAGAAACGTGCGACGCGGTGGAAGTATGCTCACCACCTAAATCTGGCATACACCTAAACTTGCCAACACAACTGTTGCAAGCGTAAAGTCCCCATACTTCGGTAGCAAGGACTTTGCGTTCGCTTTCGCGTAAAAGCCCCGCGCTTTCGCCAAAGCGACGTTCACTCACTCCGGTTTTCGTAGCGGATGAGCTGGGCGGAATATTCTACGGAATAGGTTCTCGTGCTCCTACACGAACGACTGAAAACTAAGGACTAGGTAGAAGCGTTTTTGTTAGCGTTCTTATGCTTCTGCTGAAACTTCAATGCTAACTATGCGTCGTAGACTCGTTCTCAAAGAGAGATTCGGACCGGGGTTCAATCCCCCGCACCTCCACCGATAGAGAACAATAGAAAAAACCGCCTGCGTGGCGGTTTTTTCTATTGCAAGGAGCGCTCTAATTTCCGTACCAGGACTTCTGCCAATCCTTCATTTGCTGTATCTCTATAGTTTGCGCTGAGATGATAGCGTTCGCCATAGTCTTTATCTCCTCGTGTTTGGCGTTTTGTAGAGCGGCTTCTGCCATAACCACCGCTCCTTCATGATGCATAATCATTTCCGAAAGGAACGCCTTATCGAACGCGTCGCCAGTCTTCCCCGAAAGTCCCTGCATCATCTCATCCATAGCCCCACCCATTCCCATTGAATCGTTATGCATCATCATGCCGTTGCTCATCATGTGCTCATCCGTGTCCGGAGACCTATTCCCGGCAAGTATGTATCCGCCACCCAGCCCGATAATGAGAGCAACGGCTATAGTTGCGATTGTTTTTGTTTCCATAGTTTTGTAGTTAGTTAAATAGGCGAAGTTAGTACGTTATGGAATCCTCGGATTTAGCAGTCCTTGCGCGAAGAGCTCTTGGTAGAGTGTGGGGTGATTTTCCAATCGTATCTCTGACTTCCATTTGAGCCGTACTCTGTTACCGCGAGGAAGGAATGGGAAATAGAGCAGTACGGTAACCAGCAAGAGCGCGGTAAATACGACTATTACGGGTAGCGCTGCGGCAAACGCAATCTGCCAATGCTCTATATGGTCCAGTGCTGTCGCACAGAGAGACATCTCAGAGCCCATGAGCGGACAATGACTGTCGTGGTGTGCAGGACTGGAGGCAGTGAATGTAAGGCCGAAAAGCGTCACTGTCGCGAACGTAAGGAGGAGGAGACGAGTGAGAATTCGTGTTGACATAGAACTATTATCTAACACGCACCGACGAAGTCAATTCGTATGCCTTTCGCGAGTAGCGTTCGAACCATGCAACCTTCTTGTTGTATATCCAACCGAAGACGAATCCAGCAATCCAGCCAGCGCCGATACTGCTTGAGAGGGCCTCGTTCACGCCGTCTCCGACGATCGCTATCCTCTGGGTGGTGTTGGTATGTAGGAAATGCCGTTGACGTAAGAGGCGTAGAACGCTAGAAAGAGACTGGATATAGAAAGGAGGAGCACATGGGAAATCACGTAGGTACTGAGAACGGTCCGCGCGTTTCGAAATATGCACAGAAAGTGTCGGGACGTGCACAAGGCATCGTTCCGGACTTTGAATTTAAGGCTTCCAAGCAGCTGGTTACGGAAGAGAGAAAACCAGAACCAGCAGCACCCGTTCATACTACTGAAGTACGTATTCTGGACCTCACCGTGACAAATTTCTTCGTGGGGAAAGGCATTCTCTTTCTCGAGTCGAGTCAAGGAGAGAAGGTCCTAATGAATTACAAGCTCTTCTGTAAGCACACGGGAAGGAGCATGATTGACCTGGGCTGGAAGGTACAAGCCAAGGTTCAAGAAAATCCAAACGGAAAAGGTCTTCGGGTTATACGGGTTCTTTCATACACACCATCATGAAGTGAAAAGCCCGGCGCATGCGCGCCGGGCTTTAGTATTCCCTACTCAGGCCGCCGCAGGTGGTGCGCCTTTCTCAGTGAGTTCAATGACTTTCTCTACTACCTGTCCGGGGTTGTAATCACTCTTCACGAGATAATCCAGTGCACCAAGCGCAAGGCCTTTCTGTCGGTCTTCTTCACTTCCCAAATTCGTGAGCATGATGACCGGGATATTTTTCAACTTCTCATCTGCTTTTATTGCTTGCAATACATCAAAGCCGTTCATTTTCGGCATCATGATATCCAGGAGAATAACTGCGGGTTTCACCTCCATTTTAGAAAGTTTGTCTAAGGCCTCTTCTCCATCATTTGCTACTTCAATCTCGTGTCCTGCAACACGGAAGGAACGTTCATAGAGGTGGCGGATTAGTTCATCGTCTTCGACGGCAAGAAATGTTTTCATACGTGTACGTAGTATAGCCTACCACCTAGTCGTCGTCTAAGTCCCGTGGATTACGCTTTTGGGGCCTCGGTTGGAAGCATGAAAGCAAAGGTGCTGCCCTTCCCGAGCACGCTCTTTTCAAGGCCAATCGTTCCTCCCATGGCTGTCACGAGCAGTTTTGAGATATAGAGCCCGAGACCGGTACTTTGGTTCACATCACGCGCAAGCATATCCTCTCCTGCCTGCTGGAATTTCTTAAAGAGCCTCGTTTGGTTGTGTTCAGAAATACCGGCACCGGTATCCGTTACCGAAACCTTGAGGAAGGGTCCATTGTGTTCAGTGCGAATCGTAATCGTTCCCTTCTGGGTAAATTTAAGTGCGTTGCCAAGCAGATTCTCAAGTACCTGCTCCGTATTGTTTACATCGGCATAGACTTCCGTTGATTCTCCAGCTTTTGGTTGCTCGTAGGTAAGTGTGAGTGCGCGTTTGTCAGCCATCTCCTGCATGGAGTGCACGGTCTTCTCCACGAGCGCGCCCACATCAAAGAGTTTCTTGTCCACTCGTACTTTTCCTTGTTCAAGACGTGAGACCTCAAGGAAATCGGCAACGATATCTATCAGACGGATACTGGAATTGTGAATATCATGAAGCATTTCTTCCTCGTCTTTCTTCGTGGAGGCGTTCTTCTTCATATTGAGGAGCATGTCGGTATTCCAGCGAATGGCCGTGAGCGGGGTGCGCAGTTCATGAGACGCAATAGAGAAGAACTCTTCACGACTCCGCTCCATATTCTTGGAGTCAGTAATATCCTCAACGATAAACACGTAGCCAATGACCTCTGTTGAAACCGCAGTGTCACTTCCTTCGTCGGCAAAAATTGGAGCACACAAGAAACGGAGGAATTTCTTCCCAAATGAAACGCCGCTTTTTTCCATTGTTCGCTTTTCTTTCACGACATCATGCGCAAGCGTAACCGGATCAAAGGTTGTTTTTATAGTATCTACATTCTTGAGTGCTGCTGATATGTCGCTGATGGACTTTGGAATTATTTCAGTCTCTAGAATCGCGGTGAGTGCTGGATTGCGAACGATAATGGTGTCGTCCACGGAAGCAATGACGAAGCCGAAGGAGAGACTGTTAATGGAAGCGAGGAGACGAGCCTTTTCATTACTCAGTTCGTGCGTGCGTTGAATCACCATTTTCTCAGCTTCTTCTTTACCATGTTTAATCGTATCCAAGAGACTCACAATTTCTTTCTTGGATTTAGCTTCTGCCTCCTGCGCACTCGAAAGCCACGCGAGCATTTGGTTGATGCGTCCAGCGAGCGTACCGATATCATCCATGACACCCCCTTCAACGTGGACGGTTAGATCCTGATCTCTATTTATATGCTCCACATCCCGTGTCAGTCGAACAAAGCGTGCGATGACGAGCCGCTCAAGTAACCAGATTATTGCAATGCCAAACAACCAAAGTGATACCCCTGCAATTGCAAGGAAAATATAAATAGTCCCTAGACCCTGAGTATAAATCGGCCGTGGTTCCTCTACACGAAGAATCAGTCCCGGGTTACCGAAAATATCTTTGTATACAACGTACCCGACAATCGTACGGTCTGTGAGTGCTCGCACATAGTGATCCTGTTCGGTGCTGAGATGCTGTTTTGCGTCAACGACATCGGCAGGCAACTCCGGGTCATCATATACGTAGGCCGTAAGATTGAGATGAATAAATTCAGCAAAATTCTTTACTTTCTCTACATCGACCGCTCGACCAAATGACAGTGACCCTCGAATAGGACCGGTACCATCTCCACGAACAATGGGAAGTGAAGAAAACATGCTTGGTTTTCCATCTATAATCACGAGCCCCGTGTGTCCAGTTTCAAAATCGGGATTATGTAATAACTCGTGATTCTGTACGAAAAATTCCTTTTCTGAGGTGGAAGCAATTTCAACGCTTCCATCAATATCAATGACTCTCAGTCGGTATATATGGTCTGTATTGTCTGAAAAAATGACGTAGCTGATGTCCGCATTGGCCATACCTGCTGGGAAAGCCGTGCGTTCAAACCAATCTTCATCATGCGTCTGTGCATAATCGTACGCATCATCCCATTGTGACCAGTCATTTACTTTAATCTGCTGCTGCTGAGCAAAGTTATCAAAGGTGTCGTGTGCACGACCAAGATCTTGCACTACGCCTGCTTCTTCAATCTGCTTGTAGCTCGTCAGGAGCACACGTGTTGATATGAGATAGACGACAACAGAAAGGATCGCAATGGTAATCCCAATGGTGAGAAGGATTTTTGAACGGACTGAAAACGGCTTTCGATGCGACGACATTCCGAACATACACTTCAGTCTAGCATTTAGTTTCTCTACTTTTGTGCGATACGAACGTTACAAGTACTTTTCTCCGTAGGTACGCATCGCCTTCTCTATCACTTTGAGTCCCTTCCCTTTTTCGGTTGCTTGATAGTGACCTTCCAGTGTCTTCTTAACTAACTTTTCCTCTTCAAGTTTGCGAAGTTTATTGATGAGCGTACGAGTGGAAATCCCTGAAAGTTCCCGCTCAAGCTCACAAAATCGCTTCTCGCCTTCGTTTAAGGCATGCATGATAAGCATCGTCCACGTATCAGAGAGAATCTGCGCTGTACGCTCCATGGCGTCGCATGATTTCATATCAGGCTTCATACCCCCTATTCTACACCGCGCTCGGCCTTCTGTGTACTTTACAAAGTAAAGTACTTTACATTATACTGTAGTCATATCTCGCTAACCGTATATATCTATGACTACAGACCATACAGCACTCGCCACCAAGGAAGAATTGGCTACCACTGTAACGGCACTTACCAACAATAATTTCCTTCCTGAGGTACTCGCCACCAAGGAAGCTGCGCTTGCTCGTGTGAAGGAGCTTATTCCCGCTGGTTCCTCGGTAATGAATGGTGCGTCAAAGACGCTTGAACAAATTGGCTACATTGAGTATCTGAAAGCCGGAGACCATGGCTGGAAGAATCTGCATGAGGAGATTTTGAAAGAGACCGATACTGAAAAGCAGGCTGAATTGCGAAAATATTCTGTCGTATCTGATTTTTATATCGGCAGTGCACACGTCATTACTGAGAAAGGTGAAGTTGTCGTTGCTTCAAACACAGGTAGTCAGCTTCCCCATCTTGCCTTTACGTCACCTAATCTCGTACTCGTTGTTTCTACGAAGAAACTGGTCCCGACGCTTACCGAGGCATTTGACCGGATTGATTCTCACATCGTTCCCCTTGAAGAGGTACGCATGAAGGAGGTGTATGGATTCGGTACTACCCACGCAAAAACCCTGATACTGCATAAGGAGAACCCTGGCATGGGTCGCAAGGTGCACGTCCTCTTTGTGGAAGAGGACCTCGGATTCTAGAGAAACCGAGCCAGAGTGGATAGTAGTGAAAAAGCGAGCTTTTGCTCGCTTTTTCTAGATTTACTGGTAAAATAACCTGATAAACCCTTGAGTACTGAACGAACCCGCATAAACCGTGAGATAACTGCACGCGAACTCCGTGTCATAGGCGCCGATGGTGGAAACCTGGGCGTTATTTCCTTATCTGAGGCCTTGAAAGCCGCAGAAACGGCCGGTTTAGACCTTATTGAGATCTCGCCGAATGCGGTCCCGCCGGTTGCGAAAGTGATGGATTATGGTAAGTTTCAGTACGAGCAGAAGAAGAGAGAAAGTGTCGCCCGATCGAAGGCTAAGGTCTCAGAGACCAAAGAAGTCCAGATAAAGGTGGGTACTGGAGAGAACGATATGCGGCTCAAAGCCAAGAAAGCAGCCGAATGGCTCGCTGAAGGCCACCGAGTACGCGCCGAACTCTTCCTCAAAGGCCGGTATAAGGGCATGGAAGAAGCCTTCCTCAAAACCCGGCTCGAGAAGTTCATCATGCTCATACCGTACGCGTATCGCATCGCAGAACCGGTTACGAGGTCTCCAAAGGGCTTCGCCGGCATCCTCGAGCGCGATCCGAAAGCAGCACCAGGTGCAAAGAAAGTCGATTCCGAACCAACACAAGATGAAAACAAATAAATCATTCAGCAAAAGAATTCGTGTAACCCGTACGGGGAAGCTTGTCGTACGCAAGAGCGGCCAGGACCATTTCAATGCGAAAGAGCGTGGACGCACCAAGACCGTGAAGGGTCGCGCGCAGTCACTCATCGTCACCAACGATGTACGTCGCCGCTTCCTTCCAGGCTCTCCTGCAGCGCCTCACAACGGGTAACTTTATTTCAGTACGTAATTAAACCGGTATGTCACGAGTAAAAGGAGGAGTCACATCAGCAAAACGCCGTCGCAACATTTTGGTTCGCGCGAAGGGCTTTCGTCATGGACGCTCCACGAAGGTCCGTCTTGCAAAGGAGTCTCTCGTCCACGCTGGTAAGAATGCTTTTGCGCATCGTCGTGACAAGAAGAATGACTACCGCTCAATGTGGATTATCCGCTTGAACGCAGCTATCCGTGAGGGTGGCATGAAGTCCTACAGCACCTTCATCGCTCTCATGAAGAAGAAGGATATCCAGCTTGATCGCAAAGTCCTCTCTGAGTTTGCAAGTGAGCACCCTGAGATTTTCACCCGGATTGCTGAGCAAGTCGCAAAGTAAAGAAAAGCCCCGCATCAGCGGGGCTTTTCTTATATAAGGCTATATACAAAAAAGAATCCCGCGCCATAGGCGCGGGATGAGTAGATTGTTTTGTCATGACGGCTTCAGAAGAAGATGCGCATGTTTGCACCTACGACGGCCCCTTGAAACCCAATTGAGATGTATTCAGCGAGCCTGGCTGTTCGCGGATTTTGCTTGAACGTCCGACGCATCGCCAGATAGTGAAGTGCGCCTCCACCGGCCTTGATGGCGATGAGCTTGAATGTGCTTGGATGCCGACCGAGAAGCGGGTTGGCCTCGTGGCAGGTGCTCATTGAGAGACAATGGACCGTCTGTACCGCATCAATCGCGTTCAGAACCTGATATATGATTTCAAGCCGTTTGATTTCCTTCCAGCTCGGCTCCTTGTGTTTTACCTTCAAGGGCTGGGTTTCCGTGGTTGGCACTGTGGCTTCTCCCACCTGATTTTCATTGCCCGGCTGAAGGCTGTAGTCGAGTGCCAGAATAGTCTCCGCTGGCTGATTTTCAGCTGCGTGTGACGGTGTTGCAAACGCTACGACAGCAAGCACTGTCGTAATAAGGATGTGTTTGAGCATTCATTCCTCCCATGTACAGGTTGTACCTGGAGGGCTTTATACTTAAAATCTGAGTATCTGTCAATACTTGGGCTTTCGAGCGCCTTCCTTCGTAATTTCCCACACCTGCCCTGCCGAAGGCACAACGGCATTCCCGCCGAGATAGTCGTGGATACGCTGGGCAAGAAAACGCTGACTTGAGGGTTCACCGAGCGCGGTGAAGATAGTCTTTGTGTGTGGCAGAGCACTCTGCGCAAAGTTGAGGAGTTCATCACGGTCTGCATGCGCTGACCAGGATGAAAGAGTCTCTACCGTCGCGCGAACTGAGACGTCACGTCCATCAATCTTTACGCTCGGTGACCCGTCCTGAAGACGCCTGCCGGGGCTTCCTGGTGCTTGATAGCCCACAATCAGGAGCGTCGTGTTCCTATCAGGAAGAAATGCCTGCTCCCAGCGCCCGATGCGTCCGCCATGACTCATGCCGGCGCCTGCCATAATCATCTTTGGATTTTGCGTACTTTCAATTTCACGAGACTCATCACGAGACTCGGTCATGGTAAGAAACGGGAATTTGAAAATACTGTGCTCACGTTGTATCTCTGCCTGTGCGTCCTTATTAAAATACTCGTCTCCCCACTTCTCATACACACGCGTGGCAGAAATCGCGAGTGGAGAATCCAGGAATACGGGAATCTTCGGAATCTCGCCCGCACTCATGAGGTTTGAAATCTCATAGAGCATGAGTTGGGAGCGCTCAAGAGAAAACGCCGGCATCAGAATGACTCCCCCACGTGCTATGGCACGCCTCAGCGTGTCGCGCAGTTGTGGAATCCGATTATCTAAATGCGGGTGCAGTCGGTCTCCATAGACACTCTCCATAACGAGCACATCTGCGTCAGGAATCGGTTCCCACGGCTCAAGGTACGGGGACTTCGCGCCAATATCTCCCGTGAGTGCGACGGATGCGCCATCTTCATCACGTACGCGCACGCTACAGGAACCGAGAATGTGGCCGGTATGCCGGAGGAAGATGGAGAGACCAGGAGCGACTTCTTTTTCGGTGTGGTAATCCAGTGGCTCCACGCGGGCCATGAAGGCTCTAATATCGTCCTCGTCATACATCGGAGCAAGACCGTGCTTCTTTGCCTCCTGCGTCAGAATGTTCACACTGTCATAGAGCATGACGTCCATGAGGTCTTTTGTAGGTGGTGTGGCGTAGACCTTCCCTTTGAACCCTTCCCGCATGAGTTTCGGACACCGACCGATATGGTCCAGATGTGCGTGCGTGATGACGAGTGCGTCAATGGAGGGCACATCGTACGGAAAGGGTGCGTACATTTCCTCCTCTACAAAGTCCCTTCCCTGTTCAAGTCCGCAATCCACCAGTATTCTTCCTTTCTCATTCTCCACTAAGAAATTAGAACCAGTGACGGTGTTTGCACCACCGACAAACGTGAGTTTCAACATTTTTCTATGCTATCACGCCACCACACCAACACATGGTGGTGTGGTGGCGCGAGAAAAACCAGTCTCTTTCGAGACTGGTTTTTCTGTACGCCATCCCCGTGTGGCAACTTTTTGATGCCACGTGGGTGCCCTCATCGCATCGGTTTGAACGTAGAATGCTCAGAGTGACACGTGAATATTGGGCTCCCGAGAAATGAGCAAGTTGCGTTTTTGGAGATGGCCTGTCGCTAGTATACCTCCAGGCTTTCTGGTGTCACAAGTCTCGAACGTTTTTTATTCCAAGATGCCGTCGAGATTAATATCATAGAGAATCTCGTCGCCAATGAGTCTATAGCCAATCAACTCATTCTCAGGGAACCAGAGCTTGATTTCGGTCTCAGCATTTTCTGGCGTATCAGAGCAGTGAATGAGGTTACGTACAGCTCGATCATCAATAGCAGCGATATTGTAGGAATCTATGGTGAAGTCTCCACGAATCGTACCGACGTCAGATGTTGCTGGTTCAGTTCCCCCAACGAGCTTGGTGATGACACCAACAGCAGACGTTCCCTCCCATACCATCATCACCACTGGTCCGGTCGTCATGTACTTTTCAAGTGCACGAATGATATCTTTTCCGTATTCAATCGGTTCTTTTTCGGCTGAGAGTCCTGCAGCAGCACGGTCCTCTGCAATCTTTGCACCCTTTTTCGTGTACCATTCGTCGTCCTTGTTGTAGTGCTTCCAGATACGGTCGCTATCAAGCACGGTGAGTTTGAGTCCTACTAGTTTGAGACCAGTTCGTTCAAAACGTTTAATGACTTCTCCAATAAGAGAGCGTTGTACGCCGTCCGGTTTGATAATCACAAAACTGCGTTCTTTCTTGGGATGAGGAATTGCCATACGTTGTAAAAAATCGCCCTGTGGCGCTTATATAACTGGAGTATAGAGGAAAAGAAGCGGTCGCGCTACTGCTCGCTTGGACGGCGCGTAATCACGCGAGCGCCTTCTTTCTCAACAATAATAGTGTGCTCAAAGTGAGCACTACGAGAGCCGTCCTTGGTTCTATACGTGTAGCCGTCACTTGCAAGAATGACGGATGCTTTGCCTTCGTTTGCGATTGGCTCTAGAGCAAGCACCATGCCCTCCACTATCTCAGGACCCGTTCCAGGGTGGCCGAAGTTCGCAATAAACGGTTCCTCATGTACTGCCGAACCAACACCATGACCACCAAGCACTCGCACGACAGAAAAGCCGGTATCGCGGAATGCCTCGCCAGTTGCGTGTGAAATGTCACCAATGCGGTTACCTACCTTTGCTGCTTCTATGGCTCGTTCAAGGGATGCTCGGGTGGCGTCCATGAGAGAATATGCCACTGGGTCTACCTTCCCGACTGGCACGGTGAGTGCTGAGTCTACGACATACCCTTCGTGAATGAGACCGAGATCAAGTGCGACGATATCGCCCACTTTCAACGTACGTGGGTTTTCATTTGGAATACCATGCACCACTTCATCATTCACGGAAACACATAGTGCTGCTGGATATGGGCGCGGGGCACCTTCCGGGATGTAATCAAGAAAGGCTGGCTTGTCACCTCCCTCAAGGATGAGCCGAAGCGCTTCGTCTTCAAGTCCCTTTGTAGAGACACCCGGGGCAACCTGACCCGCGAGTTTCTCAAGAATTACGCCGAGACGACGTCCCGCCTCAGTAATCTTTTCTCTGCTCTCTGGTGACTTAGCAATCATTGCCTATGCAGGAAGATTAAGCGCTGTCGCAATGTCTTTCGCCACTTGTTCTGGTGTCTGTTCACCATTTATTACTGTCAGGTTTCCACGATCGCGGAACAGTGTGAGTGCTTTGGTAGTGTATGCGTCATATTCTTCTAGACGCTTCGTAACCGCATGATCGTCAGCCCGGCCCTCAACACCCTTGCGACCTTCGAGACGACGATGCACCTCTTCATCCGAGATGTTGATCTCAAGTACGGTATAGGGACGCCCGACCCAATCAAGAGAGTCCGTAACGAGTTCTGCTTCAGCTTGTTTACGATTGAATCCGTCAAACACAACGCTTTCGTCACTCTTGAGAGAAAAGAGGGCGCGTAGATAGAGATACATGGCAAACCAGTGTGGCGCAAGAAGGCCGTTATCTATTTCCTCCTTTACTTTGCTGCCAACAATATTGTCTTCCTTAGCAATGGCTCGGAACTGATCTCCTGACGCAAGGATGGTCCATCCAGTCTTCTCCGCGAGAAGTCTTGCCTGCGTGCCCTTACCGCAGCCTGGCTTGCCAATAAAGAAAACGGTTGTTGGTTGAGTCATAAATGAAAGTATTTCTAAAATGTATCACGAGAGAAGCCGGCTTGTGCCGGCTTCTAATATTCGCGGAGGGAGATCTGCGCATCAACCTTTCGGATAAGGTCGAGCAGTACCGTAACTGCAATGAGAAGCGCGGTGCCGCCAATAAGAATAGCGGTGATGCCGGTCAATCCTTGCACAATAAACGGAACGACCGCAATAAATCCAAGGAATGCAGCACCTGGAAGGGTGACTCGGTTTACCACAGACCCAATGTATTTCTCGGTCTCTTTTCCTGGGCGAACACCCGGAACGAAGGCGCCAGACTTCTGAAGGTTGTCGGCAACGCGGTGTGGTTCAAAGGTGATGGAGGTATAGAGGAAGGTAAACGCAACAACGAGAATGAAGTAGACCAAACCGTATTCAAATGGGTTTGCGGCAAAGGCACTGTACCAGGCACTTGCACCGGCTAGACCCTTTACGCCAACTGCAGCCAAGCCATTAATAATCATTTGTGGAAGTAGGAGGAGAGAAAGAGCAAAAATGATTGGAATTACTCCCGCCTGAAGAAGACGTATGGGCAGATAGGTCGCCGCACCTCCTTGCATCGCTGCGCCGCGCACTTGACGAGCGTACGCAATAGGAATAGAACGCTCAGCCTCTGACACCATCACCACAAAGAAGATTGCAGCTAGTGCAATTAAAAAGAACCCAACGTAGGCGGGGATGTTTGCCGCGGTAGCAGAAAAGAGTGCTTGGGAGATGCCCGTAGGCACACTAGCAATGATGCCCGCAAAGATGATGAGCGATACACCATTCCCAATACCGAATTCGGTGATGAGTTCTCCAATCCACATAAGGAGCATGGAACCAGCTGCGACAAGCAGTACGTCAATAACAAACAGGGTTGGGGTAAGGCCCACCAAAATGCCCTGGTTGGTCAGAAGTGAGAGATATGCGACACCTTGAAGCACCGCAAGCGGCACCGTAAGGAGACGACTCAAGGTAACGAAACGGGTACGACCTGTCTCGCCCTCATCCGTATACATCGCCTTTACCTGCGGAAAGACAACCGTTGCAAGCTGCATAATGATGCTTGCAGTAATGTACGGACCAACACCAAGCATCACGATAGAAAGAGTTGAAAATCCACCTCCCGAGAATACAGAGAGGAGACCAAAAAACTGGTTATTTTGGAAAAACTGTTCAAGACGAACACGGTCAATACCCGTAATCGGAATCGCGGCGAGCACGCGGAACAGTACGAGTGCGGCGAGTAGAAAGAGTATGCGATTACGGAGCGCTTTGTCGCTTAGAGCAAGTCGTAGTTTGTGTAGAAATTTAGCGAGCATTGGAAGGAACGGATGTCGTAAGAGATCCGCCAGCTTTTTCAACAGCAGCGCGTGCGGCTGTTGAAGCCGTCACACCTGAAATTGAAAGCGCCTTAGTGAGTGTACCAGTACCAAGAAGCTTCACCGGAAGCACACGTCCAGCACGTTTAGAAACAATACCCTTCTTGAACAAGATTGCTGGAGTGATAGCGTCGCCTGCACTAAAGGTTGCCTCAAGTGTTGCGAGATTTACCGGAACATAGTTCGTGCGGTCAATGCGTACTGTACGAGAACGATTTTTTCCGTGACCACGAAGCTTTGGAAGCTTCTTAATGAGGTCACGCATCTCTGGACGCTTGCGGTGACCAGCACGTGCGTTCTGACCTTTGGTACCACGACCGGAGGTCTTACCACGCTTGCCACCACGACCTACACGAGTAGTCGTTATGCGGGGAGTTTTTGCGGCGAGAGTATTGAGTTGCATATGCTTATTTTGCGGCTGCTTGGCCAAGCGCAGCTACCGTTGCGCGTGCAATCGTGAGCTTGTTTTTGGTACGAGTCAAAATCTTTGCGATGACGTTCGTGACACCAGCGTACTCAAGCACCGTACGCATCGCAGAACCAGCAACGAGACCGCGACCTGGAGACGGGATGATGGAAACAATAGATGAAGCGTATTTTACGGAAACATCATGTGCGATGGAGTTGTCGTTCGTCATCTTCACGGTGATGAGATGCTTCTTCGCATCACGAACAGCCTTATCAATAGCAAGCGCGGTGTCAGCACCCTTACCGATACCCACACCAACACGTCCCTTCTTGTCACCAATCACCACGGTAACGCTGAAGGAGAAACGACGACCTCCAGCCATTACACGAGCGACACGACGAACATCAATGGTCGTCTGCTCAAACTCGCTCCGTTCGCGAGGAGCTCGGTCACGACGAGGACCACGACCACCCCCACCCTGACGTCCGCGACCACGAAGTGCGGTGCGTGCTGGAGCTGCAACCTCTGCTTCTGGAGCAACTTCAACAACCGGAAGTACTTCTACCTCAGGTACGACTTCCGTTGTTTCTGTTTCATTCATAATGGTGGTGTCGCTCATAGTATTAGAAAGTAAGGCCGCCGTCCCGTGCGGCGTCAGCTAGTGCCTTCACCTGGCCTCCGTATTCGTATCCACCACGGTCAAAGACGACGGTGGTGATACCCTTTTTCTTTGCGGCTTCAGCAATAGCTTTGCCGACGGCAACGGACTGTACAGAAAGTGAACCCGGGAAGGAGCGGCCATGGGCGCTCAACATAGTTACGCCAGCTTCGTCATCAATAAGCTGTACCGATACAAACCGATTACTTTTGAAAACGGCAAGACGAGGCCGTGCCTCGGTCCCAGAAATGCGAGAACGCACACGTCGGTGACGACGATCACGTTGTTCCTGCTTGGTGAGAATTGAAGTAGCCATAAAAGATTACGCGGCTTTCTTGCCCTGCTTACGACGAATAACCTCCGTATCGTACTTGATACCCTTACCAAGATACGGCTCTGGCTTCTTCACCTGACGAACCTCAGCAGCAAACTGTCCAACCTGCTGCTTGTCAGGCCCTTCAATCGTGATGGTGTTCTTTACGACGGTAACCGTAATGCCCTCCGGGACCGGAAGGCTGACGAGGTGAGAGAAGCCAACGGCAAGCACGAGGTCATTTCCTTTGAGTTCTACCTTGTAGCCCACGCCGTTCAAGATAAGCACCTTCTTAAAAGGAGTTTCAACACCGTGCATCATTGCGATGAGGTGAGCAGCAAACGTACCCGTGAGGGCGTGTGCGAGACGTGAAGAGTTGTTTGGCGTAATGACCACACCTTCAGGAGTAACCTTGATATCAATAGAAGAGTGCACCGCACGTGAGAGCGTTGCCTTACTTCCCTTTACAGAAAGACTCCCATTTCCAGCCGTGACTTCGACTTTAGCGGGTACCGGTATCGGTTTTTTTGCTAGGCGTGATGGCATACAAAATCAATTACCAGACTTCAAAAAGATTCTCACCACCGACATGAGCCTTACGTGCCTCGCTATCTGAAAGCACACCTTTTGGTGTTGAAAGGAGGCGAGCACCAATGCCATTCTTCACGGAATGAGCTTCGTGAGTTGGAGCGTACAAACGACGGCCCGGTTTGCTTACACGCTTCACTCCATGAATCTTGTGGTCACCACGCTCGTCGTACGCAAGCGTTACCTCAAAGTGGTACGGGACTTTTGACTTCTGTACATCAGCAACGAAGCCGAGACTCTTCAGCTTGTGTGCAATTTCTTCCACGTGCTTAGACGCAGGAACCATCACCTTTGGCTTACCGATAGCACCGGCATTCTTCAAGCGAATGATGAAATCTCCAACGCGGTCGGTTACCATGATGCTTTCTTTACGCCAGGAATCTTTCCTTCACGTGCAAGTTCACGAAACGCGATGCGGGAAAGGCCGAAATCACGCATGTAACCACGAGAGCGACCAGTAACGGCACAACGGTTCTTGATACGAACCGGGGAGGAGTTCCGAGGGAGCTTTTGTAGGCCATCAGAATCACCCGCAGCTTTGAGGGCTGCGCGCTTAACAGCAAAACGAGCGGTGAGAGCCACCTTTTTGCGGTTACGGGCGAGTTGTGATGTTTTAGCCATACGAAAAATAGCTCCGGAGAGCGTGGAGGTACTCTATCAGCTAGCATTTACGCTGTCAAATACGCGTAGGGTCTTTTTCAGAAGTTTGCTTTTTATAGTAGGGCAAACAAAAAACGCCGTATCTACGGCGTTTCTTGCTACTGCCTAAAAGCGGTCCTTACTGCTTCTTAAACGGGATGCCGAGATGACGGAAAAACGCGTCGGCTTCTTCCTTAGTTTTTGCCGTGGTGACGAAAGTAATAGCGATACCAAAGACGTCTTTGAGGTCTTCGTCAGCTGCTTCAGGGAAAATCGTGTGTTCCTTAATGCCGATGGTGAGGTTGCCCATGTCATCAATAGCTCCAGCAGACAAGCCGCGGAAGTCGCGCGTACGAGGAAGGGCGATATTGATGAGCTTATCAATAAAGTCGTACATGCGTGCGCCGCGAAGCGTGACCTGATAGCCGACGACATCCCCTTCGCGCATCTTGAATTGTGCGATGGAAGCCTTTGCCGGGCGGGGAGAAGGCTTCTGTCCCGTGATACGAGCGAGACGGGTCTCTACAATCTGGAGACGGTTTTTGTCTTTTGCAGAACCAACACCAGAAGACACCACGACCTTAACAATACGTGGAGCGCGAAGACGATTCGTGTAGCCAAACTTCTCAGAGAGTGCCTCGAAGCTGGTTTGTACCTTTTGTTTTGAAAGCATCATAGTCGTGAAAATTAACCGAGTTTGGTAGCGCTCTTAACGGCAATGCGAACGAGCTTACCCTCACGTAGTTCACGCTTCACACGGGTTGGCTTCTTTTGCTCAGGATCTACGACCATGACGTTTGAAATGTGGATGGCGCGAGGACGCTCAGCGATGCGTCCGACGCGACCGCGAACTGGATTCTTCAAATGGCGCTTTACAATAGCGACTCCTTCAACCACGACCATTGCGTCCTGAGGAAGCACCTCAAGTACCGGACCCTGCTTGCCCTTGTCCTTACCAGAAATCACCATGACCTGGTCACCCTTCTTTATTTTGAATTTTGCGGTCTGCTTGCCGCTGGTTGCTTTACTCATACGAAAAAATTAAACGACTTCAGGTGCGAGTGACGCAATGTTCTGCCATCCCTTTTCGACCAAATCACGTGGCACCGGTCCGAATACGCGGTTTCCTTTAGGACCCATTTCCTTACCCTGCTTCTCAATAAGCACGACCGCGTTGTCATCAAAACGCACATAAATACCACTTGCACGACGGAAGGCCTTACGCTGACGGACGACGACGGCCTTGTAGATATCCTTCTTCTTCACGGCCTTGCGGGGCTCTGCGGTCTGAATAGATACCACCACGACGTCGCCAATTTCAGCGTAGCGACGCTTAGACCCCCCAAGCACCTTGAAGACACGAGCTACTTTAGCTCCTGAGTTGTCTGCAACGGTGACGATTGATTGTGGCTGTACCATACGTAAATTATGAGACGGCTCCCGCTATCTTGAAGCGCTTCAGTTTTGAAATAGGACGGCAGCCAACGATGGTTACCTTCTGTCCCACTTCAACCGTGTTGCCTGGGTCGTGCACCAAGTACTTTTTGGTCTTGGTCTGGTACTTCTTGTACTTCGGATGCTTTACATAGCGAGACACCTCCACGGTGGCCGTGTCTTTCATCGCCGTCTTTACGACGACGCCCTCAAAGCTCTGTGGTTTGGTAGTAGTAGATTCCATAGTGTTATGCCTTCTTCGCACGATTACCCTGTTCGGTCAACACGCGAGCGATTTCCTTACGTGCCTTCTTGGGAGCATTGCTGTCCTTTGCGCGAGCACCCGCAGCTGAAAAGCGAAGCGTGCGAAGCTCTTCACGCTTTTCTTTGAGCGTCTTTACGAGCTCAGCTTCGCTCTTATCCTTGTACTGTGGTTTCTTGGTTGCCATACGAAAATTAGCCACGGGTTACGACACTGCTTTTGAGTGGAAGCTTTGCGCCAGCGCGGCGAAGTGCATCACGTGCAATCGCGTCCTGTACACCATCAAGCTCAAAGAGTACGCGGCCGGGACGTACCTCAAATACAAAGTGCTTCGGGTCTCCCTTACCCTTACCCATGCCTACTTCAGCCGGCTTGTTGGTGATAGGACGGTCCGGGAAAATGCGAATCCAGAGCTTGCCTCCCTTTCCGGTTACGCGGGTAAGTACCTTACGGGCTGCCTCAATTTGGTTTGAGGTCACGCGTGAAGCGGTTGTAGCCTTAAGGCCGTAGGAACCGAAGGCAACGGTAATGCCACGCGTCTCAGGACGTGCGAGCTTGGCTTCAGACTTTCGTCCGGTCTGCCACTTGCGGTGTTTTACTTTTTTAGGAAACAACATATGAAAATTTAGGTGCGTGCTCCAGACGGATTCATTTGACGTGTTGCGCCCGCGCGCTCCTTTTCATTGAACGTCTCACCGAGGTAAATCCATACCTTGATACCGATAACGCCGTACGGAAGGTAGGCACGCTCAACCGCGTAGTCAATATTTGCGCGGAAAGTCTGGAGCGGAATACGACCCTTCTTGATTTGCTCCGTTCGGCTCATGTCAGCACCACCGAGTCGTCCAGATACCACGATGCGAACACCAATGACTTCACGCACCGCAAGCACCTTTTCAACGGTTGACTTGAGGACACGGCGAAATGGCATGCGCTTCTCAAGTCCTTCTGCCACCATATAGGCAACCACCGCAGCATTGGTCTCCGGCTGACGGATTTCCATAATATCGAGCTTCAAGAGACGACCCTGACTTGGTGCAATCTTCTCTACGACACGCGTGAGCTCAGTGCGGAGTTTGGTCGCATTTTCTCCTGAGCGTCCAATGACGAGACCTGGGCGAGCGGTGTGCACGATGACACGAATCTCGCTCTGTGAACGTTCAATTTCAGCATCAGTTGCGTGCATGCCACGCAGACGCTTCTTCAAGAAAGAGCGGATAGCAGCGTCTACCGCAAGGTTTTCACGGAAAGATTTCTTGTCACCAGCAAACCAACGGCTCTTCCAATCACGGATGATGCCGAGGCGGTGTGCGTAAGGGTGTACGGTATGAGTCATAGTAAATTAGGAAGCAGTAGATGAAAGTTCAAGCACCACTTTGCTGCGGCGCTTTCGTATAGGTGCTGCACGACCCATGGCGCGTGGCATGAAACGCACAAGCATACCAGCAGAATCAACACGAATGTCAGCAATACGAAGGGCTTTCTCGTCTTCACCCTTTGCTTTTGCGTTTGCAATAGCGCTCTTCAAAAGCTTCAAAATAGGGAGCGAGGCACGCTTTGGGAGGAATGAGAGTGCATTGATTGCCTCCTGTACGGTCTTTCCTTTTACCATATCGGTCACGAGGCGGACCTTGCGAGGTGACTGGTTGTAGGTAGAAAGCTCAGCCTTCGCAACAGTGGTGACCTTGCGAGCTGAAGCAATCCTATTCTTCTGTGTTCCGATTGAAGCCATATATTATTTCTTCTTTGCGGCTGCAGGAGCGGCCTTCGCAGCCTTAGCGGCGGTGATTTCAGCTTCCTTTCGCTTCTGCTCAAGCTCCTTCTGCATCTTTCCTCCGTGACGGACGAATTTCTTAGTTGGCGAGAACTCTCCAAGGCGGTGCCCTACCATATCCTCAGTAACGAGAACGTCTACGTGTTTCTGACCGTTGTGAACTCCGAAGGTAAATCCAACGAATTCAGGAGCAATTTGGGAACGGCGGGCCCATGTCTTAATAACCCCAGCAGAAGCTGGTTTCTTATCTGAAATCTTCTTGAGGAGCTTTACGTCCACAAAAGGTCCCTTTTTAAGTGATCGTGACATGTATAGACAATGGAAAGCCCGCGAAGCGGGATAGGTAAAATCTATATGATTTAGTGTTTTTTTGCAAGAAAACACGAACGTGGGCTTTCCGGGACTCAAAAAACAGGTGGTATAGTCATTCTGGAAGGAGAAAATCATGAGTAAACTCAATAAAATGCCTGGTCATTTGCTCCAAGCAGATCTTGAAGATCTACGGGAACGCGGAGATAGAGCCTATAATCGTCTCCGCCGGCGTGCGCGTTCGTACGAAAGGTTTCAAGCCTTTCGCTCCTGGATCGAAAAACTGTTCTAGCGTGCATACGAAAGAAAATAAGGGACCCCACTCAGGCGGGCCCTTTTTGTAAGACACACTGGACTCCATCGTCTAGAGGTGCAGGACGTATACTAGTAGTACCTAATCTATGGATACCAAAAGTACGAGTATTGTCGGCGTTATCATCCTCGGGGTTATCAGTCTCGGTCTCGTGCTCTGGTACATGAGCGAGCACCCAGCCCCCTACGTACGGAACCCAGACGGCGCAGTTCCGGGAACCGCAACGACCACACCCACAGCTCCCGATAAAACCTTGAGTGAGAATGGTCGCTACTACGACATCACCGCCGTCTATCCCTCGGTCACTCCGCTGAAAGCTTCTGCATCCGCTCGTGCAGACGCACAAGCCATTGAGGTCATGAAGCAATTTGAACTGAACACCATTTCCGCTTTTAAGGAGCAGGGTAATTTTGACCACCTCACGGCTGAAGACATATCCATGCTTGGATTTGACCAAGGACGGAAAGAATCTCTTGAAATTACGTATGTGCTAAAACGTGGTGGAACTACTCTTTCCTACCTCTACACAATGTATCAAGACACGCTTGGCGCTCACCCAAATGCATACTTTAGAAGTTTCACCTTCAACTCAAAAACGGGTGAGGGTCTTGATTTAACAGACGTATTTGCTCCTGGAACCGACTACTTGAAACTGCTTTCAACAATTTCTCGAAAGAAGTTACCGACCATTATCGCCAAAACGGAAGGTATGCAGGGTGTAGAAGTGGATGTTGACTATATGAACCGAGGTACGACTCCTGACGCCGATAACTTCCAGAACTGGTACATCGATGGAACCTCACTCGTGCTTCTCTTTCCTCCCTACCAGGTAGCTGCCTACGCTGCCGGTGTGCAGACGGTCTCCATACCCTTTTCAGAACTCGGTACGAGCGTACGAGCGAGCTATCGCTAACCATGAAGAAGCAGACGCTTCTCTTTCTACGCCGGAGCAAACCTGACGAACTACTGCTCGCGATGAAGAAACGCGGGTTTGGTGAGGGGAAATGGAATGGTGTTGGTGGAAAGGTAGAAGGCGAAGAAACAATTGAGGAAGCGGTAATCCGCGAAGCCGAGGAGGAAATCGGAGTCAGTGTGCTCCCTGAAGATCTCACACCGCGGGGAATACTTACGTTTCAGTTTAAAGGAGAAGGCGGTCTCCATATTCAAGTACATATATTTGAAACATACATATGGAAGGGCGAACCGAGTGAAAGTGAGGAAATGAAACCCGTTTGGTACCGAACCGACTCAATTCCCTACAAGCAGATGTGGATAGATGACCCGCACTGGTTGCCACTTTTTCTTAAGGGTAAAAATGTCCGTGGAGATTTTGTATTTGATGCAACGGGCAAAACGATTATTTCAAAACATATTGAAACGAACTAAGAAAAATGGCCCGGACAAAAGTCCGGACCGAAGGTTACTCAACAAAGAAGGTACTGAATTCTTGCGGGGTGCAGGTGTAATTCCAACCAAGGGGCTGAAGTTGCTGTGACCCGTAGACCGCCTTGTTGAAATGCTTCCGGGTCAGGTAATCAACGAAGATAACCGCTGCCACCCTACCCTCTTTGCATGAAATCGTGTCTGCAATCACTCGGTGGGCGACCGCTGTTGTTTCGCTCTTCGTGAGTTCTTGCAGTCCGATGCCAGCGAGCACAGGAAGCATATGTTCATGCTTTTCCATTTCTCTCCACACGAGCGGTTCACGTGATTCAAGGTACTCAAACCGGCCGTTCCCGTTGATAAGATCAAGCGTAAAGCCTCCCTTATCTGCGTGTGGCATGGCCAGAACCTCTCCACTTGGCAGTCCTGGCGGATACCAAAGAAATCTGAGCATCCAGCGCTCCTTCAAGCACATCGTTTCTTCAACGAGGAGAGGATCGCCGAGAGACTTTGCATAAGCATGAATCATCTCTTTCGTGGACTCAAGCAAACACTGAGCCAACAAGATAAACCTGAAGAACGTGCCGGTTGTATCCACTTTGTCCGCTTGTAGAAGCTGATCCGGAATTGTTTTCAAAGTGAGGTGCATATCGTACTTGTGGTCGAAACTCGTACCAGACGTTTTCACCTCAAATCCAACACCGCTTCGTCGTCCATCTGGCTCATAGCCAAACGTTTCCAACGTTTCAACAGGAAGCGCACAGACTTTCGTCCACGCCTTCTCTGCTTGCTCTAAATATCCACGAGTAAGTTCGTCGAGTGGCACATAGTCAATATGCGCCTTACGACTTGTGTATGGTGACATTGCACCCTCCTTTCGTGTTTCGTACAACTATCCTGAATTAGAGTACGGGCTGATATGACAAATGTAAAACCGCCCTTATGGGGCGGTTTTAGTGAGAAATCTATTAGCGCTTCTTGCCGACTTTGCGACGAGAAACAATAAACTTGTTTGAGTATTTCTTCGGGGTGCGGGTCTTCTGTCCCTTTCCGGTTGGCTTACCCCACATGCTCTTTGCACGACGGAGTCCACGACCCTGCTTACCTTCACCACCTCCGTGTGGATGGTCTACTGGGTTCATTGCCGTACCACGAACCGTAGGGCGAATACCCTTCCAACGACTCTTACCTGCCTTTCCGTAGTTCTGGAGACGCTGTTCCTCGTTACTTACGGAACCGATAGAGGCCCAAGCGAGTTCGGAAATCTTTCGGATTTCTGTTGAAGGCATTTTGAGCTGAGCATAGCCTGCGTCATGTGCCACCACTTCAGCATAGTTACCAGCTGAGCGGGCAAGACGTGCTCCAGCTCCAGCTTGAATCTCAATGTTGTAGACAAATGTTCCAGACGGAATCTTTCCAAGGGGAAGACGGTTACCTGCTGTAAGTGGTGCATTCTCAGAAACTTGGAATGTGTCGCCCACTTTCATGGTCTTTGGCGCAAGCACGTAGCGACGCTCTCCATCAGCGAACACCACGCGAGCGATGAAGCCGGTGCGATACGGATCGTACTCAATGGTCTCAACGCGTGCAGGAATGTTCTTCTTGTCGTACTTAAAATCCACATCGCGAAGACGACGCTTGTGACCCCCACCCTGGTGACGAACGGTGATGCGTCCTGCATTGTTGCGGCCTGCACGATTACTCTTGCTTGCCATCAAGCTCTTCATTGGCTTGTCACCAGACAAGACGCCACGATACGTGACGGTAGTCATGTGACGACGAGACTTGGTTGTTGGCTTGTAGCTTTTCATACGGGTAGTAATTACGAACTAGGCAAATTGAATAGTCTCCCCCTTCTTGAGGTAGACATACGCCTTGTGACGACGAGCGCGTGCTCCTTCACCACGGCGGGTACGAAGGTTTACCTTCTTTGCAGGCAGGTTCACCATGCGCACCTGGCGAGGCGTGACCTTGTAGATGGACTTTACGGCGTCCATGACTTGAGTCTTTGTTGCGCGCGCAGGAACTTTGAACACGTACACGCCCTGCTCAGTGCCGATAAGTGCCTTCTCTGAGAGCCATGGTGCTATGAGTATGCGCTCAAGGCTTCCATCTTCAGGGACCCGCTTCGCCCGAGCGTCAGCGAGGCGAGGTTTCTTTGCCGCTTTAGGTGCAGTAGATTTTACTGCTTTCTTTACGGTCTTCTTTGGAGTTGATTTAGAAAAAAGTGCCATACGAATTTATTATGCAGACTTACCGAAGCGCGCCGTAAGGACAGCGAGGGATTCTGCCGGCTTCTCAATCACGAGGTACTTCTTTGAGACGAGATCAAGCGGGTTTAGGTTACGCACCTCCTCCGTCATTAAGCTTCCGATGTTGCGGAATGATTTCTCGGTGGTCTCGTCCTTGGTGGACATCGCCATGATAGCTGCGTTCTTGCGCTTCGTTGCGAGGGTTGCCTGTCCTGAAGCCTTTGCAAGCATGTTGAGGAAGGTTATCGCGTCCTTCGTTTTTGGTGCTGTAAATGCAAATGAGTCTACGAAGATAACTTCACCGTCCTTAAACTTCTTAGAAAGCACTGAAGCGAGTGCAGCTACACGCATCTTGCGGTTAATCTTCACTGCGTACACCTTCTCAGCGCGTGGACCATGCGTCACGCCTCCACCCTTCCAAATCGGAGAACGAGAAGAACCATGACGAGCGCGTCCGGTGCCCTTCTGCTTCCATGGCTTCTTACCACCTCCAGACACTTCTCCTCGGAACTTCGTGTGAGCAACCGTTGGGCGAGCGTTTGCCTGCATACCAACCACTACCTGGTGGACGAGGTCGGCATTCCAGGATGCACCAAAGAGTTCAGCTGGAAGTGCAATCGTCCCGGCCTTTGCTCCTGTAGCGCTGTAGATAATCGCCTCGTGTGAGGAAACTTCAGTAGGAGCCTCTGCTTTCACTGCGCGGGTTGCAGTCTTCACTACCTCGCTCTTTGCGACTTTCTTTGCGGGTGCCTTCTTGGCTACGGTCTTTTTAGGTTGGGTTGCCATACGTACAAAAATTATGATTTGCCCGCTTCGCCGGAGTTTGAACGAGGCGAGGAGACAATCTCGACCACGCCACCGGTTGCCCCTGGCACCGCACCAGAGACAATTATCTGGCTGTTTGCCGGGTCAACGCGGAGCACCCTGAGATTCGTTACCGTAACACGGTCGCCACCCATACGCCCAGCCATCTTCATGCCGAGGGTCACGCGACCACCAGCACGTCCAGGACCACCGCCGATAGAACCAGCCTCACGCTCTGAGTGCTTCTGGCCGTGAGAACGTCGACCTCCCTTGAAACCATGACGCTTCACGACACCCTGGAAGCCCTTACCCTTTGAGGTACCGGCAACCTGAATGGTCTCGCCTTCAGCGAAGGTATCAATCGTGAGTTCACTGCCGACAGTAAACGCTTCTGGGGTATCCGTACGGAATTCCTTGAGTACTTTAAATGCCTTCGTTGCCTGAGGCTTGTTCACGCGCGCGAGTTTCTGAACCTCGTAGCCAATCTGAACCGCTCCGTAGCCATCCGTGGTCGCACTCTTCACCTGCGTGACAATGTTCTGGCCTACCGTAAGAACGGTTCCAGCATTAACACGACCATCTTCTTCGAAGACTTGAGTCATGCGACCTTTTCGGGCGAGGATAAATTTCATGCAGTAAAAATAGAAATCGCGCTGTACAACAGCGCGGTTAGGAGCTCCAGAGAGCTCTCCCGGCCATTGGTCCGAGCCAAAAGCTCGTACATAGCGACTTAGGGACTATACAGGTGGTGCCTCCCAAATGCAAATTCTGGTGCTATGCTTCGAACAGACCCGATTGTGCGGTCAGAAAGGAGAAAATCATGCGCGAAGGATGGGGTGGGACCAAGCGTCCCACAAGATCCGACGGTGGTAGTGTTTTCATCGGAGATGGAGGAAGCGCCGGCATCAGCGAAGGTCATGGCGGAATCCGCGAAGGATGGGGTGGTGACATTCAATCCGAGGGTTGGGCAGACATTCGCTCCGAATGCTGGCTCAGCACCGAAACACTCTGACGACACGCGGTCGTCGCAAAGACGAAGGCGGGACGCAAGTCCCGCCTTTTATATAACGTAAAGCCGGCCTTTTAGACGGAGGAAAATAAAACGGGCGCGGATTTCTCCGCGCCCGTTTGAGTTCGATTGCTTGGATCAGACCGTAGCCGGCTTGTACCAGCGCCGATAGAGAAGGATTGCCCCGCCGAGGATGGTGCCGACACCGAACGGCAAGGACGCGGCAAAGCAGTCCCAGCCCTTCTCGTCTTCAGCCTTCACAGGATTGAACGAGGCAAGGTAGAGCGCCACAAAACCACAAACGCTTCCCACAATTGCGCACGCGACCCCAATACCGATCTCGAGAGAAGTCGGCGACAGCACAGGATTCAATGCAGCTGTTGCCGATCTGGCGACGAGCACCCCGCAACAGCTTGCGAAGCCGATGTGTAATTCCGGCCACGCAAGTGCACCAGTGAGTGCTAACCCGATGATTGTGAGAACAGCTAAAACGATGCCACGAAGGAGATCTCCGGTGAGGTATCCGAACACGACAGCGATAAGGTACAGAATGGTGAAGCTGGTGCTCCACTTCAAAAAATTAGACATCTCAAACCCTTTCTGCAGACCTGGCTGCACAACGGCTTTATACAACAAGGTATTACAAAAGTCAAAAGCAAAACCGCCCTTTCGGGCGGTTTTGCTTTTGTTTCTTCTTTACTAAGTGTTTTCAAAAAACTTCAATGACGAGGCGTCGGAGGAAAATATCTTGAGTCGTACGTGCTGGTACGGTGAAAGATATTTTCCGAACGATAACAAAGTCAGTGGAGAACTTTTGGAAGCACTTCCTTACACCATCTTCACATCAATCGTGACGCCCGACGGTAGATTGAGATTCGTAAGAGCCTCAATAACCTTTGGGTTTGGAGAAAGAATATCAATGAGTCGCTTGTGAATGCGCATCTCAAACTGCTCGCGCGCGTCTTTGTGGACGAACGTTGAGCGATTCACGGTCCATCGCTTTATCTCAGTTGGAAGCGGTACGGGTCCTACGATTTTCGCATCAAAGCGATTCGCAGTATCCATAATCTGCTTCACCGAAAGATCGAGGATTTTATGCTCATAGGCTCGGACACGGATGCGAAGCTTGGGCTCAGCCGCAGCCTCAGCGGCTGCTGCTTTCTTCGTTGTTTTCTTCGCGGTGGTAGCCATACGAGTAATAGTAGCAGGCTATTTTACGCAGTGATCTTCGTCACCACACCAGCACCAACGGTCTTACCTCCTTCGCGAATAGCGAAGCGGGTATTGTCCTCAAGTGCGATAGGTGCCGTGAGCTTTACCTTGAAGGTAACCGTGTCTCCTGGCATAACCATTTCCTTTCCTTCAGCGAGCGTTACCTCTCCAGTAACGTCCGTTGTTCGGATGTAGAATTGTGGCTTGTAGCCAGAGAAGAATGGTGTGTGACGACCACCCTCATCCTTAGAAAGGATGTAGACCTCTGCTTCAAAGTCAGTGTGCGGAGTAACCGTACCGGTCTTCGCAAGCACCTGACCGCGATGCACGTCCTCCTTCTTCGTTCCACGAAGAAGGATACCTGCGTTGTCGCCAGCCTGTCCTTCCTGAAGCTGCTTGTTGAACATTTCAATACCGGTGATGGTCGTCTTGGTTGTTGGCTGAAGGCCGACAATTTCAACTTCTTCACCTACCTTGACCATACCTCGTTCGATACGGCCGGTAACGACGGTTCCGCGTCCTTCAATTGAGAAGATGTCCTCGATTGGCATAAGGAACGGCTTGTCCGTCTCACGAACTGGGTCTGGGAAGTAAGAATCCATCGTGTCGACGAGTTCCTTTACCTTAAGAGCCCATTCGTCAGAAGCGTCAGTAGCCTCAAGCGCCTTGAGACCAGAACCCTTCACGACAGGAGTGTCCTTATCGAAGCCCTGCTTGGCGAGAAGGTCGCGGATTTCCTCTTCAACGAGATCCACCATGTCCTTATCATCAACCATGTCCACTTTGTTAAGGAAAACAATGAGACGAGGTACACCCACCTGCTTTGCAAGAAGGATGTGCTCGCGCGTCTGGGGCATTGCGCCGTCGGTCGCGGCGACTACAAGTACTGCACCATCCATCTGGGCAGCACCCGTAATCATGTTCTTGATGTAGTCAGCGTGACCCGGAGCGTCAATGTGAGCGTAGTGACGATTCGGTGTCTCGTACTCAGAGTGGTGAAGAGCGATCGTGATTCCACGAGCTTTCTCTTCTGGAGCGTTGTCGATGTTCTCAACCTTCTCAGCGCGGGCCTTGTAGCCTGCTGCGGAGTTAAGATTGAGCACATTGAGGATAGAAGCCGTGAGCGTGGTCTTACCATGGTCCACGTGACCGATGGTTCCTACGTTCATGTGCGGCTTGCTGCGATCAAATGCATCTGCCATAAGCGTAAAATTACTGGTAGCTAAAAGTAATAACTTTTGCCGCGCCTGTCCGGCTCCAGCTGTGAAGCTGAGGCTAGACGACCAAGGCGCTAAGCGTTCCCCGCGCAGCGCCTTTCCAGCAGTTGTTCGTCCCTATGGCCGAAAAACATTGAAAAGAGCGCCGTACTCGCGTTAGAAGTAAAGTTACACGGCGTAGAATGAAAGGTCAAGCAAAATAGCTACCTTCGGTAGCTATTTTTAACGTCGGTCAGGAATCTCTTAGTCTTCCCTGCTAGCCCATTCAATTACGGTGGCATTGTCTGGAAAGGTACGTGCGAGTCCGTCGAAAGCGCTCTTACCCTCAGCATTCTCCCAGTGTTGCTTGTCCATTTCAATAGACTTCCGGAGAGCCTGTCGAATCTCAGGGAGAGTTGCGTGTACGTCCGTACCAGTAAGCTGGCACATCACCGCGAGTTCCGTGTTCGATGGTTCCCAAGGTGCTGGGGCCTCTTCTGTAGGGACACTTTTCTTAAAAGGGGTTTCAAACATGCGAGATTTCTTATAGCTATGCGCTTATTATCAAGTCTCTTTCGCTATCGTCAAGCAGGTGACTTCTACACCTACAACAAAAGCGCCGTTAGGCGCTTTTGTTCACTAGAGTAGAGAGGATCTCTATTTCCTACTTGCAATAATGTCGGTTGCGACGTTCGTTGGCACCACCTCGTAGTGGTCAAACTCCATGGTCATGGAACCACGTCCTTCGGTCATGGAGCGGAGGCTCGTGGTGTAACCAAACATTTCAGAAAGAGGGACCTTGGCGTGTACCGCCTTGTTCATACCGCGGTCTTCCATGCCTTCAATAGCGCCGCGCTTTCCGGAGAGTGAACCAGTGATGTCACCCATGAACTGCTCAGGAATAACCACCTCAACGTTCATGATTGGCTCAAGAATAACCGGCCTTGCCTGCTTAGCCGCTTCCTGGAAGGCCTGGGATGCTGCAATTTTGAAGGCGATTTCAGATGAGTCCACTTCGTGGAAGGAACCATCGTAGAGGTCAACGGACACATCCACCATTGGGTAGCCAGCAAGAATACCGCGATTCATAGCCTCACGAATACCCTTTTCAATTGGGTTGAAGTACTCAGACGGAATAACACCTCCCTTAATGTTGTTGATGAATTCAAAGTGGTCCTCGCGGGTAACGTTCTTTGGAACCTTCGCTTCTGGGTCTATCGGCTCAAGGTGCTTAACCTTAATCTTCACGTGACCATACTGACCCTTACCTCCCGTCTGTTTGATGTACTTATTCTCCACATCAGCATTTCCCATGATGGTTTCGCGGTACGCTACCTGTGGCTTACCAACATTCGCCTCCACATTAAACTCGCGCTTCATGCGGTCAACGAGAATTTCAAGATGAAGCTCACCCATACCCGCCATGATGGTCTCACCCGTCTCTTCATCACTTGAAATCTTGAAGGTTGGGTCTTCGTCAGAAAGCTTACGAAGTGCCATACCCATTTTCTCCTGGTCGGCCTTGGTCTTTGGTTCAATACGAAGGGATACCACGGGTTCAGGGAATTTAATCTCCTCAAGAATGATTGGATTCGCTTCGTCACAGAGCGTGTGAGAGGTCTTCGTGTCTTTCAAACCGACGAGTGCCGCAATTTCTCCCGTGAATACCTGCTCTACTTCTTCACGCTTATCAGCCTGCAGACGAACGATACGTCCAACGCGCTCCTTCGTTCCGGTGTTTGCATTGTAAATATAGGAACCAGCAGTAACGGTTCCTGAGTACACGCGGAAGAATGTGAGTGCTCCCACGAATGGGTCAGTCTGAAGCTTAAAGGCGAGCGCGGTGAACGGTTCTGAGTCTGAGGGCTTTCGTTCTACTTCTTCTCCGGTCTTTGGATTTGTTCCTTTTACTGGTTTTAGGTCCACTGGGCTTGGAAGATAATCAACCACGGCATCAAGTACGAGCTGTACGCCCTTATTCTTCAACGCTGAACCGGTGTACACCGGGAAGATTTCGTTTGCAATAACCGCCTTACGGAGGGTCTGCTTAAGCTCTGCAAGCGATGGCTCGTTTCCTTCAAAGAAGGCGTTCATTTGCGTTTCATCATGCTCCACAATGCGCTCGACGAGTTCTGCGCGGTACTTCTTAGCTTCCTCAACATACTTTTCCGGCACTTCCCCTTCTGTAACGTCTTCACCCATGTTCCCACTGAAGGTGTAAGCCTTCATGGCAAGGAGATCAATCACGCCTTCAAAGTCACCCTCTGCTCCCATAGGAATTTGTGCACGTACTGCCTTCTTAGAAAGGCGATCAAGAATGGATTTATAGGAGTCCTCAAAGGACGCTCCGGTACGGTCGAGCTTATTGATGAAACACACACGAGGCACATTCGCTTCGTCAGCGTAACGCCAGTTGGTTTCTGACTGTGGCTCAACACCAGCAACACCGTCAAACACAACGATGGCACCATCAAGCACGCGCATAGAGCGTTTCACTTCCGCCGTGAAGTCAATGTGTCCCGGAGTATCGATAATATTGAAACGATACTTTTTGGACATGTCCTTCTTGTCCTTCTCCTCGGTTTTAGACCAGAAACAGGTAATGGCGGCTGAGGTGATTGTGATACCACGCTCACGCTCCTGCTCCATCCAGTCGGTCGTGGTCTCTCCTTCGTGCACCTCACCAATTTTGTGCTGGGAGCCCGTGTAGAAAAGCACACGCTCAGACGTGGTGGTTTTACCGGCGTCCACGTGGGCGACGATACCGAAGTTGCGCACTTTCTCTAGAGGATAATCACGTTGCATAAGGATACTGGTAAGCGAAATGCTTGTTTGAGGCGTTGGTAAATTAAAAAGCCCGCCGAGGCGTTAGGTACAAGATACGGAAAAAGTCAGGAAAAAGCAAAGGGCGCAGACATTCTGTCTGCGCCCCGAGGTTAGAGAACATTGTTTCGTTTGAAGCGGAGAATGCCGGTGACATCGCCCTTGCCCTTTTCACGACGACGGCCGATGACTTCCCTGAGCGGTTCAGCCACCACCTTGCCGAAGTCAACGGTCGCATGAATCATGTCGTATTCGGACGTCATGATTCCCACATGCCCTTTCCAGAACACCAAGTCACCGCGTTGGATGACATGAATGCTCGGCATGTAGGCTTCTCCTTCAGGTAGAACAAGTTGTGCTTGTTTCTTCTCGAGGAGTTCGGTGAACATACGGCCAGCATTGTGCGGTACCGGGTCCCGATGCGCAGCAAGCCGAACAATGTTCACGAGTCCAGAACAGTCGATGCCACCCTCTTTCGCGCGCGACGTATTCCGGCCGGCCCATTTATAGGCCAGCCCAACAAGCTGCTCAGCAAGAGCAACCCAGTCGTATTTGCCACGCATGACTTCACGGGTATCTGCCACCCGAACCCAACCGCCACCTATCATCTGGCGGAAGTCTCCCTTGTGGTTAATGACCGTGATGAGCGAATTCATACCGAGCAAATCGAGTTCCTTGCTTCTCGCCAGTGGTTGTTCTCGAACAATGGCTGACGGCGTGATGATGCGGTGCGAATGCACCACGTGAGTGTCGGTCAAAGATGCAACCATCACATATCCCGGCATGAGTGTTGTCGGAGCAAATCCCCAACATTTGTCACCTTCGATACTCACAACATGGAACTCCTCTCCAAGAAGGAGCTCAGAGTCTGGTTCATCATTCATGTCGTACAGAGTTGTTGCACTAACTCCGCAATGGAGCACGGTTGGCTTAACCTTTGGTTCAGCCAGTGCTAGGCGACGATTTCTAGGTAACATTCTATTCTCCCTTTCAATGATTCGTTCGAGCAGGATGCTCTTCCGTAATTATATTAACACATAATTCAGAAAATGTAAAAGGCGCCCTGTGGCGCCTTTTACCTTGTAAGGGCGAGCTTTGATTACCAGGCGAAGTGCGCAAATGCCTTATTGGCATCAGCCATGCGGTGCATGTCGTCCTTCTTTTTGATAGCAGAACCTTCGTTCTTTACTGCAAGGAGAATCTCCTCAGCAAGCTTCTCAGCCATAGGCTTCCCCTTCTTTGCGCGAGCTGCGTTGATGAGCCAACGGTACGCGAGCGAGGTACGGCGCTGTTGTGGGACTTCACGAGGCACCTGATAGTTAGCTCCACCCACACGACGAGAACGCACTTCCATAAGTGGAGATACGTTACGAATAGCGGTCTCAAAGAGTTCAATTGGGTCCTGCTCAGTCTCACCTTTTTTCAAAAGTTCGAGTGCGTCGTAAACCACCTTGGTTGCCGTGTCTTTCTTTCCATCCCACATAACCGTGTTGATGAAACGAGAAATAGCATCTGACTGGTATTTAGAGTCAGGGCGGCGAGGATATTTATTTTTTACGGGATGTCGCATATCAAAAACTACGCTTTAGGCTTTTTCGCACCGTACTTAGAGCGACCGCGACGGCGCTTATCAATACCAGCAGTATCAAGCTTTCCGCGCACTACGGTGTATTGCACACCAATATCCTTCACGCGACCACCGCGAAGAAGAACCACGGAGTGCTCCTGGAGGTTGTGTCCCTCTCCGGGAATGTAGGCCGTTACTTCCATACCGTTCGTGAGGCGTACACGAGCAATCTTACGAATAGCGGAGTTTGGTTTGCGGGGGGTTTTCGTGGTTACTTTGACACACACACCGCGCTTAAAGGGAGCCGGATAGTATTCCGGACGGTTTTTAAGCGCATTGAAGCCACGACCAAGAGCCACAACCTTACTCTTTCGAGTTTTATTGCTGCGTGCCTTTTTTGTAAGCTGTTGAATTGTTGCCATTCGTAAATGAAAACCCGCACCGCGGGATTGGCTCACTATAGAGGAATGCCTTAAGAAAAGCAACCAGGGCCTACATGAAAGGCCCGGAGCATGCTCCGGGCCTTCTTGGCTTTTTGGCCTATTTATCTTCAAGCGGAATCGTGAGACGTAAGCGGAGTCCGCCTTTGCCACTTCCAGCTGAAAGCGTGGAGGGGTGCTCTGGGTCAGCCCATTCTGACTCGTCGTACCAGAGAACCACCACTTTTGTACCCTTACTCTTCAGGTCCCGACTCAATCGTGGTGTTGGAACGGAGACGTCTGCCTCGCGTGTATCGGGCATCTCGGAACGAGGAGCGCGTGGCTTCAAGCGGAATGTCTTCAATTCAGACGTTTCAGACATGGTCGGATATATTGCCGGCTCTCCACGAGCGAGTGCATAGGGCTCAAGTGCAACAACGAGCACGAGCAACTTACTGAGGTACTGCATCCTATTCTCTCCCCCTTTTTTGAAATCTGGTCCGTCGGCAATAGTACTCCTCTTTCTAAAAACTGCACTTAGTTCGTACCGAATTGTTTCTCAAGAAGTTGAATATCGTACCGTTTTACACCCATGTCGCTTTCTGCAACTCCGAGTGAGCATAGAAATTCTTTCATGTCCTTAATAACAGGCTCAACCTCTTCTTCATGTTCAGTGAGTCGCTCCACCTCAATAAATGAGCCTAGGTCTTCCACTTCATCAACACAGATTTCAAAATCTCCCACGTGACAACTCTCTCGTGTCTTGTTGATGACAAGTGCCGGCACAAAGCCCATGAGACGAAGCATTTCCTCAAGTTCTTTCTTGTTACTTACGGTTAGTTCATGCTCAAGCGGCATGGCAAGCGCGTTGCCATTTCCTGTCCGGTTCGGGTGGTATTTCAGTGTGAAGATAATGCTTTCTGGTGTTTCTCGTATACGAAGAAAGCAATCATTACCGAGAAACTTCTCCATTGTGGAGGCGTCTCGAACAAAGACCGTATCGTTCTGGGTGACGGACTTTGCAAACACAGCCCCAGACTCCGTGAGCTTTCCTAGAAGCTCTTCTTTGTTTCGTAGATGCGCCTTTACTTCCACTTCTCTCATACCTCTATTGTCTCAGTATCTTTCAAGTCTTTGAAAACAATCCCTGCTGACTCCAAATGCGTACCGATAACTCTTGGGACGAGTCCTCGTCGCACTTCTTCCGTGTAAAGGGCATCGTGGACGGGAAAGACAAGGGCTGGTTTGAGTTTCTTCGCATAGTCGATTGCTTCAGAGAACTTCATCCAAGGCCCCCCTGTCGGTAGTGCTAGAACGCGGACTTGTGTGGTTGGAACAACTGAGAGTGCGTCGCCTGGAAAAAAGAATTCGTTGTTAATGAGGTAGCCAGTATTTTCACAAGGAGATGAGGGACCATACACAATATCGTGTTTGGTACCAATGCCCTGTACTACGATACCTTGTACCTCAGTAGTGTCGCCGTCTTGTAATCGAGTATACGAGAGCTTCTTTTCTTTCAGGATTTTCCCTACCTGGTCATTGGTAAAGATGACTACATTTGGGTTTTGTTCGACAAGAGTTTCAATGGTCTCGATATCAATATGATCAAAATGTTCGTGCGTAATCAGAACTACGTCGAGTTCTGTAAGGGCAGGGACTGAGCTCCACATTCCTGGGTCAATAAGTATTCGAACAGTACCCTGCTCAATCAATACACAGGCGTGCCCATACTTTGTTACTTTCATATTTTCATTACACACCAATAAGAATCCGGAAGAGGTACTCAACAAACAGCGAGAAGGGTCCGGCAAAGACGTAGCTGAACAGGAACAAAAAGCCAATGAGCATGAGGAGGCCTCCTTGCTGGAGTTTCTCTTCAAACGAACGGAAGGCGATTGCATAGCGATACGGCAATATGCCGCGCAGTACGGTAAACCCGTCCAGGGGTGGAATCGGAATCAAGTTAAACATGCCGAGGAATAGATTCACGAGTGCAATCACGCTTGCTGCCTGTCCAAAGGTGTCCATGCCTGAAGCGTACGCATAGCGCGCAAGGAGTCCGAACGCTACCGCAATAATGAGGTTCGTGGCAACGCCAGCAATACCAACAATTGCCTCACCCCACCGCTTATTACGTAAATTGTGAGGGTTGTACGGAACCGGCTTTGCCCAGCCAAAAAAGAAGTGCCCGGGAGAAATAACACACAGCAAGGGCACAATGATGGAGCCAATAGGATCAATATGCGGAAGCGGATTCAATGTTAACCGTCCAAGGAGTTTGGCCGTTGGGTCTCCAAGCGAGTTTGCGGCATATCCATGAGCCACCTCATGAATGATGATGGAAATAATGAGCACAACGAAATAGAGAATCTGGAGAGCGGTATCGGGTTGCATAAGCTGACTGCCTCATGCTAGCATGGCCCCACTATGGCTCGCGAATGCGCAATCACTGGAAAGACGACCCAAATCGGTGGGCGGTACTCTAACCGTACCCGTGCAACGCAGTTCAACCCAACGGGCAAAGTCCGCCGGAAGGCCAATCTACAGAAGCGGCGTATTTTTGTGGCTGAACTCGGTACGACCGTCCTTATTGATGTCTCCACCGCTGGTATGCGCACCCTGAAGAAAAATGGGGCGCACGCGACTTTGAAGAAAGCCGGCATCATCTAGCGAAAAGAAAACGGCCCCTCGGGGCCGTTTTTGTTTGAGGGCCGGCGCATCCGCCGGCCCTTTTTCTAGTGTGCTGGATACAAGATCGTATCGTCGGAAAGACGAATGTACTTTCCACCGGCAGCACGGAATGCTGCCGGTGAGGCGTTCTGGGCTACCCCGAGAATTCGCTTCCCCGTCTTTATTGCCCCCTCGTCATGTGGTGCATGGAACGTCTCGCGCCGACTGTCCCGCCGCTCAAGAATATATTCTTTTGCCAGACGAACGGGAGCTCCTGCATATATCCGACGCACTGGTGCCACTACCGGAGCTACCGGCTGCACCCGTCCAAAGCCATGTATCTTCATGCTATTTCCTCTTATCCAAAGACCGAATCGCCTGTAATAATACACAACAAAGCCTCGCTCTGTCAATTACTTGTAGATAAGCGTTGTGCCGTTACTCGTAAAATCAATCCGGCCCACATCAATCGTTGAAAGTATTTGTGCTTTCCCGTAATCGGTAATTCGCGCGAGCGTCTCCGGTGCAGGATGCCCATACGAATTATCTTTCCCTGCGGAAATGACTACGTAGCTTGGGGTGACCGCAGCGAGCCACAGACTATCGGTTGAATATTTTGAGCCGTGATGACCTGCCTTGAGTACCGTACTGGTGAGATTCCCGTCGTGGCTATCGAGTCCTACCAGGTAGTCCTCGTACGTGCTCGGTAAATCTCCAGTAAGTAGGAATGAAGTGGCTCCATACACCACGTGGAGTACGATTGAGCCGTCGTTGGTTTCTGTTTGAGTGGATTCATCACGGTCCGGAAAGAGCACATATGCGTAGGCTCCCCCACCAAGGTTGAGGCGCATACCTCGCTTTACCGTTATGTGCTGTATTCCTTTTTCTTTTGTGACGTCGTCCTTCACATGAAGCGATACACTGGTTCGGTCTGGAATCCCCGACTCGAGAAAGTACTTCACGCGGTAACGCTCAAGCACATCACCCAGCCCAGCAATATGATCTTTGTCAGGATGCGTTTCCACAAGTACATCGATAGTCCTATCCCACGGTGGGAGTTCGTGCGAAAGCTCGCGCAGTACGGAGCGGTCCGGACCCCCATCCACGAGCATTTGTATGCCGGTTGGTCCCTGTATCAAAATAGAGTCGCCTTGGCCCACATCCAAAAATGAAACCCGGAGAGTATGCGTAGGAGGCGTGTAGAGGACCAAAAATACGTACACGTTACAGACAACTAACACGATAAGAAACAGCCAGTACAATCCTTCTCTTCCGTTCCTCTCGCTCATGCCTTCAGTATACGCAAATGAGCTCCGCCGAAGCGAAGCTCATTGAGGAAACGGAGTAAACGCAGCAAATTTGATTTTGCGGAACCCGCTCCCTCGTTCGTTGTACATGATGTGAGCATTAAAGCGTTTACCGGACAACGCACGAACGAACCAGTGTCGGTCGGCTTCATGCATCTCGTCTACGGGAAGTGCCAGGGTTGAATACCAGGCAGGTTCCATGGACGAAGTCTCAATTGGCTCACCACGATACGCAAACGTCATGTATACATAGACCCTGAAATCAGGAATGTCCTTCGTGTAGCAGGTAAGTATTGCTGCTTCGTTCAAGAGGGCGGAAGAAATGGTGAGACCTGTCTCCTCTTTCACCTCACGAGCGGCACATGCCCGGAGAGTTTCACCAGGTTCCTGTTTTCCACCCGGCGCATTCAAGAGTCCGCGCCCTACTTCTCCGGTCTTTTTCCTACCAAGTAGGACCGCGTTGTTTGTTCGAATAAGAACTAACGTGGCTAACTTCATGACACGTCTCCTTTCCTCTCTTTTCATACTCCTCTTTTGCTTGTCCGACAACCTCTATCGAAAAGGAGTATAGTAGTGACATAACGATATCTCTATATGATCTACGCAACGCGAACCTTTACCTTCCCTGAACTCAAAGGACTCTCACCAAAGCAAATTGAAGTTCATTTGGCTTTGTATGCTGGCTACGTAAAGCACGTAAATCTGATTATGGAGAAAATTGCTTCGTATAAAGAAATGGATGCTGAGGGAAATGCGTACGCCATTAACGAACTCAGACGTCGTCTGGGCTTTGAGTTTGATGGTATGCGCATGCATGAGTACTACTTTGAGCAGCTTGAGGGCGGCAATACTCCGCCGACAGCGACCCATGCATTCCAAACTGCCGTGAACGAGAAGTATGGAAGCTGGGATGGTTTTCTCGCACATAGTAAGGAGGTTGCCGGCACTCGCGGCATCGGCTGGGTAGTGGTCTACAGTGACCCTTCAGCAAGCACCCTTCACACTGCTTTTGTGAACGACCACGAGCTTGGGCAACTATCAGGACTTCCTATTCTGCTTGCGGTTGATTTGTGGGAACACGCCTACATGGTGGACTATGTGCCAGCAGAAAAAATGACCTACGTTGATGCATTTCTCTCAAATGTAAACTGGTCTGTAGTTGAAAATCGCTACACAAAAGCAATCTCGTAGGAGCGCGCTTACGGTGTAGGGAGCGCAGCCGTAGAGGCTGCGCTTTTTTGTAACCGAACAACGAGCACAGCAATCAAGCTGTAGGCGACCAGCAGGAAAACTGCAGAAAAGAGCGGGATGATGACGTGCGCAAATGGAATATGAGAGGCGCTCTCGGCAACACCGATGACATATGAAAGGAGTGCGTACGCTGGTAGTCCAAAGAAAGGAGCTGCTAGTGGAACGAGAATTCCGACCACGCCGGCGATTGCAGCGAACGCCATGGCAAAGGGAATAACCGGAAGTACGAGTATGTTTGCAGGAATCGCGACGAGCGAAAGATTCCCCGTTTGATACAAAAGGAGCGGAAGCACGAAGAGTTGTGCGGCAAGCGTGGTCGAAAGCACTTCACGAATACTTTTCATGCGAATGCGGAGCAGTCTTTTTCCAAACAGTGGGGACGCGACAATGAGACCGAGAGTTGCCGCAAATGAGAATTGAAATCCAGGATCGTAGATAAGCAGAAGTGGATTGTACAGAAGCAGGATGACGAACGTGGCAGCGAGGGCTCGCAGTGCGTCGTAGGTGCGACCGGTCATGCGTGCAAAGAGTGCGAGTCCAGCCATGAGTCCTGCCCGTACTGCAGACGAGCCTCCACCGGCTGCGAGAATAAACAAAATAATGGTGAGCGTTGCGAGGACGAGCGCATGGCGCTTTCTCAAAAACGAGAAGCCGATAAGTATAGCTTCGGCGACAATCATGACGTTGTAGCCAGAAAGAACGATGATGGGAAGTAATCCCGTTATGGTGAACGCATCAAGGAGAGATTTGCCGAGACCTTGTTTCCCTCCTGCAAGGAGTCCCTCAGCAAGGCTTGCGTGTGGTTCTGAAAGACTCGCTTCAAGTCCTTTAGCAAACTGATGTTTACCCTCGTAGAGAAGTTGCTGTCCGCGCATGAGCAGTGAGTCTGTCATGCCCGTCTTTTCAACGCGTGCGAAATTAATCATGGAAAAGATTCCGTCCTTTGCGAGAAACTGGTCATACGCAAACTCCCGACCTCCGTCAGTTTCAAAGGGTTTCGGTCGCGTCAGCATACCTTCAACTGAAATCTGATCGCCATAGGAAAACGCTGTGTATCGGTCAGTGACGACAAGGACCTTGGTGTGTTCACTCCCCTCCTGTATTCGGACTGTAATCCGTTGGGTCGTCTCGCGAATATCAGGATCACTCGCAATCGTACCAACAAGCGTTACCTTTGTTCCGACTCGTTCTTCAAACGTATGCGGTAGTTCTTGTGGAGTAAGCATGACTCTCCCTATGCCAAACGCAAGGAATAAGAGAAAGAGGGAAGGAATCAGATACCAATCTTTTCGCGCAAAGAACCACGCCCCAAAGCAGACGAGGGCAAGAAGAAGCAAAAAATACAGTCCCACGTGCGGAACTATAACTATTGACGCGCACGCAACGCCGAGTGCAAAACTGATGAGTGCAAGGAGTGCGAGCAGGTCCTGCATGAATCGGAGGGTCAGCGACCCTTGTCCATCGCTTCGTTGGCAAGCGCATCAGCGTCCTTATTCTTTTCGCGTGGAACGTGCTCAAAGTGCACCTTCGTAAAATTTCGTGCAATGAGATTCTTCACCTCAAGATACCGTGGCACGAGGTTTGGATGCTTCACTTTGTAGTTACCTTTCAACTGTTCAATCACGAGTTTGCTATCCATACGAATCGTCAGTTCCATAGTGGTGAGGTGTTCTTGTGAAAACGACGCTTGGAGCTTGGTAAGTCCGCGCAGAATCGCTTCGTACTCGGCGATGTTATTTGTTGCAACACCGAGGTAATCAGCTACCTCAACCACGCGCTTACCGAGGGAATCAAACACAACGGCGCCTGCACCCGCTGGCCCTGGGTTACCGCGCGCTCCTCCGTCTGCGTAGAGTGTGAAATGCATGTGTGCAGTATAACCTTGCTTGTAAGAGGTCGCTGAAAAGTGTTCAGATGCTAGACACGAGCGAGCGAAAAGCTGAGGTGTACACGCTGGTACAGTGAAGCTTTGAGCGAAGCGAGTAACAACCCAGATGGGCGCTTTTCAGGGGCCTCTACGTGATCGCGACAAGGCGAAGCCTTACCGGCTGTCCCCTCGTAAACAAATCCTGCTCCAGTGTTGCCAAAATAGTTGCTGTGGAACCTGCCGTGAGCAACTTAACTGATGAGCCCAGTTCCCGGGTCGCATAAAATGCGATTGCCTCGATGGCATGTTCATCAAAGTCGTCCACGGCATTTGTAATGGTGATGCGCAGATGTTCTTCAGACTTTCCAAACCACGAGACTTTCTGTAGTAGCACCCCGCGCATCACAAAGGTCGGTTTTGGATTGCTCATACCAAAGGGTGCCATGCGCGTCAGTCGCGAAAGAAGTTCGCGAGTCGCTTCACTTGGGGTGATATGTGCGTCTGCACGACTGAAGCGGTCATCACCCCCGGGTGGTGGGAGTGTGTGGAACGCTTGAATAAATCTTTCTTCAAGCTGAAACACGTTTTCGGGAAGTAGACTGAAACCTCCTGCGGCAGCATGACCACCAAACTCAGAAAGGACATCTCCCGCTGCCGTCATGAGGTCAACCACATGTAGGCCGCCCGGGCCTCCACGGCACGATCCCTTCAACACTTGTGAACCTTCCCGTCCCCACAAGAATACCGGCCGTTCGTATTCGTCAGCGATACCGCTTGCAACCAGACCGAGAAGACCGGGTCGCCAATCGGGATCCCCAAGTACAATGACTTCCGGTATTTCTTCTGTTTCTTTTCGATGCGCGAGTTTTTCATGCACTGCGCGCGTAATAGCACCGCTTGCCGCCCTGCGACTTCGATTCACCGCCTCAAGTTTCTTGGCGAGTGTATCGGCAATGGTTTCGTCTGTAGTAGTGAGGAGTGTGAACGCATCACGTGGGTCACCCATGCGTGACGCCGCGTTCACGCGTGGAGCAATCATGAACGCGACGTCATCCTCGGTAATCTTTCGCTGGTCTACGCGGGCAACTTTGCAGAGTCTATTCAAACCGAGTCGTGGAGACTTGCGCATGACGAGAAGTCCGTACTTTGCGATAACACGGTTCTCTCCCGTAAGAGGCACCATGTCGGCAATCGTTGCGAGCCCTGCCATATCAAGGAGCCACTTTTCCCATCCTTCGGGTATCGCTTCCCTCCCAGTAAAACCAACGGTGAGTACTGCGCATACGAGCTTCCAGGCGAGTCCTGCTCCGCAGAGTTCACGAAACGGATAAGTTTCACCATGTTGTTTCGGATCAATGACCGCAAACGCGTCCGGTAGGATGTCTCCCGGAAGATGGTGGTCAGTCACAATCACATCCATGCCGAGTTCTTTCGCGCGGGCAACTGCTTCAAGGTCGGTGATGCCGGAATCTACGGTGATGACGAGCTGTACCCCGTCACGTGCCAATTGTTCAATTCCTGGAATGTTCACACCATAGCCTTCGTTATGGCGATGCGGAATGTAGTTACAAAAATTTGCGCCGACCTTTTTAAGAAAATCATGCAGAATGACGCCACCCGGTATTCCGTCGCAGTCGTAGTCACTCCACACTGCAATTTTCTCGTTCGTATCAAGTGCGCTCGCAACACGCTTCGCTGCCTTCTCCAGGTTGAGGATGAGCAGTGGGTCATGGATGTGCGCCTCGTAGGAAGGTGAGAGGAATGTTTCCGCTTCGGCGCCTGTTCGTATACCGCGACGGGCGAGCAATCCTGCTGTGAAGTCGTCGTGTGCTTTCAGTTCTTGACGAAGTTCATCGGTAAGTGCGTCGTGGAGGGGGTACATGGTGGAGAGAATTGTAACAGAATGAGAAAATAGAGTATCCTTTGCCTATATGGATGACTGCATCTTCTGCAAAATAATCAGTCGCGAAGTGCCTTCAGTTCCACTCTTTGAAGACGTGAATACGTATGCCTTTTTGAATAACGCACCAGATAGTACGGGTCACGCACTTGTGATTCCGAAGAAACACATGCGAAACTTTTTTGATGCGGACCCAGAAGCTTTGCGAGCGACTATGGAGACGTCACGACGCATTGCTCCGGCTATACGAGAAGGAGTTGGGGCAGAAGGCATGCGTATCATCATTAACAATGAACCTGCCGGGGGTCAGAAGGTATTCCATTTGCATGTGCACCTTATTCCCTTCTTTGATGCTGATCCAGTTACCTTTGAACCGAGGTCCGAGGTAAGTCTTGAAGAACGTGAGCGTGTTGCTGAAAGGATTAAGAGAGCTCTTAGTTTGTAAGCGCCTCAAGCCCAGGGAGGGTTCCTTCAGCGAGGAAGTCCAGCATCGCTCCACCTCCGGTAGAAACAAAGGAGAACTTTTTGGTGAGCCCTAGTGCATCAAGTGCTGCTACCGTGTCTCCCCCACCAAGAATACTGTGTGCGTTACTCTCGGTAATGGCTTCAGCCAGAAGGCGCGTTCCTTCGGTAAAGCCATGTTCGTACCGCCCGAGCGTTCCGTTCCATAGTATGGTTTTCGCTTTTTTAATATACGGAAGGAGTGATGTAATACTGTTCGGTCCCACATCAAGAATCGCGGTGTGGTCAGAGATGTCAGAAACACTCACAATTTTGCTCTCGGAGCGCGCAGCTTCCTTTTCTGCCACATAGACATCTTCTGGCAACAGAAGTTCTGGTAGTGCTGCCAATTTCTTCATCTCGGTTTCATTTCCTCCCGAGACGAGTGAATCTGCAACGAAAAATCCTTTAGCCTCAAGAAAGTCATTCGCAAGCGCGCCGCCAACGAAGACCTGGTCGTAGGACGACAGAAGTGTATGGAGCACTGGCTCCTTGGTACTGAATTTTGCGCCAGCAATTATCGCGAGTGCGGGATGTTTAGGAGAAAGCGCTTTTGATAATTCTTCAACTTCTTTCTCTACCAACAGTCCGAGGTACGACGGAAGCAACTTCGGAAGGCCTACCACGGATGCGTGTGCTCGATGACATACATCAAAGGCGTCCTGTACAAATACGTCAGCAAGTTCCGCAAGTGACGCTGTAAAATCAAGGTCATTTGATTCCTCTCCTTTAAAGCGGCGGAGATTCTCAAGCATGAGGACATCTCCCGGTCGCATGGCGCGCACGAGCGCGCGCACTTCTTTCCCAATAGTGGTTGGTGAGAACTCAACAGCAGGAAGCATTTTCTTCAGTACTTCGTACATAGGCTTCAGAGATTCTGCTCCTGTGCCGGTAACGTGACCGAGTAAAATTACTTTGGCTCCACGCTCTTGTAAATACGCTATGGTCGGCAGTGCCTGACGAAGTCTGAACGTATCAACGACCACGCCATCCGCGACCGGTACGTTCAGTGCTGCACGTACCAAGATAGGTACATTTTTATATTCAGGTATGTCGCGGACGCTCCGCATAGCGCTTAGGACACTGCCTTACACAAGGCAGTGAACGTCGTGGTATCAGTACTTGCGTGGCCGACAAGAAACCCATCAATGCCGGAACTTGCCGCAAGGTCTCGTGCATTCCCCGTCTCAACCGAACCACCATACAAAATCTTCGCCGAAGTTGAGCCCTTCCCAGGAAGATACTCGCTTAGAAGCTTTCGGATATAGAGCACCATTTCTGTTAAGTCAGCGTGCCCGATGGCTTCGCCAGCATCATGATTGATAGCCCAAATAGGTTCATAGGCAACAATAATTTTGAGACGTTCTTTCAGAGTCAGCGGTTCGTAGATGGCGGAGAGCTGTGACCGTAGGAATTGCAGATACGCCCCGTCGTCGTCACGTGTTTTTTCACCAATGCACAAGATTGGAGTGAGGCCGTGTGCAAGTGCTCGTCGCACTTTTTCAAGAACAGTTACATCAGTGTCTCCACGTGCACGACGCTCCGAGTGACCAATAATGACATGACTTACTTTGAATCCGGCGAGAACGGGAGCCGTAACCTCACCCGTTTCCGCTCCGCCAAGCGTAGCTGAAACATCCTGCGCAGCAAATGCAACTTTGGAACGATTCGTGCCCGCAAGGAGACCGAGAAAGGGTGCTGGTGGCGCGAGCACAATGTCATGATGGTGCTGTGCGCTGATGCGTTTTGCACTCACAAGAAGGCGTCCCGCCTTGTCTTTAGTCTCTACAAAGGCCTTCCAGTTGGCGACGATGAGCATGCGCACATGATACCACTCTTACTTTTGGCGCCAGTCAACGAATTTAAAGTCGGTTGAGGTATACGGAGTAAACGGAGGTGGGTCGGTCGCTAGTTTTCGGTCATAGGAGTCAATACGACTTTGGTACCCTGCATCACTACCCGAACCACAGCCGTTCACCCAACGAGTACCTGTTCGTTTATACGAAACGGTTGTTCCTTGAATGGTGAGTGTTCCTCTCGGCTCGTAACTACTTGGACAGGCGTACAGATTCCTACCAAACGCCCCGGTCTGCGCAATAAAGATGCCGTTCAGATTCATATTTTGCGGTGAGTTTGGACTGATGAGCACGTCTCCCTGAGAAATTACCGTAAGTCCTGAGCTTCCGTTATTGGTTGCATAGGTGATATTTCCTTTAATCACGACGTAGGGCACGACACCAGAGTGCACCGCGTCAGCTGCCACCACGGTCACTTTTTGACTTACGACTCCTTCAATCCACACATGGTCCTCAATATAAATAAGTGGGCAAGCAGCAGGGATGGTGTACGTACCAACGAGGGTTTCATTCTTGATGCTCGTATAGTCAGAAATCTGGCTTGAGGCGCTTGGATTGTTAATTGGCCAAGCCTGAAGAATATTTTGGCTTGTTACTTTATAGACCGTTACGGTTCCACCATTATTAAAGACTAAGTGGTAGCCCTTGTAGAAGGAGACCCCCCCATTCCCAGAACTAAACCGTGAATAATAAATACCCTGTGCCTGTGCCGTTGCTTGGAGTGTCGTAAAATTCGCTGCAATTGCTGAGAAGTCTATCTGTGGTACAGGAAAGCTCCAGAGATTTTGGTTTGGTCCCGCTCCCCAAACACCGTCTTTTGTCGCAGTTGGACTACAACCGTAGGACGACGTACACGACCAGCTTGAAAGTGAACTGGTCACGGGTGCGTTTGCGGTCCCGTCCATGCGAATTCCTCCATTACTGTGGTATTTGCCGTTAATAATGCGATCTGCGCCTGCCCAGACCGTATTGTTTAAGACATATGCGTATTCGGCAACAGTGGGCCTGGCATAACGGGCAAAAATAGTAGCCGTTTTCGTACTCCCAACAGACTGTCCTTTTGATTCTAGATCTATGGAAGTTACTCCCCCACACAAACTGTTCCCGGTGACGGTAAGAGTAACTGTTCCTGTCTGCGCACCCGTTTCTGGGTCGTAATATGGAATAGTGTACGGTCCCGGTACCCCTGTTCCATTCTGTAAGTCAGCTGGAAAGTGTGCGAGATGCCATTTGTAGTATTCAATACCAGCTTCCGCAATTGCAAATCCTTTGTTTTTATCAGTGTTACTGCTTTGCAGTTTATTTTCCGTCAGTACAAAGCTACTGAGAGCCCCAACAACACCAAGAAAAATGGAGCCGAATACAATGGCCATAAGCATAAGGTATCCGCGGGGTGAGGTGTGCATAATTATTGTCGAAGGTTTCTGAGAGTGGCAGTTGCTTGTAGCGTAAGGATATCAGGTGCGCGAAGCGGATTGAGGTCCACCATGACAGAGGTTGATACTGAACTAATCTTTGAAACATCTACCGTACTTGTCGCGGAGAGTTCTATACCATCTACACCGTAATACCTGAAGAGTGGTGTGCTGGAGGCGTTTCGTACGTACGTCGCAATGGTCGTTGTTGCTTCAGATTGCCCAGTGTAGACCGGTGGGCTCGAGGTGGAGTTAGTAACACCGCGATAGAAAGTACCACTTTGTAGATACAAGCGAACTTTCTCAACCGAACCATCTCCGTTAATGTCGCTGAAAAAGATGACTGAGGAGGTTGCTGCTGACAGAATTGGATACGAACCATCGTCGCCATACGATGCCTCACGCAAATCAACAAAGGAAGTCTCAAGTCCGCGATGAGCACTGTCAATTGCTGAAGTTTGCTGAAGCAAGTACGCATTTGAGCGATAAAAATTTACAATGAGAGAGTTTAGTGCAATCCCTACAATACCCGTAACAAAAATTACGACAATCATTTCAACTAGAGTGAATCCTGGTAGACAATGCTTTTGTTTTTTTAGCATTCCTCGCGATTTGTTCTCTGACGGAGTGGAGTCACGCATATTACGGGAAAGAAGCTGAATAAAACGTCTGGCCGCCAACCGTTACGTTCGTGTACGTGGTAGTTGTGTAGCCTGTCTTTTGAATTTGTACGCTGTATGCATTATCTGCCGTAATACTTCCAAAGTACGCCGCACCGCAGGATGAGGTTTGGACGGTACTTGAGTAACCAGTGCGAGACAGAGTGACTGATGCCCCACTCACATACGCACCCGTGGTGTCGCGCACCGCAACAAGCATTGAGTTAGCTGTTTGTGTATCTATATACAGAGAAGCTGTGGTCACGCTCGCAGGCGAGAGCGCATACGATGGCGCGTAGCAGGCATCCACTACGTCATAGCCTGTAACGGAAAGTAGATAGGAATCCCATTCCGGAGAAAGTGTGATTGTGCCCAGACCAGAAGTGAGTGATGAGATGACGGTTTTGTAAATGGCTGCTCCAGCTCCAGTTGTTCCAATGGTTTTTGCTCCCGTAAACGTGAACGGGACGTTCGGTGCAGGGGTAGGTCCTACAAGAGCTGTGATACTCCAATAAGCAATTGTGGGAGTTGTCGTTGTTGCGTTTGTGGAAAGGTCAGCGTGAAGTGACAACGTTGGATAGGAGGTCGTTGATACCTGTGTCAGGTCAATAGACGGTCCGTCAAAACCGGAGCTGTTCCCCGGGACTTCTGCATCGGGGAGGAGGTATCCGCTTCCGTCATAGACTCTCACGCGAGCTTGTGTCCCAGATGGCGAAGAAGTGGTGGTTGAAGCAACGACCCAAGACACAAGAAGTGGAGGCGAAATAGCAACAGAATCAGCTGAACCACTTAAGGAGTACCCCGTTGCGCCGTTATCCAACAAGGTTAGCTCACTTGCATTTATCTGCGTATTTGTCTGACTCGCGAGTAGTGAAGTATCGTTAAATGCGTCAAGTGTGGTGGTTGCTGCAATTGGGAAATAAGTATTCATCGTAAAGGAGGCTAGCGCGTCAATGGCAAAGGTTCCCGCGGTCGTAGCGTTCTTTACTACCGTAAGATATCCCGGGTTAGGATTCTGATTCGTTCCATCCCGCGCATATGTTTGAGCGCTGGAGTAGCCAGTTTTAGAGACATATACTTGATACTGTGTGGACGTCGCGGCACCCCCGAGCAAGACTTCTCCAAGCACGTCAGAGAACGTCGTGACATCAATGGTGGGTGACGTACTTGCATTTACCACGCGCACCTGCGCACCTGCGACAGGCGCTCCGGTTGCGTTTACTACAATTACCTTGAGTGTTCCTCCGTTCGTTGCCGTTTCGATAGAAGGGGGAGCATAATTTGAGACCATTGAAACCTGTCGGAGTTGTCCCTTCACCAGATAACTCACCGTGACTTTTACCTGTTTGTAGTCCGTGGTGATGGTGTTTGTGTCAGCCGCATCAGTTCCGTCAGCAGGGTCGTCTACATACTCAATGAATGTTTTTAGGCCGTAGGCGACGGAGTTTTGGGTAGTAGTTGAATACTGAGCAATCTCGCCGGCAGGAATACCACCAACGGTTCCGACTGAGTCGTACGGAAGTGAGCGAATATACTCCAGTTGCGTGTTTGCAACGGCAGTTGCGCCGGCTTTTACTTTTGCGAGAGAAGCAACGAGGAGTGAGGCACGCATGAGGCCCACAAGTGCAAGGAAAATAACGAGAACGAGTGCAGAACCAACAATCGCATCTACGAGTGTGACACCGCGAATGGAACGAGAAGGAACCATGCACGTATGATACCGCACGCAAACGTGGAGTGTGAGCTAAAAAATTCGCAAATCCGAGACGCCCACAAAGGAAAAGACGAGTCCTACTCTTTAGTACGGTGAATCTTTGAGAGCAGTGGATAACGAAGGAGTTGGGATTTTTAAACACACTCCTTAGATCTTTGAAGAGAGGGAGTAAATCGGCGTAATCATCGCAACCGCAAAAATACCGACCGCAACACCGATGACGAGCATGAGAATGGGTTCAATGATTGTGGATAAATCTTTCGTGCGGTCTTCCACGTCCGTTTCGTAGTATTCAGCCACCTGCAGAAGCATGTTAGAGACATTTCCGGTTTCTTCACCCACGGCAATCATGTCTGAGATAAAGACGGGATAGAGATCTGGATAGGCCATGAAGGCAGCTGAAAGTGCCTCACCCTTTTTTACACGTACGGCAGCTTCTCCGACTACCTTTCCGAAGATATTGTCTCCAACCACTTCTTCCGTAATGGAAATAGCCGTAAGCATTTCAACTCCGGACGTAAGGAGTGAGGACATGGTTCGAGCGGCGCGAGCGCTCATGGTTTCGCGCACGAGGTCTCCAATCACCGGCATGTGGAGCGATGCGGCAAGTATCAAGCGTGAGCCAACCTTTGAGCGTGTGAAGAGGAGAATGATGCCGAAGAATGCTCCGAGCATAATGAACACCAGAATCACGTGCGAGGCCATGAAGTCGGACGCATTCACAATGACCTGTGTCGCAAATGGAAGTGCAACACCGAGTTCCTTAAAGGTATTGGAGAGCGTTGGGACCACGTACATAAGCATCAGCACACCGATAATAACGATGGCGGAGAGAATAATGCACGGATAAATCATCGCGCCGCGGATCTTCTTGCTGAGGTTGTTGGAACGTTCCATCTGTCGAGCCACAATCTTCAGTGCATCGGCAACGGTGCCGGACTCATCTCCTGCTTTTGTCATCGCAATAAAGAGCTTGGTGAAGATCTTTGGATGCATGGCAAGCGCCTCGTGGAACGCAGAGCCTTTCTTCACCTCTTCTGAGAGACTCACGACAATCTCCTTCAAGCGTTTGTTGCGCGTTTGACGCTCAATAACAGAGAGTGCACGAGAAAGTGAAAGCCCTGCTGAAAGCATGGCTGAAAGGTTTTTCGTAAAGACAATACGCTCTTCAAACTTCACTCCGGTGCCGATATTAAAGGTGGTGAGTTTCTTAAAATCAATCGTGCTCCCCTCTCCGTCTTCAATAGAGACCACTGTGGCACCCTCTTTCTCTACTTCTCCATATACTGCGAAACGTGACGCGGCCTCTATTACCCGCTTCTCTTCAGAACCATTCTCACTCTTGAGCGTGACTCGGAATTTCATTTACAAATATCGTAGCATGAGGACGTTCTCACGTTTTTAAATGCGAGACGTGAGTGAGGAATGAAGTGAGTCGTATTCATATACGGTGAACGAGTACCTGAGCGAACAACAAAGCAGTTGGGAATGTGAGGATGTCCTCCTACCCGTCGTTGACGGCGCGAAGCACTTCTTCAAGTGAGGTCACGCCACGTGCGGCTTTGAAGATGCCGTCTTCAAGCATCGTGAGCATTCCTTCTTTGCGTGCCTGCTTTTCAATATCGTCGGGAGACGCGCCGTGGAGAATTAAATCCTTGATGGTTGGAGAAACGGCAAGGATTTCATGAATACCGAGTCGGCTCTTGTACCCGTCCTCACACTCTGCAGACGGTTTGGGATGATAGAACGGAAGTGCTCCGAGCTTCATGTCGTCCTTGGTGAGCTTTTCTTCTTTAAGTGCACCGAACGCCGCTTCAAAATGCTCGTCAGCTGCGACTTTTGCACGCTCCGTATCATCAAGCGTATAGGCTTCTTTGTCGTCACAGAGTCTACGGACGAGACGCTGTCCCACAATCAGCTTCAGGGTGGACACGAGGAGGAAGGGTTCCACGCCCATATCCATCAAACGCGGAATGGCGCCACTCGCGGAGTTGGTGTGAATAGTAGAAAGTACGACATGTCCGGTGAGTGCTGCATTAATCGCGAGCGAGGCAGTCTCACCATCACGAATTTCTCCCACCATGATGACGTTCGGGTCCTGGCGAAGGAGTGCGCGTAGTCCGTTTGCAAACGTGAAGCCGATGGCTGGGTTCACCTGCGTTTGGTTCACGCGCTTCATCTGATATTCAATCGGGTCTTCAATCGTGGAGATGTTCACGTCCGGACGATTCAAGATATCGAGCACCGTGTACAAGGTCGTGGTTTTACCGGAACCCGTTGGTCCTGAGATGAGGATGATGCCCGTCGTTTGTTTGGTTGCGGAGTGGATGCGCTCAAGAGTTTCTCCGTGGAACCCGAGCCCTTCAAGGGAGAACCCGTCGCCGGTCTCACGCAAAAGACGCATCACGATTTTTTCTCCGTAGTAGGTTGGGAGAAGTGAGACACGGAAGGACACTTTGTCGGTCTCGGTTTCCATCTTGAAACGTCCGTCCTGGGGAAGACGCTTCTCGTCGAGCTTTAAGTTTGCAAGCACCTTAATACGAGCGGTGATGCCGGGACCTGCATTCTTCGGGAGCGTCATCGCGTCGTGGAGAATGCCGTCGATGCGGTACCGCACGAGCGTTGCCTCCTCTATAGGTTCAATATGAATATCGGAAGCATCCTGGATGATGGCGTGACGAAGGAGGGTGTCTACAATACGCACAATTGGCAGGTCTTCTGCCATTTTCTTTAGGTCCTCACCGGAGACATCATCTCCGTCCGCGTCCTTTATTAGGTTAATCCTGCCAGCCTCGGTCGCAATGAGGTCACCAAACTCCTCTTTAAGGGATTTTTGATACTGAAGGAGTGAGTGTTTGAGAGAGTCGTCGTCCGTAAGACGAGGCAAAATCTTGAGTCCGGTCTTCTTTCTGACTGAATCGATGGCTTGGAGGTCCTGGGTATCAAGCATCGCCACTTCAAGGTTCGTGCCGTCCTTACGAAACGCGACAATGCTGTGCGTGCGTGCGATTGGCTCCGGGATAAGGGAGAGCACATCGAGCTCAATCTTCTTATCTTTTAGATTCACGAAAGGGATACCGAGCACGTACGCCTTGATGCGACGAAGTGCGTCTGGAGTGAGTGCGCCGGATGACACCAGAATGTCACCGATGGATTGATTTCGTTTCTTGGCTTCCTCGTCTGCCGCTTCCACATCTTTGCGTGGAACAAGCCCGGAATCGAGAATAAAAGTTTTTAGTTCGGTCTCTGAAACTTGCATAGAAAGATGCTTGCTAAAAGTATAACGCGCCGCACGAGAAGATGCGGCGCGTATATGGTGCAATCGTGGAGAATTATTCAGTCAATAGCTTAAACCACAGGATGGTAACAATATGAATCCCTCCTACTTCCTTCTCCAGCCTATTCCCAATAGTGAGCTGGAGTAGTTTGATATCTTTATCAGAACTCGGATCGTGATAGTCGAGCGTAGTGTTTCCAAACTCGATAGGTTTTGATGGACAGCGGTCCACCCAGCTCACAAAAAGCCTCGGCATGAGTGCTCTCCTTTCTGGAGCCACCCTACCACATTGGTGTTTATTGACGAAGTGCTCCTATATATGGTACGTTATGGGTATCCGAGATGTCCGCGAAGCGGGCATTTCTTATTAAAGGGCGAGCAATCAATCCCTGGTGCGAACAATTAAATACAGACATATGTTGGACCTCAAGACAATCAATTCAGTGCTCGGTGAGTTTGAAGAGCGCGGTATCACAAAAGAAGTCATGGTAGACGCTATTGAAAGCGCTATGGCGACTGCCTATAAGAAGGAGTACGGAAAGCGCGGACAAATTGTTCGTGGAAAACTGGATATGAATTCCGGTACCGTTACCTTTGAGCAGGTGAAGACCGTCGTTGATGACACTATGGTTCGCTTCCCGGAGGAAGGTGAGGAGGAGGAAATCGTTCATCCGCACCACGACCGCGAAGAGGAAGTAGCTGAAGGTGAACTTCCGCGCTACGACGCTGAGAAGCACATGCTGATTGATGACGCTCGTCGCATTAAGCGCGATGTTGCACTTGGGGATGAGATTGTCTTCCCTCTTGAACCACAGGACGACTTCGGTCGCATTGCTGCCCAAACCGCAAAGCAGGTAGTAATTCAAAAGATTCGCGAGGCAGAAAAGATTTCTATTCTTGATGAGTTTGGTCACAAGAAGGGTGAGATTGTCTCCGGTGTCGTACAGCGCGTTGAGCGTGGTGCCATCTTCATCGACCTCGGACGTGCAACCGGTATCATCCCGTACGAGGAACAGATTCCCGGTGAGCGGTACCGTCCCGGTGAGCGTATTCGTGCCTACCTCTACGCCGTAGATGAGGGATTCCGTGGCGTGTATCTTCGCCTTTCTCGTAGTCATCCTCGCTTTGTGATTAAACTCTTTGAGATGGAGGCACCGGAACTTGCTTCGGGAGCAATCGAGGTAAAGGGTCTCGCGCGTGAGCCAGGAAGTCGCACCAAAATTGCGATTGCATCCGTTGAAGCACATGTGGACCCGGTTGGTTCTCTTGTGGGCCAGCGTGGTGTACGTGTATCTACCGTTATGAGTGAGCTCGGTGGTGAGCGCATTGATATCATTGAATGGTCTGAGGATCCTACCTCCTTTATTAAGGAGTCGCTTTCACCTGCGTCCGTGCTCTCTGTTGAGCTTGATGAAGCAGACCACCGTGCAAAGGTAACCGTGTCTGAGGACCAGCAATCTCTTGCGATTGGTCGTGGAGGACAGAATGTACGCCTTTCTGCAAAACTGACCGGCTGGAATATTGATATTAATTCAGTTGGTGGAAGTAACGTTGCTGAAGCTGCTCCTGAGGAGTCTTCCGCATCAGCCCGCGTTGCTGCTGCAGGTGCGGCTATTGCGGACGCCGAAATAGCAATTGAAATCGCTGAAGCAGCGGAGGAATCAGATCCTGCAAAGGAAGCTGGCGTGGACACTGGTGAGTCAGATTCAATCGTCACCGAGGATGATAGTGAAAACAATACCCTTTCTGCTGAAGCAGAATCCACTAAATCAGATGAAGACAACGCCTCTATTGCTGACGCGGACGACGCGCGCGACGAAGCCTAACTAATCGCTTACATACACCTATCATGAACTTGCTACACGATATTGCTCCGGGAACCGCTGACGAAATGAACGTCATCATTGAAATCAACAAGGGCTCTATGAATAAGTACGAGGTGGATAAGGAAACAGGTCTTATTGCGCTTGATCGTGTTTCCTATACCACTCAAGCGTTCCCGGTAGATTATGGCTTTGTGCCTCAGACACTCTGGGATGACGGGGACGCGCTTGATGTCATCTTGCTCACCAGCTATCCGCTTGCGCCCGGTATTTTGGTACGTGCCCGTCCGGTCGCCATCATGCACATGATTGATGCTGGAGATGCTGACGATAAAGTTATTGCGGTACCAGTAGACGACCCACGCTGGAAGGAAGTGAACGACCTTGCTGATGTGAACAAGCACACTCTAAAAGAAGTTGAACATTTCTACAGTACCTACAAGCAACTACAAAATAAGGAAGTAGTGATTAACGGATTTGAAGGTAAGGACGTAGCGAAACAGGCTTTTGCACGTGCGTGCGAGCTCTATAGCACTAAGAAGTAAGTCCTGCTTCTCTGAAAAAGCGACAGTACCCTTGCTGGCGCTTTTTCATATCCACCATTTCGCGTGTGCGTAGGGTAGGCATATACTTTCCCTATGGATGAAGAAGACTTTGCGCCAAAGAGTTCTACCGGCAGCGTGCTCGCGATTCTGCTTATCGTTTTTCTCCTTATCGTTGGTGCGTTTTATGTGTGGGGCCAACGCCTTGCTGAACAACAGGCCCGAAACACCGTGCCGACAGCAGTGCAATAAATTCCTGGGACCAAGGCGTGTTTTTCACAAACCTAGCTTTTTTGGTACTATGCCTTCACTAACTGCTTACGTATGAAAAAAACTACCCTTCCGAGCGCGTCCATGCTTGTTCCTATGGTTATCGAGAAATCGCAGTTCGGCGAGCGAGCCTACGATATCTACTCACGCCTTCTTCGTGAGCGCATTGTGTTTCTTGGCGGTGGTATTGATGACGATGTAGCCAACCTCATCATTTCTCAACTCCTCTTCCTTGAAGCCGAAGACCCGAAGAAAGATATCTTCCTCTACGTGAATTCTCCCGGCGGGCACGTACACTCAGGGCTCGCCATTGTTGACGCCATGAATCACATCAAGCCGGACGTCGCGACGGTTGCTGTTGGTATGGCGGCATCCATGGGCTCCATCATTCTTGCGTCCGGTGCTAAGGGAAAGCGTTTTGCGCTTCCGAACGCGGACATCATGATTCATCAGCCACATGGTGGTGCCGAAGGACAGGCAGCTGATATTGAAATCAGTGCGAAGCGCATCCTCTCGCTACGCGATCGCTTGAATAAAATTCTCGCAAAGCAGTCCGGCCAGCCACTTGAGAAAATTGAACGCGATGTGGACCGTGATTTCTTCCTAACGGCTGAGGAGGCGAAGAAGTATGGGATTGTGGACGTCGTCTACAAAGTAAAGTAGATCTCGTAAACAGCGAAAAACGCCTGCCAAGCGGGCGTTTTTCCTTTGTGGTACTGTGAGTCCGTACCGAGACGGCTGACTGATAGTTACGATGGATTTCAGGTCTTCTTTTCACTATTTGATTTAAATGCGTGTGCTCAAAAGCCCTCAGATACGAGGCGTGAGTGAGGAACGAAATGAGCCGTATGTGCGTATACGGTGAATGAGTACCGGAGCGAACAACAAAGTAGCTGGGGTCTTTGGACTCACGCACAAAACGTATGTCTATAAAATTAATATTAAGCCTTCTCGCCCTCTCAGGGCTCGCAGGAATTGCCGTCGGCTATGTGCTCCGACTGTTGATTGCACTTGGTCAACGCGGGTCACTTGAACTTGAAATCAAGCAGCAGATGCTTGATGCCAAAGAGCGTGCTGCAAAGATTCTCGCGGAAGCCGAAGAGCGTGCTGAACGTCTTGAAGACGAAATGGAGCAGCCACTCAAAGAACAGGCTGAGCTCCTCAAGAAAGCTACCGAACGTCTTGAAAAGCGTGAGGAATTTCTCGATGAACGTGAGCGAAATCTGGCAGAAGAATCGGAAGATGTGCGTAATCGCGAGAACGAAGCGGCAAATGTGAAGCGTGAAGCAGAGAAGCTCCGTGAGGAGCGGAGGCTTGAACTCGTTCGTCTTGGACGTCTTTCTGAGCAAGAGGCTCGCGAAGCACTTATGAAAGATTTGGAAGAAAGCCAGTCTGAATCCTTGCTCGCACGTCTGCAGAAACTTGAGGCACACGGGCGCTCACAGCTAGAAGAGAAGGCACGCTCCATTCTCCTCTCCACCATCCACCGCATGGCAACAAATGTGAACAGTGAGGTTACTACCCTTTCAGTCGCCATCCCCTCAGAAGAGGTGAAAGGTAAGGTTATTGGAAAAGAGGGCCGAAACATTAAGGCATTTGAGCGCGCCACGGGTGTGGATGTGCTCATTGATGACGCACCCGACAAGATCACGCTTTCTTCGTTTGATCCACTGCGTCGTCACATTGCAAAGATCGCGCTTGAGCAACTCATTGCTGATGGACGCATCCAACCGACGAAGATTGAGGAGATTGTGGAGAAGGCCCGTCAGGATGTAGCCGAGATAGTGAAGCAAAAAGGTGAGGAAGCGGCGTACGAGGTAGGTGTGGTGGGTCTTGATGCGCGTCTCGTGACGCTCCTTGGTCGCCTCTACTTCCGCACGAGCTACGGACAAAACGTACTTCAGCACTCGGTAGAGATGGCGCACATCGCCGGCATGCTCGCAGACCAGCTCGGTGCTGATGCTGACGTTGCACGCGCCGGTGCTTTGCTTCATGACATTGGCAAGGCGGTTGACCACGAAGTGCAGGGTACCCATGTAGAAATCGGGCGGCGTATTCTTGAGAAATTTGCTGTGTCCAAGGAAGTGATTCAGGCAATGCAGTCACATCATGAGGAGTATCCGTACGAAACACCGGAGTCCATCATTGTGCAGGTGGCAGATGCCATCTCTGCGGGCCGCCCGGGTGCCAGACGCGACACCGTAGAGCGATATCTAGAGAGACTCGGTGATCTCGAGCGCATTGCAGTTGGCTTCCCTGGTGTTGAAAAGTCGTATGCGATACAAGCAGGGCGCGAAATTCGTATCTTTGTGAACCCGGGTAAGGTCTCAGACCTCGCTATGCACAAACTCGCGCGCGATATTGCGGAGCGCGTACAAAAGGAGTTGAAATACCCCGGAGAAATTAAAGTGAATGTGATTCGGGAAAACCGCGTTGTTGAGTTTGCTCGCTAAAAGCTAGTAAGTAGGCCGTTAAATCAGTTTTCGCGAGGACTCAGAAAATCCACTATCCACAGGTTTTTTTGGCCCTATTGCATAAAATGGCTCATTTCCTATACTTTTTGGCGTAGCCCTCAATCGGGGCTCGTATAAGCCCCGAAAGGGATTAGCCCTAATTATCTCGTATGAACAAAGCAGATATCGTAATGAAGGTTCAGGAAGTACTTGGCGGCACGAAGGCAGATGCTGATCGTGCAGTTGAGACGGTAATTGAATCAATCACATCTGGTCTTAAGTCAGGTGATGAAGTATCAATCGCAGGTCTTGGTATTTTCCAGGCAAAGGCTCGTCCAGCTCGCACCGGACGCAACCCTCGCACCGGAGAGACCATTAAGATTGCCGCAACCCGAACTCCTAAGTTCCGCGCTGCAAAGGCACTTAAAGACGCTGTTAAGTAATTCAGTCTCCTCTGAAAAGCCCCGCTCTAGAGCGGGGCTTTTCTTTTTGTACCCCACCTCAGTCTCGAACTGGGTAGAGTGAGGCACTTCAAGGATTCCTTGGCGAAAATTCCCCAGACCAAAGTCGAGGCATCTCGGTCTAGGCTCCAAAACGGAAAAGCGAGAAATGCGACACACTTGACCGCGTTCTATGCTTGCCCAATGTCGTCAGTAACGATGCCGTCGAAGTGCTCGTTATCTTTTCCCGCGTCGGCCTTCGTCGCATGGACGGTGCCGTCCTTGTGGTGCGGCGGCGCATAGAGGGAATAAAGTTTGAGCGCTTCGCTCTTGGAGGTATTGATGATGTTATGGCGAACGCCCGCGGGAACCACAATGACGGACCCGTCCGTTAGATAACGATCAACACCATCGAGAATGCTTTGGCCCTCGCCCTCTTCAATACGTAGGAACTGATCGACGGTGTGCACCTCTTCTCCGATATCCGTTCCGGCAGGAAGTGACATGAGCACGAGTTGGCAGTTCTTTGCGGTATAGATGACGCGGCGGAAGTCCTCGTTCTCAAGAGTGACCTGCTCGATGTTGGTTACAAATCCTTTCATATTATTTTTTATTACGCGCCGCTTGCGCCTTCTTGATATTCGCCGCCTGTGCCCGTCTCATCGCGGACGTCGGCTTAGATGCTTCCGGCACATTCTTCGCCGGATGCGCAGTAAAGATGTCGCCCTTCACATGTACAACCCTTCCTCGGATTGCCTTGGCGAGCGATGCCTTATCTTTCTTGTCGGTAACGACAAGCTTTCCCTTCGCGCTTAAGTGCGCCTTATCCTTCGAAATGAGCCACGTAGCGGTCGCCCAGCTTCCGCTTGATCGGCGGCCCGCGATGCGCTCAAGCCCGCCTTTCTTTCCGACATCCTGGGTGCGAAACGAGGTAAAGTCCGACTTCGGACGAATTTCGATATGATAAAACTTGCCTTTGCCGGTCGTTCCCGGCTTTTTGCGATTGCGACCTTCAGGCTGTGCGAGCGCGTGCTGGCGTTTAGTCATACCTTTCCATGCCGCTTGCGCTTTGCGAACATTCTTTTTTGCTGTCCCGATTTGTTTTTTCGTTGCCATATCGAATGTCGCTATTGGTAATGTCTGCCTTCAGTTTACACCTGCAGCGAGCAGTTAAGGGCTAGGCACCTCGGTCACCTGAACTAGCACTAGAGTGTGCAGGTTCGTAGAGGACGTTAGAACTTTTTCTAATGAGGATAAAGATACCAGATCCGAGGTGGAACGTCTCGTAAAGGACATTCAAGACATTGGGTTCAGTCCAGGCTACTCTGTCATTCTGGCTGACTTCAGGAGCATACGGAAGATGTTTGAGCCTGAGGTGGAGGAAGTGCAGAAGCCGAAGCGGAAGAAGTACTCTGGGTATTAAGGTGAGTGTATGTGCAGTGGATCACGTCCCTGTAGTCCCTAAGTCCCTGTTCAGCGCCCATCTGGGATTCATTTGTTTAATCTCTCCTGAGGTATATGCTTTTGGTATGTCCAGGAACCTCCAAAGTAGCGTATACCCCACAGTCCGCCGCGCAGGTCTACTTGCAGTTCTCTTTCTTACCTCTCCACTTTTAGCACTAGCCACGAGCGGGGCTTGCTCTGGTCATGGTGGGGTCAGCTGTTCAGCTGGTCCAGACTCTGATGGGAGCGCCATCTGTAATGATGGCTGGAGAAACAGCTCCGTTAGGTATTCCTCTATGGTGAAGTGCGCTGAGTATCATCAAACACAAAGAGTTCCGGCAGTGACGAAAGTCTTGCCAGCTAACATGTCAAATGGGCTATCCCAAAATCGCTGGGCGTCAGTCTTTAGTTGGCTATTCAAATAAATATGAGACCTCTACGAGGAGAAGGGGCTTGGGAAATAATAGTCGGGGTGGCATTTTGGAGCCTAGTTGTCTGGGGCACATATTCCTTATTCTCTGACGATTCCTCAGGAGGTAGTGTCTCTGGTGATCATTACGGCGTATACGAAGACTCGTACGTCAATGAAAATTACGCTCCTGAGCCGGAAAACCCATATGACGACGGAACTGGACATTCCGCTGGATACGAATGGGCTGAAGAGAATGACGTCAGCGATTGCGACGGTAACTCAAATTCGTTCATAGAGGGTTGTCAGGAGTATGTAGATCAACGAGACTCATACGAGGAACAAGAATCTACCGACTACTAAGGTGATAGAGAAGATTATGAGCGTTATTGAATCTAGATCCCTAGAAGACAGTACTATCTAAGTAGCTCTTAGGACCTTGTCAGTACTATAAATCTGGATAACACAGCTCTTTTGGTTTCCCAGTAGCAGTGTCATAGCGGAACGAATATCCATCGGAACACATATACGACATATTTAATTCCGGATCCCATCGATAATGAATGTTATCAAATTCAGTTGTTGTGACATTCCACTTATATGAATTAAATAGCGCCCTGTACGTGATGCATTCAGCACGTTCAGCTGCTCTCAGTGTTGCCTGGTTGCAGGGTGTGTTTGGGTTGTTCGATACCCAGGCACTTGTCACGTACGACACGTTTCTTGCGGGGTGAATTGCAGGTATCTTCGAATATGTTGAGTAAGAGCTTCCTACTACTGTTTTGCTCTGTTCATAGAGAGCTTTACCTTGGTAATAGTTGGGATCAGTTACGTAGGTCGGAGTGTCCCATGCTGCACCTTTTGTTCCATATGTTGAATTATATAGTCCTTGGCTAGGTTTATACCCGTAATTATCGTATTTCAGACCATTTGGATTACTGCGAACATAGGGCGCTACATAAGTGCCGTTGGCTTTGTAATATCCTTTAACCGAAACATACGCCTGAACGTCCGTTGGAACTGCACAGAAGACTGCAAGAAATAGGAAGAAAACATTGGCTATTACTAGGAGTGAAGTACGAGCTCTCATGGTTTAACGATACTCCTGTGGGAACAAAAAGCAATCGTGAGCGTTGCGTAGACCAAGTATAAGAATGGAGCTAAGGAAGGGCGTAAACCAAAGCAAAAAACTTGAATTACGTACCTGTAGTCCCTAAGTCCCTCGACATAAGAAAGAGGCACCCGAAGGTGCCCCCTAATATTACTCAATCAATGAGGCCAACTTCTTTTTTCATTAATTTTAATGCACGCTGCCAAGGCTCCTGAAATATATCCTCCATCGTTTTGTCATGTTCAATATACAAGTGTTTCTCCAGGAACTCGTCACTTGTGTCTCCCTTCGTGCCACGTGAATATGATCCTCCAATAATGAGTACGTGCAGGAACTCAGACAAAAAAGCAAACTCCTTTCTAAGACAATCACTTGCATAGAACGAAGCAGCGTTGATCTTTGCTTGTAGATCACTTAATTGTTTTGTATTTGCTGCAACCCACGCGTGACGCTGAAATCTTGTGTTCTCAGGTCCCTCCTCGTCAGTTGTAATCATGTCGAATGAAGAAATCATTAGACTTGCACACAGCTCACTGTATATACGTCTTCTTTCTAGCGTCAAAGATAGGTGTTTCTCCTTCTTTAGCTGCAGAAAGGTAAGATATGCATGGCCAAATAAAGTTACAAATAGGGCGAACAATCCACCAACAATGGCAGCAATAATCGGTGCTTGCATAAGATCCTCCCCAAAATCATGAATCCTGTGGAAATGATACACCAATGTGTCTAAAGTTAAACCCATAGCCAAAACTCAAATGACAACACAAAGTGATTTTTTTCAAATCCTTGATTTATTGTGTTGGCCCTGTCACTGAGGTATTAGTTCCATCGGTGAATATTTGTGGGTTGGTAGGGTTAGAATCTACAAATTCGAATAACCTCTTGATGATTGGACAAGAAAAAAAGTCCTATTCTCCATACGTCTCAATAAGAGAGGCCTGAAGGACGAGATCGCAGAGGACGGCTCAACAAAAGGGTGTTTTTCGCAAGAGGGCAAAATGTCCGTCAGACTGACATGTGCGGGATAGGAGAATCGAACTCCTGCTCTCAGTTTGGAAAACTGATGTTCTACCATTAAACTAATCCCGCGTTAGGAGGGAGAATACCATATCAGGGCAGCTACTGCCCAGTCCCGAGCCAATGGCTTTTTAGAGCGCCCGCGGTAGCATGTGGGAATGCGACAGCACGTTGAGCATGTTTTGGCTGCGTTTGGAGCCCTTGCTCTTGCCCTCTTCATTTCCTACTTCAATACCGGAGCAAATGCAGTAACGGTTTCAACCCTCACGAACCAAGGTAAGCTCACCCCTGTCGGAGGGGTGAGCCGTTCGTTTGTACCGACCACAACACCTGTGTTTACGGTACCGACCACAACCGTAGAGTCTCTCGTTCCTGGGCTTGAGGCGATAGTCACGAAAGCGAAGCCAGAGGTAGCAACACCAACCAAACCGACTCCCCTGCAAAAGCCTCCAACTCCTAACGGGTCTGCTCCAGTAGCAACCACAACACCCGTCCCCGCGAGCTCAACCGGTGACGCGCTTCTTGATACTGTTTCTCTTTCAGTCGTGAATATTCTTTGCACCTCGCACACAAGTCAACTTCGCGGAGTGTCCGGTACCGGGGTGATTATTGATTCCAGGGGAATCGTACTCACTGTTGCGCACGTTGCTCAGGCAGTGCTGCTTGAACAGACTCTCGGCAAGAATGTTATCTCCTGCGCTATTCGTACCGGTAACCCAGCAAAAAATGCCTACAAAGGTAAGCTGCTGTATATCTCTGAACCCTGGGTGCGCAGTAACTCAACCACGCTCATTAGTTCGCAACCTACCGGAACGGGAGAAAATGATTTTGCGCTCCTTGCGATAACAAGTAGTGCGACCGGTGCTCCCCTTCCAGGAAGCTATCCTGCTATTCATGTTTCTACATCGCCTGGCATCGTCGGACAAAAGGTTGCACTCGGTTCCTATGGTGCGCAGTACCTCACGACAAGTGAAGTAACGTCGCATCTCGCCCCAACACTCGTGTATGGAAAGATTAAAGACGTCTACACATTCACTACCACGAGTTCAGATGTGCTTGCGATATATGGAGGTAAGGCAGCTCAGGAAGGTTCGTCTGGTGGTGCAGCGGTAAGCACTTCAGGAGCGCTTATCGGACTTATCACCACAAGCGAATTGTCGGGTGACGAAAGTACGCGTGAACTACGAGTCATCACGCCGACGCATATGCGTAGAAGCTTCAAAGCTGCCACGGGTGGAGACTTTGATACGTACTACGACTCTGGGAGCCTGGTGAATGCTACCGACTCGTACAGCACGAAAATACAAGAACTCGGAAACTTCCTCGCAAAGGCGATTGGGTTTAAATAGATACTTTCAATTAGTGCCTTTGCGGTTGAATATCGAACTCGTCACCCGACTCTTCCCCGAAGAGTCGATCCGGTCATGAACTCATTCAAATACTCTGTCGGGGTGCGGAGAATCGAACTCCGTCATCTTGCTCCCAAAGCAAGCGTACTACCGGTATACGACACCCCGACACAGTATTCGAAAACAAATGAGCTACTTCATGACCGGATTCCCTCAGCAAGCACCGAACAAACGAGGCCTCATGCCCCGAGGGGCACAGCGACCTCGCTTATACGCATCCTACCAGGTTTATAGGATTTGCGGCAGATACCGAACAAGCGCCCTCCCATCGGCCTTTCGGAGCCATACCAAGACCCCGTCCACCTGCCATTCCCCCTCCCAATCAATAGATGCAACGTACCATTCACTCGTGCGCGCCACACGCCGTATTTTGGCCTCATGTAAATTCGCTGATGGGTCGTAGCTGTCGTCAGTACTTCTTTCAGACGGAAACACCTCACAGACAATTGTTTTAACTTCAACGAAATGCAGCGTGTCGTGCTCTTTTCCTATTACATCAATCTCGCCCGTTTTACGAGCAACATTTTTTGCCACTATTTTCATACCATTGCGCCTTAAATACTCACAGGCAACCTTTTCTCCGAGTGCTCCGATCTCTTTTCGACTGAATCCAGAGATGTCCATAGCTAAAGTATAGAGGACGTTAGTGGAGGTCAAGAGAAATACATTGTATTTACTTATTCGTTTACGAACAGGTCACAAAATCGCTCTTTTTGTCCATTGTCCTTTATCCACATGTTAACAGCTTTATCCCCTGTTTTTAGTAAAGGAAAATGTCTGTTGTGGGCTTGAAAAACCTATATTTTTGGATTTTTAGGTGTGCGGGAGAAATGTCAGGGAGACCGTGAGTACACTATCGGCCACAGATACGAGCTCGTCGTCACTCGCAGATTCCGCGACCCCGGCTCGCGACCCATCCTGTTGGATGGGTACCCCGTTCCGCCTTCCGATTCTCCACGTACGACGTTGGACGTCGTACTCTATCCGCACTGTCCTTAACGCAAAAGCACCCTCATGGGTGCTTTTGCTCGACAGTGCGGATAGGGAGAATCGGACTCCCGCCTCGTCCTTGGCAAGGACGCGTTCTACCACTAAACCATATCCGCTTCGCGCTGAACTATATCACAGGGACTCGCCCTTTTTCTAGTGCACCCGGAGGGACTCGAACCCCCGACCCTCTCGTCCGAAGCGAGATGCTCTAATCCGCTGAGCTACGGGTGCAGTTAGCACACATTACCTTTGTTTCTTGTAGTATTCAATGAGCATCTGTTGCCAGTAGGCCATTTTCCGTATATGAGCTACTTTGCCAAGTTCTATTCGAACGCAGCCCTTATAATTCGGTCTTTTCTTAACTATAAGTCCGTTTTGTGATTTAAAGATAGTCTTTCCAAACCTATCGAGTGGAATACCGCATTGCTTCGACCACCATACCTCATGGTGCTCATGCTCGAATGCCTTGTGTGTGAAGACCCTCATTCGTATTTGGTTTTCGTCTGCGAGAACTAGATATTTTCTTACCCAGTCAAGCATAAGAATTGTCATATCTACATCAGAATTAATGAAACTAAACGTACTAGCTCTCTTTGCTCCCTCCGCCCAATACAAGGCTATACCAACCTGAAATAAAGGCTCTCTAATTGCCGTCTGGAACTCTTCGCGAGCAACGAGGAAAAGTGCTTTGTCTCTCTCAACTCTTCTCTGACTAAGCGCGGCTCCCGCCATGGCTCTCCACCTTGTCATGTCCGTATTTTTCCGTTTCTTAAGTATTTCCTTCTCTTTTGTTGTCAATGGAAAGTCTTTAAGCCAAAGCGAGATTGAGCTCTTTGCAACAGGTACTCGCTCGAGAATTTCTCTGTACGTAAGGCCTTTCCTTCTCAAGGCGATAGCGAGTTCCTTTTCTCGAACCTTAGAATTCATGTTACTAGCATACCATCATTACGTCCATATATCTTGTTTATTATGATAGTATTCTCAGCATGAAGATGGACGTTCCGGTTGAAGTGAAGACTGTAGCAGATGGTCTCCGTAAGGAAGGGTTCGAGGCCTATTTAGTGGGTGGTTGCGTTCGTGATCTTCTCCTCAAACGAGCCCCTAAAGACTGGGATATAACGACAAATGCATTGCCTGAAGATATTCAACGAATATTCCCCGATTCTTTTTACGAAAATGATTTTGGTACGGTTGGCGTGAAGACAGAGAGCGAAGACCCTACCCTCTCAATTATAGAGGTCACACCGTATCGTACCGAAACGGGATACTCAGATAAGCGTCGTCCGGATGCTGTTGAGTTTGGTACCAGTCTTGAGGGTGACCTTGCACGCCGCGACTTCACCATAAACGCTATCGCCCTTGATGAAGATAAAGGACATATTGTTGACCCGTATCAAGGACAAAAGGACATTTCGGCCAAAGTACTGCGTACCGTGGGCATTGCTACGGAGCGTTTTGAAGAAGATGCTCTACGCGTTATGCGTGCAGTACGACTTGTCGCGGAATTGAACTTCGCGCTTGATACGGATACGGCAGCAGCGATTCTGGAGAAGGGTCCGAATCTCTCGCACATTTCACGTGAAAGGATTCGCGATGAGCTTGTGCGTATCCTGGAGTCAAAGAACCCCATGATGGCCCTCGTACTGGCACAACAGCTGGATATTCTGAAATATATATCTGCTGACCTGGTGCGCGGTATCGGGATAGATCAAAATCAAGCCCATAGTTACGACGTTTTTGGCCACCTTATGCGCTCGCTTCAGCACGCAGCGGACAAAGACTGGCCTTTTGATATACGTCTCGCCGCCCTCTTCCATGATGTATCTAAGCCGGAAACAAGACGCTGGTCTGACGAAAAGAACGATTGGACCTTTCACGGCCATGAGGTTGTGGGTTCACGTGTAACCCGAAAAGCACTAGAAGACCTTAAATTTTCACGTGAAACTATTGAAAAGGTGAGTAAATTGGTCCGTTGGCACATGTTTTTTTCAGATCCTGACCAAATCACCCTTTCGGCCGTTCGCCGCATGATTCAGAACGTTGGTGATGAAAATATAGAAGATTTGCTCAATCTTAGGATTTGTGACCGAATTGGTACGGGTCGACCGAAGGAGCAGCCATTCAGATTCAGAAAGTACAAGGCAATGGTAGACCAGGCACTACGAGACCCTATATCAGTGGGAATGCTCAAACTAGACGGAAATGACCTTATGGGGACCTTTCACGTGGAACCAGGTCCAAAGATAGGCTATATCCTGCATACACTCCTAGAGGATGTACTTGAGAATCCTAAAAGCAACACTAAGGATTACTTAGGAAATCGAGTTCTGGAACTATTAAAACTGGGAGATGAGGAGTTGAAAGAACTTGGTGATTCAGGAAAAAAGAGGAAGGAGCAAGAAGAGGAGCAAGAAATCAAGGAAATACTCAGTAAACACAACGTATCCTAGGTTTTATGTGAAATAGAAAGAGGCCAGAGATAAAGATCATCAAGGGATGGTCCTTATTTCTGGCCTCTTTTTTGACTACCGATCCAGGTTGAGTGTCTAAAAGGAGCTGGGGCTTATTGGGTGACACTCAGGAGTGAAATCGGATCGGTATCAAAGGGTTTGCGCTTTCACGTGGAACGGTAGATTGGACCCAGTGAATGAGTAGGGGATACGCCCCGATTACGTTGGACGACCTACCTACACGCTATACGCCTGATATAAAGAGCTCGCAAAGATCATTCAAGTCCGGGAGCGGTGTGACTGCCTCTCGGTATGCACACTGTCCCCCGCTAAGAGATAGCATAGTATCTTATAGGACAATGTAAAGGACATACTGTGTATAACAATGTCCTTAAAGAGTTATGGAGGTGGGGCAGTGGTCAGAGCCGAGGGCTTCTGGAAATATCTCCGCGGTCTTCACATGTTTTGCATATTTCTTTGATACAAAGATATAGTCAATCCGCCAGCCAACATTTCTTTCTCGTGCTCCACCCCAATGACTCCACCAGGTATAGAAGCCGTTACCTTTTTTAAACAGCCGAAAAGTATCAACAAAACCAGCATTCGTGATGTTATCAATTCCTTCGCGTTCTTCATCAGTAAATCCCTTTAATCCTTTGTTTTCTTTTGGGCGGGCGAGGTCGTCTTCGGTATGCGCTACATTCAAGTCGCCGCAGAAAATAACGGGTTTTTCCTCTTCAAGCCGCTTCATGTACGCAAGAAATGCAGGGTCCCAGTGCTCATGGCGAAGCGTGAGTCTGGATAAATCGTCCTTCGCGTTTGGCGTATATACGGAGACAACGTAGAAATCAAACATATCGAGGGCAACAATTCTTCCTTCTTGATTCGGGTCCCCATAGCCGTCGTTTGCGAGTCCGAACTTCGTAGCAAGATCCTCCGGCATGCCGTAGAACACATCGTTCGGGGTCATCTTTGTGAAAATTGCCGTTCCGCTATAGCCTTTTTTATTTTTAGAGGAACTCCAGAATTCTTCGTAGTCAGGCAGGTCAAGAGGGGATTGGTCTTGCTCTGCTTTTGTTTCTTGAAGACACAATATATCCGGCTTGTACTTCCTGATGAATGGCATGAAGTTGCCTTTATTATGGGCGGCACGAATACCGTTCACATTCCACGACATAATACGCATGAGCGCATTCTAACAGACGGTGCCTAGACACGAATATAAGAAGATGTAGTATGCGGCGAGTTGCCGGGAGATTAAAAATGGCAAGAAAAATGACGAAACGACAATATCGAGAGGTATTCGGAATAGAACCTCCTAAACGACTTGTCCGGAGCCAGAAAAGGCGGGCATCTGAGATAAACGCTCTGTTTGACAGTTTTCAAAGCGAGTTCGGCATGAGTTCTCTTGCAGTTTTTACGGCAGCCGCGACTGCTCTCCATGGTGAATTCCTGAAGAACGTTCGTGATTGTCCGAAATTTGTCATTGAATACTGTCAAAAGGAACTCGCACCGGGTTCAGCCACATGGAGAAGGAAAGCAACAAAATCATCAAAGAAATAGATTGTTCTCTACCGCCGGTCCTTGGATCGGCGGTTATTTTTGTCGTGAGTGGAAACGTTTGTGTACCTCTCGGAGGTGCACATCGGTCACGTGCGTATAAATCTGGGTAGTCGTGATGGAGGCATGGCCCAGAAGTGCCTGGACTGAGCGAATATCAGCTCCATTACTGAGCAAGTCAGTGGCGAACACGTGCCGAAGCGTGTGGGGCGTAACCTTGCTGGTGATGCCTGCCTGCGCCGCATACGTCTTAATGTGGCGCTGTATATCACGGGGCGTAATGCGATGGAGCTTATCAGGTCTACCCTCAAGAAAGAGGGCCTCCTCCATATCCTTGCGGAGTTTCTGATACGCACGAACTGCGTCTTTTGAAGCAGGGGATAGGAATACCACCCGAACTTTGTCTCCTTTTCCGCGAACCGAGATTTCGTCTCGAGATAAATCTATGTCGGTATTAAGTGCACAGAGCTCAGAAACACGAAGTCCCGTGGAGAAAAGGAGCTCTAAAATGGCTGTATCGCGGGCATACCGAAGCGCCTTCTCAGGATTCTGTTCCTTTTCCATAGCGTTCTTTGGGGCTTCCATCAGGCGCTCAAGCTCGGTCGCGGTAATAAGGTCAAGCGAGCGTTCAGGTACTTTGGCAAGCTCAATACGCTCAGGGTTCAGGCCATCTATGCCTCGTTTTCGGAGATATTTCAGAAAAGCACGTAGTGCAATGAGATAGTAGTTTTGCGTGCGGCGCTTCATGGTGTCGCTCCCTGTTCCGGGTTGTCGATTCAACCACAAGCGGAATTCGCGAATCTTCTCCTCAGTAATATCAATAACACTGGCTATCTTCATTTCCCGAAACAACACCGTGAGGTAGTGGTCGTAGTTTTGAATCGTCTTTACGGCACGTCCGCGCTCGATTTCTGTGTGTTCAAGGAATTGTCGCTTAAGCGTTTCGGCATCCATAGTCTCATTTTAGCACTGATATTGTGCGCAAAACGCTCACCAACTTGTAAATGGCAGGTGGGGGAGTAGACCAGGCAACACTTGCGCTTTTTATCAAGGTGTGGTAACGTATTGCCAATGCTTACAAAACGAGTAAAGACCGCTGTTATCAAGGATGCAGCGCGCCACGAGTCAGATACTGGATCCCCTGAGGTCCAGGTTGGTATTTTGTCACGTAAAATTGATGAACTAGCCAAGCATCTTAAGAAAAACCAGAAAGATTTTCATAGTCGCCGTGGTCTTCTTCAGATGGTTGCAGACCGACGTGCTCATCTCCGTTATTTGGAGAAGAATGATAAGCGCGGGTATAACGCACTTATCAAGAAACTCGGCCTTAAGAAGTAGAGCTTCTAAGAAAGCTCATCTACTTAGTTGCTGTTCAAAATAAATCTTCCGTCGTACTTCAAGTACGCCTCTAGATTTATTTCTTCAGTGCCTTGTATCTAAGTCTTTTCTGAAAACTCTTAGTTTCTAAAGTTTTTGTAAGCAGGTGCTACCATGTAGCAAGGGCTACCATTTTATTACATTAGTTTTTTATTTTTATGGCAGTTATTAAGCATCCGGCGCAACGCGTTGGGGTTTTCATAGACACACAGAATCTCTATCACAGTGCAAAGCATCTCTATAAGTCACGCGTTAATTTCCAGAAGGTGCTCGAGGAAGCAGTCGGTGACCGCGTACTCGTTCGTTCTATTGCCTACGTTATCTCAACCGACAGTGGGGAAGAGAGTGCCTTCTTTGAAGCGCTCACGAAAATCGGCATCGAAACCAAAGTAAAAGGCCTCCAGGTCTTTTCTGACGGTGCAAAAAAAGCCGACTGGGACGTCGGCCTCGCGATTGACGCAGTGAAGCTCGCGCCGAAGCTCGATACCATTATTCTTGCAACCGGCGACGGCGACTTTGTTCCGCTTATTGAGTACTTAGATATGAACGAAGGGTGTCAGGTGGAGGTCATTTCGTTTGGAAAGTCCTCTTCAGCAAAACTGAAGGAGGCTGCTCATGCGTTCACCGACATGTGTGATGAACCCAAGAAATTTCTTATCGGCTATCGCGGGTAGGACTGTTTGAAAAAACGCTACGCAGTTTTGCGTAGCGTTTTTTCTTTTACTCGGCAGTGAGCGGTTATACTTTAAGGAATACTATGGCCGATGATTCGACCCAGTCATATATTCGTACCTACGCGAAGGACGTTGCGGCGCTTTCTGGAAAAGCTCCGGTAATTCCTGGCACGCCGATTGCAGGAGGACCGGCGCCTGTGGAACGGGACGAGGTACTTGAGCGGCTTCGCGCGCGTGCGAAGTATGATCCGGTACAAGAGGGTGACTTCTTGCCAGGGACCATGCCCACCCCCACGCCACTAGCTGCTTCTATCCCGAACAGTGCACTTCCCGTGACTCCTGAACCAGTTCCTGCTCCGCCTGTTGTTCCGCAGCCTGCGCCGCCTCCAGCACCGCTTCCTAACTTACCACCACCTCCACCGGTCCCGGTTCCTGTTGCTCCGCAAGAGTTCGTCCCACCCGCGCCAGCTCCCACTCCGGTATCACTCGAAAACGTCTCGCCGATACATACCTATAGTTCTGATTTCTCAGACCGTATTGATACTAAACAAGCTTCTACCTTCTCTGTACTAGCTGCTGAAGGAGATGCGGGAAAACTTGCTACACAACCCGCGCAAGCGGTGAAACAGCATAAGAATGCGCTCCTTGTCGCTTTTAGTTTTGTGCTTATTCTGCTTGCCGGTGGGGGAGCCTATGCCGCCTACACCTATGTACGTAGCCACGCTAGCGTACCGCTTGCTGGTCCGGTGGTCTCATCGCTTGTCTTTGCTGATGACCGCCAACCCGTGAAAGGAGAGGGGGATACGCTTATCGCAGCCTTGAATGAATCTGCTCGCCAGCCACTTAGCGTGGGACAAGTGCGAGTACTTTACCTGAGTCAGGCATCCACAAGCGCAGGTAACCCAGTTATGGATATTGCACTTCCTGGAGGAAGACTCTTTGGTGCGCTCCAGCTTGCGGCACCCGACATCCTTCTTCGTAACATCGCTCCAGAGAGTACTGTCGGTATTGTGCATGCAGGAGCTGAGACCAGGCCTTTCTTCATCCTTCGTGTGCTTTCCTATGAACGAACCTTTGCCGGCATGCTCACGTGGGAGGGGCTGATGGAGACAGAACTCGCTCAACTCTATCCAGCGTATGACCCTCCTGCGGCTCTGCTTCCTACCTACGCTACCTCAACAACTTTTGTAAAAGGAAAACTGGTAACGACCGTACAAACTATTCCCGCACCCGTGCAGATTATTCGCCCTCCACAGTTCGTAGACGAAGTCGCAAGCAACCATGATGTACGAGCACTCAAGGATAGTCAGGGACGCACCATTTTCTTGTACGGATATCGTGATAAATCCACCCTTATCGTTGCGCGAGACGAATCTGCATTCGCTGAACTCATAAACCGCCTGTCTGCCACAAAGCAACAGTAGGATTTTTGTTTCTAGGAATGCTACAGTAGCCCTCATGAACGACACGTCACATTTCAAAACCGTGCTGACCGAAGAGAAGACTAGACTGGAAACAGAGCTTGCGAGTATTGGCAGACGAAATCCCTCTAACCCAACTGACTGGGAAGCAGTGCCAAGCGAAACCGGGAAGGAGGCTGACCCAAATGATGCGGCCGACTTGATTGAAGGATTTGAAGAAAATACCGCAATTCTGAAGGATCTGGAGATTCGCTACAACAACGTACTCGCTGCGCTTGTACGTATTGAAGAAGGGACCTACGGAACGTGTAGTGTTTGTGGTGAAAAGATTGAAGGGGAGCGCCTTAACGCAGACCCTGCTGCCACAACGTGTAAGGCACACCTGTAACCGTCCCGGTGTACAATTGAGCCGTGGCCGCTTCTCCCACCGCTCGCAAGATTGAAACCCATGGGTATGGTTCCTTGTACGCGGCCCAGCCTGTTGGCGCGAAGGCGGAGCTCGTAACGATAGAGGCTGACCTTACGCGGGGTCTTCACTCCTTTTCCATAGTCGGTCTTGCAGATAAAGCTGTTGAAGAAGCTCGGGACCGTATTGCAGCTGCGATTCGTCACAGTGGATTTAAATCTCCGAAAGCAGAGAACCGGCGTATTGTACTCTCGCTTTCTCCTGCGGACTTGAAAAAAGAGGGTTCGCACTATGATGTCGCGCTCGCGCTTTGCTACCTTGCCGCTGCCGGGGAACTATCTATTCCGAAAGAACCCGTTTTGTTTTGTGGAGAACTCTCTCTTGATGGAAAGCTACGCACGGTGCGCGGTGTATTACCTCAAGTGGTTGCAGCGAAAGGTGCCGGTTATACGAGTGTCTTTGTACCGCCTGGAAATGTACACGAAGCACTTCTTGCACAGGGCATTCGCGTGTACGCGCCAGAGACCCTTAGCGCGCTCGTTGCCCATTTGAAAGGCGATAAGCTTTTGGAAGAAAAAGAGCGTACTGTGGTAACTGAAGAGGCACCGATTGTACTGAACCTTGCTGAGATAAAAGGGCAGGAGAGTGCGAAGCGTGCGCTTGAAATAGCAGCAGCCGGACGGCATAACCTCGTGTTGTATGGACCACCTGGAACCGGAAAGACGATGCTTGCGCGTGCACTTTCCGGTATCTTGCCACCCTTAACCGAGGACGAGGTGCTTGAGGTTACTGCTATCCATTCAACAGCAGGCACCCTTTCAGATGGGCCCGTGCGCCATCCGCCGTTTCGTTCGCCGCATCACACGATTTCCCATACGGCGATGGTGGGTGGGGGAGCGTATCCACGTGCCGGTGAAGTAACCCTCGCACACAAAGGGGTTTTATTTCTCGATGAGTTTCCGGAATTTGATGCGCGCACCCTTGAGGCACTGCGTCAGCCACTGGAAGACAAGGTGGTCACCGTGTCGCGCGCACGTGCAACCATCACCTTTCCGGCAGACAGTATGCTCGTTGCGGCGATGAATCCTGCAGACACGCTTTCAGCTGATAGTGACGTTGCGGTGAGGGCTGCCCGCAAGCAAGCACGAAAGATTTCACGACCTATCGCTGACCGTCTTGATTTGTGGGTTGAGGTGCCACACGTAGCACATGAAGATTTGGCGAGCTTAACTGAAGGAGAATCCTCCGTTACCGTACGTAAGCGGGTGCTTTCCGCACGAAAGCTTGCGCGAAAGCGTCATGGAAGTGACTCCATGAGCAACGCATTGCTTTCAGCAAAAGAATTAGACAAAGTTGGAGCATTTACGGACGGAGCCCGGAGTACGCTTCTATCTGCGGCAACAAAATTACAGCTTTCTCCGCGTGCGTATCACCGAGTGATGCGGGTCGCCCGCACAATTGCGGACCTCGCGGGTAGCGAGAAGGTTGAGCCATCTCATATTCTTGAAGCGTTGCAGTATCGGCCACGTGGGTTGTTTGGGTTTGAATAAAAATCCCCTCATGCGAGGGGATTTTTACTTCGGAGAGCAGTGGGTCATGGCCGTACATCCCGCAAATGGATTCCGCGCACCACGAACCTCAAAGTGGAGATGGTTTCCGGTCGCTTCACCGGTGTGTCCTACGGCACCAATAGCTGCGGCACGAGAAACCGTTTGTCCTACCGAAACATTATCACTTGAAAGATGGGAGTAGAGTGTCTGGGTTCCATTGCCATGATCGATAACAATGTAGTTACCGTAACCACCGTTCCATCCGCCGACGCGTGAGACGATAACCGTTCCGCCTGCCGCTGCGTACACCGGTGTACCTGCAGGCGCACCGAGATCAACACCGTTCCAGCCATGGATGCCTTGGGTGAGGAGTCCGCCCGGTACGGGGTTCGTGTAGTAACCATCTATTTCAGCACCACTTCCACCACGGTAGGGATTCTTCAAAATACTGACGAGCCCACCACCTTGTTTAATGTTGGTTTTGGTCTTACCGCTCGTTGCCGTTTTACTTGAAGCAACGGAGAGTTCGCCTCCAGGAATTATGAGAATGTCACCAACGGTAAGGCCGTCTCCGACAGAGAGGCCGTTATAGGAAGCAACGTCGCCTGCGTCTGCTTTAAATTTCTTCGCAATACCAGCAAGGGTTTCGCCCTTTGTTACTTTGTGTTGAAGACCGGAGACCGGAAGAATAACGAGAGTCGTGCCTGGCGTTACCTTGCTCTTCGTTGTGAGGTTGTTAGCCCACAAAATGGTGTTTGCGGAGACACCAAAATTCCTCGCGATGTTGGAAATGGTGTCGCCCGGACGTACCACGTAGGTGGTAATTTGTCCGGCAGATGAGGTCATATCAATGTCGGCAAGGGTGCCTTCTGGGCCTGAGTTGGCCATGAGCGCCGAGCCCTCGGTGAGTTGAATATCACTCCCACCCTTTTCTGGATTTGGGTCCGAGTTCACTGCTGCCTGAAGGAGGGGAATGCTGCTATCGTGAATGATAGGTGGTTCACCCCCTGGATTTCCGGCAAAGGATATAGTCCAAGGCAACCAATAGGCGTTGGTTGTAATAGGAAACGCTAGCGATGAGGCTAGCGAGAGAGCTCCCACAAGGGTGGTAAGGGTGCTTGCGAGATATGCATTTCGATTCAATCGGCAAAGCACCGAAGCGAAAGTTTTATAGAAAGACAATATAAGGAAGAAGGGGAACTCTGGAGTGTCGTCTGTAATCAAATATGGCTTATATAAGCCGTATCTACCGTTCAGTCGTAGCTATCAACTTGGCCAGTATACCGTCCGAGGAGGGAGGGTCAACCGCCTAAAAAAGCACCTGTTGAGAACAATTTTACGGTATAGTTGGCAAGTGAATTACCTCCAAGGACTCAACGACAGACAAAAAGAAGCGGTCCTTACGACGGAGGGACCTATTTCTATTCTGGCGGGAGCTGGCTCAGGTAAAACCCGAGTCCTCACCACTCGCATCCTTCACCTTATCCGGGAGGGGACGCCTCCGGAGCGGATTCTTGCCGTCACCTTCACAAACAAAGCTGCCCGGGAGATGAAAGAGCGCCTTCGAAACTTGCTTCAGGACGGCCCGCTTCCGTTCGTCGCCACCTTCCATGGGCTCGGGCGCGACCTGCTTCAGAACTACGGCTCAGTGATGGGCGTGCCGCGATACTTCAGCGTGTACGACCGGGATGATTCAGAACGCGCCATCAAAGAGGCGCTCAAGATTCTAGAAATAGACCCGAAAGAAATCTCACCACGATTTATACTCTCGCGTATCAGCAAAGCAAAAGGGGAGGGGCACACCGAAGAAGAGTACCGAGCGAAATTTGGACGGGACAGTTTTCGTTCTCGCATCACAAGCGAAGCGTGGCGTCACTATGAAAATGTTTTGAAAAAAGAGAAGGCTCTTGATTTCGACGACCTCATCGTCAAACCAGTTCGTCTGCTTGAAGAGTATCCCGAAGTCCGCAAACGTGCACAGGACCGTTTCTCCTACATTCATGTGGATGAGTACCAAGACACCAACGAACTACAGGGTCGTCTTTCTAACTTGCTTGCCGCTCCACATAAAAATTTGTTTGTCGTGGGAGATATAGATCAAACAATTTACACCTGGCGCGGTGCAACCATTGAAAACTTACTCGCATTTGAAGAAACCTACCCTGAAGCAAAAACGATTGTGCTTGAACACAATTACCGCTCAACGAAGACTATTGTGACTGCGAGTAATGCCATCATCGAGAAGAATAGGAATAGGAAAGAGAAGCGCTCCGTCACAGACAATGCGGATGGACACCCTATTCGACTTGATGTATCGGACTCGGCTGAACTTGAAGCACGAGGTGTCACTATGAGCGTGCGAGAGTTTATGGGTCAGGGTATTCCTCCCGAAGAGATTGCGGTCCTGTACCGTACGAACTTTCAGTCGCGTGCACTTGAAGAAGCGTTTCTCGCTGCGGGCATCCCGTACCGGCTTCTTGGTACGCGCTTTCTCGACCGCAAAGAGGTGAAGGATGTACTTGCATGGGTCAGGCTTGCGCTAGAGCCTACCCGCGAAAGCGACCGTGTACGAGCAGTGCAATCTCCGCCGCGCGGCATCGGAAAAGTAACGGTCGCTAAAATTGCCGCAGGAAAGAAAGATGGTTTGACGCCTGCAGTGCGTGCGAAAGTGGAAGCATTTGAATCACTTGTGCAAACACTCCATGAAGAAAGTAGGGCCGCAGCGCCGTCCGCGTTCGTGCGTCGCGTGATTCAGCTCTCTGGGATTGAAGACACGCTTGCTAAGGGTGGGGAAGAGGACCGCGAGCGACTAGAGAACGCAAAGGAACTTGCGACTCTCGCAAGTCGCTACGACGCACGCCCGGGCACCGAAGGTATTGATGCCTTCCTTGCCGATACTGCGCTTGCAGGTGACCAAGACGAACTGGACCGACCGCAAACGAATGAGAAAAATGCAAAGGGTGTGACGTTGATGACGGTGCACGCTGCGAAGGGTCTTGAGTTTGAAGTGGTGTTTGTCTCGGGTATGGAAGAGGGACTCTTCCCGCACGAAGGAATGGGTCAAGAGGAGGAGCGAGACGAAGAAGAAGAGCGCCGGCTCTTTTATGTCGCAATGACGCGAGCGAAAGCGCACCTCATTCTCACGATGGCGCGCGTCAGGCGTATTTACGGCACCGACTACATGTCTGAACCATCTAGTTTTTTACATGATATTGATCCGGGTCTTATGCAAGTAACGTATGGTGATCGGGAGGATGAGGGGGTGATACATATATAAAGGTATGCGCGCGAACCATCACACCAATTCTTCAAACACACCCGGTGGAAGAGGTAAAAATAATCCAAGAGAAATTGGTGTGGTGGCGAAACAATCACTCGGACAAAATTTTTTGATGCACCAGGCTACGGCAAACCGTATTGCAAAGTCGGCCGATCTTTTTGCTCTCAGCACGGTGCTTGAAATCGGGCCCGGAACGGGAATGCTCACGAAGTCACTTCTAGCAGAGGCTGGGCATGTTGTTGCCGTTGAGGCTGATGCAGAACTCATTCCCAGACTGACGGAAACGTTCCAAACAGAGATCGCGTCCGGAAAACTCACCCTTGTTCAGGGAGATGTTCGTACGTTTGACCTCTCTACACTCCCTCGCGACTACGTCGCGGTCGCAAATATTCCCTACTACATCACAGGAGAATTGTTACGTTTCCTCCTTTCAGGACCTTATAAACCAAACCACATAACCTTTCTCGTGCAGAAAGAGGTCGCGGTGCGCATTACTCGAAGTAAAAAAGAGAGCCTTTTGTCGCTTTCGGTGAAGGTATTTGGTACCCCAAAGTATCGCTTTACAGTGCCACGCGGTGCCTTTCGTCCCGCTCCGAAGGTGGATTCAGCGGTATTGTATATCGGAAACATTACTCAGCCCTTTTCGTCACCCGCCGAAGAAGAGCGATTCTTCGCGGTCCTCCATGCAGGTTTTGCGCACAAACGTAAGCTCCTTATCAAGAATCTTGAGGCCATTGCGACTGCAGGGGAGATAACGCAGGCCTTTTCTGAGTGCGGGCTTAACCCAAAAGTACGTGCAGAAGATGTACCGGTCGCTGTTTGGAAAAAACTTTCCTCACTTTTGTAAAAATCCTTTGTTTTCGTGCACATCCACACAACCGTCCACGTTTTTGTTGTGTTCTACGTGCTACTATTTTGAGTACATACTGTGGCTTATTCTACCCGTACCACCCTCATCATTTCAGCATCAGCTATCTCCATAGTGCTCATTGGTTCGGCCTATGTCGTCTCCGGTCCGGTTCCTTTTTTCACGAAAACCGTTGACGCAGAATCAACCCACGACCTCCTGGTTACCTATGCTGCAAAAGACACTGACACTGATGGCCTTCCGGACTGGGAGGAAGCGCTCTATGGCACCGACCCGGACAATGCTCACTCCGTAAACGCACAAGTAACCGATGGGGAAGCAGTAAACCAAGGCCTCGTGAAGCCAAAGTTTGCAACTGCAACAACCACACCGGTAAACATAAGCTCTATTCCTGGCGTTACTGCTGGAGCAACTACCGTTACCGACCAGTTTTCTCGCAAATTATTTGAGCAGTACCTCAGCACGCGAGGCGCGACTCCTCCTACCCAGGCTGATATTGTGAAGTTTGTGGAAGCTGGGGTTGGAGATTTGAAGGCGAGCCAGGTCGTTCCGGACGCCTTTAATCAGGGGCAGATACGCGTGTCCGGTGAGGGTCCTGAAGCACTTACGCGTTATGCGGCTGATCTAGAAAAAACCTTTGCTGCTAACACCACACCGACTACGAAGTCTGAAGTTGAATACTTTTCAGACGCAGTAAATAAAGGGGATGCTGCATCATTAGCAAAAGTAACTCTTATTGGTACGGATTATCAGAAGATTGCACAGGCGATGATGAAAATATCAGTACCGAAAGAAGCCGCGGCGGCACACCTTGGACTTGCAAACTCACTCATGCACATGAGCGACGTTATTTTGGACCTTGCGAGCATTAAAGTGGACCCGCTTCGCGCGATGATTGGTCTTAGTTCGTATGAAAATACGCTTCAACAAATGGCGAGGAGTCTTAGCCTACTTAATACCGTTTTTGATTCTGAAGCAGTTGTGATTCCGGATGGAGCAACTGGTTCCGCTATGAGAGCCGCTTTTAAAACTGCTGCGGTAACACAAAACACGAAACCATGAGTTCCACTACTTTAAATCAGTTTTTGCTTCGTACTTGTGTAGGACTTATCAGTATTGTCTTTATTGGTGTACTCTCATTTCCTCGTACGACACGGGCGTTCATTGTGTACGACCCAGCTAACCATGTTGTTAACTCACTTTCAGCAGTTCAAAACACTACCTTGAACGTTAAGGAATTTGCTCTTGATCCGCTTGCCTACATCGTAAGTAAGGTGGCACTTCAGTCGGTAACAAAGAGTGTCGTTAACTGGATTAACTCTGGCTTTAAAGGTTCTCCCGCTTTTATTACTGATCTTGATACGCGACTCCTAAAGGTGGGGGACACCGTTGCTAATGATTTCTTGAATCAGCTTGAAACAAACACAGCAATCACGTCACCGTTTCAAGATGTTTTAACAGCTGCCCTCCGTAGAGATTACTTCATCTCAACAACACGTGATGGTTTCTTCCTTCAAAATCCGTATACGCTAAATCAGGTAAGCAATGATCCGAATGCACTCTATGAAGGTCGATTTGTAGAAGGGGGTGGTTGGGATGCTTTCTTTTCAGCAATAGCAAACCCGGCAAACAATCCATTTGGTGCTGATTTACTTCAGCGCGACGCCCTCAAACAACAAATAGCGAATCAGGTAGATACTGAGAAAACAAAACTGAGTTGGGGAAATGGTTTCCTCTCATGGCAGGGTGATTGTGCCTCCTCAAATACATCTACAACTGTAAATCAGGCTGGTGGAATTCTTAATTTCAACGGCACTCCTACAACACCTACTTCACCAGTAGTATTAACTCCGTCGGTAAAACTATCAGGAACTGTTCCGTGTCTGCATCAAAATATTGTCACTCCAGGAGCTATCATTCACGATCAACTCACCAAAACCCTGGGTAGTTCGGTAGACCAGCTTACTTCTTCTGATGAACTAAACGAGATTGTGGGTGCGCTTATCGGACAATTAGTTAGTAACGTAGTTGGGGGAACAGGTCTTGGAGGCCTTTCTCAACCAAGTTCAGGAGGAGGACGTTCCTTTATAGACCAGGCTGCTGATTCTACTCAGTATAGTAACGCCTCGGCCAACTCGAACTTAAGCACCAACTTTGTTACGACGCTTGGGCAGCAAAAAGTACAGTTGCAAGCGTACCAAACAAACTGGACAAAGATAGCTGACGCGGCAAATTCTGCAAAAACTGCTATCCAAAACTCAAGCTGTGCACAGAATAGTCCAAATGCGTCTCAAGTTCAGACGATTATTACGCAAGGTACAACAGCAATCGCAAATGCTGGGGCTGCAATTAACACTATTGATCAAATCATTGCTGACCTCGGGGCGTCTGGAGGTAGTGCAAAGACCCAGACAAGCGCAGTTGCAACAGCATCTGCAGCCTATCAGACACTTTTGGGTAGTAATTCTATGCCAAGTATTAGCGACATTACGTATGCCCAAGAACAAAGTGTAGCTACTGATTCTGAGACAACCCCATCGCTCTTCACAAAAATGCTTACTGTTGCTGCTAGCCCTTGTATATAGCTTCACTTGCCGTGAACACTTTCCTAATACAAAAAAAGATGGGTAGAGCTCTTCTGGGGACTGCTTTCTTGTTTGTTTTATTTGGCGTTGCCCCTATTACCCTTGCAGCTACCGTGCCCGAGGCACTCACAAATAACCCCGGTAAGTACGGTACTGGTTGGACGTGTACTTCAGAGATCAGTTTCGGTAGTACGGTCTATACTTGTACAAATCCTGCTGGTAGCACCGCAACCTGTACCGCTGGTGGTGGTGCTGAAGCAGCCGTCTCGGATGAGGGGTGTACTGCAAAAGATGCCTCTGGAAAACTGTTAGGTTCAACCGGTTCTCAAAATAACTATTTCGCGAGTACGACCACGAACTGTGCAGCGAACGGAAGTTGTACGAGTGAAACAAGTTCAGTATTCCCGGACGTGTTTGGATGGTTGGCAGATAGTTTTCTTGCTGTCACACTCTACCCACTTAGCTATGCAGTGTTTACGCTTGCGGGATGGATTCTTACGATTGTCGGTGTCGTTTTTAACTGGACCATTATCAAAACGGTATTTGAGTTTGCTCAGTACTTTGGTAACTCGGAAGGTCTTTTGATTGCATGGGGAGTACTCCGAGACGTTGGCAATATAGTTCTCTTATTCGGATTCATCTTCATGGGCGTCAGTACTATTTTAAATCTTGAACGGTCGGAGTTCACGGCAAAGCGAGCGCTGCCTGCTCTTATTATCTTTGCGATACTGCTTAACTTTAGTTTGTTTGCTGCAGAAGCAGTGATTGACGTGGCTAACGGTTTCTCATCAGTCCTTGCGGAACAGGCTGGTACAAATTGTACTGGTGCTGACTCAACGACGTGCGCTAATGAAGGTATTTCGGGGCAGATTATGCAATTAACCGGTGGTTCTACGTTTCTTGGTTTTAGATCGGACCCTTCTACCACAGGTAGTTCTCCTCTTGAGAAAATCACTCTTTTGTTGATTTACTCTTTGCTCATCACTATTGTGGCGATTGTCTTGCTCGCAGGGACTATTATGCTTATCAGCCGTGCGGTTGTTCTCGTGTTCTTAATTGTGACGTCTCCTATAGGTTTTGCGGGTATGGCAGTGCCTTTACTTCATAAACTTGCTGAACGTTGGTGGAGTCTTCTTCTTAACGAATCATTTTTTGCTCCGGTATACCTGCTACTCATTCTTATTAGTATCAAGATTGGCTCTGGACTTGGTACCACGGGTGATCTGGGGCAGGCTGTCGCAGGTGGGGCAGTAGCTGGAGCTTCGCAAAATCTTCAAGCGTTTGTGTTGTTCTTCATTGTTATCGGATTCATGATGATGTCTCTCATCGCCTCACGTCGTATGGGTGTGCTTGGTTCAAACTTTGCAGTTAACTCGGCGAGTGCGCTTGTGTTTGGAACCATGACGCGTGGAACAAATCTGGCTGTAGGAGGATACGCGTATGGACTCCAACGTTTCCAGCAAAAAACTGGGTTCGGGGGTAAGGTCGGGCAAGTTGCCGTAAATCGTATCCTGCGCCCGCTTCAAAGTGCTAATCTTGATGCGCGACGGCTCCCTCTTGCACAGACTGCACTCGGTCTCGCTGATATAAAGGCGGGAGCAATTCCATCCAAGGGCGCGACCTTTAGTGATACTAGACATGTCTTTGCAGATGCTAAGAGCGGGACGTATGGCAAGGGGCTAAAGAAAAAGTATGACGACGAAGTGGCGTTCCAAAAACTTGAGGATGAAGCGCGTGCAGGAGCTCTTAGTGCAGAGACAACCACTTTCCTTAACGGGCTTTCAGAAGAACAACTACTTAAATCACATGCCGTACAAGAAGGAGGGAGAGCTGTTGCTGAAGCTTTCTCTGATGAGAAAATTGGCAGTCTTCTAAAGTACAAGGATACGCCAGAGGACCTGAAGGCAAGACTGCTTGATAATCGCCACGTTGGGATTCGCGAGAGTCTCGCCATAGCAAATGATGCAACGAAAGCTCCACCGATACGGACTGCTGCTCGTGATGCTGCTAATGCAGCGATTAAGAAATTGGGTGAACGAGGCTTTGAGCAAATTGCACAATCGAAGGCAAGTGCTTCGTTATTAAGCGATTACGACTTTGTCTCAGTAGTTCGGGAAGACCAAGCCGATAAAGTGGGTAGTAATAAAAATATCGCTCAGTCCGTTCGAGACGGCTTCCAACAGGCTCGTGATGACCGTTTCAATGACCCGGTACGAGCTCGGGTAACCATTGATGCGATGTCGGATGATGCTCTCAAGAAAATACCTGAATACAACTTAAAGAAGACAGATACTCTGAACGCTCTAACTGCATCGGGTCGAATTAACAATATTGATTTTGGAAAATTGAGTGCAAACACGATGAACGATGTCCGGAACCATCTTTTCTCGGTTGCGAATGCACCGAACACACTGAACATTTTGACAAACGAGAGCGTGAGTAAGCTTCCTACTTCTGTTATTGAGCAGAATCATGTTATTCGGTCTATGCGAGGCGAACAGCTTGCAGCTCTTGATCCAAATAAATTAAGCGGAACTGCGATCACCAACATACGTAATCTCATCACCGCACCGGGTGCACCTTCACCTGAAGTTGTTAGGTTTGATGCTCTTACTGGAATGACCAGCGGGGTAGCTTTGAATCCAGATGCAGGGAGGCGCTGGGGTGGAATTATTTAGGTGTTTGATATGAAACAATTCACTGAGCAAGAAGTTTTAGAAGCCTACAGCAAGGCTCCGCTGGCTGTGCAAGGAGAATTAAGTGGTGAAACTGTGCTTGATTTTGTTATTAATCTTCAGAAGAACTACCAACTACATGTAGATATAGTTGGTAATGTAACGGGACTAATTCGAAATACTTTACTTGGTTTAGTAAGTCCTACAGAGTTTTATGGTGGGCTACTTGAACTTGGACTTCCCGCTGACGTAGCAGAACATCTCGTAAAGGATTTGAATGAGAAGGTGTTCGTGCCACTTAATAAGAAAGTGAAAGAGGCTGGAGCAGTGAGTGGGGCACCTGCAGTTGAGATACCTCCTGTAACTATTACTCAGAAAATGCCTGTAGTTACTCCTATAGCTGTTACTCCGCCTCCACTGAGGCCGCAAGTTCCGCAAAATTTACCGACCGGCACTCCACCATATCCTCCAGCCATTTCAGCAGCGCCTCCTCCCGCGCCGGCAATAGTTCCACCGAGCCCTGCTCCTGTCGCTCCTTCAGCTCCCGCTGAGACAACTCCTCCACGTTCTATTAATTTAATTACACCTAACTCGACCCCTACTGGAACGGCTTCTTCCGCAAAGTCACTTGCGGAGAGATTTAGCGTCCCAATGCATGACCTTGAAATACCTTCCATGTTGAAGAACTCCTCCCCGGCCGTGACTCCAGCACCTATCCCTCCTGTAGTTCCGGCACCTCCTGCTCGGCCTTCGGTACAAGCTCAGTCAGTACCACCGCCGGTCGTCACCCCTCCGCTACAAGCACCCGTCCCTCCTGAAGTAGCTGTCCTAAGGCCGAATCCACCTGCGGATACCTACGTTCCAAATCCACAATCTTCACAGCCAAGAATGCGGACGATGGCTCATGATATGGAGGAAGAAAAGCTTCATCCACATGAACAAAGCACTTCTTCGTGGTTTGGTGGTCCTCAAGCACCTGCTGCACACTCAGCGGTTACCGCTCCACCTCTTCCTGCGCAGCAAGTTTCAGCAGCTTCTCCTAGTAATCCTGTGGAAAGCTATGGTGCAGACCCGTACCGTGAGCCCCTCCACTAGGTGTGCAATCAGGCAGACTACTTGCTAGGCTAGAACCATGTCTGAAAACCCACCAGGAAATGGTAGCCACGAGGAGCCACCACAGAACCCTGAGGAAGGTGAGTCTCGTGATGTAGTGCCGTATCAGCCGCCCGTACCTGCAAATACTGAGGCTCCAAAGGAGCGGCTCGATGAAATTCGAGGAAACCTCGATGCTCGTGACCAAATAGTCGATGGGGAATATACAGTAGTAGAGGAGGGTCCGGCTGGAGGTGAAGAAGCTACTGACTCAGATACTCCAGAATCAGCTGAACAACCAAATCACGTAGTTGAAAGCAGTACAAGTAAGAGAGGTGGGGAGGAAGTCAGTAATCATTCATCTCATGAAAGTCACGGAGAGCATAGTGGTATTTTTAGTCGAATGATTGGTGTTGGTCGTGGAGTCTTTGGTGTTTTATGGCACTTTTTTTGGCAAGCATGGGGTAGAGCAAAGGAAATGGGTGGTGGAGGTAGTAGTCATGGGGGTCAAAAAGAAGATAAGTCGCACGGAGGAGGCCATCACTAGAGTAGTTTTATACAAAGCACCTTATAACTCCTGATATACTAGGGAGTAATGGAGTATCAGGTACCTCAATTTATTGAAGTCGAGGACAAGATTTTTGGTCCGTTTACCCTCAAACAATTCATCTACCTCGCTGGGGGTGCTGGTTTGTGCACCATTTTCGTTCTATACCTACCGCTCTTTCTTGGTATAGCGCTTTCAATCCCCGTTGCGGCTCTTTCTGCCGCACTCGCGTTCTATAAGATAAATAATAAAAGCTTTATAGAAATCATTGAGGCAGGCGTTGCCTACTATTCAAAGGGAAAGCTCTATCTTTGGAAGAAGGACGCGAGTCCGAAGGTAGAGGAGGTTGCTCCTGTTGCTCCACCTGTTGAAACAAGACAGAAGCTCGGCCTTTCACAGAACAAGCTTCGTGAATTGGCCTGGTCACTGGATATTAAAGATCAGCAGGATGCTCCCAAATAACGTATGGCTGTACCTCAAGCAACTCAAGATTTTGTACCCGTTAAGGAAGTACGTAACGGTATCGTTATTTTAAAAGATGATGGGTACCGGAGCATTATGATGTGCTCATCCTTGAACTTTTCGCTCAAATCTCAAGACGAGCAGCAAGCAATCATTGGTGGATTCCAATCGTTTTTGAATACACTTGATTTTACCGTTGAAATTGTGGTGCACTCACGGAAAATGGATATTCGTCCCTACCTCGCACTCCTTAGTGAGCGCTTGGAGAAACAACAGAGTGAGTTGATGCGTATTCAGGTGCGCGAATATATGCAGTTTGTGCGAGGCTTCACCGACTCAACCGATATTATGTCAAAGATGTTTTATATCGTTGTTCCGTACACCCCGTCAGGAACCTCAAAGGTGGTTCAGTCATTCTCTCTTCCGGGTATGAAAAAAGGGACCGGGGGAGGGGAGCGTGACTCGTTCCAAGAAGATCGCGTGCAGTTAGAGCAGCGCATGTCCCTTGTTGCCGCAGGACTCGCGTCTGCGGGCATACGTGCCGTGCCACTCAACACGGAAGAGACCATTGAACTTATGTATCGCTCGTTTAATATTGGCCAAATGGAAAGTCCTATCCGTTTTGGAGAGGGGGGTGCCCCGAGTCGTTAATTCTTTATATGGCACTTCTTGATTTCATCAACCGTAATAAAAAAGAAGCTCCGAGCGTCACGCCGGTCTTACCGAAAGATATCTATGCGCAAGGTGCACTTGATTTGGCTGATGCTATTGCGCCAGCAGCGCTCAAGGTAGGGGCCAAGGAGATAGAGCTCGGTGAAAAGTTTTCTCGTTCCTTTTACACCATCTCCTATCCGCGCTTCCTTACGGACGAGTGGTTCGTGCAAATCATTAACCTTGCACGTGAGCTTGATATCGGGCTTTTTGTGCATCCCGTAGAGACTGCAGCAGCTCTTCGTAACTTCCAAAAGAAGGTGGCTGAAGTACAAAGCCAGATTTCAGAGCGAGAGGAGAAAGGGCTTGTTCGTGACCCGCTTCTTGATACGGCCTATCAGGACCTTGAAAGTCTTCGTGACCGTCTCCAGCAAGCAGAGGAAAAACTTTTTGATGTGGGGCTGTATCTTACACTCTATGGAAACACCAAAGAAGAACTTGATACGGTGGAAGGGGAAGTCAGAGGCATTCTTGATGCGAAGCTTGTGTACACCAAGCCTGCACTCTTCCAACAAGAGCAGGGCTTCCGCTCCACACTTCCCCTTGCTCTTGATGAGCTAGCCGTCAACAGCAAGTTGAATTCGTCTCCCCTTTCGTCTATTTTTCCGTTTGTCTCGTTTGACCTCACAAGTGACCGCGGCATTCTCTACGGTATTAACCGCCACAATGCGTCCCTCATACTCTTTGACCGTTTCTCACTTGAGAACTACAACTCAGTCGTATTTGCAAAATCCGGTTCTGGAAAGTCCTACGCAGTTAAGTTGGAAATTCTTCGCTCCCTCATGTTTGATACGGATGTCATCGTGATAGACCCCGAGCAAGAATACGAATACCTTGCAGAAGCTACCGGCGGTCGTACCTTCAACATTTCTCTCTCGTCAGAGCATCATATTAATCCGTTTGACCTCCCACCCGTAAAAGAAGATGAGGAACCGGGAGATATTCTTCGCTCAAACATCATTAATCTCGTCGGGCTCTTCCGACTTATGCTTGGGGGACTTACGCCTGAAGAGGATGCGATTGTGGACCGTGCCATCACGGAAACCTATGCCCTGAAGGATATTACGGGAGATGTGGACTTTACCGGTGTTGAACCGCCGCTCCTTTCAGATTTTGAGACTGTGTTGTCAGGTATGTCAGGGAGCGAGTCCTTGGTACAGCGACTTTCTAAATACACGAAGGGAACCTGGGCTGGATTTATTAATCGTCCGTCAAATATAGATATAAAAAAACAGTTTGTCGTGTTCTCGGTCCGTGACATGGAGGATGAATTGAAACCTATCGCGATGTATATCATCACGCACTATATATGGAACGCAGTTCGCCATGAGCTTAAGAAACGTTTGCTCGTTATTGATGAGGCCTGGTGGATGATGAAGTCTGAGGACACAGCATCCTTCCTTTTCAGTATGGCGAAGCGTGGTCGTAAGTATTTCCTCGGGCTCGCAACCATCACCCAAGATGTCGAAGACTTCTTAAAGAGCCCCTACGGTAGGCCGATTCTCACCAACTCCAGTATCCAACTTCTCCTAAAGCAATCTCCAACAACGATTGATGTGCTCAAAGATACATTTAACCTGACTGACCAAGAGAAGTTCTTACTTCTTGAAAGTGGGGTGGGAGAGGGATTGTTCTTTGCTGGTCTCAAGCATGTCGCCATAAAGGTAGTGGCGTCCTACACCGAGGACCAGATCATCACCTCAGACCCATCGCAACTCCTTGCCATTAAGCGAGAAAAGGACCGATTGGGTGCCGAGAGTGCTCCCGCTGGCACGTAGCCTATGAGTGAGCAAACGAGGCAACGAATATCGGGCCTCAGTGCAATCCTTCTCGTCAGCCTTGCTGGTATTACCGATATCATTCAGTTCTTCGCTGACTTAACTGGTTTCGGGGCCATTGTCGCAATGATGCTCGGAGCAACCGTTGAGATTGGTCTTTTGGTTTGGTTTCGGCTCCTGGGTATTCAGTATTTCAATAAAAATGTACTCCTTAAATTTGGAACCATTCTGGCGACTTCGGTTATTACCTTCATTCCGTTCCTTGATATGCTCCCCGAGCTGACACTTGGAACTATTGTACTCATTATGATTACTCGTTACGAAGATTCAGCGAAAAACGCAAAAGGTACGGGCTCTCACCTTGCCGGAAAAACACTCGGGGCAATGGCTCCTGAAGCAAAAATTGCACTACGTGCTGCAAATCTTCGTGCTGCTGGGGCAGGTGCTCGAGATCAAATACGACAGGCCCGAGTTGAGAAACAACAAAAGGACCTTGAGGCGCGACAAGCACGACGTGCTCGTAGTGAGCAACAACCAATACCCAGTTAACTAAACCCCGAGGGGTCTCTCACGGTATACTGTAGCCATGCTGAGGCATTTTCGTCCTCTTATCGTCTTGGTGTTTTTATGCAGCGCGCTTCCAGCTCACGCGCAATTTACTGGCGTCACTCCCCTCAACGTCACTATTAACCCGGGCTATCCTCGTCCGTACGAAACCGTAACTGTAACGGCCGACAGCACAGTTATTGACCTGTCTGCAAGCGTTGTCACTGTTTCTGTAAATGGGAAGGTGGTTCAAAAAGGGAGTGGAGTGGAGCGTGTGCCTATTGGCATTGGGGGTCCGGGACAAACGACGACCATAACGGTGACTGCAACAACCGGCGGGAAGACATATACCAAATCGCTTAGTGTGCGTCCGGCAGATGTTGCGCTCGTGAAAGAACCTCTTTCTACCACACATTACTTTTATGAAGGCGGTGGCCTTATCGCACCTGAAGGAAGGGTACATATTGTAGCCATCGCAGATATGCGCACCGCTGCTGGGACTCGCATCCCGGAATCAAGCCTGGTCTATAGCTGGAAAGCAGGTGATCAGATACTGCAGGAACAATCAGGTATTGGTCGCTCGGTGCTTTCAGTCACCGCTCCCGTTCGCTATCGAGATGCCAAAATAACAGTCACGGTTACAAATTTGGACAGCTCCATCGTCGCGCAAGCAAGCACGCTTGTGGCTCCCGTAGATCCTATTGTTCGGATCTATAAAACCGATGCGCTTCTTGGAACACTTTTTAGTCATGCATTAAAGAGTCCGTACACCCTTACTGATTCAGAAGAAAGTCTGACGGTGGTTCCGTACTTCTTTGGCGCAGACCCAACCATTACCTGGACCGTGAACGGTCAGAGTAGTGGGGGAACGAGGAGTATTACGATTAGAAGCACGGGTAGCGGTGCTGGTTCAGCTACGGTTGGCGTCGGGGCAAAAACCAGCGATACTCATCAAAGTGCTTCTGCGTTATTGTCAGTGCTTTTTGGAGCTCCTCGCTCAGGTATATTCGGATTCTGATATGAACATTATGTCTAAAAAACACCTTTCCATAGTTAAGACCCTTTTTGTCGTTCCTTTTTTTGTAGGAATACTAGTCTGTTCATTTAGTCTCCTCGTGTATGCAGCCACGGCAGCTCCTACTCCCGTGGCAGCACCCACCGACACTTCAACTGGGTTTAAGCCCCTTACTGACTTAGCTATTTTTGAGCAGTTTGGTAACTCACAGAGTCTTCCGAATGTACTTAATAATATTTATAAAATTTGTATTGGTCTTGCGGCCGTGATTGCAGTGCTCCAACTTATGCGTGCAGGGCTTATGTACATGGGCGGTGACAGCATCACAGAAAAGAAAGATGCTCGGCATCTTATTGTGCAGACACTCTATGGCCTGCTGCTTGTACTCTCGCCTGCAATTGTATTCGGACTTATAAATCCGAAGATTTTGAGCTTGCAGATTGGTAATCTTAATCAGTTAAATATTCAGAACGGGGCTTCTAGTTCAGGGACTTCTGCCCAGAATGTTCCTGGTGCAAGCACCTGTACCGAGTCAACTCTTACCGTAAAGCAAGTAAATGGTAACTCCTGTTCTTCACTCGGTACGGGTTATGTTGCACGCGCTGAATGTTGTTCAAATGTTCCTCAAGGCTCCACCTGCTGTGTTTTTGATTCTGCTGTGTATGGAAATCCAAGCCCTCAAGCTGATCCTAATCCCTACTACTACACAACTATTGTGAAAATAAGCCGACCGGCCCCACAACTATCCTGTCTGCAGACGACTGAGTCAAAGCATTTTTCAACCAAAGAAGCTTGCTCAACGTCGATAAATCAATTTCTACTTACTACCGGCACCCAAGAGGTTGTTACCCAGCACGACTGTAATGGGCCTGTTGATTTTGAACCTCGTAGGTTTTATGACGCTTGGGTTGCTGCAAAATATCCTGCTTGTTAATTCCTATCTATGCGACGAGCACTTATTATCACCGCCAGCGCACTACTCCTCATTGGTATAGGGGTTGGTATTTATTTCTTCTTTTTTACGAACAGCCCCTCGCTCTCGGTAAATACTGGCGTGCAGCTCCCAACCAGCGGTAATGATTCTGGAACGGGTGGAGGCGCCACTCCAACGGTGCAAGAGCTTGGCGTGCCGTCTCCTGGTGCTGGTACTGAGGTTGCTCCGCGACTTATTCGCATTACGGACAGACCAGTTGCGCTTGGTGTGTCAGCGGTCTTTCTACCTGGAGTACGCGCTCCTAAGGTCGGGACAAGTACCACTCAAACCGGGTATCTAGAAGATCCGGATGTGAAAGTTTCGTATATAGAGCGTGAAAGTGGGAACATCTACACGTATAGAGCACACGTACGGACCCTTACTCGCCTCACGAACAAAACGCTTCCGGGTGTCGTAGAAGCCTCGTGGGTTTCCGATGGTTCGCTCGCATTTGTTCGTTTTGTTTCTATGGTAGACACGACTGAGCAACTCCAAACCTATGCACTCCCAGCACAAAGTGGGGAAGGGTATTTCCTTGAACAAAATCTTGCTCAAGTTTTCACTACCGGCTCAAGTACACTCGTCACACTTCTAGCAACAACAAACGGCTCTACTGCGACTATTTCAAATGCATCGGGTGCTAATCCACGCACCCTTTTCACTTCAAGACTCTCAGCTATCACCCTTCAGACGGGTGGTGGTTCGTATGTTGCAACCACGAAGGCTTCAGCAGGCGCAGATGGATATGCATTTCAGGTAGATAAGGCAGGAACATTCACGAGAGTACTTGGTGCGCTGCCTGGCCTCTCCACCCGCGTGAGTCCTTCCGGTAAGTTTCTTCTTTATAGTTTTGTAGAACGGGGAACGCTCGTGCTTGCGGTGCTTGATATGTCTACTCACACCGCAACGCGTCTTCCGCTCTCAACTCTTGCCGATAAGTGCACATGGTCTCTCGATAGTTCAACCGTGTTTTGTGGTGTACCAACCGCCATGAAAGGGACCTTCCCAGATGATTGGTATCAAGGAGTCGTTTCCTTTACCGACCGACTTTGGAAGATAGATATGAGTCAGCGTGTGGCAAGCATGCTGATAGACCCTTCTCAGGCGGGTGATGTCGCTATTGATGCGGTCAGTCTTACGGTTGACTCAACCAGTGATGTACTTTTCTTTACCAACAAACAAGGTGGTGCACTTTACGCCTACGATCTCTAGGCTACAACCGGGACAATGTCTTTCCCTTGACGCACAATCCACTCTTGGGCAAGTGCAACAACGTTACTCGTGATGAAGTAGAGAGCGATGGCACCGCTGGTGTACGCCACGAAAGCAATAATGAGCGGGAGTACATAGCGTGCTTGGAGCGTCATGGCACGTGCAAAATCCTCACCCGGAGAACCTCCTACCTCAGCTGAGGCTGGAGGAACGGGGATGGCATACCACGCCTGGATGAGCTGGGTGACTCCGGCAATGCCAGCAAGCACAAGGCTGTGGCCGGTGACGCTGATAAGGCCAAGGAATATGGTTGAAGCGGCTACGAGGGGTTCGTGTACAAACGGATAGAGGATAGATATATCTATCTTTGGGAGTGTTTCAGTACTAAATACCCAGTACAGACCAATGAATATTGGGAGTTGAATAAGTAAGGTGAGAATACTCGTAAACGGCTTCACGCCGTATTTTTTGTAGAGCGCGAACATTTCTCGTGCCTGTTTCTCCTTATCATCTTTCAGAGTTTCTCGGAGTACTTTGAGTTCCGGCTCAATTGCTTTCATGGCTTTTTGTGTACGCGCTGCTGAAAGTGAGAGCGGGAGGAGAATAATTTTTACGATAAGGGTTGCGAGAATTACCGCGATACCAATATCGCCTCCTGGAACGATAGAAATAAGAAATACCAGGAGATTATAAATCGGTGCGTAGAGAAAGGTGTGAAAGAAGCCTGACATGTCGTTATACCTTATACCCTTCGGAGCTTTGTGAGAAGTTCCGATAGCTCTTTTGAAAGACTGTTGTAGGGGAGGCGCTCACTTCCGAGCTTCGCATATACGACATAGGAGTGGTGGGGAAGGAGGTGCTTTGTGATGACTGCGAGCATCCGGCGTTTTAGCAGGTGGCGGTCTACCGAGCGCTTTGCAACCTTCTTAGATACGACTGCAGATGCCCGGCCCGACCCGGTGTCATGCACGGAGACCGAAAAGTGTTCCGATGTAAGTCTTTTTGACGGACCGAGGGTCTTGAAAGCGGCCCGAGAGAGGCGCTTTCTTTTGGGTAACATGGCTATTCAGATGACACAGAAAGGCTGGTACGGCCTTTTCGCCGTCTGCGAGTGAGGATATTCTTGCCTCCTGGCGTCGCGGAGCGAGCACGAAAACCGTGCGTTGTGGCACGCTTTTTCTTTTTCGGTTGATAGGTTCGCTTAGGCATATGGGGTATTTGTCCACAGGATAGTAACAGGTTACGCACCTTGAGGCAAGAAGTAGGGCCTTTTATGCTTTCAGGTACGGAGCAGGTATACTAAGGCGCACCATGAATCCTGATGGAAGTCCGAACACGCTGGCACATGAAATGGGTATGGGTTTTGTAGGTTACGAGCATAACTTCTAACAGGATGAATCGATTTGATACGCGAGAACTTTGGGAGCACGTGTTGTCGCAGGTAGAACTATCTATCTCGCAGGCAAATTTTAATACGTGGTTTCGTGATAGTTCTATCGTCAAAATAGAGGAGGGGATTGTATATGTGGGTGTGCCAAGCCAATTTTTCCGTGACTGGTATTTGAAAAAGTTTCATACCCTCCTTCTGAAGATTGTTCGCTCAGTCTCATATGAGTACCGAAACATTGAATATGTCATTGTGAAAGACGATCGTCGTAAACCGAAAGAGGTTCGTCGCACCCCTATACAACAGCAGGTTGCTGAACTTCCACTTGATGAGTTTTATATCAATAAAAGCGATAACTTAAATCCTCGTTATACGTTTGATACATTTGTGGTTGGGGCGTTTAACGAACTTGCCTATACCGCCGCGATGGCTGCCATTCAACGGCCTGGTATTACCTATAACCCCTTCTTTATTTATGGAGAAACGGGGCGTGGAAAAACCCACCTCATTCAAGCAATTGGAAACCAATACAAAAAACTGTATCCAACTCGAAAAGTCTTTTATTTAACGAGTGAAAAGTTTGGTACGGATTATACTGACTCACTTCAGGCAGGCACCGCAAACCGTTTTAAAGAAAAATATCGCCAGTACGATCTTTTGATTATGGATGATGTGCAATTCCTCTCTAAGAAAGAAAAGATGCAGGAGGAATTATTCCATTTATTTAACGCGCTTTTTGACACGAATAAACAGATTATTTTCTCGTCAGACCGTTCACCAGTAGCGATTGCTGATATTGCTGATCGCCTCCGCGGACGCTTCCAAAGCGGTATGACGGTTGATATTGCTGAACCAGACTTTGAAAGCCGTATGGCAATTGTGCGAAAGAAGGCCGCTGTGCACGCCGTATTGCTTGGTGATGATGTGGTTGAGTATATTGCGAGCTCAACCAATGGTTCTATCCGGGAATTGGAAGGTGTTATTAACTCTATTGTGTGTCACACCCAAGTAAAGGGGGTTCCACCTGATCTTGCTGAGGTTCGTCAGTCGCTTCGCTCGTTCAGTCGACCAACAAAAACTGTCTCAGTAAAGCATGTAGTCTCAAAAGTAGCGGAGTTTTACGGTATTGATGAGGAAAGCATCTATGAAAAAACCAGACGGAGGGAGGTGGTGCGTCCTCGTCAGGTAATTATGTACATTCTTAGAGAGGATTTTTCTGTGTCGTACCCAACCATAGGCTCAAAATTAGGTGGTCGTGATCACACAACCGTTATTCACTCATGCGAGAAGGTGAAGAGGGAGGTAGTGGAAGATACTGAGCTTGCAAAAGAGATTCAGGATATTCGTGGACTGTTGGTATAGCTGTGGATAGAGTTCTAATACTGTATGAAAAAGTGGGTACAAAAACTGGGGATTGTGAGAAGTTATAGTGGGGTTATCCCCGACACTCTTCTAAAAGGTTGGTTTGTCCCCACCCACTGTGCTACGTTTTCAACAGGTAGTCCTTCTGCCCTCCACCAAAAAAGTTTGTATATAGGCTGTGTTATAGGGTTATCCACCTATCAACACCCCTAATAATAGTAGTCATATGATTATTACTTTAGAAAAGAAAGAATTCAGTGAAGCGGTTGCACAAGTAGCACGGTTCGCTGAACGAAAGAGTGCAACACTACCTGTACTTTCTGGAATTGTTATTCTCGCAGGGGATGCAGGAATCAAACTTCGAGCTACAAATTTAGAAACTGGAATAGATATTCAAGTACCCGGAACCATTACTGACCCAGGTGTCGTTGTGGTCCCTGCACTCGTGTTAAAAGAAATAACTTCTTCGCTTTCTGGAACTGGAACACTCACTCTTGAGTATGCTGGCGACACAGTCGTTATAAGCTCACTTAGTGGTCGTAGCACCCTCAAAACACTTCCGTATGAGGATTTCCCTACACTCCCACTTCCTGAAGCTCCTAAAGCGAAATTTTCACTCAAAAATACTGAAATTCAAGAACTCATTGGTTCAGTGATGGGGTGCGCTTCAACCTCTATTGTTCGTCCAGAACTCGCAAGTATTTTTATTGCAGCAGAAGGCGGCACAATAAAAGCTGTTGCCACTGACTCATTCCGTCTTGCTGAGAAAAAACTATCCGTTTCAGGAAAACTACCTCCCTTTACTATTCTTATTCCAGCAAAAAATGCTGCTGACATCATTCAAACTCTCCCAAATGAAGAAATCACCCTCTCACTGGACGACCACCAGTGTGTATTTATGTGGTCTAAAGGGATGCTCACCACACGTCTTGTGACAAATAGTTACCCAGACTATACCCAAATCATCCCTAAAACCTTCTCCGCTGAAGCTACGGTGTTACGTAAAGATTTAGAATCCACCCTCCGTCGCGTTGCTGTCTTCTCAGACACCTTTCAAAAAATTCGTATTGGGTTCCATGGGAAAGAAAAGAGTCTCGTGCTTACCGCTCGGAATACTGATATTGGTGAATCAAATGAACATATTACTGCAGCGCTTACGGGTGAAGAAATAGAACTCTCTTTCAACCACCGGTATCTTTCTGCACCACTCCCACTCATTACTTCTGATAGTGTGACTGTATCAGCGAGTGGCCTTGGAAGAGCGACAGTTATACGGGGCACTGGAGACACCTCGTTTCTCTATTTAGTAATGCCAATGAATCAGTAACTACGGAGTTGTGGTTGTTGAAACACCAAGTGTTACTGGTTGCCCACCACCCCAACCTTGTACCGAAAATTCCCATCGTGCGAACTGCGAATCACTCCATGGAGCAAGCGGAGGACCTCCCAACGGATTGTTTTTATCAACAAAATAGAGAATATCGTGCGGGCCCGTTCCGCTCATATAGGAGCCTTGGAGTGCGGGAGAAGAACCTTCTGGAATTCCTGGTGCTTCACCAAAATAAGCCTCGGGAGTTTTTTGTAGAGCCACTTCCATAAATGCGTGCCACATAGGTGCGACCACATATCCTGCAATTTCTTTCACCATAGGGCGGTTGTCGTTATTTCCTGCCCACGTACCAACGACAATATTTGGTGAGAATCCAATCGTCCACACATCACGATAATCGTTGGTGGTACCTGTTTTTGCCGCGACATCATACCCATCAAAATGTAGCGGATTGTTAGGTTGATACTCAGGGAAGCGAGCCTCGTTATTTGAAAGCATGGCATCCATAGAGCGGGCAACTCCAACATCAAGCACTTGCTCTGGATTCGCTTTATACTCCTCTAGCAATTTCCCAGTATTGTCGGTTACTGAGAGAATACCGGTCGGTGCGTTTCGAACCCCATCATTTGCGAAAACCCCATACGCACTCGTGAGATCAAGGAGACGTACCTCAGCGGCTCCAAGAGCAAAGGAAAGACCATACTGTTCAGGTGAGCCAAGAGTGGTGATACCCATACCGGTTGCAAGATTGAGTACATTTTGAATACCTGCTAGGTAGAGTGTCTTAACTGCCGGCACATTAATGGACTGAGCAAGTGCCGTCGTAAAGGTCATGGGACCACGGAATTTATCGTCATAGTTAGATGGGGCGTAGCAGGGTGGCGTATCATTGTAGACATCGCTAACACCACAAGCGGTTGAAAACTGCGTTGGGAGATCAAAAATAGCTGTTTGAGGAGTATATCCCTTTAAGAGTGCGGTCGCATACACAAAAGGTTTAAAGGAGGAACCGGGTTGGCGCGACGCAAGCGCAACATTAAAATTTCCCTGAATCTCAGTGTCAAAATAATCACGCGAACCAACCATAGCAAGAATCTGTCCCGTCTTTGGGTCAATCGCAACAAGAGCAGCATTACTTGCATTAAACTGCTTCTCATTTGCAAGCGCGTATTTATTTACCGTTGTTTCAGCAGCGTGCTGTAGGTCGGTATCTAGGGTGGTTATCACATTCAAGCCCTGGTTTACAGCGTCAGGACCATACTTATCTTCCAGATACTGCTCAATATAGAACACAAAGTGTGCGGCAATAATAGAACCACTTTGCTGAGGATTAAATGCGACCACTTCCGTCTTCGCCTCTTTATACTCAGTATCTGTTATATACCCAAGCTCCTTCATACGGGCGAGCACGACATTCTTTCGGGCATCAAGAAGTGCTCTATTTTGACCATATGGTGAGTACCGGGTTGGTGCCTGAGGAAGTGCTGCAATATAAGCAGCCTCAGCAAGGTCTATATCACGAGCTGACTTCCCAAAGAAAGAACGACTCGTTGCTTCAACACCGTACAAGGTTCCGCCATAGGGAGTGTCGTTCAAATAAAAAGCGAGAATCTGATCTTTACTGTATCGTTGCTCCAGTTTGTACGCGAGAATCCACTCATGCACCTTACGAGTGATACTTTTTTGTCCAGTAAGCAAACTGTTTTTAACCACTTGCTGGGTAAGGGTGGAACCACCCTGGGTAAACGAACCGGTTGCGATGTCAACCAAGAGAGAACGAATAATGGCGGTAACACTAATGCCACCATGCTGATAGAAACTTGAGTCTTCAATCGAGATGGTTGCCTGAATAATGTAAGGAGAAATGTCCTCAAGCGGGACCTGGTTGCGATGAATGTCCCGGTTAAGGTCGTACAGAACCGTTTTACCCGTTCGGTCAAAGATTTTCGTTGATTGGGTTACTTTTCTGGTATCAAACGAATCAAGTCCGGGAGTAGGAGTAAGTGCAATCCAAAGGATACCGAGACCTCCTATAAGAAAAAAAATACCGATTGTGAAATACGCAAATCGAACAAAACGGTTCGGATTATGGAGATGTTTCTGCAAACGCTCTATCAAGGTGCGTTTCGCGTGAGAACGGGCCATGAGGGCTATGCTATCACAATAACGGCCCCTTGAGGGGCCGGTAGTAGTTAAAACAGTTCTTCCTCGGACATCTCATCGTCCTCCAAATCGTCAGTGGCATCATCACTGAGCTCATCTTCAGATTCATTCGAAAGATCCTCGGGCATGTCTAGTATTTCTTCGTCGGGCATAGTGAAAAAAATTAACGCTTCTCTATTTGAACAAAGGTCGATTTCCTTTGCAAGTAGGCTTCTACGAGCGTGTGGACAATCCAGTGATGGCGATAGCAATGGCATCTATCTCGTCATCAAGGCGTTTCTTGGGAGGTAGGGTAAGTAGGTGTGGGACCATGCGCGCAAGTGAATCTTTGTCGGCCCCACCATGCCCCGTAACCGCTAACTTTATAGAGCCTGGTGAAAATTCAACCACCGGCAGAGCATATTTTCCAAGTGCTGCCATGACCGCACCACGTGCTTCGGCCACCGCAAATGCAGTTTTTTTGTTGGTACTAAAAAAGAGTGTTTCAAGTGCAACAGCGTCTGGCGCGTACGTTTCTATCGCGGTTTCTATCGCTCGATAGACTTCATGTAGTCGATAGTGCGATAAGCCTTTCTTCGGAAGCACACAGTCACTCCAAATATGAAGTGGCCGACCCGGATCTCCTTCAACGACCGCGAGCCCGAGTCTATCAAAACCCGGGTCAATACCAAGTATTCGCCGTGACTTATGCATCTCCGGTGTTTTCATACCCGCGCGCGTTCGTGAACACTTCCTGCACGTCATCATGCTCATCAAACAAAGAGAGTAGTTCTCCCAACTGTTCTTCATCAGCGCCTGACACGTCAGTCAGAGGTTCGTTTGGTGTAAAGCGTCCACCAGGTAGCTTCCTAAAAGCCCACAAGGCACTTCCGGGTGAGCCAAGCGCGTATCCGTTTTTAGTAAGCAGATGCTTTATCTCTTGAGTGGTCCGGTTTTTATTATCGGTGAGCGCTTCCACAATAAGTGCTGTTGCACCAGGACCATAAAACTCATACACCACCTGTTCAAGTTCGCTCGCATCCTTTGCATTTCCTTTCTGTACTGCGCGTTCAATATTTTCTTTTGGCATGTTTGCTGCCTTGGCGCGCTCAATAGCACTCATGAGTGCTGGAGAGGAAAGATTACCTCCCGATTTTTTTGCTTCTATCGTGATGAGTCGAGCAAAACGCGAGAAGGTCCTACTTTTTGCGGCATCAGTAACTCCTTTTTGTCGCTTTATTTGTGACCATTTACTGTGTCCTGACATGAAGGTTAGTGCTGAAGCAGGTATCGCTTACCGGAGTCTGTCAGTATGCGTCCACGGGATGAGCGCTCAATAAACCCAAGCCGCAGAAGATAGGGCTCATAGACATTTTCTATCGTGTCCGGGTCTTCGTGCATGGCGCTCGCAAGCGCACGCACACCAGCCGGCCCGCCCTTAAAGCCGGTTTGGAGTGTCTCAAGATACCGACGGTCATCTTTCGTAAGACCCAGCTCGTCAATACCAAAAAGTTTACAGGCAGCGTCACACACTTCGGGCGTGAGTTTTTGGTTATGCACTTCACCATAGTCACGGACACGCTTTAGGATTGCGTTTGCGACGCGGGGCGTTGCTCTACTTCGTGCAGAAATTTGAGCAACAACCGGTTCTTCAATTTCAATATCAAGCATTCTCGCGGAGCGCTTGATGATGGCACGGAGATCTTCGTCATTATAGAAATCAAGCTGGAAGACACCACCCCCAAAACGAGAGCGAAGCGGACTTGAGAGTTGGGCCATGCGCGTTGTAGCACCGACAAGGGTGAAGGGAGGGAGTGCGAGCTCCACGGTGCGCGCCGAAGGTCCCTTCCCAAGTACCAAATCAAGAGAGCCGGACTCAAGGGCAGGGTAGAGGAGTTCCTCAATCTTATGTGAGAGCTGGTGAATCTCATCTATAAACAGCACGGTGCCTGGCTCAAGATTGGTGAGGATGGCAGCGAGGTCTCCTGCGCGCTCAATAGCAACTCCCGAAGTTGATTTAAGGGGAGCCTCAAGCGTGCTTGCAACCAAGTGCGCAAGCGTGGTTTTTCCAACCCCCGGCGGTCCATAAAAAAGTACGTGCTCTGGCATGGAACCACGCATTTTTGCAGCGGTGAGAAGCACCTGAATGTTCGCTTTTACATGTCCCTGGCCCACATATTCATCCCACAGAGACGGACGAAGCGCTGAATCGAGCGACTGGTCTCTTATACGAACGCCATCAGGGGTACTTGACATAAAATGCTACTATGCTACCATTCTAGCACACGAGGGTCGGCCTTGTGAGAACCTTTCTCGCAGGGCTTTTTTCATGCCCGAACAATGATTGTGCATAGTACCCTCTAGGCAAGGCTTGACGGCTTCGAGCGTCTCCCCAAGGATCTACTGGTACCACGCTTGTACGTGGACCACTGGCAGTCTCCTCAGGCGTTTCGTTCACCTTTCGCTTGCGAAAGGAGTGCCTGGAGGGTAGTGTACGCAATCGTCTAAGTAAAAACCCCGCACCTGCGGGGTTTTTACTTACTCGCGAGGCAAATCAACAACGCGGAACACCTCTTCAAGTGAGGTGATACCCTGCAATGCTTTGATAACGCCATCTTGTGCCATGGTAAGAAACCCCTGCTTCTGTACTTCTTTCGCAATCTCCCCCTCGCTCGGGTTATCCCGGAGAAAGGTGCCGAGTTCCTCATCCATAAAAATAGCCTCGTAGAGTCCAACACGACCCTTATAGCCTTCCGTCATGTCGTCGCTGTTCTTGGTATCTGGTACCCAGGTAGTGTCACGAGAGACAGGGAGGAGTGCAGGGTCGGTAACGGTTGAAAGTATTTTATCTACGAGTGCGCGTTGTTCACCAACAAGTGCCACCTGTTTTTTCTTGGTCGGGTCGAGTGTTCGTACGAGGCGCTGTGCCATTGCAACAGTGACCGCCGAAGCAAACGTTTTCGGGTCCACTCCGAGGTCAACGAGGCGGGGGAAGGTACCGGCGGCATTGTTCGTGTGCAGCGTAGAGAACACAAAATGCCCGGTAAGAGCTGCCTGGATTGCCGTTTCCGCAACGTCCGCGTCACGAATCTCTCCCACCATGATGACGTCTGGATCCTGACGCAAGATGGAGCGAAGACCTGAAGCAAAGGTGTACTCCTCTTCATCGGTTTGAGTCTGCACAATACCTGGAAGGTGGTACTCAATTGGATCCTCAATCGTGATGATTTTGATATCAGGAGTGTGGATGGTGCGAAGGAAGGTATAGAGCGTGGTCGTTTTACCAGAACCGGTAGGGCCAGTGGTAAGCAGCATGCCGTTTGGTCGCTTCATTTCTACCGCAAGACGGCTAAGGAGTTTCGGATGGATACCGAGACCATCAAAACTCATTTGAATTGCCTTCGGGTCAAGAATACGAAGCACCACGGACTCACCGTAGTTACCAGGAATGACCGATGTACGAACTTCTACCTCAGTCTCTGCAATACCAACCGTAAAACGACCGTCTTGCGCCCTGCTTTCAATGTTGAGTTTTAATCCAGAAAGGAGTTTGATACGGGAATTGAGCATTTGGTAGATCTTTGGTTCAAAACTGTACGCATCTGTGAGAAGTCCATCAAGGCGAAGGCGAAGGCGAGCTTTCGTTTCTTCTGGCTCAAGATGAATATCAGAAGCACTCATTGCAAAAGCCGCAGCAAGGATTTCCTCAAATAGTTTTGAGGTTTGGGCATGCTTTTTATCTGCCATGAGCGCATCAAGATGTTCCTGGAAAGCTGGAATGTTTGAAAGCTTGAGCTTGAGCGCATCAAGCTCTTCTTTTTGAAGCGAGAACACACCAGCCTCACTTGCGTTTGCAAAGGAAAGATCGGGGTATCTGACGAACGCATGATCAAGACTTTTTTGGGATACCAAAAACTTATCCAAGATAAAACCTCGCTCGGTGAGAGATGATTCCAGTTTTTTAAGCGCTTCGTTTTGGGGATTTCGAAGTGCGAGTGAAAGGTGTTTTCCATTTTTATCAAAAACAACCGCTTCAGCGGCTTTCGCTTCTGCTTCAGGAACGAGGCGAAGCGCGTCCATATTGACTGGGAATACTGAAAGATCGCTGTAGGTCAGCTGATATTTCTCTGAGAGAATGCGCGCAAGATCTTCCTCCTCGCGCTCACGAATAGCTCCCAACTTCGCGTCCTCAGCGTCGGTATCAAAGGGAAGTGACATGTTACTCAGCATCATACCATCCAAGAAATGCGCCCCGGTATGAGCTTGACAGACACCGACCTTTCTGCTATGATTAATACTAGGAATTCAAACACTCTCACAGGAGAAAAACGATGAAAAAGATTCTCGTTATCACAACTGCTCTTTTCAGCTTCAGTTCGATTGCTGCACCGGCATCGGCTCAGGGGCAGCAGCGTCAGGTCGTTTTGGCCGACACTGTTCCTCAGCAGCCGACCTGGGCTCAGCAGCACGCACCGAGTCCGGCGCAGGCTGAAATGGCACCTGATTGGCAGACGATCTGCCAACCGACTGCAGCAGGTGGCCAGATTTGCTCTGGTCACAATGCTCGACCGGACACTCTAACCACCGTCATAGGTGTTGCTGGTGCCGTCACCGACATCATCTATGCCACTCGTCGGTATGGTGGATACTATGGTCGCTCAGGAGGCGCTGGTTACAACGGACCGATTCGTGGCGGCAGCGCCCCGAGCCAGCAGTGTGGCTACTACTGCTAATGCTAATCGAAATAAGCCCCCAGATTGCGCCCCTTCCTAAGGAAGGGGCGCTTTTTTTATACAGGGGTACAATTGAACCGTGGAAAAAAAGATTCACAATCTACAAGAACTTGAGGCGGAGGCGGAGCGGCTCGTCGCTACGCTTGCTCCTCAAGAAAACGCGACACTCGTCACCCTTTCTGGTGAACTTGGAGCAGGGAAGACGAGCTTCACGCAGGCACTCGCCCGTGCCCTCAACGTTCAAGATTCCGTGACGAGCCCAACTTTCGTTCTTGAGAAAATCTATGACCTCCCGAGCAGTTCTTCGTTTAGACACCTCGTACATATTGATGCCTATCGTCTTGAAAAAGGAACACACCTCTCTGCACTGAATTTTGATAGTCTGTTTCGGGAAAAAACCAATCTCATCGTGCTTGAGTGGCCGGAACGGGTAGCTGATGCGCTACCACGAGCCAGCATTTCCCTTACCATCACCGCACTTCCTGACGGAGAACGTCTCTTTACCTATGGCTAAGAAATCCGAAAAGAAACGCGTTGTGCTTCTGGACTCACATGCAATTATTCACCGTGCATACCACGCACTCCCCGACTTCAGTGGGCCAGACGGACAGCCGACCGGCGCACTCTACGGACTCGCGTCCATGCTCCTACGGATTTTTTCAGACCTAAAGCCAGACTACATTGCAGCTGCGTACGACCTTGCAGGGCCCACGGTGCGTCACGAGGCCTACGCTGACTATAAGGCAACACGTACCAAGAGTGACGACGCGCTCATTGCACAACTCACAACGTCACGTGACGTATTTGCTGCTTTTTCCGTACCTATATACGAGCGCGCTGGGTTTGAAGCAGACGATGTACTCGGCACCATGGTGAAAATGCTTGAGAAAGACAATGACCTTGAAATCATCATCGCTTCAGGGGACATGGATACCATGCAGCTCATTTCCGGGAAGCGTGTGCAGGTCTACACGCTCAAAAAAGGATTGAACGATACCATCATGTACGACGAAGATGCGGTGATCGCTCGCTACGGTTTTTCGCCGTCACTCATCCCGGACTACAAAGGCCTTCGCGGGGACCCGTCCGACAACATTAAGGGTGTTCCAGGAATTGGTGAAAAGACAGCAACTGAACTTTTGCAGAAGTTCGGTACGGTGGAAGCTCTCTACAAACAAATTAAAAAGAATGAGGAGGTAGTTCTTAAAGAAGGAATCAAACCTCGCATCCTGAATCTACTTAAAGAGCACGAAGAAGATGCCCTTTTCTCAAAAACACTCGCCATCATACGGGACGACGCGCCGGTAGCGTTCAAGATTCCGAAACAGGAATGGACTGAAGAAGTGGAACTGAAGAAAGTCCTTACCCTCTTTGACGCGCTTGGTTTTCGTTCACTACGCTCACGTGCACAAACCCTCCTCGGGGAAGAAGGAGAGGAAGTGAGCGAAGTAGTGAATGAGATGGAAACCATCGACCAGGTACGGCTGAAGGAAGCAGAGGCTATGTTGTGGCTTCTTGCGTCAGATTTCACCAACCCGAACGTAGATGATGTGCTCGGGTATACCGGGAAGCATTCATTTGAGGAAGCGTACGCAGAACTTGAAACCGCAATACAAAAAACCGGCAGGCTCAGTGAGGTTTACGAACAAATAGAGAAACCACTTGTCCCGATTCTAGAAGAGATGCACTCCTACGGGGTCTTGGTAGACCCTACCGTCTTTAGAAAACTGGCGAAGGAATACCGGAGCGAACTTGAAAAAATTGAAAAGCGTATCTACAAAGCGGCAGGGAAGGAATTCAATATTGCTTCACCAAAACAACTCGGCGACGTGCTCTTTGATGACATGGGGCTTAAGGCAAATGACGGCGCACGCCAGAAGAAAACAGCGACCGGACAACGCTCTACCAAGGAGTCTGAACTAGAAAAACTGAAAGATGTGCACCCCATCATTCAAGACATTCTTGAATACCGCGGACTCGCAAAACTTCTTTCTACCTACATAGACAGCATTCCTCCGCTTTTGGATAAGGAGCACCGGCTTCATGCGGAGTTTATCCAAACAGGAGCAGTAACGGGGCGCATGGCGGGCGCTAACCCAAACCTGCAAAATATACCCATACGCACAGACCGCGGGCGTGCAATACGTCACGCGTTCATTGCACCAAAAGGTTCGACCTTGCTTGGGTTCGATTACTCACAGATTGAGCTTCGCATCGCCGCCATTCTTTCGGGTGATGAGAAGCTGTTGCAGATATTTACCTCAGGCAGAGATGTCCACCGTGAAGTCGCGGCTGCAGTGTTCAACGTTGCTCCAGAAGTTGTTGACCATGAAATGCGAAGGCGAGCAAAAATTATTAATTTCGGGATTCTCTATGGTATGGGCGTAAATGCACTGAAGATCCAGCTTGGCACCTCTGCCGGAGAGGCACACCAGTTTTATGACGACTACTTCAACACCTTCAGCACGCTGGCCAAGTATCTTGAGTCGACAAAAGGATTTGCACGGAAGAACGGCTTCACCGAAACACTCTTCGGTCGTCGCAGGCAATTTCCTGAAATGAAGTCCCCAATACCCTACGTCCGCGCACAGGCAGAACGCATGGCCATCAATGCGCCTATTCAAGGAACGCAGGCTGACATCATTAAGCTTGCTATGGTGCGCATCACTGAGCTTTTTAAAAAAGAGAGTCTTGAGAAGGATGCGCATCTCCTCCTTCAGGTACACGACGAACTGGTGTTTGAGGTGACTTTAGAGAAGCGAGATGAGCTTGCTCAGAAAATTAGAAATCTCATGGAAACGGTTCTAACGAAAGAAGAGCGAAAGGGTGTACCAATTATCGCGGAGGCGAAAACAGGTCCAACATGGGGAGACACTGCACCCCTACTTGGACTCTGATATGCTCAATGAGGGAAAGTGCTCTTTTGGGACACCTGTCGGGGGCTCACACTAAAGCCCCCTAACTGAGCCACACACGTGAAAGGAGAGAGAAATGAGAAGTGAATCAACTCCAGCGAAAGTGGAGAGAGAAAACAACCGAGCGTCCCGCACAGAGGGGTTTACCCTAATATTGGCCGGTATTGCTTATGTACTATTCATTATATGGGCCGGAACGAATCTATACAAAGAAGTATCCAAAGGTATTTCTAAACTGGTCTCTTCTACGACCACAAATAACTCGTCATTTTAAATCAGCGCCCCGTCACCCGGGGCGCTTTTTTTGGGCTACAATGCGGGCATGCTGTATTTGTTTACCGGAACTGACGTGGAGAAAGTGCGTGGCAAAGCTTTTGCGTGGAGTGCTGCAGCACGCAAGAAAGAACCAAGTGCCCACTATCTACGACTCAATGCAGGGGAGATAACCCGAGCGGCACTTGAGGACGCGGTGCAATCACAAGGACTCTTTTTCTCAAAAATGCTTGTGCTTCTTGATGACCCATTCTCAACTACAGACTCAGGAGAGATAACCCTTGAACTCCTACCCCTCCTTCAAGAGTCAAAAAACCCGATTGCCATTGTTGCGCCGAAGTTATTGGCGTCGCGCAGTAAGAAAATAGAAACAGTTGCCGAAAAGGTTTTCACGCACGATCTAAAAGAAAAAAAACCAGTTCGTGGTTTTAATGGAGCACTCGTGCAAGCACTCGCCGACCGAAAGGGAAGTGTGCTCTGGAAAGAACTTCAAAAAGCTGAACGGCTCGGGGACGCACCCGAGATGCTTCACGGACTGCTTCACTGGAAGGCTCGCGATTTGATGCAAAAGGGAGGGAAGGCGTGGAGTCCAGCTGAAGCTCAAGAACTTTCAGTAACCCTCATAGAACTTCTATCAAGCGCACGTGGGAAAGATCTCCCACTCTCTCTTGCACTTGAACGATTCGCGCTATCTCTGTAGTAAAGCTCTCGGAGCAAGTCCGGGACGCGAGTACACTCTCGAACCTCGTTTCCTCTCGTGGTCACAGATAATTTTCTACTGAAAATTTCCGCGACCCCGCCTCGCGCCGTCGCGCTCCGGCTCGCACAAAATAAAAAACAGCACCCCGTGCTGCCTTTATTTTGTGCGCCCACCAGGGCTCGAACCTGGGACCGTCTCCTTAAAAGGGAGCTGCTCTACCGACTGAG